>Ga0102589_1000020_pt1 | contig 570986 bp, 520 predicted proteins | sample AraplaMF_Col_mLB_FD_76858 | JGI IMG/M metagenome (GOLD analysis project Ga0102589, IMG submission 76858) | Arabidopsis root microbial communities from the University of North Carolina, USA - plate scrape MF_Col_mLB | ecosystem: Host-associated > Plants > Roots > Endosphere | place: USA... | reverse complement strand
TCCCATCCCGAACAGGACCGTGAAACGACTTTGCGCCGATGATAGTGCGGACTACCCGTGTGAAAGTAGGTCATCGCCAGGCTCTTATACCCAGAACCCCCAAGCCCTAAAGCTTGGGGGTTTTGCTTTGGGGCGACGGAAACGTGCGGGCGAAAATGTACGACGCGAACATGGCGATATGCTCGGCATCGGTGCAAACGCCCTGGTCCCCGCGTATGATCGGCGCTGACATGACCGCCGAAAAATTCTGCTCCGACGACCCTACCGTGCCTGTCGATACCGATACCGATACGGATCCGGATATCGAGGTCAACACTGATACCGCCTGGTTTCTCTATTTGCTCGAATGCGAAGGCAATTCGATCTATACCGGCGTGACGACTGACGTTCAACGTCGATATGCCCAGCATGTCGCCGGTACCGGGGCCAAATACACACGTGCTCGCAAGCCGCTACGGCTGCTCGGCTGGATGGCGTTTCCCAGTAAGTCCGAAGCCCTGAAGGCGGAAATCCGCACCAAGCGGCTGACTCCGGCCCAGAAACGTGCGATGTGTGGCACGCTGCAGCAAGCGTTCGCCGATGTAGCAGAGCCGGCGCCGGATTCTCCCGACATCGTCGATTTGCCATAAAAAAAGCCGGCCAATGGCCGGCGTTTTTCTTTGTCGATCGTGCCTTATCAGACCACGATCAGGTTCACATCGATATTGCCGCGCGTGGCGTTCGAGTACGGGCACACCTGATGGGCAGCTTCCACCAGCTTCTGGGCGGCTTCCTTTTCCATGCCCGGCAGCGAGATCTTCAATTCCACCTGAATACCAAAGCCCTGCGGAATCTGGCCGATGCCGACGGCGCCTTCGATCTTGGCATCGGGCGACACCGTAATCTTCTGCTGGCCGGCGACAAAGCGAATCGCACCGAGGAAACAGGCCGAATAACCCGCCGCGAACAGTTGCTCCGGATTCAGGCCGTTGCCGGCGCCGCCCATTTCCTTGGGCACAGCAAGCTTGACGTCCAGTTGGCCGTCCGACGTGGTGGCGCGGCCATCGCGGCCACCGGTTGCGGATGCGTGGGCGGTGTACAGGACTTTTTCCAGTTTCATTTGCACTCTCCTAGGTTTGCCCGGGGGCGGGCAGCAGTTTCAAGATGCCGACCGAGTCGGCTGTCAATCTTCCGATCGCGCGTCTTCCAGCGTCGACCGTAAGCAATGCAGTCGCGATGTCAGTGCCTGGATCTCTTCCACGGAACACTGCATCGCGCACAACAACCGTTCGGGGATATCGGCAGCGGCACTTCGCAAGCGGCGCCCGGCTTCCGTCAAACTGACCAGCACTCGACGCTCGTCTTCGGAATCGCGCCCGCGACGCACGAACCCCGCTGACTCCAGTCGTTTCAACAGCGGCGTCAACGTGCCCGAATCGAGCGTCAGCCGCCCGCCCAGTTCCGAAACGCTCACCTCGTCGTGTTCCCAAAGCACCAGCATGACCAGATACTGCGGATAAGTGAGTCCAAGCTCACTCAGAATGGGCTTGTAGACCTTGGTCATGGCTAGTGACGCCGAGTACAGCGCAAAACAGAGCTGCTGATCCAGCTGTAGCCAGTTGCCTGTCTTGGGAGGGGTCGTCGTTTGCGTCGTCATGGCTATATCTTATACACAATTAAATTGTGTGCAAGATAAATTTTCTATCGGCCCTATGAAGAATAGGGGCCGGCCGTGACAGAGCAAAGCGGATCAAAGGCTGATCCGGTACGACTTTCGTACAACCGCCAAGTTACAACCCTTAAGTCTGGTTTAAGTGTGGGTGCATAGGATGGCCCTGTCGCGCCAACACTCGGCGCTGTCCATCATCCAGAAAGGAAAGCACCATGATTCGCCAGACTCTTGCCCGTTCCGCAGTCGGTGTTGCCGCGCTTGCTGCCCTGGCCGGCGGATACGCCTATCTCCAGAAAGACGCGATCACCCCCGGCTACGCAGCGCCGACCCCGGCCGTCGCCCCCGCCGCCGCCGTGGCAACCCCGACGGATTTCTCGGGCATCGTCGATCAGTACGGTCCCGCCGTGGTCAATATCAGCGTGACGGCCCGCGCGCAGCGTACCTCGGCGCAAGTGCCGTCCGGCATGGATCCGGACGATCCGCTGTTCCAGTTCTTCAAACGCTTCGGGCCGCAGTTCCAGGGTCCGCAGAGCCAGCAGCCGCAACTCGTGAAAGGCCTGGGCTCGGGATTTATCGTCAGTTCCGATGGCCTCATCCTGACCAATGCCCACGTGGTCGACAACGCCACGGAGGTCACCGTCAAGCTGACCGATCGCCGCGAGTTCAAGGCCAAGGTGCTGGGCAGCGATCCCCAGACCGATATCGCCGTGATCCGCATCGACGCCAAGGACCTGCCGACCGTACGACTCGGCGATCCGTCGAAGATTCGTGTCGGCGAACCCGTGCTGGCGATTGGCTCGCCTTATGGCTTCGAGAACACGGTGACGGCCGGCATTGTCAGTGCCAAGTCGCGTTCGCTGCCCGATGACACCTATGTGCCGTTCATCCAGACCGATGTGGCCGTGAATCCGGGCAACTCGGGCGGCCCGCTGTTCAATCAGCGTGGCGAGGTCATCGGCATCAATTCGCAGATCTACAGCCAGACCGGCGGCTATCAGGGCCTGTCGTTCGCGATTCCGATCGACGTGGCCAAGAAGGTCGAGCAGCAGCTTGTGGCACACGGCAAGGTCACGCGCGGCCGCCTTGGCATCTCGGTGCAGGAGGTCAACCAGGCGCTGGCGCAGTCATTCAAGTTGCCGAAGCCGGCGGGCGCGTTGGTGAACTCCGTAGAGCCGGACAGCCCGGCCGCGCAGGGTGGCCTGAAGCCCGGCGACGTGATCGTGCAGCTTGGCAATGACGTGATCGACCACTCCGGCGATCTGCCCGAGCACGTGGCAGACCTGCAGCCCGGCACCAAGACCGAACTCAAGGTGATTCGCAAGGGCGAGCCGCTGACGCTGAGCGTGAAGATTGGCGCCGTGAAGGAGAGCGCCGTGGCGCAGGGCAAGGGCGGCGGTGAAGTGGGTGGCCGTCTGGGACTGGCCGTGCGTCCGCTGACGCCGGCCGAAAGGCGCGACAGCGGTATCGATGGCGGCCTCGTCGTCGAAGACGTGGCGGGCCCGGCCGCACGTGTCGGCATCCAGCCCGGCGATGTCATCCTGTCGCTCAACGGCACGCCGATTTCCTCGGCCGAGCAGCTGCGTTCGCTGGTGTCGAAATCGGGCAAGCAGGTGGCCCTGCTGGTGCAGCGCGACGACGCGCGGATCTTCATTCCGCTCGACCTCGGCTGACCTCTGGCGGCAAGCGGTTTACGCTTCGCAAAACACGTATACGACAGGCATACGGCAGGTGTCCGACGGGCGTATACGTATACGCGTATACGCCCGCAAACCCTTGCCAGAAGCGGAATTCCGGGCGACAAAACGCCCCAAAGACATGTTTGAACGGGTATGATCTCGACTGCGATGCATGAAGCGTGTGGAGACTCACGTCACCACTTCAGGTTCTTGCTGAATCGACAGAAGAAGGAAGTCTATGCAGTTGGATTTCACCCGCGCCCCCATCTCGCCGGCCGCCGATCTGGCGAGGCGCCTGGCGCCAGTTGCCAGAAAGGCGACGGCGCGTCGGCGCAAGAAGGAAGTCCCGCCCCACTGGGAGCGCGGCTACCGCTCCCACTACTACCGTAACGAACGTGGCGACAAGCTCGGAGAAGTCCGCTTGTCCGATCGCGGCGATCTGCCTGTGGTCTACCACTGGGCGGCCGGCAACTATTCCGGCGCCGAGGGTTCGCTCGCGCATGCGCGCGCCCGTGTGGAAGAAACGGTTGGCTTCGGCATGCGCCAGCTGTCGTTATTCTGAGGCTGGCGTTTCAAAGCTTACGCCGAACAGTCCATGACCGGACCGCGTGCCTGACACAGGGCATGCATGCTCTCCGCGATGCCGCCGCCGCCATTGCCGCGCCCGTCGCCAGCGTCCAGGTAGTCCCTCCTCCGCATTGCATCTGCCAGGCTAGTCCAGCCGGCGTTGCACAAGCATGAAGACCGCCGCCACCAGCGCGATCGCGGCAATCAACCGATAGAGATCCTCGCAGGCAATCAGCCGAGCCTGTTGGTCGACGATCGCAGCCATTTGCGCCAGCGCGCCGGCATGCGCCTGCCCGGCATCGAACCCGCGCGCCGCCAGCAGCGACTGTGCCGTGCGCATCCAGCTGTCGGTTTCGGCGGGACGCTGGCCGATGGCATGTACCAGGCTCGTATGCACCGCGAACTGGCGGTTCTGCAGCAGCACCGCCCCCAGCGATGACGCGAACGAGCTGGCAATCTGCCGCACCAGGTTCTTGCTGCGATAGCCGTGGGCAAAGTCATCGCCGCTCAGCGTGCGGAAGGTGAGCCCGGCAATGGGGATGATGACCATCACGCCGAACAGCCCCTTGGCGACGAGTCCGGGCACCAGGGCCGCCGGGGCGATGTCCGGTGGCATGAACGAGAAGAACGCCATCGCGGCCGCCATCAGCAGCAGGCCTGTCACCATTACCGGTTTCTTGTGCGTAAGCCGGCGCGCCACGCGCAGGTAGATCCAGATGCCCACCAGGCTGATCAGCGCGGCCAGCGTGTTGAGCCATCCGGTGGTGGCCAGCGGAAAGCGCAACGCCTGCTCGGCATAGATCGGAAACACGTAGCTGCTCAGGTTGCTGATCATGTAATAGACGAAATACATGGCCAGCCCCGTCATGTACACGGGCTGCCGCAGCGCGCGCAGATGCAGCACCGGTGTGTCGTGGTGCCACTGCTGCCAGAGGAACACCCCCAGCAGGGCCAGCGCGACCATCGCGGCCATGCCCACGCGCAGCGGATGCGAAAAGATATCGAAGCGCGCTTCGGTCATCGACGCCTGCAGCGCGACGACCGCCACGCCAAACAGCAGCAGCGGACCCAGCGCCGGACCTTCCTGATCGGCCCGGGGTTCGGCATCGGGCAGCAGCAGCCACGTGCCAAGCGCGGCCAGCGCCGCGAACGGCAGCACGCCATAGAACACGTCCTGCCAGACGCCGTGCTCCACCAGTTCGGCAGCAAATGCCGGAGCCATGGCCGATGCGCCAAAAATCCCGAGCATAAAGAGTCGTGACGCACGTGGCCGATCGGCCGGCGCGAACATCAGGTTCACCAGGATGCGGCAGCTTGTAAACAGCGCGCCGCCGCCCACGCCCTGCATGAAGCGGGCGACGACCATTTGCGGCAGGCCTGTGCTGGTGGCCGCCACGATCGTGCCGGACATGAACAGCAGCAGCGATCCGGTCAGGTAGTAGCGGTAGCCAAAACGCTGCGCCAACCATTGCTGCTTCAGAATCATCATCATGCTGCCCACCGCGTATGCGGCCTGCACCAGCGCAAAGCTGCGCGGGTCCGCGTCGATGCCGCCGACGATATGGCTCGACGCAAACACGAACATGATGTTCTCGAGGAACTCGACACCCGTGGTCAGGCCCAGCAGCATCATGAGCAACGTCTGCCGCTGCCGATGACTGAGCACCCGCAGCCAGCGCACGCCGGCGCGCAAACGTTGCCACGGCCTTGCCAGCATCGTCACGGCTTGCCTGCTTCCAGCGCGGCCAGATGCGCGTGCAGCGCGGCCAGGTCGCGCGTGGCTGTGGCCAGCCCGTCCTGACCAAGTGGGGCCCACGCCTGCGCATAGGCGGCGTGCACGGCCGGCGCGGCGCGATCCAGCAGCGCATGGGCCGCCGGCGTCAGCGTCAGTTCCAGGCTGCGCCGGTCTTGTTCCGATGTCTTGCGTTGCACCAGGCCGCGCGCCTGCAGGCTATCGATCAGCCGCGTCATCTGCGTGCGCGTGGCGTCGATCGACATGCCCAGTTCCGATGGCATGGTCGGCTCGCCCGCGTCGGTCGCCAGCATGCTGATCACCAGGTATTGGCTCAGGTCGAGTTCGAACGGCGCCAAGGCGTGCTCGATGTGCTGCCGAAGCAGCCGGGCGGAACGCAATAGCAGCCGCGAGGCCAGGATCAGGTCGCGCGGGGCTTCAGGATGGTCGGCGCAGAACCGGTCGATGCGGCGTTCAAACGACATATTGGTTTCATCGGTAATAGTTACGTATGAAACTATATGCGTCGATCTTCGCGCCCGCAAGGGCCTGCAGCTGGACGGTGTGGACGGCCAGCCGGACGATCAGGCGTAAAGGGACTTCCGTATCCGCGCTGCTCAGCCTTGTCCAAGGCTTCGCCCCAGTTCGCGCAACGCCTGGCGCAGCCGGGCGACGATACTGGCCTGCGTGGTGGCATCGGGCGCGCCGTAGCGCCAGGCCACGTAGCTGTCAGTGAACGCTCGCACTGACGACGCAGCGTGCGGCAATGCGGTTTCGGCACGTGCCGCGAAGGCGCGGGGCCCTTCCGCCATGCCGCGTGCAATGCCCTGGCGCGCCAGCACGGCGCAGTACCGGTCGTAAAGCGCCTGGACAGGATCGACACGACGGCGGCGCAGCCACATCGGTACCAGCGCGCCAAGGCTCAGGATGCCGATGCCGACGGCCAGCAGTTGTGGCAGCTGGTCGCCCAGCCCGGCCCGTTCCAGCAGGCGGTGTTGCTGGCCGCGATCGTATTCGAGCACCCAGCGTTGCCATTTGTAGGTCAGACCGTCGAAACCCCAGCGCAGCGCGCGCAGCCAGCCCGGCGCTCGGAGGTCGCCCAGCGCGCCCAGGTCCTCGCCCGACAGCGCCGCATCGACGCCGCTTTCCACGCGGCTCGGTGCCACCGCGCTGGTCGGATCCACCCGCACCCAGCCGCGTCCGGCCAGCCAGACCTCGGCCCAGGCATGGGCATCTGACTGGCGGATGACATAGTGCTTGCCCAGCGGGTTGTACTCGCCGCCCTGGTAGCCGATCACCACGCGCGCGGGCACGCCGGCGGCGCGCATCAGGAAGACAAAGCTGCTGGCGTAGTGTTCGCAGAAGCCGCGCCGTGTATCGAACACGAAGCTGTCGACCTGCGCCTTGCCCAGCGGCGGCGGCGACAGCGTGTACGCGAATGGCGCCTCCGCGAACAGCCGCATGGCGGCCTGCACGCGCTGCCATGGGTCGGCGTAGCGCGCCATCCAGCCGGCGGCCAGTTCGCGGCTGCGGGGGTTGCCTTCAGGCAGCGCCAGCGACAGTTGCAGCGTGCGGCGGGTCAGCGGCTGCGGCACGCCCTGCAGCCATGACCGCGCCCGATAGCGCAGGGGCCGATCCACCGGGCTCCGGGCAAAGAACTCGCCGTCGGCCGAGTGCCAGGCGGCCAGGCTGTCCGACACCGCTACGCCACGGTCCAGCAGGTAGAGCCAGGTCTTCTGCGTGGCCTCCAGCGTCACGTTGTACTCGCGCGGACTCGCCCCAGCGCCGGCGGCCGCGGCGACATTGCCGTCGTCGCCGTTCTCTTCGCCGTCGCCGTCGTTGCGCAAGCCCGCAGCCGGGCGCGTCGGCGGTTCATCGTCGGGGCGCCACGTCACGCCGTCGTAGTCCCACAGCACCCGGGCGCGCCAGTACAAGGCGCTGGCGGGCAGCGCATCGCCGACGATATCGGCGCGGAAGGCCACCTCGGGCGAGCGGATCAGTTCGCCAATGCTGCCGGGGCGCATTGTCTCGCTCATGCCTGTGCGCCCGACCGGCTCGGATTGCGGCAGGCGCCAGAGCGGATGATCGAGTCGCGGAAACAGCACGAACAGGAACAGCGCCCAGGGCAGGCCGAACAGCGCCATGCGGCCCAGCAGCGGCCAGATGGCCAGGCGCCCACGGGCTTCGGGATGGTGGAACAGCAGCCAGTTGCGCAGGATCCACGCGCCGATGGCCATGCTGTAGAGCGCCAGCCAGAACGGCTGGTCTTCCAGGTACAGCGTCAGCAGCAGATAGAACGACAGCTGCGTGACCAGCGTGGCATCGGCCAGCGCCCGCGTTTCCAGCAGCTTGAGGATCACGAACGCGGCCAGCAGGGCCACGCACAGTTCGCGCCCGAGCCCGCCGCCGCCGCGCCAGACCAGCGCCGCGGCAATCAGCAGCACCAGCATCGCCGTCGTGCCGACGACCAGCTTCGACGGCAGCGGGGCCCGCTGGCGCCACAGCAGCCAGCGCCATGCCAGCAGCAATACCAGCAGCACGCTGACGGACACGGGCAGCGAACGCGCCTGCGGCGCCAGCACCAGCGCCAGCTGGCCGATCAGCATGCCGTGCTCCTGATGCCCGAGCGCGCGGGGCTGAATCGATGCTTTCATGGCGCGCGCCGCTCCGGCCAGACGGCCAGCGCCTCCAGGCAGATGCGGCGATGGGCCGCGCCGTGACCCGGCGGAATTTCCACGCCCGGCAGCCGCAGGCCGATGTCGAACTGGTCTCCGGCGGCCAGCAGCCATGCGCACAGCCGGGACAGCCGGGCCTCGGTATCCATCGTCGTCGGCAAGGCATGCCAGTCGATCCAGCATCCCGGCAGCCGCGGCACCTGGCCCGTGCGGCTCAGCCAGCGGCCGGTGCGCGCGCTGTGCTTCCAGGCGATGCGATGCAGCGGATCGCCCGGACGATACCTGCGCAACTGGTCGATGCCATCGTCGGACACCACGCCGATGTCGCCATCGTCGCCCTCCTGGTCGGGGTGGGCCGCCACCGGCAGCGGCGGCGCGTGAAGCTCGGGCGCGGGATAGACGCACGTGGCGACCGGGAAATCGGCGTAGCTCCAGACGCGGAACAGCCCGAACGGAAAACGGCTCGACACCGTGACGCGCGGCAACGCCAGCCGGCCGCGCCGGGGGGCATCCATGCGCACGTCCAGCACGCCCTGGCCCAGTCCATCCAGTGTCAGCGCTGGCGCGGCCTGGGCCGCACCACCGGACGACGCCACGGCTTCGATGCCGATGCGCGCACCGCCGTCATGGTTGGCGACATGCAGCGCGAACGCCGCCACCTCGCCCGCAAACGGCGGCGACACGGGCCCCGCCGAGATTTCCAGATCGAGCAGGTTGCGATAGGCCATCCACATGCACGACATGCCGATGCCGACCAGCAGGAATGTCAGGGCGAAACCGAGGCTGACGTTGTAGTTCAGCGATGTGACCAGCATGGCCAGCAGCAGGATGGCAAAGCCGAGCCCGCTGCGGGTGGGCAGGATATAGAGATGGCGCCGGTCCAGCGTGACCACGCCATTGACAGGCTTGCGGGGACGGCGGGGGCGCGGCGTTGCCACGCCGGCCTGCGCGGAGCGGTGCGGTGCGGATGCCTGGGACGCCTTGACGGACGCCGATTGGGCACGTGGCATGGTGTTCGTCGTGACGCGGGAAACGTCGCGCTTCAGGGAATCGCCACGCCAGCCATCAGGCGATCCAGCGAGGTGGCCGCCTGCCCGGCCGGCAACAGCCGATGCGCGGCGACGGCGGCGAACACCGCCTGCACGTCCTCGGGCACCACCATGTCGCGCTGGTCGAGCAATGCCCAGGCGCGTGCGCAGGCCAGCAGCGCCAGGCCGGCGCGCGGCGACAGGCCGGCCACGAAGCCGGCTTCCGCACGTGTGGCCTGCACCAGCGCCAGCACGTAATCCACCAGCGCCGGGCTGGCGTACACGGTGCTGGCCGCGGCCTGCAGTGCGAGCACCTGTTCGGCATCCATGATGGCCGAGGCCTCCTGCGCGGCGGTGCCGCCCAGATAGAGCACGCGCTCGAAGGCGGGGTCCGGGTAGCCCAGCGAGATGCGCATGGTGAAGCGGTCGAGCTGCGATTCGGGCAGCGCATGCGTGCCGATCTGCTCCAGCGGATTCTGCGTGGCGATGACGAAGAACGGCGCCGGCAGCGCGTGCGTCACGCCGTCGTGCGTCACCTGGCGTTCGGCCATGGCTTCGAGCAACGCACTCTGCGTTTTCGGCGGGGCGCGGTTGATCTCGTCGGCCAGCACCAGCTGCGCAAACACGGGGCCAGGATGAAAACGGAAATTTCCGGTGTCGCGCATGTAGACGGAGACGCCCACCAGATCGGCCGGCAGCAGGTCGCTGGTGAACTGCACGCGCTGATACTGCAGGCCCAGGGTTTGCGCCAGCGCATGCGCCAGCGTGGTCTTGCCCACGCCCGGCACGTCTTCGAGCAGCAGGTGGCCACCGGCCAGCATGCATGCCAGCGCCAGCCGCACCTGACGCGGCTTGCCCAGCACGATGCGCCCGAGCTGGTTCTGGGCCTCGGCCAGCGAGGCGGTAATCCTGGGTCTGGCTGTCACGTTAGGCGGCCTCGATGGCGGGTTGGCGATGACGTTGCGATGCGCGCCGGGTACGGCTGGGTCCGGCAAGGTCCGGCAGGGTCCGGCCATTGTAGCGGCGTGGAGGTCGCATCGGACAGTGGGTTTCCGCACGGTTGTACGCGACAGACAGTCCGGGAATGCACCGGAATCGGGCGCCAGCCGCGCCGGATCCCGCGCGTTCTGGCATCATCGAACTGTTGGCACCCTGCCACTTTTCAGAATCGTCCTAGCCGCTGCAATGACTGCTTCGCAACCGCGCGTGTCTGGCGCGCCTGCCCCCCTCGATTTCGACTCTTCCGCGCCGCTGGCCGACCAGGCGGCGCTGGCCAGCCTGGCCCGTGAATTTCATGCGGGCGGCTATATCGTGCTGCGCAACTTTGCCAGCGAGGCCACGTGCGCGGCGCTGGAGGCCGTGACCCGCCAGCATCTGGCGGCGGCGGTGCCCCCGGTGGAGTTCGAGGCCGACCTGGGCTACCCCGGCGCACCGGCCACGCGCCACGAAGCCGGCGGCAACACGGTGCGCCGGCTGCGCCAGGCCTATGGCCGCGACGAGGCCTTCCGCCGCTGGGCCAGCCATCCGCAACTGGTGGCGACGGTCGAGGCGCTGCTGGGCGAACCCACCCGCCTGACGCTGGCCCACCACAACTGCGTGATGACCAAGCACCCGCACTATGGCAGCCAGACCGGCTGGCATCGGGACACGCGCTACTGGTCGTTCATGAAGCCCGATCTGGTCACCGTGTGGCTGGCGCTCGGTGACGAAGACGAGCGCAACGGCGTGCTGCGCGTGATTCCGGGTTCGCACCGCGCGAAGCTCGATCCCGCGCAGCTGGACCCGGCAGAATTCCTGATCGAGGCGCATCCCGCCAGCCAGATGCTGCTGAAGGGCGCGATGCCGCTGGCGTTGCATCGCGGCGACGTGCTGATGTTCGACAGCCGGCTGTTCCATGCCGCCGGCCGCAACGATTCAGAGGCGGTGAAGCTGTCGGTGGCGTTCGCCTATTTCGGCGCCAGCAACCGCCCGGTCACCGGCTCGCGATCGGCCGAGTTCGGCAGCGTGGAGATGCCCCCGGCCGCGCTTTGACAGCCGCTGGCCGCGGACCCGGCTTATGCGGTGTGCAGCGGCAGGTGGACCGTCATGGTCGTCCGTCCGGCTGCCGAGGTGGCGTCGATGGTGCCGTTGTGCGCGTCGACGATCATGCGGCAGATGGCCAGCCCCATGCCCATGCCGTCCGACTTGGTGCTGACGAACGGCTCGAAGATCTGGTCGATGCGCGCCGGATCGATCCCCTTGCCGTTATCGGCGACCTCGATCGACGCCATGCCCGGCTTGCCGGCCAACACCCGCAGGGCAACGGCGGCGACCCCGTGGGGCTGGCCCCGCAATGCATCCACCGCGTTGAGCAACAGGTTGAGCACGACCTGCTGGATCTGCACGCGGTCGCCGTGCAGGGGCGGCAGCGTGGCGTCGAGGTCCAGCTGTAGCGTGACATCGGCGTCGTAGATGCGGGCTTCCACCAGCGGCAGGATGTCGAGGATGGCCTGATCGAGCTGAAACGGATGTCGCGCCGTGGGCTCGCGGCGCATCAGCGCGCGCAGGCTGCGGATGACCTGTTCGGCCCGCTCCGACTGCGCCTGGATCCTGCGGATGCCGTCGGCGACCTCGGCCGTATTCGGCGTCGGGCGGTTCATCCAGCGTTGCATGGCATAGGATTCGACGCGGATGGCGGTCAGCGGCTGGCGGATCTCATGCGCGATCGACGCGGCCAGCGTGCCCAGCGCGGCCACGCGCGCCAGATGGACGAGCTGGTCCTGCAGAGACTTCAACAGTGGCGAGGGATCGCAGTCGGGCGCTGCGCTGCCCGGCGCCGATGGCCCGGACGGGCCGGAGCATTCCAGAATGCGCCGCTCCATGGCTGTCGCAAATTCGCGCACCAGCCGGACGGCGTCTTGCGGCGACGCACTGACAGGTTCGGCAGGCATTTCGTGACGCAGGTCGGCGGCAATGGCTTCGCGGACAGACATGAGAGATTCCTTTCCCGGTGACTGGGCGAAATCTATCGACAGGCCGCGTTGCCCGATAGAACAGGCGTGCCGTTTTTGTAGAAACGTGTGCTGACGTTGCGGGTCGTCTCAATCCGGCGTCGGAGAGCGCCGCCGGCCTCTGCGCCACGTGCCCGGATTGACGCCCACCACGCGCGCAAAAGTGCGGGTGAAGTGGCTTTGATCGGAAAAACCGCAAAATTGGGCGATCTGGCCAAGCGGCATGTCGCCGTGCGCCAGGTAGTGCTTGGCGCGCTCCACGCGCTGCAACACCATCCAGCGATGGGGCGGCACGCCGGTGGACGCCCGGAAGGCCTTGGCGAAATGCGCGCGCGACATGCCGCAGGCATCGGCCAGTGCCTCGAGAGAGATCTCGCCGTCCAGGTGCGCCATGATCATGTCCTTGGCGCGCATTTCCTGCCAGGTTGCCAGCCGGGCCTGCACGCGGCGCGCGATCTGCGGAATGCCGCCGTAGGTCTGCACCAGGTGCGCACGCAGCGCCAGCGCCATATGGTCGACGAACAGCGTCGATGCGCGCTCGGGGTGTTCCAGCGCCGGCAGCAGCGCCAGGCTCAGATGATGGACAACGGGGTCGGCAACGGTCAGGTGGGGCGGGCAATACAGTCGCTCGACGGTCCGCGCACCGAGGTCCCTCGCGGTTTCATCCAACGCGGCCTGCGGCAGATAGAACTGCAGGCAGTCGTACTCGCCGATCAGGTTCGATACCCAGTTCCGTTCCAGATCGTAGACGGCCAGGAACCCCGCGCCGAACGGCGCATGGGGCGCAGGCCGGCCGCCGACCCAGAGGTCCTGCTCGCCAAACGGACGTAGCTGAAGCACGACCAGATAGGCGGGCTCGCGTTCGTACGGAGCGGTCGCACCCGTGTTGCGGCGTGTGCTGCGCACACGCGTGATGCCGATGGGGGTATAGGGGAGAGCCCGGCTGACAATGGTCTGGGTCACCTCCGCGTTCATATGCGCGGAGTATTGCCATGACGTATCGCTCGCATTGCCCGCTGTACGGTCGCGGGCGGCGGGCTGGCCGGGTTCGTGATCCAAAAGGCGCCTCGATACTGGAAGTATTGCCGGCGCCAATTATAGGCAAGGGCGGTCAGACGGCCTTGTGGCGCGAGGCGTTGCCGCGGAACAGTGCCAGCAGGTCGGCGAAGCGCAATGGCAGCAGCGGCGAGGCATGGCGAACGGCATCACGGCGTGCGAAGTGGCTCAGAAGCTGCTCGCCCACCGGTCGGCCGAGGTAGGAAGCATCCGGGTAGTTCATGGTCAATCCCTATTGCGGTCAAGAAACGCCTACAGTATACACTCCGATGGTGCACCGCGCCATTTCCTGGTGCGCAACAAGGGATTGCCGGATTCGAACTGGTGCGTAGAAGCGCGCGACAGGTGTCCCGGCATTCGCGCTGCCGGAATGGCGGGCGGCGCGCTCACGGGTGTATCAAGGGGTAATTGGATCACGCGCCGACAGGTGTGTCGGCTGGCTGTGTCGATTGGGTATCGACCGCTGGGGCGCCGGCCGCGAGGGTCGTCCGGCGCGTCTGCCCGTCAGGCGGAGGGGTGTGCGTCGGCTGCCGCTTCTGCGCCGTTGATCGATTCCACGGCCTTGGCCGCGCTGTAGACGTGCCGCGTGGCCAGCAGCGATGCCAGGTCGGCGTCGCCGGCAATCACGGCCTGCAGAATCTGCGCGTGCTCGTCCCAGTTCAGGCGGGCGCGGCTCAGGTTCGCCGGGGCGAACAGCAGCGCGGTGCGTTCGCGCAACGACCGCATCATGTCCTGCAGCACGCTGTTGGCGGCGATATTGCCCAGTACTTCGTGAAAACGCGAGTTCAGTTCGACAAATCGCTCGGTCTGGCCGCTGTTCACGGCATCGTTGCCTTCCTGAAGCACCTTTTCAAGTTCCTGGATCAGTGCCGGGTCGCGGCGCTGGGCCGCCAGCTTGGCGTTGAGCCCTTCCAGCGTGGCCCGCACCTCCACCATTTCGCGCGCGATGTTGGGCGACAGCCGCGCCACCGATGCACCGCGCCGCGGCTCGATGCGCACCAGCCCTTCGGCCGCCAGCGCGCGCAACGCTTCGCGCACCGGGATGCGCGATACGCCCAGTTCCAGGGACAGCGTGTTTTCCACCAGACGTTCGCCCTGTTCGTACTGGCCACCCAGGATGCGTTGCCGCAGGGTGTCGGTGACCAGTGCGAACAGTGGGGAATGCTGGGCGCCCAGGCTTGCGGCCGGGGTGTCCGGACCCGGCTTCAGGGCAGCGGTGGCGTCGTTCATGATCGGGATCGGCCGTCGGATATCGGTAATGGGCCGCGGTCGAAGGGCCGCGGCGTGAATGCCGCTATTGTATACCGTCACCTCCTCATTGAAGACATAGGGTAGACATCTACCGGCATTCCGCCGGTGTGACGTCCCGCCCCTTCAGCCACTTCAGCCACTTCAGCCCTTTCGGCCTGCCTGGCGGTTCAGCCTCCCGCGTGCTGGAACGTAAAGCCGTCCGAGTACATGAACGGTGCCTGCGCCCCCAGCACCATGAACGTCTGCTTGGCGTCGTGGATCATGTTCGGCGATCCGCACAGATAGATGGCATGCTCGGACAGGTCGCCCAGGTCCGCGGCCACGGCCTCGTGCACGTAGCCACGGCGGCCCTGCCAGCTGTCATCGGCGCGGGACAGCACCGGGACGTACTGGAAGTCATAGAGCCGTTCGCCCCACGTGGCGATCTCGTCGTGCAGGTAGAGGTCCGCCGCCGAGCGCATGCCCCAATAGAGCCACACCGGCGGACAGTCGGGATCGTCCATCAGCGATTCGAGCATGCTCTTGATCGGCGCCAGACCGGTGCCCGTCGCCACCATCAGCAGCGGCCGATAGTCTTCCTTGCGCAAACTGAAACTGCCGTGCGGCAATTCCACTTCGAGCCGGTCACCCGCGCGCAACTGCGGCAGTTGCGTGGACGTGAAGCGGCCGCCCGCGATCTGCCGCACGTGGAAGTCCACGGTGTTGCCGGCCGGTGCCGACGCCATGGAGAAACTACGATGCGTGCCATCGTCCAGCAGCACCTTCAGGTACTGGCCGGGCTCGTAGACGAAGGGCTCGTCGCCGGGCAGCGCCAGGCGCATATGCATCACGTCCGGGCCGAGCGGCGCCACCGACAGCACGGTGGCCGTAGTGCGCCGGGCCGGCACCTGCGGCCCCGCCGCACGGGCGGTGCTGATGACCAGGTCGCCGTCGGGCCGCGCCTGGCATGCCAGCGCAAAGCCGTCGGCGTGCTCTTCCTCGGTCAGCCCCATCGGGAAGTCCTCGTACGAGACCGATCCCTGCACCACGCGCATGCGGCACGTGCCGCAGCCGCCAAACGTGCATTCGTGCGCCAGTTCCACGCCGCAGCGCAGGGCGGCATCGAGCACCGATTCACCGGGCGCCACCATGAACACCTGTTGCGTTTCCGCAATCTCGACCCGATGGGACATGACGATTCCCCCTTGCTTACTTCTTGATATCGGCCTGCGCCAGCACGGTCAGGTCTTCGGCAGCCAGCAGGTCCCGCAGGGCTTCCAGCGCCGCGACGCCACACGCGGTGTCCTGTTCGCCGTTGCCGCCCGACAGGCCAACGCCGCCGATCACTTCGCCATTGACCACGATCGGGTAGCCGCCCACGAACACGGCGAACTTGCCGTCAAAGCTCCACTGGATGCCGAACGCTTCGTTGCCGGGCAGCGCCGGGCCGTTCGGCGCGGTGTTGAACAGGTGCGTGGACCGCTTGTGGCCGGCCGCGGTGAACGCCTTGTTCCACGCGATCTGCGGCCCCGTGATGCGCGCGCCGTCCATGCGTTCGAGCAGCAGCGGGTAGCCGCCGTCGTCGACGATGCAGACCGATTCCAGCACGCCGATTTCCTCGGCCTTGCGCACGGCGGCGGCCACCATGTGGCGCGCTTCTCTCAGTTCCAGCTTGATGGCTTTCTTCATGGCTGTTTCCTTAACTTTGTGTCGGATGCCCGGACTCAGACGCCCTGGTAGACCGTTTTGATCTGCGTGTAGAACTCCAGCCCGGCGCGGCCCGATTCGCGGAACGTCGACGTACTGGACCGCTTCAGGCCGCCAAACGGCGCGTTGACGAGGTTGCCCGTCGTGGTGCGGTTGATCTTCACGGTGCCCGATTCGATGTCGCGGGCAAAGTCGTGCATGTAGCGCGGATTGCGCGTGGCGATGGCGGCAGACAGCCCGTACTCGGTGTCGTTCGCCTTGGCGATGGCGTCCGCGTAGCTGTCCGCTTCGATGATGGCCAGCACCGGGCCGAAGATTTCCTCGCGGGCAATACGCATCGACTGCGTGACGTCGGTGAACACGGCCGGCGCCACGTAGAAGCCATTGGCGAAATCGCCATCGGTCAGTTGCTGGCCGCCGCACAGCAGCGTGGCTTCCTGCTTGCCGGCCTCGATATAGCCCAGCACGGTCTGCAGCTGCTTGCGCGTGGCCAGCGGGCCCAGGTCCATGCCCGGCGTCATGCCGCTGCCGATCCTGAGCGTCTTGACCTTGGCCACGAGCTTGTCGGTAAAGGCCTGCCTGACCTCGCGCATCACGAGGATGCGGCTGGTGCCGGTGCACGCCTGGCCCGACAGCGACAGCCCGCCCTTGACGGCCAGGTCCACCGCGCGGTCGAGATCGGCGTCTTCCATCACGATCAGCGGATTCTTGCCGCCCAGTTCCATCTGCGTGCGCGTGGTCATCGGCACGGACTTGTGGATCTGTTCGCCGGCCTGCGTCGATCCGGTGAACGACACCGCGCGCACCGCACGCGATTCGACGATGGTCGGGCCCACATCGCCGGCGCTGCCGGTCAGGAAGTTGAGCACGCCCTTGGGGATGCCGGCCTTGACGAACGCCTCGGCCAGGCGATAGCCGGACAGCGGCGCATCGGACGACGGCTTGAACACCACGGTGTTGCCGGTGATGAGCGCCGGTGCGATCTTGCGCGCCGGAATCGACACAGGGAAGTTCCACGGCGAGATCACCGTGACCACGCCCAGCGGCTCGCGCAGGCTGTACACGAGCATGTCCGGGTCGTCGTTCGGATAGCTTTCGCCGCTGAAGGTCTGGCCTTCCACCGCGTAGAAGCGCAGGGTTTGCGCCGAACGCATGATCTCGTCGCGCGCCAGGTTCAGCGACTTGCCTTCCTCGCGCGTCAGTTCGGCGGCGATGGCATCGGCGCTGGCTTCCAGGTGGGCGGCGGCGTCGTTGAGAATCTTCGCGCGCTTGCCGATCGGCGTTTTCTTCCAGCTGTCGAAGGCGGCGGCTGCGGCGGACACGGCGGCGGCGGCATCGCGCGCGTCGGACGCGGCGTGGCGGCTGACGATGTCGCGCGTGTCGGCGGGATTGATGTTGTCGAGCGTGCGGCCGCTGGCGCTATCGCACCATTCGCCGTCGATGTAGTTGCGGTACGTCTCGGTCATCTTGCGGGGGCCTTGTTCTGGTTCGGAGAGACGCCGGACCTGCGCCGCGCACGGCGCCGGGTCCGGACTTCCTGATCGATATGCCTCAGGCGGCAGCGGCTTCCGGCTTGGTGTCGACGTAGTCGTAGTACAGCGCGGTCGTGTACAGCAGGCGCATCTGCGCGCCGATTTCGCAGATCTTCAGGCAACGCTGCTGCAGCTCGGGCGTGTTCGCGTGTTCCAGCACGATCTGGTAACCGCGTTCGCCGTGGATTTCGTCGGACACGATGTGCAGGTCGAAAAACTCCACCTCTTCGTCGGTGAAGCCGTACTTTTCGCGCAGCGTCGGGGTTTGCTTGCGATAGATCGACGGCACCTGCGATTCCAGGCCGACCACCAGGCCGGCCACGGCCACCACCGGGTCTTCGCGCATGGCCACCGCGTAGCACCAGCTCTGCAGGCCGCGCGTGGTGGGCGACATGTTGTCCGGGCTCACCACCCGCTCGCGCGTGGTGCCGCACGCTTCGGCAAAGCGGATCAGCAGGTCGGTGTGGCGGTCGCCCCCGATTTCTTCCTCGTACATGTTGGCCAGCAGGAAGTCCTTGGCCTCGGTCATGTGGTCGGGCGTGCGGGCGTAGATATAGCCCAGGTAGTCGGCGAACGGGCCCACATAGTGATAGTGGTTCTCTGCCCAGCGCGCCAGATGCTCGCGGCTCAGCGTGCCGCTGGCCCATGCCTTGCTGAACGGCGCCTGGTTGGCGCTCTTGCCTTTGATGGCGTTTTCCAGGGCGGCACGGAATTCTTCACGGTTCATCAGTTCAGCCATTTCGGGGACTCCTGTTTGTCTGCGTTCGGGGTGGAATGAATTTGTATACTTTCTACAACGTCGTTCAGGCGATAAAAAAACCGCGCGCACGCGGCGACTTCAGTGGTGCGAGATCAGGCGGCGGCAGCCTGCGCCGCAGAGATGCGCTGCCAGGCCACGCCTGCCAGGGCCACGTCTTCCAGGCCTACGCCGACCGACTTGTAGATCACGATGTCGTCGGGTTGCCGGCGTGCGGCGCGGATATCGGTTCCGTCCAGTAGTACATCGGCCAGTTCCACGATCTTGTCGTCGGGCAGCACGGCCTTGTCTGCCAGCACCAGGTCGCCGGCTTCGCGCAGCGACTGGGGACGCCATTCCACGACCACGGTGGCGGCGCGCGCCAGCAGCGTGTCGTCGAGTTCGCGGGTGTGCGGCAGGCTGGAACCGATGGCCGCCACGAACGTGCCGGGCTTGACGCTGGCGCCCGAGAACAGCGGGGTGGTCGAGCGCGAAGCCGTCACGATGATGTCTGCGGCTGCGGCGGCTTCCTCCGGTTGCGCGAACGTCACCGGGATGCCGCACTGCGTGGCCAGACGCTCGGCGGCGGCCGCCTCGGCATAGGGATCGCAGACCAGGATGCGCCGCAGCGGCAATGCGGCCGACAACTGCAACGCATGCTGCACGCCCTGCGTACCGGCGCCGAACAGCGCCAGCGTTTCGGCATCGGGACGCGCCAGCCGGCGCGCGGCCAGCACCGTGCAGGCCGCCGTGCGCAAACGTGTGATGGCGCCTGCGTCAAACGAGGCCAGCGGGCGCCCGTCAACCGTCGAAAACAGCAGGATGACAAACGAGAACTGACCGGCGATGGTTGTATACACCTTGGCGCCAGCCACCTGCTGGGCCGGAATCACCGCGCCCAGCGTCGAAAGCTTCACGCCGCCCGCTTCCGTGCGAATCCGTTCCTGCATGGCGGCCTCGCCGCGCCCGAAACTCTGGAACGCTTCGAGCATCGCGGCCTGGGCATCGGCGGCCGTGACGTGGCGGTCGATCATCGCGTCGGTGACATGGAGCATGGTGAAATCGTCTCAGAAGCCATTTCGGTATACAGTCTACACATAGTTTTGGAAAAAGCCAGAGGGTTTTCCCAGGGCGCGGCAGGGGTCCGGTGTGGTGCGGAATGCGCGCAAACCGTGCGCTGAAGCCAATCTCCGCACCGATGGGGTGATTTCCCTAAGTCGAGCAGTTTTCGCTTGTTTTCAATCGACTGCGGGATATAGTATACAAAATAGTCGCACACAGAATTCTTATACCGCCCCCACAAGGGCCTCCAGGAAAAGGGGAGCCTCATGCAACATGCTGTTGAGATTGGCCTGGCACATTGGGTGTATCTGCTAGGCGTGGCCGTGATCGTGTTGACCATGATCCTGCGGGCCAATGTCGTGGTGCCGTCCATCGTCGGCACCTTCCTCGTGATCCTGGCCATTACCGGCAGCCCGATCAGCGCACTGGGCGGCATCTTCGCGGCAAGCCTGGTGGCGGCCAAGGAGCTGTTCAACATCTTCCTGGTGATTGCGTTCATGACGGCGCTGCTCAATGCGCTGAAGACGCTGCGGTCCGATATCCGCATGGTGGAGCCCTTCCGGGTTGTGATGAAGAACGGACACAGTGCCTACTTCATCCTCGCCGGCATCACCTATGTGATCTCGCTGTTCTTCTGGCCCACGCCGGCCGTCCCGCTGGTGTCGGCCATCCTGCTGCCGGCCGCCATTGCCGCCGGCCTGCCGCCGCTGGCGGGGGCCATGGCCATTGCCATCGCCGGCCAGGGCATGGCGCTGTCGTCGGACTACGTGATCGGCGTGGCGCCGGGCATCAGCGCCAAGGCGGCCGGCGCGGCGGTGAGTGCTGCCGTGGTGGCGGACCGCGCGCTGATCCTGTCGATCATCACCGGCGCCATCGCGCTGTCGCTGGCCTACCTGTCGATGCGCCGCCATATCGTGCCGGCCAGCGGCGCACTGCTGGATCGCTGGCAGGCCCGCGCCACCGGCACGGACACCGCCGTCGAGGCCACCGGCACGTTCGACAAGGCCGAGATCGCACGCGGCACATCGCACGAAGAGCCGCTGGCTACCGACGCGAACATCGAGCAGAGCCTGGCGATGGTGGAGCGCCGCCGCGTGAAGTGGTCCAAGTTCTTCGCCGTGCTGACGCCGCTGGCGTTCATCTGCGTGGTGACGCTGATGGTGCTGCCGAAGATCTCGTCGGGCATGCCCGACCTGAAGGGCGGCGCCGCCGCGGCACTGGTGGGCGGCGTGGCAGCGCTGCTGATGATGCTGGCCACGCTGGCCGCCGAAGGCCCGCGCCGCATGCTCGACGTCTGCCCCGACCACATCACCGACGGCTTCGTGTTTGCGTTCAAGGCCATGGGGTCGGTGCTGCCGATTGCGGGCTTCTTCTTCGTGGGTGCCGGCGAGACCGCCGCCCAGATCCTGGGTGTGGATGCGGGTCGCGCACCGAGCCTGCTGTTCGAACTGATCCAGGCCTACCAGCACATGATTCCCGACAACCACGTGCTGGTGGCGTTCGGCGTGCTGCTGGTGGGCATGATCACCGGCATCGACGGCTCGGGCTTTGCCGGTCTGCCGCTGACCGGCACGCTGGCCGGTGCGCTGGGTCCGGTGGTCGGTTTCGACTCGGCCACGCTCGCCGCCGTGGGCCAGATGGGCGCGGTGTGGACCGGTGGCGGCACGCTGATCGCGTGGTCGTCGCTGATCGCGGTGGCGGGGTTTGCCCGTGTGCCGGTGCTCGATGCGGTGCGGGCGCTGCTGTTGCCGGTATTGGCCGGCCTGTTCGTCTCCACGATCTGCGCCATGTTCCTGTGGCGTTGAGCTGAGTCTTCCCAGATTAAAGAAATAGTTATGCCGAAAGTCACCTTCCATAAGAACGGCCAGGTATTCGTCGACGAGGTCAAGCCTGAGACCAATCTCGTCGTGCGCGCCGGCATCAAGCAATTTCCGTATCCGAACCTGCGCTACGAATGCGGCATGGGCAAATGCTCGAAGTGCGCCTGCAAGGTGCTGTCCGGCGCGGAACACCTGCCGCCGCCCAACTGGAAAGAGAAGAAGCAGCTTGGCGAGCGGCTGGACCAAGGCTTCCGGCTGGCCTGCCAGATCTGGCTGACGCACGACATCGAACTGGAACAGCCCGAGATGGTGGTTGCGGCATGTTCGTGATCCTGACCAGCAAGCCGGGCCAGTTCCGCACCGAGGCGGTGCCCGGCGTGGAACCCCGCGAGACCTGGGAATACCTGTTCTACGGGCGGCCCAAGGCGATTTTCGTGATTGCCGAACTGATGGAAACGCAACAGCCGGTGAAGGTGCGCGTGATCGAGGAATCGACCGCGCCCGACGCCGATCCCGTGATCAACCACGTGCCGACCAAATTCCTGGAGCGTTTTGACACGCTCGACGCTGCCCACGACGCGCTGCAGAAGCTGGCGCACTTCGGCAGCATGGATCTATCGATAAGGAAACAATGATGCGGGCCGACACCGATGCCGATGCTACCGTGACCGAAGCCACCGACACCGACACCAACGGCGCAGCCACGCCGCAGGCGCGCACCGTCGAAATCACGTTCGTGACCAATAGCGGCAAGACCGTGACCGCGCCGGAAAACAGCAATCTGCTACGTGTATCGCTACGCGAGCAGGGCGGGATTCCATTCAAGTGCGGCGGCGGCATCTGCGGCACCTGCAAATGCCGGATCGAGCAGGGCCTGGAACACACCGACGCCGTCAAGCCCAAGGAACGCAAGCACCTGAACGACGACGACCTGCGCGCCGGCTATCGCATGGCATGCCAGACATTCATCAAGGGCGACGTGGCGGTGTCGTGGGAACCGAGGACGGGGCCGCGGTAATCAAGGCCGGAGGACGATGGAATGCGAGGGTGGAAAGATCCACCCCGGATTCATTATTTGGCCACGGCAGCGTTCGATGTCCCCTGCGCCTGCTCCGCCCCGTAAGTCTTCGTCAGATAATCCACAATCGCCGGAATATCCTCCTCCTTCAGCGGTGCGCCGAAGGGCTTTTTCATTTTCTTGACGGTGGCGTCCCAATACGCGCGGGTTGATGTGGATGGCTGCGTGGATACGTACTGGGCCGAATGGCAGATCATGCAGTTCTGCAGCGTCAGGTTATAACCGGGCAGCGTGCTGGGTTTATAGCTGGCCGTTTCCTGCGGCAGCTTGATTTCCACTGGGCGCGCATGCGATGACCCGGACACTGCGGCGAATGCGCAGGCGATGGCCAGCATGAAAGTGCGGTGCGGTTTCATGATTGGCCTCCTCACACTACCAGAATGCGCGTGGATTCCACGACATTCCGCATATATCCCGCCGGATTCCAGGTTGCCGTCAGCGGCTGGATTTCTCCCGATCGCGTTTTGGCACGCACCCGCAAATCGAATTCTCCCTTTCGCTTCGGCTGAAACGGAATGCTCCACTCGCGGAACGAATAACGGCCCAGATCCTTGCCCAGCTCGGCGGAGCGCCAACTGGCGCCGCCATCGTCGGAAAATGCGACATCCGCGATGCCATGGCCGCCGTCGAACGCGATGCCCCTGACCACGGCGGGTTGCCCGGATTTGATAAAGCTGCCCGGCACATGGCTGGTGATAAAGGAGCGGACGTTGAACCGGCCGATCGGCACGGTGCTGGCCGGTGCGGTACCCGGTGCCACGCAGGCGCAGTCGTTGGCCGGAATACGATAGGCGGGGTTCATCCAGAAGCCCTCGAAGGGCTTGTCCAGGACTTCGATATGCGACAGGTGCTTGACCCAGTAGGTGCCGTAATGGCCGGGCACGACCAGCCGCAGCGGGTAGCCGTTCAGCATCGGCAGGTCCTTGCCGTTCATGGCCCAGGCCAGCATGACCTCGCCGTCCATGGCATGGTCCATCGACAGCGCCTTGACAAAGTCGGGACCGTTTTCGAGCGGCGGGCGGTCCAGTCCGTCGAAACTGACCTGCACGGCGCCGGCCCTGATGCCCGCGTTTTCGAGCACGGTGCGCAGCGGGATACCCGTCCAGCGCGCATTCCCCATCGCGCCGTTCCCCAATTGGCCGCCATTGACGCGCGGCGAGAAATAGCCGCGGCCATTTCCGGAACACTGGTTGACCGCGACGATTTCCACGGGGTCGCCAAGCTTTCGCAATTCCTGCAGGCTCAGCGATACGGGGCGCGACACATGCCCGTCGATCTTCAGGCGATAGGTCGCTGCATCGATCGATGTGGGAATACCGCTCCAGTGATATCGGACGAAAAACGCGTCATTGGGCGTGATCACGTTCTCGCCAAATACCTCGAATGGGGTTTCGAGTTGCGGGGGCCGGTTGGTCAGCAGGATCAGCGGCCGTTTTTGCGGAAATGCCACCAGTTCCCGATGCCCGTTTTCGAATGGCATCTCCGTGGTATTGGCCGCGCCAAAGGCGCGCGTGGCGGTAAATCCGAGCGACGCCTGCAGCGTCAGCGCAGCGCCGCCCATCAGCACGCCGCGACGCCTTGGATCGATTTCGCCTCTTGTGGGTTTCCTGGCCATTTTGTCTCCTCGCGGGCAGCCGGGATCGGCCGCTTTTTTATCGGTGTCGGAGCCGTTGAGCGTAATCGTAGTGCGCCATATTGGCGAAACAAGTTATTTCGCTATGGCTGACCGGAAAATCCGATGGGTGCCGGCAGGGGCGACCGGATTCGGCCCGGTGGGCAAATCGCCAGTCGGGCCGGGATGAAAACGAGACGCGGAGAAATGCCGGGCGACACCGGGTAGGCACCCGGTGCGCGGGAAACGATGCGGAGAGGGAAACGAAGCGGGGGCGGGTCAGGTCCGCAAACTCACCATCGCCGAGATCTTCTCGGCCGCTTCCAGCAACGGTGGCAGGAACCGGTCGGACATTTCCTGGGCGCTGGTCCGGTTGGCCTGGCCGCTGATGTTCAGCGCGGCGATAACCTGGCCGGTGCGGCTGCGGATCGGGGCAGCCAGCGACACCAGGCCTTCCTCAAGCTCCTGGTCGTTCTGCGCCCAGCCACGGGTGCGGATATCGGCGATCAGCGATTTCAGTGCGGCGATATCGGTCACGGTGCGGCGGGTACGTGGTTGCAGGTCGGACGCCTGCAGCACGCGGTCGAGTTCGGCGTCATCGAGCCCGGACAGCAGCACGCGGCCCATCGACGAGCAATAGGCCGGCAGCCGGCTGCCGATCGACAGGTTGATCGTCATGATCTTGCGGGCCGGCACGCGTAGTACATAGACGATTTCGGTGCCGTCGAGCACGGAGATCGAGCAGCTTTCGTGGACGGATTGCGAGAGCGCTTCCATGACCGGCTCGGCCAGGTTCCAGAACGGCATCGAGGTCAGGTAGGCGAACCCGAGGTCCAGGATCTTGGGCGTCAACCGGAACAGCCGGCCGTCGTTCTGCACGTAGCCCAGCCCCACCAGCGTCAGCAGGATGCGCCGCGCGCCGGCGCGGGTCAGGCCGCTCGCCTGGGCGATTTCGGTCAGCGTCTGGGCCGGATGGCTGGCGTTGAACGCGCGGATTACCGACAGGCCACGCGCAAATGACTGCACATAGCTGTCGCTCGGCTTTTCGGTCGTACCGGCGCCGGGCGCGCGGGACGTAGCGGAATCGGCAGGATGCGCCATGGGTCTGAGAGAGTTCGGAAAGACTCGGAAAGGCCGAAAGGGTAGAGGAAATGTGCCTGCTTTGCCAGTCCGGAGCAACCTTTACCGCAGCGCCGCTTGCCGCGTGGAACTATCGGCGGCGCTGACGAGACGAATCTGTCTATCGCATAATGTGCGGCCGTCCGGCGCGGCAGATGCCGTCAACAAGGTGACGCCGACGGGCGGCCACGACAACAGTGTCATACAAGGGAATGGGTTCGGTGAGCGAGACAATCCAGTGGAATGATTGGGAGGCATTTTGCAGTGTGGTGGAGCAGGGCACGTTCACGGCGGCAGCCGCGGCCCTGGACTGTCCGAAATCGCGCGTCTCCGCAGCGGTGATCCGGCTGGAGACCGCCATCGGCGCCAAGCTGCTGGAACGCACCACGCGCCGCATGCGGCTGACCGATGCCGGCGGCGCCGTCTATCGCGACGTGGCGCCGCTGTTCGCCCGGCTGCGTGAAATCCGCCAGGAAACGCTGGCGCGCGAGGAACGCGTGCAGGGCATGCTGCGCATTGCCACGCCCTACGAATTCGGGGCGCAGCAGCTGGGCGGTGTCATTTGCCGCACGCTGGCCGCCCATCCGGCGCTGGATATCACCGTGGAAATTGCCCAGGGGCTCGTCGATCCGATCCGGGAAGGCTATGACATCGCCTTCGTGACCGTGGACACCGACCTGCCCGATTCCGGCACCATCGCGCGACGCATCTGGAACGTGGAACGCGGGCTGGTGGCGGCCCCCAGTCTGGCGGCGAGCCTGCCGGCGCAGATCCAGCCCGAAGACCTGTCCAACATGCCCACGCTGGCCACGCCCGGGGCGTCGGTGTGGGAATTTTCGCGCGACGGCCGGCGGATTCCGGTGCCGATCCGGCCGCGCATGCAGACGTACAACGCCGAACTGCGCATGCAGGCCGCGCTGGCGGGCCTGGGGATCGCCCGGGTGCCGATGACGGCCGCCGAAACGGAGATCGCCCAGGGCAGGCTGGTCCGGGTGATGCCCGATTACCCGTTGCCACCGCTGAGGGTGTTTGCCTTGCTGCCTGACCGGCGGCTCCAGCCGCGCAAGGTGCGGGCCTTCATGGAAGCCATCGAATCGATGATGGGGGCGGAACTGGACGCGCTGGGGCAGTAACTGGCCCGGCGGGGATGCGGTACGGGGGAAAACGCGGGAGAGGGGGTGGGGAAGGCGGCCCGGCGGAACTCGGGGGAGCGCGCCCCGGGCCTGCTTCGCCTTGGGGGAAGGCGAAGCCGCTGCTGAGGGGAAGGACTTAAGCGCCTTCGCTGTACACGTCGCGCTTCTCGGTCACGCCACGGGCGCCTTCCGAGTACACATCGCGCTTGTCGGTCACCGAGCGGGCGCCTTCCGAATACACGTCACGCTTTTCGGTCACGCCACGGGCGCCGTCCAGGTACGGATCGATCTTGCGGCCGATGCTGCCGTCAAGGCGTGCCAGGTCCGACAGGGGTTGCGCAGCCTGGGCGGCGGTGGCGGCAGCCGACAGGCCGATGGCGCAGATCAGGGAGAGGGCGAGGGTCTTCATGGTTGTGCTGTTCCTACTTATTGGCAGAGATCGCGGGTGGTCCCGCGGTGGCTGTAATGTAGGCGCCGGCACGCGCACGAAAAAGGGCGAATCCTCGACAGACTGTCCAGCTGTCTGGACATTAGGGGTTAACCCTAGGGCGTTGTTTTGTGATACGGTGGCGCCCCGCCACCGGACAACGATGCAAGGTTAGTGGTTGCTTACACCACGCCACGGCTAACGCCGGCAATCAGCATCAGCAGGATCTGGGCGATGACGAACAGCACGAGCGGCGACATGTCGAACCCGCCCAGGCGCGGCATCACGCGCTGGATCGGGCGCAGCAGCGGCGCGGTCAGGTGCCAGATCGGGCCGGCCAGCGGCGATTGCGGATTGATCCACGACAGCACCGCCATGAGCAGCGTGACCCACATCACCATGCTGATGCCCCACTTCAGCAGGTTCAGCACGGCGAGGCCCAGGATGACGGGCAGGAAGGCCAGCGGATCGGCATCGAGCACCAGCGCGCGGCACACCAGGAATGCCACGGCGGTCAGGTAGGCGGCCAGCACGGTGGCCCAGTCGATGCCGCCGATGCCCGGAATGATGCGGCGCAGCGGGCGCACGAGCCAGTCTGTGACCTGGAACACCCCCTGCGACACCGGGTTGCGCGATGGCAGCCGGGTCAGTTGCATCCACAGGCGCAGCAGCAGTGCCATGCCGAAGAGCGTAAAGACGGTATCGAGCAGGAAGAGGATGATTTCCGTGAACATCAGGCGGATTTCCCTTGAATACGTTAGAGGGCGACAGGGTGTCGACGACCGCACAGATTCTGCCATACCCCGCTGCCCTGCCTCTGTGGAAAATAGGGGCGCAATGCGTGTCATCGCACCGGGCGCAGCGGTGGCACCCCATATAATGGGCGGCTTGTCCGATACCGCCCGCGTAGCCCCTTTCCGCCCATGCCACGCCCGACCGCTTCCGCGAAGTCTTCGAACGATGCCAACGTACTGAGCAAGCAGGACTTCGAGGCGCTGTCCGATTTCCGGTATCAGTTGCGCCGCTTCCTGCGGTTTTCGGAGGACGCCGCGCAGGCCGAAGGGGTGACCGTACAGCAATACCTGCTGATGCTGCACATCCGCGGCAGCCGCGACAAGAACTGGGCGTCCGTGGGCGAACTGGCCGAACGGCTGCAGGCCAAGCAGCACGGCGTGGTTGCGCTGGTCAACCGCTGCGAGGCCGCGGGGCTGGTGACGCGCCGGATCCATCCCGACGACCGCCGCGTGGTGCAGATTCACCTGCTGGCCAAGGGAGAGCGATGCCTGAACCGCCTGGCCGCGTTGCACCGGGCCGAGCTGGAATCGTTGCGCGGGGCGTTCCGTGTGGCACGCATTACTGCTTTCAACGACGACGAAGCCGAGCGCGACTGAGCGCCGCGTTTTCGCAGGTCGGGCCAGCCGCGTTACAGGCGGTTACCCATCACAATCTCCGGTGACACCTGCCGGCATGGCCCGGCACTAGACTCCCGCGCAATATCAACACGCGCACCGTCGCAGGAGTCCCCATCATGTCCATCACGATTCGCCCGGTCGCCCGCACGCTAGCACTGGCCGCCGTGGCTGCCGGTACGCTGGCGCTGGCGGGTTGCGCCGCACCTTATGGCGCCGGCTATGGCGATGGCTATGGTTCGGGGTACCAGACCGGCTACCAGACCGCCGGCTACCAGGGCACCTACGGCAATGCCGGATACGGATCCGCCTATGGCACCTCGGGCACGCAGATCAGCGGCACGCCGGCTTATCCCCAGCAGTCGTACCCGCAGCAGTCGTATCCCCAGTCGTCCTATCCGCAACAGTCCCAGCAACCCGCCTATCCGCAGCAGCCCGGCTACGACCAGTATGGATATCCGCAGCAGGCCCAGGGCAGCTACGACGGCACCTACGGCACCAGCGCCGGCTACAACGACCCCTACGCGGTGCGTTACGGCTGGGTGGAGTCAATCGAGCAGGTAGGCGGACAGCCGGCCAACGCCAGCGGCGTGGGCGCCGTGCTGGGCGGGGTGGCGGGCGGCCTGCTGGGGCACCAGATCGGCGGCGGTCGTGGCAACACGGTGGCCACCATCGGCGGCGCGGTGGCGGGCGCGCTGGCCGGCAACGAGGTGGAAAAGCGCACCCACACCACGCCGCCGGCGTTTCGCGTGCGGGTGCGTACCAACGACAACGCCTATATGACGCTGACGCAGGCCAGTCCATACAACCTGCGCATCGGCGACCGCGTCAAGGTGCAGAACGGCACGGCCGTGCCCTACTGACATACCGGATCGTTCGCCCACCGAAAAAGCCCGGCGCCAGGGCCGGGCTTTTCTTCGACGGTCGGGCCGTCTTAGGACAGCGCGTTGGCCAGGAAGGTCAGCGCGCGGCCATGCGCCAGCGCGGCCGACCGCTGGTGGTACGACGCGCGCGCCCAGCAGTTGAAGCCGTGGTCGGCCTGGTCGTAGACAAAGACCTCGGTGCCCCGCTTGCCGGCCACGGCCTGACGAACGTTCTCCACATCGTCGGGCTTGATATGGGCATCCAGCGCGCCGTAGTGGAACTGCACCGGCACGTCGAGGGCGGCCGCCTCGTGCAGGTTGTTCTGGATGCCGCCGCCATAGTAGGGCACCGCGGCGTCCACCAGCCCGCGCGCCGCGGCCATGTACGACACCAGGCCGCCGAAGCAATAGCCCACCGCAGCCACCTTGCCGCCTTCGCCAATTTCCTTGCGAAGCGCCTCGACAGTGGCGGCGACGTCCGACACCGTATCTTCCAGGTTCACGGCCTTGCGCAGTTCCATGGCCTTTTCCCAGTCCGGGCCGCTGTAGCCCAGCTCCACGCGCGGGGCCGAACGCCAGAATACGTCCGGGGCCAGCACCACGTAGCCGTCGGCTGCGTACTGGTCGGCCACGCTGCGGATGTGTTCGTTGACGCCGAAGATCTCCTGCACCAGCACGATGCCGGGGTTGCCGACGGCCTTGCCGCCGGGCGGCAGGCTCAGGTAGGCGTCGAAGCTGCCGCCGGCGGTGTCGATACGGATCCAGTGGCTGTTGGGCGTGGGGCTCATGTTGGGAAGACTCCAGGGTTTGTCGGGGCGGGCGCGCGGGCGCGCCGGATCCGCGGGCTCCGGGGGGATCCGCGAGAGACCGCCAAGTGTGCCACCGCCGCGCCGATCTTGCAGCGCCGCTGGCCGGTAGCCGACCGGCAAAAAAATATGCCGGCACCCGCGGGAGGGGTAGCCGGCATGGCGGCCGCGCCAGTTGCGCGGCACAGGACTGCTTGACTGACTGTTCATCCGCGCCGGTTACCAGCGCATCTGCACATTCTTTTCTCCAGGGCTCACCGTCGTGCGCTTGGATGTGCCTTCATAAGTGGCCACGACCTGATACGAGGCGCGCGGCCCCTTGATCAGGCATCGTGGGCCCGTGGATGTGAACTCGGCCACCTGCTGTCCATTGCGCATGAGCTTCACGTTGACGTCCGACAGATATTCTCCGCGGCCGCCCTGCGTGAACAGCAGGCCCATGTCGTACTGGGACGCCTCGCTGCGCATTTCGGCCTGTTCGTCGGCAGCCACGCCGCCGCAAACATAGGTGAACGGGCCGGCCGTCGACGTCTTCATGTCCGCGTGAGCGGACACCGCCACGCCCATCGCCGCCGCAGCGGCACCGATTGCGCACCAGACACGTACCTGTCGAGTGATCGTCGTGTTTTGAGTTTGCATCGCTTCCTCCTGCCAGGTTGACGGGATGTGCGACGGGTACCCAATGCAGGAATTGCAGCCCGTGAGGCAGGTTCAGGGCAGGTACGCAGGCCCGGACGATGGCCTGTCGCGCATCCTCGGGATACGTACCTGAAGTACACACCACTGCACCCGGGGCGTCTGTCAGCGTTTCACTGATCTTGCTGCGGGAAGAGACTTTGGGGTGGCCGGAACAGCGGGCAGTTCTGCCCCTATTCGTGCGCAGAGGGAGGCAAAGAGAGGCGCCGCTCACATGGCCCCACGCTGCGTGCGTAATCGTGCCGGACCGGCGCATCGGCCGGAGACCGGCCAGGGATCAGGCCGGGAATCAGGCGGGAATCAGGCCGGGAATCAGAGGCGCATCAGACGCGAACCAAGACCGACCTTCGATAGGCCGACAATCAATAGGCCGACGATTTCTCGAAACGCGTGCGCCAGTTGTCGCTGTATGCCTTGACCACCGCGCTGTCGCCCCGGATCAGCATGCCGTTCTCCGCGTTGCGCTCCTGGGCCGACTTGGTGAAGTTGAACGACCCCGTGAACACGGCCTGGTCGTCGAACACCATCACCTTGTTGTGCGCGATGGCCGGTTTGGTATCGACCACGACGGGAATACCCGCGTTCTTGAGGAAGGTGGCGCTGGTATATCGCTCCGAAGCCTGGCTCTTGTCGACGATCACCCGCACGTCCACGCCGCGCTGGTGCGCCTCGGCCACGGCGCGGGCGATGGGGGCGCTCGTGAACGAGTAAGCCTGGATCAGCAGCTTGTGCCGGGTGCGGTTGATGGCGTCGACAATCATGTCCTGGCAGCTCGGGCCGTCCGGCACGAAACACAGCGTGTACGTGCTGCCGCTGGCGAACTGGCTGGTCTGCGCGCGCGGCGTGGTCAGCGTCTCGATGGCGCGATCGAACATCGAGGTGGTACGGGCCTGGGCGCCGCCCACGATGGCCAGCAGGCCGACGATGCCCGCCGTGGCAAGCCGCCTGCTTCGGAGCAAGGAAGGAAACATCAGGTTACAGGGTGGTGACAGGAATCGAGGGCAGGCAGCGTAACAGGCCATGCGCCCAGTTCGCAACAGGAAACGCACCGTGGCCGGTTGGGGAATTGCGGCGGCGTCTTGGGACTCGACCTGACTGGTGCCTATGATGAAGGCATCGTGTCGCGGCGGGGCATGTTGTGCCGCCGCATCCATCGCAAATACAAGGAGCCTCGCATGTCCGACCATACCTACAAGCTCGTCGAGATCGTCGGGTCGTCACCCGATGGCAGCGACCAGGCCATCCGCAATGCACTGGCCAAGGCCGGCGAGACCATCAAGCATATCGACTGGTTCGAAGTGGTCGAAACGCGCGGCCATGTCACGGACGGCAAGGTCGGCCACTTTCAGGTCACGCTGAAGATCGGCTTCCGCGTGACCTGACGCGCAGGCCGCGCCACCCGCCGGCCCGCTCAATCGAACTGGTACGACCAGAGCAGGTTGACGCGCGGCGAACGGTGGCTGGCATTGGTGGGCTTGTCTCCCACGGGCTGGGCCAGCGAGACGTCCATCGTGTAGTAGCGCCGGTCCGAGAACCGTAGGCCGATGGCCAGCGACTGGAGCGTGCGGTGCGACAGCGAGATGCTGTTCGAGTACACGCGCGCCATGTCGGCGGCCACGAACGGTTGCAGCGTCTTCAGGTACGTGAAGTCCACTGCGAACAGCCGGTTCAGTTCGACCGATGCCCCCCAGCCCTTGTCGCCCGCAATCTCGCCGGCCGGGTAGCCCAGCCCGAAGAAGCGGCCGCCAAAACTGATCTGCTCGCTCGACGCCAGGCGGTTGCCGCTGTACTGCCCCGCCCCCGACAGCGCGATGCCGAAGCCCATCGGCAGGTCGCTGGCCTGCGACACCAGCAACCGCGTGCGCCAGAAGCTCAGGTCGTTGAGGTTGTTCTGGCGGTCGGCGCCCAGCGCATCGAAGCCCTTGTAGACGCCGAGCGTGGCGCTGCGCGTCACGCCAGTGCCACGTTGGAGGTATGACGCCTCGGCGGTGGCCACGCGCACGCTGGTCGACAGTTCCACCTGGCGGCCTGCGCCGGGCTGTACCGCCTGCGTGTAGCGTTCGAACTGGTTGTTGGCGTAGAAGCCGCCGGTCAGCGTCAGCGCGTGGCGGTTGTTCAGGATGACCGGGTAGCTCAGCGTGCCGCCCAGTCGCTTGGAGTCGTTCACGTAGCGCGGGTTGAAGCCGATCGGGGCCAGCGAGCTGTTCTCGGGCACGCCGCGATAGTGCGACGCGGTGATCTTGCCCAGCATGCCTTCGGTGCCCAGCGGCTGCGCGTAGGTGGCGGCGTAGTACTCCTCGCTGTCGCGGCCCTTGGGGAACAGCGTGGAGAACGACAGCTGCTCGCCCAGCGGCGTCAGGCTGTTGGTGGTGGCCGTGGCGATGGCGCGCACGCCCGGCGACATCCATTCGACACCCGTACCGAACGTGAACGGCTTGCGCCTGACCTCCAGCACCATGTCGCACGCGCCATCGGTGGTGGTGGGCGGCTGCACCGTGGCGTTGACCTGCATGCCGGGCTGCTGCGCCAGCACGTTGACATAGTGCTCGAAGCTCTCCTGGCGCAGCGGACGGTCCTTCTTCAGCTGCTCGGCAATCTTGCGCAGCCGCGCCTCCGCCGGGCCGGGCTTGCCCTTCACCGTGATGTTGGCCACATAGCCTTCCACCACCGTGACCAGCACATTGCCGTTTTCGAACGATTGCGCCGGCACGAAGGCAAACGACAGCGGGTAGCCGGCGTCCTTGTACATCTGCGTGACCGACTCCGCGGCCTGCAGCAGTTCCGCGACGGTGATCTCGCGATTGGCCAGCGGGCTGAACTTTGCCGCGATCTGCTCGAACGGCAGCGTCTTCGCGCCCTCGATCTGGAAGTGGCGGGGCGTGAGCCGCGAGGCCAGCAGGTTCTGCAGCGCCGAGTCGGGCCGTTCCACCTGCACGGTCACATTGGATTGCGCCGGCTTGCTCGGCGCGATGCTGGGCAGCGTCTGGGTGGGATCGCCCTGCACGGGGCCGCGTTCGGCGTGGCCCAGGCCGCTATGGATGACGCCGACGCTGATCATCAGCGCGGCAACGCGATTGCGTGGTCGCATGGTCTTACCCCTCGATGTAAACCTGCATTGCGGCTATGAGGTCGCGTGCCACGGGACGGAGGGGATGCCGCTTCCCCGCCGCCCATGAGTGGCCGTGACGCTTTGCTTGGGGCGGGCGCGCCAGGCGCCCCGTGGAGCTAGTGCTTGCCGCCGATTGCGCCGGTCAGGCCGCCAACCAGCCCGCCGACCAGCCCGGTGACCGGCGCCAGCGGATTGGCAGGCTTGGTGCCTGCCGTCGTGCCGCCCGAGGCGGGCGTGCTGCTGGCCGGTGCATTGCCGCCGGTCAGCCCGGCAACCAGGCCGGTCACCGGTGCCAGCGGGCTGGCGCTGCCGCCCGTGGCGGTGGTCGCCCCGCCGGTAACGCCGTTGGTGATGCCGCCGACCAGGCCTGTGACCGGCGCGAGCGGGCTCGTGCCGCCGCCCGCGGTGGCGCTGCTCAGGCCGCTGGTGAGGGTGCTGACCAGTCCGGTGACCGGCGCCAGCGGGCTCGACGCACCACCGGTGGCGCCGGTCAGGCCGCCACTCAGGCCGCCGACCAGCCCGGTCACGGGCGCGAGCGGGCTGCCCGCCGCACCGCCTGCCGGATTGTTCACCACGCCGCCAAGCGATGCCACGGTCGTGCCCGTGCCCGTGACGATGCCGCCCACGCCGGACACGACCGGCGTATTGGTATGGGTCAGTTGCGTGCCCGCCGTGGCCAGTGCGCCGCCGACCGTCGCCAGCAGGTTGTTGACCGGCTGGCCCAGGCCCGTGGCGGCGCCCAGTGTCTGCGTGCCGCTGGTCAGTGTGGAAGTCAATGGCACGATGGCCTTGCTGACGCCGCTGGTCAGCTGTTCCACCGGTCCGGTCGACAGCGCGGTTCCCAGCTGGCCGCCGACGTTGTTCACTGCACCGCCTACTTGCGAGACCACGCCGCCCACCGGCACCGTCACGGCGGACAGCGGGGCGAGCGGTCCGCTGCCCAGGCCGCTGACCGCGCTGCCGGCGCTGCTGACGGCGTTGCCAAGCTCGCTGACCACGCCGCCGGTGCTGGCCACCGTGGTACCCACCGGATTCGTGGTGTTGGGCATATTGCCCAGGCCCGACTGCACGCCGGTGCCCAGCACGCTGACCGCGTCGCCCACCGAACTCACCACGCCAGCCAGGCCATCCCGGGTCTGGGAAGACACCACCGGCACGTTCGCGTCCTTGATCGCATCACCCACGCCGCTGACGGTGCTGCCGACCCCGTTCACGATGCCGCCCGCGTTGCTGACGATGGCGCTGGTGGGCGTCAGCGCAGTGGTGCCGCCGCCGTTGTTGTTTCCGCCGCCGCCGTTGTTCGTGCCCCCGTTGTTGGCGGAGTCCGTGCCACCCGTGCCACCCGTGCCACCCGTGCCACCGGTGTTGCCGGTGTTGGCGGCATTGCCGGTGGCACCCGAGCTGCCCGTGCCGCTGGTGCCCAGCGACGTCGACCCGCTGCCGCTGGCGCAGCCTGCCAGAACCAGCATGGACCCCAGCAATGCCGTCACGACCAGTTGCTTCGCGGAATGTTTGTATGTGCGCATGACCTTTTCCCTTTTTTTAATGTTCCCGACCCTGGCTCACGTTTTCGCATGCCGCTTCGTTGCGAAGGATTGCGTGACGTGCCTTGGCTGCGCTGTATTGCGCAAGCGGTGTGCCAGTGACGCCGGCCATTGCGGGCCACGCCATTCCAAAGCAGGGGGTGATGCGCGCAAACGCGCGTGTGGCAAGGCTTTGCGGCAAATGGATCAAACGCACGCATGAAGCGCGCGGTGGCGGCGCGGCGCGTGTTTGGCGTTACGCGTTACGTAACGCCCCGTGACATGCGCTGTGACATGGCGGTGACATGGCGGTTCCACGGCGCCTGTCCCCGTCTCGCGTCCAAGGCCGTCCGCCGTAACGCCCGCAGGGAACACGTTACGTAGCACGTAACACCACAACGCCGTCCGGCACGACGCTTCGAGCGCGCTCGACGCAGCCCCCCTGCATCCCCGAAAGCCTTGCGCCACAACGGGTTCCAGCCCTGCCGTCGCCGGCATCCAGCGCCCGTATCGAACATGCGATTGAGGCTGGCACACCGTTTGCGCTATCGGTCCGCAGCCACGCCAGACGAAGCAGCTCGCCGACCGGGTCGCGGCGAAGCGCGTGAGCAGGGCGGACATGAAGACAGCGGACTCACAAAGAACAAACTCAGGAGATCAGGACATGCATGCAACCAAGCAGACGCGCCCCCTCAACATGATGGCGATGGCCTGTGCCGCAGCGGTGACGTTGCTGGCGGGCTGCGCCTCGGGCGGTTCCAGCGGCGGTGCCAATCCGTCCCCGCCGTCCCCGCCGACCAATCCGGGGACGACGAATCCGCAGCCCACCGCCGAAACCACGCCCACTGCCAAGGTGGTGGAAGGCGCGGGCAACGCCGTGGTATCCACCGGCAACGCGGTGAGCCAGATCGGCCAGCAGATCAAGGACACCAGCGTGCCGCTGGTACCGGCCACGGCGAAGAACGCGACCGGCGATGTGGTGATCCAGACCGGCGAGACCGTTGCCACGCTCGGCGCTGGTGTGCGCGATGGCCTGGGCCAGATTGGCGCCGCGGACAACCCGGTGGGCGTGACCGTTGCCAACACCGGCAATGTCGTGACGCAGGCCGGCGCCACGGTGGTCAGCACGGGCAGTCTCGTCAAGGCGCTTGGTAGCGACCAGTTGTCGCCGCTGGCGCCCGTGACCAATCCCGCGGGCGGCCTGGTGCAGACCGTGGGCGCGGGGGTGATGAGCCTCGGCGGCAAGCTGGGCGATACGCTGTCGACCGGCCCGGTCGCGCAAGTGACGGACAGCACCAGCAAGGCCATCGTGCCGCTGACCACGCAGTTGACCAACGCCACGCAAACCGTAGGCGCGGCCTCGGGCCTGGGTGCGCCGGTCACCAACCTGCTGACCCAGGTCGGAAACACGGTAGCCACGGCGGGCAGCATGATCGCCAACACCAACACGCCGGTGGTGTCGCCGCTCGGCGGCGTCGTCAACGAAACGGGCAAGACCGTGGCGGTGGCAGGCGTGCTGCTCAACGGCAATGGCAGCGCCGGCGGCAATCCGCTGGGCGGCCTGCTCAACAACCTGCCGTTGAACGGGGCTGCCGGTGGCACATCGGGCAGCAGTCCCCTGGCGCCCGTGACCGGCCTGATCGGCGCGGTGGGCGGCGCTGCGGGCGGCGCGGCAGGCGGCACCTCGGGCGGCAGCAATCCGCTGGCGCCGGTCACGGGCCTGCTGGGCACCGTCACAGGCGGATTGACCAGCGCGGCTAGCGGTGCAGGTTCGTCCAGTGGCAGCGGCAGCAATCCGCTGGCGCCAGTCACCGGCCTGCTGGGCGGGCTGACGCCCCATTGATCTGAAATACCACGCGGGAGACGTCGGGACTTTCCCTGTCAACCGCCCCGGCTAATTTACGGTGCGCTGTCGTCCTTACCCCGCGCGGCGCATCCTTTTATTTCGTGCCGTGAGGCCGTCCTGCATGACCACGTGCAGGACGCCGCACGGCACGCTTCATTTGTTGCGTGCTCTTTAACAATTCGGATGATTTCATCCCGATGGAGGAAGGCGGCCGCATTGTTTCAAACGTCTGTCCTACTTTAATCTGGGACAACCATTAGCCCGAATGGGGGGTATGGTTGAAACAAAGCCTGTCTTATAAATGTATCCACCAGCGCAAAAGCACAATAACGCCACAGTGGCAGTTCATACAGATGGCAGTCGGATCGGGGTCAGGAGCGTATTGCTGGGGATCCATGCAGTGGTTACGCACTTTCGGGAGTGAACATCATGCAAAAGAATCTGGCGCGCCATCGCAAAACCCAACGCGGCGCCACTGCCATCGAATATGGCCTGATCGTAGGCCTGGTTGCCCTGGGCATCGTCGTGGGCGCACAGGCCCTCGGCACAGGCCTCAGCACGGGCTTCAGCAATCTTGCCCAACGTGTCACGACCCTCTTCGCCACCAACAACGGTGGCTCCTGACATCGACCGGCGGACCATTCACTGATCATCCGGAAGGCTGACGCGGCGTTCGTGCATCGCGCACGGCGTTGCTTCGTGCCGACCTGACGTCTCCAGACCATTTACCAGAGCACCGTGCTGGCAGCCATGCCAGCCGCGGCGGGCGTCTGCACGCCCGTCGGCAAAGCAGTGGCAGAAGTGGTAGCGGTAGGCACTGGCCGCAGGTAGGCATATGGACGGCCGGGCTAGAACGGTAAGAGTGGTTCCAAGTCGCGCAACGTAGTACGACACAGCCCGTCGGGGACGTCGCAGCGGGCACCGTGCAGCCATGCCGGTGCCCGCCGCGCGGTGTCGTGTGTCGCCAATGCATGCAAGTCGAAAGAACCGGGTGAAGCATGGCATTACGGGGGAGCGCGAACCGGCGCCGCGCAAGCGGAGTGGCCGCGATCGAGTTCGCGATAGTGTTTCCGCTGCTGTTTGCGGTGGTGCTTGGCATCGTCTATTACGGCATGGTGCTGGCCCTGCAGCAAGTCCTGACGCTCGCCGCCGAGGAAGGCGCGCGGGCTGCCTTGCGTTATCCGCTCACCGCGAACGGCGGCACGCTGGCGACCACGCTCGGCCAGCGGGTCATCGCCGCCGACCTGGCCGCGCGCAGCACGCTGCCGCCCAATATCGCCAACCGTTTCGCGGCAGGCTCGCTGGCCCAGGCCGTGGCCTGCAGCGCGCCGCCGGGCACGCAATGCGTGCAGGTGACGCTCGATCTCCCCACGCAAACGTTCCTGCCGGTGGTGCCGTTCGTGCCGGTGCCCGCTTCGCTGACCGGCGTCGCGGTGGTCCAGCTCTCTCCCGATACCTGAGGACACATGAGCAGCAAACAGATTCGAATCCTGGCCATCGTCCTGCTGATACTGGCCGGACTGCTCGCGCTGCTGGCGTGGCAGGTGGCGCGCCAGCAGGCGGTGGCCATCCCGGCCGCGCGCACCGCACCGACCCATGCCGTGGTGGTCACCACGCGAGCCGTGGAAGCCGGCAAGCCACTGACTGCCGACGCGCTCGCGGTCATGCAACTGCCGATCGAGCCGGCCGGCGCCTACCAGGACGCGGCCCGCGTGGTGGGCCAGGTGCCGGTGGTGAACCTGGGCAGCAACGTGCCGGTGCTGGAAGGACAACTGCTGTCCGGGCTGGCGCGGCAGATTCCGGAGGGCGACCGTGCGCTGGCCGTGTCGGTGGACGAGGCCGTTGGCGTGGGCCATCAGGTGCAGCCCGGAGACTTCGTCGATGTGTTCGTGATCCTGCGCCGCGACAACCAGGAGATTGCCGAAAGCCAGACCCGCCTGCTGCTGTCGCGTCTGCGCGTGCTCGCGTACGGCAATGGCAGTGTCAACGATTCACGCAAGGTGCAGGGCGAACAGATGATGGCCCGCCGTGACGGCGCGAAGACGGCCGTGCTGTCGGTGCCGGTGGAAGAGGTCGGCAAGCTGGCCATGGCGCAGCAGGCCGGCCGGCTGGTGCTGGCGTTGCGCAATCCGTCGGATGCGTCGATGCCCAGCGACGGCATGTTCGCCGACCCGCCGGCCGTGCTGCAGGCCCGCGCCGGCGTGCCGCCGGACGCCGAGCGCGCGCCCGTGGACAGGGCCGCGGCCGGCATGAGCCTGGCCGGACTGGTGGGCCAGGCCCATGCGGGCAACACCACGCCGCGCGCCCTTCCCCCCGCGCCGGCCATGCGCGCCGCCGCGCCACCGGCGGCGTCACTGACGGCCTCGGCGCAACGACGCGAAACCCCCGACAACAACAACGGCGTGGAAGTGATCCGCGCCGGCAAGCGAGCGATCGAATAGCGGACGACACGGCATGCCCACATTGACGACAGACCGTGAACGGGCGCCCGCGCGCCAGATCGACACCGATCCGTGCCGCCGCCGATGGGCCGCGATGATGATGGCTGCCGTCTCGATGGCGGCCGTGCTGGCCGGGGCGATGCATCCGGCCATGGCGCAGGACGCCGGCCCGCCGCCCGCCGCGCGCACGTTGCGCCTGATGGCCGGCGCACAGCAGGAGATCAAGCCCGGTCAGGCGCTGGAGCGCGTGGCCGTGGGCAACCCCGCCGTGGCCGATGCGCTGCTGCTCAAGCAACGCAATGGATCGCCCACCGTGCTGGTGGTGGCAAAGAAGCCGGGCGTGACCGACATGATGGTCTGGAGCCGCAATGCGGCGCCGTTGACCTACAGCGTGCAGGTCGATGCCGTGGCGCCGGATGCCGATGGCGCGCAGGTGGACCTGTCCGCCGCCGGCGCCACCATCCGGGGCGAATTGCCCGACGCCGCAGCCGCCGCGCGCACGCAGCAGGCGGCGAGGGCGGCGGTGGGCGGGCCGGACGGCAAGGGCGGCGTGGTGATCGACCGCTCGGTGGTGCCGGTGTCGAACACCGTGCAGGTCGATGTGAAGGTGGTGGAAATCAGCAAGACCGTGCTGAAGGAAGTAGGGCTCAATTTCGTCAAGAGCAGCGGCGGTTTCACGTTCGGGCAGTTCAGCCCGACGTCGCTGACAAAGGCCACGATCGGCCCGTCGCCGTCGTTTGAAGGCGCGTTGCCGATGAGCAGTGCGTTCAACCTGGTGGCGGCCTGGGCCAAGGAGGGCATCTTCGCCAACCTGAGCCTGCTGGAAAGCAATGGCCTGGTCAGGGTGCTGGCCGAGCCAAGCCTGGTGACGCTGTCGGGCCAGAGCGCGAGCTTCCTGGCGGGCGGCGAGATTCCCATCCCGGTGCCGCAGGCGCTGGGCACCACGACGATCCAGTTCAAGCCGTTCGGCATCGGCCTGACGGTGTCGCCGACGGTGATGTCGAAGTCGCGCATCGCGCTGAAGGTGGCGCCCGAAGCCAGCGATCTCGATCCGTCGCGCGGCATCAGCATCAACGGGGCGTCGGTGCCGGCCATCGTCACGCGGCGCGCCGATACCACGGTGGAACTGGGCGACGGCGAGAGCTTCGTGATCGGCGGGCTGGTCAGCCGCAACACGGTCAGCAACGTGAGCAAGGTGCCGTTCCTGGGTGACCTGCCGATCATCGGCAGCTTCTTCAAGAACCTGAACTTCCACCAGGAGGACCGCGAACTGATGATCGTGGTCACGCCGCGCCTGGTGAAGCCGCTGGCGCGGGATTCCCAGGCCGCGGCAAACGTGGCCAATGACGGGCGCACGAGCGCCAGCCCCAACGTCTGGGGGCGCTTCGTGCTGGGCGAGTACGCAGACCCGACCCTGCCGGGTTTTTCGCGGTAGCGGCGGCAGATGGAGCGAGTGACGAGGATGGATGCCTTCCTGCTGAACACCCGGCGCGAGAGCCTGCGCCAGTGGCTGGACCAGGCGCTGGGCGGCGCCGGCACGCTGGTGGCCGAGGACGGGGCGCAGGAAGCCTTTATCGAGCAGGTCGGGGCGGTTCGTCCCGGGCTGGTCTTCCTGGACTTCGGGGCGCCGCATGTCGAGGCATCGGCCCGGCTGGCCGAACAGGTGGCGCGGCTGTTTCCACACCTGCCTCTGGTGGCCGTCGGCAACGCCGGCGAGCCGCAGGCGATGCTGGCCGCGCTGCGCGCCGGCGTGCGGGACTTCATCGATTTGCGCGGCGCGCCGGCGCAGGCCACCGACGCCGTGCGGCGCCTGATGGTGCCCCGCGCGCAGGTGCGGCCCGTGACGCCCACGCACCGGCACGGCAAGATCGTGGCGCTGTTGGGGGCCAGGCCCGGCGTCGGCGTGAGCACGCTGGCCGTGAATCTGGCCGCCAGCGTGCGCCAGCGCGCCGATGCAGGCGCCGCTGCCGAGGTGCTGCTGCTGGACCTGGGCCTGCCCGTGCGCGACGGCGCGCTCTACATGAACATCGCGCCCGAATTCCATTTCGTCGAGGCCGTGCGCAACCTGCGCCGCTTTGACCAGGTGTTCGTCGATACCGCGCTGGCGCGGCATGGCAGCGGCGTGTCGGTGCTGCCGCTGCCGGCCACGCTGGCCGAACTGCGCGATGTGTCGTTTTCCGAGGCGCTGGCGCTGCTGGACCGCCTGCGTGCTTTTTTCGACCTCCAGGTGATCGATCTCGGCGGATTCTCGAATGCCGAGTTCATGTCGCAGATCGTCAAGGCCGCAGATGCGGTGGTGATGGTGGCCGAGCAGAGTGTGGGCGCCATCGTTTCGGCCGCCGAACTGCTGCACGAGCTGAAAAAGCGCGAGATCGACCGCCCCGACCTGCATTTGATGGTGTCGCGCTTCGACCCCGAACTTGGCGTGGACGCGGCGCAGATCGCCGAACGCATCGGCGTGGCATCGGTCGATACGCTGCCCGACCGGCGTGCGGCGCTGGTGCAGGCCGCCAATCGCGGTGCGGTGCTGGCCGAGGCCGCACCGGCCGACCCCTACGTGCGCGCCCTGGGCGCGCTCATGGAACGGCTGGGCTACCGCGCGGAACAGACTTCCGAGCGCGGCATCCTGGCCCGGATCAAGGAGAAGCTGCCCGAGGCATTGCGTGTTGCGCGCGTCGCACGGGCGGGGAACTGACATGACCGAAGCCATCGAATTCTCGGATAACGCCGCCGCCCCGTTTCCTGTTTCCCAGGAATTCCACAAGATCAAGGAAGCCGCCCACGAGCATCTGCTGACGCGGATCGAGGAACTTGGGGCGGAGTTCGGCCGCTGGACGCGCACCGCCATCCAGCGGTTTGTCGACCTGGAGCTGGAAAGCTTCACGCGCCTGCGCCGCATTCCGATCAACGAGGCCGAGCTGCATCAGATTTCCGAGGCGCTGACCAAGGAACTGGCCGGCTTTGGCCCGATCGAGGACCTGCTGCACGACGTGGCCGTGGAAGACATCCTCGTGAACGGGCATCTCGACGTCTACGTGTCGCGGCATGGCGTGCTGGAGCGCATCCCTGTTCGCTTTGCCGACAACGGCCACCTGTTGCGCATCGTGCGACGCATCCTGGCGCCGATCGGCCGGCGCCTGGACGAATCGAACCCGATGGTGGACGCGCGCCTGCCGGACGGCGGCCGCATCAACGTGATCATCCCCCCGCTGGCGCTGGCCGGCCCCGTGGTATCGATCCGCAAGTTCCGCAAGGACCCGCTGACGCCGGCCGACCTGCAGGCGCTGGGCACCATGAGCCCCGAGATCACGGAGCTGCTGGAGGCCGCGGTGCGGGCGCGCTGCAACATCCTGGTGAGCGGCGGCACGAGTTCGGGCAAGACGTCGCTGCTCAACGCGCTGGCCACGTTCATGCCATCGGGCGAGCGCGTGATCACGATCGAGGACACCGCCGAACTGGCGCTGAACCATCCGCACGTGGTGCGGCTGGAAAGCCGTCCCGGCGGCTTCGAGGGCACGGGCACGGTCACCATCCGCGACCTGCTGCGCAACAGCCTGCGGATGCGCCCCGACCGCATCATCGTGGGCGAAGTGCGTGGCGGCGAGGTGCTGGAAATGCTGCAGGCCATGAGTACCGGCCACGACGGGTCGATGGGCACCATCCACGCCAGCAGCCCGCGCGAATGCCTGTACCGGCTCGAAATGCTGGCCGGCTTCGCCGGCTTCCAGGGCAGCGAGGTAAGCCTGCGCCGCCAGATTGCCAATGCCGTCGACTTCATCGTGCAGATCGGACGGCTGTCCAGCGGACGCCGGCGCATCCTGTCGATCACCGAAGTCACCGGGCTGGGCGACAACATCATTTCCACGCAGGAGCTGTACCGCTACGAGCCCGTCATCAACGCCGACGGCACCGAGACCGACCGCTGGCAGTCGCTTGGCATCCTGCCGCATTCGCCCAAGCTGGCGCGCATGCGTCCGGCAACCTTTGCACTGGACGACCGCTTTGATCTCTAGCGCCAGCCTGTTCATCGCCACGTTTGCCCTGGTGCTGCTGGGTCTGGGCCTGCTGATGCTGGCTACGGCCCGTGGCAGGGCCAACGCCGAGCGCGCTCGCGCCCACCTGGCCGCGCAGACCGAACAGGTCCGTGCCCGCTATGCCTCGGCCACGGAACCCGAGCCGCACGGCGCCGCGCGCGACCTGCGACGTCGCTGGGCCGACCTGCTGCGCCGCGCCGACATGGCGCCGACGCGCGGCACGTACCTCCGCTGGGGCATGCCCATGCTATGCCTGGTCGTGGCCGGCGCGGGGGCGGGCGGTGCCATCGGCGCGGCGGCGATGCTGGTGGTTGCCGTGGCGACGGCGGCCTTCGTGCTGTGGCTGCGCATCAGCCGGCTCAGGAACCGGATGCTGCGCCAGTTGCCGGGATTCCTCGATGGCGTGGTGCGGCTGATGACAATCGGCAGCAGCGTGCCGGCCGCGTTCCAGAACTCGGTGGCCAATACCGAGCCGCCGCTGCGCCAATGCCTCGTGCAGGCCATCCACCTGCAGCGGGCCGGCAAGGAACTGGATCAGGCCGTGATGCAGATGGGCCGCGCCTACGACCTGGACGAACTGGTCATCGTGTCGTCGGTGCTGCGGCTGTCGCAGCGATATGGCGGACGCGCCGATGTGGTGATGGAGCGTACCGCCACGTTCATGCGCGACCGCGAGGAAGCGCAGCGCGAACTGATGGCGCTGTCGGCCGAGACGCGCCTGTCCGCCTGGGTGCTCGGCCTGTTGCCGCTGGTGGTGGCGGGCGGGCTGTTCATGATGAACGCCGGCTACATCATGATGATGTGGAAGGACCCCACCGGCCGCATGATGCTGCTGGGCGCGGCCGGGCTCGAAGTGGCCGGCATCCTGATGCTGTACCGGCTGGCAAAGTCCATCTAGGAGCCCACGGCCATGCAGATGGATGCCACCACCCTAATTTCCGCGAGCCTGGCTGCAGCCGCGATGGCGCTCCTGGTGCTGGCCTGGCCGCTGCTGCGGCAATGGCGGCAGCGGCGCGAGGCCGCACGGACCATCGACGCCGCGCTGCAGCGGCAGGCTACACATGGCGCACCCGTGGCGCCGGGCGAAGCCGCCCCGGGCCATCCACAAACAGCCGGGGCCGTGGCACAGGCGACGGCCACCGCATCGTCGGCCGCAGCAGCTTCGGCTGTGCCGCACATGTCGGCGCGCGCGGCAGCGGCCGCCGCCGCGCTCGGGCAAGCGCCTGCGCGGCCAGCTGCGACAGTCGGGCCAGCGCCTGCCACGCTCGGCGCCAGGCTCGGTGCGGCCTTCGGCGACCGCTTCAACCAGTCCTGGCTGGAGTCGCGCCTTGGCCGTGCGGTGGTCGCCGCGGAGGAACAGTTGCTGCTGGAGCAGTGCGGCTTTTATGGCCTGCAGCCGCGCGCCATATTTGGCGGCCTGCGATTGCTGGTGCCTGCCGCGCTGGCGGGCGCCGTGCTGCTCTGGCGGATCGACGGCGCGACGTTGCAGGCGTTGGCCTGGGGGTTCTCCACGTTCGCGACGGCGTACCTGCTGCCGAAGATCGTATTGCGCCGCTGGGCGGCCAACCGCCAGCGCGAAGTGGCCGAGGAGTTGCCGGTGCTGATCGACATGCTGCGGCTGCTGCAGGGCGTGGGGCTGTCGATCGACCAGAGCCTGCAGGTCATCGTCACCGAGTTCGGCGCGATGCTGCGCGTGCTGGGGCCCGAGCTGCAGCGCGCCAACCAGCAGTTTGCCTCGGGCCGGTCGCGGGAACAGACGCTGCAGCGCATCGGCAAGCTGTTCGACGACGAAGACCTGAAGAGCCTGATCACGCTGCTGACGCAGGTGGACAAGCACGGCGGCGCGGTGCAGGAGCCGCTGCGCCAGTTTGGCGAGCGGCTGCAGGTGGCCCGCAAGGCGCGCATGAAGGACAAGATCGGCCGGCTGACCGTGAAGATGACCGGCGTGATGGTGGTCAGCCTGCTGCCGGTGCTGCTGATCCTGACGGCGGGGCCCGGCTTCCTGGGCGTGATCCGGATGCTGGCCCGCATGAACGGAGGACATGGATGACAAGACACTCCCACCCGCTGCTGGCAGTCTCGCTCGCGGTGGCCATGGCATTGCTGGGCGGCTGCGCCAGCACGCCCAACAGTGCCGACGCCATGGCACGCCAGGCCGATGCGCAGATCGAACTGGCCCGCCTGCAGGACAAGGCCGCACGCGCCGAGTACAACGACCAGAACGTGTACCTGGGCCTGATCGGCAAGATGCAGCAGGAAGGCATGTACTACGCGTCGCTGGCCCATATCGACGCGTACCAGCAGAAGTACGGCAGCAGCACGGCGCTGCAGGTGCTGCGCGCCGATGCGCTGCGCGAGACCGGCCAGGACGACGCGGCGCTGCAGGCCTATCGAGACCTGCTGAACACCGATCGCGCCGCGCGCGCGCGCCACGGCATCGGGCTGGTGCTGGGCCGGCAGGGCGATTTCATGCGCGCCGCCGTGGAATTGCGCCAGGCGGCGCTGCTTGAGCCGGTCAACGCGCAGGTGGCCAACGACCTGGGCTATGCGCTGATGCGTGGTGGCGCGCTGCAGGATGCGCGCGTGCCGGTGATGCAGGCGCTGGAACTGGACGCCAACAATCCGCGCGTCATCAGCAATGCCGTGGTGTGGATGCTGGCCAGCGGCAAGCGGAGCGAGGCCACTGCGATGATGCAGCGTGCCGCGATGCCGGACGCCACGCGCGCCGCCATCCGCAAGGAAGCAGACCGCGTGACCCGCGCCGCGCAGGGGCGCGACAAGACGGCGCCACGGGGCACCGTCCATCCGAATCCCGCCGCGATTCCGATGCCGGATCCCAATGCGAACGCGGCCGCCGCGCAGTCCGTGGCGCTCAATGCAGGAGCCAGACCATGATCCTTTCCCCGTTTGCGCCGCGCCTGGCCAGGATGGCGGCGCTGGCCGCGCTGGCCGCGCTGGCTGCCGCGGCGCCGGCCATGGCCCAGCAGCCCACCGCGCCCGCCGAGGTGCGTCCCGCCAACGACGTGGCGGTGGGCGATACCACGCGCAGCCTGCTCGACATCCAGCGCAGCGGATCGCAGGCCGGCCCGCAGCAACCGTTGACCGGCGACCAGGCCGCGCTGGGGTACGCGCGCTACATGCGCAGCTTCACCCATCCGCTGCCCGAGTTCTTTTCGACGATTTCCACAGGTAGCCCGCTGCGCGGCGGCGCGGGCAGCCAGCCGATGAACGGGCAATAGCCACACGCCATGCCGCATCGGGCCGATCTCCATCGCCAGCGTGGCGCCATCAGCCTGATGGCCGCCGTACTGATCGCCACCGTGGTCATCGGTGCCATGGTGTCGATCGATGTCGGCTTCGTGTTTTACAGCCAGCGGCAGTTGCAGAAGGCGGTGGACCTGGCGGCGCTGTCCGGCGCCCAGCAGCTCAAGCGGGCCGATGACCTGCCCACCACCACGGCCAACGTGATGGCGTCCGTGACGGCGGCGGCCAGCCAGAACGGCTATCGCGGTGCGGTGGGCCCGGACTGTGCCGACGCGGCGGCCGGCGCTGGCGACGGCATGCGCACGTGCCTGGGCGTGTGGGACCCGGCCGATGCCGCGAACGGCGACACCGTGCGCCACTTCAACGCGGGCTACGACGCGGCGACGCTATCGCCCAACGCCGTGCGCGTGCAAGGGACGCTGACGGTGCCGCTGCTGTTCGTGCTGCCCGGCGGCACGTCGCGCCAGCTGCATGCCGAGGCCATCGCGGCGGCCAGCCCGCCGGTGGCGTCGTTTTCGCTGGGGAGCGGGTTGTTGAACCTGAACTCGGCAAGCGGCGTGCTGGGCCTGCTGCTGGGCAATACGGTGAATCTTTCGGTGGCCGACTGGAACGGACTGGTCAATGCCAACGTCACGCTGGAGCAGCTGAGGCTCCAGCTTGGCGTGGGAACGGTCGATGCGCTGATGAACACCACGCTGTCGATCCGCGAGTTCTACGCGCTGGTACTCAATGCGGCCGGGCGGCAGGCACTGCTGGGTGCGGCGCTGGGCAGCCCCGAGACGCAGCTCGGCCTGAACGGGCTCGGGACCAATCTGACGCTGGCGCGGTTGCTGGATCTCGGCGTGCTCACGCCAGCCGCGTCGTCGGCGGCCGAAGTGGGTCTGAACGTGGCATCGCTGCTGACCACCGCCGCCTATGTGGCGCGCGGCAGCAGCGCGGTGGCACTCAATATTCCGAATCTGAACGTGCCGTTGCAACCGGTGGGCAGCGCCACTGCCGCGGCATCGCTGACCATTATCGATCCGCCCAAGGTAGCGGTGGGCCCGGCGAAGCAACTGCCCGACGGCAGCTGGAAGACGACGGCTTCCACCGCGCAGCTCGGCCTCAACCTGGCCGTGCATGCCAATATTGGCTTGCCGCCGCTGGTGTCGGCCAGCTTCGACCTGCCGCTGCTGCTCAAGGTTGCGCAGGCGAAGGCGGACCTGACCGCCTTGCGGTGCGCCGCCACGCCAGACCAGCGGACCGCCACCATCAGGGTGGACCCAAGCCTGATGGTGGCATGCCTGACGGAAAACAAGCTGCAATGCACGTCGTCCAGCCAGCTGAGGCTGGGCACCGTCAGTGTCTTGACGCTGCCGGTGCCGCTGATTCCGGGCAGCTCGACGCAGGCAGACCTGATCGCCCACCCGACCCTGCAGACCGCATCGACCGCCACCGGCACGGATCTGGTGCTGCACCCTGGCGCCAATGCCTCCACGTCGGCGGCCGCGCCGGTGAGCCGCACCGTCGGCGATCTCCTGCGGAATCTCAACCCTGTTCTTTCCGTCGATGTGCTGGGCCTCAAGGGGCTGAGCATCGCCCCGGGGGAGCTGCTCACGCCGCTGATTGATCCGCTGGGGCCGTTGATCGACGGGGTGGCAGGCTGGCTGCTGGCCACGCTGGGCATCGATATCGCCAACGCCAACGTCCGGCTCAACAGCGTGGACTGCAACAACGCCGAACTTGTGTACTGAATCCTGAACCATCATGAAAGCAGAGCGTTGGGCCTACGAGAGCCTCGAAGTCTATGTGTGGGAAGGCCAGTACGAGATTGCCGACCGCGTGGCGCGATTCCTGACGCCGCTGGGGACCGAGGTGATTCGTGCCGGTGCCCTTGACGCGCTGCCGAACGAGGCGCGCGTGAAGCCGTGCATTGCCGTGATCAGCGCCTCGGCGATCGGCTCGGCCAAGTTCACGCTGGACTGGGAAGCCGCCCACGGCATGCCGGTGATCTGGGTGGGCGCGCCGGACCGCGAGACCGATCCGGGCCGCTTCCCGCCAGAATACGCATACATCCTCCCGCACGACTTCAACGGCGGCGACCTGCGCAACCAGATTGCCAAGCTGATGCCGCAGCTGCTGGCCGCCGGCGAGGCCCGTCCCGACGTGGCCGACCTGGTGGCCGGATCGCCGGCCATGCAGGAGCTGCTGGAACAGGTGGAGACCTTCGCAAACTTCGACAGCAACGTGATGCTGTACGGCGAGACAGGCGCCGGCAAGGAGCGCATTGCACGGCTGTTCCACGAGCGCAACAGCCAGTATGGCAAGGGACCGTTCGTCGCCGTGAACTGCGGGGCAATTCCCGACGGCCTGTTCGAGTCGCAGTTCTTCGGCCATGCCAAGGGCGCCTTCACGGGCGCCATGTTCGCGCACCGGGGGTTCTTCGAACAGGCCACCGGCGGCACGCTGTTCCTGGACGAGATCGGCGACCTGCCGCTGTTCCAGCAGGTCAAGCTGCTGCGCGTGCTGGAGGAAAACGCACTGACGCGGCTGGGATCGACCATGGCCGTGAAGCTCGATTTCCGGCTGGTGGCAGCCACCAACAAGGACTTGCGCGAGGCGGTGCGCGAGGGCCGCTTCCGCGCCGACCTGTATTTCCGGCTGGCGGTGATCGAGTTGCGCATCCCGAGCCTGGAGGACCGCGGCCCCGGCGACAAGGTGGGTCTGCTGCAATCGTTCCTGCGCCACATGATGGGCCCGGCCGCCTACGATGCGCTGCCGCCCATGCCCGACTGGCTCAAGGGGGCCGTGGGCACCGCGTTCTTCATCGGTAATGTGCGCGAGCTGCGCAACCTGGCCGAGCGCGTGGGCATCACGGCACGCCAGTTTGGTGGCTGGGACGAGGACCGTATCCGGCCATTGTTCCGGGGGCTGCGGCCGGGCGCCTTCGATGGCCTGGAGCGCGGCGATCCGCGCGGCGATGTCGAGGAGCGGCGCCGGATCATCGCCGCGCTCGATGCCAACGGCTGGCGCCGCCAGGATACGGCCGCCTGCCTGGGCATCAGCCGCAAGGTGCTGTGGGAGAAGATGCGCAAGTTCCAGATTGCCGACAGCGAGGCGGAACCGGTCTGAAGGCCGCCTGCCGGCGACGGGACGTTATGATGCGGGACCGCACGGCAGGGCCGTGCATTACGCGCCACCGCGCCGAAGGACCCGAATTGCGTTTTCTCCACACCGCCGACTGGCATCTTGGTCGGCTTTTCCATGCCCGCAGCCTGATTGAAGACCAGGCGCACGTGCTCGACCAGTTCGTGGCGCTGGTGCGTGACGTGCGTCCCGATGCCGTGCTGATTGCCGGCGACGTTTACGATCGCGCGGTGCCGCCGCCCGAGGCCGTGGCGTTGCTGGACGACGTGCTGGCGCGCATCGTGGTGGAAGCCGGCGTGCCGGTGGTGATGATCGCGGGCAACCACGACAGCGCGCAGCGGCTCGATTTTGGCGCGCGCATGCTGGCCGCACGCGGCCTGCATGTGGCGGGCCGCACCGGCCCGGAAGCCGCCTGCGTGTCGCTGCGCGACGCCCATGGCGAGGTGCGGATCTACGCGCTGCCGTATGCGGAGCCCGCGGTGGTGCGCGACGCGCTGGGTGTCGAGCTGTCATCGCACGAGGCCGCGCTGGGCGCGCAGCTCGACGCGATCCGGGCCAGCCATCCGGCTGGCGTGCGTGCCGTGGCGGTGGGACACGCGTTCGTGGTGGGCGGCGCGGTCAGTGAATCGGAACGGCCGCTGTCGGTGGGCGGCAGCGGTGCGGTGGGGGCAGACCTGTTCCACGGCTTCGACTTCGTGGCGCTGGGTCACCTGCACCGGCCGCAGACCATTGGCGAGCGGATTCACTACGCCGGGTCGCTGCTCAAGTATTCGCTATCGGAAGCCGATCACCACAAGACCGTGTCGCTGGTCGAACTGGACGGCAAGGGCGCGGTGCGCATCGAGCCCATCGCCTTGAAGCCGCGCCGTGACCTGCGCATCCTGACAGGCGAACTGGCCGCGCTGGTGGAGGCGGGCCTGGCGGACGCCCGCAGGGACGACTACGTCTATGCGGTGCTGACCGATACCGGCGCGCTGCTGGACCCGATGGCGCGGCTGCGCGAGGCGTATCCGAACGCGCTGGCGATCGAGCGGGCCATCCTGGCGCGCAGCGGGCAGGCCGGCGAGGCGGGCCGGCGCATGCGCGAGCTGGACACCGGCAGTCTGTTTGCAAATTTCTTCCGCGAAGTGGCTGACGCGGACCTGGACGGCGACCAACGCCGCGCACTGGACCATCTTCTGGCCGGTATGGAGGCTTCGGAAAGGGAATCGGCATGAAACCGCTGTACCTGAAGTTGCAGGCTTTCGGTCCGTTTGCCGCCACCGAGACCATCGATTTCACACGGCTCGGCGAGCAGGCGTTCTTCCTGATCCACGGACCCACGGGCGCGGGCAAGACCACGCTGCTCGATGCCATCTGCTTTGCGCTCTACGGCGATACGTCGGGCGGCGAGCGCAGCGCGCAGGACATGCGCAGCGCCAATGCCGACCCCGCGCTGCGCACCGAAGTCACGCTGGAATTCGGCCTGGGGGCCATGCACTACCGCGTGACGCGCTCGCCCACGCAGGACCGCCCCAGCCAGCGTGCGACGGGCGGTTTCGTCAAGGAAGCCGCCAAGGCGCAGCTGGACGTGATGCTCGACGGCGCCTGGAAGAGCCACGCCAGCCAGCCGGGCCGTGTCAGCGACGCCGTGCGCGATCTGCTGGGCTTCGACAGCGCGCAGTTCCGGCAGGTCATCGTGCTGCCGCAGGGCCGGTTTCGCGAGCTGCTGACCGCCGATTCGCGGGCGCGCCAGGGCATCCTGGAGCGGCTGTTCCATACCGAACTGTATCGCCGCGTGGAAGAGCAGCTCAAGGAGCAGGCCGCCAGCATCCGGCGCGAAGCCGAGCAGATTGCCGTGCGCCGCAAGACGCTGCTGGACCAGCACGAGCTTCCATCGATCGACGCCCTGACCGATCGCATCGACGCGCTGCAGGTCACGCTGGCCGAGCTGCTGCGCCGCGAGGACGTTGCGCGCGCCGATAGCGAGGCCGCGCAGGCGTCGCTGCGCAAGGGCGAACTCGAGCATACCCAGATCAAGGCCTGGCGCGAAGCCGAAGGCGCGCATGCCATGCTGAAGGCGAAGGTGGCGGCCGTGGACGGCGATCGCGTGCGGCTGCACGCGGCGCGACGCGCGGCGCAGGTCACGCCGGCGGTGCAGCAACTGCAGGCAGCCCGGCAGGATCAGGCCAGGGTGCACACGGTCCAGGCGCAGGCTGAGATATCGGCTACGCGGGCCGCGCAGGCGGCGGAAACTGCCGCCCGTGCGCTGCGCGCCGAACAGTCGCGCCAGGAGGCCCGGGCCGCCGCGCAACGCACGGTGACCCGGCTCGAACACCTGCTGCCGCAGGCGCGCAAGCTTGGGGTGCTGCGCAATGCCGTGGCACAGGCCGGCACCACGCTGGCCATGGCGCAATCGGCATGTGCGGCGAAGATCGACGCGTTTCAGGCCGCCGCCACCGCGCTCAAGACGCTGGAGGCCGATGCCGAACAGGCGCGCGCGGGCGCAGCGGGGCTGCAGGCGCTGCAGCTGCGGCTGGAACAGGCCCGCGAGCGCGCCGCGCGCATCGCCAAATGCCGCCAGATCGAAGCCGAGCTTGGGCCGCTGCGCGCGGCACTGGTGTCCAGCGAGGCGCGCAAGCGCGCTGCCACCGAGGCCCGCGACGCGGCGCGCGCGGCCATGCGCCAGGCCGAGGTGGACTGGCGCCACGGGCAGGCCGCGCGCCTGGCCGGCAGCGTCAAGCGCGGCGAGCCATGCCCGGTTTGCGGCGGCAAGGATCATCCGGCGCTGGCGCAACAGACGCTGGCGCTGGTGACCGACGACGATCTCGATGCCGCGCGGCTGGCGTTGCAGCGTGCCGAGGATGCGCTGGCCGAGGCCAGCACCGCGCATCAGCAGACCGGTGCCAACGCCATGCAATGGCAGGCGCGGCTGGCGGATCTGATCGAGGCCGCTGGCGATGTATCCGCGGCGGGCGCCAGCGCGCTCGATGCCGAGATCACCGCGCTGGCCGAGGCCGTCCGCCAGGCCGAACTGGCAGGCAAGCGCGCCGATGCGCTGGCGGTGCAGGCGGCGCAGGCCCGCAAGGCCGTCGAGGCCGCCGAAGTGTTGGCCCAGACCGCCGACACGGCCGCCCGCGCCGCCGCGCAGGAACACGCGCGGCTGGATGGCGAATGGCAGGCGGCCTGCGAACAGGTGCCCGAGGATTCGCGCGACCCCGATGCGATGACGGCCGCGCTGGAGGCTGCCCGGCGCGAAGCCGGCGCGCTCGAAGCCGCATTGCAGGCCGCACAGGGCGCCGAGCGCGACGCCGTCGCGCTGCAGGCGGCAACGGCGGCGGCGCTGGCGTCGGCGCGAGACAACGTCACCCAGGCCGACGCCCGCGTCGCCGAGCGCGAGACGGCACTGGCCGACGCCATGCGCGCGGCCGCCTTCGATCATGACGATGCTTACGCCGCCGCGTGCCTGTCTGCCGACGACACGTCGGCGCTGGACGACGCGATCCGGGCCTTCGATGTCGAACTGGCCCGTGCGGCCGAATGGCATGCCCGCACCGCCGCCATCGCGCAGGCGCTGCAGGTGCCCGACATGCCTGCGCTGCTGGCCACGCGCGACCAGGCGGCGGTGAGGCTGGAAGCGGCCATCCGCGAGCGCAGCGAATTGGCCGCGTCGCGCGACACGCTGCTGCAATGCAAGGGTCAGGTGGAATCGCTGGCCGCCGAAGGGCGCGAGGTGGAAGCACGCTATGCGGTGCTGGGCCGCCTGTCGGAAGTGGCCAATGGCAACAATCCGCGCCGCATGACGTTCCAGCGCTTTGTCCTGGCCACGCTGCTCGACGAGGTGCTGGAGGCGGCGTCACTGCGGTTGCTGCGCATGAGTCGGGGCCGCTACGCGCTGCAGCGCGTGCGCGAGCAGGGCGACCAGCGCATGGCCGGCGGGCTGGACCTGGAGGTGTTCGACCACGATACCGGCGCCACCCGGCCGGCCAACACGCTGTCGGGTGGCGAAGGCTTCCTGGCGTCGCTATCCTTGGCGCTGGGGCTCGCCGACGTGGTGCAGTCGCGCGCCGGCGGCATCCAGCTCGACACGCTGTTCGTGGATGAAGGCTTCGGCACGCTCGACCCGGAAAGCCTCGACTTCGCCATCCGCACGCTGCTCGATCTACAGCAGGCCGGCCGGCTGGTCGGCATCATCTCGCACGTGGCCGAACTGCGCGAACGGATCGATGTGCGGCTCGAAGTACGCCCCGGCGTCAGCGGCAGCCAGGCGGTGCTGCGTTTGCCCTGAGGGACACCCTGTGCGCGGAGGGGGGGTGACCGATTATCGCCCGCCACGCGCAGACCCTTATTGACCCTGTTTTGACGCCGGGTGTAACCTTTGTTCATTCTGCGAATTGAGGTTCGTATAGCGAACATCGCTGACAACCCGATCCGCCGACCATCAAAGAAGCCGCCGCAAGACGGCTCATCAAGACAACTGCAAGATTGTGGACCCTGTCCCGACGTCGTCACCGTGCCGAGCACGGGTTGGCACGACGGGACGCCCGTCCGAGCAGTCTGCCGGAGACATCTTTGCGTGCCGCCCCTCTTGCGGCCGGTCCCGGCGCGATGCCGGACCCTTCCGTACTGGAACGCAAGTGATCAACAAGCTATATGACTCGGTGGAAGCGGCAGTGGCCGGCATCCACGACGGCGCCACGATCCTGATCGGCGGCTTTGGCCTGGCTGGCATGCCGGCGGAACTGATCGATGCGGTGATCGCCCAGGGTGCGCGTGACCTGACCATCGTCAACAACAACGCCGGCAATGGCGACACGGGGCTGGCGGCACTGCTGAAGACCAAGCGCGTGCGCAAGATCATTTGCTCGTTCCCGCGGCAGGTGGATTCGTATGTGTTCGATTCGCTGTTCCATGCTGGCGAGATCGAACTGGAACTGGTGCCCCAGGGCAACCTGGCCGAGCGCATCCGCGCCGCCGGTGCCGGCATCGGCGGTTTCTTCACGCGCACGGCCTACGGCACGCCGCTGGCCGAAGGCAAGGAAACGCGCATCATCGACGGCCAGGGTTATGTGTTCGAAAAGCCGATCCACGCCGATTTCGCGCTGATCAAGGCCGACACGGCAGACCGCTGGGGCAACCTGACCTACCGCAAGACCGCACGCAACTTCGGCCCGATCATGGCCATGGCTGCGAAGTGCGCGATCGTGCAGGTCAGCAACGTCGTCGAACTGGGCGACATGAACCCCGAGCACATCATCACGCCGGGCCTGTTCGTCAAGCGTGTGGTCAAGGTGGGCGGCTCGGCTGCCCAGGCCGCCTGAGCGTAGAAGGAGAAAGAACATGCAACGCCTGACCCGCGACCAGATGGCCGCCCGCGTGGCCAAAGACATTCCGGACGGTGCCGTGGTGAACCTCGGCATCGGCCTGCCCACCCTGGTTGGCAACCATCTGCCGGCCGACAAGGAAATCCTGCTGCACAGCGAAAACGGCCTGCTGGGCATGGGCCCCGCCCCGGCAGCCGGCGAAGAAGACGGCGACCTGATCAACGCTGGCAAGCAGCCGGTGACGATCAAGGCCGGCGGCTCGTACTTCCACCACGCCGATTCGTTCGCGATGATGCGCGGCGGCCACCTCGACTACTGCGTGCTGGGCGGCTTCCAGGTGTCCGAAAAGGGCGACCTGGCCAACTGGCATACCGGTGCCCCTGGCGCCATTCCCGCCGTGGGCGGCGCGATGGACCTGGCGATCGGCGCCAAGCAGGTGTTCGTGATGATGGAGCACCTGACCAAGCAGGGCGAGAGCAAGATCGTGCCCGAATGCACCTATCCGCTGACCGGCATCCGCTGCGTGACGCGCATCTACACGGATCTGGCCACCCTCGACGTGACGCCGGACGGCCTGGTTGCCCGCGACCTCGCGGAAGGCCTGTCGTTTGACGAACTGCAACGTCTGACCGGCGTGCCCCTGAAGCAGACGCAAGCCGCCTGATCCATCCTCCAGACCACCAAAACCGAGCGAGACAGAACATGAGCGACGCATTTATCGTTGACGCCATCCGTACCCCCATCGGCCGTTACGGCGGCAGCCTGTCCGGCGTGCGCGCGGACGACCTGGGTGCGGTGCCCCTGAAGGCCCTGATGGCACGCAACGCCGGCCTGGACTGGTCGGCCATCGACGACGTGATCTACGGCAACGCCAACCAGGCGGGCGAAGACAACCGCAATGTGGCGCGCATGTCGGCGCTGCTGGCCGGTCTGCCGGAGGCCGTGCCGGGTTCGACGATCAACCGCCTGTGCGGCTCGGGCATGGACGCCACCGGCACCGCCGCGCGCGCCATCAAGGCGGGCGAAACCAACCTGATGATCTCGGGCGGCGTGGAAAGCATGAGCCGCGCCCCGTTCGTGATGGGCAAGGCCACCTCGGCGTTCTCGCGCCAGGCTGAAATCTTCGACACCACCATCGGCTGGCGCTTCATCAACCCGGCGATGCGTGCCGCCTACGGCGTGGACTCGATGCCCGAGACCGCCGAGAACGTGGCCACGGATTACAAGATCAGCCGCGAAGACCAGGATCTGATGGCGCTGCGCAGCCAGGAAAAGGCGTCGCGCGCCCAGGCCGACGGCACGCTGGCGCAGGAAATCACCGCCGTCACGATTCCGCAAAAGAAGGGCGACCCGATCGTGGTCGACCGTGACGAGCACCCGCGTGCCACCAGCATGGAAGCCCTGGCCAAGCTGCGCGGCGTGGTGCGCCCGGACGGCACCGTGACCGCCGGCAACGCTTCGGGCGTGAACGACGGCGCCTGCGCCATCCTGCTGGCCAGCGAAGCGGGCCTGAAGCAGCACAACCTGAAGCCGCGCGCCCGCATCGTCGGCATGGCGACGGCCGGCGTGGCACCGCGCGTGATGGGTATCGGCCCGGCGCCGGCCACCCAGAAGCTGATGAAGCAGCTGGGCATGTCGCTGGACCAGATCGACGTGATCGAGCTGAACGAAGCGTTTGCCGCGCAAGGCCTGGCCGTGCTGCGTCAGCTGGGCATCGCCGACGACGACAAGCGCGTGAACCCGAACGGCGGCGCGATCGCCCTGGGCCACCCGCTGGGCATGAGCGGCGCGCGCCTGGTGACGACGGCGCTGTACCAGCTGGAGCGTACCGGCGGCCGCTTCGCGCTGTGCACGATGTGTATCGGCGTGGGCCAGGGTATCGCCATGGTGATCGAGCGGGTCTGATCGTTCAGGGCTGAGTGCCGTCGTTATGCGCTCCCCTCTCCCGCCGTGCGGGAGAGGGGAGCAACGGCAACCCGATGCCGCTAGGTCATGAATTCATCAAGCGCTTAATTTTCTTCACTTCCCGCCGTTAATACAGGTGGGAAGTTTCAGTGGTGTCTCTTCCCCAACGAGGTAGAGCATTGCGGCCAGGCCGACGGGCTCGCCGGTCTTGCCGCATCTTTTTTCTGACTGACCCGGCTCATGTGTGCCGGTGCGGAGTTTTGAGATGTCCCTTCCCGTTGCCACGCTTGTCACCGGCGCCAGTTCCGGCATTGGCCGTGCGATTGCAGAAATGCTGCTCGCCGATGGGGTGACCCGTGTGATCAATGTCGACTATGCAGAACTGACGTGGTCGCATCCGAACCTGACCTTTTTCCAGGCCGACCTGACCAACGCCGACGCCACGCGCGCGGTGGCGGAGACGGTGACCTCGCAGTTCGCGGTGACCCGGCTCGTGAACAACGCCGGCGCCACGCGTCCCGGTACGGCCGACACGGCCACCGCCGCTGATCTCGATTACGTCGTGGGCCTCACGCTGCAGGCCACGATGCTGCTGACCCAGGCCTGCCTGCCCGCCATGCGTGCGGCCGGCTTTGGGCGTATCGTCAACATGGCCTCGCGCGCGGCGCTGGGCAAGCCCGAGCGCGTGGTGTATTCCGCGGCCAAGGCAGGGCTGGTTGGCATGACCCGAACGCTGGCGATGGAGCTGGGCGGCGACGGCATCACCGTCAACGCCGTGGCACCGGGTCCCATCGCCACCGAGCTGTTCCGAAAGAGCAATCCGGAGGGCAGCGAACAGACACGGCGCATTCTGGCTAGCATCGCCGTGAAGAGAATGGGAACGCCGGAAGACGTGGCGCGTGCCTCGCTGTTCTTCCTCGCCCCCGAGAATGGTTTCGTGACGGGACAAGTGCTGTACGTCTGCGGCGGAACCACGCTGGGGGTGGCACCCGTATAAGAAAGTTGCCCGCCCCAAGGCACGGGGTGGAATAGCGATACACAAGCATTGCGCCCGCGGCCGCTCACAAGGTTCGTCCGCGGGTGTGCATCAATTCCTGGAGCACAAGATGAGCATCACCAATCAAACCTCGAAGGCGCGCAGACGCCTGCTGGCCGCTGGCGTCGCAATGGCAGCCGGCTTTGCCGTCATGACCGGCGCTCAGGCGCAGGGCAACTATCCGACCAAGCCGATCACGATGATCGTGCCGTTCTCGGCCGGCGGCACCACCGACATCCTGGCCCGTATCGTCAGCCTGCAACTGGGCAAGGCGCTGGGTCAGCCGGTGGTGGTGGACAACCGTCCGGGCGCAGGCGGCAACATCGGCGCGTCGCTGGCCGCCAAGGCACCGGGCGACGGCTACACGCTGTTCATGGGCACGATCGGCACGCATGCGATCAACCAGTCGCTGTACTCGAAGCTGCCGTACGACCCGGTCAAGGACTTCGCGCCGATCACGCGCGTGGCCATGGTGCCGAACATCGTCGTGGTGAACCCGAAGGTGCCGGTTCACAACATCAAGGAGCTGATCGCCTACGTCAAGGCCAACCCGGACAAGCTGTCGTACGGTTCGTCGGGCAGCGGTTCGTCGATGCACCTGTCGGGCGAGCTGTTCAACTCGATGACCGGCCTGCATATCCAGCACATTCCGTACAAGGGCAGCGCCCCGGCCGTGAACGACCTGCTGGGCAACCAGATCGGGCTGATGTTCGACAACATGCCGTCGTCGTACCCGCACGTGAAGGCTGGCAAGCTGCGCGCCATCGCCGTGACCTCGGGCAAGCGGTCGCCGGCACTGCCGGACGTGCCGACCGTGGCCGAAGCCGGTGTGCCGGGCTATGAAGCCACGTCGTGGTTCGCCCTGTATGCCACTGGCGGCACGCCGCAGCCGATCGTCGATCGCCTGAACGCCGAAGTGGTCAAGATCCTGGCCATGCCGGAAGTCAAGAAGCAGATGGCCGAGCAAGGCGCCGAGCCGAATCCGGAGAAGCCGGCCCAGCTGGCCGCCTTCATGAAGTCCGAAACCGCCAAGTGGGCCAAGGTGGTGAAGGCTTCCGGCGCGACGGTGGACTGATCGCCTGAGCCTGCGTCCGTAGTCCGCAGGCAAGCCATACAGCAGTACTGGAACCGGCCCCGGGCGCCTGCCCGGCGGCCGGTTTTTTATTGCCCGCGCCAAAGCCCGCGCGCCAAAGAAAAAGCCCGCGAGGTTGTCGCGGGCGCAAATCCCAGGTCCGTGAAGGACAGGAGGAGACAAGCTGCAGCTTCGGCGCGCCGCCGGGCAGGCCCCGGCAGCCCGCGGGCAATCAGGACAGGCTGTATTTGACCACCTGCTCCTCGACACCGACGAAGCGCACCAGCTGCCGCAGGCCGCTGGCGTATTCCTTGATATGGTGGCCGTCCGGGGTATCGGGCAGCCGGTAGTAGATCGGGGCCGTTCCGGCACGTGCGCGCGCGGCGCTGATGGACGCCGACGACTCGCCCGCTGCCGTGCCTTCGGTGATTTCCGGTCTTGCGTTCATCGACGACTCCCAGGAGACGCATGGCGCTGAACGTTGGGCCGGCAAGGAAAAGGCGCGCGCATGCGGGTGGCAATGTCTGGAATGTATTGCAAGCGGTCGCGAAAAGCCATTTCGATTTTTTTACATCAGTTTCAGGACAATTGCCTGAGTTGTCATATTTAGGATTCTGTTGAGCTGTCGATATCCGGAGGATGGGTGCCGCGCCGGCGCCGCCCAACAGGCGTTGCAAGGGTTAACGGCATGACGCGCCCTGACTTGCGCGCTACCATAGCGCCACCCTGAACATTCCCGGCTCAAGGCAGCAACGTTCATGCCAACCCGGGCCACCAATTCCACGGCGAATGTCCACCCAGCACGCGCTCCTGATTTCCCTGATTGAAAAGCCGTCGTCGGGTTACGACCTGGCGCGCCGGTTCGACAAGTCCATCGGCTATTTCTGGCACGCCACGCACCAGCAGATTTACCGCGAACTGGGGCGGATGGCCGAAATGGGCTGGATTGCGGCCGAGGACGGCGGCAAGGATCAGGCGGCCATGGCCGCCCCGGGCAGCACCCCCGACGGGGCGCCGGCGGAAAAAAGGAATCGCAAGAAGGTCTATTACGTGCTGCCGTCCGGCCGCGACGAACTGGTGCGATGGGTGCTCTCGCCCGGTGCGGGGCTGGACCAGCGTGAGGAAATTCTGGTCAAGCTACGTGCAGATGCTGCAATCGGGCCGCTCGGGCTGGACGAGGAAATGCGACGCCTGATCGCCCTGCACGAGGATCGCCTGGCGCTCTACCGCGATATCGAACGCAAGGATTTCGGCGGCACGCTCGATCGGCGCCAGCAAATCCAGTATGCGCTGCTGCGGCGAGGCATCCGGTTCCAGGAGGACTGGGTGAAGTGGGGGCGCGACTTGATGCCGCTGCTGGAAAAGCCCGGCGAAGGATAACGGCACATCACCGGCTGACGATCGCCTTTCCCGCCCGGTCTTGCACCGGCGCGGGAAAGGGAGACGTCAGGAATACATCAGAAAAACGCCAATCAGGCGACGCTGGCCGCATGCGCGGCGGCTTCGGCCGGCGCCAGCCCCAGGCGGCGGCGAGCCAGCGCGTATTCTTCGACGAAACGGCGCACCAGCTCGGCCGCCGGCACCACGCGCTTGATGGCGCCCACGCCCTGACCGGCGCCCCAGATGTCCTTCCACGGCTTGACGCGGGTCGAACCGAAGTTCATGGCCGTGGCATCCGAGGTCGGCAGTGCTTCCGGGTCCAAGCCGGAGCGCACGATGCTTTCGCGCAGATAGTTGCCGTGCACGCCCGTGAACAGGTTGGAATAGATGATGTCGTCGGCGTTGCTGTCGACGATCATCTGCTTGTAGGCGTCCTGGGCATTGGCTTCCAGCGTGGCAATGAAGGCCGAGCCGATATAGGCCAGGTCGGCACCGGCGGCCTGGGCGGCCAGCACGGCGTCACCGCTGGCGATGGCGCCGGACAGCAGCAGCGGACCATCGAACCATTCCCGGATCTCGTGCAACAGCGCAAACGGCGACAGCGTGCCGGCATGGCCGCCTGCGCCGGCCGCGACGGCGATCAGGCCGTCGGCGCCCTTGTCGATCGCCTTGCGGGCAAAGGTATTGTTGATCACGTCATGCAGCACGATGCCGCCGTACGAATGCACGGCCTCGTTGACTTCAACACGGGCGCCCAGCGACGTGATGACGATGGGCACCTTGTAGCGCACACACATTTCCAGGTCGTGTTCGAGCCGGTCGTTGGACTTGTGCACGATCTGGTTGACCGCGAACGGTGCGGCGGGCCGGTCGGGGTGCCTGGCGTCGTGCTCGGCCAGCTCGGTCGTGATGCGGTCGAGCCATTCCTCCAGCTTCTCGGCAGGACGCGCGTTGAGCGCCGGGAACGAGCCCACCACGCCGGCCTTGCATTGCGCGATGACCAGATCGGGATTGGAAATGATGAACAGCGGCGAGCAGACGGCCGGCAGCGACAGGTTTTGCAGCAGGGCGGGAATGGCCATGACGGTTCCTTCGGAGGAGGCGGCAAATCGGTGGGGCACATGCCATCGACGCGGCGAGGCAAGCAGGCGATCAGGCAATCGGACTTGTTATGCAACCAGTTGCATGATGAATCGCAAGGTATCACGTTCGCCGGGCTACCTGCAACTGGTTGCAATGACTATTTGCGGCACCGCCGCAGCGGCCAGTGGCGCATTGTCTACAATGGCCCCATTGCCTTAGCGCCATGCAGGAGAAGAAGTGGTGACTCACCCCGCGATCGACGCCCGCCAGGCCGGCGGGGCGCAGCCGGTGTCCGACGACCTGTTCGATGCCGACCTTGCCGCCTGGTATCGGCAGCCCGAACGTGCATTCGATGGCTGGCTGGCGCGGCATGGCTTTCGCCCCGGCACGGCCATCGTGTACCGCGCGATGTGGGGCAAGTTGCTGCGCTGGTCCGCCGAACAGGGTCTGCCGCCACTGAAATGGTCGGCCGCCCAGATCGGCGCCTTTCTCGATGCGCAGAATCTGCACAAGCGACACCGCTATCGATATGCGCGACTGATAGAGCGGATCTTCCATCACCTGGCTACACTGCAACAGAATTTGCACAATCCGGCCAGCCAGGCGGTCAAGGCGCATCTGGCCGACGGCGAGAACGATCCCACCGCCTTCCTGCTGCCAGGCGAGCGCGACCTGCTGGTGGCCCGCATCCTGGCCCCCCAGCCGGAATTGCCAAGCGGCAAGGATGCCAGGGGCGACATGTCCCCGACAGCCTGGAAGCGTGCCCGCGATGTGGCGCTGCTTGCCACCTTGCTGGGCGGCGGCCTGAAGGTTGCCGAGGTGCGCGCGTTGCGCCTGGATGCCATCGAAGGCATCGACGGCGGTGCCATGGCCATCCGCATGGTTCGCCCCGATAACGGGCGTACTTATATGGTGCCGCTGTTTGGCTTCGCCCATGCGCCGCTGCGCCGGTGGCTGGCGGTGCGTCAGGCGGCGGACTCTTTGGGCGACCTGGTATTCCCGGCGATGGCCAACGGCCGGCCGATGCATGCAGCGTCGATCTATCGCCGCATTGAAATCCTGCTGGAGGAGGCCGGCGTGCTGGCCGGACGCAGCGAGCGGGCGTCCCCCCAAACGCTGCGCAATACGTGTGGCGCCATGCATTTCGATGCCGGTACCACGCCGGCCGCCGTGGCCCAGCTGCTGGGCATGCGCGATCTCGAATCGGGCTGGCGGCTGCACGCGGCCTACGAGGCGTGGCAGGCCCGCGCAGGGTTGCCTCTGATGGCGCCCCAGGCCGCGCGCGCCCCGGAATCCTGAGAATCATTTGAATGCCGGACGCGGCCGTAATAGGGGTGGGATAAGATGTCGGATCGACGCGCGAATCCCGATCCGGATTCGGCCAGCGTCCTGAAATACTTACCGACCTGACAATTTCCATGGCTGAAACGTTATTGCTGACCGGCGCAACCGGATATATCGCCTCGCACACCTGGGTGGCGTTGCATGAGGCGGGCTATCAAGTGATCGGACTTGATAATCTGTGTAACAGCAGCCGCGAGGTGGTGAGCCGGCTGGCCCGCATTACTGGCACCACGCCGAATTTCGTCGAAGGCGATGTGCGCGATCGCGCGCTGCTGGACCGCCTGTTTGCCGAGCACGAGATTGCCGGTGCGATTCATTTTGCGGCGCTGAAGGCCGTGGGCGAATCGGTCAGCAAGCCGCTCGAATATTACGGAAACAACCTCGAAGGCATGATCACGCTATGCAGCGCCATGCAGGCGGCTGGCGTGCGGCAACTGGTGTTCAGTTCGTCGGCCACGGTCTATGGCAATCCGCATACGGTGCCTATTCTCGAGGATTTCCCGCTATCGGCCACCAATCCCTACGGGCAGACCAAATTGATGGGCGAGCAGATCCTGCGAGATCTGGAAAAATCCGATCCGGAATGGCGTATCGCTTTTCTACGGTATTTCAATCCGGTCGGGGCACATGAAAGCGGCCTGATTGGCGAGGACCCTGGCGGCATTCCGAACAACCTGATGCCTTACGTGGCCCAGGTGGCAGGCGGACGCCGCGAAAAACTCAGTGTCTACGGTGGCGATTACCCCACCGTCGACGGAACCGGGGTGCGCGACTACATCCACGTCTGCGACCTGGCCGATGGCCATGTCGCGGCGCTGAACTACCTTCGCCAGCACCCGCGCGGGATGACCGTCAACCTCGGCACGGGCCGTGGCTACAGCGTCCTGGAGGTAGTGAAGGCCTATGAACGTGCCAGCGGGCGCGCCGTACCCTATCAGATCGTCGAGCGGCGTCCGGGCGACATTGCCTCGTGCTATGCCGATCCGGCGTTGGCGCAGCAGCTGCTGGGCTGGCAGGCCCGCCACGATCTGGACCGGATGTGCGAGGATTCATGGCGCTGGCAGTCGATGAATCCCAAGGGGTTTTCCGCCTGAGCGGCACTCGACAATAAAAAACCGGGCCTTGGCCCGGTTTTTCTTTGCTCGCGCGCGTGGCGTCGCGGCTTAGCGAATCAGGAAGTCTTCCATCGACTTGCCATTCGCCAGTGCCTGGGTCAGCCAGCCCGGACGCTTGCCGCGGCCGGTCCAGGTATTGCCGGCGCTATCGCGATAACGGACCGGAACCTTGCGTGCGGTAGTGGCCTTCTTGCCGGCCACGCCTTTGCCACCAAATCCGAGATCTTCGGCGGTCAGGCCAAATTGTTCGATTTTCTCGCGAATCTCGGCGATCACCGTCGCTTGCTCGCGCGCCTTGATCTCTTCGGCCTGCCGCTGCAGTTCGCTGATTTTCTGAACGATTTCCTGATATGTCGCCATTTGTATCCCTCGATTTACTGGTGGGTCCGTGAATTGACGAAAAGCATTATAACCACTGTGGGCCGTGCTGCAAATGCTTTGCGGCCGCAAGCCAAAAAATACGAAAAATCTCAATTAGGAAGAATTACTGAACTTATGACAAGGGCGATAGTCGGTTGTGCACGCGTGCTGGTGTGGCGGAATGCCCCAGCCGGGCGCCGGCCGCACGGCGGTGTACGGCGCACCCATCAATCGGAAAACATGAATCGAAACTTAATGCCGAAAATAACCATTCCGTTCTGATGCAAGGGTCTTTCAGCGAACGCTGAATTCCGCAGGGTGGCGATATTCATTTGCGCCGCCTGTGCCGGGGAAGCCCGCCCTGGTGCCGTACGCGCCATATTCCGGACAGTGCAAAGTGCATCACCCGCCATGCCTGAAAGCCATTTGCCGCGCAACTCAAGGAAGGCTGGGCGCTGGCCGTTATCGAGTCCTGAGCGGGCCGTACGGGGTGTCGGTCTGCCGGACCGAAGCAGGGGAGTGGCTTCGGGTTATCTCCTAATGATCAGCACATCATGTCCTTTCATCAGAATATTCAGATCAAGACCCTCTTGCGGGGCGCCATGGCCGCGTTGGGAGGCATCCTGCTGGTTGTGGGCGGGGCAGGCTTGCACGGTATTTCGCAATCCAATGATGCGCTGAAGGAGACCTACGCCAACCAGCTGGCTTCGTCCCAGGCACTGGCCGAGGCGATGATCGGCACCACGCGCCTGCGCCTGGCGCTGGACCGTACCGTCATGCCCGGCAGCGAGGGCGAGGACATGAACAAGCACGTCGAACGCTCGAAGGTCTTCGTCGAGTCGTCGGAAAAGGGCTGGAAGCGCTATTCGGCGTTGCCGCAGAACGACGAGGAAAAGACGCTGGCCACCGCGTTGGCCGCGAAACGCCAGGAGTTCTTCGAGGCGGGCGTAGCCAGGTGGCAGCAGGCGCTGACCTCCGGAAACCGAGAGGAAGCCCTGCGCATTGCGCGCGAAGTCATGCCGGAACTGCAGCGCAGCATGTCCTCCGCGCACGAAAAGCTGGAGAAATTCCAGATGGAAGCCGGCAAGGCGAACTTCGAAGCGGCCCAGTCCCGGTTTGAAGCGATCCGCACGATGTCGATCCTGCTGATCGTCTTCGGCCTGGTCATTGCCGTGGTGGCCGCCATGATGCTCCACCGCGCCATCGTGCGACCGGTGGAAGAGGCGCTGTCGGTGTTCGAGCGCATGGCCGCCGGCGACCTGACGTCGCGCATCAGCAGCATGTCGAAGAACGAGGTGGGCCGCATGATGCAGGCGCTGGCCAGGATGCAGGACAGCCTGTCGGGCATCGTGTCGGAGGTGCGTACCGGCACCGATTCGATTGCCTCGGCCACCCAGCAGATCTCGGCGGGCAATACCGACCTGTCGCAACGTACCGAAGAGCAGGCCGCCTCGCTGGAGCAGACCGCCGCCAGCATGGAAGAACTGACCACCGTGGTGCGCCAGAACGCCGACAACGCCCGTCAGGCCGGCGTGCTGGCCGGCGAGGCATCGCAGATCGCCATGAAGGGCGGCGACGTGGTGGGCCGCGTGGTGGACACCATGAACGAGATCAACGGCGCATCGCGCAAGGTGGTCGAGATCATCGGCGTGATCGAAGGCATCGCCTTCCAGACCAACATCCTGGCGCTGAACGCCGCCGTGGAAGCCGCCCGTGCGGGCGAGCAAGGCCGCGGCTTTGCCGTGGTGGCCGGCGAGGTGCGCAGCCTGGCGCAGCGCAGCGCCAATGCCGCCAAGGAAATCGAATCGCTGATCAGTGAATCCGGCCAGCGCGTGGAAAGCGGCACGAAGCTGGTGGCCGAAGCCGGCAACACCATGGGCGAGATCGTGCAGGCCGTGCGTCGCGTGACGGACATCATGAACGAGATCAGCGCCGCGTCGCAGGAACAGACCACCGGCATCGAGCAGGTGAACCAGGCCGTGGCCCAGATGGACCAGGTCACTCAACAGAACGCGGCACTGGTGGAAGAAGCCGCCGCCGCCGCGGGCGCGCTGGAAGAACAGGCGCAGAAGCTCAAGAGCGTGGTGTCGGTGTTCTCGCTGGCGTCCGACGGCGGCGCGACGCGCCTGCTGGCAGCGCCGTCACGGCCCGCGCATGCGCTGGCTCCGGCCCAGCCCGTGGCCGCCCCGGTTGCATCGGCCGCATCGGCCGCACCCGCCGCAACGGGCAGGTCCACCGCCGTCGCCGGCGCTCACGAACGTGCGCCCGTGCGTCCCGCCGCCAAGCGTCCGCCCGTGGTGCGCAAGACCCGCGAGCCAAAGCTGCTGCGCCCCGCGCTGAACCAGCCGGCTGGCGCGTCGAACGCGGACGACAACTGGGCCGCCTTCTGATTGTTTCGAGCCCGACATAATCCGGACTGAGTGCCACAAGGTTCACACGGAGCGCGCAAGATGCCATGATGCGGGGTTTTGTCTGTCCCGCATCCCGGTGTTCCCCGCGCCCTTGCCGTTTCCCTTCGCGCAGCCCCAATGATTGCCACGAATACCCTCCTGTTGCTGCTTGCAGCCGCGCTCGGCGTCGTTGCCGCGCGAGGCATGCGCGCTGCCAAGCCGGATGGCGAGCCGGGGCGCAAGGCTGTCCGATCGCTGGCGTGGTCGGCCGCGCTCCTGTCGCAGGCCACCACGGGCATGCCGCTCTGGGTGGCGGTGGCTTCGGGCACGCTGACGGCGGCCAACCGCGGCGCCGACGTGGCCGCAACCTTCGCCGCGACGCTGGCGGCAAGCCTGGCCGCGTCGCACCTGATTGCCCCTGCCTGGCACTGGATGCGCCAGGGCAGCCGTGGCTGGCAGGTCGCCATCGTCACGGCCATGCTGGCGGGTGCCGGCCTGGTGGCGGTGGCCGGCGCACGGCTGGGCCGGGCCTGCGGCGGGCTGTCCATGTCGCCGCGCAACTGTCTGGACGTGGCCGGCCTGCATGGATCGGCGTGGCTGGCCGGCGGGCTGGCGCTGCTGTGCTCCGCGCTCTATGCGATGCATCGCATCCAGTCGCGCAGATGGGCCGGGGCCTATGCCGAGGGGGCGCTCGCCGACGACGCCTCTGACGAATTCCCGGTTGCCGCGCGTGCCGGCGAGCCGCGCCTGGTGCGGCGCGGCCACGGTCGGATGGGTGGGCTGACCGTACGCTCGTCGGGCCGCGACCAGCCGCCCGTGGGCGAATACAGCGTCAGCAACGAAGACCTGCCCGACCGCACCGCCTTCGCGCGCTGGCTGGACCAGACCATCGCGCACGCCCGCCTGTCGGAAACCGCCTGCGCCGTGCTGTTGATCCATATTGCCGACTTCCGTGAAGTCGACGAAGTCTTCGAAGTCCGCGCCGACGACATCCTGGCCCAGGATGCCGGCGCGCTGGCCCAGGCCGCGCTGGAACCGCATCATTTCCTGGCCAGGCTGGCGCGCGATGAATTCGCGGTGGGCGTGCCCGAACTGGTGCAGCACAGCCGGGCGCACGAACTGGGCGCGCGCGTGCTGGGGTCGCTGTCCGAATTCGTGGCGGCGCGCGGGCTGCAGATGCAGATCGGCGTGAACATCGGCATCGCCATCTATCCGCGCGACGCGGCCACGTCGGAATCGCTGATGCAGGCGGCGCGCGTCAGCCTGTCGGAGGCACGCGAAAGCGGGTCGAACCAGATGCGCGTGTTCAATTCCGCCGCCGGCGAACGGGCGCGCCGCATGCGCGTCATCCGCCGCGATCTCTGGCCGGCCATCCAGGACGATGCCTTGTCGCTGATGTACCAGCCGAAATACGACGTGAAGTCGCGTGGGGTGGTGGGGGCCGAGGCGTTGTGCCGCTGGCGGCATCCGACGCTGGGCCCGGTCAATCCTGCCGAGTTCATCATGGTGGCCGAGCAGTCGGGCCAGATCGACAAGCTCGACGACTGGGTCATTTCGACGGTCTGCGCGCAGGTGCGCGCGTGGCAGGACGCGGGCCTGCAGACGGTGCCGGTGGCCATCAACGTGTCGGGGCTGCGCTTTGCCAGCCGCAACTTCCCGCAGTACCTGCTCGAACAGATTCACCAGCACGACATTCCGCCGTCGGCCATCACGCTCGAGATTACCGAGACGGCCGCCATGAAGGACATCGGCAAGTCGATGGAGACGCTGGCCGAGCTGCAGTCGCTGGGCATCCACGTGGCGCTGGACGACTTCGGCAGCGGCTACTCGAGCCTGGGCTACCTGAAGCGGCTGCGCGTGGGCACGCTCAAGATCGACCGCACGCTGATCGGCGGGCTGGACGCCGACCCGCAGGGCCGGGCGATCGTCGGGTCGATGGTGGCGCTGGCGCACGAACTGCGCATGAAGGTGGTTGCCGAAGGCGTGGAGTCGGCTTCGCAGCTGGACATCCTGCACGGCATGGGCTGCGACGAGGTGCAGGGCTACCTGATGGCCATGCCGCTCGACGCTCCGGCGTTTGCCGATCAATTGCATGGCGCCCAGCCGCTGCGCGCCTGATCCGGCCCTGCAAAAAGTGAATAATTGTCAATAACGCTAAAGCGCGCGCCTGGCGTGTCGTTATGAAGGTGACAGGGCAGTGGCGCAGGCCGGATGTCGCACGCCCTGGCCTGCTGGCCTGTCCGTCGCCGGCCGTGCTGCCTTGCCACTGGCGGACCAACCCATACGGAGTCCCCGATGTCCCTTCCGCACATCCTAGTCGTTGACGATTCGCCATCCCTGCGCCGCATGACGGTCGCCTGCCTGCGCGCGGGCGGATTCACGGTGACCGAGGCGGCCGACGGCAAGGAGGCACACGAGGTGGCCATGGAAGGGCAGTTCGGCATGCTGGTCACCGACCAGGTGATGCCCGTCATGGACGGCCTGTCGCTGATCCGCGCGCTGCGCGCCACCCCGGCCTATGCGTCGATGCCGATCCTGATGCTCTCGACCGAGCACGACGAACGCATCCTGGACCAGGCCCGCGAGGCCGGCGCGTCGGGGTTCCTGGCCAAGCCCTTCGATCCGGAAGACCTGCTGGCCTCCGTCCACGCGCTGCTGGACCCTCCCACGGAGGGGTAAGCCGGGCGCCAAGTCGTCCTTAATTCACCCCGCATCGTGCCGTAAATACTGGAGGGCCATAGCAGGTGGTCCGGCTCGGCCCATTGGGCTGCAGGCCGGCAGACCGCCTCGGGTCGCCAGCAGCCAGGGGCACGCTTACCCCGGCCACGACCAACCTTGCCAGCGGGGGCAACATGAATACCAGCAACAACCGCGCGGACGGCGCGGGAGAAGAATTCCTGGCCTTCCGGCTCGGCCGCGAGGAATACGGCATCGACATCCTCAAGGTCCAGGAAATCCGTGGCTACGAATCGGTCACGCAGATCGCCAACGCGCCTGACTACCTGAAGGGCGTGGTCAACCTGCGCGGCACCATCGTCCCGATCATCGACCTGCGCATCAAGTTCAACCAGGCCGAAATCAGCTACGACCAGTACACGGTGGTGATCATCGTCGATATCCATGAACGCACGACGGGCATCGTGGTTGACGGCGTATCCGACGTGCTCACGCTGACCCCGTCGCAGATCAAGCCGGCGCCGACGCTGTCCGGCGGCGTGGCCACCGACTATATCCGCGGGCTTGGCTCTCTGGAGGGTCGCATGCTGATCCTGACCGATATCGAGAAGCTGATGAACGTTGACGACCTCGCGGCGCTCGACGCCGCGGCCGGCACCGCCTGACCCACACCGTAACAAGCGGCCCGTAGCGCCCGCGCGAATGCGGGGCGCCGGTGCCGGAGCCTTCAACGCAGTTCGAGTACCCATGCGCAACAACCAGCCTGTCACGCAGCGCGAGCATCCGCTCTCGCCGGACGATTACCTGATCTCCCGAACCGACCTCAAGGGTCGCATCACGTTCGCAAACCGGGCGTTCGTGGAGACCAGCGGCTTCTCGTCGGCAGAGCTGCTGGGCGCACCGCACAACCTGGTGCGCCACCCGGACATGCCGCCCGAAGCGTTTGCCGATCTCTGGACGTCGATCCAGGCCGGCAAGTCGTGGGTCGGCATCGTCAAGAACCGCCGCAAGGACGGCGACCACTACTGGGTGCAGGCCACGGTCACGCCGACCCGCGTGGCCGGCCGCATCATCGGCTATACGTCGGTGCGGTCGATGGCGTCGCGCGAGCAGATCGACGCGGCCGAGGCCGCCTACAAGCGGTTTCGCGAGCATCGCGCCGCCGGGCTGGCAATCCGCGACGGGGCCGTGGTGCGGACCGGCGTGGCCGGCTTATTCGGGCGCCTGACCCGCCTGAACCTGCGCCGCCGCATTCTTTGGGCCCAGGTGGCCGGGCTCGCATGGTTCCTGCTGGCGCTGGCCGGCGTGCACTGGATGTCCGCCGACGCTGCCGCCCAGATGTGGCCGTGGCTCTGGGGCACTTTCGCGCTGGCCGTGATCTCGTCGATGGCTTCGGCCGCGATGCTGGTGTCGCGCGTGGAAAAGCCGGTCGGCGAGATGCTCGACTTTGCGCTGCGCATGGGCGCCGGTGACCTGACCACGACGTTCGAGCACAAGGCCGGCGACGAAGTGGGTGCGCTGGCGCGCGCCATGCGCACGATGCAGCGCAGCCTGCTGTCGGTGGTGCATGACATTCAGGAAGGCATGACCAGCATCTCGACGGCCACGCACCAGGTGGCCGCCGGCAACAACGACCTGTCGCAGCGCACCGAACAGCAAGCCGCCTCGCTGGAGGAAACGGCTTCGAGCATGGAGAAGCTGACCGGCACGGTCCGCCAGAACGCCGACAACGCGCGCCAGGCCACGGGCCTGGCCGCCAATGCGTCGGAGACGGCCGTACGCGGCGGCGAGGCCGTGGGGCGGGTGGTGCAGACGATGAACGAAATCAACGAGGCATCGCACAAGATCGTCGACATCATCGGCGTGATCGAGGGCATTGCCTTCCAGACCAACATCCTGGCGCTGAACGCAGCCGTGGAGGCGGCGCGTGCCGGCGAGCAGGGCCGCGGCTTTGCCGTGGTGGCAGGCGAGGTGCGCAGCCTGGCGCAGCGCAGCGCCAACGCGGCCAAGGAAATCAAGGGCCTGATCGGCAACACCGTGTCGCGCGTGGAAAACGGCGCGGCGCAGGTAGGCGAGGCCGGCGCGACGATGGACGAGATCGTCCAGGCCGTCAAACGCGTGACCGACATCATGGGCGACATCAGTTCGGCATCGGCGGAGCAGAGCGCCGGCATCGAGCAGGTCAACGAAGCCGTGGCGCAGATGGACGAAGGCACCCAACAGAACGCAGCATTGGTGGAGCAGGCCGCTGCGGCGGCCGGCGCACTGGAAGAACAGGCCGACCGCCTGCGCGAGTCGATCTCCACCTTCCGCGTGAGCACGCAGGCCGAGGTCCGGCCCGCGCGCCAGCGCCAGATGGAGACGATGGCGGAGGCGGCTGGCTGAAGTGGGGAGCAGGCCCGCGCCCGGCAGGGCAAGGGCCGTTTCAAAAAGGGCCGCGCCAAAACACGCGGCATCAGGAACGGGGTAGAACAGCCGCCCACGCAGGCGGCCGCGACAACAACCCGGGTGGCATCGCCCATCCCGGTCATTTCTGACAGAAGAAGGGGGTAGTTCTATGCAGTGGTTCAATCAACTACGCGTTACGACCAGGCTGATCGCCGGCTTCCTGGTGGTATCGGTGATCGGCGCCGTCATCGGCCTGCTGGGCGTGGTCAACATGGGGCGCATGGCGGAATGGACCGGCAAGATCTACAACACCGACCTGCAGGCGCTGAAGGCCGTGCAGGACGGCAACATCAACCTGGTCTATGCCAGCCGCGCCCAGATCGCGCTGCTGTCGGCATCGACCATGGGCGAACGCGCGACCGAGAAGGAAGAGATCCAGAAATCGCTGACGACGATGGAGGCGCGCGTAAAAACTGCAAAGGAATCGTTCAGCCAGCCGGAAGGCCAGGCGCTGTTCAAGCAGTATGAAGCGCTGGTGCCGCCGTTCCGCGACCGCATGACCAAGTATGTGGAACTGGTGAGCAAGCAGCCGCTGGACACGTCGCAGTTCGAAAGCACGGTCTTCACGGAAAGCGCCGACCTGCTCAAGGAAAGCCGCGCGCTGGAAGATGTGCTGTTCAAGATGGTCAAGCGGCGCGACGACCGCGCCAGGTCGAACATGGAAGAGTCGACCAGCGTCTACAACAGCTCGCGCGTGCTGATGCTGCTGCTGGTGCTGGGCGGGCTGGTGATCTCGGTGCTGCTGGGCTGGTTCCTGGCACGCCAGCTGTCGCGCCAGCTCGGTGGCGAACCGGCCTATGCCGCGTCGATCGCCGCGCAGATTGCCGATGGCGACTTCTCGGCCAGGGTGGAGCTGCGCCGTGGCGACGACCACAGCCTGCTGCACGCGATCAGCCAGATGCAGCAGCAGTTGTCGTCAATGGTCCGCGACTTCAAGGAATCGGCCGAATCGATCGGCACGGCCTCGCGCGAGATTGCCGCGGGCAACAACGACCTGTCGCAGCGCACGGAACAGCAGGCTGCCTCGCTGGAGGAAACGGCTTCGAGCATGGAGCAGCTGACCAGCACCGTGCGCCAGAACGCCGACAATGCCCGTCAGGCCAGCGGCCTGGCGGCCAATGCGTCGGACACGGCCGTGCGCGGTGGCGAGGTGGTGGGCCGCGTGGTGGACACCATGGGCGAGATCAACGACGCATCGCGCAAGATCGTCGACATCATCGGCGTGATCGAGGGCATCGCCTTCCAGACCAACATCCTGGCGCTGAACGCTGCCGTGGAAGCCGCCCGTGCGGGCGAGCAAGGCCGCGGCTTTGCCGTGGTGGCCGGCGAGGTGCGCAGCCTGGCGCAGCGTAGCGCCAATGCGGCCAAGGAAATCAAGACGCTGATCGACAACTCGGTGGCGCAGGTGGACACCGGCGCGGCACTGGTGAGCCAGGCCGGCACGACGATGGACGAGATCGTGCAGGCCGTGAAGCGTGTGACCGACATCATGGGCGAGATCAGCGCCGCATCGGCCGAGCAGAGCTCGGGCATCGAGCAGGTCAACCAGGCCGTGGCCCAGATGGACGAAGTGACGCAGCAGAACGCGGCGCTGGTGGAGCAGGCGGCGGCGGCAGCCGGTTCGCTGCAGGACCAGGCTTCGCGTCTGCTGGACTCGGTGTCGGGCTTCCGCCTGTCGCACGACGATGCAGCGGCGGCCTCGGCGCCGATGCTCGCCGCCCCGGCGCCCGCCGTGCGCTCGGTGGTCAAGCCCGCCGCCAAGGCCCCGGTGAACCGTGTGGCCAAGGGCAGCAAGCGGGGCAAGCCGGCCAGGGCCGGCACCGCGCTGGTGGCCGCCACACCGGCTGTGGCTGAAGTTGCCGGCGAGGATGCCGATACACAGAAGAAGCGCCCGGCGCTGACGGCGGCTGCGTCCGCCAGCCCGGCATCCGACAACGGCGACTGGAGCGCCTTCTGAGCGTCATCGGGACGACTTCCGACCGCCAAATAATCGTCGTCTGAAAAGACGACAGCGCCCCGGCACAGCGTTGTAATTGTTGCGCCGGGGCGTTCACTCGTCTGCAGAACACCATGAACACCGACATCAGTCTGTCCCTGTCGGCCGAAGCCGCAGCGCGGCTGCGCGCGGACTTCGATGCGTTTGTAAAAGTTTCCACAGGACTCGACCCGCAGTTCATTCCGCCTGCGTTCGACGATTTCCTGCGCGCGCGGCTGATCCAGCAGGACGGCCCACTCACCGAACGCGCCGTCATGCGCCTGCTGGCCAGCGGCGAGTACGGCTGGGCGCGGAAGGTCTTCGACAAGCAGTTGCCGAACGCGTTGGCCGCGCTCATGCGCGATGCGCAGCGCTTCGGCTTCGCGCTGGCCGTGCAGCCTGACTGGACGTCCCAGCAGCGCGTGGAGCATGCGCGGGAGTGGGCCGCGAACATCCTGTCCGAAGCGGGCGCCGATGCCGCGTTCACCGAGGCGCTGGCGGCCCAGATATCGGCCTCTGCCGTCGACGTGCGCACGATCGAAGAGCGCATGCGCACGCCTGCCTGGCGCATCGCGGACAGCTTGCGGCAGCGCGCCTACGACGTCATGTACGCGTTGCAGACCGAGGAGAGCGAGGCGCTTGGCCGCAGCAAGGTGGGCGAGTTGCGCGCGCTGCTGGGGCTGGCGCTGGAGTATGGGTCGGTGAGCGCAGAGGAGGCCGCGCGCGTGCTGGAGCAGGTAGAGCGCGCGCGTCCGCATTTGTTCCGGGAAGCACCCGATGACGTGTTTGCGCGGCTGGCCGCGTGGTTGCGTCGCGTGTTTAGCCAAGGTGCGCTCGTTCGTCAATAGTGGAAACCAGCAACCCCCCTTTCGTGCGTTGCGTGTCCACCGTCGGAAACCCGTTTCCGTTCAGTGCACAAACTGTGACAGCTTTGATGAAAATCAGAAGATAGTCACATTGGCTGTTACAAACTTCGGGGTCCATGTCTTTTCTTTACGACATTCGCCAATCCCCAACGTAAGTAGGGATTGGCATCGAAGGCGGAATGCCGATATAAACGTAACAGTTTCACTTACACTCTGTAACATCTGTAACGTTTCAGAGTTTAGGTGTAACCGGGCGAAGTTCCTTTCGTAGTACGTCGTACCCACTCGAACACGCAACAAACGATCTGGTCGCCGGCAGGGGTTTCCTTGCTGGTAAGCGCCGGACAAGCGGTCGAGGGGTTTTTTGGTAGCGGGGAAAAATTGGAAAGCAGTGAAGTTCTCCAGGAGATCAGGGAGGTCAACCTCGCCTATCTTCTGCTTGCGCAACGACTGGTGCGCGAAAACCAGGTGGAAGCCATGTTCAGGCTTGGTGTCAGCAAGGAAATTGCTGAGATCCTCGCCAAGCTGACCTCGGCGCAACTCGTCAAGCTGGCTGCATCGAACATGGTGCTGTGCCGTTTCCGCTTCGACGATCACGCGTTGCTGTCCACCCTCACACACACGGCCAAGAGCCATGATATGCAGCAGATCCACGCTGCTATCCTGCTGGCCCGGCAACCTGTGGAGTCGCTCAATTGACCGCGCTTCTCCAGGCCCAGCCGGCCCGCAGTTTCACGGCCACTCCCGTCCCCAACCGCAAGAGCGTCCTGCAGGATGCCAACCAGACCCAGCTTGCCATCGAGCTGATCGGCCTGGGCGCGCGCCTGCAGGTGCTGGAAGCCGAGACCACGCTCTCGCGCGACCGGTTGATCCGCCTCTACAAGGAGCTGCGCGGCGCATCGCCGCCCAAGGGCATGCTCCCGTTCTCGACGGACTGGTTCACCACCTGGCTGCCGAATATCCATTCGTCGCTGTTCTTCTCCGCGTACCAGTTCATGGTGCAGGAAGGCGAGACGTCGGGCATTCGTGCCGTAGTGGCCGCTTACCGTCTGTACCTCGAGCACGTTTCGCTGCTCGGTGGCGAAATCGTCTTAAGTTTCACCCGTGCCTGGACGTTAGTACGGTTTTTCGAGAGCAACATGCTGCAGCTTTCCTCGTGCACCTGTTGCGGCGGTCAGTTCGTGACGCATGCCTATGAGCCGCACGCGAACTTCGTCTGCAGCCTGTGCCGCCCGCCTTCGCGCGCCGGAAAGGTGAAGAAGCTCTCGAAGGACGCCGCATCCGCGCAGACGCAAGCCTGATTCACCGGGCCTGACGTCCGCGTGGCAGGTGGGCCCCGGTAACGGCGGGCGGTGACCCCGCTCGTCCGCACCGGATGCCCAGTGCGTGCCTGACGCGTGTTTTTCAGACGGGGATCCGATCGTGCTAGTAGTTATTGGCTATGTCGTCGTAGTCGTGGCGGTGTTGGGCGGGTACGCCCTCACCGGCGGACATATGGGCGCGCTTTATCAACCGGCGGAGCTCATCATCATCGGCGGTGCCGCCGTCGGCGCATTCATCAGCTCGAACAGCGGCAAGGCCATCAAGGCCACGATGAAGGCCATGCCTTCGCTGCTGCAGGGCTCCAAGTACAAGAAGGAACTGTACCTGGACGTGATGGCGCTGCTGTACGTGCTGCTGTCCAAGGCACGCCGCGAGGGCATCCTGTTCCTCGAAAAGGAAATTGCCGATCCCGCATCGAGCAGTGTCTTCAGTCAGTACCCGCGCATCCTGGCCGACGCCAAGATGATGGAGTTCCTGACCGACTACCTGCGCATGATGGTCAACGGCAACATGAACGCCTTCGAGATCGAGGCGCTCATGGACCACGAAATCGAAACGTTCCGCCACGAGGCCGAGATTCCCGCCCATGCGCTGTCGCGCGTCGGCGACGGCCTGCCCGCCTTCGGCATCGTGGCCGCGGTGATGGGCGTGGTGCATGCGCTGGCCTCGGCCGACCTGCCGCCGGCCGAACTGGGCGCCCTGATCGCCCACGCCATGGTGGGTACGTTCCTGGGCATTCTGCTGGCCTACGGCTTCGTGTCGCCGCTGGCGTCGCGGGTCGAGCACCAGGTGTCCGAGAGCATCAAGATGTACGAGTGCATCAAGGTCACGCTGCTGGCCTCGCTCAATGGTTATGCACCGCTGGTGGCCGTGGAATTCGGCCGCAAGGTGCTGTACTCCACGGTTCGTCCGTCGTTCCTCGAGCTCGACGACCACGTCCGTGAAGTCAAGAGCCTGACCTGACGGGAGAGCAGCCATGAGCAGCGCCCAGGACCTGCGTCCGATCGTCATCAAGAAGGCGAAGTCGCACGCCAAGCCACACGGCAACCACAGCTGGAAGATCGCCTACGCCGACTTCATGACGGCCATGATGGCGCTGTTCCTGGTGCTGTGGCTGCTGAGCACGTCGTCGCCCAAGACGCTGGTGGGCGTGGCCGAGTATTTCAAGACGCCGCTCAAGGTGGCCATGGCCGGCGGCGACAAGAGCAGCCTGTCGAAGAGCGTGATTCCCGGCGGCGGCAAGGACCCGATGGCCAAGGACGGCGAGGTGATGAAGGCGCTCACCAACGATCCGGCCGATGCGCAGCGGCGTCGCGACCAGATGGACAGCGAGCGCCTGCGCGCGCTGAAGGGCCGCCTGGAACAGATCATCGACAACAACCCCACGCTGCGCCAGTTCCGGCCGCAGCTGCTGCTGGACATCACCAGCGAGGGCCTGCGCATCCAGATCCTCGATACGCAGAACCGTCCGATGTTCCGTACCGGCAGTGCCGCCGTGGAGCCGTACATGCGCACCATCCTGCGCGAGATCGGCCCGGTGCTGAACGAGATGCCGAACAAGGTGAGCCTGTCGGGCCATACCGACTCGGCCACGTACATGGCGGGCGAGCGGGCGTACAGCAACTGGGAGCTGTCGGCTGACCGCGCCAACGCTTCGCGTCAGGAACTGATCGCGGGCGGCATGCAGGAAGGCAAGGTGCTGCGCGTGCTGGGCCTGGCCGACACCATGCCGCTGGAGAAGAAGGACCCGCTCGCGGCCGTGAACCGCCGCATCAGCATCGTGGTGCTGAACAAGCGTGCGCAGGCCCAGTTCGAGGCCGAGAACGCCAGCGCGGCCGACGTGCAGATGGAGGTGCAGAAGGGCCAGGCCGCCGAGGCCATGCAGGCGCAGTTGCAGGCAGCTTCGGAGGCGGCGGCAGCGCCGGCTCCGGCCAAGGGCAAGTAGTTACGAAGGCAGGCGCCGTCGCGGTGGACGGCGTCTTGCGGCAGAGAAGCAATCAAAGCGAGCCAGGACGACCATGTCTGTCGATATCGATATCACGCAGTTCTACCAGACCTTTTTCGAAGAGGCAGAGGAACTGCTCGTAGAAATGGAGCAGCTGCTGCTCGAGGTGGACATCGAGTCTCCCGATGCCGAAGCGCTCAACGCCATCTTCCGTGCCGCGCATTCGATCAAGGGGGGTGCGGCCACGTTCGGCTTCACGGCCCTGACCGAGACCACGCACATCTTTGAGAACCTGCTGGACCGTACGCGCCGGCGGGAATTGGACCTCACGCGGGTCATCATCGATACCTTTCTGGAAACCAAGGACGTGTTGCAAGACCAGCTCAACGCCTATCGCAACGGCACCGAACCCGATCCGGAAACGTTCAAGCGCATCTGCGCCGTGCTGCAGCAGCTGGCTCAGGAAGCCGGCGGCGCCGCGGCACCCGCGCCTGCACCGGCTCCCGTGGCAGCGGCACCGGCGCCCGCGCCGGCAGCGGCCGGCGGCAACCTGAAGGTTCGCCTGATCAAGGTATCGGCGGCAGACCAGGCGCTGCTGCGCGAGGAACTGGCCAACCTGGGCGAAATCACCGGCCAGGAAGAAGCCGACGGCGACCTGACCATCTGGCTGAACAGCCAGTGCGGTACCGACGACATCATCGCCGTCTGCTGCTTCGTGATCGACGAGAAGCAGATCGTGGTGGAAGCCGTGGCCGCTGGCGAAGCGTCGGCAGCTGCTGCGCCGGCTCCCGCGCCGGCCCCGGCAGCTGCGCCGGCCCCGGTGGCCGCTGCACCAGCCGCCGCCCCGGCCGCCGCGCCCGCCGCCAAGGACAAGGAAAAGGAGAAGGCCAAGCCCGCCGCCGCGGCGGCCGCGCATGCGCCGGACTCCGGCTCGATCCGCGTGCCCACCGAGAAGGTGGACCAGATCATCAACCTCGTGGGCGAACTGGTGATCACGCAGTCGATGCTGGCGCAGACCGCCTCGTCGCTCGACCCCGTGCTGTTCGACCGCCTGTTCTCCGGCATGGGCCAGCTGGAACGCAATGCGCGCGACCTGCAGGAAGCGGTGATGTCGATCCGCATGATGCCGATGGACTACGTGTTCTCGCGCTTCCCGCGCCTGGTGCGCGACCTGGCCAGCAAGCTCGGCAAGCAGATCGACCTGGTCACGTTCGGCAAGGCCACCGAGCTGGACAAGAGCCTGATCGAACGTATCATCGATCCGCTGACGCACCTGGTGCGCAACAGCCTGGACCACGGCATCGAAACGCCCGAGAAGCGCGTGGCCGCCGGCAAGGAAGCAACGGGCCAGCTGATTCTCTCGGCGCAGCACGCGGGCGGCAACATCGTCATCGAGGTGAGCGACGACGGTGGCGGCCTGAACCGCGACCGCATCCTGGCCAAGGCCATCCAGAACAACCTGCCGGGCGCGTCCGAAAGCATGCCCGACGAGGAAGTGTGGCAGCTGATCTTCGCGCCGGGCTTCTCCACCGCTGAAGTGGTCACCGACGTATCGGGCCGCGGCGTGGGCATGGACGTGGTCAAGCGGAACATCCAGGAAATGGGCGGGCACGTCGAGATCAGCTCGCGCCAGGGCCTGGGCACCACCACCCGCATCGTGCTGCCGCTGACGCTGGCCATCCTCGATGGCATGTCGGTGCGCACCGGCGAGGAAACCTTCATCCTGCCGCTGAACTGCGTGATGGAGTCGCTGCAGCCGAAGGCCGACGACGTACACACCGCCGCCAACGGCGAGCGCGTGATGAACGTGCGTGGCGAATACCTGCCGCTGCTGGAACTGCACAAGGTCTTCAACGTGGCCAACGCGGTGCAGGAGCCCACGCAGGGTATCGCCGTGATCCTGGCCGCCGAAGGCAAGCGCTTCGCGCTGCTGGTGGACCAGCTCATCGGCCAGCACCAGGTGGTGTTGAAGAACCTGGAAACGAACTACCGCAAGGTGCCGTGCATCTCGGCCGCGACGATCCTGGGCGACGGCAGCGTCGCGCTGATCGTGGACGTGGCCGCGCTGCAGCGCACCGGCGTGCGCCGCCAGGACATGGCGGTGGCACTGTAATTGACAGCAAGGAGAACAGACATGGCCGGCATCGGACACATCGATACCCAGGGCAGCGAAGCCTCTGGCCAGGAATACCTGGTCTTCACGCTGGGCACCGAGGAATATGGCATCGACATCCTCAAGGTGCAGGAGATCCGCAGCTACGAAACGGTGACTCGCATCGCCAACGCGCCCGACTTCATCAAGGGCGTGACCAACCTGCGCGGCGTGATCGTGCCCATCGTGGACCTGCGCCTGAAGTTCGATCTCGCCAACGTGCGCTATGACCACCAGACCGTGGTGATCATCCTGAACGTGGCGGGTCGCGTGGTTGGCATCGTCGTCGACGGCGTGTCGGACGTGCTCACGCTGACGGGCGAGGACATCAAGGCCGCGCCGGAGTTCGGCGTGTCGGTGTCCAACGAACACCTGACCGGCCTCGGTTCGGTGGAAGGCCGGATGCTGATCCTGATCGACATCGAACGCATGATGACCAGTGCCGACATGGCGCTGATCGAAGCCGAGTTCGCCTGAGAGCGCACCGGTTTTCGCCCCCAAACGCTTGCACAACGCCGTTCACCGGCATCTGACGAAACACACTCATGACGCCGCTCCGTTCTTCCTCCAGCGCCACCGGGAAGCCAGGCGCGGCCAGTCCGGCGGCGCCGGTACTGACACCGCTGCGCGACGACATGCGTGACTTCCTGCTGACCGAGCGCGACTTCGAGAAGGTGCGCGCGCTGATTCACAAGCGCGCGGGCATCTCGCTGGGCAGCCACAAGCGCGAGATGGTGTACAGCCGCCTGGCCCGGCGCCTGCGCTCGCTGCAGATCAGCGATTTCGGCACGTACCTGGAACTGCTCGAAGCCGACGAACGGTCGGACGAGTGGGAGTACTTCACCAACGCGCTGACCACCAACCTGACCTCGTTCTTCCGCGAGGCCCATCACTTCCCGCTGCTGGCCGAGCATGCGAAGAAGGTGGGCCGGCCGTACAGCGTGTGGTGCGCGGCGGCTTCCACGGGCGAGGAACCGTACTCGATCGCCATCACGCTGGCCGAGGCGCTGGGCGACCGCGCCGGCACCGTGCTGGCCACCGATATCGACACGCAGGTGCTGGCCAAGGCCCGTGCCGGCGTCTATACCAGCGAGCAGGTGGGACGCCTGTCGCAGGAGCAGCTCAAGCGCTTCTTCCTGAAGGGCACCGGCGCGCGCGCGGGGGCGGTCAAGGTCAAGCCGGACCTGGCCTCGACCATCACGTTCGAGCCGCTGAACCTGCTGGCGCCGGACTGGGGCATTCGAGAGAAGTTCGACGCGATCTTCTGCCGCAACGTGATGATCTATTTCGACAAGCCGACCCAGGGCCGCATCCTGGAACGGTTTGCGCCGTTGCTGAAGCCGCACGGACTGCTGTTCGCCGGGCACTCGGAGAACTTCTCCTATGTCACGCGGGCCTTCCAGCTGCGCGGACAAACCGTCTACGAACTGGCCAAGGGCGGAGGGGCATGATGCGCGGTACGCCCCAGATGCCAGAGGCCATTGCGACGCGCAAGTACTTCGATCGCGAGTTCGACAAGCAGGCCATCAAGCTGCTGCCCAACGAGTATTACGTGACCGGCGACGACCTGGTGCTGACCACGGTGCTGGGCTCCTGCGTGGCCGCGTGCATTCGCGACGAGGTGGCCGGCGTGGGCGGCATGAACCATTTCATGCTGCCTGACGACGAGAATGCCGGCCCCGACCGCCTGCTGTCGGCGTCGATGCGCTACGGCTGCTACGCGCTGGAAGTGCTGATCAACGAACTGCTGAAGATGGGCGCGCGTCGCGAGCGCCTGGAAGCCAAGGTGTTTGGCGGCGGCGCGGTGCTGGCCAACATGACGACCCTCAATATTGGGGACCGGAATGCCGATTTCGTACTGAAGTACCTTCGGACCGAAGAGATTCGCGTGGCGGCGCAGGACCTGCGCGGCCCGCATGCCCGGCGTGTCAGCTATTTCCCGCGCACGGGGCTGGCGCTGGTGCGCCGGCTCACGCGCCAGGACGACACGGTGGGTGTGGAGCGCGAGGAGCGTGCGCTGGCGCGCGCGCTGTCTACCTCCACGAAGGCGCCCACCCGTGGCGCCGTGGAATTGTTTACGCGGCAGGCATCGGCCAAGTCGCCGACCTGAAAACCTTAAGAAGTAGAGACGAACATGACCGCCGCGAAGATCAAGGTGCTGTGCGTGGATGATTCCGCGCTGATCCGCAGCCTGATGACGGAGATCATCAACAGCCAGCCGGACATGGAGGTGGTGGGTACCGCCCCCGACCCGCTGGTGGCGCGCGACATGATCAAGCGCCTGAACCCGGACGTGCTGACGCTGGACGTGGAAATGCCGCGCATGGACGGGCTCGATTTCCTCGAGCGCCTGATGCGCCTGCGGCCCATGCCGGTGCTGATGGTGTCGTCGCTGACCGAACGCGGGTCTGAAATCACGATGCGCGCGCTGGAACTGGGCGCGGTGGATTTCGTGACCAAGCCGAAGCTCGGCATCCGTGACGGGCTGATCGAATACACCGACACGATTGCCGACAAGCTGCGCGCCGCCTCGCGCGCCCGCGTGCGGGCGCGTCCGGACGCCGCGCCGGGCGCCACGCCCGCCGCGCCGATCCTGCGCGCGCCGCTGCTGTCCACCGAGAAGTTGATCATCGTGGGCGCCTCCACGGGCGGCACCGAGGCCATCAAGGAATTCCTGATGCCGCTGCCGCCCGATTCGCCGGCGGTCATGATCGTGCAGCACATGCCGGCCGGCTTCACCAAGTCTTTTGCGCAGCGCCTGAATGGCCTGTGCCGCATCACGGTGAAGGAAGCCGAGCACGGCGAACGGGTGCTGCCCGGCTATGCCTACATTGCGCCGGGCGACTCGCACCTGCTGCTGGCGCGCAGCGGCGCCAACTACGTGGCGCACCTGTCGCAGGAGGCGCCCGTGAACCGCCACCGCCCGTCGGTGGACGTGCTGTTCGATTCGGCCGCCACGCACGGCGGCAAGAACGTGACCGGCGTGATTCTCACCGGCATGGGCAAGGACGGCGCGCGCGGCATGCTGCGCATGCGCGAGGCCGGATCGTACAACCTGGCGCAGGACGAACAGTCCTGCATCGTGTTTGGCATGCCGAAGGAGGCTATCGCCACCGGCGGCGTGCATGAAGTGGTGCCCCTGCACCAGATGAGCCAGCGCGTCATGGCGCACCTGGCGACGTTTGGCGCGCGGGCGCAGCGCGTGTAACCCTGAGTCTCGCGCGCGAGAGGTCAGATCACCAACATCAACCGGATGACAGCATCATCCGCAACCGTATCGGAGCCGTACAGTGGACAAGAACATCAAGATCCTCGTGGTCGATGACTTCCCGACCATGCGTCGCATCATTCGCAACCTGCTCAAGGAGCTCGGGTTCAACAACGTGGAGGAAGCCGAGGACGGCGCCGCTGGCCTGGAGAAGGCAAAGGACGGCAGCTTCCAGTTCGTGGTGTCCGACTGGAACATGCCGAACATGGATGGCCTGACCATGCTGCAGTCGATCCGCGCCACGCCTGGCATCGACAAGACGCCGGTGCTGATGGTGACCGCCGAGGCGAAGAAGGAGAACATCATCGCCGCCGCCCAGGCCGGTGCCAACGGCTATGTGGTGAAGCCGTTTACCGCTGCAACGCTGGACGAAAAGATCACCAAGATCTTCGAAAAGCTGGGTCAATAAGAAGAGGTACGCGACATGTCGACGACTCCGACTTTCAGCCAAGAATCCGCCGAGCAGATCATCCATCGCATCGGCAACCTGACGCGTATGCTGCGCGACAACATGCGGGAGCTGGGGCTCGACAAGGAAATCGAGAAGGCCGCCCTGGCCATTCCCGATGCGCGCGACCGCCTCAGCTACATCGCAGCCATGACCGAGCAGGCCGCCGAGCGCACGCTCACGGCCGTGGAACTGGCCCAGCCGCTGCAGGAGCATCTGGAAAGCCGTGCCACCGCGCTGGACAAGCGCTGGGACGAGTGGTTCGCGCAGCCGGTGGAGCTGGGCGATGCCCGTGCGCTGGTGCTCGACACGCGCGAGTTCCTGACCGAGGTACCGCAGAAGGCCAAGGCCACCGGCAGCCATCTGCTCGAGATCATGATGGCCCAGGACTTCCAGGATCTGACCGGCCAGGTGATCAAGAAGATGATGGACATGATCCGCACCCTGGAGCAGGAACTGCTGCAGGTGCTGATCGACAACGTGCCGGCTGACCGCCGCGTGGAAGCGCCGCCCACGCTGATGAACGGCCCGCAGATCAACCCCGAAGGCAAGTCCGACGTGGTGGCCGACCAGTCGCAGGTCGACGACCTGCTGGCCAGCCTGGGCTTCTGATCGCCCGCTGTCGATGGAGCTGGTGCAGGCACCGGCTCCGTCGCGGCCTGCCGGGACGTGCGCCCGGCATGGCACGCGCAAGTGCATTCGCTGGCACAATCGGGGGCAACCACGGTTCCCCCACTGCCAGAGGATCGCCCCCATGCATGCCCGCCGCACCGTTGTTGCCGTATCCGTTGCCACCCTCGTCGCCGCGTTCGCCGGTGTCGCCCAAGGTCAGACGCTGACCGTTCCCCAGGTTTCTCCGCAGATCGACAGTGCCTATGCCCGCCTCGAAGGTGCGCCCGCGTACCAGAAGCTGATGGCCGACCTGCGCGCCGACGATGCGCGCGCGCTGGCCGAGCTGAAGACGATGACCGAGATTCCCGCGCCGCCGTTCAAGGAGAAAGCCCGCGCCGAGTACTTCGTCGCCCGGCTCAAGGCGCTGGGCCTGGCCAATGCGCATATCGACGCCGAAGGCAACGCCATCGGCATTCGCCGCGGCACCGGCAACGGGCCGAAGCTGGTGATTTCCGCGCACCTCGACACCGTGTTCCCGGAAGGCACCGACGTCACGGTGAAGGCGCGCGACGGCAAGCTGTACGCGCCGGGCATTGGCGACGACACGCGCGGGCTGGCGGTGCTGCTGTCCTGGCTCAAGGTGCTGGAGGAAAACAAGGTTCGCACCGTGGGCGACCTCGTCTTCGTCGGCAACGTGGGCGAGGAGGAACTGGGCAACCTGCGCGGCATGAAGGCGGTGTTCCGCGATCATCCCGATATCGACGGCATGGTGGGCATCGAGCCCGGCACCGGCGAGCGCGTGCTGACGCAGGGCACCGGCAGCCATCGCTACGAAGTCACGTTCAAGGGCCCGGGCGGCCACAGCTTCGGCGCCTTCGGCCTGCCCAGCGCGATTCATGCGATGGGCCGCGCCATCAGCAAGATTGGCGACGTGCGCACCCCCACCGACCCGAAGACGACGTTCACGGTGGGCACCGTGGGCGGCGGCACGTCGGTGAACGCCATTTCTGGCGACGCCCGCATGGCGATCGACATCCGCTCCAACGGCACGCCGGCGCTGCTGGATACAGAGAAGCAGATCATGGCCGCCATCGCGGCGGGCGTGGCCGACGAGAACGCCCGCTGGTCGCCCGCGCGCGGGCAGGAAATCACGTTCCAGACCCGCATGATCGGCGACCGGCCCGCCGGCCAGACGCCCACTGACGCGGTGATCGTGCAGTCGGCCGTGCGCACGATCCGCGCGCACGCCAAGGAGGCCCCGTCGCTGCGTGGCGGCAGCACCGATGCCAACGTGCCGATGTCGCTGGGTATTCCGGCCATCATCATCGGCAGCGGCGGCAAGTCGGGCGGCTCGCACTCGCGCGACGAGTGGTTCGACCCCACCAACGCCTATGAAGGCGCGCAGTGGGGCCTGACCACGGTGCTGGGCCTGGTGGGTGTGGACGGCGTGGGCGAACCGCTGCTCGCGCGCCGGTCCGCACGCACGGCGGCTACGCGGTAAGCGCGAAGCCGCGGTCGAAGGTGGCGGCTACGTCCAGCCGCTGCTTCAGCAGGCCAGACTGCAGGTAGAAATCGGCGGTCTGCTGCTGCACGGCCACCAGTTCGGCATCGATCGGCTGCCATTGCGTGCGGCGCCGTTCGAACTGCAGTCGGGCCGCTTCGGGCGGAATGCCGATGATGCGCGCCAGCGTGGCCGAGAACGCCGGCACGTGCTGGTACGACCAGGCCTGCGCACGCGCCACGCGCTGCAGGAAGTCGGCCAGCACGGCGCGCTTGGTGGCCAGCGCCTGCTCGGTGGCCGCCAGGTAGCTGAGCCCCGACCATAATCCCCGACCATTCACCAGCACGCGCGCGTGGCCGCTGGTCTCCGCCATGGCCGTGTACGGCTCCCACGTGGCCCAGGCATCGATCGAGCCGTTGGTGAGCGCCAGCTTGGCGTCCGCCGGCGGCAGGAAGCGGATGTCGGCGTCCTCCGGTTTCAGCCCGGCGGAGGCGAGCGCCTTGAGCGTGACGAAGTGGCCGATCGATCCACGGTTCGTACCAATGCGCTTGCCTTTCAGGTCGGCGGCCGTCTTCAGCGTGGCATCGGGGCGCACCAGCACCGCCGTGCCATAGGGGTCCGAACGGTTCGCGCCTATCAGCTTGATGCGGGTGCCGGCCGCCAGCGCGAAGATCGCCGGCGCATCGCCGATCGGACCACTGTCCACGGCGCCGGCATTGAGCGCCTCCGCCAGCGGGGCTGCCGCCGGGAATTCGGTCCACTGGATGTCATAGGCCAGGCCCTTCAGCGCATCGGCCGATTCCAGCAGCGCGCGCAGCCCGCCTTTCTGGTCGCCCGCCTTCAGGACGGGGCGGGACTGGGCGTGCAGGGCCGGCCAGGCGCCAAGCAGCGCACCGGCACTGGCGGCGTGGAGGAAGTGACGACGGGTAACGGTCATGGGTCCGCGATGAGCATGGTAGGAGGACCCGACCCTACGCCGCTCCGGCGTCAGGCTGAACGAATGATTTCGCAGTTCCTTATGCCGAAGTGCCGGTGCGCCATCTTTGGCGTGCGGTTATCGGCGATGACACGACGCTCGGCGATAGGTCCATGGTGTGGCGAACGCGCTCCGTTTTGTCGCTCAAACAACACTTTCCACGCCGTAAAGCAAACAAGGTTGTCTGGGATTAGTAACGAAATGTACGCATTGTAAGTAATTGTACATTGCAATACGAATCATTATCATTCGTACCTTCGTTATCAATAAGCCGCTCTCGCGCCCCGAAATGCGTCTGAAATATCTCGCCGTCGTAGCCGGCACGTTGCTTTCCGCCGCCCCGCAACTGCGGGCGCAACCGGCCGACGGGTCGGACCCGCTGCCCACCGTGGTGGTCACCGGCACCCGCTCCGAGAAGACACTCGACGAGACGCCAATCCGCACGGAGGTGGTCGACCGCCAGGAAATCGAGCGCACCCATGCCCGTACGCTCAAGGATGCGCTTGAAAACGTGCCGGGCCTGCAACTGCGTGAAATCCATGGCAAGTCGGGCTACGAGGTCACGCTGCAAGGCATGACCAGCGACCAGGTGCTGATCTTGATCGACGGCCTGCCCATCACGGCCAGCACCGGTTCCACGGTGGATGTGTCGCAGTACCTGCTGACCGAAGTCGATCACGTGGAGGTGGTGAAGGGCGCCAGCTCCGCGCAGTACGGCAGCTCGGCCATGGGTGGCGTGATCAACGTCATCACCCGGCCGATTGCACGCGGCTTCGCGGGTGCGGCGACGATCGATGCCGGCAGCTACGGCAGCCAGAACGCCGACGGCTCGCCGGGCGCGCTGCACGGCAATGTGCGGCTCGAAGGCGGCACCGAGCGGTTGCGCGCGCGCCTCAGCGCCGATGCGCTCGACAACAAGGGCTACGCGGTGGACCCCGACGGCTGGACGCGCCACGGCGACAAGGTGCGCCGCGAGCAGTACGCCGGCCGCCTGGAGTGGCTGCCCACGCCGGCCGGCAGCTTCTGGTTCGACGCCAGCGCCTACCGCGAGACCGACGAGCAGCGCTACCAGTACTACGCGCCGCCCAGCTACGTGCCGCAGCGCAAGACCGAGGACATCGACCGCAACCGCTACACCTATGGCGGGCAATGGCGCTTCGACAACGGCGTGCGCGCGCGCCTGGCGGGGCTGCACGAAACCTACGACACCACCTCGCGCGAGTACTCGAACGGCTTCCAGACCTCCACGCGCAACGCCGCGCAGCAGACCGACCACGTTTCCGCGCAGTTCGACATGCCGGCGTGGTACCGCCAGCTCTGGCAGTTCGGCGGCGATTTCCATCGCGAGACGCTTGACCAGACCGTCAACGGCACCGCCGAGCTGACCGGTAACGGCCGGGCCGAGCGCACCGCCGGCGAGCTTTACCTGCAGAACGACGTCATCTTCAACGACATGTGGGAGATGGTGGTGGGCCTGCGCGGCCAGCACGACTCCGACTTCGGCAGCCACTTCGCGCCGAAGGTTGGGGTGCGCGCAAACCTGCTGTCCAACGACACGTGGAAGGGCGTGCTGCGCGCCAACTACGGCCAGGGCTACCGCGTGCCGAACCTGAAGGAACGGCACTACCTGTTCGACCACAGTTCGCTGGGCTACATCGTGCTGGGCAATCCGAACCTCAAGCCGGAGTCGTCGAACAGCTTCCAGCTGGGCGGCCAGCTGAGCTGGCGCGAGCGCGTCACGCTCGACGCCAACCTGTTCTACAACCGCGTGACGGACCTGATCCAGACCGACATGGCCAACTTCACGATGGTCAACGGCATCGCGGTCTACACCTATCGCAACGTGGCGCGTGCCCGCACGCAGGGCGCCGAGACCTCGCTGCGCTGGCGCGCCACCAATCAGCTGAACCTGACGGCGGCCTACACCTACACGTCGACCGAGGACCTGAACACCGGCAGCGAACTGACGCGCCGGCCGCGCCACATGGGACGCGTGGGCGCCGACTGGCGCGTGCTGCCGGCCACCGAGCTGTCGGCGCGGGCGCGCTTCCAGAGCAGCGAACTGACCGACGCCACCACCGGCGCGCGCTCGCCCGGCTGGGGCACGCTCGATCTGGTGCTGAACCAGAAGATCGGCCGCAGCGTGACCGGCTTCATCGGCGTGAACAACCTGTTCAACCGTCAGCGTGACTTCGCAAATGCCAGTGACTTCGGGCCCGTGGCGGGGCGCTTCATCTATCTGGGCGCACGCTTCAGCGTGGACGTTGCCCGCTAATCAGACATCCAATCGGGGAAAGCCAACCATGAAGGAAACTCTCGTACCCAACCGCGCAGCGCTGCGCGCGCTCGGCGCCGCCGCGCTGGCGCTGACCCTGGCCGCCTGCGGCGGTGGCGACGGCGGCACCACCATCACGGCCAGCACCGGCGGCACCAGCGGTGGCACCGGCGGCACCACCACGCCGTCGACCTCGGCGTTCACACAAACGGCCGAGTGGACGTTCCAGCTGCCGGCCGCCAACGCGGCAGTCTGCTACGACTTCAACACCAAGGCCGAGACGGCCTGTACCGGCACCGCGTGGGACCTGAAGGTCAAGTCGTCGTCCAACGGCATGAGCGCGTCGCTGTGGACGAACAGCGGCACCAGCGGCACCGGCAACGGCGGCGCGTTCGGCAGCCCGTTCGACCATACCTGGACGGCGCTGTCGGCCTGGAAGAACGCGACGATCGATCCGGTCAACGGCTCGCTGCCGGCCACGGTCTTCCTGAAGGATTCCGCCAGCGGCGTGTTCTCGGGCACCAACGATATCGGCTCCGCCGTGTTCGAGTACGGCGTGACCGGCGCCACCACCGACCATCTGCTGTACCCCACGTTCCGCACCTTCGTCATCACCAGCAACAGCGCGTCGGCCGATACCACCGGCACCGTGGCCGCGCCGGTCTTCGCGCTGCAGGTCATCGGCTACTACGGCGGCGCGGGCGGCACCACGTCGGGCTATCCGACCATCCGCTATATCGACCGCAGCGCGCCGGGCGCGGTGCAGACGGCCACGATCAATGCCTCGGGCGACGCCTGGGTCTACTACGACCTGGTGGCGAACGCGGTGAGCACCCAGACGGGCACCTGGCACATCGCCTTCAACCGCTACAACATCAAGCTCAACGGCGGCGAATCGGGCACGGGCACGGTGGCCGGCTTCCTCGGCAAGACCCCGGCGGGCTTCTATGACGCGTCGAACAAGCCGGTGGCCGCGCAGTTCACCAACGCCAGCAACGTGACCAACACGCTGGCCGATCTCTCGGCGCCCGACCTGGCGCTGCCTGCCAGCGCCACCGCCTGGAAGAAGGACGCCACCGCATCGGTGCTGAACCCCGCCTACACCGGCACCTACCCGAATCCGATGAGCTTCGGCTGGTACACGTACTACCCGACCGCCGCCGCGGCTGCCGCCAACGGCCTGCCGTCGGTGGCCCACCTGATCAGCGCCAACCCGGAGGGCGGTGGCCTGATCCGCGGCGGCGAGGGCACCACCTACGCGCGCTTCCACGTGACCAGGATCGCCTACGCCGATCCGAACGTGAACACCAGCGCGCAGACCTGGACGATCAATTTCGACGTCCAGCCCTGACGAGACTTACCGGAAGAGATGGAAATGGAACAGCAACGCATCGACAGCCTCCGCCAGCGTCACGACGCCCTGAGCGCGGAACATCCCAAGCTGCGCATTCGCGAGCGGGCGCAGCGCCTGGGCGTGACCGAGGCCGAACTGGTGGCGGCGGGCTGCGGCGTCACGTCGCGGCAATTGGTGGGCACGGCGCAGGCGCTGTTCCGTGACCTGGGCACGCTGGGGTCGGTCATGGCGCTGTCGCGCAACGATCACGCCGTGCACGAGCGGCATGGCCAGTACCAGGGCATCGAGGCCAACGGGCCGGTAGGCATCGTGCTCGGGCCCGATATCGACCTGCGCATGTTCTTCGGCGGCTGGAAGCACTTCTATGCCGTGACCGAGAACGGCCGCGACAGCCTGCAGTTCTTCGACAAGGCCGGCGAGGCCGTGCACAAGATCTACCGCACTGACCAGACCGATGCGGCGGCGTGGGCCGCCTACGTCGAGCGTCATGCGGCGCAGCAGATCGCGCCGGTGCAGGTGGAGGCCTTCGCGCAAACCGAGGAAGCAGACCGCCCCGCCGACGGCGAGGCGCTGCGCGCGCACTGGCGCGGCCTGCAGGACACGCACGACTTCTTCGCGATGCTGCGCCAGTTCAAGGTGTCGCGCCTGGGCGCGCTGCATGCGGCCGGCACGGACCTGGCGCAACAGGTGGACAACGTGGCCGTGGAAACGGTGCTGCAGCGTGCCGCCGATACCGCGCTGCCAATCATGTGCTTCGTGGCCAATCGCGGCATCGTGCAGATCCATACCGGCCCGGTGAAGAAGCTGCTGCGCACCGGCCCGTGGTTCAACGTGCTGGACGAGACTTTCAACCTGCACCTGAACACCGAGGCCGTGGCATCGAGTTGGGTGGTCAACAAGCCGACGTCGGATGGCTGGGTGACGTCGCTGGAGCTGTACCGCGCCGATGGCGAGCTGATCGTCCAGTTCTTTGGCGAGCGCAAGCCCGGCAAGCCCGAGCTGGTGGCGTGGCGCGAACTGCTGCAATCGCTTTGCCCGGTGGCGCTGGCTGCCTGAGTACCCGGATCCGAAGGAGTCGTATCCATGAAACCGCTGCGCCTTGCGCTGTTGTCCTTGCTTTGCGCGGCTGGCGTGGCCCATGCCGCGCCGCCCGCGCGCGTGGTGGGGCTCGGTGGCCCGGCCACCGAGATCGTCTATGCGCTCGACGCCGGCCCCCGCATGGTGGGGGCCGATTCGTCGAGCATTTATCCGCCCGCGGCGCTGAAGCTGCCCAAGGTGGGCTACTACCGTGCGTTCTCGGTGGAGGGCGTGGCCAGCCTGAAGCCCGACCTCGTGCTTGCGCTCGATCACAGCGGTCCGCCGCAGGCCGTGGAGCAGGTGCGCAAGCTCGGCAGCAAGGTGGTGGTGCTGCCGTCCGCGCCCACGCTGGCGGCGCTGGACCAGCGCATCCTGGGCGTGGCGGCCGCGCTCGACATGCCGCGCCAGGGCCAGGCGCTGGTGGATCGGCTCCATGCCGAACTGCGCGACATCAGGCCGGCGGCGGCGCCGGTGCGGGTGCTGATGGTCAGCAGCCATACCGGCAAGATGCAGGCCGTGGGCGAGGACACCGCCGGCGACGCGATGCTGGCGCTGGTGGGCGCCACCAACGTGCTGGCCGGCCAGCACGGCTTCAAGCCGTTCTCGGCGGAGGCGGCGGCCGCGCTGCGGCCCGATGTGATCGTCACCACGTCGATGTCGGTCGAAGGCAGCGGCAGCGTCGACGCGTTCCTGGCGCAGCCGGGCCTGAACGCCACGCCAGCGGCACGCAACAGGCGCATCGTGGTGATGGACGACCTGCTGCTGCTCAGCTTCGGCCCGCGCCTGCCCGAGGCCCTGCGCCTGCTGCAGACGGGGCTGGCCGGCCGCACGGCCGCGTCGCGCTGATGCACGCGCAGCGCGTGGGCGTGCTGGCCGCCCTGTGCGCCATGCTGGTGTTCACGGCGCTCTGGGCCGCCGCCAGCGGCGCGTTGTCGATTCCGCACGGCAAGCTGCTGCCGCTGCTCTGGACATCGTCGGTGCAGGGCGACGAGGCCATGTGGCGCAACGTGCTGATCGAGGTGCGGCTGCCGCGCATCGTGCTGGCCATCACGGTTGGCGCGGCGCTGGCGCTGTCTGGCGCGGTGATGCAGGCGCTGTTCCGCAATCCGCTGGCGGAGCCGGGTTTGATCGGCATCTCGCTGGGCGGGGCGGCGGGCGCCGTGGCGGCCATCGTGCTCGGCGCCGAGGGCCTGGGCACCATCGCGCCGGCGGCCTTCATCGGCAGCCTGGTGGCCACCGCGTTTGCGTATGTGCTCGGCTCGCGGCGGCCGGGCGTGGCCAACCTGCTGCTCGCCGGCATTGCCATCAATGCGATCTGCGCGGCCATCGTCGGCTTCTTTACGTACCAGGCAAACGACGTGCAACTGCGCAACCTCACGTTCTGGAATATGGGCAGTCTGGCCGGCGCCACGTGGCACATGCTGGCGTGGCTGGTGCCGCTGGTGGTGGTGCTCTGCGCGCTGCTGATGCGTGACTGGCGCGCCATGAACGCGCTGTTGCTGGGCGAGCGGGAAGCCCAGCACATCGGCTTCGACCTCAAGCGGCTGCGCCGCCGGCTGATCGTGCTGACGGCGCTGCTGGTGGGGCCGGTGGTAGCCGTGACCGGCACGATTTCGTTCGTCGGGCTTGTGGTGCCGCATCTGATCCGCATGCCGCTGGGCGCCGATCATCGCTGGCTGCTGCCGTACACGCTGGCGGGCGGGGCGATTGCGCTCACGCTGGGCGACTGGCTGGCGCGCACCGCGGTGATTCCGGCCGAGCTGCCGATCGGCATCGTCACCAGCCTGGTGGGCGGGCCATTCCTGCTCTGGATGCTGACGCGGAAGGGAACCTGAGATGCTGGCCGCCCGTAACCTGACCTGCAGCCGTGGCCGGCGCGAGGTGCTGTCCGGCATCGATCTGTCGCTGCCCGCCGGCGAAGTGCTGGGCGTGCTCGGTGCCAATGGCGCCGGCAAGAGCACGCTGCTGGGCACGCTGGCTGGCGAACTGGACTGGCACGATGGCGCCGTCATGCTGCATGACCGGCCGTTGCGCGACTGGCCCGTGCGCGATCTGGCACGGCAGCGCGCGGTGCTGCCGCAATCGCCGGGTCTCGGCTTCGACCTGGCCGTCACCGAGGTGGTGGGCATGGGCGCCTATCCGTTCCCGGAGCTTGGCGCGCAGGCCCTGCAGGCGCTGGTGGCGCGTGGGCTGGCGCTGGCCGATGCCGGCCACCTGGCCCATCGCGCCTATCAGGGCCTGTCGGGCGGCGAGCAGCAGCGCGTGCAGTTCGCGCGCACGCTGGTGCAGGTGCTGGCCTGCCGCACCGCCGATGGCTATCGCGCGCTGCTGCTGGACGAGCCGATTTCGAGCCTCGATCCGCGTCACCAGTTGTTGCTGCTCAACGCGGTGCGCGGCCTGTGCCGCACCGATGGGCTCGCGGTGCTGGTGGTGCTGCACGACGTGAACCTGGCCGCGCGCTGGTGCCACCGCCTGCTCCTGCTGGCCGACGGCCGCACGGTGGCCATGGGCGCGCCGGCCGACGTGCTGACGCCGGCCAACCTGGCCACCGTGTACGGCATGCCGGCCACGGTGATGGCGTCGCCGGTCCACGCCGGCGTGCCGCTGGTGGTGTTCGACTGACGGCCCCGTCTACGTGCGCGGCGCCGCTGCGTGCTGCGCGAACGCGCGGGACGGCGCCAGATACATTGCGTGACAAAGCCCCGGCGCGCGGTTGCATCGGCCCCGCGCTTGCGCTTCAATGGGCACCTTGCCTACCTGCCGGAAGATTTGCCATGGAACAGAGCCCCGATACCCGCTCCCGCCCCGCGCTGCGCGCGCTGACACCGCTGGAGGGGCGCGTGGTGGCGGTATTGCTCGAAAAGCAGTACACGGTGCCCGATACCTATCCGCTGTCGCTCAATGCGCTGGCGTCGGGCTGCAACCAGAAGACCGCGCGCGCGCCGGTGATGAGCGTGACCGAGGACGAGATCCTGACCGCCATCGACGGCCTGAAATCGCTGAGCCTGGTATTCGAAGGCAGCAGCAGCCGGGTGCCGCGCTTCGAGCAGAACCTGGGCAAGGTACTTGGCGTGCCGAGCCAGTCGGCCGCGCTGCTGTCCACGCTGCTGCTGCGCGGCCCGCAGACCGGCGCCGAACTGCGGCTGAACTCCGCACGCCTGCATGCGTTTGCCGATATCTCGTCGGTGGAGGGCTTTCTCGACGAACTGGCAGAGCGCGTGCCGCCGCTGGTGGTGAAGCTGCCCCGCGCGCCGGGCGAACGCGAACCGCGCTGGATGCACCTGCTGTGCGGCGAGGTCAGCGCCGCCGACCTGGCGCCTGCGGCGCGCAGTGTCGGCGCGGATGCGGCCGCGTCGCCGTCGGCGCTCGAAGCGCTGCGCATCAGCCACCGCGAACTCGAAGGCAAGGTCGAGCGGCTGCAGGCGCTGGTGGTGGAAATGGCCGGCCAGCTCGGCATCGAGATCGAACCCGGGCGGCTCGACTGAGCGCTACCGGGCCGCGGCAGGGCGGCGCGGGCATTCGATTCCGCCGCACTGTGCGCCACAACGGGCCGCATTGCCGGCCTTTTCGCAACTTATGGTTGTGACTGGATCAATTCGCATCACCATTGTTTGTCGATGACGGGCTGCCTACCATGGGTCTCAACGGCGCCGCTGCTGAACCCGATCAGGCAACCGGCTCCGGAACGCACACCCACCCAGGTCATTCCAGGAGTCAGTCATGTCCCAATCGAACCCATCGAACCCATCGAGCCAAGCGATCCAGTCCAACCCGTCGGTCCAGTCCCGCCAGGGCAAGGTCTGGTTTGTTACCGGCGCCTCGCGCGGCTTCGGCACGCTGATCGTGCGCGCCGCGCTGCAGCGTGGCGACCGCGTGATCGCCACCGCGCGCAACCCGCAGCAAGTGATCGACGCCTTCGGCGACCAGCCCAACTTGCTGGCCGTGAAGCTCGACGTTACCCGCGAAGAAGACGCCGTGGAGGCGGTGCGCCAGGGCGTGGCGCGCTTCGGCCGCATCGACGTGCTGGTCAACAATGCCGGCTTTGGCGTACTGGGCGCCGTGGAAGAAACCAGCGTGGCGGAAGCGAAGGCTAACTTCGACACCAATGTGTTCGGCCTGCTGGCGGTTTCGCGCGCCGTGCTGCCGCAGATGCGCAGCCAGCGCAGCGGGCATGTGATCAATATCTCGTCGCTGGGCGGCTACTCGGCGTACTACGGCTGGGGCGTCTACGGCGCGTCTAAGTTCGCGGTGGAGGGCCTGACCGAGGCCATGTCGCAGGAGCTGGCACCGCTGGGCATCCACGCCACGGTGGTGGAGCCGGGCTTCTTCCGGACCGACTTCCTCAACGACAACTCGCTGGTGTCCACCGACGCGATCATCGCGGACTATGCGGAAACCGTGGGCCAGATGCGCGTCTTTGCCAAGGGCGCCAACCATGCCCAGCCCGGCGATCCGGCCAAGCTGGCCACCGCCATGCTGCAACTGGTGGACAGCGCCCGCCCGCCGCTGCGCCTGCCGCTGGGCTCCGATGCGGTGGCCCGTATCGAGGCCAAGCACCAGGCCGTGGAGGCCGAACTGGCGGCCTGGCGCGAACTGGCAATGTCCACCGACCACGCCGACGTGGTCCGGTAAGTGAGTCTGCGCTCTCCGTTCCCGCCTTGCCGGGAGCGGGGCGTCACGGCGCTGGAATCCACGCGCGAAACGTGACATCATGCTGCCCGATCGTGCCCATAGCAGGCGAGATCGGCACAAATTGACGATCCAGGACTAAAGATCGCCACCCCCGGGCCGTTATTTCCGCTGCCCCCCTCATTCCTGAAACAGGCACCTGTTTCCCCGCCTTTTCCTCCCAATGCTTTGCCAGCCCGGATTTGATAATCCTCGGTGACGAAGTGCCGTCCGCGCGCTTCGCACTGGAGCATTCATGTCCGAGGAAAGCGATCTCGAGAAAACCGAACCCGCCACACCCCGGCGCCTTGAAAAGGCGCGCGAAGAGGGGCAGGTGGTGCATTCGCGCGAGCTCAGCACGTTCGTGATGCTCATGACGGGGGTGCTGGGCCTCTGGACGCTGGGCGGCATGCTCGGGCGCAAGCTCAACGTGGTGATGCGCACGAGCCTGTCGTTCGAGCCGGCCACGGCCTTCGACACCCACCGCATGCTGTCGCAGTTCGGCATCGCAATCTGGGAAAGCCTGCTGGCGTTCTTCCCGCTGCTGCTGATGTTTGGCGTGGCGGCCCTGGTGGCCCCGCTGGCGCTGGGCGGCTGGAGCTTTTCGACCAAGTCGTTCGCACCCGATTTCACGCGCCTGAACCCGCTGTCGGGCCTGGGCCGCATGTTCTCGTCGCACACCCTGGTGGAACTGCTCAAGGCCATCGCCAAGTCGCTGCTGGTGGGCGGCGTGGGCGGCTGGATGGTCTGGCACGAGCTGCCCGAGGCCATCGCGCTGATGAACGCGCCGGTGGACGAGGCGCTGCTGCACATGATGGAGATGGTGCTCTACGTGTGCGGCATGGTGGCGGGCTCGCTGCTGCTGGTGGCGGCGCTGGACGTGCCCTGGCAGCTGTGGACCTTCTACAAGAAGCTCCGCATGACCAAGGAAGAGATCAAGCAGGAAATGAAGGAAACCGATGGCGATCCGCACATCAAGGCCCGTATCCGCCAGCAGCAGCGGGCCATTGCGCGTCGCCGGATGATGTCCGAGGTGCCCAAGGCAGACGTGGTGGTGACCAACCCCACGCACTTCGCCGTGGCACTGCGCTACGACGAGAGCGCGCGCTGGAATGCGCCGCGCGTGGTGGCCAAGGGCACCGAGGAAGTGGCCGCGCGCATCCGCGAACTGGCCGCCGAGCATCGCATCCCGGTACTGTCCGCGCCGCCGCTGGCGCGCGCGCTGCACCGCCACGTGGAGCTGGGGCAAGAGATCCCGGCGGGGCTGTACACCGCCGTTGCCGAGATCCTGGCCTGGGTGTTTCAACTGAAGAACTGGCACTACAGCTATGGTCCGCAACCCGATGCACCGACCGAGTTCGTGGTGCCCGATGAACTAGCCGTACCGGAAAGCCGCGCATGAACGCACTGACCAACCTATTCAACATGCCCGCACTGCGGGGTGGCGCCCAGATGAAGGCGCTGGCAGGTCCGCTGCTGATCGTCATGATCCTCGGCATGATGATCCTGCCGCTGCCGCCGTTCATCCTGGACCTGCTGTTCACCTTCAACATCGCGCTGTCGATCATGGTGCTGCTGGTGGGCATGTACACGCAGCGCCCGCTGGACTTCGCGGCCTTCCCGGCAGTGCTGCTGTTCTCCACGCTGCTGCGCCTGTCGCTGAACGTGGCGTCCACCCGCGTGGTGCTGCTCGAAGGCCATACCGGCCCCGACGCGGCCGGCAAGGTGATCGAGGCGTTTGGCCACTTCCTGGTAGGCGGCAACTTCGCGGTGGGTATCGTGGTGTTCGCCATCCTGGTGGTGATCAACTTCATGGTGATCACCAAGGGTGCGGGGCGTATCGCGGAAGTTGGCGCGCGCTTCATGCTCGACGCCATGCCCGGCAAGCAGATGGCCATCGACGCCGACCTCAACGCCGGCCTGATCAACGAGGAAGGCGCCCGCAAGCGCCGCGCCGAAGTGGCGCAGGAATCGGACTTCTACGGTGCCATGGACGGTGCCTCGAAGTTCGTGCGCGGCGACGCCATCGCCGGCCTGCTGATCATGTTCATCAACGTGGCCGCCGGCATGGTGGTGGGCATGGTCCAGCACGACCTGGACTTCGGCACCGCCGTGCACAACTACACGCTGCTGACCATCGGCGACGGCCTGGTGGCGCAGATCCCGGCGCTGGTGATCTCCACGGCGGCCGGTGTGATCGTGTCGCGCGTGTCGAACGAGCAGGACGTGGGCCAGCAGCTGACGGGCCAGCTGTTCTCGAACCCGCGCGTGATGTACATCACCGGCGCCATCATCGGCGTGATGGGCCTGATCCCGGGCATGCCGCATTTCGCGTTCCTGCTGCTGGCCGCCGGCCTGATCTGGTTCGGCCGCTACAAGTCGCAGCGCGATGCCACCGCCACGCAGACGCGCGAGAAGGAAGAGCGCGCCCCGACCGTGCAGGCCGAGACGGCCGAAGCCACATGGGAAGACGTGACCATGGTGGACCCGCTCGGCATGGAAGTGGGCTACCGCCTGATCACGCTGGTGGATCGCGCGCAGAACGGCGAGCTGCTGGGCCGTATCAAGAGCATCCGCAAGAAGATGGCGCAGGACATCGGCTTCCTGGTGCCGGTGGTGCATATCCGCGACAACCTCGAACTGAAGCCCACGGCCTACCGCATCACGCTCAAGGGCGTGGAGATTGGCAGCGGCGAGGCGAACCCGGGCCAGTGGATGGCCATCAACCCGGGCCAGGTCACCGGCACGCTGCCAGGCGCCGCCACGCGCGACCCCGCCTTCGGCCTGCCGGCCGTGTGGATCGAGGCCGCGCTCAAGGAACAGGCCCAGGCCTACGGCTATACGGTGGTGGACGCCAGCACCGTGGTGGCCACCCACCTGAACCACCTGATCCAGATGCACGCCTCGGAACTGCTGGGCCGCCAGGAAGTGCAGTCGCTGCTGGACCGCATTGCCAAGGAAGCGCCGAAGCTGACCGAGGACCTGGTGCCGAAGACGATTTCGCTCACGGGCCTGCAGAAGGTGCTGCAGAACCTGCTGGACGAAGGCGTGGCGATTCGCGACATGCGCACCATCCTGGACGTGGTAGCGGAGCATGCGCCGAAGGTGAGCGACCCCGCCGAGCTGACCACGCTGGTGCGCGTGGCGCTGGGCCGCGCCATCACGCAGCAGCTGTTCCCGAACAACGCCGACATGCAGGTGATCGGCCTCGACGCCAGCCTGGAGCGCGTGCTGACGCAGGCCATGGCCAACGGCGGCGGCATCGAGCCGGGCCTGGCCGACGCGCTGTTGCAGCAGGCCCAGAACGCCGTGGTGCGCCAGGAGCAGTTGGGCCTGGATCCGGTGCTGCTGGTGCCGCCGACCATGCGACCGCTGATGGCGCGCTTCCTGCGCCGCACGCTGCCGCAGCTGAAGGTGCTGTCGCACGCCGAAGTACCGGACAACCGCAACATTCGCATCACCGCCATGATCGGCGGCGCAGCGTAAGGACTGAACATGAGCGTGGCAAAGTTTGTGGCGGCCAACGGCCGCGAAGCGATGCGCAAGGTGCGCGAGGCCATGGGCCCGGACGCCGTGGTGCTCTCGAACCGCTCGATCGACGGCGGCGTGGAGATCGTGGCGATGCGCGGCGATGAACTGGGCGCCGTCAGCGCCGGCGCGCAGCTGTACGTGCCGCCCGCGATGGGGCTGCCGGCGGCCATGCCGGCTGCGTCGTCCACTTCGCTGCCTTCGTCACTGTCCTCGTCGCTGTCTTCGTCGATGCCGTCCCCGCAGGCGATGCTGCAGTCGTTGAACGACATGCATCCTCCGGCCTCCGACACGTACCGCAGCGCGCCGTCGATGCCAGTGATGTCTCCGATGTCCGGCATCGGCGCGCTCGACGAGCCGATGCTGGGCGACCTGCGCGGCGAGCTGGCGTCGATGCGCTCGATGCTGGAGCGCCAGTTCGCAGGCCTGGGCAATGGCGCACATGGCGCCAACGGCGTGGCCGCCGGCGATCCGCTGCGCGAGTCGCTGTTCGAATGGATGGTCAACGCGGGCTTCTCCGGCCAGCTGTCGCGCACGTTGCTGGCGCGCCTGCCGGTGGGCACCGACCGCCCCGCCGCGATGGCCTGGATTCGTCAGGAACTGGCACAGAAGGTGCCCGTGCTGGCCAACGAAGACACGCTGTTCGCGCAGGGTGGCGTGCTGGCGCTGATCGGCCCCACGGGCGTCGGCAAGACCACCACCACGGCCAAGCTGGCGGCGCGCTTCGTGCTGCGCCACGGCCCGCAGAGCCTGGCGCTGCTGACCACCGACCGCTTCCGGATTGGCGCACACGAACAACTGCGTATCTACGGCGACATTCTCGGCGTGCCGGTGCACGCGGTGAAAGACGCCGCCGACCTGCGCTTTGCGCTGTCGGCAATGAAGGACAAGCACCTGGTGATCATCGACACCGTTGGCATGAGCCAGCGCGACCGCAGCCTGTCGGACCAGATCTCGATGCTGGCCGGCGTGCAGGCGCCGATGCAACGGGTGCTGCTGCTCAACGGCGCGGCCCACGGCGACACGCTCAACGAGGTGGTGCACGCCTACCGCAACGATACCGCCGGCGCCGCCGCCGGCATCGACGGCTGCATCATCAGCAAGCTCGACGAAGCCACGCACCTGGGCTCGGTGCTCGACGTGGTGATCCGCCATCGGCTGCCGGTGTACTACGCGTCCACCGGCCAGCGCGTGCCCGAGCACCTGGAACTGGCCGAGGCCCACACGCTGGTGGAACGCGCGTTCATGACGCCGCGCCGTGGCTCGCTGTTCAATGACGCCGATGTGGCGCGCCGCCAGGCCGCCAACGCGGCCAATGCGGCCGCCGCAAGCGCCCAGGCGGCGCGCGAGTCAGAGCGCAGCGGTGCCGACGACATGCTGCTGTCGCTGACCGACAGCGCCACCGCCGTGGGCGTGTGCGTGGAAGAACTGAATGCGCAGCCGTACGGCTTCGAGCAGGCTCGCCAGTTGTGGCAACTGCGCGCCGCCGGCGCGTCGGCGCTGCGTCCGCTGGTGCAGCAAGTGCGCCTGGCCATGTGCCGCGACGCCAGCCGCGCATGCGACCGCTACGTGCTGACCGTCACGCAGAGCATCGCGCAGAGCATGCCCGGCCGCCGCGCGCCGCAGATGATGCATCACACGCTGTGGCTGGCCGACCGCGATGGCATGCCGCTGGCCTGCACCGTCGCCCCGGCGGGCCGCATGCGCCAGTCGCTGAGCGAGAGCGAGGCCGATGTCGAAGCCGACACCGTGCGCGCCACGCTGGCCGCCGCCCGCCCGATCGTGCACCTGAACACGTCGCTGCCCGCGCCGGCGGTGCTGGCCCGCTGGCAACAGCAGGGCGAGCGCTGGGTGGCTGGCACGCGCAAGACCACGCGCGTGATTGCCGATGGCGCCGCCAACAAGCTCGACACCATCGCCGACACGCTGACCTTCCACGCGATTGGCGAGGTTGTGTGCCGTGACCGCGACGCCTCGCACTGGGTGGCGCATTGCCTGGTGCGCATTCCCGACGGCCAGGTGCGCGCCGCCGCGCGCGGCCGTGCCAACGGTGCCGAGTCCGGCATCGAGGCCTGCCTGGTGGTGTCGCGCATGGTCGATCACGAAACCGGCAACATGCTGGCCGTGGAATACCTGCTGTGCGATCCGGCGCTGGCCGACGACGCGGTGCAGGTGGCGCGCTGGTCGCGCTACACGGTCACGGCCGAGGACCAGTTCCGCACCGTGCGCCATGCCATCGAACACTTTGCGCAGGACGGCGACGCGGAAGGCCAGCAGGGCGGCGGCGTGGTGTCGCTGCAGCTGGGCCTGACCACGCTGCGCCTGCAACACACGCCCACGCCAACCGCGCCGGCCTTCCTGTCGCGCCTGACCGGCCGTGCCTCGGCACGCGTGAACGCCCCGGTGTCGGGCGCCGTACTGAACGAGGGCCTGGGCCGCCTGCTGGCGCTGCTCGACGTGCTGGAGAACTATCCGGGCCGCAGCGCGGCACCGGCCGCCATCGAGGCCACCGAGCCCGAGGCGCCCGCCATGTCGGCCGCCCATGCGATGGCCGCGATGGACCAGTTCAACGCCATGCCGCAACTCGCGGCCACCGGGGAGTAAGCCTTGGACCTGATGGGCTCCGACCAGGCCGAAAGCCTGCGCCGCCTGCTGGCACCGCGCGTGACACGGCGCATTGCCGTGGTGGGCGCCGACCCGGGTGCCGGCGCCACCACGGTGGCGCTGGGCATGGCCAACGCGCTGGCCATGCAGGGCGAGCGCGTGCTGCTGGTGGATGAAGATCAATACGGCGCGCGCGCCATGCGGCTGGCCGGTGCGTCGCCCACGGCCACGCTGGCCGATGTGCTGGCGGGCCGCACGGCGCTGCACGCGGCCGCGGGCATCCGCCCGGCCAGCGGCATTGCGGTGCTCCAGGCCGGGTCGTTGCCGGCCGCCGGGCTGCCCGACGAACGCACGTTGTCGGCGCGCTTGCCCGACATGCGGTCGGTGCTGATCGACGCCCGGCGCGACATGACCGGTGCGCTGTCGGCGCTGGCCAGCCAGGCGCACAACGTGGTGATCGTCATGCGCCCCGAGGCCACGTCGATCACCGCCGCCTATGCCTGCATCAAGCGGCTGCATCACGAATACGCATGCCGTCAGTTCCAGCTCGTCGTCAACATGGCGGCGGCGGAGGGGACGGTTACGGCCCTCGCGCGCAACCTGGCCCGCACCGCGAGCCAGTACCTGGGCGTGGAGGCCACCCTGGCAGGGTATCTGCCGATGGATCCGCTGGTGGCGCGTGCGCTCCAGCTCGGACGATGCGTGGTGGAGGCGTACCCCGCCGCCGCGGCCACCGGTGCGTTGCGACACATCGCCAGCCGTACCGGCGCGTGGCCGCTGCGACACGACGTATCGCCAGCGGGCGCGGCCTCGGCCGTTCCCGCCTGACAGCCAAGAACAAGAAGTCCAGACAAGACCGGAAACTCAGCCTGCCAGCCGCCGATGCAAAGCCTATGTCGGCACTGGCACAACAGACAGCATTTAACGAGAGTTCCACCATGTATACGATTCAGGGAAAGCTCGAGCAGGCCGACGTGGTCAAGTCACATGCGCCACTGGTGCGGCGCATCGCGCTGCAACTGGCGGCCAAGCTGCCCGCAAGCGTGCAGATCGACGACCTGATACAGGCCGGCATGATCGGCCTGCTCGACGCCGCCAAGCGCTATGAAGACAACCACGGCGCACGGTTCGAGACCTACGCGAGCCAACGCATCCGCGGCGCCATGCTGGACGAGGTGCGCGCCAACGACTGGCAGTCGCGCAGCCTGCGGCAGTTCACGCGCAAGATCGAGCGCACCCAGCGCCAGCTGGAGCAGAAGCTTGGCCGCACGCCAATCGACTCCGAGGTGGCCAAGGAGCTCGACATGCCGCTCGAGGAATACCAGGAGCTGCTCAACGAGGTGTACGGCTGCCAGCTGCTGCACTACGAGGATTTCGAGCGTTCGGGCGAGGAAGACTTCCTGGACCGCCACCTCGGCGTGACCGACGACGGCAACCCGCTGACCGTGCTGATGGAGTCGGGCATGCGCGAGGCGCTGATCCGCGCCATCGAGAAGCTGCCCGAGCGCGAGAAGCTGGTGCTCTCGCTGTGCTACGACCAGGAGCTGAACCTGCGCGAAATCGGCGCGGTGCTCGAAGTGACCGAGTCGCGCGTGTGCCAGATCCGCAGCCAGGCCATCGGCCGCCTGCGCAACCAGCTGCGCGGGATGCTGTGATGCCACGCACCCTGGCGCTGGCGCTGCTGTGCGCGACGGGCGGGCTCTGCATGGGCTCGGCCCATGCGCAGACCGCCGTGCCGGCCTTTACCAAGGCCACCTACGAGCTGTCGGGTTCGCGCTTTGCGTGGACCGCCTCGTCGGCGGGCCCGCAGATCATGAATCGCGGCCAGCGTGCGCTGTCGTCGCCCGTGGTGCCGCTGGCCACCATGCCGCAGGCCATGCGCCGCATCACGTCGGTACGCTGGCGCTACAGCTTTACGCGCACCCCGCCCGTCGACCTGCAGGCCTACCTCTGCAATGCCGACCGCTGCGTGCTGCTGTCCGGCGCAGAGGGCAAGACCGATGCCTTCCAGGGCGACGATGCCGGCAAGGGCTTCGTCTTTGCCTACCGCGTTCCCGGCCAGGGCGGCCTCGCCCCGGCGCTGCAGGGCCGCAGCAACGAAGTGACGGTCAGCTACCGCTAGACCGGCCATCACACCCCGCCGGCGGGCCAGCCCGCCCCGGTGGCATGCTTCCTGCGCCGCTCGGGCTCAAGCAACGTGCGGAAAGCGCGATATTCGTCCCCTTTTGGTTTCCTGGCGCCGCTTCTTTCGGCGTGGCGTATGCCATGCCCGTGTCGCCATGTAAATCCTCCGTGCAAGTCTCGCCACGTTGCCATCCGCTGCCAGCCAGAAAGGATCCGACAACATGGAAGACCTCAGCAACTTCAAGCTGTCTCGCCGGGAATTCGTGGTGGTCAGCGCCGCTTCGGCCACGGCCGCCGCCGTACCAGCCGGCGCCGCGCCGCCGGCCCAGGCCAACACCGCCCCCGGGCCCACTGCCGCCGCGCTCAAGCCCGTGGCCGCCAAGGTGTCGTTCATCGTCAACGGCCAGGCGCGGGCGCTGGAACTCGATACGCGCACCACGCTGCTCGATGCGCTGCGCGAGCACCTGCACCTGACCGGCACCAAGAAAGGCTGCGACCACGGCCAGTGCGGCGCGTGCACGGTCATCGTCGACGGGCGCCGCCTCAACGCATGCCTGACCCTGGCCGTGATGCACGAGGGCGCGAAGATCACTACCGTGGAGGGCCTGGGCACGCCGCAACGCATGCATCCGATGCAGGTGGCGTTCGTCCGGCATGACGGCTACCAGTGCGGCTATTGCACGCCGGGCCAGATCTGCTCGGCCGTGGCGGTGCTGGACGAGATTCGCGCGGGCATCCCGAGCCATGTCTCGCCCGACCTGAACGCCCGGCCGCACCTGTCGCCGGGCGAGATCCGCGAGCGCATGAGCGGCAATATCTGCCGCTGCGGCGCGTACTCGAACATCGTCGACGCCATCGTCGAGGTTGCCGGGAGCCAGACATGAATCCGTTCACCTACGAGCGGGCCGCGTCGCCCGCCGAGGCCGCGGCCGCGGCACTGCGGGCGCCAGGTGCGCGCTTCATCGCCGGGGGCACCAACCTGCTGGACCTGATGAAGCTTGGCATCGAGTCGCCCACGCACCTGATCGACGTGAACGGGCTGGCGCTCGACACCATCGAGCCCATGCCGCAGGGCGGCCTGCGCATCGGGGCGCTGGTGCGCAACACCGACCTGGCCGCCGATGCGCGCGTGCGGCGCGACTACGGCGTGCTGTCGCGCGCGCTGCTGGCCGGCGCGTCGGGCCAGTTGCGCAACCGCGCCACCACGGCCGGCAACCTGCTGCAGCGCACGCGCTGCCCCTATTTCTACGACACGGCACAGCCCTGCAACAAGCGCAGCCCGGGCAGTGGCTGCGCCGCCATCGGTGGCGTGAGCCGTCAGCTGGCGGTGATTGGCGGCAGCAACGCCTGCATCGCCACGCATCCGAGCGACATGGCGGTGGCCATGCGCGTGCTCGATGCCAGCGTGGAAACGGTGCGCCCCGACGGCTCGCGCCGCGTGATTCCGATTGCGGACTTTCATCGGCTGCCAGGCGATACGCCGCATATCGAAACGGCGCTGGAGCGCGGCGAGCTGATCACCAGCGTCACGCTGCCGCCGCCGGTGGGCGGCACGCAGCTCTATCGCAAGGTGCGCGACCGGGCGTCGTATGCGTTCGCGCTGGTGTCGGTGGCGGCCGTGATCCAGCGCGATGGCACCGGCCGCGTTGCGCTGGGCGGGGTGGCCCACAAGCCGTGGCGCCTGGAAGCGGCCGATGCCGAGATGCCGCATGGCCCCACCGCCGTGACGCAGCGCCTGCTGGACGGCGCCACGCCGACCGCCGACAACGCGTTCAAGGTGCAACTGGTGCGGCGCACGCTGGCCGCCGTGATCATGCAGGCCAACGCCGCCAACGGGGGCAAGCCATGAAGTTCGACACTCCCGCGACTACCAATCCGATCGATGCCGGCCGCGTGGTGGGCCAGGCCGTGGATCGCATCGACGGCGCGCGCAAGACCACCGGCACGGCGCCGTACGCCTATGAACGGCACGACGTGGTGCCTAAACCCGCGTATGGCTACGTGGTGGGCGCCGGCATCGCCAAGGGCCGCATTCGCGCCATGCACCTGGACGAGGCGCGGCGCGCGCCGGGCGTGCTGGCCATCGTCACCGCGCAGAATGCGGGCAAGCTTGGCAAGGGCAAGCGCAATACCGCCGCGCTGCTGGGCGGGCCGGTGATCCAGCACTATCACCAGGCCATTGCGCTGGTGGTGGCCGAGACCTTCGAGCAGGCGCGTGCCGCCGCGCTGCGCATCCGCGTGGACTACACGCCGGAAGCGGGCCGCTTCGACCTCGATGAAGCTTGCTGCCTTGCCGCCAAGCCCAAGAAGGACGCCAGCCCCGATACCGCGGTGGGCGACTTCGCCGGGGCCTTCGCGGCGGCGCCGGTCAAGCTCGACGCCCGCTACACCACGCCCGACCAGTCGCACTGCATGATGGAGCCGCATGCGTCGATGGCCGCCTGGGACGGCGACAAGGTCACGCTCTGGACGTCGAACCAGATGGTGGCGTGGGCGCACGAGGACATGGCCACGACGCTGGGCGTGCCCAAGGAGAAGGTGCGCATCGTCTCGCCCTTCATCGGCGGCGGCTTCGGCGGCAAGCTGTTCCTGCGGGCCGAGGTGCTGCTGGCCGCGTTGGGCGCGCGCGCGGCGCAGCGGCCCGTGAAGGTGGCGCTGACGCGGCCGCTGATGCCGAACAACACCACGCACCGTCCGGCCACCATCCAGCGCATTCGCATCGGCGCCACGCGCGACGGCAAGATCACGGCCATCGGCCACGAAAGCTGGTCGGGTGATCTCGAGGGCGGGCAGCCCGAGACGGCTGTCATGCAGACACGCCTGCTCTATGCGGGCGCCAACCGCATGACGGCGATGCGCCTGGCCACGCTGGACCTGCCCGAAGGCAACGCGATGCGCGCGCCTGGCGAGGCGCCCGGCCTGATGGCGCTGGAAATCGCCATCGACGAAATGGCCGACCAGCTCGGCATGGACCCGGTGCAGTTCCGCATCCTCAACGACACGCAGGTGGACCCCGAGAAGCCCGAGCGTCCGTTCTCGCAGCGGCGCTTCGTGGAATGCCTGCGCCTGGGCGCCGAGCGCTTCGGCTGGGCGCGTCGCGCCGCCAAGCCTGCCTCGATGCGCGAAGGGCGCTGGCTGATCGGCATGGGCGTGGCGTCGGCGTTCCGCAACAACCTGCTGACCAAGTCGGGCGCGCGCGTGGGCATCGATGCCAACGGCATGGTCGTGGTGGAAACGGACATGACGGACATCGGCACCGGCAGCTACACGATCATCGCGCAGACGGCGGCGGAGATGCTGGGCGTGCCGCTCGATCAGGTGGTAGTGCGGCTTGGCGACTCCACGTACCCGGTGTCGTCGGGCTCGGGCGGCCAGTGGGGCGGCAACAGCTCCACGTCGGGCGTCTACGCGGCCTGCGCGAAGCTGCGCCAGACGCTGGCCGGGCGCGCCGGGTTACCACCGAACGAAGCGGTGTTCGAGGGCGGCCAGATTCGCGCCGGCGGCCGCAGCGTGCCGCTGAACCGGTTCGCGGGCGTCTCCGTCGAGGATGCGATCGAATTCGGCGACCTCGACAAGCGGTACCAGCAGTCCACGTTTGGCGGCCATTTCGTGGAAGTGGCGGTAGACCTGGCGACGGCCGAGATTCGCGTGCAGCGCATGCTGGCCGTCTGTGCGGCCGGGCGCATCCTCAATCCGAAGTCGGCGCGCAGCCAGGTGATTGGCGCGATGACGATGGGCGTGGGCGCCGCGCTGATGGAGGAACTCTCCGTGGACAAGCGCGCGGGCTTTTTCGTCAACCACGACCTTGCCGGCTATGAGGTGCCGGTGCACGCGGACATCCCGCACCAGGAGGTGATCTTCCTCGACGAGACCGACCCGATCTCGTCGCCGATGAAGGCCAAGGGCGTGGGCGAGCTGGGCATCTGCGGCGTGGCGGCGGCGGTGGCCAACGCCGTGTATCACGCCACCGGCGTGCGGGTGCGCGACTACCCGGTGACGCTGGACAAGCTGCTGGCCGGCATGCCGGTGGTGGCTTGACCGGCAAGCTGGGGGGTGTGGATGCAGGCGGCCGCTACCGCCCCAGCTTCTCCAGCATGTTCCTGAGCGACGCGCGCTCGTCGGCGGACAGAGCCGCCGCGATGCGCGCGTCGTGCGCGCACACCGCCGCGGTGGCGTCTTTCAGCGTCTGCTTGCCGGCATCGGTCAGCGCCAGGCCGAAGGCGCGCCGGTCGGTGGGTGACGGCACGCGGTTCACCAGCCCCATCGCTTCCAGTGCATCGACCAGCAGCACCGCCCCCGAGCGGGCGATGCCGAGGATCTGCGCCAGGTCCGTCAGCTTCAGATCGGGGTTGCGCGAGATGATCTGCAGCGCCGAGAACCGGGGCGGCGTGATGTGCCACGCGGCCAGCGAGGCCACGAAATCTTCGTAGATGCGGATCTGCGCGCGCCGAATGGCGTAGCCGACCAGGGAGTCGAGCACGCCGTAGTCGACGTTCGGCACGTGCGGCTCGAAGTGCGCGCCGTTCGGGTCTGGCGCGAGCGCGTCGCGTGGCTTGCGTGCGGGTGCCATCGACGTTACCTGACCAGGAAGTAGCGCAGTTCCACGCGGTCCGGGTACCGCGCGCCCGACGCCACGAACAGGTGCTGCATGAGCCAGCGATACTGCGGGGCGGCGGTTTCGAAGCGCGGCGCCGTGCGGAAGTAGATCTCGGAAGGGTCTACCTGGTCGCCGCGGTTGAGCCGCGCGATGACGGCCGCGCGGCCGCTGCGCACCCCGGCGTTGACGATGTAGATGCGCGCCCCGTCATCGGCCTCCAGCACGTAGCGTGCCTCGATGTCGGCCGTGGTCACGTCGTCGCCGCCGCCATGCCGGATCAGCTGGAAGTCGGCCCCGCCCGGCACGATGTGGCCGTTCAGGCGCGGGCCGCGCACGGTGCCCGAGAGGATCGGAATCACGCGGCGCTGGCCCAGCGGCGTCACGCCCACCTCGGTGGGTGGCGCCACCTGCAGGCTGAAGTCCGCGATGTGCTCGAGCGTGGGCAGGGCAATGCCGGGCGTCATTTCAGCAGCTTCCAGTTGCCGTTGTCGATGGTCAGCAGCACGCGGCCGCGCTGGTCGAAGCCGAAGTGATCCTGGGCGGTGTAGTTGAGCACGCCATGCGACACCACGATATCGCGCTCGCTCTCCAGCGCATCCTTGAGCGCCTTGCGGAATTCGGGCGTGCCGGGCTTGGCCTTCTTCAGCGCCACCGGCACGATGCGTTGCAGCACCAGGCCAGCGTCATACGGATGCGCGCCGAACTGGGTGCGGGTTTCGGGGCCGTACTGCTTCTCGTAGCGCGTGACGTAGTCCATGCCGGGCTTCTTGACGGCGGCGTTCGCCGGCAGCTGCTCGGCCACGATCACCGGGCCGGCGGGCAGGATGGCGCCGTTGACGGCCTTGCCGCCGATGCGGATCAGGTCGCGCGTGGCGGCGCCATGCGTCTGGTAGATCGGCCCCGTGTAGCCGCGCTCGCGCAGCGTGGTGTGGGGCAGCGCCGCGCCGGTGCCGGCGCCGGCCACCAGCACTGCGTCGGCGCGTGCGGCCATCAGCTTCAGCACCTGTGCGGTGACGCTGGTGTCCGAGCGCGCATAGCGTTCGGCCGCCACCACGCGGATGCCGTTGGCCTGCGCGGCGGTGGTGAACTCCTTGAGCCACGTTTCGCCGTAGGCATCGGCAAAGCCGATGAACGCCACCGACTTCACGCCGTTGGCCTTGGCCGCGCCGGCCACCGCATCGGCCATCAGCCGCACCGGCTGGGCCAGCCGGTACGTCCACGCGCCACGGCCCGGCTTCAGTTCGATGGGTGAGAACGCGAGCTGCACGGTCTGGCTTTCATCGGCCACTTCGGCAATGGCGATGGACGGTGCCACTGCCGACGAGCCAAGGATGATGTCCACCTTGTCTTCGGTGACGAAGCGGCGCGCGATCTTGGTGCCCTGCGTGGGGTCCGAGCCGTCGTCCATCACCAGGTAGTGCACCTTCTCGCCGGCAATGGTCTCGGGCAGGAACGGCATGGTGTTCTTCTGCGGGATGCCAAGCGACGCGGACGGGCCGGTGGACGCGATACTGACGCCCACGGTGATATCGGCGTGCGCGAGGCCACTGGCCAGGCCCAGCGCGGCCAGCATGGCGGCCAGGCATGTGCGTGACAGGCGGATGGGGGGCATGGTCTTCTCCTCGGTTCGGATCTTGTGGTCTTGTTGTGAAAGCTGGCTCAGGGCCTGGCGGTCTGCAACTGCTGCTGGCCAAAGCCGGCCAGCGTCTTGTAGCGTTGGGCAATCGCCTCGAGTTCGTGGCGCGGAATGACCTTGTCGATGTCCGAGAAGCCGTGCGGCGCGCGCTCCTCGGCCAGCTGCATGACCTGCTCGGGGCCGTTCATGCGGTTGCGCAGCACGATGCCGGCGGTGCGCGGCAGGCGTTCGGCCTCGTACTCGCGCAGGGCGAGGTCGAGATGGCGCTCGTTCAGCAGGCAATCGGTCAGGTAGCGCGCATCGACGATGGCCTGCGCGCTGCCATTCGAGCCGATCGGGTACATCGGATGCGCGGCGTCGCCCAGCAGCGTGACGCGGCCGAATGTCCAGCGCGGCAGCGGGTCCTTGTCCACCATCGGGAATTCGTAGATGGCGTCGGCGCCGTCGATCAGCGCCGGGATGTCGATCCAGTCCCAGCGCCAGGTCTCGAACGCGGCGCGGAACACCGACTTGTCCACCTGGCGATTCCAGTCGCTGCGCGGCGGCGTGTCGGGGTAATCGTCGGGCACGCGCAGTTCGGCAATCCAGTTGATGCGCGAGCGGCCCTGGGCGTGCAGCGGCCCGGAGATCGGATAGGCCACGAACTTCTGGTCCTGGTGGCCGGCCATGAACATCGAGCGGCCGTCCAGGTAGGGCGCCGCATCGGTGGTGGCACGCCACAGCAGCCGCCGCGAAAATTGCGGCGCGTCGCCGCCCGGGTAGAAATGCCGGCGCACAGCGGAGTGGATGCCGTCGGCGCCCACCAGCACATCGGCCTGCGCCTCCACCAGCGCGTTGTCGCTGCGCCTGCGCAGCGTGAAGCGTGCGGGCTCGCCGGCCTTGCCGCCGGTGCTGACGATCGCTTCGAGCGCATGGCCCGTGTGCACGCGGTCGGCGCCGAGCCGGGCCACCGCGGTCTGGTACAGCAGCATCTGGAACTCGCCGCGATGCACGGAGAACTGCGGCCAGTCGTAGCCCGCCGCACGGCCGCGCGGCTCGTGCCAGATCTGCTGGCCCAACTTGTTGTAGTAGGAGAGCGAGGACGTCTCGATCGCCATCTCGGCCAGCGCGTTCTCCAGGCCCAGTGCCGACAGTTCGCGCACCGCATGCGGGAGCAGGTTGATGCCGACGCCGAGCGGACGCAACGCCTCGCTGGCTTCCCACACCTCCACGTCGAGTCCGTGCTGATGGCAGAGCAGCGCGAGCGTGAGCCCGCCAATGCCGCCGCCGGCGATTGCGATCTTCATAGGTCTCCTCAGGGCCGGCCTTTATTCGTATCGCGGCCGGATTGTTCTACTGTATAACTAATCGGCCGGCAGGCCAGTTAGCGGTTTCCCTGACGATTGCGCGCCATCGTGGCGCACGGGGCGGGCCTGGCGAGGCGCACCGCGCCGCATCACGGTGCAGAATGGCGTGCCGGCGCCCGGAAAGCCGTGGCACGGAACCTGCTGCAGTGCTGGCCGGAGAGTAGAAGCGTTCAGCGGTTCGCGCCGCCCGGAAATTGCTCGCCACGTGTCATCACGCCCTGTTTCCGGAGAGCTATTCATGCGCCGCCGTTCCTTCCTGCGCGCCACTGGCGCCACCGCCATGTCGTCCCTGCTTGCCGCACCGGCCCTGGTGCGGGCCACGGGCTCGCTGCAGAAATTCAAGTTCAACCTCGGCTGGAAGGTGGAAGCCTCCGGCGCCGGCTTTCTGCTGGCGCTGCAGCGCGGCTACTACCAGGAGGCCGGGCTCGACGTCGTGATCGATACCGGCAACGGTTCCGCGTCGGCCATCAGCCTGGTGGCCGGCGGCGCCTACGACTGCGCGTCGGCGGACCTCGCCGCGATGATCGAATTCAATGCCGCCAATCCGGCCGCCGCGCTCAAGGCGGTGGCCATCCAGTACGACCTGAACCCCAATGCGGTGATCGTGCGCAAGGGCGGCGGCATTGCGCGGCCGGCGGACCTGGCCGGCAAGACCATACTGGGCCAGCCGTTCAACGCCTCGCGCAAGCTGTTTCCGGTGTTTGCCAAGGCGCAGGGTTTCGAGGCCGCGTCGGTCAAATGGGAAAGCGTGACGCCCGATATCGGCGACACGCGCTTCGTGAAGGGCGACTTCGATGCCGCCGCGTACTTCTACTTCACGGGCCTGCTGAACCTGAAGGCGCGCGGCATGGGGCCCGAGAAGCTGACGGTGTTCCGCTTCTCGGACTACGGCATGAAGTCGTACGGCAACGGCCTGGTGGCCAACCGCAAGACCATGGCCGCGCAGCCGGAGGCCATGCGTGCGTTCGTGAAGGCGTCCACGCGCGGCTGGATCGAGGCGATGGCCGACCCCAAGGCCGGCGCGGCCGCCGTCAAGGCACGCGAGCCGCTGGCGGACCAGACACTGGAATTCGAACGCCTGAAGCTGATCGTCGACGGCTCGATGCGCACGCCCGACACGCAGCGCGACGGCTGGGGCGCGGCCACACAGGCCCGCCTGCAGGCCACCGTCGACGAGACCATCGGCGCGTTCGGCATCAAGCCCGGCATGGGTGTGGCAGACATCTGGACCGACCAGTTCCTGCCCTCGGCCGCCGACCGCAAGCTCAAGGCGTAGGCGCGCGCCGGTGTGACGGCCGGCATCATAAAAAAGCCCACGCATCGCCAGCACTGGTGAGGCGTGGGCAGCTGGAGCACCCTGCGTGTCGCGACAGGGTCAGAAGATGTGCTTGACGCCGACCATCGCGCCGAGCTGCGTGGCACCGGCCACCGGCGAGGCGCCGGTCGAGGCGCTGTCCACCGACAGCGCCAGCTTGCCGTCGTTGTTGATGTAGCCCACCGTGGTGTACACCGACGTGCGCTTCGAGAACGCATAGCTCGCGCGTACGGCGCCCAGCCAGGCGCGGTCCGAGCTGTGGCGATAGTCGAGGTAGAACGCCTCGCCGGACAGCGTGACCTGCGGCGTGATGTCGTAGGCCACGCCCGCGTAGTACATGTTGCTGCGCGGCGTGGTCAGCGCGCCGTTGCGGCGCGCCAGCCAGCCGGCGCCCACCTTGGCGCGGCCCACGAGCATGTAGCCGCCCAGCGTGGCGCGGTCGTCCTTGAGCTGGCTCGACGTCAGGCCGCCGAAGGCGCCCGGTCCGCCGCGCAGCGAGTCGTAGGCGCCCAGCACGCCCCACCAGTTGGTCTCGTAGCCGAGCATGGCCGACCATTCGCGGCAGGCCGACTTGTCCGCCGCGTTCTCGCCGGCGCAGTTGGTGCCGGACGGGCTCGGGCCCGCGTTGACCGAATCGCGCCCGAAGCTGTACGTGGCGCCCACGGTGAAACCGCCGAACTTGCCCTTGTAGGCGATGGCGTTGTCGGCGCGGGCGTTGGGCAGGTAGCTGTCGAGCGAGCTGGAGCCATAGGCGTTGGGGCCCAGGATGTCGGTGTCGAGCATGGCCCAGAACATCATGGTGTACTGGCGGCCCAGGCTCACCTGGCCCCAGTTGCCGCTCAGCCCCACCCACGCCTGGCGGCCGAACAGCCGGCCGCCCTGGTTGCTGGTGCCGCTGTCGGGCGCGAAGCCCGATTCCAGCACGAAGTTGGCCTTGAGTCCGCTGCCCAGGTCCTCGGTGCCGCGCAGACCCCAGCGCGACGGCACCGTGCCGCTCAGGTTGGCCATCTTCACCACCGAGTTGCTGGCGGTGCCCACGTGGTTCAGGTATTCGATGCCGGTGTCGACGACGCCGTAGAGCGTCACGGACTGGGCCTGCGCCATGGCGGGCAGGCCAAGCGCGATCGAGAACGCCAGTTGGCGCAGTTTCATCGTTTTCTCCTCCGTTGAATATTGTTGTTGGTATGGGCGCGCCGCCTATCTGCCGCGCGCCTTCAGCCGTGCGTCGAGCCGCGGATACACGCGGCGCGCGTTGCCTTCGAAGATCTGGTGGCGTTCCGCATCGGTGATCGCGGCCTGTTCGATGTAGCGGCGCGTGTCGTCGTAGTGATGGCCGGTTTCGGAATCGATGCCGCGCACCGCGCCGATCATCTCGGAGGCGAACAGCACGTTGCGGATCGGGATCACGCGCGTCAGCAGGTCGATGCCCGGCTGGTGATAGACGCAGGTATCGAAGAACACGTTGTTCAGCAGGTGCTCTTGCAGCGGCGGCAGCTTCAGTTCCTGCGCCAGCCCGCGGAAGCGGCCCCAGTGGTAGGGCACCGCGCCGCCGCCGTGCGGAATCACGAACTTCAGCGTGGGAAAGCGGCGGAACAGGTCGCTGGTCAGCACCTGCATGAACGCCGTGGTGTCCGCATTGAGGTAGTGCGCGCCCGTGGTGTGGAAGCAGGCGTTGCAGCTGGTGCTGACGTGGATCATCGCCGGCACGTCCAGCTCCACCATCTTCTCGTAGATCGGGAACCAGTACGGGTCGGAGAGCGGCGGCGAGGTCCAGTGGCCGCCCGACGGATCAGGGTTCAGGTTCACGCCGACGAAGCCGTACTCGAGCACGCAGCGTTCCAGTTCGGCAACACAGGTGCGCACGTCCACGCCCGGCGACTGCGGCAGCATGGCCGCGCCCACGAACTGGTCGGGGAACAACGCGCTCACACGGTGGCAAAGCAGGTTGCAGAGGGCGGCCCACGTGGCGCTGGTCTCGAAGTTGCCGATGTGGTGCGCCATGAACGAGGCGCGCGGCGAGAAGATCGTCAGGTCGGCGCCGCGCTCGCGCATCAGGCGCAACTGGTTGCCTTCGATGGCTTCGCGCAGTTCGTCGTCGCTGATGCGCAACTCGCTGGGGGAAGGCGCCAGCTCGGGGGCGTTCAGGCTGGCAATCTGGCGCTGGCGCCAGGCTTCCAGGGCTTTCGGGGCGGTGGTGAAATGCCCGTGGCAATCGATGATCATGAACCGTGCTCAAAGGGGCCAGGCGCCGGCCGGAACCAGTACCTCGCCACGCATGATGGGACGCGCCGTGCGAATCAGCGCGCTGCGAAGGATCGACCCCGGCTGCGCGGGATCGGTCTCGAGTTCGACGGCGAAATCGCCGGTGGGATGCTCCACGCGGAGCGTATGGACCGGGCCTGGCCCGACGGCGGCCAGCCCTTCGGCCACGGTGCCGGGCAGCACGCAGGCGGTGCCGACGGTAATGGCCGCCAGCACGCCGATGGCGTCGTGGCACACGCGCGGAATGAAGCAGCGCGTGGCGATGCTGCCGCCCGCGCGCGGCGCCGCAACCAGGCACATCTTCGGGTAGCTCTTGTCGGCCACGTTGCCCAGGCCCATCAGCTCGCCGGCCACCAGGCGCAGGGCTTCCAGGCGCTGCTTCAGCGCGGAGTCGGCGTTCAGGTCGGCCACGCTTTCGCCGGCCGTGCGGTCGAGGTCCGACGCGCGCATCAGCACCATCGGCATGCCGTTGTCGATCAGCGTGGCCGGCAACGAACGCGGCCGTCCGTCGAGCGGATCGACGATCACCAGCGTATCGATGGGGCGGCCCGTGGGCAGCAGTGCGCGGCACACGGAGCCCGCGGTATCGAGGAAATCGATCACGATCGGTGCGGCGGTGCCCGGCACGCCGTCGATGCGCGCGTGGCCACCGAAGCGGGGCACGTGGCCGGGCGTCTGCATCGTGATATCGCACAGCATGCCGGTGTTGCGCGTGAGCACGCGGGCGCGCGTGGTGCCGGCCTGCGGGGCAATCAGGCCGCGCTCGATGGCGAACGGCAGCACGGCGGCCAGCATGTTGCCGCAGTTGGGCGTGGTATCCACGGTGTCCGCGTGGGGCTGCAACTGTGCGAACGTGAATTCCAGATCGGCCTGCCCCGGCGTGCCGCGCGCCACGATGCCGGCCTTGCTGGTCAGCGGATGCGCGCCGCCCAGGCCGTCGATCTGGCGCGGATCGGGGCTGCCCATCGCGGCCAGCAGCACGCGGTCGCGCGTGGCAATGTCCTGTGGCAGGTCGCTTGCCAGGAAGAACGGTCCGCGCGACGTGCCGCCCCGCATCAGGGTGCAGGGAATGGCGCGCAGATCGGTTTCAAGGCAGGGCGTCATGGTGAATGGCACGCGGAACATGGGCGAGGCGTCAGGTGCCCGCAGTATCAGCGGCCGCTTGCGGCCGTGGGTTGCGATGTCGCGGGACAATTGTTCTAATCTGCTTATCGCCTGTTGTAGCCAGCGGGCGCCATACGACAAGATAAGAACACCATGGAGACAGTCAGCCTGCATCACCTTCACGTCTTTGCCGGCGTGGCGGCGGCCGGCGGCGTACGCCGCTCGTCGGAAACGCTGCACCGCGCGTCGTCGGCCATTGCCCGCTCGGTGGCGTCGCTGGAGCAGACGCTGGGCGTGGCGCTGTTCGAGCGCAAGGGGCGTGGCATGTTGCTGACGCGCGCCGGGGAGATCGTGCTCGAGCGCGCCCACCATATCGAAGCCGCCCTGCGCGAGGTGCGCGAGGAGGCGGTGCGCCTGCGCACGCGGCCCGGGGTGGCCATCGCCAGCCTCGAAGCGCTGCACAACGAGCGCCGCCTGGAAGTGGCAGCCATGCTGGCCGAGGTGCACCACATGCCGAGCGTGGCGGGCGCCATCGGCGTTTCGCAGTCGGCGGTGAGCCAGGCCATTGCCCGGCTGGAAGACGCGCTGGGCCAGCCGATCTTCACGCGCACCGCGCGCGGCATGGTGCCTACCGACGCTGGCAGCCGCTGGGTGGTGCGCTTCGAGCGTGCGCTGTCGGAGCTGCGCCATATCCGCGCCGATATCGCCGCGCTGCAGGGCGTGCTCGAAGGCGCGGTCACCATCGGCGCGCTGCCGCTGGGCCGTACGCTGCTGCTGCCGATGACGATTGCCGAGGTGCATCGCCGCCACCCGCGGCTGAGCTTCCGCTCGCTGGAAAGCCCGTACGAGGAACTGACGGCCGGCCTGTTGAGCGGCCGGATCGACTTCATCCTTGGCGCGCTGCGGCCCCACCCGTCGCAGGGGCTGGCCACGGAAGTGCTGTTCGAAGACCGCATCGCGCTGATCGCGCGCGCCGCGCACCCGCTGGCCGGCAGGCAGCGCGTCACGCTGGATGATCTGGCGCCCTACCCGTGGGTGCTGTCGCGCGCCGCCTCGCCATCGCGGCAGGCGCTCGATGACGTGTTCGCCTCGCGCGGGCTGCCGTTGCCGCAGCCGCTGGTGGAAACCGGCGACCTGGCGCTGGTACGCGGGCTGTTGCTGCAGGGTGACATGGTGACGGCGCTCTCTGCCCACCAGCTGCGGCACGAGATCGACGCCGGCTGGCTGGTGGAGCTGGATCTGCCGCTGGCGGACACGCGCCGCAGCATCGGCATCACCACGCGCGCCGGCGCGCGGCTCTCGCCCGGCGCCGACGCGCTGATCGCCGCGCTGCGGCACGCCAGCCCCTCCATGGAAACCCCAGCCAATAAGTAAACGGCAACGCGGGCCGCATCACAAAGCAATACTGCAGGCGCAGCCAAAACGTAGACTGCCGTTGCCATGTACGGGGAGTGCAAGGCTGGCCGCGCCTGCGGCGATTAGCTTTTTGATAACGACAATCCGCTGCGGCCTGCACAGCGGAACCTGCCAGGAGACGGCACCATGACCACCCAACGGCTCGACATCCGAGCGCATATCAACGACCGGAAGATGTCCGGCTACCAGTGGCTGCTGCTGGTGCTGTGCTTCATGATCGTGGCCACCGACGGCATCGACGTGGCCATCATGGGCTTTCTGGCCCCGGGCATCACCAGGGAATGGGGCATTTCCAAGGCGGCATTCGGCGTGGTGATGAGCGCGGCGCCGATCGGCCTGGCCATCGGCGCGCTGGTGGTGGGGCCGCTGTCCGACCGCTTCGGACGCAAGAAGCTGCTGATCGGCTCGGTGTTCCTGTTCGGCATCTTCAACCTGCTGTGCGCGTTTGCAGAGAACACCACGCAACTGTCGCTGCTGCGCTTTCTGACGGGCCTGGGCCTGGGCGCCGCGATGCCGAGCACCACGACGCTGCTTTCCGAATACGTGCCCGAGCGCTCGCGCAGCATGCTGCTGGCCACGATGTTCACCGGTTTCAACCTCGGCTCGGCGCTGGTGGGCTTTGGCGCGGCGGCCATCCTGCCGGACCACGGCTGGCGCGCGGTGCTGGTGGTGGGCGGCGCCATTCCGCTGGTCTGCCTGCCGCTGTACATGCTGCTGATTCCGGAATCGGCACGTTTCCTGGTGGCGCGCAACGCCGCGCCGGAGACCATCGCCCGCACACTGCGCCGCGTGATTGGCAGCGACATTGCCGAAGGCACCACCTTTACCATCAGCGAGCCCGCCGTGCCGGGCAAGCAGCCGGTGCGCACGCTGCTGTCGGCCAGCTATCGCGGCATGACGCTGGCGCTGTGGCTGACCTACTTCATGGGCCTGCTGGTGATCTACCTGCTGAGCGGCTGGCTGCCCACGCTGATCAAGGATGCCGGCCTGCCGATCGAGCGCGCCGCCAATCTCACCGCGCTGTTCCAGCTGGGCGGCACCGTCGGCGCGCTGGTGGTGGGATACTGCATGGACCGCCTGTCGCCGCATCGCGTGATCGGCGCGGCGTATGTGGGCGGTGCGGCATTCATCCTGCTGCTGGCATCGGGCAGCGTGATGTCGTCGACGTTCGCGGCCTACGTGCTGCTGGCGGGCTTCTGCATGAGCGGGGCGCAGACCGGCCTCAACGCGTTCGCGCCGCAGTGCTATCCCACGCTGGTGCGCGCCACCGGCGTGAGCTGGATGCTGGGCATTGGCCGCTTCGGCAGCATCACGGGCTCCATGGCCGGTGGCATCCTGCTGTCGATGGGCTGGAGCTTCAGCGCCGTCATTGCCATCCTGGCCATTCCGGCCACCGTGGCAGCCATTTCGATTGTTTCGACCAAGCGGGCGCAGCTGCGCGCGGTCACCGTCTGACGTATTGCAACCATGGCCACCATCATTGGCGCTATCGCCTCATCCCATACGCCCACCATCGGCTTTGCGCTGGACGCGGGCAAGCAGCAAGACCCCGCATGGGCGCCGATCTTCGCGGCGTATGCGCCGGTGAGCGAGTGGCTGCAGCAAAAGAAGCCCGACGTGCTGCTGGTGATCTACAACGATCACGTTACGTCGTTCTTCTTCGATCACTACTCGGCGTTCGCGCTCGGCATTGGCGAGACGTATCACGCAGCCGACGAGGGCGGCGGCCCGCGCAACCTGCCGCCGGCCTACGGCGATCCGGCGCTGGCGCGGCACGTGGCGGCGTCGCTGGTGGCCGACGAGTTCGACATGTCGTTCTTCCAGGACAAGCCGCTCGACCACGGCTGCTTCTCGCCGATGTCGGTGATGCTGCCGCACGACGGCGAATGGCCGGTGAAGATCCTGCCGCTGCAGGTGGGCGTGCTGCAATTCCCGGCGCCGTCGGCGCGGCGCTGCTTCAAGCTGGGCCAGGCCATTCGCCGCGCGGTGGAAAGCTATCCCGAAGACGTCAAGGTGGCCATCGTGGCCACGGGCGGCCTGTCGCACCAGGTGCACGGCGAGCGCGCGGGCTTCAACAACACCGCGTGGGATCACGAGTTCCTGGACCTGTTCGAACGCAACCCCGAGGCGCTGCTCGATATCACGCATGCCGAGTTTGCCCGGCGCGGCGGCTTCGAAAGCGCCGAGGTGGTGATGTGGATGGTGATGCGCGGCGCGATGGGCGCGGTGCGTTGCCTGCATCGCGACTACTACCTGCCGTCGATGACGGGCATCGCCGTGGCCGTGTACGAGGAGGTGGCGCAGGCGCCGGCCGCCGAGGTGGCCGCCCGGGCGCAGGCGCAGCGCGAGCTGATCGGGCACCAGCTCAAGGGCATCGAGGCGCTGGAAGGCACCTACCCGTTTACGCTGGAGCGCAGCGTGCGCGCCTATCGCATCAACAGCTACCTGCACCAGCTCGTGGACCCGGCGTTCCGCGAGCGCTTCCGCGCCGACCCTCGGGCCACGTACGAACAGGCCGGGCTGACAGAGGCGGAGCGCGACCTGATCACGCGGCGCGACTGGCGCGGCATGATCCACTACGGCGTGATCTTCTTTCTGCTGGAGAAGCTGGGCGCGGTCACCGGCGTGTCGAACCTGCACATCTATGCCGCCATGCGCGGGCAGTCGCTTGAAGACTTCCAGAAGACGCGCAATGCACCCGGGGCCCTGTATTCGGTGGCCGGCAGCGGGGGCGGCGCTGCGTGGTCGGGCAGCAAGACTTAGCGCGGCGCGTGGCGCTGCGGTACGCGCCATCTTGAAGTTGCGCCAACAGGCCCCATCTGGGGCCTGTTTGTTTTCTTTCGTCCCGACTTCCTTCGCCCCCGCATGTACAAGAAAGGCACTTCCGTCGAACTCCAGTTTTCCCCGCAACGCCTGAACGATGGCGCTGGCGACCCGTATTGGGTTGACCTGTCGATCGAAGAGGCGCAAGCGTTGCTGGAGCGTTTGCAGCACCATCTGGCCCAGCCCGCGCAAGGCACCGATGCGCCGCTGGTCTTCAGCCTCGAAGGCCCGGCCGCGGCGGATGCGCCGGAAGCCGGGGCGGCAACCGGCACGCCGGATGCGCAGGATGCGCCCGCCGCCGAACAGGCGTTTAAGCAATGGGTCTGCATCATCTGCGGCTGGGTGTACGACGAGGCGGCCGGCTGGCCCGAGGACGGCATCGCACCGGGCACGCGCTGGGAAGATATTCCCGCTGACTGGCGCTGCCCCGAGTGCGATGTCGGCAAGGAAGATTTCGCGATGGTGGAGTTCTGAGCGGCTCAGCCGTCCACAATCACCTCGAACCCGCCATAGATCATCCGCTGGCCGTCGAACGGCATGGGGTCCATGCCCTCCTTGAGGCGCGGGTCCTGCATTGCGGCGGCCATGCCGGCGTCGCGCTTCTCCTTCGACGGCCACCAGATCCACGAGAACACCACGGTCTCGTCGTCCTTGCGCTGCACGGCCATCGGGAATGAGGTGACCTTGCCTTCGGGCACGTCGTCGCCCCAGGTCTCCACCACCTTCAGCGCGCCGTGTTCCTTGAACACGGCCGATGCCTTCTGCGCCACCTGTCGATAGGTTTCACGGTTGGCCGTGGGAACGGCCAGTACGAATCCGTCGATATATGCCATCTGGAAGACTCCTTCGTTGCGCTACGCGCGGCCGGGTCTCCCTACGATAGTGCATCTCACAGGCCCACGACAGCGTGCCGCACCAGCAGCGCGGCCAGCACGAACATCGTCGCGCCCACCAGCCGGTCCAGCACCTGCCATGCCCTGGGGCTGGCGAACCACGGCGCCAGCCAGCGCGCGCCGAAGCCCAGAAAGCCGAACCACAGCACGCTGGCGCAGCTGGCACCGGCCACGAACCACCCGCGCAGCGCGGCCGGTTGCTGGGCGCCCACGCTGCCCACCAGCAGCACGGTATCGAGATAGACGTGAGGGTTGAGCAGCGTGAACGCGGCCGCCTGGGCCAGCGTGGCGGCGCGGCTGCCGCGCCCGGCCGGCGTCGACGGTTGCAGGGCGCTCTGTTGCCGCGCACGCCGCCACGCCTGCCATCCGTAATACGCCAGGAAGGCCGCGCCGGCAATGGCCAGCACGCGCGCCAGGTTGGGACGTTCGCCCACGGCCTGCGCCATGCCCATCACGCCCGCCGCGATCAGCAGCGCATCAACCACCGCGCAGAGCACCACCACGCTGCCCACGTGCTCGCGGCGCAGGCCCTGGCGCAGCACGAAGGCGTTCTGCGCGCCGATGGCAACAATCAGCCCGAAGCTCAGCGCGAGCCCTTGAAGCATGGCGGGGAAACCGGGAAATAGCGTGTCTGGAGAGTGCATGGCCGGCATCTTGCCAGCGCCGATGAATGAAGACAAACTCACTTGTCTTCATCCACATTAGTAAAACTTAATCATGCTCGACTACGCCGCGTTGACCGCGCTGGCGGCCGTGGTGCGCGAAGGCAGCTTCGAGCGTGCCGCCCGCGCCTTGCACGTGACGCCATCGGCCATCTCGCAGCGCATCCGGTTGCTCGAGGAGCGTGTGGGCTGCGCGCTGGTGATCCGCGAGTCACCGTGTCGCGCCACCGAGACCGGCCGGCGCCTGTGCCAGCACGTAGACCACGTGCGGCTGCTGGAGCAGGAACTGCATCACACGCTGCCCGGGCTGTCGCCGGACGGGGCGGCGCGTGTGTCGTTGCCGGTGGCGGTGAATGCCGACAGCCTGGCCACGTGGGTGGCGCAGCCGCTGGCGGCATTCGCGGCGGCGCAGCCGGTGCTGATGGAGATCGCCGTGGATGACCAGGACCATACCGGCGAATGGTTGCGCAGCGGTGCCGTGCTGGCCGCGGTCACCGCCATGGCGCGGCCTGCCGCCGGTTGCAACAGCCGTCCGCTCGGAGCCATGCGCTATGTGGCGGCGGCCAGCCCGGCGTTCGTGGCGCGTCATTTCGCGGCGGGCGTGGGGGCGGGCACGCTGGCGCGCGCGCCGTGCCTGGAGTTCAACGCCAAGGACGAACTGCAGGCGCGCTGGGCGCGGCGCGTGTGCCATCGGCATGTGCAGTTGCCCCGCCATACGCTGCCGGCCTCGCACGCGTTCGTCACGGCGGCGCTGGCTGGCATGGGCTGGGGCATGCAGGTGGAGTCGATGGTGGCGCAGCACTTGCGAAGCGGGGCGCTCGTCGAGCTGGTGCCCGATACGCCGCTCGACGTGCCGCTCTACTGGCAATACGCGCGCGCGGCCTCGGGTTTGCTGGACGGGCTGAGCCGCGAGGTGCTGGCGGCGGCGCGCGAGGCGCTGCTGCCGATCTAGCCCGGCGACGCCGCCGGAAGACCCCTCAGGCGTCGGCAGGCGCCACGGCCTGGGCGGCCAGTTCGAGCCGGTTGCCGCCCAGCGATTTCGCGCGATAGAGCGCCCGGTCGGCCGCCGCCAGGCCTTCGGCCAGCGTGTGCGGCCCATGGTCGAAATGCGCCAGGCCAATGCTCACGGTGGCCGGAATGCCCATGGTGTCGAGCCGGTTCGGAATCGTGTCCGCGAAGCGCCGGGCAATGGCTTCGCCCAGTGCCTGGGCGCGTTGGGCGGGGTCGCCGATCAGCAGCGCGGCAAATTCCTCGCCGCCGATCCGGGCCAGCACGGTATCTGGCCCGAGCATGTCCCGGGTAATGTCCGCAAACGACTGCAGCACCGTGTCGCCGGCCTGATGGCCGTAGCGGTCATTGATGGCCTTGAACTGGTCGAGGTCGAACGCGAGCACGGCCACGGGGCCCCGCCCGCTGCGCCCGATCAGGCGCGCGCCTTGCTCGAAGAACCAGCGGCGATTGCCCAGGCGGGTCAGGTAGTCGGTTTGCGATTCCAGCACCAGCTGGCCGTGGGCTTCCTCGCGCAGCATCTTGAGCAGCGTCATCGGCAGGATCACCGAGTACAGCACGCCTTCATACATCGTGATGTTGCTGGCCAGCAGTTGCATTGGCGGGCCGTAGGCATCCACCAGCCAGGGCAGTACCAGGCCGCGGCCGAAGTAGAGCACCGCGTGGACGCCGGTCACCAGCACCACCACGTGCCGCGCGAACACCGCCTTCATCGCGTTGCAGCGCCACATTTCCCAGGCGGTGAGGGCGCTGACGATGCCGATGGGCAGCGCGCTGACGTAGCTCCACAGGATGTCGTGCCGCGAGGCGCCCCAGATGGCCCAGACCAGGCCCATGCCACCCAGCACCGCCAATGTGACGCCGCGTTGGCGCCGGCCGCCCAGCGATGCCACGCCATTGAGCACCAGCAGGTAGCCGCTCAGGATGACGAGATTGCTGAGGGGCGAGCCCGTGAGGCCCGGCAGCGCGCGGCGGACCAGCACGGTGCCGCAGCCCAGCGCAAGCGTGGCGAACCCGGCCGCCAGCAGGCGCAGCGACTTGCTGCGGCGCGGGTTGGTCCGATGCTCCCAGAACGTCATGCCGGCACTGGCCAGCAGAGTTCCGACGATCAGGAGATAAAGGGTGAGGAGATCGACGTACATCCACGTATCAAGACAGGGCGCCGCTTCATCCATATCTCGCGGCGCCAGTCCCGAATTCTACGTGGTAAATCCGCCATTCATGCTGGGAACAACAGCCAGTTTGCCGAGTTCAGGCGTGTGAGCTGAGAAGACTACAGATCACATTACCTGGTGTGCGTTGAAGCGATGGCCTCCATACATGCGTACGAATGTCATCAACTGCGCAATTGCCGCACTTTGTTCAAAGGCCGCCTGGAAGGAATAGGCGTAGATGCCGCGATTGCTGTCGAAAAAGGCGAGTTTGTCGGGCACCACGGCCACGCCGATAGCGTGCCCCACGCCGGCGTCCTGATGGAGCAGCAGCAGGTACATCTTGATCTTCTGCGTTTTTCCGATTCGCTCGCTATCCGCCTGGAGGATGTCGCAGAACTGCGAAGGGTCTTCTCCAAAAAACAGCAGGGCCACTTGCATCCCCATGATCTGCCGCAGCGTGGGCAGAATCTTGTCCCGATTACGGGCGCTGGGCATCGATTCATAGCGATACTGGAGAATCTGACCCTCGACCGGGTCTGGCAATACCATGACGTCGTCACGGATTCGCACGCGATTCAGCCATGCCATGGTCAGGCCCGCACAAACGCCTTCCGAAATCTGGCTGCCGCCGGCAATGTTGGTGCCGGATTTATATTTCTGTCCGAATCCAACGCGATGGTTGGTTCTGGCGTCGAGAAACTCGAAGCCTCCGCCAAATTGATTCAGCACTGGCACGATAATTTCTCCGGCGAGTTGGATCGGCGCCTTGCGCAGGCTCGTCGAGCTTACGTCGGAATATCGTCTGCGGGGTGAATCTCTGGGTTTTTAAAATCTTGTCTGAAAATGCCCCGGTGCCAGCCACGCAGCCATGCTGCCGAAGCGCCCTCTGGCGCGGCGGCAGCATGGCCCGGGAGAAAAAGGCGGAAAGCGCGGAATCGTCGCGCTTAGTCCGCCTTGATGCTGGCGGCCTCGGCAATCTTCTTCAGCCGGGGAATTTCGCTGCTCACGCGCTTCGCATAGTCGGCGGGCGTGCCGTACTCGGGTTCGAAGCCGTTGGCGGTCATGCTCTTGCGCATGTCAGGGTCTTTCATGACGGTGGCCAGCGCGCCTTCGAGCTTCTGCTTGACCGGTGCCGGCAAGCCCTTCGGGCCCACCACGGCAAACCACGTGGACAGGTTCACGTCCGGATAGCCGTTCTCGGCCGCGGTAGGTACGTCGGGCAGCAGCGCCGAGCGCGCGGCCGACGTTACCGCCAGCGCCTTGACCTTGCCGGCCTTGACCATTGGCGCGGCGGCCACCACGGTATCGACGGTCAGCGGAATCTGGTTGCCGATCAGGTCGGTCATGGCCGGCGAGCTGCCCTTGTAGGGTACGTGCAGCATGCGCAGGCCCGTGGCGGCATTGAGCATCTCGCCCGCGAAGTGCGCGGTGGTGCCGGCGCCGTACGATCCATAGGTCAGCGGCGGGCCGTTCTTCGCGCTGGCCACGAGTTCCTTGAGCGAGTTCGCCTTCACGGCCGGGTTGGCCAGCAGCACCAGGCCGGTGGAGCCGACCAGGCCCAGCGCGTCGAAGCTCTTCAGCGCGTCGTAGGGCAGCTTCGAATACGTGACCGGATTGATTGTGAACGTGGTGGCCGCGCTTAGCAGCAGGGTGTAGCCGTCGGGGGCGGACTTGGCAACGTAGTCCGCGCCGACGATGGTGCCCGCGCCGGCGCGGTTTTCCACCACCACGGAGGCGTTGAGCGTGTCGCTCAGCTTCTTCGCCAGCAGGCGGCCCAGCACGTCGGTGGAGCCGCCCGGCGTGAAGGGCACCACCAGCTTGATCGGCTTGTCCGGATAGCCGTCGGCCAACGCCGGCGTGGCGGCGACGCAGGCGGCGGCAAACAGGCAGAGCCGGCCCAGGCGGTTCATCGATCTTCCAACCATGCTTCTCCTTTCGGTGACGTAGCAAGACATGTTGCGGGTCGTTCGGTGGCGCGTGCCGGGCCTACAGGCCGGGCGGGCGGCGCCGGCCCACGGGATTGGCGCGCTCCAGCATGCGCGCGAATGCCAGCAGTTCGCGCTCGCCGCGATACCTGCCGATGATCTGCAGCCCCACTGGCAGGCCGTCGTCGGTGAAGCCGCACGGCAGCGACAGCGCGGGGTGGCCCGTGATGGTGATGCGGTAGCACGAGCGCATCCAGGCGATGTAGCTCTCCATGTCCACGCCTGCGATGGCGGCGGGATACTCGGTGTCCACCGGGAACGGCAGCACCTGCGACACCGGGGCGATCAGGAAATCGTATTGCTGCAGCAGTGCCTGCATGCGCGCGAACAGCCGCGTACGCGCGCGTTCGGCCTCGGCCACGGCGGCGCCGTCCAGCGACAGGCCAAGGTCGACATTCCAGCGCACGGTGGCCTTGAGCCGGTCGCCCTGTTCCGCGCGTACCGGCCCGTAGGTGGTGGCGAATGCCAGCGCGCGGAACACCTCGAACGCGTGGTCGGCGCCGGTGAAGTCGGGCTCGGCCTCGTCGACGATGCAGCCGAGCGCTTCGCAGGCACGCACGCCGTTGCCCAGCGCCTGAAGCACGGCCGGCTCGAACGGCAGCCCGCCCAGCGTGGGGCTTACCGCCACACGCATGCCCTGGCAAGACATCTCGGGCAGTTCGGCAAAGCGAGCGCCGTCTTCGCTGACGGTCAGCGGATCGGCGGGCGAATCCCCGGCGATCACGCTCATCAGCAGCGCCACGTCGGACACGGTGCGGCCCATCGGCCCGCCCACGGTCTGGGTGTTGAATGCGAACGGGGAGGGCGACATCGGCACGCGGCCCATGGACGGACGCAAGCCCACGACGTTGCAGAAGCTGGCAGGGTTGCGCAGCGAGCCGCCCATGTCGGAGCCGTCGGCCAGCGCCACCATGCCGGCCGCCAGCGCTGCCGCGCTGCCACCGCTGCTGCCGCCGGCCGACAAGCCATGCCGCCATGGATTGTGCGTGGCGCCGAAGACCGCGTTGAACGTATGCGAGCCGGCGCCGAACTCGGGCAGGTTGGTCTTGCCCAGCGTGATGGCGCCGGCGGCCTTCTGGCGCGCCACCACGGCGCTGTCCTGCGTCGGCACGAAATCGCGGTAGGCCTCGGAGCCGAACGTGGTGCGCACGCCGGCCGTCAGGTAAGAGTCCTTGTGGGCCACCGGCAGGCCGAACAGCGGGCCCGGCACATGCCCGGCAGAAAACGCGGCATCGGCCGCGGCGGCTTCGATGCGCGCCACGTCGAACGTGGTGGTGACGATGGCGTTGACCGCCGGGTTCACCCGCTCGATCTGCGCGATATGGGCATCGACGACGTCGCTGACGGAAAGCTCGCGCGTACGAATGGCGCGGGCCATCGATACGGCGTCCATGAAACAGATCTCGCTCACTGCCGGGTCTCCTTTCTTGTCGGTCAGGTCAACCATAGCGCGAGCCCGCGCGCCCGACCACAGGGTTATGACGGAGGTGTGCCGCAAACATGACAACGGTGCGGCCGCATGCGCAGCAGGCGCGGCACACGATTGGCGCGCGCCGCGCCATCAATCGCTCGCAGGCGGTGCATTCGCGACACATGCTGCCGCATGGGCCGCAGGGATGGCACGCGGCCGGCACCAGAAGCGGGCGGCGGGTGTGCAACGGACCTTTCTAAAATCGGCAAGGCAAGACCGGCGATTCCCGTATGATCCGGAAAGCAGAAGCCGCCGGCATGAGCCCGGCAGCCGCCCCCGCTCCCATCATGAAACTGACCTCCATCCACGCCGTGCCGCTGGCCTACTTTCTGGAAGTGGCGCAGTCGGGCTCGCTGACAGCGGCGGCAAAGACGCTCCACGTAGCGGTATCGGCAATCAGCCGGCAGATTGCCCGGCTCGAGGAAGAACTCGGCGTGGTGCTGTTCGACCGCGAACCGCGCGGCATGCGCCTGACCGATGCCGGCCGCGTGGTGCAGCAGTACGGGCGGCGCGCCTTTCTCGACGCCGAGACGCTGCAGGCCGACCTGCGCGGGCTGATGAGCCTCACGCACAGCGCGGTGCGAGTGGCATGTACCGAAGGGTTTGCGCGCGAGTATGTGCCAACGCTGATCGCGGCCTTTCAGCGGCGCTTTCCGGGCGTGGCGTTCTCGCTGGACGTGGCCACCGCCGCCGAATGCACGCGCCTGGTTCGCGAGGGCGACGTCGATATCGCGCTGACATTCGCCATTGCCGACCAGGCCGGCATCGCCGTCGAGTATTCGGAAGTGGCGCCGGTGTTCGCTTGCGTGAGCCGCAACCACCCCATTGCAGGCATGGCGCGCGTGCCGCTGCGCGAACTGGTGACGCATCCGCTGGTACTGCCGAGCGAGGTGCATACGTTGCGGCAACTGTTCGACCTCGCATGCAGCCTGGAGGGCCTGCGTCCCAACGTGCTGCTCACCAGCAACTCGCTGGGCGCACTGGTGGCCTACCAGAACCATGTCGACGTGGTCTACCTGACCGGTTCGCTGGCCGTGCGCAACACGCTGCGCGCAGACCGGCGCGTGCTGGTGCCGATCGTGGGGCGCGCGATGCAGCAGCGCGCGCTGCAGATCCAGACCATGGCGGGCCGGCACCTGCCGCCGGCGGTGCGGGCCTTTGCCGATGCGCTGCGCCTCGATGCCGGCAAGCGCCGGCGTGCGCTGCCGGCGGCGGAGCGTGGCCGCCGCAGTGCGACGTAGCCGCGCCCGCCTGTCATTGACGGCTAGCGGTCCTGTGGCGCGACCTGGCCGGCCGTGGCCAACAGCGCCTGGTGCGCGGCCACATCCACGGGGCGATGCTTGACCGTGGCCGAGGGCGGGTACTTGGCCACCGTGTTGCCACGCTGCCAGTCGCGCGCCGGCCGCACCGGGCGCGCCTCGAACCCGCCGCCGCAGTTCGGGCAGACATTGCCCAGCACGCCTTCCACGCAATCCGCGCAGAACGTGCATTCGAAGCTGCAGATGCGCGCCAGGGTGGACGCCGGCGGCAGCGCGGTGTTGCAGTGTTCACACGTCGGGCGAAGTTCGAGCATCGGGGTCTCCTTGGGGGCTGGGTTCGTGACATCATAGCGGCCAGATGTGCCGTGCCATACCTTTCCAATCGCATTTCGTCTTCCCACATCCATGACTACCCAGGACGATCGCAGCAACCCCGCCCATGGCCCGCTCCAGGCCGCCTTCCTGCGCCACGAGGAAACCCTTGCCCCGCCCGGACACGCGCCCGGCGAGGACGACCACGCCGTCTACCGCACGCTGCTGGAATCCACCAAGGCGATTCCGTGGAAGATCGACTGGGCGACGATGGAGTTTGCCTATATCGGGCCGCAGATCGAGGCCTTGTTGGGCTGGGCGCCGTCGACGTGGAAGACCGTGAACGACTGGGCCGACCGCATGCATCCGGACGACCGCGAGCAGGTGGTGAACTTCTGCGTGGCGCAGTCGCAGGCCGGCACCGACCACGAGGCCGACTACCGGGCGCTGACGCGCGACGGCGGCTACGTCTGGCTGCGCGACGTCGTGCACGTGGTGCGCAACGCCCAGGGCGAGGTGGACTCGCTGATCGGCTTCATGTTCGACATCAGCGAACGCAAGCGCACCGAAGAGAAACTGGCCGAGCTGCAGCGCGAACTGGAGCGCCTGTCGTTCACCGACGGCCTGACCGGCGTGGGCAACCGCCGCAAGTTCGATACCGTGCTGGCCAGCGAATGGGCCGCCGCCGAGGCGGCTGGCACGCCGTTGTCGCTGATCATCATGGACATCGATTTCTTCAAGTCCTTCAACGACTACTACGGCCACGTGCAGGGCGACGCGTGCCTGAAGCGCATTGCGACGGTGCTGCGCGAAGCGGTGGGCGACGCGCACTTCCTGGGCCGCTTCGGCGGCGAGGAATTCGCGATGGTGCTGGCCAACACCGATGCCGATGCCGCGGTGAAGCTGGCTGAGCGCTGCCGCGAGCTGATTGCGGCGGCGGCCATCCCGCACCTGCGCTCGCCGTACGACCAGCGCGTGACGGCCAGCTTTGGCGTGGGCACGACGGTGCCGAACGACCGCACCGATGCCACCGCCTTCCTGAACCTGATCGACGCGCAGCTGTATCACGCCAAGGACAACGGCCGCAACCGCATTGCCGCCGTGGACCGCGCCGGCATGCAGGGCGACGGCTTCAAGGTGCATTCGCGCTGATTGCGCCCGCGCTGCCGCCGCGCCATCGGCTTGCGCGGCACGTGCTGCCGGAGGCCGTGGTGACGCAGATCCGCGCCTACTGGCTGGCCAACTTCAAATAGGCCGGGCGTCCGGTGCGATCTCGCTGATTGCGCTGAGATCGGCCAGGTCGTCGGCCCCGGCACGCGCCAGTGGCAGCCGCAACGTAAACCACGTGCCCTGGCCCGCCGTATCGGCCTGCCAGCCCACCGTGCCGCCGATGGCCTGGGCGCGCCGGCGCAGGTGCGCCAGGCCGCGCCCGCCGTGCATGGGCGCCAGCACTGCCGGGTCGAACGGCGGGCCGTTGTCGTGCACGCGCACGGTCACGGCGTGGTCTTCGGTGGCGCGCGTCTGCACGCGGATCACGTTGGCGTTGCCGTGCTTGAGGATGTTGGTGAACACCTCCTGCATGATCCGCAGCACGTGCAGCGCGCTCTGCGGGTCGAGCCATGTCAGCGGGGGGATGTCTTCCACTTCCCATGCCAGGCCGATGCCGGCCGCTTCCAGGCGTGGGCCCAGCCGGTAGCGCAGCGTGGCCAGCAACAGCAGCAGGTCTGCCGATGCCGGTTCCAGAGAGTCGATGGTGAGCTTGAGATCGTCGATGCATTCGCGCAGCAGCTGCGCCACATCCACCTCCGTGCGACGCTGTTCCACCACGCGCAGCGCACTCATCAGCTGTGACCCCAGCCCGTCGTGCATGTCTTCGAGCAGGCGCTGACGCTCGTGGGCCAGCGTTTCGCGGCGCTCGATCTCGCGCAGCCGCGCGTGGCTGGCGTTCAGTTCGGCCTCACGCTGGGCCAGCCGGACCGAGAGGCTCGCATTGACCTGTGCCACTGCGTCAAGCGCGCCGATGTACCGGCGGTACATCAGGTACATGAACAGCAGCAGCTGCACGCCGCCCAGGTAGGAGAGCAGGTAGATGCCCTCGATGCTGATGCGGTAGTTCTGCAGCAGCACGTCGTGCACGGCGATGGGCGTGCTCATCGCATTCCAGATCGAGAACAGCAGGGCCTCGCGCGAGCGGGCGCGCCACGAAGCCTGCAGCGCGGCGATGGATGCGGTGAGGTTCAGCAAGACCAGCAGCAGCTGCGCCAGCGGGAACAGGAACACCGCGTGCGTGAGCCACGAGAGCGGCAGCGTGCTGGTGGCCAGGAACACCACCACGCAGACCAGCCCCGCTTCCAGGCGCCGGTAGCGCACGTCGAGGTAGCGGAAGATGAAGACGTAGCAGGTAAGAATCAGCCACGCGATGCTGTTGAAGGCCAGCCAGGTGAACCAGGCCTCGGGAATGGGCAACGGATCCTGGCCCACCAGGTACTGCAGCGTGTGCAGGAAATAGCTCGCGGCGGCCAGGAAGCACAGCAGGTAGCGCGATTCCGTGCGCCGCTTGCACCAGATCATCAGCGAGAAGATGCCGATGGCCAGCAAGGCGCCGCTGGACAGGTACGGGAACTGGGTTTGCAGGAAGGTGCGGATGGCATAGCGCCACAGCAGTTGACCGTTGCTGCCGATGCGCAGCGTCGACAAGGCGCCGCCAACCTGGCCCGTCACGTCCATGCGCACCACGATCTCGCGCGGCGGGTGACCCAGCGGAATCCACAGCGGATAGTTGTAGCTGTTCCAGACCGGGCCGGCACGCGAGTGCCAGATCAGCCGGCCATCCGCATAGACCGCGAGGCGGCCCACGGTTTGCCAGCGTGGTGCGTAGAGGTAGAGCGGCGTGCTGGCCGAGAGATCGGGCAGCGGCACGCGCACCCAGACGGTTTGCACGGTGCCGGCATCGAGCGTGTCCGGCGCGATCTCGCGGGGCACCACGAGCGGCAGCGGGGTGTATTGCCAGCGCGCGGTGCCGGCGGGGATGTCGAGCTGCATCGGTGGTGGTTCGAGCGAGCCACCGGGCGTGATGCGCATCTGCGCGCTGGTCAGGTGGAGCGGCAGGTCGGCCGCGCGGGCGCCGACGCCAGTCAGCACGAGCAGCACAACCAGCGCGATGCCCGGCAGCCATCGCGGCCACGGACTATAAGGGTGCGACTGAGACAGGACGGCCTCAGTGGGCATCGAGCAGGCCCTGCGTGCGTGCCACGTTGATCGCTTCCACCTTCGAGTGCACATCGAGCTTCACGTAGATGCGCCGCACATAGGTGAGCAGCGTATGGCGCGATACGCCCAGGCGCTGTGCGATCTCGTCGTGCGAGAAGCCGCGCGTGATGTCGGTCAGCACCTGGAATTCGCGTGGCGACAACGTGGGGGCCGGCGTGGCCGGGGCGGCGGCCGGCTGCGGCGCGGGTTGTTCCGGTGCCGGCGCGCGCATGCGCATCAGTACCTGCCGCGCGATCAGCGGGCTCATCGGGCTACCGCCGAGATGCAGCGAACGCAGTTCGCGCACGATGTCGGCGGCGCTGCTGTCCTTGAGCAGATAGCCGGTGGCGCCGGCGGCGATCGACCGCATGACGTGGGACTCGTCGCCGAACACGGTGGCCACCATGATCTCGCAGCGCGGCCATGCGGCGCGCGCCGCGTGAATGGCATCGATGCCGGAACCGTCGGGCAGGCCCAGGTCCACCACGAGGATGTCCGCCGGCGGGGTGCCGCGCAGCAAGGCCAGCCCGTCGCGCAGCGTGGCCGCGCTACCGGCGGCACGCATGTCGGCGGCGCTGGCCAGGGCCTGCAGAAAGGCGGTACTGAAGCGCGGATCGTCGTCGATCAGGGCAACACGGATGGGCGAGGCAAGCGGCGTGGAGGGGGCGGTCGTCACGATGGGGCGGGTTGCGAAATCGTCAGGGCTGCGCACGAATCTGGCAGCGGCCCGTGCAACCGCGAGGGTCCCCACACAAGTGGGGGGAGCGGCACGTGTCCCGTGTTTGGGGGACATACACGCCGCAGGGATAAGGCTACGATCCGCCCGAATTGTTGCACGCGTGGCACGGATACGAAACCCGCCACCTCGCGGGCATGCATCAAAAACAACAGAACGGGGAAAGGGGTCAGCATGAAGATTGCGGCAAGCACGCAACGGCTTTTGAGCGCATGGGTCATGGGGGCGGCGCTTGCGGGGGCGGCCACGCTGTCCGCCTGCGGCGGCGATGATGGGGGCGGGGGCGGCACTACCGTCGGCAGCGGCACCGGGGGCAGCGATTCCACCGGCGGCGCAGGGAACGGTGCAGGGAATGGGGGAGTGGGTGGGGGCGGCGGCAGCGGTGGCGCTGGCCCGGTCACGCCGGCGGCGGTGACCTATACCGGGGTGATCGCGTTCGGGGACACCATCGCCATCACGCTCGATGCGCCGGCGGCGGGCCAGCTCAAGATCCGCTTTGCGGATTCCACATTCGGCCTGAGCGGCACGCTGGTTGGCGACTACACGAAGAGCGGAGCTACCTACACGGCGGGCAACCTGGCCGCCGACAGCGCCGATCCGCCGCCGGCCTTCATTACCGATGCACTGGCGGGGATCACGGCCACCTTCGCGGTGTCCGGCACCACGCTGACCGGCGAGATTGGCGGGCTACCCAAGGCGCTGGGCGGCGGCAAGTTGTCGGGCCATGTCACGGCCAGCAGCGTCTCGACCACGACGTCGCTGGCCAGCCTGGCCGGTCTCTATACGTTCATGCGCACGCAGTCCACCTACGTCACTACCTCGGGCAACCTGCAGGTGCAGTACGGCATGGTAGGACAGACGCGCATCGACGCCGACGGGACGGTGCGGATGTGCCAGTTCGGCCTGTACGACGCGTGCTCGCTGATGACGACCGGCACGCTCGCGCTGGCCGACCAGACGCGCTATCCCGGGGCCTATGACCTGACGATGGCAGGCAAGCGCTGGGGCCGGGTGTTCCCGGTACAGGCCGACGGCGTGCAGACGCTGCAGTTCGACCACAACCAGCTGGACAGCGGTGGCAACCAGATCACGGGCAGCGGCGTATGGCGTGCCGTGCAGACGCTGACGGCGGCGCAGGTAGCCGGTACGTGGACGTGCGCGCAGCCCGGCGTGGCCGCGGCGCAGGTGACAGGCATCGGCCTGCGGTACACGCTCGATGGTTCCATCCAGACCGAGACGCTGACGATCTCGGGTGCCGGCGCTGTCTCCAGCGGTACATCGGGGCAGACGGTGTCGCTCACGCTGAACAGCGCCAACAACCTGCTGGGTTCGTCGCCAATGCCGGCTGCGCTGCCGGGCGCGATGTCGGCGGACTGGAGCGTGGCAGCGCCGTTGCCGACCGGCCTGCGCACACAGGTGTTCATGCCGGTGGACGCCAGCACGATGACCTATTTCGCCGAGGTGAAGGGACAGACCGCCACCACGGTGGAAGGCACGCCCCTGGTGCTCGACTGGACAGCCGTGGTGCCGGGTACCTGCCGCAAGGGTTGAGCGCACGCCGCTGCGTTGCGGTGTCTCGGCATCGCTGCGCTGCGGCGTCTCGGCGTCCAGCACGAAAAAACGCCCCGGAGCATGACTGCTCCGGGGCGTTGTCACGTCTGCCGTGGCATCATACTGGCCGCCGTGGCGGCCCGCCTGATGCCGGGCCAGCGCCTCAGGCCTTGACCGAGTCCAGCGCCGCGTTCAGCGTCTTGCTCGGGCGCATGATGGCTTCGAGCTTGGCGGTGTCCGGCTTGTAGTAGCCGCCGATATCCACCGGCTTGCCTTGCACGTCCGACAGTTCGCCGATGATGGTCTTCTCGTTTTCCGTCAGCGTCTTGGCCAGCGGCGCAAACGTCTTGGCCAACTCGGCGTCGGCGGTCTGCGCGGCCAGTTCCTGGGCCCAGTACATGGCCAGGTAGAACTGGCTGCCACGGTTGTCGAGCTGGCCGGTCTTCGGCGACGGGCTCTTGGCGTTGTCCAGCAGCTTGCCAGTGGCGGCGTCCAGCGTCTTGGCCAGCACCTTGGCGCGGGCGTTGCCCGACTTGATGCCCAGTTCTTCCAGCGACACGGCCAGCGCCAGGAACTCGCCCAGCGAATCCCAGCGCAGGTGGTTTTCTTCCACCAGCTGCTGCACGTGCTTCGGCGCCGAACCGCCCGCACCGGTTTCGTACATGCCGCCACCGGCCATCAGCGGCACGATCGACAGCATCTTGGCGCTGGTGCCCAGTTCCATGATCGGGAACAGGTCGGTCAGGTAGTCGCGCAGGATGTTGCCGGTGACCGAGATGGTGTCCAGGCCGCGGATCACGCGCTCCAGCGTGTAGCGCATGGCGCGCACCTGCGACATGATCTGGATGTCCAGGCCGTTGGTGTCGTAATCCTTCAGGTAGGTTTCCACCTTCTTGATCAGCTCGGCCTCGTGCGGACGGTACGGGTCCAGCCAGAACACGGCCGGCATGCCCGAGTTGCGGGCGCGCGTGACGGCCAGCTTGACCCAGTCGCGGATCGGCGCGTCCTTGACCTGGCACATGCGCCAGATGTCGCCCTGCTCCACCTGCTGCGTCAGCGCGGTCAGCACTTCGCCGGTGGCGTTGTCGACGATGCGGGCTTCGCCGTCTTCGGCAATCTCGAACGTCTTGTCGTGCGAGCCGTATTCCTCGGCCTTCTGGGCCATCAGGCCGACGTTCGGCACCGTGCCCATCGTCACCGGGTCAAAGGCGCCGTTGGTCTTGCAGAAGTTGATGATTTCCTGATAGATGCGGGCGAAGGTCGATTCCGGGATCAGGCACTTGGTGTCCTTGGTGCGGCCGTCGGCGCCCCACATCTTGCCGCCGATACGGATCATGGCCGGCATCGAGGCGTCCACGATCACGTCGTTCGGTGCGTGCAGGTTCGAGATGCCCTTGGCCGAATCCACCATCGCCAGTTCCGGGCGATGCTCGTGGCAGGCGTGCATGTCGCGGATGACTTCTTCCTTCTTCGACTCCGGCAGCGCCTCGATCTTGGTGTACAGGTCCACCAGGCCGTTGTTCACGTTCACGCCCAGTTCGTCGAACAGCTTCTGGTGCTTGGCGAAGGCGTCCTTGTAGAAGACCTTGACGGCGTGGCCGAACACGATCGGGTGCGACACCTTCATCATGGTGGCCTTCACGTGCAGGCTCAGCATGACGCCGGTCTTGCGCGCGTCTTCCATCTGGTCTTCGTAGAAGGCCAGCAGGGCCTTCTTGCTCATGAACATGCTGTCGATGACCTCGCCGGCCTGCAGCGCAACCTTCGGCTTCAGCACGATGGTCTTGCCGCTTTTGGTCACCAGTTCCATGCGCACTTCGCGGGCGGCGTCCAGCGTGATCGACTTCTCGCCATGGTAGAAGTCGCCGTGCTTCATGTGGGCCACGTGCGTGCGGGAGGCCATGCTCCACTCGCCCATGCTGTGCGGATGCTTGCGGGCGTAGTTCTTCACGGCGGCCGGCGCGCGGCGGTCCGAGTTACCTTCGCGCAGCACCGGGTTCACGGCGCTGCCCAGCACCTTCGAGTAGCGCTTCTGGATGGCCTTTTCCTCGTCGGTCTTCGGATCTTCGGGGAAGTCGGGAATCCGGTAGCCCTTCGACTGCAGTTCCTTGATGGCGCTGGTCAACTGGAACACCGAGGCGCTGATGTTCGGCAGCTTGATGATGTTGGTGTCCGGATCCTGCGTGAGCTTGCCCAGTTCGGCCAGGTTGTCCGGCACGCGCTGCTCTTCGGTCAGGAACTCGGGGAATTCGCCCAGGATACGGCCAGCCACCGAAATGTCGCTGGTTTCCACGTTCACGCCGGCCGGGCCGGTGAACGTGCGGATGATAGGCAGGAAGGCACTGGTGGCCAGCAGCGGAGCTTCGTCGGTAAGGGTGTAGATGATGGTGGGCTGCTGGTTACTCATCGCTTATCTCGCATCAAATTCGGGTTTGGGAAATGCCCCGCCCGGGTCGCGGTGCTGGGCAAGTGTCGAATTTTGCCTGATTTTGCATGGCGGAGGTGTGATCCTTCATGTGAAATTTGTGTGCTGTATGCAGCCGCATTCAACGCTGCTTGGCGCATCTTCCCCGCTTTGTCAGGCATTGGCGCTCAAAATCACTAATTTAGGACGGATTCTGGATTGGACAAAATTCTCCATTCTTATGTCTTATAGAAGAGTTGGAGCAAGGTAGTCGGGTATTGTTGGCCGACGAGTGATGTTTTGCCGACTTTTTTGGCGGCCGGCTGGCGGCTCAGGTGTGGAACCCTTCGGGCTGGCGGGCGGGGCGTGGCGCCTCGCCGCCGCGCTCGAAGTCGGCGATGATCTGCGCGCCAAACAGCAGCAGGGTGGCTGCGATCTCCAGGCTCAGCAGCACCACGATCGCGGTGGTCAGCGACCCATAGACCCGGCCCACCTGCGAGAGCGTGGAGAAGTACCAGACCAGCACATGGCGCGAGATCTCCCACAGCACGGCGGCGAAGATGGCGCCGGCCAGCGCGTGGCGTACCGAGAGCCGGCCCACCGGCATCACCAGGTAGATCGACGTCAGCAGCAGGATTTCGCCCAGGAACCCCAGCAGGTACAGCAGCCCGCCAGACAGGCGGTCGAGCGACCAGTCGTGGCCCAGCACTTCCAGGTGCCGCGCACCGATGGTCTGCAGCCCGCCGGCCACCACGGTGACGATCAGCAGCCCCACGCTGAGTACAAGGATGTAGCAGTACGGCAGGATGGCCGAGACCAGGAAGTGGCGGCGCCGGATGGCCACGCGGTGGATGAAGATCACCGACATCGCGTTTTCCAGCACCGTGAACGCCAGCGAACTGAAGAAGACCATGGTGATGGCCAGTACCCAGCTGATCACCCCGCGGTTGTTCAGGAAGCGCGCCAGCTCTATCACCAGCGCATGCGACTGCCCCGGCAGCAGCCATTCCAGGTAGCGCTCCAGCGTGGCCAGCAGTTCCACGGTATCCACCAGTTGCGACAGCCCGATCATCATCAGGATCAGCAGCGGCACGATCGACAGCAGCGCGTAGTACGCCACGGCGCCGGCCAGCAGCAGGCCCTGGTTGGCGCGAAAGTGCTTCAGCGCATCGAGCAGGAAGCGGCCTGGATGCCGGAGTACCAGGCGGAGGCGGGCGTCGAGCAGTTGCATGGGCGTCTGGTACCGCTCACTGCCAGGCGGGCATCAGCGAACGCTATACGGAAACTTCGTCTGCGCGGCCATTTGCGACAGGTGATCGCGCAGGTGGGACAACTCGGCGGTGAGCTGCAGGGTCAGAAAGGCGTGCGAACTGTGGCCGATCGACGGGTCGTCGGGATGCGGCGCCGGCAGCGACGCGTGCTGGTGCACCATCGTCTCGTCGGCCGCTTCCAGTGCGCTGGCCATCTCCAGCAGCAGGTCGCGAATGCAGCGTTCGTCGCCATCGTCGCCGACCGCATCGGGGTCGATCGCGGCCAGCATCTCGAGCGCGCTGATGCAGACCCGCGCACTGTGCTGCACTTCCTCGAGGTCGGCGCTCGTCACACCGGTTTCCTTCGATACCGAAGGAATCAGGCTGCGCAGCTGCACCAGCGTGGCGGAAAGCTTCATCATGTCCTGCTGGCGCTGCTTCTCGTCGCGCTCGCCGCGCTCGATCTTGGCGTGCACCGCCGCGCACGCGCGCAGCAGGCTGGCCAGCTTGAAGCGCCACGAGTACGAGGCATAGGCGGGCAGCGCAAAGGAGAACACCAGGGCGATGACGGTGCCGATGAACACGTCCACGGTGCGCCACAGCGCGTCGTACACGTCCTGGTTGCCATGGCCGGCGGTAATGACCACGGTGATGGCGGCCAGCAGCGCGATATACCCGCCCTTGCCCACCGCGTGATAGGCGCAGTAGCCGCAGATCAGGGCCAGCAGGCCCCAGGTCAGCATCGGAATGCCGAAGTAGCTTTCCTGGACGATCAGGAACAGGCCGATCAACGCGCCAATGGCGGTGCCGGCCCCGCGCTCGGCGGCGCGGCGGCGGATGTTGCCGTGATGCTGCAGGCCGCCAATCACCACCAGTACCGTGATGGTGGCCCACTCACCGTGTGGAATGTTGATGCCGGTGGTGAGCGCAATCGACACCAGCAAGGCCAGCGCCACGCGCGTGGCGTGGAAGATACGGGCCTGCCGGAATCGTCGGTCGGGGTCGAACAGCGCGCTGGTTGTTTTTCGCAGGGCCTCGAACATGGCGGCGATCACCGTGCGGAGATCTGAACGCTTCGAGTGTATAGAGCGGGGCCCATGTTCCGCAATGTTTACATTCCGGAGGTCAGGCAGGTGGGGCGGCCGGGCCGGGCCCGGCTGCAGGGGCGGGATGTCCACGGCAGTGATTCCGCCGTGGCGTTCAGGAAGGGTCCTTGGTGCGCGTGCGCGAGACCGCCATCATGATGCCGACGCCGAGCACGATCACGCAGGCAATGCCGATATAGACCGGTGCGAGACCGGCAACCGAAAGGCCCCATGCGATGCCGCCCACCAGCACCAGGAGCCCGATGACATAAAGCGCAAATGACATGGCTGTTCCTCCGGACATTGTTTTGCGGGCGTCACACGGCTGCACGGAGCAGCGTGTGGCTCAATGTCAATGTAGGGAGGAAGGCCGTCGCGCGCGATCAGGCGATGGCCGAGCCTGACGTCAGGCAGTTTCTGACGCAGGGCACGTCAGGGCGCCTGGGGCGGCGCCCGGTAGCGGGTCTGGCGTGTGGCGCGCGGCTGCTTCAGCCGGCGGCCAGGCTCACGCCGGCGGCATTGGCTTGCGCGCGGCCGTCGCGGCCGTACATCTCGTTGGGCGCCATGCCGCCCTGGCGCAGCACCTGGATGGCTTCCTGCGTGAATTCCAGGTGTGCATTGACGATGGCGCCGTTGAGTTCGTTGGCGTCCTTGGCCTTGTGCGCGAAGAACACCACCTTGCGCCATGCCTCGGTCACCTCTGCATCCACCTCGCGGCCCATCAGCAGGCCGCCGTCGCCCACGCGCAGACCCAGCGCAATCATCTGCGCCTCGCGTGCGGCCGTGGCGCGACGCAGCGCCTGAGCCAGTTCCATCTTCTTGTTGAGCAGCTCGCTCAGCGCGCCGAAATCCTGCTGTTTGATGGCTTCCCGCTCGTCGGAGAGGGCGCGGCCGAATGCGGCAATGGCGCTGGCTTCAACTTTCAGTGACTGGATCAGGGCTGCTTGGCTCATGTCAGGTTCAGGATTGGGTACCGCCCTGGCTCAGCTCATGCAACGAGGCGAGCAGGCCATCGGCGATCTTGCTGGGATCGATCTTGATCCGGCCTTCCGCAATGGCCTGACGGACCTCGGCCACCTTGGCAACGTCGATGTCGCCGTCGGTGTCCTGCGCAAGGCGCGAGCCAATCTCGCGAACCTGCGCGGCCAGCGGGCTGACGCGCACGCCGGTCAGGGCGGAGGGATCCGTCGACGTGGCGCCGTTGGCCGCCTGACGGGCGTTGCCTTCGGTAGCCGCGGTGTCGGCGGGCCGGGACGGAGTGGAGTTGTTGATCTTCACGGTGAAATCCTTGCTGGGTTCCTCTGGTTTATCGACCTGGGCGCCGGAAACTTTAGGTCAATTCCTGGCGTGCCGGTCGACTCCCGGAGCGGGCTGGCCGCATTCTCGCACGGTCTGCCTGCGCCGGTTGCCAAGAGTCTGTGGGTCCCATCATGTTGCGGGTTACAGCCCGTGTGATGACTAACTTCCACTTACTGCGAACAACCGTACGAATGTGACTTCAAAAGTGCTTTCGGGTTACTGCTGCAGCACCACCGTATCGCCGCTGCGTACTACGCCGCTGACGACCTGGCCGTTGCGCAGCCGCACCTGCACCGGGTTGCCGGTGGCGGCGTCGGTCAGCACCTTGCCTTCGCTGCTCAGCTGGAACGAATCGCCTTCCACGGTCACGTTGACGGTCTGGCCCGATTTCACGGCAATCGGCTTGCGTACGAGGTCGGTGCGCAGCGGCGAGCCGGCGGCGATGCGGTTGGCCACCACCGAGCCGGCCACTTGCGACGGATCGGTCACTACGGCGCGCGGCAGGGCGCCAAGATCGCCCTGGCGCAGTTCCAGGTCTGCGGCGGTGATGGCCTCGCCCGGGCCCATGGCGCGGGCGGCCACGTAATAGTCGGTCAGCACGGATACGCGCGCCTGGACGTAGCGCGTCCAGGGCCGCTCGCCGCCACAGCGCAGGCCCACGTTGACGCGGCCATACGGCGCGGCGCCGGGCGGCAGGAACGGTTCGGGGCTGACGCACTCGGGCGCGCGGCCGCCCGACGGCGGCACTACCTGCACGCTGACCTTGCCCGGCAGTCCGGCGGACTGGCGCAGCAGGAACTGCTCCACGGCCACGCGCGCGGGGTCGTCGTTGGCAAACGGATTCTGGGTCTGGGCGGCCTGCCCATGCGCGGCGCCTTGCAGCGATACCGGCGTGACCTGCACGGGCGCGGCGAAGGCGGCCGGCGCCAGCGCAATGCCGGCCAGCGCCATCAGCGCGGCGGCCTGGCGAGAGAAATTCATAGGGTTCATCCCAGCAACGGCGCGTTCGGCCGCGGCGCGCGCCACCCTGGACGGGTGTGGCGGGCCGGCGATGCCGTCGCGCAACAGTCGGACATCTGTATACGCAAGCGGAGGCGGCCCACCGTGACGAAAGCCGCGTTCCACGCTGACCGGCCACGCCTTGCGCGGCGCGCCCTGGCAGGCGGCACCGCAGAGCCATGGCACCGGTCAGTGGAGGCCATTGTAGGCAGCCTCGCGCGAGAAACCGAACCGGAAATGCGCGGGTTTCTCGTCCCTATTCGCACGATTGGCGTGACAACCCGGCCCCTAAGATGGCAACCCTGAAGAAGCCCGGCCCGGCGTATCGGAAGGTATACCGAGGTCTACGGCAGTTCTCTCCCCGAAATGAAGCCATAGCAGGAAAGGCAGACATCATGGACAGACTCGATGCGGCGTTCCGCTTCCAGCAGGAAGCGCTGAGCTTGCGAACCCAGCGGCAATCGGTGATTGCCTCGAACATCGCCCACGCGGACACGCCGGGCTACAAGGCACGCGATTTCGACTTCGCCAGCACGCTGGCGCAGTCGGTGGAGCGCGGCAACCAGCAGCGCGACGGCGTATCGCTGTCCACCACATCGAGCCGTCACCTGCCTGGCCAGGGCGCGCCCGCGGGCATGAACGAGCGCGACATGCAGTACCGCATTCCGCTGCAGTCCAGCATCGACGGCAACACCGTGGAAATGGACACCGAGCGGGTGGCCTTTGCCGACAACACCGTGCACTACGAGGCCGGGCTGACGGTGATGAGCTCCAAGATCAAGACGATGCTGTCTGCGATCCAGAACTGACCGAAGGGGAAGACAAGCCATGGGTTCCATGAACATCTTCGACGTGGCCGGCTCGGCCATGGCCGCGCAGTCGCAGCGCATGAACGTGACGGCCTCGAACCTGGCCAACGCCGACAGCGCCGTGGCGCCGAACGGCCAGCCGTATCGCGCCAAGCAGGTGATCTTCGAAATGGCGCCCACGCCCGGCCAGACCGACGTGGGCGGCGTGCAGGTGGCCGGCGTGATGGAAGACTCGGCACCGGCGCGCATGGTGCACAACCCCACGCATCCGCTGGCTGACGCCAACGGCTACGTGACGATGCCCAACGTGAACCCGGTCGAAGAGATGGTCAACATGATTTCGGCGTCGCGCTCGTACCAGGCCAACGTGGAGGTGCTCAACACCGCCAAGAACATGATGCTGAAGACGCTGACCATCGGTCAGTAACACGCAACGCAAACCTTTTCGATTTTCCGAATCCACGCAATTCCGAGAACCCGGAACACACCATGGCAACTACTTCTTCCGTAGGCAACAGCACCGCTTCGTCGGCCGTGAACCAGGCCCTGGCCAGCGGCAGCTCCAGCGCGGCAGACCTGCAGAGCAACTTCCTGACGATGCTGGTCACGCAGATGAACAACCAGGATCCGCTGAACCCGCTCGACAACTCGCAGCTGACCTCGCAACTGGCGCAGATCAGCACCGTGAGCGGCCTGCAGACCATGAACGAGACGCTGAACCAGCTGCTGACGCAGACCGCCGCCGGCCGTGCGATGGACTCGGCCGCGCTGATCGGCAAGACCGTGATGGTGCCGGGCTCGTCGGTGTCGGTGGCCGATGGTGTGGCCGGCAAGATTGGCGTGGACATCCCGTCGACGGCCGACAGCGTCACCGTGCAGGTGCTGGACAAGTCCGGCAACGTGGTGCGCACCATCGACATGAAGGGCCAGACGGCCGGCGTGCACGACATCGCCTGGGACGGCAAGAACGACCAGGGCGCGGTAGTGGCCGATGGCGACTACAGCTTCAAGGTCACCGCCACCGGCGGCGGCAAGGACGTGGCCCCGATCGCGCTGGTCTACGGCAAGGTGCAGGCCATCAGCGGCGACAGCACGGGCGTGCTGGTCGACCTGGGCGACGGCAAGACGGCCAACGTCGACGACGTGCGCCGCATTTCCTGATCTTTTTTTACGAATCACCCGGTCCGGCATACGCGCGGGCATTTCACGAACGACAGCCTTTCTTAGGGGAAAATCATGGGTTTTGGTCAAGGGGTAAGCGGCCTGAATGCCGCGGCGTCCAACCTGGACGTGATTGGTAACAACATCGCCAACGCGAACACGGTTGGCTTCAAGCAATCGACGGCACAGTTCGCCGACGTGTACGCAGGCTCGAAGATCGGCCTGGGCACGCGCGTGAACGCCGTGGTGCAATCGTTCACCAACGGCAATATCTCGTCGTCGGGCCGTAACCTGGACGTGGCCATCAGCAACGGCAACGGCTTCTTCCGTCTGGTCAACGCCGACGGCCAGGTCTACTACTCGCGCAACGGCCAGCTGAACCGCCTGGACGACGGCACGCTGGTGAACGCCACCGGCCTGCAAGTGACCGGCTATCCGGCTGGCACCACCGCCGGCGGCGCCGCACCGCAGCCGATCGTGATCAGCAACGCGCAGATGCCGCCGCAGGCCACCACGAACATCGCGGCCCAGTTCCAGCTTGATTCGCGTAGCGCCGTCCCGACCAACGCATTCGCCAGCAACCCGGCCACCGTGCCGCCGACCGTGCCGGATTCGTCGATGTTCAGCTACAGCACGGCCATGACCGTGTATGACTCGCTGGGCAACAAGCAGCAGCTGACCGCGTACTTCGGCAAGACCCAGCCGACGGTTCCCCCGACCCCTCCCGGCTCGCCGGGCGGCACCGACTGGGACATGAACATCACCGACGCTGCCGGCAACATCCTGCAGACGGTTACGTTGTCGTTCAACTCCAGCGGCCAGATGGTCAGCACCACGCCGGCGAACCCCACCATCACGCTGCCGGCCGCCAACGGCGCCGCCGCCATGACCACGGCGCTGAACCTGACTGGTTCCACGCAGTTCGGCGACGACAACGACCCGAAGAAGATCGTGCAGAACGGCTTTGCCTCGGGCGCGCTGGTGGGCTACTCGGTGCAGGAAGACGGCACGATCCTTGGTTCGTATTCGAACGAGCAGACCCTGTCGCTGGGCCAGATCGCCATGGCACGGTTCGGCAACACCGAAGGCCTGAAGCCGGAAGGCGACAACGTGTGGTCTGCCACCGGTTCGTCGGGCCAGGAACTGCTGGGTGTGGCGGGCGGTGCAATGGGCACGCTGAAGTCCAACGCCGTGGAAGACTCGAACGTCGACCTCTCCGGCCAGCTGGTGAACCTGATCGTTGCCCAGCGCAACTACCAGGCCAACGCCCAGACCATCAAGGCGCAGGACACCGTCCTGCAGACCCTGGTGAACATCTGATCGACGCGCCCAGCCAGAAGCATTCGCCATGGACCGCATGATCTACACCGCCCTGTCGGGCGCCAAGCAGATACTCGACCAGCAGGCCGCGGTATCGAACAACCTGGCCAACGCATCCACGCCGGCATTCAAGGCGCAGATCAACCTGTACCGCGCCGTACCGGTACAGGGCCAGGAAGCGCAGACGCGCGCCTTCACGCTGGCTTCCACGCCAGGTGCCGACATGAAAGCCGGCTCGCTGACCTACACGGGCCGCGACCTCGACGTGGCCCTGCAGGGCAACGGCTGGCTGGCGGTGCAGATGCCCGACGGCTCGGAGGCCTACACCCGCGCGGGTTCGCTGCAGGTGTCGGCCGACGGCCAGCTGCAGACGTCGAACGGGCGTCCGGTGATGGGCGACGGCGGCCTGATCGCCGTGCCGGCCGGTGCCAGCGTGACGATCGGTACCGACGGCAGCGTGGTGGCACGTGGCCCCGGCGAAGCGGCCAACGGCCTGGCGCAAGTGGGCAAGCTACGCGTGGTGACGCCGCCGCCCGAGGGGCTGGCGCGCGGTGACGACGGCTACTTCCGCCTGCGTCCCGGCGTGGACCCGCTGCAGCAGGACACCAACGTGCGCGTGATTTCAGGCGCCCTCGAAGGCAGCAATGTCAATCCGGTGGAATCGATGGTCGAGATGATCGCCAACGCACGCCGCTTCGAGATGCAGATGAAGATGATCTCGAGCGCCGACGGCAACGACCAGCGGGCCAACTCGCTGCTCTCGAACAACTGATGACGCGGCGCGCCACGCCAGAAGCGGGCGCGCCCAACCAAACCAAGCGAACTAGACAACCATGATCCGCTCTCTCTGGATTGCCAAGACCGGCCTCGATGCGCAGCAGACGCAGATGGACGTGATTTCGAACAACCTGGCCAACGTGTCCACCACGGGCTTCAAGCGCAGCCGCGCCGTGTTCGAGGAACTGATGTACCAGACCATTCGCCAGCCGGGCGCGCTGTCGTCAGACCAGACCGTGCTGCCTTCGGGCATGCAACTGGGTACCGGTGTGCGCCCCGTGGCCACCGAGCGTATCCACACGCAAGGCAACCCGCAGCAAACCGGCAACGCCCGTGACGTGGCCATCATCGGCCAGGGCTTCTTCCAGGTGACGATGCCGGACGGCACCACCTCGTACACGCGCGACGGTTCGTTCCAGGTTGACCCGAACGGCCAGCTCGTCACGTCGAGCGGCTTCGTGCTGAACCCGGCCATCACGCTGCCGGCCAACTACACCTCGGTGAACATCGCCCGCGACGGTACGGTGACGGTGCAGCAGCCGGGCCAGACCAACTCGGTGACGGTGGGCCAGATCCAGCTCGCCACGTTCCCGAACCCGACCGGCCTCGAAAGCCTGGGCGAGAACCTGTATGTGCAGACCGACGCCTCGGGCGCGCCGAACACCACGGTGCCGGGCCTGAACGGCGCGGGCACGCTGCAGAACAACTACGTCGAGGCGTCCAACGTCAACGTGGTGGAGGAACTGGTCAGCATGATCCAGACCCAGCGCGCTTACGAAATCAACAGCAAGGCGGTGCAGACGTCTGACCAGATGCTGCAACGCCTGACCCAGATGGGTTAAGACAGGAATGACCATGGCCGCCACGCAGTATCGCATCGGTGCAATCGTCCTTTATGCCATCGTCGGCCTGGCCACGCTGGCAACGGGCGGTTGCGCATTGGTGCCGAAGGAGCCCCTGGTGCAGATGCCCACCACGGCGCGCGCCGAACCGCGCGCAATGGGGCCTGCCACGGGCTCGATCTACGCATCCTCGTACGCGGGCAATCCGCTGTTCGAGGATCGGCGGCCGCGTAACGTTGGCGACATCCTCACGATCGTGATCAGCGAGAACGTCAACGCGAGCAAGAACTCCGCCACCAACGCCAGCCGCACGGGCAGCACGAACCTGGCGTTCAACGCCGTGCCGCGTGCGCTGAGCGGGTTGTTCAGTACCGCCCAGAACGCCGACGTCAGCGGCGCCAACTCGTTGAAGGCCGGCGGCGGCGCCACCGCCGCCAACACTTTCAACGGCACCATCACCGTCACGGTGCTGGAGGTGCTGCCGAACGGCAACCTGGTGGTGTCCGGAGAAAAGCAGATGGCCATCAACCAGGGCGCCGAATTCATCCGCTTCTCGGGCGTGGTCAATCCGCGCACGATCACCGGCGACAACGCAGTACCGTCCACGCAGGTGGCGGATGCGCGCATCGAATACACCGCCAAGGGGTATATCGACGAAGCGCAGAACATGGGCTGGCTGCAGCGCTTCTTCCTCAATGTCTTACCGTACTGATCCCGCCATGTTTCTGCCTCCGATGCCTCTCCACAAGCCAGGCTCGTTTTTTGGCAACCCGCCCGGCCGTCTTTCCCGCTCAGGTCGCGCGGTATCTTTTGCCTGCCTGCTGCTCGCGCTATTCCTTGGCCTGGGCACGGGCGCCGCACATGCGGAGCGTCTGAAGAACCTGGCCACGTTCCAGGGCATGCGTGACAACCCGCTGGTGGGCTACGGCCTGGTGGTGGGTCTGGACAACACCGGCGACCAGACGATGCAGACGCCGTTCACCACGCAGAGCTTGAGCAACATGCTGTCGCAGCTGGGCATTACGCTGCCGGCCGGCAAGAACATGCAGCTCAAGAACGTGGCCGCCGTGATGGTGACCGCCACGCTGCCGGCGTACGCGCAGCCGGGCAGCCAGATGGACGTGGTGGTGTCGTCGATGGGTAATGCCAAGAGCCTGCGCGGCGGCACGCTGCTGATGACGCCGCTCAAGGGCGCCGACGGCCAGGTGTACGCCATCGCGCAGGGCAACATGCTGGTGGGCGGCGCGGGTGCGTCGGCCAACGGCAGCAAGGTGCAGATCAACCAGCTTGCCGTCGGCCGCATTGCCAATGGCGCGATCGTCGAGCGCGCCGTGGCGGCCTTCCAGCCCGAAGGCGGCATCATGAACCTGGAACTCAAGGACACCGATTTCGGCACCGCCGAGCGCGTGGTCGAGGCGATCAACCGCAACCTGGGCCCGGGCACGGCCGCCGCGATGGACGGCCGCGTGGTGCAGGTGCGCACGCCGCAGACGCCCTCGGCACGCGTGGGCTTCATGGCCCGCATCGAGAACATCGACGTCACGCCGGCCAAGGCCGCGGCCAAGGTCATCCTGAACGCCCGCACCGGTTCCATCGTGATGAACCAGGCGGTGACGGTGGAAGACTGCGCAATTGCGCACGGCAACCTGTCGGTCGTCATCAACACGCAGCCGGTGATCAGCCAGCCCGCGCCGTTCAGCCAGGGCCAGACCGTGGTGGCGCCGGTGTCGCAGATCGACCTGAAGCGTGACGGCGGCTCGCTGCAGATCGTCAAGGCAGGGGCGTCGCTGGCCGCGGTGGTCAAGGGCCTGAACGCGCTGGGCGCCACGCCGGCCGACCTGCAGACCATCCTGGAAGCCATGCGTGCCGCGGGTGCGCTGCGCGCCGAACTGGAGATCATCTGATGGCGGCGGGTAGCGCAATCAGCGGGCAGGCCGACGTCTCGCAGCGCTTCGCGCTCGATACGCAGGGCTTCGAGGCGCTCAAGAACCAGGCCCGCGCGGGCAACAACAAGTCGACGCTGCAGGCAGCCGCCAAGCAGTTCGAGGCGGTGTTCACGCAGATGGTGCTCAAGAGCATGCGCGACGCCACGCCGTCCGACGGGATGTTCGACAACGAGCAGACCAAGCTGTACATGTCGATGATGGACCAGCAGCTCTCGCAGCAGCTGTCGTCGCGCGGTATTGGCCTGGCCGATGTGATGATCCGCCAGCTGGCACGCGCCACGGGCACCGAACTGCCGCCCGGCATGGCCGGCGCGGGCGGTATCACGGGCGCCAGCGTGCGCGACGCCCAGATGGCCCAGATGCTCGACAGCCGGGGCGCTACCGACGCCGACGGCCCGCCGCCGATCGGCACCACGCTGCCGGGCGCCGCGTGGAACCCGACAGCCGGCCTGCGCCAGTACCAGGGCCAGGCCGACTGGCAAGGCAATGGCGGCGAGTCGCAACTGGGCCAGCTGCCCGACGACTCGCCCGAGCACATCAGCAACTTCGTCAACCGGCTGGCCGAGCCGGCGATGGCCGCCTCGCGCGCGTCCGGCGTGCCGGCCAAGCTGATCGTGGGCCAGGCCGCGCTGGAATCGGGCTGGGGCCGCCGCGAGATCCGCAACCCGGATGGCTCGACCACGTTCAACGTGTTCGGCATCAAGGCCGGCGCCAACTGGAAGGGACCGACGACGGAAATTCTGACCACCGAGTATGTCGACGGCCAGCCGCAGAAGGTGCGCGCGAAATTCCGCGCCTACGGCTCGTACGAAGAAGCGTGCAACGACTACGCGAAGCTGATCAGCAACAACCCGCGCTACGCCAACGTGGTGACCGCCTCGAACGCCGAGGAAGCCGCCCACGGCCTGCAGCGCGCAGGGTACGCCACCGATCCCGCCTACGGCGAGAAGCTGGTGCGGATCATGAAGAAGGTATCGACCTGAAGTGGCAGGGCACGACTGACTGCCCTTTGCCGCGATGCGGCGAGGACGAAAACCAATGTTTTGACTCCCCTCTCCCGCTTGCGGGAGAGGGGAGAACACCGACGACTGACTCCCCTCTCCCGCGTGCGGGAGAGGGGCAGGGGGAGAGGGCCGGGCGGTTCAAATTGCGACCTGTCCGGCAAGACAAGCCACACCCTCTCCCCCGACCCCTCTCCCGCCATGCGGGAGAGGGGAGAGAACACCGACGATTGCCTCCCCTCTCCCGCGTGCGGAAGTGGGGAGATCAGCGACGCATCGCAAGCATTCCATCCAGCGCGGCAGCCAGTCTGCTCGCGCTATTTGCCTTTGTGGAAAGGACTTTCAACGAAAGTACATGCTCACAATCGCCGCGCATTTCATGCCATTGCGACGCTAAAGTCGCGCCGCGTTCGCGCCGTTATCCAACACATCCACTGCCGTCGGCCGTTCGCCGCTGGCTAGCCATTCGATCCGGAGTCAGACAAACATGTCTCTGTTTAATATTGGTCTGTCGGGCCTGAACGTCGCGCAGAACGCGCTCACGACCACCGGCCACAACTTCAGTAACGCGGCCACGGCGGGCTACACGCGCCAGAACACGATCATCGCCTCGGCTGGCGGCATGTACACGAGCGCCGGCTTCTATGGCCAGGGCTCGAACACCCTCTCCGTGCAGCGCGTGTACGACAGCTTCCTGACCGGCCAGCTGCGTGGCGCCACGTCGGCAAGCTACGAGCTGTCGACCTACTCTGACCAGATTTCGCAGATCGACAACCTGCTGGCCGACCAGAAGGGCGGCCTGGCGCCGCTGATGCAGAAGTTCTTCGCGGCGGTGCAGTCGGTGTCCGATACGCCGGCTGACCCGGCCACCCGTCAGGGCATGATCGCTGCCGCGCAGGCGCTGGCCGGCCAGATCAAGTCGTCGAGCGACTACTTCAAGCAACTGCAGTCGGGCATCAACACGCAGATCACGTCGTCGGTCACGCAGGTCAACGACTACGCCAAGCAGATTGCCAACCTGAACACCGAAATCACCCGCATGACTGCCGCTTCCGGCGGCCATGCGCCCAATGACCTGCTCGACCAGCGCGACCAGGCCGTGGCCAAGCTGACCGAACTGGTGGGCGCCAAGGTGGTGATGCAGGATGGCGGCACGTACAACGTGTTCATCGGCAACGGCCAGCCCATCGTGATGGGCGGCGATTCGTACGACATCAAGGCCGTGACCTCGGCGGCTGACCCGAGCCGCACCACCATCGCCTACACGCTGCCCAACGGCAGCAGCGTGGAAGCGGAAGACGGCGCCATCACGGGCGGCTCCATCGGCGGACTCATGCGCTTCCGCAGCGAGTCGCTCGACGGTGCGCAGAGCGCCATCGGCCGCCTGTCGCTGGCCATCGGCGAGACGTTCAACGCCCAGCACAAGCTTGGTATCGACCTGAACGGCGCCGTCGGCGGCGACGTGTTCCAGCTCGGCAGCGCCACGGTGTATGCGAACGGCCGCAACACTTCGGGCGCGGTGGCCACGGCTACCATCACCAAGGCGGGTGACCTGACCACCAGCGACTACACGCTGAAGTTCGACGGTACCAACTACACGCTGACCCGCAAGTCCGACAACAAGGTGGTGGCCTCGCAGCCGGGCGGCACCGCCACGTTCCCGATGACGATCGGCGCCGATGGCTTCGAGCTGAATCTGGACCAGGCGATGAACGCCAACGAATCGTTCGAGATCCAGCCCACGCGCAACGCCGCCGCCGGCTTTGGCTCGCTGATCACGGACCCGGCCAAGATCGCCGCGGCCTCGCCGGCCCGCGCCGACGCCAGCACGCAGAACACCGGCACGGTCAAGGCATCGCTCAGCAATGTGGCCCCGGGCTTCACGCCGCTGACGGGCCCGCTGACGGTGAAGTACGACAGCGCCACGTCGGCCTACGTGTTCTCGGATGCCGCCGGCACGCCGCTGGCACCGCAGCCCACGCCGACCACCACGGCCAACGGCGTGGACTACACGATCAATGGCATGACGTTCAGCTTCAACGGCACGCCGAAGAACGGCGACACGTTCACGCTGGCCAACAACGCCGGTTCGGTATCCGACAACGGCAACATGCTGGCGCTGGCCAAGCTGCAGACGGCCAAGACCATCAACGGCTCGTCCAGCTTCAACGACGCGTACGCGCAGCTGGTGAACGACGTGGGCAGCAAGGCCAAGTCCATCAGCATCGCGTCCACCTCGCAGGACAGCATCACGGACCAGGTCTACACGGCCCAGCAGTCGGTGTCGGGCGTGAACATGGACGAGGAAACCGTCAACCTGCTCAAGTTCCAGCAGCTGTACCAGGCCAACGCCAAGGTCATCCAGGCGGCCAGCTCGATCTTCGACACCCTGATCAGCATCGCCTGATCGGCAAGCCATCCCTGACATCTCTACCGGACAAGAAGGAATCACGCCATGCGCGTAGCAACCTCCACCCTGTATCACCAGGGCCTGTCGTCGATGAACAACCAGCAGTCGAGCCTGCTGCACGTGCAGCAGCAGCTCGGCACGGGCCGCCGTGTGCTGACGCCGTCTGACGACCCCGTGGCCGCCACGCGCGCGCTGAGCGTCACGCAGTCGTCGGCCGTGAACGGCCAGTACACCGCCTCGCGCAAGCAGGCCAACGCGTCGCTGGGCATGGAAGAAAACACGCTCACCCAGGTCACCACGACGATCCAGAACATCCAGACGCTGCTGGTGAACGCCGGTAACGGCACCCTGAGCGACAACGACCGCGCCACGCTGGCCACCGCCCTGCAAGGTCAGTACGACCAGCTGGTGGGCCTGGCCAACGCCGACGACGGCAACGGCAACTACCTGTTCTCCGGCCTGAAGTCCGGCACGGTGCCGTTTGCCACGGATTCGGCTGGCAACATCATGTACCAGGGCGACATGGGCCACCAGTTCCTGCAGGTGGACGTGGCCCGTCAGATGGAAGCCGGCAACAACGGCGCGGAAGTGTTCCAGTCGGTCACCGGCAACGCCGGCTACGTGCTCAAGGGCAACAGCGCCAACCAGGGCACGGCCACGTACAGCGCCCCGTCGGTGGTGGATCCGACCAACCCGCTGTACGGCCATTCGATCAAGGTGTCGTTCCAGACCGATGCCGTGAGCGGCAAGATGCAGTACGTGCTGAACGACATGACCAACGGCGGCGCCGCAATCGGCACGCCGGTGGACTACGTCGACGGCGGCCAGATCAGCGTGGCAGGCGTCTCGTTCTCGGTCTCGGGCACGCCGGTGGACGGCGACACGATGACCGCCGGCGAAGCCCAACAGGCTGGCGCCGACATGTTCGCCAACCTGAAGGACGTGATCAACGCGCTCAAGCAGCCGATCAACTCGGGCGCCACGCAGGCCGCCACGGCGGCGAACCTGAAGAACGTGATTGCCACCGGCATCCGCCAGTTCGGCAACTCGCTCGACAATGTGCTGACGGTGCGTTCGTCGGTGGGTTCGCGCATGAACGAGCTGGACGCACTGGACACCATCGGCACGAACCGCGACCTGAACAACAGCCAGACCCTGAGCAACCTGCAGGACCTGGACTACGCAGCGGCCATCACCGAGTACTACCAGCGCCAGACTGCGCTGCAGGGCGCGCAGCAATCGTTCATGCAGATCCAGGGCATGACGCTGTTCAAGTACCTGTAACAGGGATGCGCCGGGACGGCGCCTGACCCGCAACGCGCAACGCCCCTTGGCTTCAGCCTTGGGGCGTTGTCATATGCGCGGCTCGAACGTCTGGCGCGATAAGACAGATGGTCACCCCGGCGCGGCATGCCTAGGCGAACACCTCGGCTTCGTCGAGGGTGCGTCCGGCAGCGTCCTTGGCGGCCACCATCGGCGTGCCGGAAAGCGGCCATTCGATGGCGATACGCCTGTCGTTCCAATGCAGCGAGCGTTCGTGCTCGGGGTGCCAGGTGTCCGTGGTCTTGTAGAGGAATTCCGCATAGTCCGACAGCACGAGAAAGCCGTGCGCGAATCCTTCCGGAATCCATAGCTGGCGCTTGTTTTCGGCGGACAACACCTCGCCCACCCACTTGCCGAACGTTGGCGAACTGCTGCGGAGGTCCACGGCCACGTCGAAGACCGCACCGGCAACAACGCGCACGAGCTTGCCCTGCGGATGCCGGATCTGGTAGTGCAGCCCGCGCAGCACGTTGCGGGCCGACCGCGAGTGGTTGTCCTGCACAAAGTTGCGCTTCAACCCGGTGGCGGTTTCGAACTCGGTGCCGTTGAAGCTCTCGAAGAAGAACCCGCGCTCGTCGCCGAACACCTTGGGATCGAGGATCAGCACATCGGGGATCCGGGTAGGAATTAGGTTCATGGTCATGACGCACCTCTAGCAGGATGTCTCGGACAACATTTGCTTCATGACGAGGCTCAGCCCGTCCCGCCAGTGCGGCAGGTGCAGGCCGAAGGTCTCGCGCAGCTTTGCGGTAGCGAGCCGCGAATTGGCGGGCCGGGTGGCTGGCAGCGGATAGTCCGCGGTGCCGATCGGCACGATGTCTTCGGGGCCGGCCTTGAGTACCACGCCGCGCGCCCTCGCCTGTCTCAACACTTCCGATGCATAGGCATGCCAGCTCGTGTCTCCGCCAGCGGCCAGGTGATAGAGGCCGTGCGGGAACACCGCGCGGTCGCCGAAGATCCAGTGCCGGGCGATGATGTGCGCGGTGACGTCGGCTACCAGACAGGCCGGCGTGGGAGCGCCAAACTGGTCAGAAACGACGCGCAAGGTGTCGCGGTCCTGACCCAGCTTCAGCATGGTCTTCGCGAAGTTGTTGCCGTACGCCCCGAAGACCCAGCTCGTGCGCAAGACCAGCGCGGTGGCCTCGCTTTCCAGGACAGCGCGTTCGCCGGCCAGCTTGCTCTTGCCGTAGACCGACAAGGGATTGGGCGCGTCCGTTTCCGCATACGCGCCGTTCGCTGTGCCATCGAACACGTAGTCGGTGGAATAGTGCACCAGCAGGGCGCCAAGCACGCTCGCCTCCTCGGCAAGGATGCCGGGTGCCTCGCCATTGACGGCGAAGGCAAGCGCGGGGTTGCTTTCCGCCTTGTCGACTGCGGTATAGGCCCCCGCGTTGACGATGACGCTGGGTGCGAGTTCGCGTACCAGCTTGCGCAGCCGGAGGGCGTCAGACAAGTCGCACGCAGCGTGGTCGAGTGCAATCACATGACCGAGCGGCGCCAGGCTGCGGCACAGTTCAAAGCCGATCTGGCCGTTGCAGCCCGTCACGAGCAGCGTTGGCGCTGTGAGGTCGTCATGCGGCATATTGCGTCTCCACCCATTTGCGGTACTCGCCCGACATCACACCCCGTACCCATGGCTGGTTGTTGAGATACCACGCCACCGTTTTGGCCAGGCCGGTTTCGAACGTCTCGGTGGGGCGCCAGCCCAGTTCGCTTTCGAGCTTGCGTGCGTCGATGGCGTAGCGGCGGTCGTGGCCGGGCCTGTCCTTCACAAAGCGGATCTGTTGCCGATAGGAGCCCATGGCACGCGGCTGCAGCATGTCGAGCTGGTCGCACAGGGCCTGCACCACTTCGAGGTTCGTCTTTTCATTCCAGCCGCCCACGTTGTAGGTGTCGCCAACTCGCCCGCGCGACAGCACTTCGCGAATCGCGGTGCAGTGATCGCCGACGTAGAGCCAGTCGCGCACATTCGCGCCGTCGCCGTACACCGGCAGCGGCTGTCCCGCCAGCGCGCTGGTGATCATCAGCGGCAGCAGCTTTTCGGGAAACTGGTACGGGCCGTAGTTGTTCGAGCAGTTGGTGGTCAGAACGGGCAGCCCGTAGGTGTGGTGCCACGCCCTGACGAGGTGGTCGGCGGCGGCCTTCGATGCCGAGTAGGGGCTGTTTGGCGCATAAGGGGTGGTCTCGGAGAACGGCGCGTCCGCAGGCGCCAGCGACCCGAATACCTCGTCGGTCGATACGTGAAGGAAGCGGAAGGCCGTTCGTTCGCACTCGGGCAACGCGCTCCAGTAGCCTCGCACGGCTTCCAGCAGCGTATAGGTGCCGCCAATGTTGGTATCGATAAAAGCAGCAGGCCCGCGGATGGACCGGTCCACATGGCTTTCCGCCGCAAAATGGATGACCGCGCGCGGGCGGTGGCGCGCGAGCAGGCTGTCCATCGCCGCCCGGTCGCGGATATCGGCCTGGACGAAGGTGTGGCGCGCATCGGCGTCCAGATCGCGCAGGCTGTGCCGGTTGCCTGCGTAGGTCAGCTTGTCGACGTTGATGACATGATCGGCTTCGCTGGCAGCGTTCGCTGGCTGTCGCAGCCAGTCGAGCAAGAAGTTCGCACCGATGAAGCCGGCGCCGCCGGTGACGAGTATGGATGGCATATGCACCCCTTGCCCGGTCAGCGGCCTACGATGCGTCGCGCCAGCGCCTTGGCGTAGGGCGGTGTGATGCCGGTCAGGATGTCGCGCGCGGTCAGCGGGAAGCGCGCGCCGGGCGCCGCCTGGAAGCGCGTCGTGTGAACGTCCGCTACCTCGTCCTCGGGTCGTCCGTTCGAGTAGTAGTAGAGGGCGATCGAGCGTCGTGCAACGCCCGGCGGGCAGGCCAGCGGCACGGGATGCCCGTGCCAGGAGTATTCGTTCGTGCTGAACACCACCAGCCGGTTGCCGATGGGCGCGATCTTCTGCACGCAATGCTGCACGCCTTCGTCCCAAAGCTGGAGATGGCCGGCCCAGCTGTCGTCCCAGGTGTCGTTCAGGTAGAGCAGCACGTTGATGCGCCGGTCCAGCTTCCATTCAAGGTGATAGTTGTAATCGATATGCAGGCCAAGATGCCCGCCGGGCAGCGTCTGGTGCAGCCCGCCGCCGTGCAGGTGAGGGTCTGGCACGAGGCCGCGCACGCCGGTCAGCGTTTCCAGGAAGCGGACGAAGCCCGGGCCGTTCAGTTCGACGATCAGGGCGCGCAGCGCGGGCGGAATGGCGTAGAAGTCCTGGATCTCGAGCTTCAGGTTCTCGGCAGCGGACTGATACTTCAACCAGCTGCCCTCCTTCCGGCTCGGGAAGGCGTCGCTGGCCTCGCGATAGATGTCGGGGTCGAGGAAGTTGTCGATGCACACATGCGGGAAGGGCGGGGCGGACTTGTAGGGCTCGGCGAGTTCGCGCGCCATCCAGTCGAGTTTGGCCAGGTCAAGCAGTTCGTTACGCATGCTCAGCACTCCTCAGGTTGCCGTAGGTTCCGACCCCGGGCCCGCCGGCCCCTGGTTCCGATACTCGGTGGGCGACAAGGCAAACCTTTTGCGGAAAATCTTGCCGAGCCGGTCGCCGTTACCCATGCCACAGCGCCGGGCGATCTTGTCCACCGGCAGCGTCGTCTTTGTCAGCAACTGGCAAATCATGTCGAGCCGCTTCTGCAGCAGGTATTCCGACGGCGTCATGCCGATGGTGAGCTTGAAGCGGCGCAGGTAGTTGCGCTCGCTCATCGCGGCAACGCGAGCGGCGTCGGCAACCGAGATGGGCTCCATGTAGTGCTCGGCGATCCAGCGCGCCGAGGCCAGGATCTTGTTGGCCGTTACGGTCGACAGGTCTGGCGGGTCGTCGATGTCGTCGGGATCGGCCTCGGCGATGGTCTCGCGGCGCGGGTCGAGTTGCCGGGCCACCTCGCCGGCCACCTCGGCGCCCAGGTCGGCCTCGATCTGGGCCAGTGCCATGTCGATGGCCGACGGCATGACTTCGGGCGCCTGGTCTGCGCCGCCCCGGCACCAGAACACCGACGCTGACGCTCCAGCGTCGCCGTCCGTGGCGCTGGTTGCCTCGGCACGCGAAACCCGTGGCGCCAGCAGTTCGCGGCCGTGCGTGCTGCGCTCCAGCGCCGAAGCACTGACTTCCATGATGGCGCAGGTCACGCGGGCGTCGCGTTCGCTTGCGGGCTCGCGCTCGCTGCAGGCGATGAACACCGCGCCGAAGCCACGCTGCCCGGCGGCATCGAGCCCCTGTGTCCAGATTCGCACCGACGAGGAGCACGCGATGTTGCCGCCACGGTACGACAGCAATGACAGTTGGTAGAACGGCCGGCCATGCCGTTGCAGCTCCAGCTCGTTGGCCACGCGGAAGGCTTCGGCGATGATGCCTGCCGTCAGCAGCGAGCAGCCGTCGAACAGCAGCAGGCCGATGCGCTGCGTGGGGGCGTGTTCGGCGATGGTGAAAGGCCGTGGGGGCCGTGAGGGCCGGGGCGGAGCAAGCATCTCGACAAGGTGATCCATGGCGTGTCCACCCCTTGCGAAGGCGATTCAGAAGCGAATCTATTGCATTGCATCATATTCAATTTGCGGCGATGCACAATGGTCGGTGTCGGATTTTTCCGTGATGTTGGCCGATCGAGGCGGGTGGCGTTAAAAATCGATGGAAAAATGCGGCATGCGCCGCAACGCGATTATCAAAAATGAATCACTTTTGGTAAGCGTTACGCCATGGCATTCACGTCCCGCATTTCTAAATGCCAGAAATGGCATGAAAATCAGTCACTTCACTGTGTCTGTGCAATTCCTGTGAAGGTCGGCTGCATTGCGGGGCATTCGCGCACCGTGCCCGGGAATCGTGCACGCATAAATGCAGGCGGTGCGATCGCATAATCGGCTTGTATCAGCAAAAATACGTTTTTGCGCCGGTTTTCAAGTTGCATCGGTCAAATGCTCTGCATTATCGGCCATCGGGCCATTGATGCATTTTTGCGCATCTATGCTTCGGTGCAGCAAAGCGGTTTCATGCCGCTGCGCTGCCTGAACAGGAGCCCAGGATGCCTTTCACTGCCCCCGCCGAACTCCCTTCTCATGCCGGCGTCATGCCCGGCAACGTTCAGAACGCGCTGCGGTTGCGCCCGGTGGTACTGGCGGGCGGCTCGGGTACGCGGCTCTGGCCCCTGTCGCGCAAGCACTATCCGAAGCAGTTGATCGATGTGATCGGACATGATTCGCTGCTGCAATCCACGGTACGGCGCATGGCGGTGCTGCGGGACGGCCGCCATGCCGACGCCGCCGCGATCGTCGTGTGCGGCGAGCCGCATCGCTTCATGACGGCGCAGCAGCTTGCGGCGTCTGGCATCGAGGCCCAGATCGTGGTTGAGCCGGCCGGGCGCAACACGGCCCCCGCGCTGACGCTGGCCGCCCAGCTGGCAACGGCACAGGGTGAAGACGGCATCCTGGTGGTCATGCCGGCTGACCACATCATTGCCGATACCGAAGCGTTCGGCTTCGCGGTCGCGCATGCGGCCCGGTTTGCCGAGCAGGGCGCCATCGTGACGCTTGGCGTGCCGCCCACCCGCGCGGATACCGGTTACGGCTACATCCGCATTGGCGCGGCACTGGGCGAGGTGGCGCACGTCATCGACAGCTTTGTGGAGAAGCCGGCGGCCGAACTCGCGCAGCAGTACGTGGCATCAGGCGAATACTGGTGGAACAGCGGCATCTTCGTGGTGCGCGCCAGCACCTGGCTTGCCACGCTCGAGCGCCTGCAGCCGGAGATGCATGCGGCGTGCGCCAGCGCCTTTGCGCAGGGCCGTCAGGACGGCGCGTACTACCACCCCGATGCCGCGGCGTTCGCGGCCATCCCGTCCGATTCGATCGACTACGCCGTCATGGAGCATCTGGCGCGTACCGATGGCGTGCAGGGCGTGGTGGTGCCGCTGGTGGCAGGCTGGTCCGACCTGGGTTCGTGGGACGCCGTGTGGGATGCCATCGACAAGGACGCCGACGGCAATGCCGCACGTGGCCGCGTGATGTACGAAGGCGCTACCTCGTGCTACGTCCATGCTGACGGCCGGCTGGTGGCGTGCGTGGGCACCACGAACCTGATCGTGGTTGAAACGCCCGATGCGGTGCTGGTGGTGGATCGCTCGCAGGTGCAGGGCGTGAAGGGGCTGGTTGAACGGATCGCCCGCCAGCAGGGCAGCGAGGCCGAAAACCATCGCAAGGTGCAGCGGCCGTGGGGATGCTACGACTCGCTCGACCAGGGCGAGCGCTTTCAGGTGAAGCACATCGTGGTGCATCCCGGCGCATCCCTGTCGCTGCAGCTGCACCACCACCGCGCCGAACACTGGACGGTGGTGCGGGGCACGGCGCGCGTCACGCGCGGCGACGAGCAGTTCCTGCTGAGCGAAAACGAATCGACGTATATCCCGATCGGCGTCACGCACCGGCTGGAGAACCCGGGAAAGCTGCCGCTCGAAGTCATCGAGGTGCAATCGGGCGCCTATCTGGGCGAGGACGACATCGTGCGCATTGCCGATACCTACGGGCGCTGCGCCTGATAGCCGCGCCATCGTCCACCTTTGGCTCACGGGAGAAGGCGTCATGCGCTTCATCAAATCACTGCTCGCCAGATCAGGCATCCTGCCCACGCGTTTTACCGCCGCATCGTCGGTCTTGTCACCGGGCCTGGCCGATGGCTTCGCGCCGGCACGCAGCGGCGGCCAGCGCTATGCCGGCGCCTACGGCCTGGCCGTGAAGCGCGTGTTCGATGTCGGCGGGGCGCTGGCGTTGCTGCTTGTGCTGTCTCCGCTGATGCTGACGGTGGCGCTGCTCGTCATGCGCGACGGCGGTGCGTGCGTGTACGGTCATACCCGGGTCGGGATGGATGGCCGCAAGTTCCGTTGCCTCAAGTTTCGCTCGATGGTGCGCAACGCCGACGCGGTGCTCAAGGAACTGCTGGCCATCGATCCGGCGGCCCGCGCGGAATGGGAGAAAGACTTCAAGCTGCGCAACGATGTGCGTGTGACAGCGCTGGGCCGCTTCATCCGCAAGACCAGCATCGACGAGTTGCCGCAACTCTGGAACGTGGTGCGTGGCGACATGAGTCTGGTGGGGCCCCGCCCGGTGGTGGAGAAGGAGCTGGAACGCTACGGCGAATCGGTGTCGTACTACCTGCGCGTGCTGCCCGGCATCACGGGGCTCTGGCAAGTCAGCGGACGCAACGACGCCGACTATGACACGCGCGTCGCGCTCGATGTGGCCTACGTCCGCAACTGGACCTTTGCCGGCGATATCGTGATCCTGTTCAAGACAATCGGCGTGGTGTTCCATGGTCGTGGCGCATACTGACCCGCCGTGGCGCAAGCGCCTGGCTGCCGTCCTGCTCTGGGGCGTGGTGCTGCATTTCCTCGGCGGCTGCGCCATGGCGCCGGGCATGACGTACAAGGCCACCGCACCGCCGCCGCAGCCGGGGCCGGACTCGCCGCCGGCGGCGCCCGTGGCCAGCCTGCCGCCCATGCAGGGCGTGCAATCGGTGTCGCGCGACAGCCTGATCGAGATTGACCACGGGCTGCTCGCGTCGCAGCGTGCCGCACAGCCGGACGGCGTTGCGCCAGAGGTGCGCGCGCTGTTCGACAAACCGCGCCCCTATGTGCTGGGCCCCGGCGATGTGCTCAGCATCGTGGTCTGGGGCCATCCGGAACTGAACCTGCCAGCGCTGCAGGTGACCAGCGGCGTCGATACATCGGGATCGAATGCCGTGGTCACCGGGTACACCGTTGATGCGCGCGGCAATGTCCAGTACGCGTTTGTCGGCATGGTGCCCGTTGCGGGCCTCACGGAGGCCGAGGCACGCGAGCGGCTCACGCAGCGGCTGGCCGAGTATGTGCGCAACCCCCAGGTAACGCTTCGCATCCAGGCGTATCGCAGCAAGCGGGTGTACATGGACGGCGCCGTGCAGCAAGCCGGCCTGCAGATCATCAACGATGTGCCGATGACGCTGCCCGAGGCCATCAACCGTGCCGGCGGCTTCAGCGCGGCGGCAGACCGTTCCTGGATTGCCGTCACGCGCGGCGAGCGGACGGCGCGCGTGAGCCTGCCCGACCTGATTGCGAAAGGGGCAAATCCATCCGACATCCTGCTGCGCGATGGCGATCTCGTGCGCGTCTATGCGGCCAACGACAGCAAGGTCTACGTGATTGGCGAGGTGGCGCGCAATGCCGCGTTGACGATGAACAACGGAAAGCTGAGCCTGAACCAGGCGCTGGGCGATGCGGGCGGCGTGAGCCAGTACTCGGGCGATGCGCAGCAGGTGTACGTGGTGCGTGGCAACGGCGGCACCCAGCCCAAGGTCTTCCATCTGGACGCCAGCACGCCTTCGGCGATGGCGCTGGCCGATGGGTTTGCGCTGCAGGCGAACGACGTGGTGTTCGTCGACACGTCCTCGCTGGTGCGCTGGAGCCGGGTGGTGAACCTGCTGTTGCCGACAGCGCAGACCGCCACGGCCAGCCGCGCGCTGGCGCCGTAGGCGTGCACATTCCTGGAGTGACTCGGTCATGAATACCTCGTACCTGGCAAATCCGGTCTATGAGCCCGCGTCCCGCCCGGCGGCACGGGCCATGAACCCGCTGACGACGCTGGCGGCAAGCCGCTGGCTGATCGCATGCACGACATCGGTCTGCCTGCTGGCTGGCATTGCCTATGCCGTGTTCACGCGCCCGGTCTATCGCTCCGACATGCTGATCCAGGTTGAGCCCAGCACCATCGAGAACCGGTCCATGTCCGGGGACCCGAAGCTGACGCCCGAGATCAAGCCCGATACGACGTCCGAAATTCAGGTGCTCAGTTCGCGCATGGTGGTATCGCGGGCGGTGGACACGCTTCGGCTCTATGTCGACGTGACGCCACGCTACCTGCCCGTGATCGGCTGGTGGCTGGCCGAGCGTGCCGAAGGCTACTCGCGTCCGATTGCCGGGCACGTCTACGGCAAGGAGCGGATCGACGTGACGACCTTCGACGTGCCGGCTGCCTTGCAGGGACAGCCGTTCACGCTCACGCTCGGCGACCACGACACGTTCACGCTGGCGTTGTCGTCCGCGCTTGGCGCACCGGTCGTGTCCCTGCAAGGCCGAGTCGGCGTGCTGTTGCGCGCGAACACGCCGCGCGGGCCGCTGGCGTTGCTGGTGCGCGCGGCGGACGGGCAGCCCGGCGCCAGCTTCACACTGAAGCGCTACTCCGAAAACGCCACCACCGAATGGCTGCAGAAGACACTGGCCATTGGCGAGCGCGGCAAGCAGTCGAGCATCATCGGGGTATCGCTCGACAGTGCAGATCCGGCCCAGGCATCGCGCATTCTCAACGAGATCGGCCGGGAGTACGTCGACCAGAACGTGCGCCGCAGGTCCGAAGAAGCCGACAAGTCCATCCGCTTCCTGGACGAGCAATTGCCACAACTCAAGAAGCAGCTGGCCGAGTCCGAGAGCAGCTATAACGCCTTTCGTGCCCAGCAGGGCACGGTCGATACCAGCCAGGAAGCCCGGGCGCTGCTGCAGCAGAGCGTGGAGGCCGAGACCCGGCTGGTGGACCTGCGTCAGAAGCGCCAGGAGCTGCTGACGCAGTACACCGAGAAGCACCCGGCATTGCTGAGCATCGACGGCCAGTTGCGCGAGGCGCAGGCCGCGTGGTCCGTCGTACAGGCCCGGACGCGCCAGTTGCCGCTGATCGAGCAGAAGGTGCTGCAGCTGCAGCGCAACATGCAGGTGGATACGGAGCTGTACACGAACCGCCTGAACGCGCGCCAGCAACTGACGCTGGTGCGGGCTGGCAAGGTGGCGAGTGTGCGCCTGATCGATCCGGCCACGCCGCCCGAGACGCCGATCAAGCCCCGGCGTGGCGTGGCCGTGGCGGGGTCGATGCTGACCGGGCTGCTGGCCGGCATCGTGCTGGCGATGGCGCGGCGGCGCATTGCCGGCACCGTGCAGGACCGCGAGGAGATCGAGATCGCCACGGGCATACCGGTCTATGCCACCGTGCCGCGCAGCCGCCTGACGGGACCGCTACGTTCATCGTGGCCGCATCTTCAGGGCGGCCGCTCGCACCTGCCCGATGCGGCCATCGAAAGCCTGCGCGCGGTGCGCACGACGTTGCATTTTGCGCTCAGCGATGCACCGAATCGCGTGGTGCTCATCACCGGCCCTACTGCGGGGGTGGGCAAGTCGTTCGTCGCCGCGAACCTGGCAACGCTGGCGGGGGCCTCGAAACGGCGCGTGCTGCTGATCGACGCCGACCTGCGCAATGGCGTGCTGCACAAGCGCTTCCGGGTAGACCGTGGCCCGGGCCTGGCCGAGGTGCTGGCCGGCACGTGCGAGGCCAGTGAAGTGATCCGGCGCGACGTTGCGCACGGCCTGGACTTCCTGTCGACGGGGGCGCTCACGGCTGGCCCCAGCGAATTGCTGCTGCAGCCCGAGCTGTCGGCGCTGGTCCAGCGGGTGGCGTCGCAATACGACATGGTCGTGCTCGACGGGCCGCCGCTGCTGCCGGTTGCCGATGCGCTGGTGCTCGGTCGCCTTGCCGGTACGGTGTTCATGGTGGCGCGCCACCGCGTGACCACGGTCGAGCAGATCGACGAGAGCACACGGCGGCTGGCCCAGGCCAGCGTCGCGGTGCGCGGCGTGATCTTCAACGATTTCACCGGCGCACTGCATCGCTACAGCTACGCCTACGGCGTTACCGAAGGCCATCCTGGCACGCCCGCCTGACACGGAGAACCGACATGGCGCACCTGCACCACAAGCGCATCACGCTGGTGACCGTCACCTACGGCGACCGCCTGCACTACTGCGCGGAACTGCTGCGGCGCAGCTTCGAGCGCGAGGGCGTGGCGCACGCCATCGTCGTCAGCAACAACGCCAGCGCCGATCTGTCGCCGCTGGAGGCGGCCTGGGGCAGGCGCGTGACCATCGTGCGGCTTGCCGCCAACACGGGGTCGGCCAATGGCTATGCGGTGGGCATCGCCCGGGCGCTGGAACGCGATGCCACCGATTACATCTGGCTGATGGACGACGACAACGCGCCGTGCGAAGGGGCGCTCGATGCGCTATGCCACCAGCTGGATGTGCTGACACGCAAGCAGGGCCGAAACCGCGTGGCAGTGCTCGGCTTCCGTCCCGACCACCAGGGCGACATCGCCGCAGGCGTGCCGGCGGGCCTGGCCATGCCACCGCGCTCCAGCTACTTCGGCTTTCACGTTGGGCGCATCCCGTACAAGATCTGGCGGCGCACGCCCTGGGGCAGGCCGCGGCCCGATGCGATTCCCGCCGTGGTGCAGCTGCCGTTCGCGCCATACGGCGGCCTGCTTGGCCATCGCGAGATGTACGTGGACCTGGGACTTCCGGAGCCGGAACTGGTGCTCTACGCCGACGATACCGAATACACGTGGCGGCTCACGGCCCGGGGCGGGTGCATCGCGCTGGTGACCGCCGCGCGGCTCGAAGACCTGGAAGGCTCCTGGAACGTCAAGCGCAACTGGAAGAACCACTTCGAATGCATGCTGCTGAGCGGCTCCGATTTCCGTGCCTACTACAGCAGCCGCAACCAGGCGTGGTTCGACCGCAACCACTGGTCCACGTCCGGTCTGATGTACCGGCTCAATCGCTTTGTCTTCCTGCAGTTGCTGCGGCTGTATGGCAAACGCCGCAACGCCGGTGCGCGGCTGCGGCTGCTGGAACGCGCGATCGCTGACGGCGAGGCCAACAGGCTGGGCTTCCACGCCGATTACTCGCTGTAGCGCTCATGCGCGCTCACACTACCGAGGCCAACATGCCGGACACAACCGTAGCGCCCGCGCTCACCATCGTGATCGCCAACTACAACTACGCGCGGTACGTGGCGGGCGCCATCGATTCGGCGCTCGGGCAGTCCACGCCAGTGCATGTGATGGTGATCGACGACGGTTCCACCGACGGCTCACGCGCAATCATCGAGGGCTATGGCGCGCGCGTCGAAGCCGTGTTTCAGCGGAACGGCGGACAGGTTGCCGCGTACAACCATGCGCTGGAGCGCGTGCGCACGCCTTATGTGCTGTTCCTCGATGCTGACGACACATTGCATCCGCAGGCGGCCGCCACGGTGCTGGCGGCTTTTGCGAAGGGTGATCGGGTCAAGGTGCAGTACCGGCTCGATGTCGTGACGGCCGATGGGGCGCCGACCGGTGTTCAGGTGCCGCAGTCGATTCGCGCCGAAGGTTGCGGGCGAATGCTACGCGCCGGATGGCTGTATCCGTCGCCGCCCGGTTCTGGCAATGCCTACCGCGTGGACGCGCTGCGCCGAATCTTTCCTGTGCCGGCCGGCGCCGACAACATGCACGGTGGGGATTTCTACGCCATCTACGGGGTGGCGCTGCTGGGTGACGTAGGTGCCATCGAGTCGGCATTGGGTTGCTACCGCGTGCATCGCCACACGCGCGCCGACGCGCCAGGCAATGGCCTTTCGCTGGCCAATGCCGAAGACGCCATGGCGGGTGCGCGGCAGTCGGCGCGGCGCTGGCAGATCCTGCGCGGTCTTGCGAAGGATAGGCTCGGCATCGACCTGCCGCCCGCCGTGCTCGACTTCTCCCTGGAGAAGGCCCAGTTTGCGCAGCACGTGTATGGCGCCACGCTGGCGCGCCGCTGGTACTGGTTCCAGCATGAATCGGGGCGATACTTCCACACCATCGCGGCCAATCCGTTCTGGAGCCTGCGCAAGAAAGTGGCGGTCGGATGCCTGACAACGCTGTGCCTGTTGCCGGCGGCCTCGTTCAGCAACCGCATTGTGCGATACATCGCCAACCCGCTCGCGCGGGCCGGCCATTAGGAGCGCCGGCGATGTCGCAGACCATTGCGATCAACGGCCGCTTTCTGGGGCGGCGCGCAACCGGTGTCGACCGCTTCGCGCACGAGGTGGTGCGCGCCATCGACCGTCTGGTGGCCGACAACGATCGCACGACGGCCGGTCTGTCGTTCGAGCTGCTGGTGCCCCCCGGGGTGGAGGTCGATCCTGCCGAGTTCCCGCACGTGCGCATCCGCACGGTGGGCCATGCCATCGGACGCCGCAGCGCGCAGTTCTGGGAGCAGGTGAGCCTGCCGATGGCGGCGCGCGGGGCCTTGCTGCTGAACCTGTGCAACGCCGCACCGCTGCTGTATCGCAATCAGGTGACGGTGATGCACGATGCCGCGCCGGTGCGTGTGCCGCAGGCGTACTCGCGCGCATTCCGTTCCTGGTATCGCATCATGGCGCCGTGGGTGGGACGCATGGCACGCCGGGTGCTGACCGTGTCGGAGTTCTCGCGCCGGGAAATCGCCGATGCCTATCGCATTCCGGGCGGCAAGATCGGCGTGCTGCCGCTCAGCGGCGACCATATGCTGCGACTGCCCGAAGTGACTGGCATCCGGCGCAAGTTCGGGTTGTCGGATCGGCCGTATGTGCTGGCGGTCAGCAGCGCGAGCTATCACAAGAACTTTCGGCTGGTGGTCGAGGCGGTAGGCATGCTTGGCGCGGCCGACTATGACGTGGTGATCGTCGGCGGCTCGGCAAGCGTGTTCCGGCCGCTGAGCGACGAAGGCGCAGCGCCGGTCACCCGACTTGGCTATGTCGATGACGCGGATCTGAAGGCCTTGTTTCGCGACGCCGCCTGCTTCGTCTTTCCGTCGCTTTACGAAGGCTACGGCTTGCCGCCCGTGGAGGCCATGACGCTCGGCTGCCCCGTGCTGGCATCCAACCTGCCCTCGGTCCGCGAGGCGTGCGGCGCCGCCGCGCTCTATTTCCGGCCCAACAGCCCGGCCGAATTCGGCGAGCTGCTGACGCACGTGATGCAGGACGGCACGTTGCGCGACACGCTGCGGCAACGCGGCTACGCGCGGGTGCAACGGTATTCCTGGCGCGACACCGCCGCGCGGCTACTTGGCGAGATATCCCCATGTCTTTCACAACGATGAACGCACGACACGATATCGGTGACGGCACCTTCGGAAAGGTTGCGGTCGTCCATGAATGGCTGGCTACCTATGCCGGGTCAGAGCGGGTGCTGGAGCAGATCTTGAAGATATGGCCCGATGCCGATCTGTTTAGCGTGGTGGACTTCTTTCCCGAGGCGTTGCGCGGGGTGCTGCAGGGCAAGCACGCGACGACCACCTTCATACAGAAGCTGCCGCGCGCGCGGAAGTCGTTCCGGTCTTACCTGCCACTGATGCCGCTGGCGGTGGAGCAACTGGACCTGTCGGCCTACGACCTGGTCATCTCGTCCAGCCACGCGGTGGCCAAGGGGGTCATCACCGGGCCAGGGCAGGTGCATGTCAGCTATGTACACTCCCCGATCCGCTATGCGTGGGACCTGCAGCACCAGTATCTGAGCGAGTCGAAGCTCACGCGTGGCATGAAGAGTTGGCTGGCGCGGGTGATTCTGCACTACATGCGGATGTGGGACCATCGCACCGCCCACGGCGTGGATGTGTTCGTGGCCAACTCGGCCTACGTGGCACGGCGCATCCGCAAGGTGTACGGACGCGATGCGGCCGTGGTCTATCCGCCAGTCGATATCGAGCAGTTCAGTCTGTGCGAGCAGCGCGAGGACTTCTTCCTGACCGCGTCGCGGCTGGTGCCCTACAAGCGCGTGAGCCTGATCGTCGAGGCGTTCGCGGAAATGCCGGACAAGCAGCTGGTGGTGATTGGCGACGGCCCGGATCTCGACCGCATCCGCGAGATAGCCACGCCGAACGTGCGCGTTCTGGGCTACCAGCCCGCCGACGTGCTGGTGGCCCATATGCAGCGCGCCAAGGCCTTTGTGTTTGCGGCCGAAGAGGATTTCGGCATCGTTGCCGTGGAGGCGCAGGCCTGCGGCACCCCGGTGATAGCGCTGGGGCAGGGCGGGGCGCGCGAGACGGTGATCGACAGTCGTGACCGCGACCTGCGCACCGGCGTGTTCTTCCCGCGCCAGACCGTGGAGGACATCGTCCGCGCGGTCTGCCGGTTCGAGGACAGCGGGCCCTTCCAGCCGGCGGCATGCCGCCGCAATGCGCTGCAGTTCTCGCCCGAGCGGTTCCGTCGGGAATTCCGGACGCTGGTGCACGCGGCCATGACCCAGGATGCCGTTGCCATGCGGTCTGCGGCGCCTTCGGTGCCACCGCTTCCGCTCACCGATCCGCTGGCGGTGGCTTCGCGCTGAACCGGCGATGACGATGCCGGGCGCCCGTAATGTGTACGACGGCTACTGGTGGGACGATCCCGCGCGGCTGCTGCTGTGCTTCATCCTGCCGCTGTACGGGCTCGTATCGCTGGAACTGCTGGGCGACCAGAAGGCCATCGATCACATCTATTTCAGCGGCACGTACGCACTGGCCGGGGCGCTGTTCCTGCTTGCGATCGCTGCAGGCGCGACGGCTGAGCGCGTGCTGGCCCCGCGCGATGCCGACGCGCCGGTGACGCTGTCGCCGCTGGTGCTCGATGCACTGTTCTGGCTGGCCTGCATCGGCTATGTGGTGATGATGGGTGGTGTGATTGGCCGGCCGGCGGTGCTGCTCTCTTACCTGAACGGTTCCGCCAGTACCTACGACGTGCTGGAACTGAAAGGGCGCGTGGTGGGCATCAGCACGCTGACGCAGGCTTCGGTCGCCTACGTGCCCCTGTACTTCGTCATCTTCCGCACACCGCCGCGTGGCGTGAACCGCTACCAGGTCTACCTGGGCGTGCTGTTCGTGCTGACGTTGCTGCGCAGCTTCATTTTTGCCGAGCGGCTGGCGCTGGTGGAGGTGGTGTTGCCATGGGCGCTGATGATGGCGCGCTTCCGCTTGCGGCCACCGCGCGGGTCGCTGCGCGCGGCACTGCTGGCACTCGGGCCCTTTGCGGCCATCCCGCCGCTGATTGGCTTCTTCATTGCCAACGAGTACAACCGGTCCTGGGAAACGTACTACATCAATATCTACGACAACATTTTCGACTTCGCGTTGGAACGGCTGGGCCTGTACTACTCGACGGCCATCAACAACGGCGCGGGGCTGCTGACGATCATGGGGTGGGGCACGGGCGCGCCGACGTTCACGTTCGACTGGCTCATCCGGTTTCCGGTCATCGGCGAGAGCTTTCGGCCGCTGGTCGGCGCCGACGACGGCTATGGCTTGTTTCTCAACACGTTCGGCGATCCGGAGTTCAACAACCCTTCCGGGATCTTCGTGCACTTCTACGAGTGGGGCGGATTCGCGTGGCTCGAGGCGGCGCTGATGGGCTGGCTGCTGGGCCGCAGCTATGCCGGATGGCGCGCCGGACACGGCTTCTGGTGTTGTGCGCATGCCGTGCTGCTGGTATCGCTGATGGAAATCCTGCGCGTGCCGAACCTGTTCAGCGGCCGCAACTTCGTGCCGCTGGCGTTGCTGTGGCTCGTCTTCCGGTGCCTGGGACGCCAGGCCACTGGCACGGCGCCAACGGCCGGCGCTCCGCTGTACGGTCGCGCCAATCTGCCAACCGCCGGTCCGCGCTGAACGAGGACCCCGCCCGATGCCGCCATCCATACGCTCCACGGCTACCTATCTGCTGCTGATACAGGGCGGCAACTACCTGTTTCCGCTGGTGTTGTTGCCGTTCCTGGGGCACAAGCTCGGCGTGCGCGAGTTCGGCGTGCTGGCCTACTGCCAGGCGTTGTCGCAGTACCTGATCCTGCTGACCGACTACGGCCACAACCTGTCGGCGACGCGGATCGTATCGCTCCGCCGCGATGATCCGTCGGCCGTGTCGGCCGTGTTTTCAGCCACGATGGCGGCCAAGCTGCTGCTCACGTTGGCGGCGGCGCTGTTGCTCGCCGGGGCACTGTGGTGGACGCCGGCCCTGCGCGAGCACTGGACCATCCTGGCGGCGGCGTTCGTTGGCGTGGTGGCGAACGCCGTGACGCCAATCTGGCTCTACCAGGGCCTGGAGCGGATGAAGGTGCTGGTCTTGCCGAACTTTGCATCCAAGGCCATCAGCCTGGCATGCGTGGTGGCATGGGTGCGCTCGCCTGGCGACGCCGCGCTGGCCGCGTTGGGCATCAGCGTCGGTACGGTAATCCTGGCGATTGCGGCGCTCTGGGGCGTGTGGCGCCGGCAACTGGCCTCGCTGGTCAGGGTGCCGGCAGCGGCAGCCATGGCGTCGCTGCGCGAAGGGTTCCCGATGTTCTTGTCACTGGTGCTGGTCAGCTTCTACGTGAACTTCAACGCGATTCTGCTCAACCATTTTCATGGCCCGGTGGCGGTGGGGCAGTTCTCGATGGCCGACAAGATCCGCATAGCGGGTCAGACAATTTTCACCGTGATCGGTACGGCGTTCTATCCGCGCATCAGCCAGTACAACGTCACCGACCCGGCCGCGGCCCGTGCGCTGATGCGGCGTGCGATGGTGGTTGTGTTTGCCTGTTCGGGCACGATGTTCGTGGCGGTGGAGCTGTTTGCAGGCGTCGGCATCCGCATGTGGCTCGGCGAGCCGTTTCACGACACCATCCTGCTTCTGCGGCTGGAAGGCGTGCTGCTGCCGCTGACCAGCGTGGCCTTCATCTTCGGCAATCTGGGCCTGATGGCGTCGGGCCGGCACCGCGCCGTGCGCAACATCTATACCGCCGTGACGGTCATGCACCTGCTCTACGCCGTGCCCTTCGTGATGTACCTGGGCGCCGAAGGCACGGTGATATCGGTGTTGATCACGGAGGCCGCCGGCGCCATCGCCTTCTATCTCTGTTACCGGCGGACGTCCATGGGCCGTGCGCCGGAAGCGATGCCGGTCGTAAAGGATTCCCCCACTGCCAAGGAGATGCAGGCATGACGCGCAAAGGCATCATTCTCGCCGGAGGCTCCGGCACGCGGCTCTATCCCGTCACGCAGTGCATCTCGAAGCAGTTGCTGCCGGTCTATGACAAGCCGATGATCTACTATCCGCTCTCCACGCTGATGGTGGCCGGCATCCGTGACGTGCTGGTCATCTCCACGCCGCAGGACACACCGCGCTTTGCCGCATTGCTCGGCGATGGCCGGCAGTGGGGGCTCAACCTGCACTATGCCGAGCAGCCGTCGCCGGACGGTCTGGCCCAGGCATTCATCATTGGCCGGACGTTCGTGGGGGGCGATCCGTCGGCGTTGATTCTCGGCGACAACATCTACTATGGGCACGACCTGGCCCGCATGCTGGCGCGCTCCGGCCGGCGCGAGGACGGCGCCACGGTGTTCGCGTATCACGTTCATGATCCCGAGCGCTACGGCGTGGTGGAGTTCGACGACGACTTCCGTGCGCTATCCATCGAAGAGAAGCCGGCGCAACCGCGTTCCAACTATGCGGTGACGGGGCTCTATTTCTATGACAACCGCGTTTGCGACATCGCCGCCGATATCCGTCCGTCGGCACGTGGCGAACTGGAGATCACCGAGGTCAACGCCCGCTACCTGGACACGGGCAAGCTTTCCGTCGACATCATGGGGCGCGGCTTTGCATGGTTCGATACCGGCACCCACGATTCCCTGATCGATGCGGCACAGATGGTATCGACGCTGCAGAAGCGCCAGGGCTTGATGGTGGCATGCCCCGAGGAAATAGCGTACCGGCGTCGCTGGATCGACGCGGAGCAGGTGGCACGTCTGGCCGCGCCGCTGGGCAAGAGCCATTACGGCAAGTACCTGCAGCGGTTGCTGGCGGAATCGCCGCGGGTCAGGTGAGCCAGCATGGGCAGCCAGTGTCGCAACGGCGTCCGATGCCAGGCGCGCGCGGGCCTGGCAGGCGTTACCGCGCACGCCGCAGATAAGTCCGCACTTGAGGGAGGCGGCTCGCGTCCGCGCCGGCGGCCTGGATCGATCCCGCGCCGGAGCATCCTGACGCTGGTGCAAGGGTCGCGCCATCGAGCGTATTGGTGCCGCAGGTGAACTGGTCCGCCGAACAGTTGCGATACGGCAGCGCAATGGCGGTGCCGCCGATGGCCGCGAAGCGGTTGTTGCTGATGTCGGCCTGGCAGATGTTTCCCTGCGCGCGATAGCCGTCGAAGCGCGTGCGCGTGACCCGGTTGCCAGTCACCTGCACGCGCGTCACGCTGCCGCTGCCGGTATTGATGTCAATGGCGGCATGGCCCGTTGCCGTGCGATTGTTGCCCGGCTGCGTCGCGTTCTGGTTATCGGCAATCGTGTTGCTGGCCACCAGCACATTGGTGGCATCGCTGGTGCGATAGCCGTCTTCCTGCGCCACCATCACGGCGGCCGCCTTCTGCACGCCCTCGATCCAGTTGCCGGCAACCGTGACATCGGCACTCCCGACGACTGCTACCCCGCGTCCCCAGGCATTGCCGGCCAGGTAGTTGCTTGTGACGTAGATATTCCGGGTCTGCGCGTTGTCACGCTGGTAGCTGACGATGCCAACCATGTCGTCGCCGGTGGCGGTGACGGACGAATTCTGCACGAGCACGTCCTGCGAGCCGCCCGTGATGTGGATGCCATCGGCCAGCGTGCCACTGATCTTGTCGCCAACGAGGGCGATGCCAACACCGCGCGACACGAAGATGCCGGCGCTGGCGCCGCCTTCGATGGTCACGTCGAGTACCTGTATGCCCGTGCCGTCGACGATGACCTTGGCCGACGTGGCGGATTCCAGCCGCTGGGTGCCTGTGCCCTTGAGCGTCACGCCGACCAGCGTCGAATTGGCACCGGTGATCTGGATGGCCTGCTGATCGGGATTCGACGCCACGAGCGTGGCATCGTAGCCCGATAGCACGACCTGCTCGCGCCGCACCGCCAGCACGCGGCCCACCAGATAGCTGCCGGGGGCGAGCACCAGCCGTTGTCCCGGTTGGAGGTTATCGAGCGCGGCCTGCAGGACATCGGCCTGGTCTGTGCCGCTGGCGCCTGGCTGCACCACCACATCGGCTGGCGCGCCAATCGCCGGGGATACCGGCGCCACCGTTTGCGGCCATTGCGCCAGCAAGGCGATACCGCCAGCCGCTACGGCTGCGATCGCGGCGGCAATGCCCAGCCGGCGGCGCATGGGGCGTCTGCCGCGCTTCATCTGCGGCTACCTCGCACCGCTACAGCATGGGTGACCGCTCCGCAAGGGTGTTTCATCGCTGCTACCGTTTGCTACTGCCTTTTTGCATGTCCGGCGCGCTGTACTGCCCGGGCTTCCATGCAGCTTACTGGCCAGCCGCGCGGTCTGCGGTGGTGCAACCGGCGCCTGAAGGCAGGTTGTCGGAAAGAAGCGATAGGTTGGCGGGAATCCGCGCCCAGCGGGGGCAGCGTGCAGAGGATATCTCTGACAGGCTCAGGGTCCCGGATCGATCACCAGTTCATTGCGCACGAGGTCTGGCTCCAGCACTTCCATGGCCAGGCGCTCGATCTGCGAGCTTGTTTCGGCATTGCGCACGCGGCCTTGCAGCACCCACATGCCGTCGTGACGAGTCGCTTGCACCGTGTGGGGATTGACCAGCGCCATCAGCCGCTCGCTGAGCACTTCGAGCCGCTGCGCATCGCCGAGCGGCCTGGCGCTGTCGGATGTGCTGCCGGGCGCCGTGGAAGTGAACTGGCCCAGTGATGCGGGGCTGGTGACGGGGCCGGTGGCATCGGCGAGCGGCGGCGGTGGGTTGGCGCCCGCGCGCGACGTGCCATACATGCCGTGCTGCTCGACGCCGACTGGCTCGTTACCGCCGCTGGGCGCATAGGGTGGAGTGGGCGACATCGACTCGTGAGCCACGCCAACTTCCTCGTATTGCTGCTTCGTGTGGTCGTCGCTGACGGCGCTATGGCCGCCATAGCGGTGGTTGGTCAACGGCTGTTTCGATGGTTGGGACATGGTTAACTCCTCTTATCGGTGGGGTGCTTGCACATAGCCATTGCCACGACTTGTGACACGTCGCGGCCCACCGTCAAGGCGTCAGCAACATGCATGCCTGCTGCACGACGACATGCGCTGCAACCCAATCTTCGCTGCAGATACACGGTGCCGTGCGGGAGCGCGCGTTTTCGAAAGTACGGGGGCGGCCCATAGGTGCGGCCCATAGGCCAATCTCACCGATCAAACTACAACCGCTCCATGCGCGCATTGCAAAGGGGGAGTGGCTGCTGTGTAGCCTGCGCCGCTTGTCACGGTCGCCGAGCCCCGCTCTTGCCCTGAAATTCGCGGGTACGTTTCATGCGGGAAGCAGGCGACGGCTCGCCTCTGTGCCGTTCATATGGGCTCCTTTTCGTGGGGCCCGCGCGAGCGCGCGGGTCCTTCTTTTTTGAAAAGAGGGCCCAGCCCGCAGTCCGCTGGCACAGCCGTTGCGGAGGCAACTCAGGCCAGTTTTGGCTCATCGACCTTTTGCTGATTGGAGAACCTTCATGTTTATCCACAACAAACGACTGCAATACACAGTGCGCGTGTCCCGACCGGATCCAGGCGTGGCCAATCTGCTGCTGGAACAGTTTGGCGGGCCGCAGGGCGAACTGGCGGCGGCGTGCCGTTATTTCACGCAGGCATTGGCCGAGGAAGATCCCGGCCGCAAGGACATGCTGTTCGACATTGCGACCGAGGAACTGAGCCATCTGGAAGTCATCGGCTCGCTGATTGCAATGCTGAATCGCGGCGCCAAGGGCGACCTGGCGGAAGGCGTGCAGGCCGAAGCCGAGCTCTACCGCTCGCTGCAAGGTGCGGGGAACGACAGCCACGTAACCCAGCTGCTATACGGCGGCGGGCCAGCGCTGGTGAACTCCGCCGGCGTGCCGTGGACGGCTGCCTACATCGATACGATCGGTGAGCCCACTGCCGATCTTCGGTCGAATATCGCTGCGGAGGCGCGCGCCAAGCTCATCTATGAGCGTCTGATCAATGTGACCGACGACCCGAGCGTGCAGGAAGCGCTGGGCTTCCTGATGACGCGGGAGGTGTCGCACCAGAAGTCCTTCGAGAAGGCGCTGTACTCGATCACGCCGAATTTCCCGCCGGGGAAGGCACCCGCCGATCCGAAGTTCGCCAGCGTGTACTTCAAGATGTCGCAAGGTGGCGAAGTGCTGCGCGGCCCCTGGAACGCGGACAGCAACTTTACTTTCATCGAGGATCCGCCACCCGCGGTGGACGGCGGCGACGGCACGGCCAGCGTTACGCTGCCGGCGGACCAGCAGTCCACGCTCGAAGCTTTCGCGATGCGTGGCCAGTCCGATATCAACAGCGATCCGGTGACCGGCGCCGACCTTGGCAAGGCCGATGGCGATCCTGACGGCGTTGGAGACCCCGATAGCGTTCAAGACGGGGCGCCCACGCGTTGACCGCCGCCATGCATGACCGCCATGCGCATTCTTGATACGGCCCGATTCCACTGGCAGCGGCATCCGTTGCGGCTGGTCTCGGGCTTCGCCATCACCCTCGCGGGGCTCATTGCTGCCATGAGTTCGCTCTAGGCGGTAGGGGCAGCCCTTTCCGCATCAGACTTCCACCGGAGCATGTCATGGACATCTCGACTGTACCGCCCGAACAACGCTCTGCGCTGTCACTGCTAATCGATGACCATCGGGCAGTACAGGCGCTTTTTCAGCGCTTCGACTCCGCAAGCACACAGGAGCGGCAGGCCATCGCGACACAGGCTTGCCAGCAATTGACAGTACATACCCAGCTTGAGGAGGAGATTTTCTATCCGGCGATTCGCGGCTTCTCGGCGGAGCTGGACAAGTTGCTGGACGAAGCCAAGGACGAGCACGCAGAGGCGAAAGCCATCATTGCCAAGATTCAGGCAAATTCGTCAGAAGGCCTCGCGGAAAATTTCAAAGCGCTGGTGTCGGGGGTGGAACATCACGTCGAGGAGGAAGAGGGCGAGATGTTTCCGATGGTGGTTTCGAATGCGGTCCCGCTTGAGGACGTTGCCACGAAGTTGCGCACGCGCAAGGGCGAGCTGGCATAACGCCAATCCCGCCTTCTCCAAATTGGCAGCCGGCCCGCGTTGTTACCGAGCCGGCTGCCATCTTTGCCAGAAATACCGATTCGCTCAGTCTCCGCAGTGGCGCCCGGGAGGCGTAGCCACGCAGAACAGGCTCATCGCGGCCGCTGGCGTTCCCGACTTGATTCCCGACAGCCATTGCGCCAGGCGAATCTTCAGTGGCGGCCGGCCAATCTCGCCGGTGAACACTTCGGCACCTACCAGATGATTGTGCGGCAACACCGTAACGCGCCAGCCATCTGGTTCCAGGGCACGCCGCAAGAATGCCTCGCTGACGCCGTCCCCCGGGCGATGGTGCAATTCCGTGGCCAATGCCCAGAACTGCTCGTTGTCTGCCGCGGCATGACCGCCGAATTTGAGCCAGCGATAGATCGGCAAGCGCAGCCGCCACATACCCATGGCCAGGCCGCGAAAATCCCAGGCGCTCTGCTGGGGGTCGTGATCGGTAATCAGTATGCCGTTCGGCTTGACCAGACGCCTGGCCTCGGCAAGCACTCGCGCCATGTCGTCGCAGTGATGCAGCGACCCGTTGATGGCCACGATGTCCGCAATGCCGGAGGCCAGCGGGATATCGTGCGCATCGGCATGGAGTGGCACGTAGCCCACCGACGCGGCGCGCTCCAGGCTGCCTTCGGCAATATCGACACCAATCGCCACACGCGGCTTGCCGCCGAGCGTGGCCAGGACGTTGCCGGGTCCGCAGCCGATGTCGACCAGAACCTTGTCGTCGAGCGAGCCGATGGCCGCTTGCCAGCGCTCTCGCCATTGCGGGTAGCGATGCACATGGGCCAGCCAGTCATCCATCCACTTCGGATGGCTGAAGTAATGCGCATTGGCCAGCATCCCGCCTGTGCACCGGAAGGCTGCGTGGGGATACAGGCCGGCACTGACGTTGGCATCCTCCCGCAGATATGGCCTCAATTGCCGTAGCCATCCGTACCCGAATTCGTCGCGGTGATGCGTCGACTCGGGCTCTGCCTGCATGATGTTCACTGCTGGTGACTCTATGGCGACCGGCCCCATAACTTTCCCCGGAGAGGACTACATCAAGGGCATCCCAGATAGCGCGTGAGGCGATTGAATCTGTCGGTGCGTGGGATGGCAAGAGAATTGATTGATAGCGCGAATACTGCGAAACGTGAAAACGTTGGGAATAATAGGCAGCATGCGTGCACTGCAGCAACGTCCGAAGCATCACCTGACGGCGAGATTTGTGCGCCAGCGCACTTAGCAGGCGATCTTGTTGTCGTTGCTGACAGTTCTTGTACTTTTTTCCTCTCGCGATCGGACACGCAAAACGCCCGTGCAAGAATTGCACGGGCAGGCTGTCGGCATAACGTTTCCCGTCTGCGTGTCGGCGCGGATCGGAAAGGGTTGTTACTTCCCCTTCCCGGTCTGCATCTTTTTGGTGCCGGCCGTGGCCTGATGCTGATGGCGGGGATCTTCGTTGCGGAAGCCGCCGTAGCTGCTCTGGCCGGGGTCGGCGCTGCGGCTCTTCAACTCGTCCGCACGACGGTCGGTGCGCGCACCCGGATTCTGGCCTTTTGCCTCAGTGCGCTTTGCGTCGGTGGAACGCGCATCGCTCGATGGTTTGCTGGGCATCTCGTTTCTCCTGGAGGGCAAGTATCCCTGACGCGTGCAAGCAATGTGCCTGTCGCGTTCCAGGCGCTACCTGCCGGGGGCCGGAGGGGCCGCGCTGGCCGGGCCCTTGGCGTAGAAGCCATCCAGCGCTTCGATCTCCGCATCGGTCAACCGCCTGGCAAAGGCGCGCATGACGCCGTCGTCGTCGTTGGCGCGGGTTGCCTGACGGAAGGCCTGCAACTGGGCGGCAATGTAGCCCTGCGGTTGCCCCACCAGTGGCGGCAGCACTGGTCCCCCGCCTTCTGCCTGCGCGCCATGGCAATTCGTACATGCAGGCAATGCACGGGCGTTGTCGCCGAGGAAATGCAGTGTGGCCGGTGCGCCAGTGGTAGCAAGTTCGCCACCGGCTGGGCGCGGCTGAGCCGCGTAGTAGCGCGCAGCGGCGGCAATGTCGGCATCGGCCATGTCCATGGCGATCGGTTGCATGATCGGCGACTGTCTTGCCCCGCGCCGGTAATCCAGCAGCTGCTTGACGATGTATTCCTGTGGCAGCCCGTCCAGTCGCGGAAACGGTTGCGGCGCCGGCGAGCTTGCCGCGTGGCAGCTCGCACATGCCGGCATGGTGGCGCCATTGCCCTGCGTAACCAGTCGCTTCTCGCGCACGGGGTCTGGCGGCGCAGCGGCGGCCAGCAGGGCCGACCACGCCGGTGGCTTTGGTACGAAATCCGCGGATCGTCGCGGCGCCTCGGGGGCATTAGCGGCACTCGCGGCACTGGCGCTGCTGCCCGCCCGCGCCGGCTCGGCGGTACGCGATGCGGACGGCGCCTGGCCGCGATGTTCGAGCAGCGTGTCGTACAGCGCTGCCACCAGCGGCAGCATCATGCCCACTGCGGGAATCAACCAGACCGCAACGGGCAGCCGGCGTGGCGCGGTTCGGCCTGCGGGCTTGTCGCTCATGTCAGCAACCTCCCCGGCGCCTTGAGATAGCGGCCATTCACGGCGTCCGCAATCCAGTATGCCGTGGCGCCTACGGTGCCTGTGGGGTTGTAGTTGGAGTTCTGCGGAAACAGGCTGGCGCCGGTCACGAAGACATTCGGGACGTCCCAGCACTGCCCGAAGCGGTTCACCACGCTGGTAGTCGGGTCGTCGCCCATCGCCGCGCCGCCAGTCAGGTGCGTGGACTGATAGCTGGTGGAAGTGTAGGGACGCTTGCGCGGCCCCGGCTCGGTAGCCACCACGCCTTTCATCGCCTTGCCGACGGCATTGCCGCGTTCGGTCAGGAAGGCCGACATGCGGATGTCGTTGTCCGGAAAGTCATAGGTGATGCGCAGCAGCGGCATGCCGTAGGCGTCCCGGTACGTGGGATCCAGGTCGAGACATGTCGTGCGCGTAGGCATGGCCGACCCCGTGATGGTGATCGAAGCCGAGTGGTTGTAGTAGCGCTTGACCGCGCGCTTCCAGGCGCTGCCCCACTGCGGCGAGCCGTGCGGCGTGGGGTGGTAGCCAATCGGCGCGCCGCTCACCACCTGGATCTGGATGTAGCCGCCGCCCACGAAGCCGTGCGGCCCGTGATCGAAGTTGTCGGCGCTGAAGTCGTCCATCGTCACGGCCGCCGCGCCGGCGCCCATGAAAGGGTTCAGGTGCGTCTGCTCGTCGAAAAACAGGTTCACGCCCGAGGTGGTCTGATGCGTGAAGTTGCGGCCCACCACGCCCTGGCCGGTGGCGGCGTCGTATGGCTTGCCGATACCCGAAAGCAGCAGCAGCCTGACGTTATGCACGCTGAATGCGCACAGGAAGACCATCTCCGCCGGCTGGAACACGGTTTGTCCGCCGGCATCCACGTAGCTCACGCCACGCGCGTGCTTGCGCGAACTGTCCAGCTCGACCTTCAGCACATGGGCGTTGGTGCGCAATTCGAACGTCTTCTGCTTGAGCGCGGCCGGCAGGATGCACACCTGCGGCGAGGCCTTGGCAAAGTGTTCGCAGCCGAAGTTCGAGCAGAAGCCGCAATAGACGCAGGCGCTCATGTTCAGGCCCTCGCTATTCACGTACGGCCGGGTCGAAAGCGCCGAGGGCTGGATGTACGGGTGATAACCCAGCGATGCGGCGGCCGTGCCGAACAGTGCCGAGGCAAACGGCACCTTCATGGGCGGATTGGGGTAGGGGCGCGAGCGCCATGGCTCGAACGGATTGCCGCCCGGCTGCAGCTTGCCCTTGAGGTTGCCCGCAAAGCCCGACGCGCCAATCAGGTAGTCGAAGCGGTCGTAGTACGGTTCGAGTTCGTCGTACGTGAGCGGCCAATCCTGCGCCGTCAGGTCGGCGTCGAAGATGCGCGCGCCATAGCGCTGGTTGTAGTGGCTGCGCAGCTTGAAGTCGGTGGGGTCGAAGCGATAGTAGGCGCCGGACCAGTGATTGCCTGCGCCGCCCAGATGGGTGGCCGGATAGGCAAACTGCCAGCAGCGCATGGGCAGGGCAACCTGGTCGGTGCGGTTGCGGAACGTGAAGGTCTCCAGCGCCGTGTCCTGATGCAGCGCATGGCGACGCGTGTACTTGAGTTCGTCATGGATGGCCGGCGCCTGGAAGTCGGGCGACGGCCAGCGCGGCTGGCCGCGTTCCAGCACCACAACGCGTGACCCGCGCGCGGCCAGCTCCTTGCCAAGGATGGCCCCTGTCCAGCCGCCGCCAATCACGACGGCGTCCACGCCCGGTAGCGTCTTGCTCATCGGATCTCCTTGCTGGGTAGCGCGCCGGTATCGGGCGTACTGCGGCAGATGTCGTTATTCGATGCCGCCAGGAACGTGACAGGCGACCGTTCCTGCACCGCCGACGAGACTTTCGTTTCCGGCTTCATGTCGTGTGCCGGGGCCGTCGCAATCGACACGGGCGCGCGGACATAAGCCACGTTATGGCGTTCGATGTCATTGGCAAAGCTGGCCATGGCGCCTGGAAAGCCAATCAGCTTCCAGCCCACCATGTCGCGGTTGCCGCCGTGAACGGGGTCGGAGAAGAACCCTTCCACCGCGCCGTCCAGTAGCATCTGGAAGAACAGCACACCCGGCAGTGCATCGAGCGCGAGCTTGCCGGCCTCCAGTTCAGCCAGAACGGCGTCCTGCGTGTTGACATCGAGTTGCGCAAAGCGCTTGCCGCCATATCGCGATGCGCAGGCGCCATCGAGCGCGGCGAGTCCAAGGCGATAGCACTCGGCCGGCGTCAAGGCGAGCTGGTAGCCCTGTTCCGGCGTGCCGGGCTGGAAGGGGCCCTGGCGGTAGAAATTCGCACCCGCGCCATAGGCGCCGGCGAGCTGGCGGTCCAGGAAGGCCGCCACGCCGGCTTCCCGGGCGCCTGGCCCGAGATCGTCGTTGGGAATCAACCGCGCGACGATGGCGTCGATGGCAGCAGTTTCGTCAGCATTGAAGAACTGGGGTATCCACTTTACCGGCGATGCGCCCGGTGATGCGCTTGGTGTGGCGCCCGGTGATGCGCCAGGCGTCACGCCCGTGGCAGGCGCTTGCGGCGTGGACGGCGCATGCTGCGCGCCCGCCAGCACTGCCGCAGTGGCCGGCACGCTAACCCCGAGGGCCTTGAGGATGCGTCTCCGCGCGGGTTGAAATCGTTCCGACATGGGCTGACTCCCAGGCGCAAAGATCATGTACGCAGCAAGAACCGTGACAGGCGCCCGCGCGTTGTGGCACGCGCGGTGCTTGGGTTCCCCAGAATCCATTGGAGAGGGTGGCCATCATGCTTGACGCACGACCGAAAAAAACTGCAATCAACCGCCTGATGGCAGCGTGCCTGGCGTTCGCCGCATACGTTTCGGTAATCACGCCAGCAGCGGTCGCCGCGACAACGGCCAGATCTGCGAGTGCCACGGCGGCGAGCGCGCCCCAGGCACGGGCGCCTGCTGGGGCCGTTCCCTCGTCGAAGCCCGCGCGCCCGGCGGCGTCTACGCCCGAATCGTCACGCGCATCGGAGGGCTCGCACAGTTCGGGCGGGAGCAGCGGCCTTCCCGGTACGGGTGCGACGGCAGGCTCGGGTGGATCCGCCGATATGCGGGGCGAACCGGCAACGCGGCGGTGAGCGGCCGTAATCCATGATGCAGCCATGACGCAGGCATGGCCGATGCGTAGCGTCGATCCGCTAACCGTTAAACAGGAGTGCAGAGATGACTGGCAAGCGACTGGACGGGCTGAAGGTGGCCATTCTTGTGACCGATGGATTCGAACAGGTGGAACTGCAGGAGCCGCGCAAGGCGTTGGACGCAGAAGGCGCAACCACGCGCGTGGTTTCGCCCAAGGACAAACAGGTGAAGGGCTGGAATATCAAGGAGTGGGGCGACACAGTGCCGGTGGATACGCCGCTGGCACAGGCGCAAGCTGCGGATTTCGACGCGTTGCTGTTGCCGGGCGGCGTGATCAATCCGGACGCGCTACGCATGGACGCTGCTGCCGTGGCGTTGGTGAAGGCGTTTGTCGACGCAGGCAAGCCTGTGGCGGCCATTTGCCATGGGCCGTGGACGCTGATCGAAGCGGGCGCGGTGAAAGGACGCAAGCTGACGTCATGGCCGTCGCTGAAGACGGATCTCGTCAACGCCGGCGCCAACTGGGTCGACGAGGAAGCTGTCGTGGACGGCAATCTGGTCACCAGCCGCAAGCCAGACGACATTCCGGCCTTCAGTCGCGCAACCATCGATCTGTTCGGCGGGGCTAGCCGCAGCTGACCGCGGCTGACCGAAGCCTGACAGCGGGTAACAGCGGGTGACAACTGGCACGTCAGGTAAATATGGCCGTCTCGAATTGCATTGCGTGCAACGTTGGCAGTGACGGACATCCGCTCGGATCGATGTAAAAGGTGCGCCGTGCGAGACAACGGGCGCTGTGTACTGGATCGTCACGCTTCTTGCGTCGGTCAGGTCTTTACGACGAACAGGAGCGCATGATGAAAGGAGTCGTATTTCACGATATCGGCGATATTCGGCTGGAGGAGATACCAGACCCAAAGCTTGAGCAGCCGGGCGATGCCATCGTCCGCCTGACGGCAAGCGCCATCTGCGGCACTGACCTGCACTTCATTCGCGGCACGATGGAAGGCCTCAAGCCCGGCACCGTGCTGGGCCATGAAGGGGTGGGCGTGGTGGAGAGCCTGGGCAGCGATGTACGCAATCTCGCGGTGGGAGACCGCGTGGTCATTCCCTCGACCATCGCGTGCGGATACTGCTCGTACTGCCGCGCTGGCTACTACGCGCAGTGCGACAACGCCAATCCCCATGGCAAGCAGGCCGGCACGGCCTTCTATGGTGGCCCCGAACAAACCGGGCCCTTCAATGGCTTGCAGGCCGAAAAGGCCCGCATTCCGATGGCGGCGGTCAACCTGGTGAAATTGCCCGATGAGGTGTCCGACGAACAGGCGCTGATGCTTTCGGACATCTTTCCGACTGGCTACTTTGCCGCCGACCTTGCCAATATCCATCCCGGCCATACGGTGGCCATCTTCGGATGTGGACCTGTGGGCCAGTTTGCCATCGCCTCGGCAAAGCTGTTTCACGCCGGCCGCATATTTGCGATCGATGCCGTACCCGACCGGCTGGAGATGGCGCGCGCACAGGGCGCCGAGACGATCAACTTCGACGAAGAAGACCCGGTGAAGGCCATTCTGCAACTGACCGGGGGGATTGGTGTCGATCGCGCCATCGACGCCGTGGGCGTAGACGCGGTGCACGCACACCACGGACCAGCCGCGGCCGACCCGGAAAACCAGGCCGGCGAGAAGCTGAAAGCCCAACTGGCGCCGCACGCCCATCCGGATCACGGCAACTGGGAGCCCGGTGATGCACCGGCCCAGGCGCTGCAGTGGGCCGTCAAGAGCCTGGCCAAGGCCGGAACCTTGTCCATCGTGGGCGTTTATCCGCCAACGGATACAACGTTTCCGATTGGTGCCGCCATGAACAAGAACCTGACGATACGCATGGGCAACTGCAACCACCGGGCATATATCCCGAAGCTCGTGGAGTATGTGCGCGCTGGCGCGATTGACCCAGAAGCCATCCTTTCCAAGGTGGAACCGTTGGCCGATGTCATTGAAGCCTATCGCCAGTTCGACAAGCGGCAGCCCGGCTGGCTCAAGGTCATGCTGGAGCCTGGCGCGTAAGTTACCGGCGCGTCCCCGCGCTGTGGCGCGGGGCGGCCTGAAGCTGGCATCTCAAAGCAGATCACGCAGCTTGTAGTACCACATGCCTAGTACGAGCGCCGGCGTGCGCAAGGCGTCGCCTCCGGGAAAGCGATGGTGCCGTATCTGCGTGAATACATCGAACCGGGTGGCATCGCCGCTGACGGCTTCCGCGATCAGTTTTCCTGCCATGCCGGCGAATACGACGCCGTGCCCGGAGAAGCCCTGCGCGTAGTACAGGCACCGCCCGACGCGTCCGAGATCCGGTGCGCGGTTCATCGTGATGTCAATGAAGCCGCCCCAGGCGAAATCGACGTTGAGCCGCGCCGTCTGCGGAAACACCCTGACCATGCGTGCGCGTATGCGCTGCACCAGGTTACGGGGCGGCTTTGCAGAGAACGTTTCTCCGGCGCCAAACAGCAAGCGGTGATCGGCAGTGACGCGGAAGTAGTCGACGATGAGATTGTTGTCCGAGGCCGCCGCCATGGCCGGCATCAGGGCCAGGGCTTCGTGCGGATCCATGGGCTCGGTGGCAATCATGTAGGTCCCTACCGGCATGATGCGCGCCTCGATCTGCGGCGCTATGCAATCGCCGAATTCACCAAGATAAACATTGCCGGCAAGCACCACGTATCGACATCGCACTTCCCCCTCGGCGGTTTTGACAACAGCCTCCTGCCCATCGTCCATCCGGTGTGCCGCCGAGTTCTCGAACATGCGCACGCCTTTTTCACGGGCCGCCTCCGCCAGGCCGAGGCAGTATTTCAATGGATGCAAATGGCCGGAGGCACGATCATAGGTGCCGGCCCAGAAGCGATCGCTGCCTACATACTCTGGCAGACCACCGCGAGGAATCCACTCCAGTGCGTAACCATACGTGTCGCTGGTATGGCGCGCCCACTTCTCCAGATCACGGACTTTGCCTTCTCGACCCGCAAGGGTCAGATACCCCGGCATATAGTCGCAATCGATTTCCCATTGGGCGATGCGTTCGCGCAGCAAGTGAATGCCCTCCACGGAGGCGTCCCAGGTTGCTTTCGCAACGTCCTGATCGCATTGACGCTCGATCGCGTGCTCGCCTTCGGCACCGAATCCGACAATGGCCTGGCCGCCATTGCGGCCCGAGGCGCCCCAACCGATGCGTTGCGCTTCGAGCACGACGACGCTGAAGCCGCGATCAGCAAGCTCGATGGCCGACGAGAGTCCGGCGTACCCACCACCCACGACGCAGACATCGGCACCGATACGCCCTTGTAGTGGCGGACATGGCGGCGGACGATCGACCCCCGCCTCATAGTACGAGTCTTCGAATACGCCCAGTTCCTTATGTATCAGTCCAGACATTCGGTTGTCTCCGTTCCCTTGCCTAAGCGACCCGAATGTTCAGGAACTGCCAAGGGTCTTCGTCAGCAGGTTCCGGGAACAGCTCCGAATGTTGCGCCAACGGTGTCCAGTCACCGTACACGCCCACGACTTCGCCAAGGTATGGCCGCGCGACGCGCAGGACGGTTTCGTAGTCGAGGTCGTCGGGCTCCACCACCCCGGCGCACGGGGATTCGAGCGCGCAGACGATGCCGCCGAGGATGCCGGCCACAACCTGCAGGCTTGTCGCGGTGTTGTGGGCAATCAGGTTTCGCGCCTGAGCCGTCGAGAGCCGTGATCCGTACCAGTAGACGCCGCGTTCATTACCCATCAGCAAGACGCCGAGTTCATCGGTCCCGCCGGTAATGTCACCGCTCAGGATTCGCTTGCCGTCCTGCTTGCGCCAGCCGCGCCCAGCCAGTTCGTCGATAGAGAGAATCGCGTCGTCGCATGGCCGATAGGCGTAGTGAACCGTCGGTCGATAGATGACCTTGCCGTTTTCCCGCAGCGTCATGTGATCGGCGATGGAAATCGATTCTCCATGGGTGATCAGGAAGCCGTGGAAAGCGCCGCTCAGCGGGGTCCAGCTTCGTACGCGTGTGGCAAATCCGGGTCGCGCGAGATACACGGCTGCATCCGAACCGAAGCCATGGCGCTCAGCGTCTGCGGGCCAATGTCGTTCGTGTGTGCCCCAACCGAGTTCGGCAGGCTGGGTCCCTTCCTCGACAAAGCCGTCCACTGACCAGGTGTTGACGAATTCGTTCGGCGCCTTCCGGGTCTTGCTGATCTGGGTATCCTGCTCGGCCACATGGATGGCCTTGATGCCAAGGCGCATTGCGAGTGTCGCCCAGTCTTCGAAGCTGGCGGGCGGCTTGTAGTCGAGATCGTTGTCCGCGGCCATGTTGACCAGCGCTTGCTTCAAAAGGGCCGATATCAAACCTGGATTCGCGCCCTGCGTCAGGATGGCCGTAGGCCCGTTGCGCTTGTCGAGGCGAAACGCGAACACGGCTTCGCGTAGCGCATAGTTGCTGCGGCGAGACAGCGATGCATCGGGGTCGAGTGCGCCGCCTCGCCATGGCTCGATGGAGGTATCCAGATAGAGGATGCCGTGCTCCCAGCAGTATCGGACCAGGGCTTCGCTGGAAACATTTACCGAGAGGTTCAGCAGAAAATCCCCATCGCTCACCAGCCGTTGCAGTTCCTCGCGATGGTTCTGCTGGGTCAGGCCTTTTTCGACAACTTGCACGCCGTAGTCGCGCGCAATGTCGCCATGCGAACCATGGGGGCTGAGGACGGTAATGCGCTTGGGGTCGATATCGATGTGCCGCAACAGCAAGGGCAGAAGCGAGCTGGCGATGCTGCCGAACCCCACGATCAGCATGCGTCCGGGGATGCTGCCATGCTTGACAAACGTTTCGGCGGGCTTGCCCATCACTTGCTCCTTGCCCGATAAGCCGTCGCTGTGCTGATGCGCGAATACGACGGCGTTGTCAGGATTACGCAAGCCGCGTGCCCGTGGGCGCACCGCACATTTCTACCCTGTCGCCGACTGGCACGAAGTTCGCATGGCGGACGGCATCAAGACTACGGTTGGAAACATATGTCGGTGCATGAAACCCCCGGCACGGCAAAGCAGCTGCCGGATATCGACGATAAGACCGGAGAGGCGGTGCTGCTTCGCACGGGTGCCGAGAAAGACGCCGTGCCACGCCGGCCGGCGGGCAAGACGATTGCAGATCTGACCCGGCTACGGCCAACGCAATGCGCCGTCGGGTTCGTCTATGTCGCGGCAAAGATGGAGGCCACACGTCGGCATGGCAAGGATCAGAGCGATGCCGCCGTGCAGCGCTTCATGCGGCGCCATCGTTTGAAGACGATCGCGGGTCCGGGCGGCGATCTGTACATCGTGGACCATCATCATTGGGCCCGCGCGTGGCTCGAACTCGGCTACGAGTGCGCGCCGGTAAAAGTGGTCCGGCATTTCAGTCATCTCGATGGCCGTGCGTTCATGAAACGCATGCGCAGGGACGGTTACCTTCATCCCTATGACGAGAACGGGGATCGAATCCGCGCCACGGCGCTGCCGCCGACAGTGATGACCATGCGCGATGATCCGTACCGGAGCCTGGCCGCATATGTCCGCGACGCCGGCGCATATCGAAAGCCCGGTACGGCATATGGAGAATTCTGCTGGACAGGATTCCTGCGGGACCGCATCAAGCAGGACCTGAGAAGCATCGCTGGCTTTGGCCTGGCATTGGCCGAATCGATTCGACTCGCACGCTGCGCAAAGGCCAGGAAGCTGCCGGGATACTGCGGAACCGAGAAGCGAGCGAGAAAATGATGTTCGGCTACAGGCAATTGGCATCGAAGAAGCGCGAGTCGCGCCAACCCTGACTGGGCGGGCCGGCCTGTCCGACTATTCACCCCAAGGCTTAACAACTATCGATATGGCAAAAAGCGAAAGACTGGGCGATTGGCTGCCGAAAGAGGAAAAGAAGATTGAGGACTTTCGGAGGATGGTGGCGGCAATCGCCATGGCGCGTAGCGCTCGCTGGCATCCGGAAACTACTGCCTTCCAGCAATTTCTGGACACGAATGCGGTGCCGCGCATGGAACTGGAGCGCGCGATAGCAGAGGCCGTGAACGAAGGCCGCACACTCGGATACCGCAATCGGGACGAACTGCTCCGCGTCATCGACTATCTGTTGACCTATGCGCCGCCATTCAGCGAGCAGAGCATGATTGTTTGTCCGCTCAACGCCGTCCTCGACTGGCTCATATGCATGCCATCTGGCTATGCATTCTTTCGACGCCCGGAAGTCAATGTTCACGTGCGTGCCTTGTTGGACCGGTGGTCGGCATTTCTATCCGGCCCTGAATCGCGCACGCACCTGAACGCCGAAAAGGATGGCTGGCTGAGCGGCGCCGCCATCGAGAAGCTTGGCTTGCAGGAATACCGCTGGGCGCCAGACAAGCCCTATGGCGGCTTTTCATCGTGGAATGCGTTCTTTACGCGCAAGTTCCGAGCGACGGCCCGGCCGGTTGCGGCGCCGGACGATGATCGGGTCATCGTCAGTGCTTGCGAATCAACGCCCTACCATTTTGCGGCAGGGGCAAGCGTGGCCGACTCGTTCTGGGTGAAATCCCAGCCGTATTCCATTGGTGACATGTTCGGTCATCGTGATCGCGAACTCGCCCACCGGTTCGTTGGCGGTTCGGTGTACCAGGCCTTTCTCAGCGCGTTCAACTATCACCGCTGGCATGCGCCGGTATCTGGCACGGTGATTCACGCCTATCGCGTGCCCGGCACGTACTACTCCTGCGTGGAAGGGGTGGGCGAGGACCCGGAGGGGCTCAATGATTCCCAGGGCTATACGACGGCCGTGGCAACGCGGGCCGTGATCGTCATCGAACCTGACAATGGCGCGCTGGGACAGGTGGCATGCGTGTTCGTCGGCATGGCCGAGGTATCCTCTTGCGTCCTCGCGGTGGAGGCAGGGCAGCGCGTTGAAAAGGGACAGGAACTCGGGCACTTTCAGTACGGCGGCTCAACGTGGTGTCTGTTGACGGAGGCGCCCTTGAAGTACGACTTGCACCATCCACCGGGTTCAGGTGAAGTGGCGCGCGTGAACGCGCCGCTGGCCACCGTGCGTTAGCGAGGTGGCCAGCGATATACGGCTGCCGTCATTGGCGGCGCCGCTGTTAGCGTCCGCCAGCACCACCACCAGCGCCGCCACCAGCACCACCACCAGCGCCGCCGCCTGCTCCCCCACCAGCACCGCCAGCGCCACCGCTTCCCGCCCCGCCGCCTCCGGAGCCGCCTACCGGGCCGGTTCCCGCCGGCCCACCGCCATGCGGGGTGCCTGAGGTTCCGCTACCGGTCGTGCCACTTCCCTGCGATCCGGCGCTCGAAGGGCCGCTACCGGAAGGGAATGCGCTGCCACTGCCGCTGCTTCCGCCCGGGCTTGTCGGGCCAGATCCCATCGTATTGCCCGAGGTGCCGCCGCCCGACGAACTGCGCTTGCCCGCGCCGGTATGGCCGCGCTGCTGCGATGTGCCGGTGGAGCCGGTGCCCGTGGCGGCGTTGCCGGTGCCCGATGCACCGCTGCTCGTGCCGCCGCTGCCCGTGCCACCGGAGCTTCCACCACTTCCCCCGCCGCTCTGGGCCATGGCCGCGCCGCCGAAAACAAGGACAACCGCGGACACGCATAGTTGCTTGGCTATTGACATGATGATCTCCAGAAAAGGAACTCTTGAGAAAGCGGCACGTGCCGCAAGGGCGCCCGTCATGCGACGGGCTTACGCGACGGGCGGTGCAGCCCCGTCCGTCAACATCACGTCTGGCCGCTCGTCCATCGCTCCAGCCAGGTCAGCATTCGGCGCACGACGTCCACGCGTTGGGATGGCTTGCCGGTTTCAAGGAAGTGGTGCGAGGCGCCGGGATACAGCGCCATCTCAGCCGGTACGTCGCCCCCGGTGAAAAGCCGTACGAAAAAGTCCTCTGCCTGCGAGAGCGGACAACGCTGGTCATCCTTGCCCTGCAAGAGCAGGGTTGGCGTCTTCACGCGTCCGGCATAGCGCGACGGCGAATTGCGCGCATACGGCACCCGATTCTCGTCGCCATCGCCTTCGCTGGGCGTGCCATCGAGTTCGTAGGCGTCGGCGTAGTAGCCGCTGTCCGAGGTGCCGTAGTGCGTCTCAAGGTTGGTGACCGGCGCGAGGATCACGGCTGCGTCGAAATGCCTGTCGCGCGTGATCGCCCAGGCGGCGGCGTAGCCACCGTAGGACTTTCCGGTGACCGCCAGCTTGCCGTTGCAGACGCCTTCGCGCGCCAGCGTGTCGGCTGCCGCCAGATGCTGTTCGAGATCGAGATCGCCCCAGCGGCTGCGCAGGCGCGCCGCGAACTGCCGGCCATAGCTGCTCGATCCCACGGCATTCAGTGCAAGAATGGTCCAGCCCTTCTCCACCAGAAGCGGCCAGTATGGATGCGAGGTGTAGGCAAGTAACGCATAGCTGGCGGGGCCGCCGTGAATATCGAGCAGCAGGGGCCCGGGCTTGCCGGCAGTGCGCGGCGTGATCACCCAGCCGTCTACGTCTTCCGTGCCGCCTTCCCCGTCGGGCACGTTGAACGCGCGCAACGTGTAGCGTGGTGCCGCGGCTTCCTGCCACCATCCGTTCAGATGGCTCAGCCGGCGCGGCTCGCTTTGATCGGGGTCCTGGACGAACAACTGATTCGTCATGGTCGGCGTCTCGGCCTGGAACGCGATGGATCCGGATTTGAGCACGCGGAAGTCCGAGATATGCCAGCTGCCTCCCACCTTTTGCCGATACGCGCCGGTTTCCAGGTCGATGTGCGCGACTTCCTGCAGTCCGCGTCGCGCCAGCAGAAACGTGAGCCCGGTGCCGTCGGCATCCCACGTCATGCTTGTGCCATCGACCACTTCGATATCCTCGTCGCCAAGACTGGACACCGACCCGGTGTCGCACGCATAGCGCCACAGCCGTATCTGCGCATCGCCATCATGCTCGCTGCCGTCGAACACGATGGTCTTGCCATCCGGCGAAGGACGAGGCGTCTGGGCCATGCCGACGCTGTCGGTCAGTTGCCGCATGTCGCCGCTCACCGTATCGACCGACCAAAGGTCGGTGCGATGGGCAAGGCGGGTGTCCCGCGTGCGCGAGATGTAAATCTTCTTGCCGTCGGGCGCCCATGCCATATCCCGGACTTCGAAGTAGCCGGACGTCAGTTGCCGGGATTTGCCGGTAGAGACGTCGACCACGAACAAGTGAATGGTCTCGCGCAGCGTATAGCCGAGACCATCCAGTTTGTACGGCAGCCGCGATATCACTTCGACATCCACGCCGTCGGGGTTGGGCTCGCCGCTCAGCGAAGCGGGGGTGTTATCCATCGACGCCAGTACGGCGAGGGTCTTGCCGTCGGGCGACCATGCATGCTCCACCACGCCGAGTTCGAAGTTGCAAAGCTGCCGCGCCTCGCCACCGGTTGGAGAGATCGAGTACAACTGCAGGCCCCGGTCGGCGCGGCTCGATACGAACGCGATCTGTTGGCCGTCTGGCGACCAGCGGGGCGATGTGTCGCGCGCCTCGCCCGAAGTTAATTGCCGGTGCGCGCCGTCGTGCGACGTGTAGAGCCAGATCGCCGAGCGATAACTGTCTGTGGCGGTGCACGGCGTTTCCATGACACATGCGACAGTGCCATCGACAGGAGACGCTTCCAGGTCGCGCAGCCGTTCGTAGCGAGCAAGGTCATCGGGTAAAAAAGTGTCTGGCATGGTTGCCTCATCCGCTCGGCCGGCTACGCGGCGCCAATTGCCGGCGCCGCGTCATGCCGGCCGTAGGCGCCGGCGGACCGCTTGGTTATGACGTCGGATACATCAGCGGCGTTCTTCCTTGCGTTCCTCGCGCTCGCTCCGCTTGTCCTCGCGGCGCTGTTCCTGCTTTTTCTCTTCCTGACGGTTTTCCTTTTTCTCTTCGCGCTGGCGTTGGGCTTGTCCCCGGTCTTGTTGCGTGGTCATGGTCAATCTCCTTGGGTAACGGGACGCCGTGTCCCGGTGACCGCACGCTGCAACGGACGTGCCAACCCGCCATCGGCACGTTCTGTCGCCATGCGCTTGCGCGCCGGCGCATGTTCCGCATGTCATTTGTGCCACGCCTCTGCTCCAAATCTGCAATGATCTGCGGCGATGCCGCGCTACGTAGCGCAACGGACGGGCATAGCAATTGCGAAGTGAAGGCGGCGAAGTGAGGGCTGCCAATTGAAGGCTGCCAATTGAAGGCTGCGAAGTGAAGGCTGTCTCAGACGCGGCGCGCATATCGCTATTACCCGTACCAAGGAGACTCAACATGCCAGACCGTGATCCACCCGTCGAACAGAAGCCCGGCCCGCCGCAGGGGCGGGTGCCGAGGATGATGAGCCGGCCCGGCTTCATCATCGCCATCACAATCTTTCTTCTCGGCATCTTTGCGCTCGGCTTCTACGCTTGAAACGCAGCATGCCGATGCCGATGGTGGCGTTATGGCGTGTTGGCGCGATGCGCGGCGGCTTTTTTCAAGCCGGCTTGGCGATCATCAGGTAAAAGATGCCGAGGAACGCGAATAGCGCCGGAAAGCCGAGTACGAACCAGGCCCAGAACAAGCGCCAGAAGCGCTGTGGAAACTGCTCGTCACCGTTGCGTACCGCTTCGGCCAGAGTGTCCCGCATCCGGATCTGTATCCAGACGACGGGCAGCCAGCACAAGATGGCCACCACGTACAGCACCAGCGACCAGCGCAGCCACGCCAGCTGCCAGTTGAATCCGGCCAGTTGCACCAGGTAGTAGCCGGTCAGCGGTTGCAGCACCGCCGTGGTCGCGGTAAAGATGGTGTCGGCGATGACGACCATGCGGGCGGTTGCGGCCGTGGCGCGCAGGTCGCGCGTCGCGACCGCCGCCACCAGGTAGAACGCGCTGCCCACCCCGGTGCCGAAGAGCAGGGTGCTCGATACCACATGGATCCATTTCAGCGTGACATAGTCCATTCGCGTCGCTCCAGGCGGTCCAGCACCCATATCAATGCCAGAATCGGCACGTTCTTCGTGATCGGCCCATAGGGGTGCAGCCAGTACTCTGGCAGCCGCACCGTGATGATGAGCATGTATCCCAGGATCAACGCTGCCTGCGCCCGCCATAGCCATGTCGGGCGACGCGGCGCCACGCTCAACACGCCAAACGCCAGATCGAGCGATGCCGCGCCGTAAAGTGCCAGCGGCTGGATGGCCGCAGGCACGCCGGCCTGGGCCAGCAGCGCCAGGCTGTCAGCAACCGGATACAGGCCAAACGACACGATGGCCGTGGCGATCCAGAGAAAGGCAACGCTCGCGCGAAGCACCCATGGCATCCAGCCCAGTAACGCTTCTGCGCGCAACCGGGCGGCATCATCGGCGGCAATGAAATGTTCCGGCGCCAGCGGCGGCCGCCCGAGTAAAGCGGAGATTGCCGTTGCGGACGCGGTGTTTCCGCGTGCCAGCATGCGCACCGCATCGGCGTTGACGGGCGCCGCAGACCAGCGTCCAAGCCAGCCGGCCAGGCGGGTTGCCGCGCCGACCGGCACAGACAACACACGCAGCTGACCGCGCCAGCCCATGCCGGCTCGCAACAGGGCCAGGTATCTCGCAAACGTCAGGGGTTCAGGCCCTACGAGTGGCACGCGGCGGTGGGCTTCGCCGGGAACTCCGCTGCCGATGGGCCGAAGCACGGCGGCCACGATTGCCGCCGCCACATCATCGACGTGTACGGGCTGGACCAGTTGGCGCCCACCTGACGGCAGCCATACCAGCGGCAAGGAGGCCAGCAGGCGGAACAGTACCGAGCTCTTGCCATCCGTGCCGTACACCAGCGATGGCTGGAGGACCCATCCACCCACGGTGTGGGCCAGCAAGGCCTCGTCCGCCGCGTGCTTGCTGGAAAGAAACGGTGTGGCGGCGTCGGTGTCTGCGCCGAGCGCGGAGAGCTGGATGACGCGCTCGATGCCTGCATGCTGGCAGGCCTCGAACAGCGCCACAGGAGCATCGCGCTGTACCCGCGCGAACGTGTTTTCACCGCCCGACTCGGCAAAGATACCCACCAGATTGATAACGGCATCGATGCCGGCCAAATGGGGCGCCCAGTCCGGCGCACGCGTCATCGACGCAAGATCGATGGCACGTATCTCGCTTCCCTGCAGGCCACACGCCGACTCCGGACGCCTGACGCCCGCCACCACATGACAACCGCTCGCTGCCAACAACCTGATGACCCTTCGGCCGATAAAGCCCGTCGCGCCGAGCACCAATATACGGTCCGCTTGCCCGAGCCGCCGGCCGAACTGTTCGGCCGCGCGCTGTTCTCGGGAACCTGTGCCGCCCTCTGTTCCGCCGCGGTCCTGCTCGCCGCCGGCCAGCGGGATTGCGCCAGCGCCATGGCGCCGATCAACGCCGTCAGCCACTGGTTGTGGGCCGATCGCGCGTTCCGGCAAAGCCGTCCGTCGCTGGCCTACTCGCTTACCGGCTATGTCATTCATCATGCTACGTCCGTTCTGTGGGCCTTGTGTTTCGAGAGCATAGCTTCGTCAGGACGGCCCTGGCTGGTGGCACGCCATGCGTTACTCGCGGGGCCGGCCGTGGCTGGCGTCGCCGCAGTGGTGGACCTGAAACTGACACCGGAACGGCTCACGCCGGGCTTCGAACGAAAGTTGAGCGGCTTGATGCTGACCGCCGTCTATGTGGCATTTGGCCTGGCCCTTGCCACATGCCACAGCCTTCGCGCGTCGCGGCGGGCCATTTCCGCGGAGTAGCGCACACGCGGCGTTAGCCCTGTTCGGACGGGCTGTGTTCGAACAGCCGGTCTATGCGCGCCTTGGCGCTCTTGATGGCGGCTTCCTGAGCCTGTTGCTTGCTGGTCTGGAATGAGCCGTGGGCGCTGTAAGACGCCTGCTCGTCGAGGGTGTACGTCCAGCACCATTTGCCGAATACGTGCTCGACGGCCTTGGCCACGATGTGGTGGCCACGATAGAAAAGACTTTTGTCCATGATTGCTCCTGGCCTCCGTTTTACTTGTCTTGCAGTTCGACATCGGGCGCCATGGCGTCCACCCGCTTGCGTCCATCGTCCAGGCAGGCGTCCACAGCCATGGAGGTGTTCTCGAAGTAGATGCCTTCCGGCGAGTCGAAAGATTCCGCAGCGGCAACGTCATGCCGCGAGATGTCGCCGCGATAGCGGTATTGGAAGCCGGTTTTTCCGCCCCCGACTTCAACGGCATATGCGGTGATGTCTGTCCCGCGATAGCTGATGGTTCTCATGGTGGTCTCCGGAATATCGCTGGGGCGTGGCTGGCCGTCATGCATGCGCCGGCTGGCCGGACGCTGAGGACGTTGAGGACGTTGCCGGGGCGTCGGCGGACCGATTGGCGATGGCTTCGAACTCCACGAGGTCATGCCCGCAGCAGACATGCACTGCGCCGGCGTGGTCGCGCGCCAGTTCGCGCAGACGCCGCTGCGACTCGAACCGCGCATGGCGATCCTTCTCGAGCATCCACTGATAGAAGCGCAGTCCGGGCGTACAGTGCGGCCGCCGCAGATCCATTTCGCCGCGATAGAAGTACGCGTCGCCGGCCATCAACAGCCAGCGGCCCGCTTCGCCTTGCACGGCGATGCCTGCGTGACCGAACGTATGGCCGGGCAGCGGAATCATGGCCAGTTCGGGAAGAATGCCGCGCAGCGGCTGGACTTGATCGAAGCCGAACCAGGTGCCGCCGCCCGTGGCGCGATAGGTCTGCCAGGCGCCCCTGGTGGACCACTGCTGAGGCCGAAAGCGTTGGCGGTCCATCCAGGTACGTTGCGCCACGGCGTAGTCACGCTCTGTCGCCATCAGGTGAACCGTCGCCCATGGGAAATCGTCGAGTCCGCCGGCATGATCGAAATCGAGGTGGGTCAATACGATGTGCCTGACATCGCGCGGGTCGTAGCCGAGGCTCTGCACCTGCCGGTACGCCGTCATCTCGTCGCGAAAATCGGGGCTCACCAGGCTCAGGAAGAAGCGGCTCAAGCGCGAGCGCGGGTTGGCAACGTCGAGGCGGCCGAGCCCCGTATCGACCAGAACCAGGCAGTCCTGCAGTTCGACGAGAAGACAATGCAACGTCAGTTCGCCGCGCTGGACAATGGACGGCGTGAATCCGTCCATCAGCTTGCCGCCCAGCGGACATGTCGAGATGCAGTTCATGTGATGGATCTTAGCCATGGCGTATATCCGAGGGCAGCGTCGCGCTCTGACAGGCGCGCAGGAACACAGGAACGGACTTGTACGATGGCGTGCCGCTGCGCGGGTCGAAGTGCTCCAGCGCCACCAGCAGATTGGACTCGGGGTAGTACGCAGCGACCGATCCGCGCGCGATATCGTGCGCGACAGCGGTAACGTTGCGCAGCGTCCGCGCGCCCGGCACGCCGACGGTGTCCGACACCGCTTCGATATCGATCTTGTCACCGTGCGAGAGTCCCCGTTCAGCCAGGTCGTCGGCGTTGACAAAGACCACGTCGCGGCGGCCCGTGATGCCGCGGTAGCGGTCGTCGTAGCCATACAGTGTGGTGTTGTACTGGTCGTGGCTGCGAATGGTGGCCAGCATCAGCGCACCGGTGTGATTTCGCGATGGCGACTCGTCCAGCCCCGCCATGGTAATGAAGTTGGCCCGGCCAGTACCGGTGTTCCATTTGCGCTGTGCCGCCGCATTAGGCAGCCGGAAGCCGAGCGGCGCGCTGACTCGCTCGTTGTAGTCGTGGAACTCCGGAAACACGGCGGCGATGGCATCCCGTATCCGGTTGTAGTCGGCCACCATGCCATCCCAGTCGATGCCGGAGTCACGCAACGTCGCCTTGGCCATGGCCGCGACAATCCACGGCTCGGATCGCAGCATCGGCGATGCGGGCGGCAGCGTGCCGCGCGAGGCATGGACCATCGACATCGAATCTTCCACCGTGATGGACTGAGGGCCGCTTGCTTGCACGTCAAGCTCGGTCCGGCCCAGGCACGGCAGCAGAAATGTTTGGCGGGCGGTCAGTAGATGCGAGCGGTTCAGCTTGGTGGCGACATGCACGGCAAGATCCAGCTTGCGCATGGCCGCAAAGCACTTTTCGGGATCGGGCATCGCTACCGGAAGATTGCCCCCCAGGCAGATCAGCGCACGCGACTCGCCGGCCAGCATGGCGAGCATGGTTTCCACGGCGTTGTGACCGTGCTTGCGCGGCGCCTGAATGCCAAAGACGTCATCGAGCCGCTGCAGGAATGGCTCCGACGGAATCTCCGTGATGCCAACCGTGCGATCGCCCTGAACGTTGGAATGGCCCCGCAACGGGCAAATGCCCGCGCCTTCGCGCCCAATGTTGCCGCGCATCAGCAGCAGGTTGCAAAGCTGCTGCACGTTGGCGGTGCCCTGCCGATGCTGCGTGATGCCCATCCCATAGCAAAAGATGGCCGCGCGCGACGATGCATAGGCCTGCGCCAGCGTCATCAGGCGCTCTTGCGACAAGCCTGAGCCGGCTTCGATGGCATCCCAGGCGGTTGCGTCGAGATCCTGCACCAGCCCTTCATAGCCGAGTGTGTGGCTGGCAATAAAGTCGTGGTCGATGACGGCCGGCAGCAGCGTGGCGCGCGCGTCGCGATCCATCTCCAGCAAGGCCTTCATCATGCCCTTCAGTACAGCCGCATCGCCACCGACGCGGGGCTGCACATAGAGCGATGCAATGGGCGTGGACATGCGCAACGACATTTCGGCGGGGCTCTGTGGCGAGGTGAACCGCTCGAGTCCGCGCTCGCGCAGCGGGTTGACTACGACGATCTGTGCGCCCCGGCGTGCGGCAGCACGCAGTGTGGCCAGCATGCGCGGGTGGTTGGTCCCGGGGTTATGACCGAAGCAGAAGATCGCATCGCAGTGGTCGAAGTCTTCCAGCGTCACCGTACCCTTGCCCACGCCAATCGACTCCGGAAGCCCGACGCTCGTGGCTTCGTGGCACATATTCGAACAGTCGGGGAAGTTGTTGGTGCCGAGGGCGCGCGCGAAAAGCTGGTACAGGAAAGCCGCCTCGTTGGAGGCGCGGCCGGACGTATAGAACTCGGCCGCGTCCGGGCCGGGAAGGGCGCGAAGCGCTTCGCCGATGCGCGCCATGGCGGCATCCCACTCAATGGGTATGTAGCGATCCGTCTGTGGATCGTAGACCATGGGGTGCGTCAGCCGCCCCTCGTTCTCGAGTTCGTAGTCAGTGCGGCGCCAGAGCTCGGACACGCTATTGGCCGCAAAGAACGCCGGCGTGGTGCGGTGAGACGTTGCCTCCCAGGCCACCGCCTTGGCGCCGTTTTCGCAGAACTCGAAAGACGACGACGCGCGCGGATCGGGCCACGCACAGCCCGGGCAGTCGAAGCCGTCCGGCTGGTTCACGCGCATCAGCATGATGGCGTTGTGGCTGACGCCCATCTGTCCGCGCACAGCGCGCGCGACAGCCTGTAGTGCGCCCCAACCACCTGCCGGGCCACCGTAGCGGCCCACTCCCGGCACGTCCTTTGGCCTATCCATTCCTGTTCCCCCAGTCATGGCGAGCCACAGTCGCCCGCCGTCACTGCCGGCGCAACAAGCGTGCCCGCAGTGCCCGGGCGGAGGGTTCGAATGTACTGCCGAGGGTCTTGCACAAGTCGAACAACGCAAACGGGCGCCTTTGGCGTGACGTTATGCGAGTGTTGAGGCGGCGCGCCCGCGAAACTACAACGTCTTCACACGCGACTTGCAATCCTCGTTCTGTCGGCATTGCGCATGCGGCACGCAAAAGGTCGCAGTCCCTGCTGCATTGAGGATGGAGTGCGGCAGGTACGTTCCATGCTGGTGAATGACCCGACGGCTCCTGGGGGAGCCGTTCATATCGTCTCCTCTCCTTTGGCCCGCGTTCGCGCGGGCCTTTTCTTGCCCGTGGCGCACGGCGGCGAAGTCAAACCGGTCACCCCAGCGTCATGACGCCAGATAGCGGGACTTCCCACCGAAGGCGGGCAAAAGGAAGAAGACGCAAGCGAAGCAATGGCCCCGGCTTATCCGCGCTGGCGCGCGGGGGACATCTCTTCGTCGCGTAGTACGGCCGAAGCGCTCGCGGTGTGCGAGGCGTCTTGCGACGTCGCGCAGAAGCGCACCACGCCGTACACGTCGAGCGCGCAGAAGCCTTTCTGCAGGATCTCGGCAAGCACGGTGGGAACATGGATGCCCGGTAGCGGCGCATCGATGGTCAGGTCGGTGACGCTTTCCGTATAGGGCGTACCCAGCCACAGGCGTACTACCAGGGGGCAGTCAATGAGGTCTTTGCGGATGGGAACGATCAGGGCGCGCTGGCCGTGTCGCATGAGTCGAATATGCATGATCGGTCGCGAAGTGCATGCCGGTGGAAAAGTGGCAAATCGTCTTGGCGGATCGAGGAGTGCCGATACTCGTCGTCTTCATTATTTATCCGAAGATCGCGGCTTGGGAGGGGTAGCGTGTGTCCGTATGGGTTGAATTTCGGACACGTTCACAATGGGAAGCCTGACAAGGCGGTGAAGTGGGAGCATCGTCTACCGCACGCCACGGCAACGAGAACTACAACGCCTCCATGCGTAACGTGCAATGTTTGTCCGTGCCGGACGGCGCATCCGGCACGTCGTGCACAAGCTCTGTTGGTGGCTTATTCGTCGCCGACCTTCTTCTTCAGATCGCGAGCCATTTGCAGATGGCCTTCCAGTTCCGGCAGGTGCTTGGCTGCGAACGCCTTGACGTCCGGGTCTTTGGCGTTGGTTGACGCCTCACGGAACATCTTCACCGTACTTTCATGCGCGGCTACGCCAATGCGGCTCGCGTACATCTTGTCGAATTTCGCGCCGCTGAGCGCGCTCAGGGCCTTCATCTCGCTCTTCTGCATGGTCGAAGGCTCCTTGGGTGGCGTGACGCCCTTTCTGGACGCCATGGCATCCAGTTCGGAGCCCACCTTGCCATGGTCTTCGATCATCTTTGCGGCAAACGCTTTCACATCGGCGTTTTGACTCTTCTGCTGGGCCAGCTTGCTCGCTTCGATCTCGGCATGGCCGCCCTGTGCTGCATTCTCGATAAATTTGCTGTCGCCGTGAGCGAGGCGGGTTTTACCGGTGGAGGCGCCGCTGGACGCCATTGCGCCCGTTGTGATATTGCCGTCGGCGCCGGATGACGGCGAAACGCTTGATCCCTGCGCCGAGGCGGCAGACCAGACGAGTACGCTGGCGATGGCGGCCAGCGGACGCCAGAATTGGCTTTGCATAAGCATTCTCCGTTTTCGTTGTCCGGGCGCCTGCCGTTGGAATGGCGGCGCCCCGAATCTCTATCCAAGCAACGAGCGTACCGGCGCGCGGTACTCGGGGTAGTCAACCACCGATGTGGGGCTTGTCGGACTGATCGCGATTGCCCTGCTCGTCCCGCGGCGAGACCTGTTCGTTCATGATCTCGTTGGGGGTAGGCTTGCCACGGCGGTGTGCCGCAGCGGGCCCGCCTCCGACCACGTCAGGATCGGTCGATGGGTTCTGTCGTTCGGAATTGAGCGGCTTGCGTGCCGGATGCCGGCTGCTGGTTTCCTCATGCTTCATGTCGACTCCTGAATTATTTCGGTCCGTGGCGTTGCTTTGCGCCTCCGCCAGCGCCGTGCGTCTTTCCGGCCTTGACGTGGCTTGCAGCATGTTGCCCGCTGCCAGGCTTTTTGCTCGGCGACGTTGCGGCCTTGCCCGAGTTCTCTTCGGCGCGGGCATCCTGCTCCGAGCGGTTTGACGGCGATGCAGTCTTGGTCATGATGGAGGGCTCCTTATGCTGAACGGATGGCTCCGGTATGCGTTGGCCGAGCGGGTCTGGCGCAACGATGGACCGGCTATCCAAGCCACCGCAAGACACGTTCCAGCTCTGGAACGCCTGAGATTTGAGGTGTGCGCCATGGTGTCCCTGCGACACACCGCCCCCGGGGGGCGAGGCCATGGTTCATCTTCGGCAGCCATCGGTAAATTTGTCGCTCAGGCCGCCAGAAATGCCAGCAATTGAAAGAATGGCAGCGAGCCGGCAGGCGGCGCCTGGCGGCTTTTCGGCGTGCCGGACCGCTAACTCTGCGGGGTCTGATTGGCGCGGCATTTGCTGGCGCTTCGACAGTCCCTCTACTCAGGCCTGCAATTCAGCAACCTATTCCCATTGCCCGCGATGTCCCAGACACTCCCGCCCGCCTTGATGCAGATTCTGCGCAGCCGGTTTGGCGTCACACGATTGCGTCGTGGCCAGGCCGAGGTACTGGCTTGCGTACTGGACGGAAGGGACACCATCGCCGTCATGCCAACCGGCAGCGGAAAGTCACTGTGCTTTCAGCTTCCGGCGTTGATGCGTAACGGATTGACCGTGGTGGTGTCGCCATTGATCGCTCTGATGCAGGACCAGGCCGCGAAACTGGGCGAGTTTGACCTTGCGCCCGCGGTACTGAACAGCGCGGTAGGCGACGCGGCGCTCGATACGCTCGCACAGCGCAACGAACGCATCCTGTTGACGACCCCGGAACAACTGGAGGATCAGGAAGTTCTGAACGTATTGCGCCGCAATCAGGTGGCGCTGTTTGTCGTGGACGAAGCGCACTGCATTTCGCAGTGGGGACATGACTTCCGGCCCGCCTATCTGGCACTGCGGGATGCCGCCGCCGCATTATCGCGGCCGCCCATGCTGGCCCTGACGGCCACGGCCACCGACGCGGTGATCGACGACATTGCCAGGGAACTCGGCATGCGCGATCCGTGCGTGGTTCGCGCGCCGTTGTTCCGACCGAACCTGGCCTACGCCGTGGAGCATGTGTCTGGCGACGCCGCCCGCCTGGATGCCGTCAGGCGTCTCGTGGCCGCGCAAGCGGGCGCGGGCATCGTCTATGCAGCGACCGTCGCCGTGGCCGAGCAGTTGCACAACGCCTTGCGCGACGGCGGCAGGCGCGCAGCGCTCTATCACGGGCGCCTCACGGCGACGCAGCGGCGAGAAGCGCAAAGCGCCTTCATGGCTGGCGAGGCGGACGTGATGGTTGCCACCAACGCGTTTGGCATGGGCATCGACAAGCCCGATGTCAGGTTTATCGTGCATGCGCAGTCGCCAGGCAGCCTGGACGCCTACTATCAGGAGTCGGGCCGGGCTGGGCGTGATGGCCAGCTTGCGCGCTGCACGCTGGTGTTCGACGAGAAGGACAAGCGCATTCACCAGTTCTTCCTGGCCACCCGATACCCGTCCGAGGCGGACCTCCGCCGGATGGCGTCGGCGGTTCGCGGCACGCCGATGGATATGTCAGCGCTGCGCACGGCACTGGACGATATTGGCGTGCGCCGCCTGCAGGTCGGCATGCGCATGCTGCGTGACTTCGGCATCGTCCAGCGTGATCGCAGAGGTCGCTTTTCGCTGTGCCAGGGCGATGAAGCCGGCGTCGGGCAGATTGCCGAGCGCTACGCGGCCCGCAGCCGTGAAGACCACGCGACCCTGCAAGCGATGCTCGAGTACGCACGCAGCGGAGGTTGCCGGTGGGCTACGTTGCTGGCCTATTACGACGAGACAGACGGCCCGGCGCGCTGCGGCATTTGCGATAGTTGCGAGCGCATGGGCGAAGTGGATATCCAACCGGCTGCCGAAGCACCGCCGGAACCGGCGCATTCCGCGCCGTTGCCCTTTGCCAAGGGAGACCCGGTGCGCGCGCGGCGGTTCGGGGACGGCGTGGTGGTCAACATATCGGAGGAGTGGGTCGAAGTTCGCTTTCCGGACGACAGTGTGCGGCGCTTCGTGCCAGGGTTTCTGCGACGCAAACGCCAGCGCGGCAGGTAGCAAGAGACGTGCTTCTTCAACGGACACGGCCGCCGTCATGGGTGGCCAGGCGCCACTATTTCCGCGGATTCTCGATGGTTATCGTCCACACCGTACCGTGCGTGGGGGATGACTGCAGGTCAAGCCGGCCCTTGATGCTGTCGAGCATATTGCGTACCGTTCGGAGTCCGATGTTCTCTGCCAGCGTGGGCGTGGTGACCCCATCGCCGCTGTCTGCAACGGTGACGGTAAATCCTTCCGGGGCAAGCCGGGACAGAGACACCAGGATTTCACCGGGCTGGTTGTCGAACGCGTGTTCGACGGCGTTCGCCACCAGCTCGTTCACGATGGTGCCGACGGCGGTGCAGGTATCGAGGTCCACGACGATGCCGAACTGGAACGCAATCTTCAGCGAGATGTTGGCTCTCGCGAGGTCGTAAAAATCATCGAAGGTGGTAGACATGGCAGCCAGATACCGGCCCAGGTCCGCACGTTCCGCCTGCTCGCTGAGGCCTAGCAAATGGTCGTAGAGCGCGGCCATGGCAAGCACGCGCCGCTCGATATTCCGCAAGTCCTTCCGGCTTTCTTCGGCCACCTTGAGCCCGATGCGCTGGACCATGGCAATGACCATCTGGAGGTTGTTGCGGATGCGGTGCTGTTGCTCCCGCAGCAACACGGCCTTGGCGTCGCGCTCGGCCATAAGCTGGTGTTGCACGCGTTGATTCTCGATGCTCTCGGCAAGCACGCTGGCCACAGACGCAAGGTACGAGAGCGTCAGGGCACTGACGCTCACTTCTTCCCGATAATCCACTTCCAATACGCCGTATGCGCCATGTTCGTTGAGCAGGGGCAGGTTCACCGAGGTGACGACCGCCTTCTCCTTGAGTAAATCAGGCAGCGCCTCCGGTGGCCGAAGACGGACATCCTGATCCACGACTGGCGCGGCTCTCCTTATCGCTTCCCCGGGAGGGTTGCCGTTGGCCGCCTTGCCGGCTGTTCTGCCAACATCCTGCGGCAACATCCCGAACTGGCTGGTGATGGCCATCGAGCTGTCGCTGCGTAATTCGATGACCTTGGCCATTGGGGCGTTGGCGCCTTTCGCGGCAATTTCTGCGCCGAGATCCAGCAGCTGCTGCAATGTGACGTCGCCCCGCGCAGCGGTGACCATCTGCGTAAACAGCCTGTGCTGCGCGAGTACATCCTCCACCCGCACGGTTTCGTCGGGCGCGGCAACGATCTGTTTCAGCGCTGCGGCCAGTGTTGCGGCCCTCGCGGTAGTCATATTGCCTCCGGTAGACGGGTAGTCATGACCAGCCGGAGGCATCATTCGTGCCGGGTCGCCGTGAACGTCCGACGCAGCTTGCAAGGCGCGCGGGAAAGATCGCTGGCACGCTTCACGCTTCACCGTTGAGAGAACTTCACTCACGGAAACGGATATGCCTGCAGCCAAAGCTGACACGACGCGCGTCGTGGCCATTGGCACATCGCTCGGGGGGCTGGCTGCCTTGCGTGCCGTGCTTGGGGGCCTGCCGCCCGATCTCGACGCTTCGGTGCTTGTTGTCATGCATATCGGTCATCACCGGAGTTTGCTGACCGATCTGCTTGCGGCACATACCCGGTTGATGGTCCGGTCCGGCACCGACCAGCAGCCGTTGGCGGCCGGCAAGGTCTTCGTTGCCCCGCCCGACCGACATATGCTGGTGGTGGATCGGCGCATCCGCTTGAGCGAAGGCCCCAAGGAAAACTACACACGGCCCGCCATAGATCCGCTGTTCCGTTCCGTCGCACTGGAATTTGGTCCTGCGGCGACAGGCGTGGTGCTGACGGGCGAACTCGATGACGGCGCGGCAGGCGCCGCAGCCATTGCCGCTTGCGGCGGCACAGTGATCGTGCAGGACCCGGACGATTGTGTCGCGCCGTCGATGCCGTCAAGCGCGCTGCGTGCAGTTCAGGCGGCGCGCGTGCTGCCGTTGGCATCGATCGCCGATGCCATTGTCGAAGCGGTCGCGTCGCCTGTTGGCCATATGGTCACCACGCCCGATACGGCGTTGCTTGCTACCGAGCTGCGCTTCGCCAAGGGCCAGCAAATCAGCGCGCCGGAAGATATGGACCGCATCGGCGAGCGAAGTACCTTGACCTGCCCCGAGTGCGGCGTGGTCTGGAAGATTCGCAATCATCACCCGGTGCGATACCGGTGCCATGTGGGACATGCCTTTACCCAAGGGACGCTGCAATCCGTGCGGTACGAGATGCTGGAAACCACGCTGTGGGCCGCGATCCGCATGGCGGGCGAGTTCGACCAGATCTTGAAAGAGGAAGCGGAAGCCGCAGGGGAGTGTGGTGATCCCGGCCGAGCGGAGTCGGTCCAGTTGCGCAGGGAAAAGCTGCGCTCCCTGGAGGCGCTCATACGTCGCGCGATCGAGGAGTAGCTGCAGGACGGTGGCCTTCGTCAGGCAAGGCATCAGTAGAGGTATCCCATGGCGCCGTCCCGAGTCTCCCATGCAGACGCCAGCCGAGCCAGACGCCGGACGGTACGGCCAAAAGGCAAATCGCCATCAGCGTCCAGACTGTGCCAACGGGCCGGGCCAGCGCTAGCCATGGCACTGCCTTGAGGACGCGTCGAGACGCTGCGGCAAGCACTGCTGACCGTCGCCCGCGTGGTGGACGATCACGCGTACCGTTAGCGCGCGACTTGCGAGGCGTCGTTCGCACGCCGCCTCATGCCACGCATTTGCAGACTTCGAACGGGCCGCCGCGTCAGCGGTACGGCCATGCGTCATTCGTACCGGTGCGCGGCAAGCTCCAGCTTCTCGGCGTTCTGGGCGGTGCTGGCCTCGAACTTGACGACACGGCCGATCTCCGGGGCGTACCAGGCTACGGCCTTGTATTGCTGCGTCATGATGGGGCCGGCACCGAACGGGCGCAGCGGCTTCTGTGCGTAGCCACGGTACGCGATGCGAATCACGCGATAGGTACCGCCCGCGACCGTCATCTCCGACTCCCCACTCGCGCTGCCTTCCAGGTCCGTCTGCGCGCCGCTGCCCGGCTGCCGGTACGAATACTTCCAGCGCGCGCCGGGTTTGACGTTGGCCGGCACCCAGCCGGACGGCGGCGAGGCGGCGTCAAATTCGCCGGCGCTTGGTGCGTTGATGCGCTCCAGTGTGCCGTCTGCGCGCTCGATGCGCGCTCCCTGGTTGTAGATCACACGGCCGTTCTCGATGCGATCGACGCGGAAGATCACATCGGATCGCCGGTTCGTGAGGCTGTCGGTCAGCACGTATTGCCAGACCTCGCCCACACGCGGCGAGCCGTCCGCGGCATTGGGGGCAGGAACAGTCGCCGCGCTTGCGGCACGGTTATCACTGACCGATGGGCGGTAGGTGGCCAGCGCCGCCGCGCCACGCGTCGTGATATCGCGCACCCATGCGGCAGGCACGGCGCGCTGTCGCGTCTTGCCCAGCGTGCCGTCATCGGCGAGGATGCCGGCCAGGCGTCCGGCATCGTCGAACAGTGCACCGCCATTGGCCGCGGCGTCGGGCGCAGCGGACAACTCGATTGTCGTCAGCTTGCCGTCGTTGCTGGCCTGCAGACCCGTCACCGTCGCCTCGCGTACCGCCACGGCACCGCTCGCCGCCGACGCCATGACCATCTTTTGTCCGAGTCCGGGCGCGGTCGATCCGGCAGGCAGCGACACGCCACTGCCCGGAAGATTCGGCACCTTGAGCAGGCACAGGTTGCGTTCGATATCTGGCGCGGCCAGCGTGGCGTCATAGGTCACGTTCTCGCGCGTCACGCTGATCGAGCGCGCGCCCGCCAGAAGCGTGCAGGCGGTGACCACCTGACCCGGCCCGATTACCACACCAGAACCGGTCGGCGACGACTGCGGGCCATTGGCGCGCACGTTATAGACGTTGCCGGTGATCTGGTCCAGCCCAATGGCGCTGGCGGACGTCGCGGAAGTCAGGAGCATGCCCACCAGAAGCGGGCGGAAGGGTGAAAGGCGCATGGTTCGAAAGCCTGGATGAGAAAGAAGCAGCAGCACGGATGGCGATTACCGCGTCGGCAACAGCATGCGCAGGTCGTCCATCGACACGGACTTCTGGACGGCAGCGGCTGCCGGCTGTGCCGCTACCACGCTGTTGGCCGGTTTGTTAGCCGTGGGCGTCGCGAAGGCCGGCGCCGCGCCCGGGGCCGGTGCGCCAGGGGCGGCGGCAGTCGTGCTCGAAGGCAGGTTGTCATCGTCGGCGCCCGTACGGCCATTGATGATGGTGTTCGTGCCCATGCCGACGCGGACCAGGTCCGGATAGTCGTAGGCGGCGCCCGTCGACGTGTCAATGGCGGCGCCTACCAGGCCACCGATGAGCAAATTGCCGAACACGAGCCCCTTGGTCGACGATATGACGTTGGCGGTGCCGGCCGGCATGCCGGGCTTTTGGCAGGTGATACTCAGGTCGGCAAAGTCGCGACGAATCGTGACGCTGCCCGGTGTGATGACTTCATAGGTGCCCTTGCCGTTGACGAGTTCGCAACGCGCACCTGCCACACTTTGCCGGTTCTGATGCGTTTCGACCGTTACCTCTTGCGAGAGGCCGCCCACGATCGCGGCACAGCCGCCTGCCAGGCTCGTGCTGGCGATGACCAAGAATACGGACACCCGCATGCTTCCCCGAAATTTATTGTTGGTGTTCTATGTATGGCTCACCTGTCATGCAGGCGGCAGCTAATGTAGCAAGCGTGCCAAAGTCGCCATCTCCCCCTAACGAGGGGTGGTGGGACGGCTCGTAGGTAGCTTTCGACGAAAGCGTCGATTCGAAACCCGCCGATCGGTACGGCAAACAGCGGAAGGGGAAGTGCCAGCCAGCTTCCACTACGCACCGCGCGACTCGCTCAGGCCGGTGCCGGCAGCCAGGCCATCAATGCGCCGCAACTGGCGGCCGCTGTGCCAGAATGCGCCATCACCATCCCAGACCGGCGTTTCGCGGCTTCCTCGCTTGACAGGCCTATCCGCCACCGTTCCCATTTCCGTCGTCAACGGCTTCTTGTCCGGCGCCGATCCGGCCGCGATTGCGCGGCTTGCCGAGCGCTCGGGCATTGCCCATGAGCTGCTGCGTGAGCCGGCTGCGCGCGTGACCCAGGAACAGTTCGCCACGCTGTACCGGCTGCTGGCGATGGAGCTGGACGATGAGATGCCCGGCATATTCAGCCGTCCGCTGCGCAACGGGGTGCTCAAATTCCTTGGACTGAGCCTGCTCGATGCGCCGCGGCTGGAGGTGGCCCTGCATCGGTTCGGTCAGTTCTTCCACCTGATCCTGGACGAGTTCCGCGTCACGCTGCGACGCGATGGCGGTGCCGCGCATGTCGAACTGGTGGCCAATCCCGATGGGCCCGGGGTCAGCGTGCTGGGATGCGAGTTGATGCTGAAGCTCGTGCATGGCATGGCGTCGTGGCTGATCAGGCAAAGAATCCTGCTGCACGGCGCGGAGTTCTCGTTTCCGCTGCCGCCCCAGAGCAGCGACCACCTGTACCTGTTCCCGGGGCCGGTCCATTTCGACCGCACGCATACCCGTATCAGCTTCGATGCCGCCTACCTCGACCTGCCGGTGCGGCAGCGCAAGCCAGACCTGGAAAAGTTTCTGGCGCGCGCCCCAGAGGACTGGATCTTTGTGGCGTTTGCCGAACAGCTGACCTGCCATCGGGTACGCCAGCATCTGGCCGATGCCCTGCCCGCATCGCCCACCATCGACGCCGTGGCGCAGGCGCTGCATAACTCGGTGCGCACGCTGTGCCGGCGCCTGTCGGCCGAGGGCACCACGTTCCAGGCCATCAAGGACGAAGTGCGGCGCGATATTGCCATTCAGCGCCTGACCCGCTCGGAAGATTCGATCGCCGAGATCGCCTACGACGTCGGCTTCGACAACCCCACCGCCTTCCACCGCGCCTTCCGCCATTGGACGGGCAGCACGCCCAACGCCTACCGCCGCCCGCTCTGAGGGGGGCCTGTCCGCGCCGGCGGACTGCCAATCCTGGCCGTCGACTTACCGATCCTGCCACGTCAGGCGCCGCAAACGCCGTCTGCAGCCGGCGCGCCCGCCGCTGCAACGCAATGCGGCAGGATTTGTCAGCGAATGGGCCGATTTGGGTAATCGACTCCGCGCAGCGCGACATTACGATCCATCCGTCAATGTCGCAGCGCAGCGAGCCAGGGTGGCCGCGGGGCGCTGCATCTCAGGATAAAGAGGCACGAGATGAGCTATACCGCACCCACCAAGGACATGCTGTTCGTGATCCAGGAACTGGCCGGACTGACAAAAGTTGCCACGCTTCCCGGTTTCGAGGACGCCACGCCGGAGACGGTGGAGGCCGTGCTGGAAGAAGCCGCCAAGTTCCACGGCGAGGTTCTGGCGCCGCTCAATGCGGCAGGCGACAAGGCGCCGAGCAGCTGGCATGACGGCCAGGTGCGCACGACGGCGGGGTTTCGCGAGGCGTTTCAGCAGTTCGGCGAAGGCGGCTGGCAAGGCATCGTGCATCCCACCGAGTTTGGCGGGCAGGGCCTGCCCAAGCTGGTGGCCACGCCGTGCATCGAAATGATGAACGCGGCGAACCTGTCGTTCGGGCTATGCCCGCTGCTGACCGACGGGGCTATCGAGGCGCTGCTGACGGCGGGCTCCGACGAACTGAAGCAGCGCTACCTGCCGCGCCTGATTGCCGGCGAGTGGACCGGCACGATGAACCTGACCGAGCCGCAGGCCGGCTCCGATCTGGCGCTGGTGCGTTCGCGGGCCGTGCGCCAGGGCGATGGCAGCTACAAGGTGTCGGGCACCAAGATCTTCATCACCTATGGCGAGCACGACATGGCGGAGAACATCGTGCACCTGGTGCTGGCCCGTACACCGGAAGCACCCGAAGGCGTGAAGGGCATCTCGCTGTTCCTGGTGCCGAAGTTCCTGGTGAACGACGACGGCTCGCTGGGCGCGCGTAACGACGTGGAGTGCGTGTCGATCGAACACAAGCTCGGCATCAAGGCCAGCCCCACTGCGGTGCTGCAGTTTGGCGACAACGGCGGCGCCACCGGATACCTGATCGGCGAAGAGAATCGCGGGCTGGAATACATGTTCGTGATGATGAACGCGGCGCGCTTCGGCGTGGGCGTGCAGGGCATCGCCATCTCCGATCGCGCCTACCAGCAGGCCGTGGCCTACGCGAAAGACCGCGTGCAGAGCCGCCCGGTGGACGGTTCGGCCAAGGAGGCGGTACCGATCATCCACCATCCCGATGTGCGCCGTATGCTGACCGAAATGCGTGCCCTGACCGAAGGTGCCCGGGCGCTGGCGCTGGTGGCGGCCGGCTATTCGGATATCGCGCACCGCGCTACCGATGCCAAGACGCGCGCGGAATATGCCGCCGCCTATGAGTACCTGGTGCCGGTCATCAAGGGCTGGAGCACGGAAATGTCGATCGACGTGACGAGCCTCGGCGTGCAGGTGCATGGCGGCATGGGCTTTATCGAGGAAACCGGCGCCGCGCAACACTACCGCGACGCACGCATCCTGCCCATCTACGAAGGCACCACCGCCATCCAGGCCAACGATCTGGTGGGCCGCAAGACCTTGCGCGACGGCGGCGCCGCCGCCCGGGCGTTGCTCGCGCAGATCGATGACACGCTTGCCGCACTGGCCGAGCGCGGCGCGGATGCCGCCTGCAGCGCGATGCACGGCCGCTTGAGCACGGCGCGCACGGCGCTGGGCCATGTCATCGACTTCATCGTCTTGACCGCGCGTACCGAGACCAATGCCGTGTTCGGCGTCAGCGTTGCCTATCTGAAGCTGGCCGGCATCGTGCTGACAGGCTGGCAGATGGCACGGTCGCTGCTCGTCGCCACGGACCGCCAGGACGAAGATCCGGACTTCTACGGCGCCAAGATCGCCACGGCAGCATTCTTTGCCAAACACATCCTCGTGCGCGCGTCTGGCCTGGCAGCGGCCATTACCAGCGCCGACGGCACGGACGGCTACCTTGCGCTGAACCACGCACAGTTCTGAGCGCACCCCAATTTCAAGAAGATCGGAAGAGACAGCAATGGCAATCGATGGTTACAGCATGGCAACGCTCGACGCGTTCGTGGGCAAGGAATTAGGCGTATCGGACTGGGTGGAGATGGATCAGGCGCGCATCGACGCGTTTGCCGCCTGCACCGAAGACCATCAGTGGCTTCACGTGGATGTGGACCGCGCCAGCCGCGAGAGCCCGTTCGGGGGCACCGTGGCGCACGGCTTTCTGACGCTGTCGCTGCTGGGCGGCCAGCTAGCCCGCATGGGTATCGTCCCCGACGACGCCAAGGCGGCCGTGAACTGCGGGCTCGAGAAAGCCCGCTTCCTGACGCCAGTGCTGGCCGGCGCGCGGGTGCGCAATCGCGTGAAGCTGCTCGCGGCAGAGGCCAAGGGCCAGGGACGCGTGATGCTGCGCACCGAACATACGATGGAGATCGAAGGCGGGTCCAGGCCGGCCATGGTCGCCGAATCACTGGCCATGCTGGTGGCGTAGGGAGAGCGGGGATGGAAGCAACGAAGCAACGCGCCGAACGCGCCAAACGTGCCGACAATTCAGGCAAGCCGGCGCAGGTGCCGGCCACCATCGCGGGTGCGCCCAATCCGTTCGTCGGCGTGCGCCCCGAGGACCTGGTCTGCGCTGCGCAGCAGATTGGCGCGCAGTGCGCGCAGGAGCCCGCGCTGCTGCTGGAGCAACAGACGCAACTGGCCCACGACCTGCTGCGCGTGCTCGATGGCACGGCGGAAGCCCCGCCGGCGCGCGACCGCCGCTTCGCGGATCGCGAGTGGCACGACAACCCGCTGTTCCGCATGCCGTTGCAGGGCTACCTGGCCTGGCGCAATGCCGCGGCAGGCTTTGTCAGCCGATCGGTGATGGATGCCCGCAGCAAGGAGCGCGCGCAATTCTTCACCTCGCTGGTGTTCGATGCGCTGGCGCCCACCAACGTGCTGTTCGGCAATCCGGCCGCGCTGCGGGAAACGTTCGAATCCTGCGGTCTCAGCCTGCTCTCGGGCATGACCAATCTGCTGACCGATGCGCTGACCAATCAGGGCATGCCGTCGCAGGTGGACATGTCTGCCTTCCGCGTGGGCAAGGATCTGGCCACCACGCCGGGAACGGTGGTATTCCGCAACCCGGTGCTGGAACTGATCCAGTACACGCCGACCACGGCCAAGGTGCACGCCCGGCCGCACCTGATCGTGCCGCCGCAGGTGAACAAGTACTACGTCTTCGACCTGGCCCCGGGCAAGAGCATCGTGGAACACCTGCTCGGCCAGGAATTCCAGGTGTTCGCGGTCAGCTGGCGCAACCCCACGGCCGCCGAGCGGGAATGGAACCTGGACACCTACGTGGGTGCGCTGGTCGAAGCCATCCATGCGATCCGCGACATCACGGGCAGCGAGGACGTGAATCTCCACGGCGCCTGCGCGGGCGCGATGACGATGGCCGCGCTGATGGGCTACTGCGCCAGCAGCGGTCAGAACCTCGTGCACGCTGCCACGCTGATGGTGGCCGTGTTCGGCCTCGACGAGCAATCGCAGATGGGTCTGTTCGCCACGCCGGAAGCTGTTGCCACCGCGCGGCAAAACAGCAACGCCCGGGGTGTGCTCGACGGCGAGGAACTGGGCCGCATGTTCGCGTGGATGCGCCCCAACGACCTGGTGTGGAACTACTGGGTCAACAACTATCTGCTTGGCAAGGCGCCGCCCGCGTTCGACGTGCTGTACTGGAACAACGACACCACGCGGCTGCCGGCTGGCTTCCATTGCCAGATGCTCGACATGCTCTCGGACAACCTGCTTGCCGAGCCGGGCGCACTGACTGTACTGGGCCACCCGGTCGACCTGTCCAAGGTCGTTTGCGACAAGTTCGTGCTCGCCGGCGCCACCGATCACATCACACCGTGGCAGGGCGTGTTCCGCTCGGCACGGGCCTTTGGTGGCGACACTGAATTCGTGCTCAGTTCCAGCGGCCATATCCAAAGCCTGATCAACCCGCCCGGCAACGCCAAGGCGAAGTTCTTCCTGAACAGCGACGGTTCGGCCGATCCGGAGACCTGGCTGGACGGCGCCGAAGCGACCGAGGGTTCGTGGTGGGGCCACTGGAGCGACTGGCTCAAGCAGCGTTCGGGGCGCAAGCGCCGCGCGCCCGCCGCAGCCGGCAGCGCCCGTCATGCGCCGCTTGGCGATGCACCGGGGCGCTACGTGCTGGAAGCCTGAAAGCCTGAAAGCCTGAAAGGCTGATGACTGGCATTTGCGCGCTGTCCCTTTTCTTTAAGCAACCTCAGAGGAGATCATCACGATGGAATCCACCAACAACACCGCGAGCACGTTTGCCCCGCACAAGAAGCTGCTCGACTTCGTCAAGCACAACCGGCTGGACCCGGTAGCCATCCTGGAATCGCGCCGCAAGGACGTGGAGGCGCTGGCCAGTGTGAACCTGACACTGCTGTCGGGCCTGCAATCGCTGGTGCGCCTGCACGCCGAATATCTGTGCGGCACCGCCGCCGATCTGCAGTCCCTTGGCACCGCCAAGCAGGGAGACGACGCCAGCAAGGCCACCGTGCGCGTGACCGAACTGCTGCCGCTGAGCCTGAACAAGGCCGTGGCCGGCCTGCGCGGCATGGGCGACACCTTGTACAAGGCGCAGGCCGACAGCTTCGCCGTCGTGGGCAAGCGCCTGGCGGAGAACGTCGAGGAAGTCAAAGGCGTGCTGCGCGTCAAGCAGTAAGTGAGCCGGCACGGTGTGACGCCCCGTGCCGCATCACCCATTTCATTGCGGGACGACTTGATGACAACAACCGGCGCCAGCATGGAAGCTGGCCACAAGATGACAATCCGGACCGTGGATCTCGATGGACAAGTGCTGCGCGTGGGCAAGCGGCCTGGCCACGACGGCGGGCCGCCGCTGCTGATCTTCAACGGCATCGGCGCCAACCTCGAACTCGTCGAGCCGTTCGTCGATGCGCTGGATGGCGTGGAAGTGATCATCTTCGACGTGCCGGGCGCCGGCGGCTCCCCTGCGCCGCTGCTGCCCTATCGCCTGTCCAACCTGTGCGTGCTCGCCGACAAGCTGCTGGCAGACCTGGGCTATGCGGGCGAGGTGGATGTGTTGGGCGTATCGTGGGGCGGGGCGCTTGCGCAGGAATTCGCGCATCTGTACCCGGGGCGCTGTCGCCGGCTGGTGCTGGCGGCCACGTCGCCCGGCGTGCTGATGGTGCCGGGCCGTCTGTCCGTGCTTTCCAAGATGGTCGGTGCACGCCGCTACAGCGACCCCGACTACCTGCGGCGTGTTGGCGCCGATATCTACGGCGGCGCCTTCCGTGAAGATCCCGCCCTGCTGGAAGAACACGGCCAGCATATGCATCCGCCGCGAGGCCGTGGCTACGTATATCAACTGCTGGCAACCTGGGGATGGAGCAGCCTGCTGTGGCTGGGCACGCTGGTCCAGCCCACGCTGATCCTGCACGGTAACGATGACCCCATCGTGCCGGTGGTCAACGCGCGGATCCTCGCCTCACGCATACGCCACGCGGCGCTCCATGTCTTCGAGGACGGCCACCTGTTCTTGCTGACGCGCGTCGGCGAAGTGGCGCCGATGGTGCTGCGCTTCCTGCGCAGCTGACGTCCGAAGCCCGCCCTGGCGGGCGTTCGAATCCGAAAGCACTGCCGTCCAGCCGATAGCTGCGTCTGGCTGCCTTCCTAGAATGGCGAGATCGAGGAATCTTGCTCATAGGAAGCGGCATGTGGATCGTCAAGCTCGCCCTGCGCCGGCCCTACACGTTTATCGTTCTTGCCATCCTGCTGTTGCTGGGCGGGACGGTGGCCGTTGTGCGCATGCCGACCGACATCTTCCCGTCGATCGACATCCCGGTGGTCAGCGTGGTGTGGACCTACAACGGCCTGTCCGCGGAAGACATGGCGCACCGCATCGTCACCGGCTACGAGCGGTCGCTGACCACCGACGTCGACAATATCGAGCACATCGAATCGCAGTCGCTGCCCGGCGTGGCCGTGGTCAAGGTCTTCTTCCACCCGGGTGCCGATATCAACCGGGCGATTGCGCAAGCCACGGCCGGCGCACAATCGATCCTCAAGCAGTTTCCGCCCGGCGCCACGCCGCCGCTGGTGCTGAGCTACAACGCATCGACCGTGCCGATCCTGCGGCTGGCGCTGGGCAGCGACACGCTGCCCGAACAGGCGCTGTACGACCTGGGCAACAGCTTCATCCGCACGCAGCTGGCCACGGTGCAGGGCGCGTCGGTGCCGCTGCCCTACGGGGGCAAGGTGCGGCAGGTGATGGTGGACCTCAACGTGCCGGCGTTGCAGGCGCGCGGCCTGGCGCCGCTCGACGTGGTCAACGCCATCAACGCCCAGAACCTGGTGCTGCCGGGCGGCACCGCCAAGATCGGCGCGCTCGAATACCGTGTGGACCTCAACGGCAGCACGCAGACCGTTGCCGCGCTGAACGACCTGCCCGTGCGTAGCGGCCCCGACGGCACCGTCTATGTGCGCGACGTAGCGCAGGTGCACGACGGCTATGCGCCCCAGACCAACGTGGTGCGGCATGACGGCAAGCGCTCGGCGCTGCTGGAAATCGAGAAGACCGGCAGTGCGTCCACGCTCACAGTGGTGGCGCAGATCCGCGCGCTGCTGCCGCACATCACGGCCGGGCTGCCGAAGTCGCTGCAGGTGCAGCCGCTGTCCGACCAGTCCGTGTTCGTCACCTCGGCCATCGACGGCGTGCTGCACGAGGCGCTGGTGGCCGCGTGCCTCACGGCCATGATGATCCTGCTGTTCCTGGGCAGCTGGCGCGCCACGCTGATCATCGCCATCACGATTCCGCTGTCGGTACTGGCCGCGTTGATCGCGCTGGCGGCGCTGGGGCAGACGCTGAACATCATGACGCTGGGTGGCCTGGCGCTGGCGGTGGGCGTGCTGGTGGACGACGCCACCGTGGCCATCGAAAACATTGCCCACCATCGCGAATCCGGCAAGCCGCTGGAGCAGGCCATTCTGGACGGGTCGGGCGAGATCGCGCTGCCCACGCTGGTGTCCACCATGTGCATCTGCATCGTGTTCCTGCCGATGTTCCTGCTCAGCGGCGTGGCGCGCTACCTGTTCGTGCCGCTGGCCGAGGCAGTGGTGTTCGCGATGATGGCGTCGTATTTTCTGTCGCGCACGCTGATTCCCACGCTGGCGCACTACCTGCTGCGCGGCGAGTCAGCCGGGCGGCCCGCCACAGGGCCCCTCGCCCGTGCCTTCGGCGCGATCCATCGCCGCTTCGAGGCCAACTTCGAGCGGGTGCGCGGGGCGTATGGCCGCATGCTCTCGGCCGCACTGTCGAAGCCGCGCCGCACCGTGGCGATCTTCGCGCTCGGCTGCGCGGTGTCGATGGCACTGGTGCCGTTCCTGGGCCAGGACTTCTTTCCGGCCGTGGATAGCGGCGAGATCCGGCTGCATATGCGCGTGCGTACCGGTACGCGCATCGAGGAAACCGCGCGCATCACCGATCAGGTGGAAGCCGACATCCGGCGCGTGGTGGGCCCGCAGCACGTGGCAGGCATTGTCGACAACATCGGCCTGCCGGTCAGCGGCATCAACCTGACCTACGATTCGTCGCTGCCGATCGGCACGGGCGACGCCGAGATCCTGGTGTCTCTGAAGCCGGAGGCGGGGCGCTCCAGCGTGCTGGTCGACCGGCTCGACGCCGCACTGCAGAAGGATTTTCCGGGCGTGAGCTTTTCGTTCCTGCCGGCGGACATGGTGAGCCAGATCCTGAACTTCGGGCTGCCGGCGCCAATCGATATCCAGATCGTCGGCGAGGACCTGGCCGGCAATCGCAAGGTGGCCAACCAGCTGCTGCGTTCGCTGGCCGATGTGCCGGGCCTGGCGGACCTGCACCTGCAGCAGCCGGACGACCAGCCCGCACTGGGTATCGAGGTGGACCGCACGCGCGCGCTGCAGGCCGGGCTGTCTCAGCGCGAAGTGGCGCAGAACCTGCTGATCGCGCTGTCTGGCAGCGGCCAGACCGCGCCCAACTTCTGGCTCAACCCGAAGAACGGCGTCAGCTATCCGCTGGCCGTATCGGTGCCGCAGTACGCGATGGACTCTCTGCAGCGGTTGTCGAATATCCCGCTCGGCCTGGGCGCCCGCACGGCGCAAGAGGGCGGGGCGGCGCAGATCGGGCAGTTCGGCACCATTGCGCGTGGCAGCGAGCAAGGCGTGGTCTCGCACTACAACGTGCAGCCCGTGCTCGACCTGTTCGGTGCGGTGCGCGGGCGTGACCTCGGCGCCGTGGCGGGCGATGTGCAGCGCCTCGTCGACCAGGCGCGCCCGCACCTGCCGGCCGGCTCGGAGATCGTCGTGCGCGGCCAGGTGCAGACCATGCATGCGTCGTTTGCCGGCCTGCTGAGCGGCCTGGCTGCCGCCATCGTGCTGGTGTACCTGCTGATGGTGGTGAACTTCCAGTCGTGGCTCGACCCGCTGGCCATCGTTGGCGCGTTGCCGGTGGCGCTTTCCGGCATGGCATGGATGCTGTTTGCCACCGACACCAGCATCAGCGTGCCGGCGCTCACCGGCGCCGTCATCTGCATGGGCATTGCCACCGCGAACAGCATCCTCGTAATCAGCCATGCGCGCGAAAGCCTGACGGCTGGCAAGGCCGCCCGCGATGCCGCATGGGAGGCCGGCTTCAGCCGCTTCCGCCCGGTGGCGATGACCGCCCTGGCGATGCTGTTCGGCATGGTGCCGATGGCGTTGGGGTCAGGCGGCGCCGGCTCGCAGAACGCGCCGCTGGGCCGCACCGTGATCGGCGGACTGGCGTTCGGCACGGTGGCCACGCTGGTGCTGGTGCCGGTCTTCTTTGCCGCGCTGCATGGCTGGATGGCCCGCCGTGCACGCCCCGACAACCAGACTCCCGACCTCCACGAAGGCCTGGCATGACCACCACTGAATCCGACGCCAAAACCGTGGCCGCGCACGGCAATCCGCCACGGTCGCGCTTTGCCGCGCGTTTTGCCATATTTGGGCTGGCAAGCGTTGCCGTGGCGCTGGCCCTGACGGCCGGCCTCGTGCCGCGCTGGCAAGGGCAGGCAGCCCTGCAACGGCGCGTGCAGGCGGCGCAGGTTCCCATCGTCAGCGTGGTCCATCCGCGCACGGCAGCCGCCGCGCACGATATCGCGCTGCCGGCCGATGTGCGCGCCTACGAGGATGCGGCGATTCACGCGCGCGTGGATGGTTATCTGCGCCGCTGGTATGCCGATATCGGTACGGCGGTGAAGGCGGGCCAGTTGCTGGCTGAGATCGATGCCCCCGAATTGGCAGACCAGTTGCGCCAGGCGCGCGCCGACGAAGCCACGGCCGCCGCCAACTACCAGCTGGCCAGCACCACGGCCAGGCGCTGGCAAGCGCTGCAGGCCACCAATTCCGTCGCGCAGCAGGACACCGACCAGAAAGTGGCTGACATGGACGCCAAGGCCGCGCTGCTGGCCGCCGCGCGGTCGAACACGCAGCGGTTGACCCAACTGACGCGCTACACGCAGATCCGCGCACCGTTCGATGGCGTGATCACGGCGCGCAATGTCGATGCCGGCGCGCTGATCGATGCCGGCAGCGCGCCGGGCCAGGGCCGCGAGCTGTTCCATATTTCCGCCGGACGGCAATTGCGCGTCTACGCCCAGGTGCCGCAGGACATCAGCGCATCGGTGGGCCCGGGCACACACGCGTGGCTGACGCTGCCGCAAGTGCCCGGGCAACGCTACCCCGCCACCGTGGCACGGACCACCGGCGCGATCGATCCGGTCACGCGCAGTCTGCGCGTGGAACTGGACGTCGACAACCAGGACGGGCGCATCCTGCCCGGCACATATGCCCAGGTGCATCTGGAAGTGGGCAGCGCACAGACCGGGCTGGACCTGCCAGCCAATACGCTGATGTTCCCGGCGGGCGGCCCGACCGTGGCCGTGGTTGGCGCCGACAACAAGCTGGCCATCCGCCATGTGGTGCTGGGGCGTGACTTTGGCGCGCATGTGGAAATCCTGAGCGGTGTGCAGGAGAGCGAACGGGTGGTGGTCAACCCGGGCGACGGCATCGTCGCCGGCATGGCGGTGCGCGTGGCCGCTCCCATACCCGCCGCCATGCCCACCAAGGGAGCGCCGGCATGATGGCCCGTTGCATGAAGCGCACGGCGCTGATGCTGGCCTGCGCGTGGCTGGCCGGCTGTGCCAGCGTGCCGTACCAGGCGCCGGCCATGCCGTTGCCGCCCTCGTACCAGGAAGCCCCGAACAGCTTGCAGCAGGACGCCATCGCGCCGGACTGGTGGCGCGCGTACCACGACCCCGCGCTGGACACCCTGCTGGCGCGTATCGACGTCTCGAACCAGAGCCTGCTCAAGTCGGTGGCGCTGCTGAACGATGCCCGCGCCCAGGTGGATGCCGCCCGTGCCGACTACTTTCCGACCATCGGCGCTGGGGCCAGCGTCACGAGTACGCACTTGTCGGCCAACGTGCTGGGCCATTCGCGGGCCGGCAAGACCACGCCCGACTATCTGCTCGGACTCGGCGCCAGCTGGGAGCCCGACCTGTTTGGCCGCATCGGCAACAACGTCGATGCCGCACGCGCGCGCCTGCAGGCCAGCACCGACGACGTGGCGGCCGTACGGCTTGCGCTGCAGGCGGAGGCCGCCATCGACTACTTCGGCATCCGCTCGCTCGACCGCGAGGCAACGCTGCTCGACCAGACGGTGGCGGCCTACGCATCGGTGCTGCAACTGGTGACCAACCGCTACCAGGGTGGCATCGCCGCCGAAGGCGACGTCGATCAGGCCCGCGCGCAATGGGAAAGCGCGCGCGCCCAGCTTGCCGACCTGACACTGGCGCGCGCCCAGCTACTGCACGCGCTGGCCACGCTGGTGGGCGAGCCGGCCAGCACCTTCACGCTGCCGGCGGCCGAGGCAGCCCCCGTCGACAGCCATGTCACGCTGCCCGTTACGCCTGCCGCCGTGCCGGCGACGCTGCTCCAGCGGCGCCCCGATATCGCGGCGGCCGAGCGCCGTGTTGCCGCTGCCAACGCGCAGATCGGCGTGGCGCGCGCAGCGTTCTTCCCGACGCTGATGCTGAACCTCAATGGTGGACTGGAGAGTTCGGGCCTGGCCGGCTTGCTGACGGCGCCCAGCCGTTTCTGGGCCGTGGGTCCGGCCCTGGCCGCTACCGTGTTCGACGGCGGCAAGCGCGACGCGGGCGTGGCCAGCGCACACGCCCAGTTCGACGCCGCGGCGGCCGACTATCGCGAGACGGTGCTCAAGGCGGTGCAGGATGTGGAAGACAACTACGCGGCAGTTCGGCTGCTGCAAACGGAAGCGCTCCGTCAACAGGCCGCAGTCGATGGGTCGAACCGCGCGTTGGATCAGGCAACCCATCGCTACCGCGAGGGGGCCGCAGCCTATATCGAAGTCAACGTGGTGCAGGCTGCCATGCTGACGAACGCCAGGGCGCTTGAAGCGGTGCATCGGCGCCAGTTTGCCGCGAGCGTCGCCCTGTTTCGCGCATTAGGGGGCGGCTGGGTGCCTGGATGAGGAAGTTCGACGGCGCGACGGTTACCAATGGTTGCACTGGCGTGCGCGGTTCTCATTTGCACGCGCCATCGGGCGGGGCGCCAAAGCGAAAAAGGCTGGTCACGATGACCGGCCTTTTTCGCTTGGCGGCGCAGGCGCTCAGCAGTTGCCTTTCTTCGCCTGGCCCGGGGGGCAATAGTTGTTGCCAGGGCCGCCCTGCGGACGGGCGCCCGGGCCCGGGTCGGGCACGTAGTAGGCGCAGCCGCCAAGCAACGTGGCGCCGACGGTGATCATGACAAGGATGGCTTTCATGGGTTGATAGGGGCTAGCGCCCTTTTTGTCGTGGTTGGAAGTTGCACGCGCCGCCGGGCCGCGCTGCCATGGCCGGTGATGCCAGCGAATACGCGCCAAGTATCGAAACTGGCATTTGTTGACGCAATGTCGTACGGGGCGTGTATTGCAACGATTCGTAACGGGATGGGCGGTGCCGTTTCACAAGCTTCATCTCACGGCGCGCTTCCGCCAGGCAGAACCCATATCCATTAGAGCATCTGCTCTAATGCGTTGCTAACCCTGCTCGCAACGGGGATATCTCCCCCGTCTGCAAGTCGCCACAGACCTTTAGTGAAACGCTTACATGGCGTCACGGTGTGATCTAACATCGGCCCCGCTACATATGTAGCAATAACAATACAAATAAGGGGTAGTTCAGTGTCTTCCAACTTTTGTCGTGGAATGCGGCGGGCTGGCGCGCGCGCTCCCAAAGCGTCCTCCATCACCGTGGCCGTCGCCTTGCTGTTTCCGCTCGGGGCGTCGGCCGCCGAATACCTGGTCTCCAATCTGACAGAGCTGCAGGCGGCCTACACGGCCGCGAATGCCGACGGGGATAGCAGCGCTGTCATTCGCTTGAGCGCTGACATTACTGGCGCCTGGAATTTCGGTGCCCCAACGAAGCCGCTCACTATCGACACCAACGGCTTTGTACTGACGAAGACCAATTCGCTGTCGGGCGCTTTCACGTCTGCGACAGCGCCGGTCACGTTCAATGGAACATACCTGGGCTCGACGGGGGCGACGCCAACCAACGGCCTCATGATCACGGGCGGCGGCCTCGGCATCAACAACGGCAAGGTCACTGGCGGCGATACGACCACTGCCGGCGGGGCGGGAGCCACCGGCATCTCGGTACTGATCAACACGGACCTCCTCAACAACGGTTCGGTCAAGGGGGGGAGTGCTACTGGCGGCGTCGCAGCGAACGGTGGGGCGGGTGTCACGCTGTCTTCAAACGTCAGCCTGGTGAATTCGGCGACGGGCCTCATCGAGGGCGGCAACAGCTTCGACGGTGTAGCCGGTTCGGGCGTGACCATTTCGAATACGGTTACCGGCAGCGTGGTCAACCAGGGCACCATACGTGGCGGCAGCGATCTGGGCGCTGGGAGAGGTGGCCGAGGCATCTCCTTGACCGGTATCACCGGGACCAGGATCGAGAACTCCGGGCTCATCGAGGGTGGCGCGGGCAACGTAGGCATCTTCGTGCAGAACGCCGCCGGCAACCTCACGCTGATCAACGCGGGAACCATCCGTGCGGGCGCGGGCTATGCCAATGCCATCGAGTTTGCCACGGGCGCTGGGCGGTCCGTGCTTGAACTGCAAGCCGGCTCCAACATCGTCGGCAACGTCGTCGCCAGTGCCACAGGCACCAACGACGCGTTCCGCCTTGGCGGCAGCACCGACAGCGTATTCGACGTCTCCACCATCGGCGACGCGGCCCAGTACCGCTATTTCGACACCTTCACCAAGACCGGCACCAGCACCTGGGCGCTGATCGGCGCCGGCACGGTTGCTGCCCCGTGGACGGTGGACCAGGGCACGCTGCAGATTGGCAACGGCGGCACCAGCGGCAGCCTGGCCGGCAACGTGACCGTGAATACGGGCGCCACGCTCGCCTTCAACCGTTCCGATGCCTACACCTATGGCGGCGTGGTCTCGGGCGCCGGCGGCCTGGCGCAGAACGGTACCGGCACCACCACGCTGAGCGCCGCGAGCACCTACACGGGCCCGACCGCCGTCAACCTCGGCACGCTGGCCATCGACGGCTCGATTACCAGCCCGGTGACCGTGGCCGCCGCGGGCACGCTGGCGGGCACCGGCACGATCTTCGGCAACGTCACTAACAGCGGCACGGTGGCGGCGGGCAACAGCGCGGGTTGGGGCGCGCTGACCATCGCCGGCAACTACATCGGCAATGGCGGTGCCGTGCGTGTCAGCACGGTGCTGGGCGATGACAGCTCTTCCACCAGCCGGCTGGTGGTGACCGGCGACACCTCCGGTACGGGCGTCGTCCGCGTGACCAACGCCGGTGGCAAAGGCGCGCCAACCGTTGAAGGCATCAAGATCATCGACGTGCAGGGCGCGTCCAATGCCACGTTCACGCTGGCCGGCGACTACACGTTCCAGGGCCAGCAGGCCGTGGTGGCCGGCGCGTATGCGTACCGGCTGGCGAAGAACGGCGTGGCAACGGCCGACGGCGACTGGTATCTGCGCTCCTCGTTGACCGATGCCACGGCAAGCTCGGCCGGCGTGTCGGCCGCGTCGTCCACGCCGCTCTACGCGCCCACCGTGCCGCTGTACGAAGCCTACGCCAGCGTGCTGCAACGCTTCAACGAACTGGGCACGCTGCAGCAGCGCGTGGGCAACCGCTCGTGGTCGCCCAACGCCGCCGTGCCGGCCGAGCAGGAAGCGGGCAAGCCCATCGTGGGCCGTGGCGCGTGGGCGCGCGTGGAAGGTTCGAACACCCATATCGATCCGTCCACTAGCACCACCAGCGCCAGCCACGACGTGCGCATGTGGAAGTTCGAGGGCGGCGTGGACATGCCGGTTGTCGAAAACCCGTCCGGCACGCTGGTGGTGGGGCCCACCTTCCACTACGGCATCGCCAACTCCAACATCTACTCGATGTTCGGCAACGGCGCGGTGGACACCACCGGCTACGGCCTGGGCGCCACGGCCACGTGGTACGGCAACAATGGCGCCTACGTGGATGCGCGCGCCACGGTAACGTGGTACGACACCGACATCCGCTCGTCGACGCTGGGCACCAGGCTGGCCAACGGCAATCGCGGCAGCGGTGTGGCCACCAGCGTGGAAGCAGGCCACCAACTGCCGCTGGGCGGCAACTGGTCGGTCACGCCGCAGGCGCAACTGGCGTGGTCGCAGGTGCGCTTCAACACGTTCACTGACCAGTACGGCGCCGAAGTGTCGCGTGACAACGGCAACAACCTCGTGTCGCGGCTGGGCGTCTCGCTGGACCATGAAACGAAGACCGTGGCGGCCAATGGCAAGACGCGCCGCTCGCACGTGTACGGCATCACGAACCTGTACTACGACTTCCTGAACGGCAGCGCGTCGCGCGTGTCGGGCCTGAGCGTGGTCAGCAAGGAGCAGGCGCTGTGGGCCGGCCTGGGCGTCGGTGCCTCGGTGAACTGGGACGACGACCGCTACACGGTCTACGGTGAAGTGCTGGCGCGCTCCAGCCTGCAGGACTTCGGCGACAGCAACGCGATCGGCGCCAAGCTCGGCGTGCGCGTGAAGTGGTAAGGCGGTCCGCCATGTGACAAGGCCGCGCCATGCATTGCCGAAAGCATCGGCGCCGCCTGCCAGTCACCCAGCCACGTCCTTCGGGACGTGGCTTTCTTTCAGAATGCCGAACGAATCGTGCCGCCGTCCACGCGAATCGTGGCGCCGCTCACGTAGTCGGCATGGGTGCTGCACAGGTAGGCCACGGCCGCCGCGATTTCTTCGGGCCGGCCCAGGCGGCCCACGTCGTTGGGCACCATGTCGCGCACGCAGCCATCCTCGATCTGTTCCCAGGTGTTGCCCCAGCCGCGCTGTGGCGCCACGTGTTCAAGCAGCGCCTTGACTGCCGGCACGAGAATCGCGCCCGGCGCCACGATGTTCGACGTCACGCCCGTATTGCGGAGATCGCGCGCCAGCGACACCGCGAGGTTGTGCCGTGCAGCCAGCGAGGCGTTGTAGTCGGGCAGCGCCGCGTCCGGCTGGCCCGCCAGGCCGCCGCCGACCTGCACGACGCGTCCCCAGCCGCGCAGGCGCATCGCCGGCACCAGCCGCTGGATCATCCTCACCGACGACAGCACGTTGGCCTCGAACGTCTCGCTCCATTTCTCCGGCAGCGCGGTGGTCCAGTCCAGGTGCTCGTAGCGGCCCGCGTTGTTGACGAGGATGTCGATGGCACCGCCCGCCAACGCCTGCGCGGTGACCGCGTCCGCGCCGGCATCGGTCGACAGATCGCCCAGCGCGATGTCGGCGCCGCCGCCGGCGGCGACGATCGCGGCCGCCACGGCTTCGGCGCGCTCGCGCGACCGGCCATGCACGACCACGATGACGCCTTCGGCTGCCAGCAGCCTGGCGACGGACTCGCCGATGCCGGACGTCGAACCGGTGACCAGCGCCCGTTTTCCCTTGATGTTCAGATCCATGCTGCCATCCCGCTTGTGAAAGTTCTACGAGTGTATAATTTTCGTTCCAAAAAGTCTACAGGTGTATAAATTATGGCCGAGTTGGGCAGGAAGGGCGCGGCCACGCGCCAACTGATCCTGGATGCCGCGCGGCGCGTGTTCACGGCTTCGGGCTATGACGCAGGCGTGCGGGAGATTGCGGAAGCGGCCGGGGTGACCGCGATGCTGGTGAACCGGTACTTCGGTTCGAAAGACCAGCTGTTCGAGGAGGTGGTTGACACCGTGCTGTCCGCGCCCGGCATTGTGACGACCGATGTCATGGCCAACCGGGCTGCCCTGGCGGCGCTCTGCCAGGATCTCGCCCACGCGCTGGTGGCGCGCACCGCGCCCGATGCCACGCCGCTGGACGGGTTCCTGATCATGTTGCGCTCGGCCGGCAACCCCAAGGCCACGGCCATCCTGCGCGACAAGTTCGAGCGGTTCTTCGCCGGCCCGCTGGCCGCCGTGCTGCCCGGCGCTCAGGCAAAGCAGCGCGCCGCGCTGCTGCTGGTGGTCATCGCCGGGTTCCAGCTGATGCGCCAGGTGGTGGAAATGCGCGCCCTGACGGAGGCCGATCCGCAGGAACTGGCGGCACGACTGGAAGCGGTCTGCGTGCTGCTGGCCAGTGAGGCGCCGCCGGCAACGGCGCGCAAGTAGCGTATCGGCGCGGCGTAGCCCTTAGGCGGACGCTAGCGGCAGCGAAGGGTCCCACAGGATGTCCTGCAGCGTGCGGCGCTGGCGCCAGCCTGCCTTCTCCAGCATCGGGGCCTCGTAGAAGGCGGGCACCGGGCCCAGGCAGAGCAGGCCGAACGGCGTGGCGCCGTCGGGCAGGCCGAGTTCGCGGGCCAGCGCCTGAGGGTCGAACATCGAGACCCAGCCGAGGCCAAGGTTTTCGGCACGCGCGGCCAGCCACAGGTTCTGCACCGCGCAGGCGGCCGACGCCCAGGCCATCTCGGCGGGCATGCTGCGGCGGCCGAAGACCGTGCCGTCGTCGGGCGCCAGGATCACCGCCAGCAGTTCCGCGCAGTCGCGCAGCCCCTCGACCTTGAGCCGTAGGAATTCCGCCGCACGCGCGCCCAGCGCCTGGGCCGTGGCCTGCCGTTCGGCTTCCACCAGCGGCGCCAGGCGCGCGCGCCACGCCGGGGTGCTCAGGCGCATGAAGCGCCAGGGCTGCATCAGGCCCACCGAGGGCGCCTGGTGGGCGGCATGGAGCAGGCGTTCCAGTTGGGCATCGGGCAGCGTGGGGCCGGGCGTGAAGTGCCGGCAGTCGCGCCGCAGCGCCATGATGCGATAGAGCGCCGCGCGCTCGGCGTCGTCGATATGCAAGTCAGTCCACCCGGTTGACGTCCGGAAAGCGCGCCGCGAAGTCGGCCGGCATCGGCACCACGCGCTTGCTTTCGTAGTCGAAGAACACGAAGCCCGACTTCGCCATGGCGATCAGCACGCCATCCTGCGGGCGGGTGATGCGGAAGATGATGTCGCCACCGTACTTGTTGAAATCCATCACGCCCACCTCGAACAGCAGGTGGTCGCGGGCATGGGCCTCGCTGCAGTACATGGTGGCCAGGTCGGTCACGATGATCCGCGCGTTGCCCACCAGTTCGCCGCCGCCGCCATATTCATAGAGGAAGCGGGCCCGTGCCTCGGAGATCATCGAGATCATCGAGTCGTTGGCCAGGTGGTTGGCGGCGTTGATGTCCGTGACGCGGACGGTCAGGTGGGTGGAGTAGCAGAGCTGGTCGATCGGCAGATCGAGCTTGAGGCGGGCCATGGCGGTGCGATTGGTGGTGCGGTTGGTGGTGCGATTGGTGGTGCGTTCGAAGACCGCAATCTTAGAGGATTCGCTGGCGCCGGCAATTGCGGCAATCGCGGGTAGTCGCCGAAATTGGCGGCAAGCGCACGATGGCGCACCGCACCGCACCGCACCGCACCACGCCGGCCGCGTCCATCCGTCGCTCTCATCACAAAACGCGTGCAACTGCTATCCTGAAACGCAGAACCGTTTACAGGAGTCGCCCCCATGTGCCGCTGGCTGGCCTATTCCGGCCGTTCCGTCCCGTTGGAAGCCGTGCTGTTCCAGCCGGAACATTCCCTGATCGACCAGAGCCTGAATTCCCGCCTGGGCCATACCACCACCAATGGCGACGGCTTTGGCGTGGGCTGGTACGGCCGGCATACCGAGTTGCCGTTCCGCTATCGCTGCCTGCATCCGGCGTGGAGCGACACCAACCTGCGCGAGGCGGCCCGCGCGGTCAGGGCGCCGATGTTCGTCGCCCACATACGTGCGGCCACCGGCACGCCCACGCAGGAAACCAACTGTCATCCGTTCCGCTTTGGCCGCTGGCTGTTCGTGCACAACGGGCTGATCCGCGATTTCCCGCTGGTGCGGCGCGACCTGATGATGGCCGTGGCGCCGCATCTGTTCCGCTGGATCGAGGGCTCCACCGATTCCGAGGTGATGTTCTTCCTGGCGCTGACGTTCGGGCTGGAGCGCGATCCGGCGGGCGCGCTGGAGCAGATGGCGGGGCTGATCGAGAGCGTGGGCCACCGCCACGACGTGGAGCACCCGCTGAACATGACCGTCTGCGTGACCGACGGCCAGCAGATCGTCTCGGTGCGCTACTCCAGCGAGGGGGCGTCGCGGTCGCTGTTCCACAGCACGTCGTTCCGGCAGCTGCGGGCCCTGTATCCGGAAGACCCGCGCATCATCGCCGCCGGCGACGACGCGTTCCTGGTGCTGTCCGAACCACTGATCGACGTGCAAGGCGTGTGGGAGGAAATCCCGGAAGCCACGATCCTGGTGGCCAAGGGCGGCGAAATCCAGCGCCAGCGGTTCGCGCCGCGCCTGCCCGCACAGCCCTACTAGTGCGGCAGCCCGGCTTCCGCCGCGTATCGAATGCTGCCGCGCTGGATACAACCAACAGCTTCGTTCCGGTGCTCGCGTGCTGGACCAAACCGCCGGCTTCGCTTGATGTGGCGCATTGCTGTACCACCCCTCTCTCCTGCTCTCTCCCCATGAGGGGAGAGGGAGCCAAGACACTACGTCCTGGTTCCACTTGGGCGTTGCCGGCGGCGTTGGCGGTTAAACAACCAACAGCTTCGTTGTGTGTGTCCCGATGTTTTCTCCCCTCTCCCACTTGTGGGAGAGGGGTTGGGGGAGAGGGCCAGCATGTCAAGACGCAAGGCTGGCCGCGCCCTGTGCCCCCGGGCCCTCGGAGAGCGTGCTATTCTGCGCCGGCCCCCGTCGCATCCGATGCGGCAATCGTCCAATCCAATCAGGATGAAACAATGCCGACCTCCCCGATCCCTGCTTTCCAGCCGGCCTTGCCCGGCGCGGTCGATGCGTTCGGATGCTCGGCGGACAAGCTTCAGGCCGATCAGTCGCTGACCAGCGGCAGCATCCAGTTCCACCGCAAGAGTTCGCGGCAGGCGTCGGGCCAGATTGCGATGGCGGCCGCCGAGCGCGGCTTCGTGGCCGGCATTGCGCTGCGGGCCGGGCACCGCCGGCGCATCCTCCGTGGCAGCCAGGCGCGCAGCCTCGAATTCGCGGTCGGCGATGTCTACGTGCGCGACCTGGCCGAGGACTACAAGGCCGACTACCACACCAGTTTCGATTTCATCCTGATGGAAGTGCCGCGCAGCCTGATCGAGCGCACCAGCGGCGAGATGGGCCGCACGCGGCTGCGTGCGCTGCGCGAGACCACCGGCGCGCCAGACCCCGTGCTCGCGCATCTGGCACAGGCGCTGGCGCCGGCGCTGCGCCACCCCGAACAGGTGTCCCGGCTGTTCGTCGACCAGTTGAGCTTGACCATCGGTGCGCACCTCGTGAGCCAGTACGGCGACGCGCCGGTGGCGTCGAACCGGGCCAGCCGGCTGCTCTCGGCGCGCTGCGAGGCCCGCGCCAAGGAGCTGCTGGTGGCCAAGCTGGACGGCGACCTGTCGATTGCCGACATTGCCGATGCGTGCCAGTTGTCGCGCAGTCATTTCACGCGGGCGTTCCGCGATACCACGGGCCAGACGCCCTACCAATGGCTGATGGCGCAGCGCCTGGAACGGGCGTGCGCGCTGCTGCGCGATGCGGCCTTGCCACTGGCCGACGTGGCGGTGGCTTGCGGGTTTGCCGACCAGAGCCATTTCACGCGCGCTTTCTCGCGCCACATGGGCGTGGCGCCGGGGGTGTGGCGCCGCCGCGCGGCCGGCTGACTCGCGCGCGCCAGTTTTGCGCAATTCCAGACAACGGCCAGCACAATCGCACAAGGCAGGAATCCGGGCAGGGCGTACATTGCGGTGGACTGCCGCCGCGCGTGCAGCGCCGCGTACGCGTGGTCCTGGGGCGGGCGGTGCCTCATCCCGCCCACAGGAGATTCCGGCTGTGACTTCGCATGGCGCCCCGCCCACGGGGATGGCATTCCAGCAAGACGCCATCCGGCTGGTCCGTGAGACGGCGCTGGCGATCGAGCGCCGCATTCTCGAAGACCGTCATGCGCCCGGCACCGACGCCAGCCACTGCCGCAGCGATGCCGCTGTGGCGCAATGCCTGCAGGAGCAGATGGTGCATCTGGCGCGCATGGCCACGCTGGGCACGCTGTCCGCGTCGATCGCGCATGAGATCCGGCAGCCGCTGACCGCCATCCGCATCGAGGCCGGCGCCATCCAGCGCTGGCTGAACCGTGACGCCGCGGCCACCGACGAGGTGTCGGAGGCCATCCAGCGTATCCAGGAACAATCCGAACGGGCCGAGCAGGTGATCCGCAGCCTGCGCGCGCTGATGCGCCGCGACCCGGTGGTGGCGCGGCCGTTTGCGCTGGGCCAGGCGCTGCGCGATGTACTGCCGCTGGCCGAATGCACGGTCCACGTGGCGGGCGTGAACCTGCAACTCGATCTCGACGCGGCGTTGCCGCCGCTGCATGGCGATCGGGTGCAGATCCAGCAGGTGGTGCTTAACCTGCTGCTCAACGCGGTGGAGGCGCGGCGCGAACTGCCGCCCGGGCAGGCCACGGTGCTGCTGCGTGTGCGGCCCGGCCCTTGTGCGACCGCGATCGTCGAGGTCATCGACAACGGATGCGGCATCGCGCCCGATGCCCTGAGCCGGGTGTTCGATCCGTTCTTCAGCACCAAGGACGACGGCATGGGCATCGGGCTGGCCATCTGCCGCTCGATCGTCGAACTGCATGGTGGAACGATTGGCGCAACCTCGGCGCCGGGCAACACCGTGCTGACGGTGGTGCTGCCGCTTCAGGGCCCCTGAAGCGGGCGACGGGGACCTGCCCCGTCATGGGGCCGGTCAGGCGGCGCCCGGGGCGCTGGCTTCGGTTTCGGCGGGCGGCGCGAGGTCGGCCCGCACGGCGCGCAGGATGTCGCGCCAGCTCACAATTCCCACCGGCCGGAACTGCGCATCGACGATGGGAATGCACGACACGCTGTGCGCCATGAACACGTCGATGGCATCGGCGATCGACGCCTCCGGCCCCAGCGTGACGGGCTGGCGCGACATGATCTGGTGCACGCGCCGATTCATCGTGTTGAGGTCGCGGGCAGACTCCACGGTGCTGCCGATGAACGGGCTGACGGCGCGCAGCAGATCGCGATCAGACACCACGCCATGCAGGCGGCCGTCTTCCACCACCAGCAGATGGTGGAACCTGGCTGCGTCAAAGATCTCCTTGACGGTGGCCAGCGTGTCGTCAAAGACCACGGTGGCAACCTGTTTCGACATGATGCTGTCAATGCTCACAAACGGCTCCGTTCAGCTTGTTTCGGGGGGGACACCTGCCCGGTATGTTTATCGGACGGGTCACCCTGAAACTGAAGGCGGGCCCGGGCTCAGTCGTCAAACGTGCCCTGGTACTCGGGCGCGGCGTCGGCACGCGTGTTCAGCTCGAACATCACGCCGCCCGGTGCGCGGCAGAAGAAGCGCGAGCCCCGGCCATTGTTGAAGACAGCCGTTTCCATTTCCACCCCGTCGGCTTCGAAGCGCGCATGCAGCGCGCGCACGTCTTCCAGGCTCGGCAGTTCGAAGCCGGCGTGGAAATTGCGCGGCCAGGCGGGAATGTGGTCGCCCACATGGTCGATCACCACGTCGAAGCCGGGCCGCTTCAGGATGAAGGATTGGTCCCAGCTGCCTGCGATGGTGAAGCCCAGATGGCGTTCGAAGAAGCGCGCCGTGGCGGCAGGGTCTGCGGAAGGAAAGCTCAGGTGGTTGAGCTTCATGCGTTGGATTGTTTCGGTCATCGTCGGTCTCTCGTGCGTGCGGCGCAGGCCCCATGCCATGGCCGCCGGAGGACTTCAGAATAGGGAGCGCGGCCGGGGTGGACAACTCGCATTGTCCATCCCGCCGCGTATGGGTGCGTAGGGGGCGCGTATGGGCGTGCAAGCCGCGCCAGGCCGTCGATCCGGCGCTCGGCGCGGTGGGCGCCGCGCCACGGGCGCGCCGCCGTTGCTCACATTTGGCGCGGTGCGGTGTGGTCCAGATAGCCGAAAACGGCGGCACGCAGGCGGCGTTCCAGGCTGCCGGCATCGCGCTCGCCGCGCGCGCCGGCGGCGTCCACCAGGCCCCGGATGATGGCGAACAGGTCGGCGGTGGCCGTGGCCACGTCGGCGTCGGCGCGGTCTGGCAGGGCCCGCGCGACGATGGCCGCGAACAGACGCTCCAGTTCGGCCGAGCCCACCTCGCCGCGCAGTGCCGGACGATCTTCCGCCTCGTCCAGCAGCAGTGCCAGCACCGGGCGCTGCAACTGTTGCCGCACGCAGGCGGCGATCAGGCATTCCAGCGCGGCGGTGGCGTCCGGTGCGACCAGCGCCGCCGCCATGTCCTCGCGAAAGCGCGCCGACTCGCGCGCCATCAGCGCCACCGTCAACGCATCCTTGTTCGGAAAATACTGGTAGAGCGAGCCGATGCTGACGCCGGCGCGTGCCGCCACCGCATTGGTGTTGAAGCCAGCCACGCCGCCCGCTTCCAGCACCTGCGCCGCCGCCTCGACGATGGCGGTCACGGTTTCGCCGGCGCGTGCCTGGCGGGGCGTCTTGCGGGGGCGCAGCGCGCCGCTCTGGGTCGGCATGGCGGGCGCCTAGCCTTGAAACAACGCGTGGCGGTCCAGTGCCGCCAGCCGTGGGCAGCCCAGCAGCGCCATGGCCACTTCCAGCTCGGCCTGCAGCATGGTCAGCATATGGGCCACGCCCGGCATGCCGCCGACGGCCAGCGCGTGCAGGATCGGTTGCCCAACCAGCACGGCCTTGGCGCCCAGTGCAATGGCCTTGGCGATGTCGGTGCCGCGCCGGATGCCGCCATCTAGCAGCACCGGCACCTGGCCGTGCGCGGCCTGCACCACGGCCGGCAGGGCATCGATCGTGGCCGGCACCGTGTCCAGCGTGCGGCCGCCATGGTTCGACACGATGATGCCGGATACGCCTGCTTGCAGCGCGGGACGCACATCGGCCGGGTTCAGCACGCCCTTGACCAGCACGGGCAGCCGGGTCTGGCTGCACAGCCACGCCACGTCCTGCCAGGTGGGCGCATGGCGCAGCATGCCGCGAAAGACCGGGCTGCCGTGGGTGCCGTCGTGCGTCTCGGGCGGCGGAAAGCCCGCCAGGTTCACGGCGCTGACGCCCTCGGGCAACTGAAAGCCGGCGCGCTGCTCCACGTTGCGGATGCCGTTGACCGCGGCGTCGATGGTCAGCACAAGGGCGCTGTAGCCCGAGTCCTCGGCCCGCCGCACCAGGCGCAGCGTGTCGTCGCGGCGCGGCTGCAGGTAGAGCTGGAACCACAGCGTGGTGGTGCTCTGGCGCGCCACGTCTTCCATCGTCACGCTGGACTGCGTGCTGACCGTCATCCAGGTGCGCGTCAGCGAGGCTGCGTGCACCGTGGCCAGTTCGCCGTCGCCATGCACGAGCTTGTGGTACGCGGTGGGGGCGATCAGGATCGGGTAGTCGAGCGGCATGCCGAACAGTTCGGAGCGCGCCGAGGCCTGCGACATGTCCACCAGCGCGCGCGGCATCAGGCGGATGCGTTCGAACGCGGCCTGGTTGTCGCGCTGGGTGATGCCGTCGGCCCCGTAGCCCGCGATGTAGGCGGCGATGGCGGGCGTAACCCGTTCGTGGAAGCGGCGCTCGTAGTCGCGCAGTGAAACCGTATCGGCGGGAATCATCGTCAAAGCTCGGCCCAGCGGCGCAGCAGGTTGTGATAGTGGTTGACCAGCGACAGCACGGCTTCGTAGTTGTCGCCCAGCCGCATGCGCACGTCGAGGATGGCGAGATCGAGTTCGTACAGCATGGTGCGCATGCTGTCGTCCTTGACCATCGACTGGGCCCAGAAGAACGAGGCCCAGCGGCAGCCTTCCGTCACCGGCGTGACGTGATGCAGCGACGAGGCAGGATACACCACCATGTGCCCGGCCGGCAGCTTCACCGAGTGCGTGCCGAACTGGTCGTCGATGATCAGTTCTCCGCCTTCGTATTCCTCGGGGTCGGACAGGAACAGCGTGCTCGACACGTCGGCCCGCATGCGCAAGCCGTTGGTGCCGGGCATGGTACGGATGGCGTTGTCCACGTGCGTGCCGAATGTCATGCCCGGCTCGTAGCGGTTGAACATCGGCGGCAGCACGCGCAGCGGCAGCGCCGCGGAATGGTAGGCCGGGCAGCGTCCCAGCGCCTGCAGGATGCGGTCGCCAAGGGCCATGGCCTCGGGGCTGTCCACGGGCACCTGCATGTTGTGCTTGCTGCGCGCGGCAAGGTCGCCGGCCGTGGCGATGCCGTCGATCCATGGCGCCGCTTCCAGGCGCTTCCTGATATCCCGGACTTCGTCGCGTGTCAGTACGGCGGGAATGCGGATCAGCATGATGGAAACCTCAGGGGTTTGGAGTGGAAGGGAAGGGCGGCGGCGCCGGCAGCGTGCGCCAGCGCCGCCCGGTTCATCAGAGCGTGAAGCCCACGTTCAGCAGCACGGTGCGGCCCGACGCCGGCGTGGCGCGCGACGCATTGAAGGCCGACTGATAGTTCATGCGGTTGGTGAGGTTGTAGCCATTGAGCGAGGCCCGGAAGCGGCCGACCTGCCAGGCCACCATGGCATCGATCGAGAGCGTGTCCGGCACGCGGCCCGTGTTGGCGGAGTTGGCCCACCAGCCGGACGCATACTGCAGCCCGCCGCCGATGGTGAGACGGCCCGGCAGCCGCAGCACCGAGTCGGGGATGTCATAGGCCGTCCACAGCGTGACGTTGTGATGGGGCACGCCCGGCGCCACGTTGCCGACCAGCGTCGGATTGGAGGCCGACGTGACCTCGCCGTCCAGGTAGGCATAGGCCAGGTTGGCCTGCCAGTTGGCCGTGAGGCGCCCGGTCAGGCCCGTCTCCACGCCGCGGATGCGCCGCCCTTCGCCGTTCTCGGAGAATCCGTTGACCACCTCGCCCGTGGCCGGATCCACCGTGTAGGCATTGGTCTTCTTCGTCTGGAAGATCGCGCCGGTCACGCCCAGGCGCTTGTCGAGGAAGTCGAGCTTGGCGCCCAGTTCCACCGTGTCGGCCCGTTCGGGTTCATTGCCAGCGCCATCCTTCGGCACCTCGGTCTGCACGCCGCCCACGGCCACCGCGATATCGGTGCCCACCGGCCGGTAGGTGCGCGAGAACCCCGCGTAGAACATGGCGTTCCGGTTCGGCTCCCAGATGGCGCTGAGCGCCGGGCTCAGCTTCTTCGCGTCGGCCACGCCGCCCACCGCCGAGGCGTTGGTGGCGTACTCGCTGCGGAAATAGTCCCAGCGCAGGCTGCCGAGCAGCGAGATCTGCTCGGTGAACCAGACGCGGTCGCTGGCGAACACGCCAATGTCGATGGCATTGGCATCGCGCGTGACGCCGCCGTAGCGGACCGAGGCGTTCTGGCTGGCATCGAAGGCGGGATAGACGACGGTCTGGTTGTTCAGGCGGCCGCTCCAGGTGCCGATGTCGCGGTGATCGCGCTGGTAGCTCATGTCCAGGCCCCCCATGGCGCGATGACGCACCGGCCCGGTACGGAAGTCGCCCTTGGCGGTCAGCACGTTCTGCACGCCCCAGCCGCGCTGCAGATACGTCATGCCGCCCCGCGCGCCGTAGCGCAGCGGGGCGTTGCCGCCGGTCAGCAGCGTCTGCAGCGTCTTCTGGTTCACCCCCGCCGGATTGGTGCCGGAGAAGTCGCGCTGGAAGTAGCTGAAGCGCGTGTCGTTGTTGAGCGTGATGCCGTTGCCGAGTCGGGTCTGGAAGCCCGAGGTCACCACGTGGGCGTCGCTGAAGTCGCGGTCGGTATTGCGCACGTAGGACGTGGTGCGCGACAGCCCCGGCACGTCGTACTCGCCAATCGGCCGGTACACGCCGTCGGTGTCCTGCGCCATCGGCTGGCCAAAGTCGGGCGGGCCGCTGCGATGCAGGTAGGCATAGTTCAGGTGCCATGCGGTGGGCGTGCCCAGGCCCATGCCGAAGTCGATGGCCAGGCCGCGCCGGTCGTCGTCCACGTGGTCCCGGTCGGCCACGCGGCCTTCCTGGAACATGCCATTGATGCGCACGGCGCTGGTACTCGTCAGCGCGTAGTTGCCGTCGAACAGCGTGCGGTAGGTGGCGCCCGAGCCAAAGCTCTGGTCGAGGCTGGTACGGTTTTCCATGCCGGCGCGCTTGCTGGTCTGGTTGATCAGGCCGCCGATGTTGCCCACGCCGAAGCTCTCGCCGGACGGCCCCTTGATGACCTCCACGCTTTCGGTGTTGAAGCTGTCGCGCTTGTAGGCGCCAAAGTCGCGCAGGCCATCCAGGTAGATGTCGCCCTTGGCGGACAGCCCGCGCATGCGGAACTGGTCGCCGTTCTGGCCGCCGTTGCCCTCGCCTGAAGAGATCGTGATGCCGGGCACGTTCTTCAGCGCCTGCTCCAGCGACGCCACGTGTTGCTGCTCGAGGATCTCGCGCGGAATCACGAAGATGGTCTTGGGCGTTTCCTTCACCGTGTCGGGCAACCGCGCGATACCGGTGCCGGCCTCGTTGGTGTTGCCGGGGTGCTTGCCCGTCACGGTAACCGGCGGCAGCTCGGTCACGGCCTGGGCGTGCGCCAGGTGCGGCAGGGCCGAGAGCGTAAGGGCGGTGCCGGTACTGGCGGCGCCGGACACCAGTACACGAATCGATGACGAAAGGATTTTCTGCTGCACAACTGACTCCAGCGTTGACGACAACAATCGGACGGATGCGGCACGGACGCGGGCATCCGCTGCGCCGGTCGCAAGACGGGCGCTCGGGGCGTGGTCGAAGGGGGGCGGAGTAGAAGGCGACGCGGAGGGCTTGCTGGTCGCGCGGAGGCGATGGCTGGCTGCGGGACGGGCCGATGCCTTCTGGTGGCATCGCGGCCCGGCCCGCACGGCTTGGATTCTTCAACAACGGGCGCAAACGTAAGCCATTCGTATGGCGCCGGTCAATCACCAGTTGCCGATTGCGAGAGATTTCAGCGAACTACGAAATGCTCGCCAATGTCATCGGGCTCGGACATTTCCGAGCCGGGCGCGACCGTCGCGGCCGCGCCGACACAGCGCTCAGGCAGTGGAGAGGCCGGCGGCGCGGTCCGCCGGCAGCACGATGCTGACTTCGAGCCCGCCTTGGGGGCGGTTGGCGGCGGTGGCGGTGCCGCCGTGCGCGGCAATGGCACGCTGGGCGATGGATAGGCCAAGTCCGAAACCGCCCTGGTTGGCCTTGGCCTGCACGAACGGTTCGAACATGGTCTGCAGCAGCTCGGGCGGCACGCCGGGCCCCTGGTCAGCCACGCGGATGCGGTAGCGCTGCCGCGCCGCGTCATGGTGGAAGCTGACCACCACTTCCTGCCCCGCCGTGGAGACGTGCAGCGCGTTGCGCACCACGTTCTCCACGGCGCGCCGTATCAGTTCCAGGTTGCCGTGCATCGGTGCCTCGCCGTGCGTGGCGGCCTGGGTGCCACCAACGGCCGCATCGAAGCGGATCCGCACGCCCCGGTGCGAGCCTTCGAAGCCGGCATCGGCGGCCACATCCTCGCACAGCGCGCGCAGGTCGAAGTGGTCGGCCGGCGCCTGGCTGCCGTACTCGATGCGCGACAGCGTCAGCAGCCCCGACACCAGTTCATTGAGCCGCGCGGCCTCGCGTTCGATGCGGTTCAGCGATTGCCCGATGCGGGACGGATCCTGCCGCGCCAGCCCCGCTGCCACGTGCAGGCGCGCCAGCGGCGAGCGCAGTTCGTGCGACACATCGTGCAACAGCCGTTCGCGGCCCTCCATCAATTGGGCGATGCGCGCGGCCATTGCGTCGAAGTCGCGCGACAGCTCGGCGATCTCGTCGTGGCGGCCCTGCACGCCCGCCGCCGTGCGCACGGCAAGATCCCCTGCGCCGAAGCGATCGAACGCGCGCCGCAGGCGCTGCAGCGGGGCGGTGAGGTACCAGGCCAGCGCAATGCTGTAGAGCAGGCCGAACAGCACGTAGAGCACGATCACCGGGGCGGGCGGACCGGTATCGGTCGGCAGGCGGCTCAGCACGTCGGGCGGGGTGTAGGCAATCTGCCAGGGCTGGCCGTCCGGACTCCAGACGATGTCCTCGGCTAGCGGATCGGAAGTGGTGGATACGCGCGACCATGTCAGCGTGCCCTGGTCGCCCAGCTCGCGCTGCAAACGCTCGATGGCCGGCTGCCCGCCCGTTTCCATCAACACGCGGGCCGCGCCCAGCGTGTTGCGCGCGGCGGCCTGTTGCACCGCGTGAATGGTCTGCACGTGCGGGGCATCGTTGCGCAGCAGCGAGAACCACATCCAGATGCCGATCGACACCGCCGTCACGGTCAGGCAGAAGCCGGCCATGATCTTCCAGAACAGGCCGCCCACGGGCAGCCAGGGCAGCCATGCCTGGCGGGTGGCGGGCGTGGTGGAGGCGCTCGCAGGGGCGGGCGGGTGGGGTGTGGCTGGCATCGGTCAGTCCGCCTGGGGGGCGTCGAGCCGGTAGCCGAAGCCCCAGACCGTCGCGATCATCGATTCCGGCGCGCCGGCGGCCGTCAGCTTCTGCCGCAGGTTGCCCACGTGCACGTCGAGGCTGCGGTCGTACTGCATGCGCGGGCGGCCCAGCACCTGCAGCGACAGGTCGTCCTTCGACACCGCGCGGTCGGCATGGCGCACCAGGTATTCGAGCAGGTTGAATTCGGTCACGGTCAGGTCCAGTGGCTGGCCGCCCACCCGGGCCACGCGCTGCGACGGGGCGATGGTGATCGATCCCGCGGTCAGTTCGTCGCTGCGCTCGGCCGGCACGCCGCCCTGCGTGCGGCGCAGCACGGCGCGCAGGCGCGCCACCAGTTCGCGCGGGTAGCAGGGCTTGGGCACGTAATCGTCGGCGCCCAGCTCCAGGCCGATCACGCGGTCGATGTCGCTGCCCTTGGCGGTCAGCATGATGACTGGCACGGTGCTGCGGGCGCGGATCTCGCGCAGCACGTCGATGCCGCTCACGCGCGGCAGCATGATGTCGAGCACCACGGCCACGAAGCGGCCCGAGACGGCCAAATCCGCACCGGCGTCGCCATTGGCGCAGGCCGTCACGGCGAACCCTTCGCCCGCCAGGTACTCCGCCAGCATCTCGCACAGCTCCGCGTCGTCGTCGATCAGCAGGATTTCCACGTTGTCCCCGTTTTCCGTTGCCGCATTATCGGCCATTCCGGCCGCCGCGCTGGCGCCGAAACGGCGGCTTTACAGCTTCTTTACGAATTCCTTTGCGGATGCTTACCCCTGCGCGCGGGGCCGCTCGCGACAATGGCCGCATGCCAATCACGCGGCGTCCGCATTGCCCTTGCATCACATTTGGCGGCCGCGCCGAGCTTCAGGAAAGGAACGCATGACAACTCGTATCCAACGCATGCCGCCGCTGGCCGTGGCGCTGGCCGGTATTGCAATGCTGGCCGGCTGCCACGGCAACGAAGGCGCGGCGCCCGCTGCCGCGCCCGAAGTTGGGGTGGTCACCATCCAGCCGGCCAGCACCACGCTGACGACCGAGCTGCCGGGCCGCGTCTCGGCTTCGCTGGTGGCGGAAGTGCGCCCACAGGTGGGCGGCATTGTGCAGAAGCGGCTGTTTGCCGAGGGAAGCGAGGTCAAGACCGGCGACGTGCTGTACCAGATCGACGCGGCCTCCTACCAGGCCGCCTATGACAACGCGCGTGGCGCGGTGGCCAAGTCGCGGGCCTCGCTGGCCACGGCGAAGCTCAAGGCGCAGCGCTACAAGGCGCTGCTCGACATCAAGGGCGTGAGCCAGCAGGACTATGACGACGCCAAGGCGTCGCTCGACGCTTACGAGGCGGAGGTCATCTCGAACGAGGCCGCGCTGCGGAGCGCGCGCATCGACCTGCAACGCACGCGGGTGACGTCGCCAATCACAGGGCGCATCGGCAGGTCGAGTGTCACGGCCGGCGCGCTGGTGACGGCCAGCCAGACCACGGCGCTGGCCACGGTGCAGCAGCTCGATACGGTCTATGTGGACGTGGTGCAGTCCAGCGCCGAACTGCTGCGGCTGCGTCGCCGGTTGGCCGAAGGCACGCTGCAGCACGGCGCGGCGGACGTGAAGCTGGTGCTGGAGGATGGCAGCACCTACGCGCAGTCGGGCCGCCTGCAGTTCACCGACGTCTCGGTGGAACAGACCACCGGCGCGGTGACCCTGCGCGCCACCTTCGCCAACCCCGGGCATCAGTTGCTGCCGGGCATGTACGTGCGCGCGGTGTTGCAGGAAGGCGTGGACGACAAGGCGCTGCTGGTGCCGCAGAAGGGCGTGAGCCGCGACGGCAAGGGCAACCCCACGGTGATGGTGCTGGACCGCGACAACCGCATCCATGTGCGGCAGGTCAGCACCTCGCGCAGCACGGGCGGCAACTGGGTGGTGGCCTCGGGCATCAGTGCGGGAGACCGCGTGGTGGTGGATGGCTTGCAGAAGGTGCGCGACGGCATGGCGGTGACGCCGGTCGTTGCCAATGTCACGCCGGCGGCGCCGGTGGTGGCCAGCCATGCGCAGCCCGGTGAGGCAGGGAGGGCCGAGTAACGATGTCGCGCTTCTTCATCGACCGCCCCATTTTCGCGTGGGTCATTGCCATCGTCATCATGCTGGCGGGTGCATTGGCCATCCGCACGCTGCCGGTGGCCCAGTATCCCGAGATCGCCCTGCCTTCGGTCAGCATCTCGGCCACCTATCCCGGTGCCTCGGCCAAGACCGTCGAGGACAGCGTCACGCAGGTCATCGAGCAGAAGATGAAAGGCATCGACAACCTGCGCTACATGTCGTCGTCGAGCGACTCGTCGGGCAATGCGTCGATCCGGCTGACGTTCAACGCCGGCACTGACCCCGATATCGCGCAGGTGCAGGTGCAGAACAAGCTGCAGCTCGCCACGTCGCTGCTACCCACCACGGTGCAGCAGCTTGGCGTGTCGGTGACCAAGTCGTCCACCAGCTTCCTGCTGATCGTCGGCTTCGTCTCCGAGGACGGCAAGATGAGCCAGGCCGACCTGTCGAACTACGCAGTGTCGAGCATCCAGGATCCGATCAGCCGCGTGGACGGCGTGGGCGACGTTCAGGTCTTCGGCGCGCAGTACGCCATGCGCATCTGGCTGGACCCCGACCGCCTGCGCAGCTACAAACTCGTACCCGCCGACATCAAGACGGCGATCGAGGCGCAGAACACGCAGGTGTCCGCCGGCCAGATTGGCGGTGCGCCAGCGGTTGCGGGGCAGCAACTCAACGCCACGGTCACGGCGCAGAGCCGCCTGCAGACGCCCGCGGAGTTCGAGGCAATCCTGCTCAAGACCACTACCGATGGTGCCACCGTGCGGCTGCGCGACGTGGCCAAGGTGGAAATCGGCAGCGAGAGCTACGACTCCACCTCGCGCTACAACGGCAAGCCCGCCACGGGTCTTGGCATCAAGCTGGCCACCGGCGCCAATGCGCTGAGCACCGCGCAGGCCGTGAAGGCCAAGGTGGCGGAGCTGTCGGCCTCGTTGCCGGCCGGCGTGAAGGCCGTGTATCCGTACGACACCACGCCGTTCGTCACGCTGTCCATCCAGGAGGTGGTGAAGACGCTGCTGGAAGCCGTGGTGCTGGTGTTCCTGGTGATGTACGTGTTCCTGCAGAACTTCCGCGCCACGCTGATCCCGACGATTGCCGTGCCGGTGGTGCTGCTGGGCACGTTCGGCGTGCTCGCGGCGCTGGGCTTCTCGATCAACACGCTGACGATGTTCGGCGTGGTGCTGGCCATCGGGCTGCTGGTGGACGACGCCATCGTGGTGGTCGAGAACGTCGAGCGCGTGATGAGCGAGGAGGGCTTGTCGCCGCGCGAAGCCACGCGCAAGTCGATGTCGCAGATCACCGGCGCGTTGATCGGCATTGCACTGGTGCTGTCGGCGGTATTCGTGCCGATGGCATTCTTCGGTGGCTCCACCGGCGTGATCTACCGGCAGTTCTCGGTGACCATCGTGTCGGCCATGGCGTTGTCGGTGGTGGTGGCGATGGTGCTGACGCCGGCGCTCTGCGCGGCGCTGCTGAAGCCACACCCGCAGCTTGCACCCGGTGGTGCTCCGGCGTCGCGCGGGCTGCTGGGCTGGTTCAACCGCACCTTCGACCGCGGCGCCACGCGCTATGAAGGCGCGGTGCGCGGCATGCTCGGCCGGCGGCGCCGCTACCTGGCACTCTATGTGGCGCTTGGAGTCGTGATGGCGCTGCTGCTGGCCCGCCTGCCCGGATCGTTCCTGCCCGAGGAGGACCAGGGCATCATCATGACGCAGGTGCAACTGCCGGCCGGCGCCACGCAGGCGCGCACGCTCGAAGTGATCCGGCAGGTGGAGCAGTACTACCTGACGCAGGAGAAGGACGCGGTCGACTCGGCGTTTGCGGTGGTGGGCTTCAGCTTTGGCGGCAACGGTCAGAACAATGCGATGGTGTTTGTGCAACTCAAGGACTGGAGTGTGCGCAACCGGGCATCGCTGCGTGCCGCCGCACTGGCCGGGCGCGCCCGCATGGCCTTCGCAAAGATCCGCGAAGCCAATGTGTTCCCGATGGTGCCCCCCGCCGTGATGGGCATGGGCAATTCCACCGGCTTCGACCTGCAGCTAAAGGACACCGGCGGCCTGGGCCACGACAAGCTGATGGCCGCGCGCGACACGCTGCTCGCGGCCGCCGCAAAAGACCCGGCGTTGATGGCAGTGCGTCCCAATGGCCAGGACGACACGCCGCAGGTCAGCCTGCACATCGACCATGCCAAGGCCGGCGCGCTGGGCGTGACCGTGGCCGACATCAACGACGTGCTCTCCACGGCGTGGGGCGGCGCCTACGTGAACGATTTCCTGCACCAGGGCCGGGTCAAGAAGGTCTATGTGCAGGGTGTGGCATCGAGCCGGATGATGACCGAGGACCTCGATCACTGGTACGTGCGCAATGCCGATGGCGACATGGTGCCGTTCTCGTCGTTCGCCACGGCATCGTGGACGCAGGGGCCGCCGCGCCTGGAGCGCTACAACGGCGTGTCGTCGGTGGAGATCGTCGGCGAGGCCGCGCCGGGCAAGAGCTCGGGCGAGGCCATGGCCGCCATCGAACGCATCCTGGCCTCGCTGCCCGATGGCATCGGCCACGAGTGGACCGGGCTGTCGGACCAGGAGCGCATGTCCGGCTCGCAGGCGCCTGCGCTGTATGCGCTCTCGGTGCTCTTCGTGTTCCTGTGCCTGGCCGCGCTCTACGAGAGCTGGTCGATACCGTTCTCGGTGATGCTCGTCGTGCCGCTGGGCATGCTGGGCGCGCTGGTGGCAGCCACGCTGCGCGGGCTCGACAACGACATCTACTTCCAGGTGGGCCTGCTGACCACGATCGGGCTCTCGGCCAAGAATGCCATTCTGATCGTGGAGTTCGCGAAGCAGCTCCACGGCGAGGGCATGGAGCTGACGCGGGCCACGCTGCAGGCCGTGCGCATGCGGCTGCGCCCCATCCTGATGACGTCGTTCGCCTTCATCCTTGGCGTGCTGCCGCTGGCGGTGAGCACCGGCGCCGGCGCGGGCAGCCAGAACGCGCTGGGTACCGGCGTGGCCGGCGGCATGCTGGCCGCCACGCTGCTGGGCATCTTCTACGCGCCCCTGTTCTTCCACACGATCACCGACGTGATGGCGCGTCGCGCCGCACGGCGGCCGCGCCTCGCGCCCGATGCCGATACCGATACCGATACCGATACCCAGGAGCCGACATGATGCATCGCCCTTCCCTCGCAGCGCTGGCGCTGGCCTGCGCCACGGTGTTGGCCGGGTGCGGCACGCTGGCACCCGCCTACCAGCGGCCCGACACCGCCACGCCGGCCACGTGGCCGGCAGGCGAGTCGTACGGCAAGGGCGCCGATGCCGCGGGCGCGACGGATGACCGGACGGCCGTCGCCGTATCGGCCGACCTGCCGTGGCGCGACGCCTTCACCGATGCCACGCTGCGCCGGCTGATTGCGCTGGCGCTCGACAACAACCGCGACCTGCGCGTGAGTCTGCTCAACGTGGAGAAGGCGCGGGCGCAGTACCAGGTGAACCGTGCAGCGTTGTTCCCGACGATCAACGCCACGGCCGACGGCTCGGCCTCACGCACGCCGGCCTCATATGCCGGCACCGCGTCCGCCGGCTCATCCGCCACCATCTCGCACCAGTACAGCGTGGGCGTGGGTGCCGCCAGCTACGAGCTCGACTTGTTCGGCCGTGTGCGCAGTCTGCGCGACCAGGCGCTACAAAGCTACCTGGGCACCAGCGAGGCGCGTCGCGCCGCGCAGGTCACGCTGATTTCGGAAGTGGCCACCGCCTACCTGACCTGGAGCAGCGACGCAGCGTTGTACAAGCTGGCCCAGCAGACGCTGGCCGCGCAGCGCGGCACCTACGACATCACCCGGCGCAGCCAGGAACTGGGCACGGCATCGGAGCTGGCCGTCAAGCAGGCCCAGACCAGCGTGGACAGTGCCCGCGTGGATGTGGCGCGGTACACCGCGCAGGTGGCGCAGGACCGCAACGCGCTGGCGTTGCTGCTGGGCACGCAGATACCCGACGACGTGGCGCCGCTGGAAGACCTCACCGCGAGCGTGATGCGGGAGGTGTCCGCCGGCGTGTCGTCCGACGTGCTGCTGGCGCGCCCCGATGTGCGCGAGGCCGAGCACACGCTGCTGGCGGCCAACGCCAATATCGGCGCGGCCCGCGCGGCGCTGTTTCCGCGCATCACGCTCACTGCCAGCACCGGCACGGCCAGTGGCGCGCTGTCGGGCCTGTTCAAGGCAGGCTCGGGTGCGTGGGCGTTCGCGCCGTCGGTGAGCCTGCCGCTGTTCGATGGCGGGGCCAACCGCGCCAATCTCGACGCCGCGAAGGTGAGCGAGCGCATCGAGGTGGCCAACTACCAGAAGGCGATCCAGACCGCGTTCCGGGAGGTGGCCGATGCGCTGGCTACGCGCGGCACCATCGACGAGCGGCTGGCGGCGCAGCAGTCGCTCGTCGATGCGAGCCAGGCTGCCTATGACCTGTCAATGTCCCGCTATCGCAACGGGGTGGACAGCTACCTGAGCGTCCTGGTGGAACAGCGTTCGCTGTATTCGGCGCAGCAAGACCTGGTCACGCTTAAGCTGACATGGCAGGGCAACCTCGTCACGCTGTACAAGGTGCTGGGCGGCGGGGCCGACGGCGTGTGACGGCCGCGGGTGCGCACATGCCGCGGCCTCAGAAGCTCGCCGCCAGGCCGAGCGAGATGCCCGACACGTTGTTGCCGAACACGTAGCGCACCACCGCGCGCACGCGCGTGACGAACACCTCGTGGGCGGTGGTATCGAGTTCCAGCCCCAGGCCCAGCGTGGTCAGGTAGTTGAAGCCGAGCGCGCCGGCCTGCGCGCCCAGGTAGTGCGAGTGCGACAGTTCCAGCACATAGCGCACCGGGCGATCCATCGCATACAGGCCGGTGGGCGCGCGCCAGCGCGCATAGAGGCTGGCGGTCTGGGCCTTGGCGGAGCCCTGCACCGCCTCGGACGAGCCCCCGAAGCTCTTCAGATGGATATTCGTATAGCGCAGTTCCACGTCGATGTCGTGCTCGGGCCGGTAGTGCTCCCAGTCGATCATCACCGAGCCGCCCAGCCCGTACGCGTTGAGCGAGCCGCCGTCGAGGAAGTTGATGTCGCGGTCGGTCTTGCGGTTGACGAAGCCCTGCGCCAATCGCAGGTCGCTCGACACATTGCCGAGCGAGGCGTTGAAGATGGGCCGGAACACCAGTTCGCGGTCTTCGGTCAGCGGGAAGTCCCAGCCAATGCCGATGGTGCCGGCCACGGTGTTCCAGCGTGTGGGCAGTTCGCGCGACTGTGAGCCGTCCGAGGCCACGAAGGTGGGGTCGTAGCGGCTGTAGGCGATCGACCCTTCCAGATAAATGGGCACCGATTTGCTGAGCGTGAAGCCGCCGCCCAGTTGCGACATGACGATGCCGGGGTTGGCGGTCTGGGCATCGGTGATCGACAGCGAGCTCGATGCCAGGTCAGGCACCACCGAGAAGCTCATCAGCGTGAGCACGGCATTGGCCGAGCGCTGCACGGCCGGGCCGAACACGACGTTGAAGTTGGGGGTCTGCTGCGCGTGCGCGCACGGCGTGCCGGCGTAGAGCAGCGACAGCATCGACAGCAGCCACAGCAGCCACAGCGGCAGCGCCCCCAGGCAAGGGCGAAGGCACGCGCGGCGTACGGCGCGAGGAAGGCCGGGTCTCGGCGGCGTCAGGCGGCCCATGCGGTCGGCCGGCAAGCCCGGCGGCGTTCAGCAATGGTGGCAAGCGTACGCCAGGCCGGCGCCGGCGCGTATTGGACCAAGGTTCCATTGCAGGCGGTGTCCCCGCCATCTATATGTTCTGCAGGATGCCGACCGGGAGGGCAGTTGGCTCCATTTGCGGGAGGGGTGCCATGACGCGCGGCAGCGTGCGACGGATGCGACGCAGGCAGTACATCGGCCACGGATGGCTGGCCGCAGGCGTGGGTCTCTTGCTGGCCTCGACGGCCATGGCACAGGCGCCAGCCCAGGCACCAGCCGGCGCCGCGCCCGCCGCCCCGGCGCCGGCCGCTTCTGCCTCGGCGCAGGCCCAGGCGCCCACCTTCAAGCCCGAGGAAATCGAGGCGCTGGTTGCGCCAATCGCGCTGTATCCCGATTCCGTGCTGTCGCAGGTGCTGATGGCCTCTACCTATCCGCTGGAGATCGTGCAGGCGGCGCGCTGGCAAAAGGCCAATTCGAAGCTGACCGGCGACGCGGCCGTGAAGGCGGTGCAGGACCAGCCGTGGGATGTCAGCGTGAAGTCGCTGGTGGCATTCCCGCAGGTGCTGGAGCCGCTGAACGACAAGCTCGACTGGACGCAGAAGCTCGGCGACGCCTTTCTGGCGCAGGAAAAAGACGTGCTGGCGGCGGTGCAGCGCCTGCGCGCCAAGGCCCAGCAGTCGGGCAACCTGAAATCGAACGAGCAGCAGAACGTGAAGGTGGAGGCCGGCACGGCAGCCTCGGGCACGCAACAGACCATCATCATCGAGCCCGCCAATCCGCAGGTGATCTACGTGCCGGCCTACAACCCCACGGTGGTCTACGGCAGCTGGGGATACCCGTCGTATCCGCCGTACTACTGGCCGCCGTACCCGGCCTACTATCCGGGCGCCGCGCTGATGACGGGCTTTGCCTGGGGCGTGGGGCTGGCCGCGGCCGGGGCGATCTTCGGCAACTGCAACTGGGGCGGCGGCGACGTGAACATCAACGTGAACCGCGCCACCAATATCGACCGCAACTTCGACCGCACCAAGGTGGAGGGCGGCAACAAGTGGAAGCACGATGCCGGTCACCGCAAGGGCGTGGCCTATCGCGACAACGCCACGCGCGAGAAATTCGGCAACAACGTGGGCGGTGCCGACCGGCGCAACGACTTTCGCGGGCGCGACGGCGTCAGCGACCGCGCGGGCAACCGGGGCGGTGAACGAGGGGATCGGGGCGGTGACCGCGCAGGCGACCGCGCCGGTGACCGTGCCGGTGACCGTGCCGGAGACCGCGCAGGTGACCGTGGCGGCCAGGGGCTCGGCGGCGACCGCGGGGGCGACCGGCTCTCCACCGATCGCGGCGGGGCCGGCGACCGTGCCGGCGTGAGTGACCGCAGTGCCGGCGGCCGGACCGAGCGCACAGGGTATGGCGGAGGAGGCGGGCGCGACAACGCGTTCCAGGGCGTGGGCGGCGGCGGCAGTGCATCGCAGCGCGATTTCGATCGCGGCCGCGCCAGCTCGGGCGGCGGAGGTTTCGGGGGAGGAGGGCAGGGCGCCGCGCAGCGTGGCGGCGGTGGCGGTGGCGGTGGCTTCAGCGGCGGTGGCGGCGGCCGGGGAGGTGGCGGAGGCGGCTTCAGCGGTGGCGGCGGCCGGGGAGGTGGAGGCTTCGGCGGTGGTGGAGGCGGCCGTGGCGGCCGGCGGTAAAGATGCTCGAAGAAGACAACCGGAAGGTGACGTGCATGCGTGCATTGACAAGGTTCTTGCAATCGCGTGGCCGGCGCATGGTCCTGCCGTTCGTGCTGGGACTGGTGCTGGGACCGGGACTCGGCCTGGCCACCGCCGTGCACGCGCAGAAGGCGTTCGATACGCCCGAGGCCGCCATGAACGCCTTCGGCAACGCGGTGGCCACCAGCGACGATGCAGCGATGACGGCGCTGCTGGGCGAGCCGGCCCGGCGCCTGATTCCGCCGCTCGGCGCCGACCTGCGCTACCGCTTCCTGTCGGCGTGGAGCCAGTCGCATGGCATCGTCCAGGGTGACGACGGCCGGGCACGCATCGCCGTGGGCAAGGATGGCTGGACGCTGCCGATTCCGCTGGTGGCATCGAACGGACGCTGGCGCTTCGACGCGCAGGCCGGCGTCAGCGAGATTCGGCTGCGACGGATTGGCCGGAACGAACTGGCCACGATCCAGACCATGCTGGCCGTCTACGATGCGCAGCACGACTACGCGATGGACCAGCGCGAGGGCAACGGCCTGGTGGTCTACGCGCGCAAGCTGGTGAGTTCACCGGGCAAGCACGACGGTCTCTACTGGCCAACCCGTCCTGGCGAGCCGCCCAGCCCGCTGGGGCCGGCCTTCATCGATGCCGTGACGAGTCATCGCAACACCACCGACGGCTACAACGGCTATCGCTACAAGCTGCTCACCGCCCAGGGTGCGGCGGCGCCGGGCGGCGCGTATAACTACCTGGTCAACGGCAAGCTGTTCGGCGGCTTCGCGGTACTGGCCTGGCCCGCGCGCTACGGCGACACCGGCATCAAGAGCTTCATGGTCAGTCACGACGGCCAGGTGTACGAGCGCAACCTGGGCAGCGACACCGCGGCGCGCGCCGCCGCCATCGACAAGTTTGACCCGGGCCCCGGGTGGAACAAGGTGTCGCCGGAACTGCTGCAGCCGGTGACCGCCAGCGCGCCCTGAAGCGCCACCGTCGCGCCGGCCAATGCCGCGCGCGACGCCACTCACCGCCCGGGATTCCTACGCCTTCCCGCTCCGTACGCCCTGCTGCGGCATGCGCGCGTGCCGCGCGTTGTCATTGCCACGCAAGAATGCCCGCGCACGATGCGTTCGCGAGAGGCGGATGGGACGCGTGGAATTAAGCGGTCAAATAAGACGCCGCAAAATGCGCGATTCCTATTTTCATTTTCGGCAACTATTTACACGCCCGACAAAGTAAAGATTGCAATTGATAGGTCACCGTCCTAACGTGATATGGCACAAACATCGAAACCATAAAAATAGCACCAAGGCTCAGTTGCAGTAGCGTGGGGTAAGCGCACAGGGACGCTTGTTTTTTTCATGCCGGCGCTGCGGGGGTCTTTCGTCCGCGCGTGTGCCGCCGCATGCATCCGCCGTGTCTCCGTCTGCCTGCTCCCGCCCTCATGGGAGGTCATCATGCATCGACGGTTGTTCCTGGTTTTGCCCGCCGTGGCGCTGGCACCCGCGCTGGTTGCCTGCACCACCAACACCTCCGGCAGCGACGCCGCGGCAAAGCGGCGCGAGATCGACGCCGGCGTGGATGGCACGCTGAGCAAGCTGTACGCCTCGGCCAGTTCCGCGCAATCGTTGGCGCAGCAGGCCAAGGGCGTGCTGGTCTTTCCGAAGATCCTCGCAGGCGGCTTCATCGTCGGCGCCGAATACGGCGAGGGCGCGCTGCGGGTCAACAATGCCCCGGTGGCCTACTACCGCACCACCACAGCGTCGTTCGGCCTGCTCGCGGGCGTGCAGTCCAAGGCGCTGGTCATGATGTTCATGACCGACGACGCGCTGCGGAAATTCCAGGAAAGCAAGGGCTGGACGGCTGGTGTGGACGGTTCGGTGGCGCTCGCCACCATCGGCGCCAACGGCCAGGTGGACACCAACACGGCACGCGCGCCCATCATTGGATTCGTGCTGACCAACGCCGGTCTCATGGCCAACCTTTCGCTGGAAGGGACCAAGATCGGCAAGCTCGATATCTAGGCCCATGGCCAGCGCCGAGACGCGATGGTGGTTGCCCCTGCTGCTGGCCGGCATGTCGATCGGCTGCGGGGTGGTTGCGCTGGCGGGTATCCGGCCACGCCGGGCCGTGCGCGCCGTGCCGCGCGTGGCCGACGCCAGCCAGCTTGCCGAAGCGCCCACGCGCCCGGGCATGGTGGAACTGGCGGGCTCGCTGGCGCATGAGTTGAACCAGCCGCTGACCGCCATCACCAGCAACGCCCAGGCCGCGCGCGAATACCTGATGTCGGGTGCGGCGGACCAGAAGGAGATCCGCGAGATCCTGGACGACATCGTGAACGATGCATCGCGCGCCAGCGACATCGTCAAGGGTGTGCGCGCGCTGATCCGCGGCGAGGCGCCGCGCTCGGTGCCATTCCATGTGGGCGACGTCATCGCGCGCGCGCTGGAACTGGTGCGGGAGGAAGCCAGGACGCGTGGCGTGTCCGTGCAGGGGGCGGTAGAGAAGGCGCTGCCGCGCGCGATGGGCGACCCGATGGAGGTCCAGCTGGTGCTGCTGAACCTGCTGGTGAACGCACTGGATGCCGTGATGGCGGTGCCGGGCCATGGCCCGCGCAGCGTTTCGGTGACCGTACACGCGCACGACGGCAAGCTCAGGCTGGCCGTGCGCGACAACGGCTGCGGCGTGGCCGACGGCGACATGGACAAGATCTTCCGTCCGTTCTTTTCGTCCAAGCCGAATGGCATGGGAATCGGCCTGTCGTTCAGCCGCGCGCTTATGGAACGTAACGGCGGCCAGCTGCGCGCCATCCGCAACAGCGACCACGGCATGACGTTCGAATGCCTGTTGCGCGCCGAGGAAGCCACCGTCGTCAAGACCCATCATGCTGCGCCGATGGTGCTGGCGTCGAGGTTTCGAACCGGATCCTCAAGGAGTTAGCCGCCATGCTTGCCACCACTCCCCACATCTACATCGTCGATGACGACGACAGCGTGCGCCGCGCGCTGGGCCGCGTGCTGGCCGCGCACGGCTATCTGGCGTCCGGCTACGCCTCGGCCCGGCAGTTCCTGCAGGAAGCCGACCTGGAAAGCATGCCCGGCTGCGTGCTGCTGGACCTGCAGATGCCGGAGGTCAGCGGCATCGACCTGCAGCAGGCGGTGTGCAGCCGCATTCCGGTCATCATCCTCACCGGCCACGCCGATGTGGCCAGCGCCGTGGCCACCATGCGTGCCGGCGCCATCGACTTCCTGCAGAAGCCGGTATCCGACACGCAACTGCTGCAATCGGTAAGCAAGGGCTGCGAATGCGCGACGCACCAGTTCGCCCAGCGGCGCGAGCTGCGCGACCTGCAGAAGAAGGTGGACCGCCTGACGCCCCGCGAACGCGAGGTGCTGGCGTGGATCGTCACCGGCTGCCGCAACAAGCAGGTGGCCAGCCAGCTTGGCACGGTGGAGAAAACCATCAAGGTGCATCGCGCCCACGTCATGCAGAAGCTGGAGGTGGACTCGCTGCCGGCGCTCGTGCGCATTGCCGACCGCATGGGCATGGTGGCCGGCACGCGCGCCTGAACGCGTCGACAATCTTCCGGCGCGTGTGAGCGTCTTTGGGCGTCTTTGGGCGTCTTTGGGCGCGTTTGGGCGCCTTGCAGCCTCCGCCCCTTCCCATCCTGCCTCGTCCTCGTCCTCGTCCTCGTCCTCGTCCTCGCGCCCGGCGCCGGGCCCATCGGGGCAACCCGCCGTGGACCATGGGCCAATATCGCCCGCCGCGCCTGTCTCGTAGCCTAGTGTCAGTGCTTACCATCGGCCGCGCGACTGACAAATGGGTGCTACCGGAAACTTCGTGGTGGTTGTCGACGATGACGAATCGGTGGCGCGTGCCACATCGAGACTGCTGCGTGCCGCCGGCATCACGGTGGAGACGTTCACCAGCGGCGCCGACTTCCTGCACCGCATGCGCACGCCACCGTCCTACCTGCCGGCCTGCGTGATCCTCGACGTCTGCATGCCCGACGTGGACGGCCTGACCGTGCAGCACGAACTTGCCGGCCTGGCCCTGCCGCTGATCTTCATCACTGCCCACGACGTGCCCGAGGCGCGTGACAAGGCCCTGAACGCCGGCGCCATCGGCTATCTGCGCAAGCCGTTCAACACGGCCCACCTGGTTGCCCTCGTTCGCAGCGTGATGCCGTAGGCCCTCGCCTTTGGTCCTTGGTCCAATTGCCATTCAGGTGCCAGGAGGCACACTCTAGACGGTACGGGCCCCGGCTGCCATGGCGTGTGGCGTGGCCCGGACGTCTCAAAGGGGAACGGCAAATGGCGCTCATGATGCTATCCAACCTCCATCCCGACACCACCGAGGAACAGGTGCGGGAGTTCCTGGGCCGCTATGGCTTTCCACCGTTCGACGAAGCGGAGCGTCAGGAGGGCGATGGCACCCGGCCGTCGATGACCCTGACCTTCCACACGGCGGACGTGGCCGAGCTGAACAAGCTCCAGCCCCGCATCCATGGTGTCTTCTGGAATGGCCACAAGATCAATGCCCTGATCCTCAGGGAGCGGTATCGGTAACGGCAGGGCCAGGCCGTTGGCCGGCGCGAGCGGAGGACATACAACATGGCAAGCGGTCTGGAATCCATGGGCAGGGGGTGTGCATGGCTGGTTCTGGCCGCGCTGGCGATGTCCGGTTGCCAGAAGCAGCAGGCCAAGGGGCCCGCCGCGCCGCCGGTGAGCGAGGTGGGCGTGGTGCAGGTGGCACTCCGCGACGTGCCGCTGACGTACGAATACGTGGGCGAGACGCAGAGTTCGCAACAGGTGGAAATCCGCGCGCGCGTGAATGGCTTCCTGGAACAGCGCGTGTACACCGAAGGTTCGATGGTCAAGGCGGGACAGGTGATGTTCCGCATGGACCAGAAGCCATTCCAGGCGGCGCTGGAGGCCGCGCAGGCCGAACTGGCGCAGCAGCAGGCGCGCCTGACCACGGCGCGCTCCAACCTGGGGCGCGTCAGGCCGCTGGCGGCCAAGAATGCGCTGAGCCAGAAAGACCTGGACGAGGCCACCGGCCAGGAGCAGGCCGCCGCCGCGGCGGTGGAGGCCGCCAAGGCCAACGTCACCAACGCGAAGCTCAACCTTGGCTACACCACGATCACCTCGCCGGTGGACGGCCTGTCCAGCTACGCCAAGAAGCAGGTGGGTTCGTACATCGATGCCAGCAACAGCCTGCTGACCTACGTGGCGAAGCTGAGCCCGATCTGGGTCAACTTCAGCCTGTCTGAGAACGAGGTGCTGCAGGTGCAGTCGCAGACGGCGTCCGGTTCGCTGAAGCTGCCGGAACGCGGCGCGATGGAGGTGGAGATCGTGCTGGCCGACGGCACGCTCTATCCGCAGAAGGGGCGCATCGCATTTGCCGACGCGTCGTTCAACTCGGAGACCGGCACCTACCTGATTCGCGCGGAGATGCCGAACACGCAGGGCACGCTGCGCCCCGGGCAGTTCGTGCGTGTGCGGCTGCTTGGCGCGCTGCGCACGCGTGCCATCACCGTGCCGCAAGAGGCCGTGGTGCAGGGGCAGCGCGGCCAGTCGGTGTGGCTGGTAGGCAAGGAGAACAAGGCCGAGTCGCGCGTGGTGGACGTGGGCGAGTGGTCGCAGGGCAACTGGGTGATCCGCTCGGGCTTGCGCGAGGGTGACACCGTGATCGTCGACGGCGCGGTGCGGCTGGTGCCCGGTGCACCGGTCAAGCCGGTGCCGGCGGCGCCACGCCAGGCCAGCAGCGGGCCGCCACCGACGGCGCCAGGGGCCGCCGCCACCGAATCGTCGCCTGCAGCACCTGCCGCGCAACCTGCCACCCAGCCCGCCGGCAAGCCGGCGGCCGGCGATGCGGGCAAGGGGGCGGCCTCATGAAGCTGTCCCATTTCTTCATCGATCGCCCGATCTTCGCGTCGGTGCTGTCGATCATCATCGTGGTGGGCGGTCTGGTGGCGATGTTCAACCTGCCGATTGCGCAGTTTCCCGATATCACGCCGCCCAGCATCACGGTGTCCACCACCTACCCGGGTGCGAGTTCGGAGGTGGTGGCGCAGAACGTGGCCGCGCCGATCGAGCAGCAGGTGAACGGCGCGGACAACATGCTCTACATGTCGTCCACGAGTTCGTCCACCGGCAACATGACGCTGACCACGTACTTCGAGATCGGCACGGACCCCTCGCTGGCGCAGGTGGACGTGCAGAACCGCGTGAACCTGGCGCTGCCCACGCTGCCCGATGCGGTCACCCGCCAGGGCGTGACGGTGGAGAAGCGTTCGCAGGCGTTCATGATGGTGATCGCCGTGTACTCGCCGGACAACAGCTATCCGCAGACCTTCGTCGACAACTTCACGAGCATCTACATCCTCGACGCGCTCAAGCGCATTCCGGGCGCCAACCAGTCGTCGATCTTCGGCACGCCTGACTACGCGATGCGCATCTGGCTCAAGCCAGACCGCATGGCGCAGCTTGGCATCACCGCCGAGGACGTCAAGACCGCGGTGTCGAACCAGAACGAGCAGTTCTCGGCCGGGCGCATCGGACAGTCGCCCACGGCGGGCCCGGTCAAGCAGACCTTCCCGGTGACCACCAAGGGCCGCATGACCGAGCCGAAGGAGTTCGAGAACATCATCCTGCGCGCGGCGTCGGGCGACGCGGCGCTGGTGCGGCTCAAGGACATCGGCCGTGCCGAGCTGGGCTCCAAGGACTATTCGCTGCGCAGCCGCTACCAGGGCAAGACGGCCACGCTGCTGGCCGTGTACCAGCAGCCGGGCGCCAACGCGCTGGCGGTGGCCGGGCAGGTGCGCAAGACGCTGGAGGAAGCGAAGAAGACGTTCCCGCCCGGCCTGGAGTACGAGATTGCGCTGGACACCACAGAGTTCGTGCATGAGTCGATCAACGAGGTGGTGCACACGCTGCGCGACGCGGTAATCCTCGTGATCCTGGTGGTGTACATCTTCCTGCAGAGCTTCCGCGCCACGCTGGTGCCCATCCTGGCGGTGCCGGTGTCGATCATCGGCACCTTCACGGCCATGGCCGCGTTCGGGTTCTCGGTGAACATGCTCACGCTGTTCGGCATGGTGCTGGCCATCGGCATCGTGGTGGACGACGCCATCGTGGTGATCGAGAACGTCGAGCGCAACATGATGGAGTTCCACATGCCGCCCAAGGAGGCGGCCAAAGCCGCCATGGACGAAGTGGGCGGCCCGGTGATCGCCATCGTGCTGGTGCTGCTGGCGGTGTTCATTCCGGTGGCGTTCCTGTCCGGCATCACGGGCCAGCTATACAAGCAGTTCGCCATTACGCTGGCCGTGTCGGTGTTGCTGTCTGGCGTGGTGGCGCTGACGTTGTCGCCGGCGCTGGCCGCCATCCTGCTCAAGCCGGGCAGCCACGAGAAAAACCGCTTCTTCCGCTGGTTCAACCGCAGCTTCGACCGCATGGTGGAAGGCTATGGTTCGTCCGTGCAGGCCGTGATCCGGCGCACGGCGATCTCGGTGGCCATCGTGGCCGCGCTGATCGTGGCGAGCGTGCTGATGTTCATCCGCATTCCGTCGTCGTTCCTGCCGGTGGAAGACCAGGGCTACCTGTTGGGCGCGGTGATCCTGCCCGACGCGGCGAGCCTGGACCGCACCGGCGCGTTGTCCACCCGCGCCGCGGAATGGTTCGCGAAGCAGCCTGGGGTGAAGTCTGTGGCGGTGCCGGATGGCTACAGCCTGATCGACTCGCAGAACAAGTCCAACGCGGGCACGCTGTTCATCACGCTGAAGGGGTTTCACGAGCGCGGCAAGGGCGAGAGCGCGGCCGACCTGATCGCCAAGGCCAACCAGGAGTTCTCCACCTACCGCGACGGGCTGGTGATTCCGGTGAATCCGCCGTCGATCCCGGGGCTGGGCACCACGGGCGGCTTCGAATTCTGGCTGCAGAGCACCGGCGACGGCAGCTACCAGCAACTGGAAGAACGCACCCGCGCGTTCATTGCCAAGGCAAGGCAACGGCCGGAGTTGCGCGGCGTGAGCACCACCATCAATACAAGATCGCGGCAGTTGCTGGTTGACCTGGACCGCGAACGCGCCGAAACGCAGGGCGTGCCGGTGGAACAGGTGTACTCGGCGCTGCAGACCATGTTCGGGTCGCTGTACGTGAGCCAGTTTCCCAAGAACAGCCGGCTGTTCCAGGTCATCCTGCAGGCCGAGCCCGAATACCGCTCGCGCCCGGAAGACCTCGACAACGTCTACGTGCGCAACGCGCGCGGCGACATGGTGCCGATCAAGGCGGTGACCAACGCGCGCTGGGTGGCGGGCGCCGACCTGGTCACGCGCTTCAACAACTTCCCGGCGGCCAAGATCACCGGCGACGCGGCGCCGGGCTACAGCTCGGGCCAGGCGCTGCAGGCCATGGAGGAGGTGGCCGCCGAAGTGCTCGGCGAAGGCTACAGCTTCGCGTGGAGCGGCCAGGCCTACGAGGAGAAGAAGGCCGGCTCCACGGCCGCGCTGGTGTTTGCGTTCGCGCTGCTGATGGTGTTCCTGATCCTGGCGGCGCAGTACGAGAAATGGTCGCTGCCGATTGGCGTGCTGCTGGCCGTGCCGTTCGCGCTGTTCGGCGCGCTGGTCGGGATTCTGCTGCGCGGCATGGAGAACGACGTCTACTTCCAGATTGGCCTGACCGTGCTGATTGCGCTGGCGGCCAAGAACGCCATCCTGATCTTCGAGTTCGCCGTGGAGATGCGCGTCAAGGAAGGGCTCAGCCCGTACGATGCGGCGGTCAAGGCGTCGAAGCTGCGCCTGCGGCCCATCATCATGACGTCGCTGGCGTTCATCCTGGGCTGCGTGCCGCTGGCAATTGCGAGCGGCGCGTCGGCGGCCAGCCGCCAGTCGCTGGGCACGGGCGTGATCGGCGGCATGCTCGGTGCCACGGTGATCGCCATCTTCTTCATTCCGATGTTCTTCTGGGGCCTGGAGCGCGAGAGCAAGAAGAAGCTCGCGAAGAAGGCGGCACAGGAAGCGGAAGCCGGCACCGGTGCCGGCCCCGGCCCGGCCGCGCCGAGCGGAGGCAATCCATGACGCTCGGCTGGCGCGCGGCCTTCGCATGCGGGGTGTCGATACTGGTGAGCGGCGGATGCGCCGTGGGGCCGGACTACGTGCGTCCCACGCTGCCGGTGCCGGACGCGTACCGCTTCGCGCCGGAAGACGCCGGGCCGTCTTCGACCTCACCGGCCACGCCCGCGGCCACATCTGCGGCCACATCAGCCGCCACACCGGCGCCGGACCCCTCGCCAGCGGTCTACTGGTGGACGCAGATCGGCGACCCGGTGCTCGATGACCTGATTGCCGCCGCGCGGGCGCGCAACCTCGACGTACTGATTGCCACGGCCCGGGTGGAGGAATACTACGGCCGCGTGATGACCACACGCGCCGGACTGTTCCCGCAAGTGGGCGCCGAGGCTGGCGGCAGCCGGCAGCGTATCAGCAGCAACGGCGGCAGCGTGCTGCCGATCGACAATCCGTTCAACCAGGTGCGCGCCGATGTCTACGCATCGTGGGAGCTAGACCTGTTCGGCCGCATCCGCCGCCTGACCGAGGCGGCGCGCGCCGACTGGGCGGCCTCGGAGCAGGCGCGGCGCAGCACCGAGATCAGCGTGGTGGCCGCCGTGGCCAGCGGCTACATCACGCTACGCGACCTGGACAACCGCCTGCGCATCGCGCAGGACACGCTGGCCAGCCGCGAAGGCGCGTTGAACGTGTTCCGCGAGCGCTTCGAGGGTGGCGTGGTGTCCGAGGTCGAGTATGCGCAGTCGCGCTCGGAGTATGCGTCGGCGCTGGCCTCGGTGGAGCAGTTCCGGCAGTCGGTGGCGGTGCAGGAAGACCTGTTGTCGGTGCTGATTGGCGAGAATCCGCGCGCCATGCCGCGGGGCAAGACCATCGACGAACTGGGCTTGCCCACCGTGCCGGTGGGGCTGCCGTCGTCGCTGCTGGAGCAGCGCCCCGACCTGCTGCAGGCGGAGCAGGGCCTGGTGGCCGCCAACGCGCAGATCGGCGCGGCGCGGGCGCAGTATTTCCCGACGATCTCGCTGACCGGCATGTTCGGCGCGGCCAGCACCGCGTTGTCTGGGCTGTGGGTGGGCTCGGCGCGGGCGTGGTCGTATGGCGGGCTGATCAACGTACCGATCTTCACGGCTGGGGCCATCGCCGGCGACGTGAAGCAGGCGGAGGCGCGCCAGAAGCAGGCGCTCTACGGCTACCAGCAGGCGGTGCAGACCGCCTTCCGCGAAGTGGCCGATGCGCTGGCCGGCGTGCAGTACACCCGCAGCCAGCTCGACGCCAAGAACGTGCAGGTGGAGGCGTTGTCGCGCTACGCGCTGCTGGCGCGGGATCGCTATGAAGGTGGATACACGAGCTACCTCGAGGTGCTCGATTCCGAGCGCTCGCTGTTTGCCGCGCAACTGGAGCAGTCCACGCTGCGCGGCGCCGAATTTGGCCAGCTGGTGCAACTCTACAAGGCGCTTGGCGGGGGCTGGCCCGTCCCCGACCTCGTCTCCGTTCCCGACCCCATCAACGCCGCCGCGCCGCAGGCCAACCTCGGCTTGCCCGCCGGTACCGCGAAGGAGTGACCATGTCCCGATCCAGGATTCCCGCCGCCCTGCTCTGGGTGGCCGTCTGCGGTGCGCTGAGCGCACCACCCGCGCTGGCCCAGAAGCCGATTGCCTATCCGGCCAAGGGGCAAAGCCAGGCCCAGCAGCAGAACGATGACGGCTATTGCTATTCGTGGGCCAAGTCGAACACCGGCATCGACCCGGCCGCCGTGGCCGCCGCACCGCCCCCGGCGCCAAGCGGCCCCGCCGTGGGCGGTGGCGAACGGGTGGGCGGCGCGGCGCGGGGCGCGCTGGGCGGCGCCGTGATCGGCGGCATTGCCGGCGACGCGGGCAAGGGCGCCGCGGCCGGCGCGGCCGTGGGCACCATGGCGGGCGGGCATCGCGCGCGCCAGAACCAGCGCAACAGTCAGGCCAATGCACAGGCGCAGCAGTCGGGCGCCATGAATACCTACTACCGCGCGTATGCGGCCTGCATGCAGGGGCGCGGCTACACCATCCAGTAACGGAGGAGGGCTTATGTTCAGGCAAGTGGCAATCATGGCGGCGGTGGCAATGCTCGGGCTGCCGGCCGTGTCGGGGGCGCAGCCCGACATGAAGATGGACGTGACGCGCACGCCGGGCCAGACCACGGCCACCGGTTCGGTCAAGACCACGGGCACCATCACCGCGATCGACGCGGCCTCGCGCAAGGTCACGCTGAAGACGCAGGCCGGCAAGGTCGTGGACATGAACGTGGGCGAGGAGGCGCGCAATTTCGACCAGCTCAAGGTGGGCGACAAGGTCACCGTCGAGTACAACGAGGCGCTGACCGTGAGCCTGAAGAAGGGCAGCGGCGCGGCCACGCGCCAGGAGCGCGAGATCGAGGAGCGTTCGCAGCCCGGCGCCAAGCCCGGCGGCCGGGTAGGACGCGAGGTCACCGTGGTGGCGCAGGTCGTGAACGTCAACAAGGAGGCGCAGATCGTGACCGTGAAGGGTCCGAAGGGACACGTGGTGGACCTGATGGTGGAAGACCCCGAACAGATGAAGAACATCAAGAAGGGGGATCGCGTGCAGGCTGTCTATACTGAAGCCGTCGCGGTGTCGGTCACGCCGGGTGCCGCGCCATGATCCCGAGCCCAGATCCCGAGCCATGGGGTCCCGTCCGATGATCGCGGCATGGAGGCAGCCTTGAAACCCATCGCGTCACTGCATGCCCTGTGCGTGGCCACGCTGCTAGGCGCGGCGTGGCCCGCGCAGGCGTATTTCGACCACTTCCTGAACGGCACGATCATCGGCACGCTCGACAAGGACCAGACCGCCGAGCTGATCAGCGCCTTCGGCAAGGCCATGTCCGAATCTGACGATGGCAAGAGCACGCCGTTCCACCTGCCGCCAAACGCCAAGGGCCGTGCCACCGACGGCACGTTTACGCCGCTCAAGACCCGTACCGAGAACGACCAGCGCTGCCGCAAGGTGCGCAGCGAACTGCGGCAGCCGGGTCGGCAGCCGGAGCGCTGGACGGGCTGGTACTGCCAGCAGCCCGACGGCGAGTGGAAGAAGACGATGCTGAAGGACTAGCGGCCTGTGCGGCCTGTGCGGCCCGCGCGTCAGAACCGCTCCGGCACGTAGCGGTACGGATAGTCGGGCGCCTGGTAGCCGCCGGCCTTCTGCCGCGCGGGCAGCTTGACCTTCTTGCGTGGCATCCGCTCGTACGGCACCGACGCCAGCAGGTGCGAGATGATGTTCAGCCGCGCGCGCCGCTTGTTGTCGGAGCGCACCACATGCCAGGGCGCGAACTCGGTATCGGAGGCGGCGAACATGGCATCGCGCGCCCGCGAGTAGTCGTACCAGCGGCTGTACGACTTCAGGTCCATGTCCGTCAGCTTCCAGGTCTTGCGGCCGTCCTCGATGCGCGATTGCAGCCGGCGCGTCTGTTCTTCGGGGCTGACCTCCAGCCAGTACTTCAGCAGCAGGATATTGGAGCCGACGATGGCCCGCTCCATGAGCGGCACGGCGCGCAGGAAGATGTCCACCTGCTGGTCGTCGGCAAAGCCCATCACGCGCTCCACGCCGGCGCGGTTGTACCAGCTGCGGTCGAAGATCACCACCTCGCCGGCTGCCGGCAGATGCGGGATGTAGCGTTGCATGTACATCTGGCTCTTTTCGCGCTCGGTGGGCGCGGGCAGTGCCACCACCCGGAAGACGCGCGGGCTCACCCGCTCGGTAATGGCCTTGATGGTGCCGCCCTTGCCGGCGCCGTCGCGCCCTTCGAAGACGACGCAGACCTTGGCGCCGGCGGCCTTGACCCAGTTCTGCATGTGCACCAGTTCCACATGCAACCCTTCCAGCGCGCTTTCGTAGGCCTTGCGATCGAGCGCGGTGCCCAAGTCCGCCGCTTCGGTCGCGGCCTGGGCCTTGCGCCCATTGCTCCCGTTACGCCCTTCGTGCTTTGCCATGTCCTGTTCCCTTCTGCGTGCCTGCGTGGATACACCTGTTCGCCCTATCCAATCTGGACACTGCGCGCGGCTTTGGCATTGGACCTTGGTCCAAGGCTAGGCCCAAGGACCAATTGCATTGCCGGGGCGATTGGCTGACTCTTCTTCTGAAGACGTTCGCGTTGATCATCATGCATAAGTGCGGATTCCTGTTGATGGTGGGAGCGCTGTGGCTGGCGGTCCTGGGCATCTTCTTCAGCGATCCCAGCGGACAGATGCCGGACAAGCTGAACCTGTTCCGGTTCGCCCTGCAGGGGCTGGAGGTGCAGATGTTCCGCACCGGTGGCGACCCGCCGCGCTACCTGGTGAACGTGCTCGCGCGGGACTGGCTGCTTGGCTGCATCGTCCTGTTCGCGGGAGGCGCCGTTCTGGTCCTGGTGGCACGCAGGCGTCAGGCGGGCTGACGCCGCGCTGCGTGCCGCTGCAAGGGAGGCATCGATGCTGCAAGTTCCCATCCCGGTTGCGACGTACTCGCGCACGCTGATCGACACCCTGATCCGCTTCGGTTTGATCGCGCTGCTCGCCGTCCTGTGCTTCCAGATCTTCAAGCCGTTCATGAACCTGCTGGTGTGGGCGCTGATTCTCGCCATCACGCTCTACCCGCTGCAACTGCGCCTGCGCGGCAAGGTGTTCGCCGGCGACGGGCGTACCGCCACGCTGATCATCGTGCTGGTGATTGCCGTGGTGCTGGTGCCCACCTACCTGCTGGGCCTGGCGCTGATCGAGTCCGTCGAGCACGCCATGGCGATTGCCAAGAGCGGCGAGTTTCATATCCCGCCTCCGCCGGAAGCGGTGGCCAGCTGGCCATTGGTGGGGCAACGGCTTCATGACTTCTGGACGTTGGCGGCCACCGACGCCACCGGGCTGGTGCAGAAGCTCGGGCCGCAGATCAAGACGGCCAGCGTGGCGGCGCTGGGCGCCATGGGCGGCGTGGGCGTGGGGCTGCTGATCTTCGTGGGCGCGCTGATCATCGCCGGCATCATCATGGCTTATGGCGAGCTGGGCACGCGCAGCGCCGTGCAGATTGCCACGCGCATCTCCGGACCCGAGCGGGGGCCGCGCATCGTGGCGCTGTGCACGGCCACCGTGCGGGCGGTGGCGCAAGGCGTGGTGGGCATCGCGTTCATCCAGATGCTGCTGATCGGCATCGCCTTCGTGATCAAGGGCGTGCCCGGCGCGGGGCTGCTGGCGCTGGCCATCCTGCTGCTCGGCATCATGCAGTTGCCCGCAACGCTGATCACGGTGCCGGTGATCATCTACGTGTTTGCCAGCGAAGGCGCCACGGCCGCGACCATCGCGTTCTCGATCTACGTGTTCATCGCGGGCCTGGCCGACAACGTGCTCAAGCCGTTGCTGCTGGGGCGCGGCGTGGACGTGCCCATGCCGGTGGTGCTGATCGGCGCGCTGGGCGGCATGGTTACGGGTGGCGTGATCGGGCTGTTCATCGGCCCGATCGTGCTGTCGGTGGGCTATCAGCTGTTCTGGCAATGGGTGGACGAGGGGCCGCCGCGGCTGGAGGTGGTGGACGCTGGCGTGGAGGCTGAATCGCACGGCACCTCGGGCATCACCGGTATCGCCGGTGAATAGCCATGCGCAGGCTTGCCGGCGTCGCCGTGGCCCTCCTGCTCGGCGGATGCGCGCGCGTGGGGCCTGATTTCCAGCCACAGCACGAAGCCTGGACGGCCGACTGGCGCAGCGGCGCCATCGACCAGGTCAGCACGCAGCAGCCACTGCCGGACCTGCGCCAGTGGTGGCAGGTGTTCGACGATCCGGTGCTGACGGGCCTGATGGCGCAGGTGGAAGCCGACAACCCCGACGCGCGCGTGGCGGGGCTACGCGTGCTGGAGGCGCGGGCCCAGCTGGGCATTGCGCTGGCGGGCCGCTACCCGCAGATGCAGCAGGCCAGTGCGTCGGCCATGTACGTGAACAGCCGGCAGTCGGGCGCCACCGCGCAGTCCAGCCGCCTGTGGGAGTACAGCGCGGGCATCGATATCGGCTGGGAACTGGACTTCTGGGGGCGCTTTGCGCGCGCCATCGAATCGGCCGATGCGGCGTACTTCGGCGCGCAGGCCGGCCGCGAAGCGGTGCTGGTGCTGCTGCACGCGCAACTGGCCTCCACCTACTATGCGCTGCGCACGGCCGAGGCCCGGCTGCGCATCGCGCGCGAAAACGCCCGGCTGCAGCAGCGCAGCTTCGAGATCACCGAGCGGCTGTTCAAGGGCGGCGAAAGCGACGAACTCGATTTCCAGCAGGCCCGCACGCAATACCTGGGCACGTTGAGCAGCGTGCCGGAACTGGAGAACCAGATCTGGCAGGCCCGCAATGCGCTGGTGGTGTTGCTGGGCCGTCCGCCCGGGCCGCTGCCGGAACTGGCCGGGGCGGCCGACCGCGAAGGCGTGCTGCCGCTGATCGACCACGCCGTGCTGCAGGATGTGCCCGCCGCGCTGCTGCTGCGCCGGGCCGACATCCGTGCCGCCGAGTGGAGCGTGGCCGCGCAGTCTGCACAGATCGGCGTGGCCAAGGCCGACCTGTATCCCTCCGTCACGCTGATGGGCAGCATCGGCTGGTCGGCCACGTCGTTGCCAGGCACGCAGAATGGCTTGCTGCTGGTGGGCGGGCCCAGCGTGCGCTGGAACATCTTCGACTATGGGCGCATCGTCAACAACGTGCGGGTGCAGGACGCGCGCCTGCAGCAGCGCATTGTCGACTACCAGGCCGCGGTGCGGCAGGCCGCGCGCGAAGCCGATGACGCGGCCAGCGGGCTGGCCAGGGCGCTGGAACGGGAGCGCATCCTCGGCGAGGCCGCGCAGTCGGCACAGCGCTCGCTCTCGCTGGCCAACACGGTGTTCCGCGAAGGCTATTCGGACTTCCAGCGCGTACTGGATGCGCAGCGCGCGCTGTTTGCGCAGCAGGACGCGTACCTCGTCAATCGCAGCAACGCCGTGAACTACCTGATTGCGCTGTACAAGGCGCTGGGCGGCGGCTGGGATACCACGGCGCCGCTGCTGGACGCCGCGACGCGCACCCAGATGCAGCAGCGCACCAACTGGGGCGGACTGCTCGACGAAGTCCCGCGCATGCCGATGGGCCAGGTGCGCAGCCCGCAGGGGAGCGTGCAGCCATGAGCGAGGAAGCCGAAGCCGTGCGCGCCACACCGGCCACACCCGCCACGCCCGTTCCTGCCACGCCCGGGCCCGCCACTGCGCCGCCGCCCGCAGTGCCGCCCGACCCGTCGCGCAAGGCGCTGTACTGGGTGGTGGCCCTGATCGTGCTGAGCCTGTCGTGGTATCTGCTGGCGGACCGCATCACGCCCTATACGCAGCAGGCGCGCATCCAGGCGTTCGTGATTCCGGTGGCGTCCGAGGTGTCTGGCCGCGTGACGCGCGTGTACGTGCACAACAACCAGAACGTGGCGGCCGGTGCGCCGCTGTTCGACGTGGACCCGCAGCACTACCGCATTGCGCTCGATCGCGCCCGCGCCGACCTGGACGCCACGCGCCGGCAAATCGGCGCCAGCACGGCGGGGATCGATTCGGCGCGCGCGTCGCTGCGGGCAGCGCAGGCCAACGAACTCAAGACGCGCCAGGACAGCGAGCGTCTGGAGCGGCTTTATCGCGAGGATCCGGGCACTGTCTCGGTGCGGCGCCTGGAGGTGGCGCGCGCCAGCCATGAGCAGGCCGTGAGCCAGGTGGCCGCTGCGCGCGCCGAGGTGGAACGGGCACGCGAGCAGGAGGGTGGCAGCACCGACGACAATGCCAAGCTGCGCAGCGGCGCCGCCGCGGTGCAGAAGGCCGAACTGGATCTGGCCAACGCGCAGGTGCGTGCGCGCTCGGCGGGACTGATTACCGATCTGCGCACGGAGGCCGGCCTGTACGCGGCGGCCGGCAATCCCGTCATGACGTTGATCGCCATCCACGATGTCTGGATCAGCGCGGACATGACCGAGAACAACCTCGGCCGTCTGGCACCGGGCACGCCGGTGCGGATCGTGCTGGATGCGCTGCCCGGCACCGTGCTCACGGGCCGCGTGCGCAGCATCGGCTATGGCGTGAGCACCGGGCAGGGCGCACCGCCGGGCGGCCTGCCGACGATCCAGAACAGCCGCGACTGGCTACGCCCCGCGCAGCGCTTTCCGGTCATCGTCGATATCGATCCGGGGCAACTGCCCACGCTACGCGGCATCCGGGTGGGCGGGCAGGCCGAGGTCATGGCGTTTCCCACCGAGGGTCATCCGCTGAACCTGCTGGGCCGCGCGTTCCTGCGCGTGATGAGCTGGCTGTCCTATGTCTACTGATGCCGCGCGCCCGGCCCACCCTGCGCGCTTGCGGGCCGCGATGGCGCGCCGCGCGGTGCGGATGGCTTTGGGCGTGGCCGCGTGCGTGGCCATCGCCTTCGGGCTGCAATGGGCGGTGCCGGTGATGGCGCCGGTGCTGGCCGTGTTCCTGTTCGCCACGCTCGATCGTCCGTTGCCGTGGCGCGCCGCGCTGGGCGTGGCACTGATGGTGATGCTCACCACCGGCAGCGGTCTGCTGCTGGTGCCGTTCCTGCGCCATGCGCCGTTGAGCGGTGTGCTGATGACCGGGCTGTGCCTGTTCCTCGCTTTCCGGCATGGGCTGCGCGGCGGCAACCAGCTCGTATCCACCTTCCTGGTGGCGGGCGTGACACTGATCTCGGCGGCGGGCGCCGCCAACGGCGGCCTGGCGCTGACCGTGATCGGCGCGCTTACGCGTGGCCTGCTGCTGGCCATTGCGGTACTGGCGGTGTGCTACTGGCTGGTGCCGGAGCCGCTGCGCGCGCCGGCGGCGCCCAAGCCGCGCGCGTCGCATGCCGGCGCCGACCGCGTGGCGCTGCGTGCCACGCTGGTGGTGATGCCGCCGTTCCTGCTGGCCATGTCGGACCCGGCCGCCTACCTGCCGATCATCATGAAGGCGGTCAGCCTGGGGCGGCAGACGTGCACCACCTCCGCGCGCGGGGCGGCGTGGGAGCTGGTGGGTTCCACGTTGCTCGGCGGGCTCATGGCCATGCTGTGCTGGCTGGCGCTCGGCCTGTTCGTGCACCTGTGGATGTTCTTTCTCTGGATGGCGTTGTTCGGGCTCTGGGTGGCGCGGCGGCTGTTCCGGCTGTCGCCCACGACGCAGACGCCAGGCTTCTGGCTGAACAGCCTCGTCACGATGATCATCCTGCTGGGGCAGTCGGTGGAAGACAGCGCGGCGGGCAAGGACGTCTACCAGGCGTTCATGATCCGCATGGGGCTTTTTATCGGCGTGGCGGCCTACGCCTGCCTGATGCTGGCCTTGCTGGAGCCTCGGCGCGGCGCGTCGATGGCGCTGGACTGAAGGAGTGTGCGATGCGATGGCACCTGTTCACGGCGGCGCCGGTGATGCTGCTGTGCCTGCTGATGCAATGCCTGGTGGTGGCGTTGTGCCTGCGCCGGTACGCGGTTTTCCAGAACCGCTGGCAGGGGCGCGAGCCGATGTGGATGGACGTGATGCTGCTGACCACCGTCATGCTGCTGACGCTGCTGTGCAACTTCGCGCAGATGGCGCTATGGGCGGCGCTGTTCCTGCTGCTGGGCGAGTTCGACAACTTCGGCGCGGCGCTGTATCACTCGGCCGTCAACTTCGCCACGCTCGGCTATGGCGATATCGTCATGTCGCCGCGCTGGCGCATGCTCGGGCCGATCGAGTCGGCCCAGGGCATCCTGATGTTCGGCTTGTCCACGGCGCTGATGACGGCGGCCGTGCTCGACGTGGTGAAAAGCAACATGGCCCGCCTGCGCGCAGGCAGGACGCCGCCGTGAGCTTGGCTGCCGCGCCGCCGTGCGCTGTCACGCGCGGGCCAGGTGCCGGCGCCGCCAGACGTTCGGGGCTTCGCCGAACTGCGCCGAGAACCAGCGCGTGAACGCCGCCGCCGAACCGTAGCCGAGCAGCTCGGACACGTGCAGCAGCGAGAACGCAGCGTTGGCGACATAGCGTTGCGCCAGCTCGCGGCGCACGTCGTTGACGATGGCGGTAAAGGTGGCGTCCGAGGCGTCCAGCTCGCGCTGCATCGTGCGCAGGCTCAGCCCCAGGCCCTGGGCCACCGCCTCGCTGGTGGCGCGTCCCATCGGCAGCATCACATAGACGGCGTTGCGCACGTCGCGCACGATCGAGGCCTCGTTCAGGTGCGGCAGCGTTTCCACCAGCCGCTCGGCATGGCGGGCCATGGCGGGGTTGCCGGTGGGATTCGGCGCGTCAAGGTCCTCGGCCAGACAGACGATGCCGTTGAACTCGTCGTCGAACGCGAGCGGGCAGCCGAACAGGCGGCGATGCACCTGTGGGTCCGGCGGCGCGCCGTGCGTGAAATTGACGCTGAGCGGCCGCCAGTGTGGCCCGAGCAACGCGCGGCAGAGGCGGAACACCACGCCGAGCGCCAGCTCGGTGGCCTGCCGCGAGGGCGCATCGAGCACCACCTCCTGCCGGATGACCACCACCTTGCCAACCGGCTCCAGCACGATGGCCACCGATTCGTTCACCAGGTGCCGGTAGCGGATGATGGTGTCGAGCGCGTCACGCAGCGTGGCCTGCTGGCTGATCAGCAGGCTCATCACGCCGAAATCGGACAACTGCCGCGACTCGGCCATGCGCAGGCCGAAGGTGGGACACGAGGCCGCCTCGGCGGCGGCTTCCAGCAGCGCGGCACAGGCCTGTGCCGGAATGCGCTGTTCGGGGTCGCCCAGCAGCGCCTGGTTCAGGCGCGCCGCGCGCAGCAGCGGCACGGCATTGAGGCCAAGCTCGCGCGCCACGTCGAAGAAATTGGTCAGCGCGGCCGCGCGCACCAGGGTTCTCAAGTTTGTCTCCCATCCGGTTCTGCGCGCGCCACATGCAAGGGCCATGACGCGTCGTTGCCGCGATGATAGGCGGCCATGGCATGAAATGCAAAGTGCCCGGTGAACGGAGCAAAGCGGCCGCGCGGCCGGGATTCTAGATTGCAGGCATGGCGGCGCATGTCGTGCCGCCCGAACGAATCTGGAGACCATCAGATGGCCAAGGCAGTACGCATGTATGAGACCGGCGGACCCGAGGTACTGCGCCTCGAAGACGTGGCGGTAGGCAACCCCGGACCGGGACAGGTCCGTATCCGCCACGTGGCGGTGGGGCTGAACTACGCCGACACGTATTTCCGCAACGGTACCTATCCCGTGCCGCTGCCCGCTGGCATGGGCGTGGAAGCGGCCGGCGTGGTGCAGGCCGTGGGCGACGGCGTGGCAAACGTGGCGGTGGGCGACCGCGTCACCTACACCGGCTTCCTGAACACGCTGGGCGCGTACAGCACCGAGCGCATCGTGCCGGCCGCGCCGCTGATCCGCCTGCCCGAGAACATCGGCTTCGAGACGGCCGCGGCGATGACCATGCGCGGCCTGACCTCGGCCTACCTGATGCGCCGCATCCACGCGTTCAAGCGCGGCGACACCATCCTGCTGCACGCGGCCGCCGGCGGCGTGGGCCTGATCGTCTCGCAGTGGGCGCGGCTGCTGGGCCTGAACGTGATTGGCACGGTCTCCACCGAAGCCAAGGGCGAGATCGCCCGCGCGCACGGCTGCCAGCACATCATCAACTACAGCCATGAGGACGTGGCCACGCGGGTGCGCGAGATTACCGAAGGCGTGGGCGCCACGGTGGTGTTCGACAGCGTCGGCAAGAGCACCTTCATGGCGTCGCTCGATTCGCTCAAGCGTCGCGGACTGCTGGTGTGCGTGGGCACGGCCTCGGGCCCGATCCCGCCGTTCGATCCGGTGCTGCTGGCCATGAAGGGCTCGGTCTACGTGACGCGTCCGGCGCTGGCCGACTACATCGCCGACCCCGCCGAGAAGGCGGAGCTGGCCGGCGAGCTGTTCGACCACGTCGGGTCGGGCCGCATCCGCATCGAGATCAACCAGCGCTATGCGCTGGCCGACGCGGTACAGGCCCATCACGACCTGGAATCCCGCAAGACCACGGGCTCGTCGATCTTCGTCATCTGAGAGAACCGATCATGAAAATCCAGCAACTGACCTGCGCCCTGGGCGCGGAACTCGTCGGCGTGGATCTGGCCGAGGCCGTGCGCAACGACGACCTGTTCGGCGCCATCCGCGCAGCGCTGCTCAAGCATCGCGTGCTGTTCCTGCGCAACCAGCAGTTCAGCCGCGCGGAACACGTGGCGTTCGCCAGCCGCTTCGGCAGCCTGGAAGACCACCCGGTGGCCGGCAGCGACCCGGAGCATCCGGGCCTGGTACGCATCTACAAGTCGCCGGACCAGCCGAACGACCGCTACGAGAACTGCTGGCACTCCGACACGACATGGCGCGAGGCACCCCAGTTCGGCGCCGTGCTGCGCTGCGTGGAATGCCCGCCGGTTGGCGGCGACACGATGTGGGCCAACATGGCGCTGGCCTACGAGCGGCTGCCCGACGGGATCAAGGCACAGATCGCCGACCTGCGCGCGCGCCACAGCATCGAGGCCAGCTTCGGCGCGGCCATGCCGATCGAGAAGCGGCTGGCGCTGAAGGCGCAGTTTCCTGATGCGGAGCACCCGGTGGTGCGCACGCATGCCGACACGGGCGAGAAGATTCTGTACGTCAACGGCTTCACGACGCACTTCACCAACTTCCACACCGCGTCGCGCGTGCGCTTCGGGCAGGACGCCAATCCGGGCGCGGCCGACCTGCTGCGCTACCTGGTGTCGCAGGCATACATTCCCGAGTTCCAGGTGCGCTGGCGCTGGGAACCCAACAGCGTGGCGATCTGGGACAACACCGCCACGCAACACTACGCGGTGATGGACTACGCGCCGTGCCACCGCAAGATGGAGCGCGCCGGCATCGTCGGCAGCGTACCGTTCTGACCGTTTCAGGAACCCTGGCAGCATGAAAGACAATCTCGTCGTCTCCACCCCTTCCGCATACGCCTATCCGCTGCTGGTCAAGCAGCTGCTGACCAATGCGATGTGCCTGCATGGCGATCAGGAAATCAGCTATCGCGGTGAAATGCGCTATACGTACCGCGATTTCCACCAGCGGCTTGGCAAGCTGGCCTGCGCGCTGACGGCGCTTGGCGTGCGCCACGGTTCCACCGTGGCCGTGATGGACTGGGACAGCCACCGCTACCTGGAATGCTATTTCGGCGTACCGATGATGGGCGCCACGCTGTTCACCGTGAACGTGCGGCTGTCGCCGCAACAGATCCTGTACACGCTCAACGACGCCGGCGCCGACGTGGTGCTGGTGCACCCGGACTTCGTGCCGGTGCTGGAGCAGATTCGCGACCAGCTAGTGCGCCCGCCGCGCCTGGTGCTGCTGGCCGATAGCCAGGACGCCCCGGCCAGCGCATTGCCGTTCGAAGGCGAGTACGAGGCGCTGCTGCAGGCGGCGCCGGCCGAATTCGATTTTCCGGACTTCGACGAGCGCACCAAGGCGGCCACGTTCTACACCACGGGCACCACGGGCGACCCCAAGGGCGTGTGCTACAGCCATCGCGACATCGTGCTGCATACGCTGGCCACCGCCACCAGCCTGTGCTCGCCACGCACCGGGCAGCGCATGCACCGCGAAGACGTGTACATGCCGATCACGCCGATGTTCCACGTGATGGCGTGGGGCGTGCCCTATGTGGCGATCATGCTGGGCCTGCGCACGGTGCTGCCGGGCCGCTACGTGCCGGCGGCGCTGCTGAAGCTGCGTGCGACCGAGGGCGTGACGTTCTCGCACTGTGTGCCCACCATCCTGCAGATGCTGCTGCAGGCCGCCAGCGACGGCGAGCACGACCTGCGCGACTGGAAGATGATCATCGGTGGTTCCGCGTTGCCGCCGGTGCTGTGCGAGGCCGCGCTGGCACGCGGCATCGACATCTTCGCGGGCTACGGCATGTCGGAGACGGGGCCCATCGTGGCGCTGGCCCAGCTGCCGCCGGCCTCCGCGCCGCGCAGCCGCGAGGAGGAGGTGCGCATGCGCTGCGCCACGGGCCGGCCGATTCCGCTGGTGGACTTCCGCATCGTCGGCACCGACATGCGCGAAGTGCCGCATGACGGCAAGGCGCAAGGCGAGATCGTGCTGCGTGCGCCGTACCTGACGCGCGCGTATTTCCGCAAGCCGAGCGCGTCGGAAGAACTCTGGGCCGACGGTTATCTGCATACGCAGGACGTGGCGGTGATGGGCGCCGATGGCTTCGTGCAGATCGTCGACCGCCTCAAGGACGTGATCAAGACGGGCGGCGAGTGGGTGTCGTCGATCGAGATCGAGAACCTCGTGACGCAGGTGCCCGGCGTGCAGGAATGTGCCGTGGTGGGCGTGCCCGATGCGCGCTGGGGCGAGCGGCCGATGGCTTATGTGGTGCGCAAGGCGGGCGTGGAAGTGGATGCCGGACAGATCCGCACGGCGCTGCTGCACCACGTGGACGCCCGGCGCCTGAGCAAGTTTGCGGTGCCCGAGAGTGACCGCATTGCATTCGTGGCCGCGATCCCGAAGACCAGCGTGGGCAAGATCGACAAGAAGCGCCTGAGGGAAAGCAAGGCAGCCTGAAGCGTGAAGGGAAAATTCATGCCGCTCCGTGACCCGGAGCGGCTTTTTTTATTGGCGCGGCGTTTCCGCGCCGCGTCGCGATGCATCAAGCCACACCGTCTGGCCGCAGGTCGGCCAGTATCTGCCCGGCCAGGAAGTCGCAGGGTTTACGCGCGGGCGGCTTCTGCGGCTTCGGTTGCCGGGTGCCCGGATGGTGCTGGAAGTGTTTGGCCGGGCCTGAAACGGCAAAACGCCGCGCGGTGATGCCGCGCGGCGTTCGAGATTGGCTTTCTGCCCAGTTACTGCTTGATGTGGAAGGTCTTCACGATGCCGGCGTTGCGGTCGTACTCGGCGTGCAGCGACTGGTTCAGGTCCTGCAGTGACTGGGGCGCCATCGGCTCGTAGCCCAGCGTCTCCAGGCGTTCACGCACCTTCGGGTTGGCTGCGGCCTTGTAGACCGCGGCCTGGATCTTCTGGGCGAGGTCTGTCGGCACCTGCGCCGACGCGATCACGCCCACCCAGTTGCTGAAATCGATATCGGGGTAGCCCTGCTCCGCGAACGTCGGCACCTGCGGCAGCAGCGGCGAGCGCGACTTGGAGGCCACGGCATACGGCTGCAGCTTGCCGGCGCGGATCATCGGCAGCGAGGTGACCATGCCGTCGTACATCAGGGGAATCTGGCCACCCATGACCTGGGCCAGCGCGGGGCCGGAGCCCGGGAACGGCACGTGCTGCAGATCCATGCCCGCTTCCTGGTTCATGATCGCGCCCGCGTAGTGCGAGGCCGTGCCCGCGCTGTACGAGGCGAAGCTGAGCTTGCCCGGGTTGGCCTTGGCGTACGTGATCAGCGTCTTCAGGTCTTTCGCCGGCAGGTTGGGCGCACCCACCAGCACCATGCGCGAACGGCCCACGGCGGCCAGCGGGCGGATGTCCTTCATCGTGTCGTAGGCGGTCTTCTGTACCTGCGGCACTTCGGTCAGCACGTTGGTGGCGGTGACCATCACGGTCTGGCCGTCGGCCGGTGCGGCCAACAGCGTGTTGATGGCGATCGCGCCACCACCGCCGGGCTTGTTGTCGACCACCACGGGCTGGCCAAGGTCGGCGGAAAGCTGTTCGGCCAGCAGGCGCGCCATGACGTCCATGGTGCCGCCGGCGGGCGCGGGTACCAGCACGCGCACGGGCTTGCCGGTCCACGCCATGGCGGCGGGAACGGCCAGCGTGAGGACGGCCGCCACGGCAGCGCGCCGCATGCGGAGGAGGGCAGGGTGTTTCGGCATGGTTGTCTCCATGATAGGTCTTGTGGGATGTAAAAGCGCCGGACCCGCCCGCATTGGGCTGATAGAGGAAAATGTCGCTGCGTTGAATCTGGCGAGTCCCGCGTAAAGCTGGGCGCGTGCCGCATACGCTGTGCGGCACGTCGCCGGGGAGGGGGCGATCAGGGTTGCCCTGCCGCCGCGTCTGTCTGGCTTGTCGCCGCCTTCCCCACGGGCTTGCGCCGTGCGGGCAGCGCCTGCAGCACGAAGGCGCGCTGGGCATCGGTCATGCCGTCCCAGAGCCCGATCTCGGCCGGCGTGCGGCGGCAGCCCTGGCAATAGCGGCGTGCCTGGTCGAGCCGGCAGATGTTGATGCACGGGTTGGCGACGGGCATGGCGGCGGGCGTGGCAACGGAGATGGCGGCGGACATGGCGAAGCGGTCGCTCAGGCCGCGCGGCGCAGCGGCAGATTCTTCTGGCCGGCCTGGCGGTTCGGCAGCATGCCGTGCGCGGCCAGCGTTTCGTCCACGCTGTCGTACCACGTGCCGATGCGATAGATCTGGCGCGCTTCCTTGCCCGTGGCAATCTCGCGGCCCAGTTCGTGGGCCACACGCACGCACTGCTCGATCTGCTGCACCGACGTCATGCGGTTGCCGTGCTGGTCGATGATGGTGTCCTCGATGCCGCAGCGCGGATGCAGGCCCATGGCCATCGCCATCATGTTGAACGGCAGCACGTTCTTGAGCAGCGATTCGGCCGTCAGCGTGCAGCCGTCGGGCGCGCGATGGATGAAGTTGAAGAAGTTGAACGGGTTGGGGCCGTCGAAGCCGCCGCCAATGCCGATCCACGTCAGGTTCAGCGGCCCGGTGTAGGCGCCCGCGCGCACCATGCGTTCGAGCGTTTCCAGCGCGTGGATGCCCGTCAGCTGGAAGTGCGGCTGGATGCCGGCTGCGCTCAGGCGGCGCAGGTGCTCTTCCACCCAGCCCGGGCCCGCCGGCACGGTCATCTCGCGATACGCCTCGATGTACGCGGGGTTGGAGAGCGAGGTACCCGCAAGATACTCGGGGTACAGCAGCTCCATGATGTTCATCTGCGTGGTGTTGATGGCAACGGTCACCTGGTCCGGCGCGGGCGTCAGGTCGGCCAGCATGTGGCGCGTATCGTCCGACAGCCACACGGCGGCCTGGCCTTCGTCCTCGGGGGCGAACGAGATCGAGCCGCCCACCTGGATGATCATGTCGGGCACCGCGGCGCGCACGCCGGCAATCAGCTCGTTGAACTTCGACAGGCGCTTGGAGCCCTTGCCGTCCAGTTCGCGCACGTGCAGGTGCAGCACGGTGGCGCCGGCGTTGTAGCAGTCAACCGCCTTCTGCACCTGTTCTTCCATGGTCACCGGAATGTCTTCCGGAAAGTCTTCTGGCATCCATTCCGGGCCGTACGGCGCCACGGTGATGACCACCTTGTCCATGTTCTCGGGGTGCAGGGAATCGTCCAGGAATTGCATATCGTCTCCTTTTGTCAGGTGCGTATCCAGTGCACGAAGTATCGGCGAACGGTGCGGTGCAATTTGACGTCTCGGGACACTCGATTTACATTTCGGGACAGTCAGGGAAAACACGATGTCCTACTACCTACGCAGTGCGAGCCTCACGAACTACGTTGATGTGGCCAGGGCCGTGGGCCTCGATCCACACCAGATGCTGCGCGCGGCACGCATCAGCCGCAACGTGCTGCTGGACCCCGACATCCGCATGCCGGCGGCGCTGGTTGGCAAGCTGCTGGAGGCGTCGGCCAAGGCCGCCCATGCCGACGATTTCGGCCTGCGCCTGGCCGAGCTGCGGCAGTTCTCGAATCTCGGCCCGCTGGCGTTCGTGGTGCGCGAGGCGCCCACGCTGCGGCGCGCGCTGGAGTCGATGGTGCGCTACATGGGGCTGCAGAACGAAGCGCTGGTCATGCGCGTGGAGGAAGACGACGACCTGGTGCTGATCCGGCTGCATATCCTCAGCGATGCGCCGGGCTCGCTGCGGCAGGCCACCGAGCTGGCCGCCGGCGTGATGTTCCGCATGCTGACGCTGTTCCTGGGCACGGGCTGGCGTCCGCGCAGCGTCTGCTTCACGCATGGCGCGCCAGAGAGCCAGGCCACCTGCCAGCGCGTGTTCGGCATGCCGGCGCTGTACAACCAGGATTTCGACGGCATCGTGTGCCTGGCGCAGGATCTCGAAGCGCCGCTGCCTTCGTACGATCCGGTGATGGCGCAGCAGGTGGGGCGCTACCTGGCCACGCTGCTGGCGCAGTCGAACACGAGCATGGCCGACAAGGTACGCAAGCTGGTGCATGCGCTGCTGCCCAGCGGCATGTGTTCGGTGGATCGCGTGGCCCAGCAACTCGGTGTGGACCGGCGCACCGTGCATCGCTGGCTGGACCAGGAAGGCACCTCGTATTCGACCATCGTCAACGATGCCCGCACGGGGCTGGTCACCCGGTACATCGAGAACCGCGCGCGGCCGCTTTCGGAGGTGTCCACGCTGCTGGGCTTCTCGTCGCTGAGCGCGTTTTCGCGCTGGTTCGGCGTGCAGTTCGGCTGCAGCGTGTCGAAGTGGCGTGCCGAGCGCGCCCGCGCGGGCTGACCTGGCAGGGCGGCGCCCCCGAACGAAGCCGGGAATGAAAAAAAGGCCACGCCGGCAGCACTGCCGGCGTGGCCCAACGAAGCTCGACGCGTCCCGGCCGGGGGGGTACGCAAGTGTCCCGCCCGGTGCGCGCCGATCCCTACATGATCAGAACTTGTGGCGTACGCCGATGGCCACGCCCAGCATGTTGCTCTGGCCGTTGGCCAGCGCGTAGCTGTTGCCCAGCGACAGGCTGTTGGCATAGACGGTGCCCAGCGATTCGAGCATCAGGCCGGCGTTCTTGGCGTAGGCGGTGGACAGGTACACGTCGGTGCGCTTCGAGAACGTGTAGTTGGCCACGAAGGCCACCTGCCAGGGGTTCGGCGCGTTGGTGCCGAACAGGTTCTTCATGTCGTCGTAGTTGTATTCGAGCGTGAGGCCGATGGCAGGCGTGACCTGGTAGTTGGCGCCGATCCAGTAGAAGTCGTCGCGCTGGATCACGCTGCCCGACGCATTCTTGTTCTGACCCCAGCGGTAACCGCCCATGACCTTGACCACGTTGCTGACGGTGTAGCTGGCGCCCACCGCCACCTTGCGCATGGTGCCGCTGCTGGCGCCGATGGTGGGGTTCCACTGGTCGTAGCCGACGGTCAGGCCGAGCGGGCCGGCAGCGTAGGCCACCGCCGCGCCGTAGGCGGTGTCGCGGCGGAACGCGCCCGGCACTTCGCCGTTGCCGCCGATCGGCGTGGTTATGCCCACCGACGCGGGCAGGGCCAGGCCCGTGCCGAACGACCAGTGCGCTAGCGCCGTGACCGGGCCGAACTGGCCCGTGTACTTGATGGTGTTGTCTTCGCGGAAGTTGGCGCCAGACTGCAGCACCACCGGCTCGTACTGGGTGGCGTACGCGGTGGGCGAGAAGTTGGCCAGCGCCTCGAACATCGACGTGTACTGGCGGCCGAAGCTGATCTGCCCGATGCCCTGCTGGTTGACCCCCACGAACGCCTGGCGACCGAACAGGCGGCCGCTCTGCTGCAGCGTGCCGGTGTCGAGGCTGAAGCCGCTTTCCAGCACGAAGACGCCCTTCAGGCCTCCGCCCAGGTCCTCGGTGCCGCGCAGGCCCCAGCGGGAGCCGGCCAGGCCGCCGGAGCTCATGCGGTAGACGTTGTTCGACGGGCCCGGGTTGAAGCCGTTGGCGGCCGTCGGGATGTTGCCCACATGGTTGGCGTATTCGACGTTGATGTCGGCCACGCCATACAGCGTGACGTTTGACTGCGCGAATGCGCTTCCCATGGTGGCGAGCAGGGCGGCCATGGCCACGTGCCTGAAATTCATGAAGCTGTCTCCTTTATGGTCTTCTGGTGGGGTGTGGGTGTTCCCGTCGAAATTGGGGGTACCGCGTTGGTGCTTTACCGCGTGATCGCGGAAGGGTTGGCCGGCTGTGCGCCGGTCGTTTGCAGCCACGGCGCCAGCAGCGCCATGGCCTGTGGCCACGGGCCGTAGCCCGCAGCCGGATTCAGATGGCCGACTTCGCCCAGATCCACCAGTTCGCTGCCCCAGTCGCACGCCATGCCGGCCGCGCGTTCGTATGAAGCAAGCGGATCATTGCGGCTGGCGGCCAGGCGCGTCGGGAATGGCAGCGGCTTGCGCGGAATCGGCAGCCAGCCGTGCTGGGCCAGTGTGTCGCGCGTGGGATATCCCGCCGGCATCGGCGTTTCGAGGTCGGCCGGCGTGGCCAGCAGCGCGCCGCGGATGCGGCCCGGCGCAAGCCGGTGGGCATGCTGCGCGGCCCAGTGCACGGTGATCATCACGCCCGCGCTGTGGGCCACCAGTACGACCGGGCCGTCGATGGCGGCCAGTGCCTTGTCCAGCGCGTTGTCCAGTGCCGCGATGCGCGCCGCGCAGCTCAGCTTGTCGTGTTCCAGCGGCGGCACCGAAGCGGCGTGCGGCAATTCGGCCTGCAGCAGGGTTTGCCAATGGTCCGCAACGTGGTCGCGCAGGCCGGGAACGAACAGGATGGTCGTGTGGGAAGGCAGGGACATCGTGATCTTCAGGAAACTGGAATCGGGGGATACGGGGCAGCGCTGTCGCGCGCCGCTCAGGCGTTGGGCCGTTGCGCCAGCCGTTGCAGGTCGGCGGCATAGGTGCGGCGGCCCACGATGAAGCAGAACGCGGCGAGCAGTCCGGTCAGCGGCAGCCATTGCAGCGCACCGGCCAGGCCGATGTGATCGGCCAGCACGCCGGTGAAGAACGGCCCTGGCGCCAGCCCCAGCAGGTTGTTGGCCAGCGTCAGCGTGGCAAAGGCGCTGGCGTGGATGCTCGGGTCGGTCAGGTTGGCCACGGCGGCGCTGGCGGGCCCGGCACTGCCGCCGGCCAGCATCATGCCGCCGGCAACCAGCGCCAGTTGCGCCACGCCCGGCTGCAGGTGAAAGGCGGTGCCCAGCAGCGCGAAACAGAGCAGGCTGTACGTCATTGCCATCAGCCACTTGCGGGCGGGTGCGTTGCGCGCCACGCGATCAGTCAGCGCGCCGCACACGATCATGCCGGCGCCGCCAACCAGCACGAAGCCTGCCGCGCCCAGCCCGGCGTGCTCGGTGCTCATGGCGTAGTAGCGGCCCAGGTAGCTCGGCATCCACGCCAGCAGCGATCCCATGACCAGCAGCTGCAGCGCGCTGCCGACGTAGGCGCACAGGATGGAGCGGGAGGCGAACAGCGCACGAACCAGCGCGCGCAGCGACATCACGGTGCGGCGCGTGGCGACATCGGCGGGTTCGCCCAGCGCCTGGCGCTGCGTCTGCAGGCGGCGCTCGGTGACGGCCAGCCGGTACAGGCCCACCATCGCCAGGCCGAAGAGGGCCATGGCGCCAAATGCGGAACGCCAGCCGAGGTGCGCGGAAATCACGCCGCCGAGCGCCATGCCCAGCACCGAGCCGAACGCACCGCCGGCGATGAAGGCGGCGCTCAGGCCGGCGCGCATGTGACGCGGAAACACGGACAGCACCAGCGCGATGCCCACGCTGCCGTAGGCCGCTTCGCCAATGCCGACGCAAAGCCGCGCCACCAGCATCGCACCGTAGGAGTTCGCCAGCGCGCAGCCCAGCGTGGCCACGCTCCACAGCACCGCCATCAGCGTCAGGCTGCGCACGCGGCCCCAGCGATCGGCCAGAATCGACAGCGGCAGCGTCAGCAGACCTACCATCAGCGCCACCACGCCGCCCAGTGCGCCAAGATTGGCGTCGCTAAGCCCCCATTCCGCCTTCAGCAGCGGGAACAGCGCGTTGAGCACCTGTCGCGACATGTAGTCGGACAGCAGCAGCCCGAAGCTCAGCGCGAAAACCAGCCACGCATAGCGATGCGAAGCGCGCGGGCGGGCGTCTGTGGAACGAGGTTGTGAAACGGTGGAAGCAAGCAATCCCGGCATGAAGCCATCTCCTTGATGACCTGCGCCGCGCGCCTGGCCCAAACAGGGCTCGCAGGCTCGCCGCGGTCAGGTCGCGACGAGCGAAGTATCTAGGATTGATGGCTTGTGGTTTGACTATCCGGGACAAGTGCTTTGCATTACGGGACAGTGCGGGAAAACCCGTTGGACCCCGGTTACTCGATCGTCACCTTGCCTTGCTTGCCCGCGCGGGCCAGGCGCCGCGCTAGGCCGCCACGCGGTCGATCTGGTTGGCGGCCTCGTGCGTCCAGGCCGTGAAGGCCTCGTAGACGCGGTCGACCAGCGCGATGCAATGTTGCCGCTGGTCGTCGTGCAGGGCGATGGCGGCCAGCGCCTGGTGATCGGCGTGGTGCAGGTGGCCCGTTTCGAGCGCGAAGTGGTGGCGGCCGAGGTAGCGCAGTTCGGCACGCAGGTGCGGTTGCAGCGCATCGGCGAGTGGCACGGTCAGCGCGAACAGCACATTGCCGGTTTCCTCGATGGCTTCGATGACCGCGAGCCGTTCAGGGCCGGCGGCGCGGTCGATGATGGCGCACAGGTCGTACATCAGCACGCGGCTGCGATGGGTGTCCTCGCTCCACAGCATGCGCATGGCGTCGGTAATCGTGGTGACGCGGTTCCAGCCCAGTTTCTCGAAGTCATGCAGGTACCACGGCCAGTGGTGGTCGTCTTCGCGGGTGTGGGTATTGACCCGTTCCTGGCAGATGTCGCGCGGCGGCTCCTGGCGCAGCACGTAGCGGTTGAGGTCGCCGAAGGCCATCACGAAGAACGCAAAGCCGCGCATGAATTCGAGCCGGGCCTGCGGCGGCAGCGCGTCGTCGCGCATGCGATCGAACAAGGGCAAGCGCGCATAGGCCAGCTTCCTGCGCATGATGTGGGCAAGCACGGCTTTCATGAAACCCCCTTGCGCGGACCTGACGAACGATGTCGCGCTGGATTCTATGAAACGGCCGTGCAAAGTTCAATTCAGGCCTGATGCTCTGACCCTGCACTGTCTGCGCAGACGCTGACGGACGACGGCAATATCGATGCCGCCGGCGCTGTCAGTCGCGCTGGCCGGTAGGCCCCGGCAGCGCGGCCAGGAATGCGAGGAAGGCGGCGATGCGGCGCGAGCCGCGCTGCGTGGGCAGGTAGAGCGCGGTTACCACGGAGCTGGCCGCGTTGGGCGTGACGGACCAGTCGTCGAACAGCGTGACAAGGCGGCCAGCGGCGATATCGGTGCCGACCAGCCAGTCTGGTAGCAGCGCGATGCCGGTGCCGGCCAGCGCCATCTGGTGCAGTACCTCGCTGTTGTTGCTGCGGAAGCTGCCATGGATGGGCACCCGCACGTTGGCGTCGTCGCGCTGGAACATCCAGAACTGGTCGCGCGTGCCGAAGCTGAAGCGCAGGCAGCAGTGGTCGGCCAGATCCGCAGGCTCCCTGGGCGTGCCGTGCGCGGCCAGGTAGTCGGGGTGCGCCACCACCAGCCGGCGGAAGCGGCCCACCTCGCGCGCGATGACGTTGTCGTAGGCGGCTGCCGCGCCGAGCCGCACGGACAGGTCCACGCGCGCACCCAGCAGGTCGACGATCTGGTCAGTCAGTTCCACCTCCAGTTCGAGCTGCGGATACTGCGCCAGCCAGGCGCCCAGGTACGGCGCAACGCAGCAACGGCCGAACGCCACCGGCAACGACACGCGCAACTGGCCGACCGGCGTGTCGCCATGGTCGGTGATCGAGGCATCGGCCTCTTCCACGGCGTCGAGAATGCGGCGTGCCTGCGCGTAGTAGCTGGCGCCGGCCTCGGTCACGGTGACCTGCCGCGTGGAGCGGTTCAGCAGCACCGTCCCGAGCGAATCTTCCAGCCCGTCGAGCGTGCGCGTGACCGAGGACGTGGCCAGGCTCATGCGGCGCGCGGCGGCCGAGAAGCCCCGAGCGTCCACGGTTTCGACGAACATCTTCAGCGCGAGCAGCTTGTCCATGGATGGAAGGGGAGCGGTGGAGGCGGTGGCAGCGACAGAGGCGCGCCGCGTCAGCCCTTGTTGAAGATGCTGTAGAAGTCGGGCGCGCCCGATTCGCGCACGGTAAGGTCCAGCGAGCCCTCGATATGCGCCAGGTGCTCGGCCATCAGCGCCTGGGCGCCGCCGGCATCGCGCTGCTCGATGGCGTTCACCAGCGCCAGGTGCTCGTCTTCGGGGCAGGCCGGCGCGCCGGGGCGATCGTACAGCGTGATGATCAGGCAGGTGAGCGACACCATCTCGCGGATCAGCTTTTCCAGGATGGCGTTGCCAGCCATTTCGGCCAGCACGATATGGAACTCGCCGGAAAGCCGGATCACGGCAGCGCGGTCGCCGCGTGCACGGGCGTCGTCTTCCTGCCTGATATGGCGGCGCAGGCCGCGGATCTGGGTGGCCGAGGCCGTGCTGGCCAGCAGGCCGGCCAGTTCGGGCTCCACCAGCCGCCGCGCCTGGAACACCTGGCGCGCTTCCTCGATGCTGGGGCTGGAAATGAACGCGCCACGGTTAGGCACCTGCGTCACGAGCTTTTCGTGCGCCAGCCGCGCGAACACCTGCCGGATGCGTGCCCGGCTGGCGCCGGTGACTTCACAAAGCCGCTCCTCCACGAGCTTGGTGCCGGCCAGCAGCCGGTGCTCCATGATGGCGTTGAGCAGATCCTGGTAAATGCCTTCGTTGATCGAGGACTCGGCGGCTTCGCTGGCGGCGGCGTCGGGAGCATCCTGCGGCGGCACGGGATCAACGGCTTTCTTGCGACGGGTTGCCATTTGGGGACGATATCCCGCAGCGGAAATGCGCGGGTGATGACAAAAGTTGTGCATATCGTACACAAAAATGGTGCGAAAGGCCCCGCGATGTGGCTCCCCTCTCCCGCCTTGCGGGAGAGGGGCTGGGGGAGAGGGTGAGCCGGCCAATCAGAGATGGCGCGAAATTTAGACCGCTTGCCCTCTCCCCCGACCCCTCTCCCGCGTGCGGGAGAGGGGAGCAACCTCACGCTCGACGACGCCTTACCCATTCAACGCATATTCACTCAGCATCCCCGCATACGCCTTCGGCAGTGGCCTTGCCCAGTCGCCGCGCTTGCTGGTGGCCAGGCGCACAGAAACCAGCGCTTCGGCCATCTTGACGGCGCAGGTGACGCCGTCGATCACCGGGGCGTGGATGGCGTCGGCAATCTCCTCGCACAGGTCGGTCATGCCGGCGCAGCCCAGCACGATGCAGTCGCTGCCATCCTCGGCCAGCGCCTGGCGGCAGGCGTCGGTGATGATGCGGCGGGCGTCGGAGCCCGGCTTCTCCAGGTCCAGCACGGGCAGGTCGCTGGCGCGCACGTTGCGGCAGAAGCGCTTCATGCCATAGCGCTCGGCCAGGTGCCAGGCGATATTGCAGGTGCGCGACAGCGTGGTGACCACGCTGAAGCTCGTGCCGATGAAGCTGGCCGCGTGCATGGCGGCCTCGGCAATGCCGATCACCGGGCCGCGCGCCAGTTCGCGCGCCGCGTACAGGCCGGGATCGCCGAAGCAGGCAATTACATAGCCGTCCACGCCCTCGCGCTCGCCAATCATGACCTCGTCCAGGATGCCTGGCACGCTCAGCGCCTCGTCGTAGTGGCTTTCGATCGAGGCCGGCCCCATGCGCGGGCTGACGGCCACGATGCGGGTCTCGGCCTGGGCCACGTCGCGGGCGCACTGGCCAATCTTGTCGGTCATGCTCTGCGTGGTGTTCGGATTGATGATCTTGATCTTCATGATGGGGTCACGGGTGAAGGGGATCAGGCCTGGCGGGCGTCGGCCAGATGGCCGGGCATCAGCCGCGGGGCAAGCGCGCGGTACAGGACCAAAGCAATGCCCATGCCGATGAACCAGCTGTAGCTGGCCAGCCATTGCCACGACGGAATCACCACGCACAGCACCGGGATGATGGCCGAGGGAATCATGGTGGCCACGGCGGCCGGGTTATAGCCCTTGCGGTACCAGTACGTGCCGTTGCGGCGCAGCGTGTAGAGGTCGTCCACCACCACGTGCTGGCGGCGTACGAGGAAGAAGTCGGAGATCAGGATGCCGAACAGCGGGCCGATGAACGCGCCCAGCACGTCGAGGGTGTAATGGATCATCGTCGGGTGGTTGTACAGGTTCCACGGCGTGATGAAGATCGAGGCCACGGCAGCGATCATGCCGCCCGTGCGCCAGCTGATGTGCTTGGGCGAGACGTTGGAGAAATCGAACGCCGGCGACACGAAGTTGGCCACGATGTTGATGCCGATGGTGGCCGTCATGAACGTGAAGGCGCCCAGCAGCATGGCGAACGTGCTGTCGATATGGCTGACGGTTTCCACCGGGTCGGTGATCAGCTTGCCGAACACGGGCAGCGTGGCCGAGGTGGTGACCACCACCAGCAGCGAGAACCCGAGGAAGTTGACCGGCAGGCCCCAGAAGTTGCCGCGCTTCACCGATTTGAAATCCTTGGCGTAGCGCGAGAAGTCGCCGAAGTTCAGCATCGGGCCCGAAAAGTACGACACCACCAGCGCAATGGCGCTGAGCATCACGGGCACCGCATCCCAGCCCTGGTACTTCAGAAAGCTGAGCGTGAAGTTGACGTTCTCGATGCCGGCCTTGTTGATCAGCCAGATGGCCAGCGCAATCATCACCACGTACACAGCCGGGCCGGCCCAGTCGATGAACTTGCGGATGGTTTCCATGCCGGTCCAGAACACCAGCGCCTGGAGCACCCAGAGCGTCATGAACGCCGCCCAGCCCAAGGTGGAAAGCCCGGCGAAGCCGTGCTGCTTCAGGTCGGCGTAGGGCGCGAGCGACGGGAAGAAATGCAGCGCCAGCACCAGGAAGGCGCTCGATGCCAGGTAGGTCTGGATGCCATACCACGCCACCGCGATCAGCCCGCGGATGATGGCCGGAATATTGGCGCCCAGCACGCCGAACGACGCGCGGCAGATTACCGGGTAGGGCGTGCCCGTGATCTGGCTCGGCTTGGCCACGAGGTTGCAGAAGAACTGCACGATCAGGATGCCCACCAGCAGCGCCACCAGCACCTGCCAGCTCGACAGGCCCAGCGCGAACAGGCTGCCGGCGGTGATGTAGCCGCCCACGCTGTGCACGTCTGACATCCAGAACGCGAAAATGTTGTACGTGCCCCAGGTCTGCTTGCGCAGCGGGGCCAGGTCCTCGTTGGTCAGCCGTTCGTCGTAGCCTGGCTTGATCACGGCATTGCTTTCAGGGGCGTGCGTGCCGATGGTATCGATCGCTGGGGAAGCTGTCACTGGCATCTCGTGTCTCCGTTGGTGGCCTGGCATACGTGCGCCGGTCATGTGCCGATGTCGTCTTGGCGACAAAATTGTCTACAAAATCGTTTTTGTTTGTGTACTGAGTTGTAGGTGGCCGGTTTTGGATTGTCAACGAGAGAGCGGGCCGCCTACGGGTAGACCCTGAACCGCGCGGCGTGGGGGTGCCGGGCGCAGCGCTTGTAGTTCTTACCGATGCCCGCCAATGTGCTGTCAATTACGCAAAGCGCCGGCATCGGGCCGCACGCTGTGGGAGAATCGCCGCCATGGCTTTCGGCGGAGCAGGCATGGCGCAAGTACCCGATTCCCTGGGCAAGGCAATGGCGGACGATTGCGCCCGGGAGCCGATTCACATTCCCGGCGGCATCCAGCCGCACGGTTTTCTCTTCTGCATCGATGGCGCAGGCACGGTGGTGCAGGCCAGCCGCAACGTCGAGCTACTGGCCGGCGCCAGCATCGACACCGTGCTGGGCCAGCCGCTGGCCCGGCTGCTGGGCGACGGCGCCAGGCTGGCACTCGACGCGCTCGGCACGCTGACGGCCGAGGGCATTCCGCTCTACGCCGGGTCGATCGAAGACCCGCGCGGTGCCCGGGGCGATGGCCGCCATGCGCCGCTTGCCTTGGTGGTGCATGTCTGGCAGGGGCTGCGCATCGTCGAACTGGAGCCGGCGCGCGGCACGGCCGACGTCTTCGCGTCGATGTATCCGCTGGTGCGCACCTTCATCAACAGCCTGCAGGGCGTGGACGACATCGCCGGGCTGGCGGCGCTGGCCGCCGCTGAAATCCACCGCATCACGGGCTTCGGTCGCACCATGGTGTATGGGTTCGACGAGGAAGGCCACGGCCACGTGCTGGCCGAATCGATGGAGCCCGGCTACGCCAGCTACCTGGGCCAGCGCTTTCCGGCGTCAGATATCCCGCGCCAGGCGCGCGAACTCTACGTGCGCAACCGTATCCGCCTGATCGCCGACGCCGACTACGTGGCGTCGCCGCTGGTGCCGGCGCTGCACCCGGCCACGGGCCAGCCCACCGACCTGACCTACGCTTCGCTGCGCAGCATTTCGCCGGTGCACGTGCAGTACATGAAGAACATGGGCACGTGGGCGTCGATGTCGATGTCGATCGTCGTGCGCGGCCGGCTCTGGGGGCTGATCTCGTGCCACCACGCCACCGCGCGTGTGCCGTCGTTCGAAGTGCGCACCGCCTGCGAGCACGTGGCGCAGGTGCTGTCGCTGCAGGTGGAAGCGAAGGAAGACCATGCCGAGGCGAACCTGCGGCTGGCGCTGCGACGGCGGCAGGCGCAACTGCTGGCGTCGATGGCCAACACCGAAGACTTCGTCGAGGCCATTGCCGGCGATGCCGACAATCTGCTGGCCCTGGTGGATGCCACCGGCGTGGCGGCCGTGTTCGAAGGGCGCGTCGTGCGGCTGGGCGAGGTGCCCGAGGCGCCGAAGATCGAGGCCATGCTGGCATGGCTCGATACGCGCGGCGACGACGTCTTCGCCACCGACGAACTCGCGTCGGAATGGCCCGAGGCCGCCGCACAGGGGCTGGGGCCGGAGGCGGCGGGCGTGCTGGTGGTGCCGTTGTCGCGCATGTTCCGCAACTACGTGATCTGGTTCCGGGCCGAGGTGGTGCGCACCATCCGCTGGGCCGGGGACCCGCGCGCCAAGCTGTCGGGGCTGTCGGCGTCGTTGTCGCCGCGCGAGAGCTTCGAGGCCTGGACGCAGACCGTACGCGGGCGCTCCATGCCGTGGCGCGCGGCGGAACTGGAGATCGCCGTGGAGTTTCGCGGCGCGCTGCTCGGCATCGTGCTGCGGCGTGCCGAGGAACTGGCGCAACTGGCGCTGGAGCTGGGCCGCGTCAACCGCGAGCTGGAAGGCTTTTCCTACTCGGTGTCGCACGACCTGCGCGCGCCGCTGCGCCATATCGTCGGGTTTGCCGACCTGCTGCGCGAGCTGGACCACAGCCGCTTGTCGGAACGCGGCAAGCATTTCGTCGAGCGCATCATTGCGCAGGCCCGCTTCGGCGGCAAGCTCGTGGACGACCTGCTGGCGTTCTCGCAGATGGGCCGCGCCGCATTGCGGCCGCAACGCGTGGACCTGCGCGCCATGGCCGAGCGGCTGCTGGCCGAGGAAGCAAAGGACGTGGGCGCGCGGCGGCTGACGTGGCAGGTGGGCGCGCTGGGTGAAGTCACGGCCGATCCGGTGCTGATGGACGTGGTGTTGCGTAACCTGATCGCCAACGCGATAAAATTCACCGCCACGCGCGGCGTGGAGGCGGACAGCCCGGCCGGCACCATCGAGGTGGGCACGATGCCTGGCGACGGGGAACTGGAGGGCCAGGACCTGTTCTACGTGCGCGACAACGGCGTGGGCTTCGACATGCGCTATGCCGACAAGCTGTTCGGCGTGTTCCAGCGGCTGCATCGCGTGGAGGAGTTCCCGGGCACGGGCATCGGCCTGGCCAGCGTGCGGCGCATCGTCGAACGTCACGGAGGCAAGGCCTGGGCCGAGGGCGAGCCGGAACGCGGCGCCACGATCTGGTTTTCGCTGCCGCGCGACTTCGTGCCCGAGGGCACTGCCGGGGTCAATGAAACGGCGGCGGAGGCGGCCGCGCGGCTGGCGGCGGTATCGTCCGCCCAGCCTTACCGACCCGTATTGAAGGACACAAGGAATATAGAGAATGAGCGTGCTGAGGCCGATCCTGCTGGTGGAAGACAACCCTGACGATATCGAGCTTACGCTGATCGCGCTGCAGAGAAGCCGCCTGGCCAACCCGGTGGTTTCCGTGCGCGACGGCGCCGAGGCGCTTGACTACCTGCGCCGCGAAGGCGCCTACGCGGGCCGGTCTGACGAGAACCCGGCCGTGATCCTGCTGGACAAGAAGCTGCCCAAGGTGGATGGGCACGAGGTGCTGCGCGAAGTGCGCGCCGACGATCGGCTGCGGCGCGTGCCGGTTGTGATGCTGACGTCCTCGCGCGAGGAACGTGACCTGCTCAGGAGCTACGACCTGGGCGTGAACGCCTATGTGGTCAAGCCCGTGGAGTTCGACGACTTCATGGCGGCGATCAACGACCTGGGCGTGTTCTGGGCCGTGCTCAACGAACCGCCGCCTTATTCACGCTAGCCCGTCCCGATAGTGCGTCCCGCTAGCGCGCCAGCGGCAGGCGCACAAGGAAGGTCGAGCCCTTGCCCAGGCCGTCGCTGTGCGCGGTTACGGTGCCATGGTGCATCGACACCAGGTTCTTCACCATCCATAGCCCCAGCCCAAGGCCGGGCATGCGGTTGGCGCGCTCGGGGTGCGCCTGTTCGAACCGTTCGAAGATCCGCTCCAGCGCTTCCGGCGAAATGCCCACGCCGCTATCGCGCACCGACAGCACCGCATGCGTGCCGTCCTGCGCCACCGACAGCTCCACGGCGCCGCGCTCGGCAAACTTCAACGCGTTGGCAAGCAGGTTCAGCACCACCTGCTTGAGGCGGTGCTCGTCGGCCATCACCACGCACGGCGATGCCGGCGCGACGGTCAGCGTTACCTGGCGCGACTCCGCATCGAGCCGCAGATCCTCTGCCACGGTGCTGGCCAGGCCGGCCATGTCGAGCGGTCGCAGGTCCACCGACAGCTTGCCGGTGGCAATCGCGCCGCTGTCGAGCAGGTCGTCCACCATGCGCGCAAGCTGCCGGGTATTGCGCTCGATGACTTCGGCGGCGCGCTTGACGTGCGTGGGGTCGGTGCCGCGTTCGAGCAGCGTGGTCCACCAGAGGATGGCGTGCAGCGGCGAGCGCAACTCGTGGCTCACGGCCGCCACGAAGTGGTCCATGGCGCGGGCGCCGCGCTCGCTTACCTCGCGCGCACGCTGTTCTTCCTCGGCCACCGCCTGGTAGTGCAGTTCGGAGGCCTTGCGCGCCGTGATGTCGATCGTGAAGCCGATCATCGACTCGGCCGAACCGTCCTGGAGGTAGCGCGCGGCGCCGCGCGACATCAGCCAGCGCATGGTGCCGTCCCGCCAGATCACCCGGTATTCGACTTCGAAATGCGCGCGCGTGGCAACGGCATGGGCCATGGCGCTGCGCACGGCGCTGCGGTCGTCGGGGTGCATCAGCGTCTCGAAGACGCGTGTCTCGTCGATGTCCTCGTCCGCTTGCAGCCCCATATTGGCCTTGCACTGGTCTGTGCAGTGCATCACGCCGGTGGCCACGTCCAGCTCCCACGCCCCGACCTTGGCAAACGACAGCAGCTCCTCGAGCTTCTGCTGGTGCGATTGCAGCGCCGCGTTGGCCTCGTCCACCAGCACCTGGCGCAGGCGGGCCTGCGAGCGCAGCTTGGCGTGCTCGCGCCGCGCCTGCTCGGTGCGCAGGATTTGGTCGGTGACGTCCATGACGTGTAGCACCAGCGGGGTGGCGGCGTTGCCGGCCAGGCGCGTGGCCCTGACCTGCCAGTAGCGTTCGTCGTTGCCGCTGCCGGTGGGATGGCCGTCGTAGCGAATCAGCGGCGACAGACGCGACTCACCCTCGGCCAGGTCATCGAGCGTGGCCAGCAGCCATTCGCGCCGCGCCGTCATCTGTGATTCGGACAGCGAGGGATTGATGTCGAACACCGACCTGCCGATGACTTCGTCGCGGGTGCGCCCGGACATCGCCAGGTAGCGCGCATTGGCTTCGACCACGGCATGACGGGCGTCGAGCACCAGGTAGGCGTCGGGCAGGACATCGAACAGCGCCGCCGTATCGACGGCCACTGCGTCCGGAAGCTGGGGATCAACGCCTGACATCATGTCTCGCGCACTTGTCACGGGCCGGGCCGGCCAGCGGCGTCATGCGCGGCGGCGGGCACGCGCGCCAGCAGGTCGTCAAACGCGCGTTGGGCGCCGGTGCAGGCCAGCGCGATCTCGTCGGGGCCAAGCACGCTGGCGCGCAGCGCATGCAGGAACTGTTGCCAGCGCGGCCCCGGGGAAGCGCCGGCGCCAAGGTAGTGCAATGGGTGCGGGGCCAGCCGCTGGGCGAGCCGGCGGTACAGCACGGCGCCGCCAAGCTGGGAGCCTTCGATCACGTAGCACAGCCCCCAACGGAACGCGGCATCGCTACGCAGCGTGCGGACCTCGATGTCGGGCACCGCCATGCCGCCGGGCGGCGTGGCCGGATGGGCGAGATCCTGCGCGAGTAGCGGCACGCGTGTCACGGCGGGAAGCTGTGCGGCGTCCTGAGGGCCGTCGTCGAAGCTGGCCAGCCAGCGTTCGAGCGGCGCCAGCCAGGCACGCAGGATCAGCAGGTGATCGCGATAGTCGGCCAGCGATGGCGAGGGCTGGGAAAGCGGCATCGCGCGGTCCAGCAACGCGTGGCGTTCCGCGGTGGCGGCACGCAGCGCGGCGAGCACGTCGCGAGAGGTGGAGGAGTGTTCCGTCACACTGATGATGATCGAATGATCCCGAAGGCTGCTACGCAGGCGCTGTCCCATGCGCGTTCGCGCGCGGGTGACAGGGCTGCCAGTGGCAGGGCGACGACAAGCCAACATGGTACAGGAAGTCATTGGCGCGGCGGGCGGCGCCATGGGCGCAGCGCTGCACATCGGGCGGCACATCGGGCGGCACGTCGGGCAACAGTCCGGGCAGCACGATAGACACCGGGGAGTGGCCGCAAATTTGCGCATATCGAGCGGCGAATTCCGTCGTTGGGATTCGGCGGGTGGCTCCGTAGACTCGCTGGCGTATCAGACATCCCCCGTTGCGTCATGACGAATTCCTCCGAACTGCCGGTGCAGCGCATTTCCGATGACGGCGAGGCCATCGCGGTGGCACACCGGCTGGCTGCCGTGTTCGCCGACGGCGCGTCGCGGCGTGACCGCGAGCGTATCTTGCCGTGGGCCGAACTGGACCGCTGGTCCGCCAGCGGGCTCGGCGCCATCACCGTGCCGCGCGCCTATGGCGGCGCCGACGTGTCGTATGCCACGCTGGCCGAAGTATTCGTGATTCTGTGCGCGGCCGACCCGGCGCTCGGGCAGATTCCGCAAAACCATTTCGGCGTGCTCGGCGTGCTGCGCGAAGTTGGCACCGAGGCGCAGAAGCGCCGCTATTACACGGAAGTGCTGGCGGGGCGCCGTCTCGGCAACGCCGGGCCGGAGCGCCGCTCGCCCACCAGCCACACGGTGCTGCATACCGGTACCCGGTTGCGCCGCACGCCGCAGGGCCTGCGGCTCGATGGCAAGCGCTTCTATTCGACCGGCGCGTTGTTCGCGCATCGCGTGCCGGTGCGCGCCCTGGACGATGACGGGCGCGCGGTGCAGGTATGGGTGCCGCGCGATGCGCCCGGCCTGACCGTGGTCGACGACTGGTCGGCGTTTGGCCAGCGCACCACGGCTAGCGGCACCGTCACGTTCGAAGACGTGCCCGTGGACGAGCACGACGTGCTGCCGCTCTGGCAGCTTGCCGCGCGCGCAGGGCTCGCCGGCGCCACCTCGCAACTGCTGCAGGCGGCCATCGACCAGGGCATCGCCCAGGCCGCGTTCGACGATGCGCTGGCCTTCGTGCGCCAGCATGCGCGGCCCTGGGTAGACGCCAACGTGGCGCATGCCACCGAAGATCCGTACCTGGTGGCCGACGTCGGCCGGCTGGCCATCGACCTGCACGCGGCCCATGCGGTCTTGCTGGAAGCGGGCCGGACGCTCGACGAAGTGGCGGCTGCTCCGTTGACCGACGGGGCTGGCGCGCGGGCTTCGGTGGCGGTGGCCGAAGCCAAGGTGCTGACCACCGAAGTGGCGCTGGCATGCAGCGAGAAGCTGTTCGAACTGGCCGGCACCTCGGCCACGCGCGCGCGGCACAACCTCGACCGTCACTGGCGCAACGCGCGCACGCATACGCTGCACGATCCGGTTCGATGGAAGCTGCACCTGATCGGCAACTACCGCCTCAACCATGCGCTGCCCGCGCGGCATTCCTGGAACTGACATGACGCTGCTGCTTGCATCCGCGCCGGCCGAGACGCATCCGGCGCGCCATCCCGAGCCGGCGGCTGCGCCCGCGCAACCGGCGCACCGCATCGCCAGCGATGCCGAAGCGCTTGCCGTGGCCAGGCAACTGGCGGAGCGCTTTGCACCGGAGGCCTCGCTCCGAGATCGCGAGCGGCGGCTGCCGTGGGCCGAGCTGGACGCATTCAGCGCAAGCGGGCTGTGGGGCATCACGGTGCCCCGGGCGTTTGGCGGCGCCGAGGTGTCGGCACAGACACTGGCCGAAGTGGTGGCCATTATCTCGGCGGCCGACGGTTCGCTGGGCCAGATTCCGCAGAATCACTACCACGCACTGGAAGTGCTGCGCGTCAACGGCTCGCCGGCGCAGCAAGCGTTCTTCTTCTCGCGCGCGCTGGCGGGCGAGCGTTTCGGCAACGCGCAGGCGGAGACTGGTCACAAGGATTTCAAGCGCCGCACCCGATTGATGCCGGACGGCGACGATTTCCGCATCGACGGGCGCAAGGCCTACTGCACTGGCGCGCTCTACGCGCACTGGATTCCGACGCTGGTGCTGACTGACCAAGCTGGCGAACAAGCTGGCCGAGAAGCGACATGGCTGGCCTTCGTGCCGCGCGCGGCGGCCGGGGTCTCGGTCGACGACGACTGGGACGGCTTTGGCCAGCGCGTCACGGGCAGCGGCTCGGTGACGTTCGACGCGGTGCGGGTGTTACGCGACTGGGTGGTGCCGTTGAGCCCGGCGTTTGAAGCGCCGACGACCGTGGGGCCGTTCGCGCAGTTGCTGCATGCGGCCATCGATCTCGGTATCGGCCAGGGCGCGCTGGCGGCCACGCTGCCGTTCGTGCGCGACCACGCGCGGCCGTGGGTTGATGCAAAGGTGGAGCGCGCCAGCGACGACCCGCTGACGATCCATCAGGTGGGGCACGTCGCGGTACGGTTGCGCGCGGCGGAAGCGCTGGTGCGGCGCGCCGGGCGCAGCATCGACGCCGCACGGCGCGATATGAACGAGGGCACGGTGGCGGCGGCATCGGTCGCCGTGGCCGAAGCGCGCGCGCTGACCACCACGGCGTCGCTGCTGGCCAGCAATGCGCTGTTCGAACTGGGCGGCACGGCTTCCACGCTGGACGGCCTGGGGCTGGACCGCTTCTGGCGCAACGCGCGCACGCATACGCTGCACGACCCGGTGCGCTGGAAGTACCACGCGGCGGGCAATTACTACCTGAACGGCCAGCGGCCGCCGCGTCACGGCGCGCTGTAGCAGGGCAGAACGAAAGGGGGCATGTGCCATGACGCGGCCATGACAATTGCGTCATGCGCGGCATGGGCCGGTGGGCGGATCATAGAATGGCCAATCCGCGCCGCAGGGCGCAGCCGTCCGAAGGAGTGCAAGATGAAATGCCCGACCTGTCCCGATGCCACGCTGACCATGGCGGAGCGCCAGGGCGTAGAGATCGACTATTGCCCGCAGTGCCGCGGCGTGTGGCTCGACCGCGGCGAACTGGACAAGATCCTGGAACGATCGACCATGGCCGCGCCACCGGCGCAGGCGTCGGCGCCGCGCGAGCGGCATGGGTCGCCGGCCTACCACGGCGACCAGCGCAGCCATCATGGCTACGACAAGCGCAAGAAATCCTGGCTCTACGAGATCTTCGACTGAGGGATTGGAATGAAATGGAAAAGGGCGCTACCTGGAAGGGTAGCGCCCTTTTTTGTGTCTAGGAGGTCGGACATCCTATCAATGTCTGCATCGTAAGACAGGTAGCCGGCCTGCTGTGTCAGGCGGCGGCCTTGACGGCCTGGCGGGCAATCAGCTTCCAGTGGCCGCCTTGCTTCTGCCACACCTGCAACACCTTCAGCAGCACATTGCCGGACTTGCCGCTGTCCAGCGTCTCGCCCGCAAGCGTGTGGCGGATCACGGCCACGTCGCCGGAGACATTGACGGACTGCTCGGTGATGTTGATCGAGACGAAGTCGGACTTCTTGTCGAGCAGGTCGCCGATGAAGCTGGCCTTGGTATCGATGCGGCCGCCGGAGTGGCCGTAGCTCAGCGAATCGGCCACCAGGCCGGAGAGCGTGGCCTGGTCCGGATCGACCATCGCCACGCGCAGCTTCTCGGCTGCGGCCGTGACGGCCTGCGAGTCATTCGATTGAGCCAGGGCCGGGGCGGCGGCGATGGCCAGGACGACGGCGGCGCCCAGCGCCGCGGTGAGTTTGCGCATGATGTCTCCCGTTTCTTTTTGAATACTGGGTGTCGATAAGAACAACCTGCGCAAGCGGCTGGGCTCGCGCAAGTTGTAAGTCATCGTATCACATGCGCTGGCATCCGCAAGGCACGGTTGCGGATGGGAGACAGGCGGTCAGCCCTCCTTGCCGTCGATGCGCGGACGGGTCAGGAATGGGGCGTACTTGATCACGTACAACGCCAGCGACAGCACCCACAGCCCACCGGCCAGCGCGATGGCCCCCGGCTTGAGCGCCGGCAGCAACAGCGGCCCCGCTACGCGCACCACGGCGGCGATGACCATGCTCAGATAGGCCAGGTGTTCCATGCGGCCGGTTTCGAGGCGACGGCCGGTGTGGCCGAGGGCGGTGCGCGTGATCATCGCGATGATGGCGCAACCGATCACGCCCACGGTCAGCGCATGCAGCGCAGTGGAGCGATCCAGCCAGCCGGCCGCCGCGCCGGCCAGCAGCAGAAAGCCCGCCGGCAGGAACGCATAGGCCGCGTGCAGGATGCCGACGATCGGCTTGCGCAGCGTGCGCGGTGAATCCCAGCCATACAGGCGTACCGCTTGCGCGCCGGCGGCGCCCACGGCCAGCAGGCCCATCAGCCAGCCCGGCACGGGCAGTGCCGCCGAGACGATGGCCAGCAGCGTCAGCGGAATGACCGCCTTCTCTACCCATTGCCAGCGGCGGATACGCACGCCCGGAATGGCGTTGGCCGTGAACATCGGGATCACCCGGCCGCCGATGACCGTGACGAATATCGCCACCAGGCCCGTGGCCGCTTCGGCCGCGTGCAGCGCCCAGTCGATGCGGCCGCCCAGCGTGGTGGCGTGAAAGGCGATATTGAGCGCGCCCATCACGCCGAGCGCGATGGCCAGGCCGTAGTTCCGCTGGCTCCTGGCGCGGCGCAGGATGATGAAGAAGCTCAGGCTGCACATCGGCAGGAAGGCGATGTCGGCGGCGATGGCGGCCCATGCCGGCCCGGTCCACATCAGCACGCGCGCCAGCAGCCAGATGCCGACCAGCGCGCCGAGCCATTTGCCCTGCGGTGTCTGCAGACCGGTCCAGTTCTTGCCTGCGGTGAACAGGAAGCCCACCACGACGGCGGCCGAGAAGCCGAACACCATCTCGTGCGCGTGCCAGAGCATGCCGCCCAGCCACGGCTGCGCGGCCGGTATCCACCAGCCCAGGTACATGGCAATCCAGACCGCCATGGCCAGCCCGCCGAAGGTGGCCGCCAGCAGATAGAACGGGCGAAAGCCGAGCGCCAGGAAAGGCAGGCCGCGATAAGCGGGCGTGCGGGACGGGGGTGAAATCTGCAGGAGGACGGACATGATGGCTGCGCAGCGCGCGGGAGGGACTGCGTGTGGCGTTGTATGGCGTGTGACGTCTACGATTCTAGGAAAGATGCATGTGAAATGCAATTTAAAGATTCGGCGATGCTGCAATGCGGTGCGCAAGGGTAAACACCGGCGCCCTTAGTGCGGCAACCCCTCCCATGGGAGGGGGTAAAGGAGCCAATGTCTGCCGTTAGCCGGACAAAGCATACATTCGAGAGCGACGGTGCCAGGACGCCTGCGCCACTTCAAACAGAACGGGTTCTCTCAGCGATGCCTGCGCCATCACATTTCGTTATGGCGCGATCGTTTTTCGGCCTGCCGTTGGGCCTCAATCGGGAAATAGAGAGGGGAAGACCGTGAAATTTCGTGATCTGTCGATCAAGACCAAGCTCCTGGCCGGGTTTGGCACGCTGGCACTGCTGGTGCTGGTGGTGTCGGGGCTGTCGCTGCGCGCATTGAGCCGCTCCACCGACGGCTTCACCGCCTATATCAACGGGCTGAACGCGCGGGCAGAGATGGCCTCGCAGGTTCGCACGGCCGTTGACCGGCGCGCCATCGCCGCACGCAACCTGGTGCTGGTAACGACCCAGGCCGACGTCGACGTCGAGAAAGCCGATGTGCTCAAGGCACACAGCGACGTGCAGGAGCGCCTGGGAAAGCTCAAGCAGATGGTGACGGCGCCGGGTGTAAACGAGGGCGCCCGCAAGCTGGTGGCCGAGATCGACAGCATCGAGACGCGCTACGGCAAGGTGGCCACCGATATCGTCGGGCTGGCCCTGGACGGCAAGAAGGACGCCGCCATCGCCAAGATGAACGCCGAGTGCCGGCCGCTGCTGGCCGCGCTGGTCAAGGCCACGCGCGACTACGCCGATTTCACGCGCGGGCGCCAGCACGAGATGATTGCCGAGCTGGAACAAGACTACGAGCGGCAACGCATGTTCCTGATCGTCGTGGCGCTGGCCGCGGTGCTGTTCGGCATCTTCGGCGGGCTGCTGCTGACGCGCGCGATTACCATGCCGATCCAGCGCGCCGTGGACGTGGCGCGCACCGTGGCACGCGGCGAGATCGGCGGACAGATCGAAGTGAATTCACATGATGAACCGGGTCGCCTGCTGGAAGCGCTGCGCGACATGAACGACCGCCTGGCGGAAACGGTGGCGCGCGTGCGCGAGAGCAGCGGCAACATCGAGGTGGCCACCGGCGAAATTGCCAGCGGCAACATGGACTTGTCCAGCCGCACCGAGCAGCAGGCGGCCTCGCTGGAAGAAACCGCCGCCAGCATGGAAGAACTGACCGCCACGGTACGGCACAACACCGAGAATGCGCGGCAGGCCAGCGAACTGGCACGCAACGCGGCCGACGTGGCCCAGCTGGGCAGCGGCACGGTGGGCCGGGTGGTGAGCACGATGGAAGGCATCAGCGCCAGTTCCGCCAAGATTGCCGACATCACCGGCATTATCGAAAGCATTGCGTTCCAGACCAACATCCTGGCCCTGAATGCCGCGGTGGAAGCTGCGCGCGCCGGCGAGCAGGGGCGTGGCTTTGCGGTGGTGGCCAGCGAGGTGCGGGGCCTGGCGCAGCGTTCGTCGAACGCGGCCAAGGAGATCAAGGAACTGATCGAGGCATCGGCGGCGCAGGTGCAGGCCGGCGCCACGCTGGCGGGCGAAGCGGGCCAGACGATGGCGAACGTGACCGAGGCCGTGGCGCGCGTGACCAACATCGTCGACGAGATCGCGGCCGCCTCGGCGGAGCAGAACCGCGGCATCGAGCAGGTGAACCAGGCCATCGTACAGATCGACCAGGTGACGCAGCAGAACGCGTCGCTGGTGCATGAGGCGGCCACGGCCTCGAAATCGCTCGAGGAGCAGGGCAAGCTGCTGACCGATGCCGTGGCGTTCTTCAAGCTGCCGGGTGCGGGTACGGTATCGCGCCATGTCACGGCCGCGCGCCGGCGCGCCGCCAGCGAAGTGGCCTATGGCTGAGCTGGCGTCACGCTGACACCGCCCGCTTGAGCCGCGTGCGCCGCGTGCGCGCCGCCTCGGCGGCCGCCGCGCGCAACTCGGGCGGAAACGCACGCAGGCCGGCGTGGAAAAACCCGCGCTCGGCGGCGCGCAGCCCGCTCACATGCACGGCCAGGCGCTCCACGGCGGCATAGGCCGGGGCGGACGCGCCCTGTTCGTGGGTCACATACCAGGCCGCCTCCAGCAACAGGTTGGCCAGCTGCAGCGCGTTGTAGCGCACGCGGCCGGAATCGTGCTCCTCCAGCGCGAAGGTGGCCACCGACGACCACCGCACGAAACCCTTGGCCGGTGCGAACGGCGCATGGAACGGACGCAGCGCGTCGATGGCCGCCGCCACGGTCAGTGGCTGTTGCGCGCGGAACGATGCCAGCGTGATGGGCTCGCGGGCCTGCGCGTCGTCCAGATGGCCGCGCGCCACGCGCAGCAGGAAGATGGTGTTCCACGCCGAGCCACCCCCCACGCCAAAGCGGTCACAGATCCATTCGGACAGGCCCAGCCAGCGCATGGCCTGGCGCTGCACGTCGCCAGCCGCCAGCGAGCGGTCGTCGTCGACCAGCCCGTGCTGCCAGAACAGCCAGAGCGACCAGCCGATGTTGGCCGCCGCGTGCTGCACGGCGTCCACCGAATCGGCCTCGTAGGCGGCCTGCAACGCGCCCGAAAACGCGTCGAGCGCCGCGCGCGCGGCCTGCTGCCGTTGCGTGGCGGATGTCGTGGCCGTGGCATCGGTTGTCGCGTCATCGGGCCGCAGCGCGGTGCTCTTGTGCACCAGCGCCTCCAGATTCAGCGTCTCGAAGCGGATGCGCGGGTTGTAGCGCACCACGGGCCGCAATTCGGCATCCGCTGTCAGGCGGGCCAGCTCGCGCCGCGCGGCATCGAGATCGCCACGGGCGTAGTGCTCCCAGCCGCGCACCACGTGGGCCATGGCCGCAAACGTGGGCAGGGCCGCGTTGACGCCGCCGGCCACCACAATCCGTTCGAAGCGGCGCAGCGCCGCGCGGCTCTTGTCGAGGCGGTCGCTGCGGCGCCATGCCAGGCTTTCCTTGAGCAGTGACAGCGCCTGCTGGAAGTCGTCCGCGGCACTGCGCTGCGCCGCGCGGAACGACTCGGCCACGCTGTGATCGAGCGCCCCGGCGAAGCCGTCCTGCGCGCCGCGCATCGCCTGCGTCAGATGGCGCCAGAACGCCATGTCGCGCATCACGTACTGCAGGCCGCTGGTCGCGGTTGTCGATGTGGCTTGCGCTGTCGGTGTGGCAGTGCCCGCCGGTGCCTGACCGAGCCAGCGCGCCACGCCCGCCGGGCCGAGGGGTTTGCCGTCGGCCACAAAGCGCAGCCGCTGGGCGGCGGCCGCCGGCATCCAGAACGGGCCACGGCTGCGTCCGTCGGCACGCAGCCCCGAGATGCCTACCGAGCGATCGCTACCCCAACCCACGGGAATGTGCCAGCGCGCGAAATCGCCAAACGCGCGCGACACGATCATGCGGATGTCCGTGGCATCGGCAAAGCGCTCGCGCAAGGCGGCGGCGGGCAGGTCTTCACGGTCGCGCGTGGCCGCCAGCCAGATGCGGGCCAGCAGCCAGACCGACTGGTAACGCGCCGCATGGCCATCCACGCGGTAGGGGGCAGACAATTGGACGAGGACGGTGGACGCTGGCATGGCCCGCATGTTACGCGTGTTACAGCCCGCGCGGTTGGAGAATGCGCGCACCGGCACCTATGCTGCGCACCACGATCCGGGCCTGGATTGCACGTCGTCGGCGGACGACACTCCCCCAACCCCAGAATCAAGAACCATAAGGTGTATGGCGATGCGAAAAAAACTTGCCAGAATCTTCATGACCACCGCGCTGCTGGCTGGCGCGGCCTGCGGCGCGCAGGCGGCCGACGTACCGATCGATGCCAAGGCACTGTTCGATGCCGCCGGCGTGGACGGCACGATGGTGGTGTACGACGTACGCAACCAGCGCCGCATGACCTACAACACCGCACGCGCGGCCACGGCCTATTCGCCGGCCTCGACGTTCAAGATCTTCAACACGCTGATCGGGCTGGAAACCGGCGCCGTGGCCGATGTGGACAATGACCGGCTACCGTGGGACGGCAAGGTCTGGATGCACCACGGCAAGCCGATCCTGCCGGAAGTCTGCAATGGCGAGGTGCCGTTGCGCGTGGCGCTGAAGAACTCGTGCGTGCCGGCCTACCAGGCGCTGGCCCGCCGCGTGGGCGCCGCGCAATATCGCAAATACCTGGGCGCCGCCCATTTCGGCAATGCCGATGCGGAGGGGCCGGTCGATCGCTTCTGGCTCAACGGTCATCTGCAGATCACCACCTATCAGCAGGTGGACTTCCTGCGCGATGCCGCCGCGCACAAGGTGCCGCTAATTTCCGCGCGCAGCTTCGAGGCGCTCGACGACATCCTGACCATCGAGCGCACGCCCGCCTACACGCTGCGCGCCAAGACCGGCTGGGCCACGTCAGGCAAGGTGGATGTGGGCTGGTGGGTGGGCTGGGTCACGCGCGGCGAGGACACCTATGTGTTTGCCATGAACTTGGACATGCCCCGCTCGGAAATTGGCGCGCAGCGCCAGCCGATTGCGCGCGCGGTGCTGAAGCAGGTGGGCGCGCTGCCGTAATGCAATCGCGCCGGTATCAGGGCGCGAGCTGGTCGATCACCGCGGCGGCGGTCTGCAGGCCGGTATCCACCAGGTGCTGCATGTAGACGCCCATCTGCGGCATGCAGAGCGCCATGACCAGCATGCCGCCCAGCAGCGTCACCGGGAAGCCCACCGCGAAGATCGACAGTTGCGGCGAGGCGCGGTTGAGGATACCCATGGCCAGGTTCAGGGTCAGCAGCGCGGCGATCATCGGCAGCGCCAGCAGCGTGCCGGAGGCGAACACCATCGACCCGGCACGCGCCACCATGCCCCAGCCGTGGCCGGACAGCGGCACACCGGCGATGGGCACGCCCTGGAAGCTGTCGACCAGCGCCGCCAGCATCATCAGGTGGCCGTCCAGCGCCAGGAACATCAGCGTGGCCACGATATTCAGGAAGCGCGACAGCACCATGGTCTGGCCGCCCGACGAGCGATCGTAGAACGACGCGAACGACAGGCCCATTTGCAGGCCGATCACTTCGCCGGCCATCTGCACCGCCGCGAACACCAGGCGCATCGAGAAGCCCATGGCCACGCCGATGCCCACTTCGTTCATCACGACGAGCAGCCCTTCGAACGAGTAGACCGGAGCGGTGGGAATGTTGCCGATGGTCGGCGAGACGATGACGGCAAGCGAGGCCGCCAGCAGCACCTTGGCGCGGCGCGGGATGGTGGATTCGGCGAACAGCGGCGCCGTTGCGATCAGCGCCAGCAGCCGGAACATCGGCCACAGGAACGCGGCGATCCAGCCATACAACTGGTCGGTGGTGACCTCGAACACGACGCCGGACCCTGGGAGACGTAAAAGCGGAAGACGCGGCGGTTCAGTGCGCCAGGGCCGGAATGCCCTGGAACACTTCGCGCATGTAGTCGACGAACGTGTTGATCATCCACGGGCCCACCAGCACCATCGTCACGAACAGTGCCACGAGCTTGGGAATGAATGTCAGCGTCATTTCGTTGATCTGGGTGGCGGCCTGGAACAGGCTCACCACCAGGCCGGCGGCCAGCGCCACGAGCAGCAGCGGGGCAGACAGCATCAGCGTCATTTTCATCGCCTGGGTGGCGATCGTCATGACCAGTTCGGGTGTCATGTCAGGGCTCCGCTCAGTTCATGAAGCTCTGCGCCAGGGAACCCAGCAGCAGTTGCCAGCCATCGACGAGCACGAACAGCATCAGCTTGAACGGCAGCGAAATGGTGGCGGGTGGCACCATCATCATGCCCATCGCCATCAGCACGCTGGCCACGACGAGGTCGATGATCAGGAAGGGAATGAAGATCGTAAAGCCGATCTGGAACGCGGTTTTCAGCTCGCTGGTGACGAAGGCCGGCACCAGCACCGAGAACGGCACGTCCTCGGGGCCCTGCATTTCCGGCGTCTTGGCCATCTGGGCGAACAGCGCCAGGTCTTTCTCGCGGGTCTGCTTGAGCATGAACGCGCGCACCGGCACGGCGGCGCGCTGCGCGGCCACTTCCAGGCTGATACGGTTCTCGGACAGCGGCTTGTAGGCGTCGGTGTAGACCTTGTCGAACACCGGCGACATCACGAAGAACGTGAGGAACAGCGACAGCCCCACCAGCACCTGGTTGGGCGGCGACGACGCCGTGCCCAGCGCGCTGCGCAGCAGGCCCAGCACGATGATGATGCGCGTGAAGCCGGTCATCATCAGCATGGCCGCCGGCAGGAACGACAGCGACGTGAGCAGAACCAGCGTCTGGATCGACAGCGACCACACCTGGCCACCGCCAGCGGCCGCCTTGCTGGTAACGCCCGGCAGCGACTGGGCCAGCGCGCCATCGGGCAGCAGGCAAAGGGCCAGCGGCAGCAGGGCCAGCACGGCGGCGGCCACGCGCGGCGGACGCACCTGGGGCTTCACGGGTTGCCGCTCGACAGCGGCGGCACGTGGCGGGTTCATTTCTTGAGGTTTTCCTGCATGGCGCGCATCAGGCGTTCGCCAAAGCCGCCCTGCATCGGCGGGGTGGGCTGCGAACCGCTGGGCACGCCGCTGTCCGGCTGGGCCGGCAGCGTATGGAGGGGGCGGATTTCATTGGGCGAGACGCCCAGCACGAGCCAGGTGTCGCCCACTTCCACGGTCACGACCTTCTGGCGCGTGCTCAGCGCCAGGCTGTTCACGACCTTGATCGAGGCGTTGCCGGTGCCATGACGCACCAGGCCAACGCGCCGCGCCACCCAGGCCATGCCCAGGATCAGCGCGATGACGGCAAACAGCCCCAGCCCGGCCTGGGCCAGGCTGGCGCCGCCGCTGATGACCGGGGCGGTGCTGGTGGTGATCTGGCTGGCGGCCGCACCGCTGGCGGGGTGGCCCGCCTGGGCGGTGCTGAGCACGATGTCAGCGGCCTGCGCACCGGTTGCGGCCAGGCCCGAGAGGGCCAGACCCAAGGCAATGCGCGCGGCAGCTGCAAACCGGCGCGAGGCGGCTGTCATTTGTTGAGCTTCCGGATACGTTCGGACGGCGTGATGATGTCGGTCAGGCGAATGCCGAACTTGTCGTTCACCACCACCACTTCGCCCTGGGCGATCAGGTAGCCGTTCACGAGTACGTCCATCGGTTCGCCTGCCAGGCCGTCCAGTTCCACCACCGAGCCCTGCGCCAGTTGCAGCAGGTTCTTGATGGGTACCTTGGTGCGGCCCAGTTCCACGGTCAGCTGCACCGGGATATCGAGGATCATCCCGATATCGTTGTGGAAGCCGCTCGGCGCCTCCTGTGCCAGGGGCGGGAACACGGTGGAAGCCGCGGGCGTGGCGGTGGGCATGGTCTGTGTTGCCGCGGCGGCCGCCGGGGCAGCCGTTTCGGCAACGGGCGCTGCCTGCTCGGCGCTGGTCTGCTCCGCGAGGGCGCTGGCCCAATCGTCCATCGGATCGACCGGCTTGTCCTGAGTGCCGTCAGTCATGATCGGTTTCCTTGTTGGAATCGCTGTCTTGGTGATTGATCATTCGTTCCACGCGCAGTGCGTACTGGCCATTCATGGTGCCGAAGCCGCACTGCATGACGGGTACGCCGTCGACCTTGCCGAAGATCTTCTCGGGCAGTTCGATCGGCAGCACGTCGCCTTCGCGCATGGCCAGTACCTCGGCCACGGTGCTGCGCAGGTGCGTGAATTCGGCCACCAGTTCCACTTCGGCGGCACGCAGCTGGTTGGAGAGCTGGCCTAGCCAGCGCTTGTCCACCTCGACCTCGTCCTGCAGCGGATTCATCAGCAGATCACGCAGCGGCTCGATCATCGAGAAGGGGATACAGATATGCAGTTGTCCACCCACGGCGCCCAGTTCGATGTGGAACGCGGTGGTGACCACGGCATCGTTCGGGCCGGCCACGTTGGCGAACTTGGTGTGCATCTCCGAGCGGACGTAGTCGAACTCGATCGGATGCACTGTGCGCCAGGCCTGGCTGTAGCTGTTCAGCGTCAGGTCGAGCATGCGGCGGATGATGCGCTGCTCGGTCTGGGTGAAGTCGCGGCCTTCCACACGGGTGTGGAAGCGGCCGTCGCCGCCAAACAGGTTGTCGACCACCAGGAAGACCAGGTTCGGGTCGTACACGAACAGCGCGGTGCCCCGCAGCGGCTTCATGTGGACCAGGTTCAGGTTGGTCGGCACCGGCAGGTTACGCACGAAATCGCCGTACTTCTCGATCCTGACGCCGCCCACCGAGATGTCGGCGCCGCGGCGGATGAAGTTGAACAGCGCGGTGCGCAGGGCCCGGGCAAAACGCTCGTTGATGATTTCGAGCGTGTGCATCCGGCCGCGCACCACGCGTTCCTGCGTGGCCAGGTTGTACGGGCGCACGCCGCCTTCGTCGACGACTGGTGCGCTCGACGCGGCGGGGGTGTCGGTCTCGCCCGAGACCCCCTTCAGAAGTTCGTCTACCTCGTCCTGCGAGAGGAACTTGTCGTAGGCCATCTAGTGTCCTGCCCCGTGAACGGCTGTAAGGATGAAACGGTGCATGTCCGGCTTCAGACGTCGCGCGGAACGCGACGGCAAGGACGAAGTTGGGCAGGCAGTTTCATATTCGATTTGGCTCAGGGTTCGCGGTGCAGGCGTCAAAGGCTTACTGCACCACGAACGAAGTAAACAAGACATCAAGCACCTTCTGCGGCGGCAGGCCCGTGGCAAACGGCTGGCTGATCGCCGCCTGGATGTCCTGGGCCAGCTTGCGCTTGCCTTCCACCGTGGCCAGGTCGGCCGGCTGGCGTGCCGAGAGCAGCAGCAGGATGCGGCTGCGGGCTTCCGGCTGGTATTGCGCCAGGCGTCCCTGCGTGTCGGCATCGGCCACCTTGAGCGACAGCCCGGTGTGCAGGAAGCGGTCGCCGTCCTCGCTCTTGAGGTTCACGGTGAACGCATCCAGCGGCACGAAGATCGGCGGCGGTACCACCGGTGCAGCCGGCGCGGCCGGCTGATGATTGCTGCTCAGGATGCTGCCAAGGAAAAAGCCGCCAGCAGCCAGCACCACCACCAGCACGCCGCCGCCAATCAGCAGCAGTCGGCCGCGCTTGCTTGAAGTGCCGCCAGTCTGGGAGGGGGAAAGCGTGTTCGCCATGAGATGCCTGTGTCGGAATGCCTGCCATTCTTCCCGAATCGCAGGTAAGCAAAGGGCCGATAAAAAGGGGGAAACCCGCTTAGCTTGGCCGTTTGAGCCAGCGGGCATCGGACGCAGGGGCGCATTGGCGCGCCATTTGCGCCTGCTTAGGCTGGTTAACGATTAAGGGAGGCGGAACTTAAGACGTGTGTGAGGCCGGACGGCCGGCATGCCGGGCGCGCTGGCGGCCGTCGGCCTTGCGCCAGTGCGCCCGGCGTGGCTTGTGTTGTGGGCTGCGCGCCACGCCCGGCTTGCAGGTTTTACGATATCCGCCACCCGCCAGGCCTTGTGCTGCCTCGGTTCGCGTCGCTTAACTCTTATATAAGATATAAGACATTTGATCTCCGGCAGACTTAGGATTACAATCACGCGGCCACTGGTGGTCTTGCGCCGCTGGTCCACAAGAGACAAAGCCGTACCCGTTACAACCCTATTAACAGCAGGTTCCCATGCTTGATACCTATCGCGCCCATGTTGCCGAACGCGCCGCGCTCGGCATTCCCCCTCTGCCGCTGACCGCCAAGCAGACCGCCGAGCTGATCGAACTGATCAAGAACCCGCCGGCGGGCGAGGAGCAGGCCCTGGTGGACCTGATTACCTACCGTGTGCCGGCCGGCGTGGACGACGCCGCCAAGGTCAAGGCCTCGTACCTGGCCGCCGTGGCCCTGGGCTCGGAAAAGACCGCCCTGATCTCGCGCGCCCGCGCCACCGAACTGCTCGGCACGATGCTGGGCGGCTACAACATCTCGCCGCTGATCGAACTGCTCGACGACGCCGAAGTGGGCACCGTGGCCGCCGAAGCGCTCAAGAAGACGCTGCTGATGTTCGACGCCTTCCACGATGTGAAGGAAAAGGCCGACAAGGGCAACGCCAACGCCAAGGCCGTGCTGCAGAGCTGGGCCGACGCCGAGTGGTTCACAAGCCGCCCCGCGCTGCCGGAATCGCTGACCATCACCGTGTTCAAGGTGCCGGGCGAGACCAACACCGACGACCTGTCGCCGGCCCCTGACGCCACCACGCGCCCGGACATCCCGATGCACGCGCTGGCCATGCTGAAGAACAAGCGCGAAGGCGCGGCGTTCCAGCCCGAGGAAGACGGCAAGCGCGGCCCGGTGAAGTTCATCGAGTCGCTGAAGGACAAGGGCCACCTGGTGGCCTACGTAGGCGACGTGGTCGGTACCGGTTCGAGCCGCAAGTCGGCCACCAACTCGGTGCTCTGGTTCACGGGCGAGGACATCCCGTTCGTGCCGAACAAGCGCTTTGGCGGCGTGTGCCTGGGCAGCAAGATCGCCCCGATCTTCTACAACACGATGGAAGACGCCGGCGCGCTGCCGATCGAGCTGGACGTGTCGCAGATGGAAATGGGCGACGTGGTGGAACTGCGTCCCTATGAAGGCAAGGCCCTCAAGAACGGCGCCGTGATCGCCGAATTCAAGGTCAAGTCCGACGTGCTGTTCGACGAAGTGCGCGCCGGCGGCCGCATTCCGCTGATCATCGGCCGTGGCCTGACCGCCAAGGCCCGCGAGTCGCTGGGGCTGGCCCCGTCGACGCTGTTCCGCCTGCCGCAGAACCCGGCCGATACGGGCAAGGGCTTCACGCTGGCACAGAAGATGGTGGGCCGCGCCTGCGGCCTGGCCGAAGGCAAGGGCATCCGCCCGGGCACGTACTGCGAACCGAAGATGACCTCGGTGGGCTCGCAGGACACCACCGGACCGATGACGCGCGACGAGCTGAAGGACCTGGCCTGCCTGGGCTTCTCGGCCGACCTCGTGATGCAGTCGTTCTGCCACACCGCCGCTTACCCGAAGCCGGTGGACGTGAAGACGCACCACACGCTGCCGCAGTTCATCAGCACCCGTGGCGGCATTTCGCTGCGTCCGGGCGATGGCGTGATTCACTCGTGGCTGAACCGCATGCTGCTGCCCGACACCGTGGGCACCGGCGGCGACTCGCACACCCGCTTCCCGATTGGTATCAGCTTCCCGGCCGGTTCGGGCCTGGTGGCGTTTGCCGCCGCCACGGGCGTGATGCCGCTGGACATGCCGGAATCGGTGCTGGTGCGCTTCAAGGGCAAGATGCAGCCGGGCGTGACGCTGCGTGACCTGGTCAACGCCATTCCGCTGTACGCGATCAAGCAAGACCTGCTGACCGTGGCCAAGCAAGGCAAGAAGAACATCTTCTCGGGCCGCATCCTCGAAATCGAGGGCCTGCCCGACCTGAAGGTGGAACAGGCCTTCGAACTGTCGGACGCCTCGGCCGAACGCTCGGCCGCCGGTTGCTCGGTGCGTCTGAACAAGGAACCGATCATCGAGTACATCAACAGCAACATCACGCTGCTGAAGTGGATGATCGCCGAAGGCTACCAGGACCCGCGCAGCCTGCAGCGCCGCATCAAGGCCATGGAAGCCTGGCTGGCCGATCCGAAGCTGCTGGAGCCGGATGCCGACGCCGAGTACGCCGCCGTGATCGAGATCGATCTGGCCGACGTGCACGAGCCGATCGTGGCCTGCCCGAACGATCCGGACGACGTGAAGACGCTGTCGGACGTGGCCGGCGCCAAGATCGACGAAGTGTTCATCGGTTCGTGCATGACCAACATCGGTCACTTCCGCGCCGCGTCGAAGCTGCTGGAAGGCAAGCGCGACATCCCCGTGAAGCTGTGGGTGGCCCCGCCGACCAAGATGGACCAGAAGCAGCTGACCGAGGAAGGCCACTACGGCGTGTTCGGCACGGCTGGCGCGCGTACCGAAATGCCGGGCTGCTCGCTGTGCATGGGTAACCAGGCACAGGTGCGCGAAGGCGCCACGGTGATGTCGACGTCGACGCGTAACTTCCCGAACCGTCTGGGCAAGAACACCAACGTGTACCTGGGCTCGGCCGAACTGGCCGCCATCTGCTCGCGCCTGGGTCGTATCCCGACCAAGGAAGAGTACATGGCCGACATGGGCGTGCTGACCGCCAACGGCGACAAGATCTACAAGTACATGAACTTCGACCAGATCGAAGACTTCAAGGAAGTGGCTGACACGGTGTCGATGTAAGGTCGAACCGATTGACGTATGAGGTCTTCGAAGTCGGTAGACTGAACGTTGAAAACCCCGCCGGCGTGAAACGCGCCGGCGGGGTTTTTTTATTGGGTCGCTGCTTGTCGACGAAGCTGCGGGGAGGTGTCGGAACATCACGGGCGGAAAAGGCAAATCGCCCGGCGCCGCTTGCCGCAGCGCCGGGCGAATCAGGATGACAGGTTTAGATGAGAGGGTGCCGGACCGGCCTTACTTGCTCGACTTCGCCCCGTCCGTGTACGGGTCAGGCTTGCCGATCTTGGCGCCGTCCGTGTACGGATCGGGCTTGCCGGTGCGGGCGCCGTCGGTGTACGGGTTGTACTTGTCCGACTTCGCGCCATCGGTGTACGGGTCGGCCTTGGCGGACGGTGCCAGGTCGCTGCGGGTGGACTTGTTGGCCCCATCGGTATAGGGGTCGAACTTGCCGGACTTGGCGCCGTCGGTGTACGGGTCGGCCTTGCCGGCCTTGGCACCCTGCGTATATGGGTCGGCCTGCTTGGTCTGCGCGTGCGCAAGCGGTGCCATGGCCACCGCCGCGGCGGCCACGATCAGGCTGGATAGGAGTGTCTTGCTCATGGGAGCCTCGCCATTGGGCGCGATTCAGGGGCCCGCCCGAGTGCGCCCACTAAGCCATCGGGCAGGCGGCATGACGCAAGCCTTGCTTTGCTGTCTCTGCAAGGATAGTCCCTGACGACACAACGCGCCGTAACCGGGGGTAACCGTGTGCGCGAGTCGCCGGGCCGTTACGTGCTAGTGCGATGTGGACTTGCGCGAACGCGGGGTTTCGCGGATGTTGGCGGCCGGTACGTCCTCCACGCCGCTCGCCCCATTCGCCCCATTCGGCCCGTCCGTCCCGGGCGCGTCGGTGTTGGGCATCACCGCCAGGTCAGGCAGCAGCATGGGCCACCCCAGCATGCGGCCCCAAGCATCCATCCAGGCGCGCTGGGTGGCCGCGCCCAGCTCCATCATCGCCGTGGCGTAGTGCAGCGGAATCGACAGCATCGGCATCTGGTTGGTCCACTGGCGGGCGTAGAGTTCCTCGGGGTCTTGCGGCACGAAGCACGAGGCCCAGTCGAACTGCGCTTCGGACACCATGGACTTCGCAAAGTCGCTGTTGAGCCCCATGAATTTCTGCCAGTTCTCAATCATCTTGTCGTCGATCTGTCCAAAAGCCTGGAGCGTGAACGGCGGCATCGGCCAGGTGGCCCAGAGTGACATCGGATTGCTTTGCATGCTGGAGAACTCCGGTTGAAAAACCTGTGAGAGAAGTGCTGCAAGCGAGGGATGCGCGGCGCCGTTCGTCAGATGCAGGGGCGGGGTGATGCGCGCATCACGCTCATCCATGGGGGCGACTGACACATCGTCTTCGATGCTGGCGCATGGGTCAACCGACAGGTGCCACGTCCCTTTCGTCATGCGCGATGCATGCGCCCGGCCTCCGACACATGGCTCGCTCCCGGCGTGCGCCGCAGGCACAATACCGGCACTTCGTGACGGGGACGGGAAATGGAACTGCGGCAACTGCGCTACTTTGTGCACGTGGTGGAGCTGGGCAGCATGGGGCAGGCGGCCAGCGGCTTGGCGTGGTCACGTCCGCGCTGAGCCAGCAGATCAGCCGGCTGGAGAGCGAGCTATCGACGCGGCTGCTGCAGCGCACCTCCACCGGCGTGGTGCCCACCGATGCGGGACTGGCGTTCTGGCGGCAGGCCCAGCTGGCCCTGCGCCATGCCGACGACGCCGCGCACGCGGCGCGTACCGCGCGGCTCTCTGGCCACGTCAGCGTGGGCATGGCGCCCAGCACGCTCTCCGTGCTTGGGCCGGCGTTCATGCAGGCCATGCGCGAGCGCTATCCCGATATCCGGCTGCACCTGGTGGAAAGCCTCTCTGGCGCGCTGGCGGCGATGATCGGCGCGCGGCAACTGGACCTCGCCGTGCTGTTCCAGCTGGAGCCGGGCCAGCGCTGGAGCAGCCAGCCGTTGCTGGACGAGCGCCTGTTCGTGATCGCGCGGCCCGACCAGCCGGGCCTGCCGCAAGCCAGCGCCATCAGGCTCGATGAAATTGGCGACCTGCCGCTGATCCTGCCCAGCGGCGCGCATGGCCTGCGCGCGGTGCTGAACGCGGCGTCGGCCCGCAGCCAGCGGCCCTTGAACGTGGTGGCGGAGATCGATGGGCTTGCCGTGTTGATGGATGCGGTGCGCGCCGGCATTGGCGCGACCATCCAGCCCGGTGCCGCCGTAGCCCGCCACCTGGGCGAGCCGCTGGCGCTGATCGAGATTTCGGACGCCGGGGTAAGCCGTACCAACCGGCTGGTGAGCTTGTCGGACGACGAACTGTCGCCAGCGGGGCTGGCCGCGCGCAGCGTGCTGGAGCAGGTGGCCCGCCAGCTCGTGACGGCCGGCCGCTGGCCCGGCGCAAGTCTTCACAAATCCTGAACACGGTACGCCGGGTCGGGGCTGGTGCACACGGGGCCGCATCCGTAGAGTCTTGGAACTCAACTATTCCAACGATTCCCGCAGGAGACTCGCATGACCTCACGCATGCCACGCCGCATCGTGCTGACGGCGCTCGCCGCCATCGCCCTGACTGCCGCGGCCCCGGCCGCTTTCGCCGCCGACACCTGGCCGTCGCGGCCGATCACGCTGGTCGTGCCGTTCGCCTCGGGCGGCACCACCGACATCATCGGCCGTGCCGTGGGCCAGCGGCTGGGCGAAGCCCTGGGCCAGCCCGTGGTGGCTGACAACCGCCCCGGCGCGGGCGGCACCATCGGCGGCGCGCTGGTGGCGCGTGCCAACCCCGACGGCTACACCTTCCTGCTGGCCACGGTGGCGCACACCATGGCGCCGGGCATCTACAAGACGCTGCCTTATGACTTCCAGAAGGATCTCGAACCGGTCGGCATGGTGGCGCTGACGCCAAACGTGCTGATCGTGAACCCGTCGATCCCGGCCAAGACCACGCAGGAACTGGTGGCGTACATCAAGGCCAATCCCGGCAAGGTGAACTACGGTTCGGCCGGCATTGGCAGTACCGAGCACATGTCTGGCGAGCTGTTCCGCTCGCTCACGGGCACCGACATCGCGCACGTGCCGTACAAGGGTGGCGCGCCGATGATGACCGACCTGATGGCCGGCCAGATCCAGATGGCGATCGAAACCAGCCCGTCGGCCAATCCGCATATCAAGAGCGGCAAGGTCAAGGCGCTGGCCGTGACATCGGCCAAGCGCTCGGCGGCCTACCCCGGCGTGCCCACCGTGGCCGAGAGCGGCGTGCCGGGCTACGAGGTGACCACCTGGTACGCGCTGATGGCGCCGCACGGCACGCCCGAGGCCGTGCGCCAGCGCATGAGTGCCGAGCTGGCCAAGGTGCTGAAGCTGCCCGACGTGCAGAAGCGCTTTGAAGAACAGGGCGTGACCGCCGGCGACATGACGCCCCAGCAGCTGGCTGGCTTCATCCGCACGGAGACCACCAAGTGGACCAAGGTGGCGAAGGACTCGGGCGCCAAGGCCGAATAAGCCGAATAAGCCGAACAAGCCGTGGCACCCGGCCGCGCCTCACATGGCGCGGCGCAGTTCCGAGATGCCGAAAGCCGCGAGCGCCAGCCCGACCACGCGGTCGATCCACTGGCGCAGCTTCGTGCCCAGCGCGTGGCGGGCCCCGGTGACCATCGCCACCAGCACGCACCACCACGCGATCGATCCGCAGAACACGCCCAGCACGGTGGTCATGGCAATGGTGGTCGAGAAAGCGCCGCGCGGCGCCAGCGTGGCAAACAGCGCGGCGAACATGATGATGGTCTGCGGGTTGGTCAGTGTCAGCAGGAATGCGCTGGCGAAGGCGCGCAGCCGCGAGCCATTGGCCCGCAGCGTGGCCACCTGCTCGGTGGGCTTCTGGAAGAACGTGCGCAGCCCCAGGTAGAGCAGGAACAGCCCGGCGGCCACATGTAGCGGCTTGTCGTACGCGAGCATGAATTGCGACACGCCCACCAGCCCCAGCGCCGCCACCAGCCCGTAGACCGCATCGCCGCAGGCAATGCCGAAGCCGATGGCCAGCCCAGCGCGCGGCCCATCGGTGAGGGTGCGGCGGATGCACAGCATGCCCATCGGGCCGACCGGCGCGGCAACCGCCAGGCCAACGCCGGCGGCAGTGAGGAAGAGGGCGGGCAGGGACATCGACGGTCTCCGTCTTGTGTGTGGGGTTGGTCGGGCGATTCTAGCGTCCCCGCGCCATTCCGCCCACGCCATTCACCGCTTTCGACGCCTTGGTAGCCATGCCGTGCCACGCCGCCGCTCAGGCCGCCTGAGGGGCCGCGCGCGCCAGCAGTTGCGCCAGTTCCACCGCCGGCACGGGCCGGCCGAACAGCCAGCCCTGGCCGTAGTCCACGCCCTGCTCGCGCAGGAATTCGGCCTGGTTGGCGTCCTCGATGCCCTCCGCCACCACCTGCAGCCCCAGCGAGCGCGCCATGGCGATGATGTGCGGCGCCACCGTGCTGGACGCCGCCTCCTGCCCGATCGTGTCGACGAAGGATTTGTCGATCTTGAGCGCGTCAACCTTGAAGCTCTGCAGGTACGACAGGCTCGAATAGCCGGTGCCGAAGTCGTCGATATAGACCGGATGGCCGGCATCGCGGAAGGCCTGGATCGTGTCGCGCGCCACGTCGGGCTCCAGAAAGCCGCGCTCGGTGGCTTCGATGCGGATCTGCTCGGGCGCAATGCCGCTGCCGCGCAGCCGGCCGTCCAGCACGCCCAGAAAGCGGCGGCTCTTGAGGTCTTCCACGCCCACGTTGATCGAGACATAGAACGACGGGCGGCGGCGCAGCAGGGTACCGAGTTCGGTCAGCACGATGTCGAGCACCTGGTCGGTAATCTGTTGGATCAGGCCGGCGTTCTCGGCCATCGGGATGAACAGGTTCGGCCGCACCAGCCGGCCATGGCGGCGCCAGCGCACCAGCGCTTCCACGCCCACGCACTGGTTGTCGGCCAGCGACACGATGGGCTGGTAGTGCACGGCCATTTCATGCCGCCGCACCGCGCCGCGCAGTTCGCCCTCCAGGCTGAAGCGTCGCGCGGCACGGCGCCACACCAGGATGCCCAGCGGCACGCCCACGGCCAGCCCCACCAGCAGCCCGCCCACCAGCAGCGATTTCCAGTTGGCCAGCAGCGCGGTGCGGGGGGCCAGCACCACCACGGCCAGCGGCATGTTGCGCGACTTGCGCAGCACGATCGAGGCATCGTCGTCGGCCTTGGCGTCGCCGCCGCTGCCCGAACCATAGGCGTGATCGGCATAGGCGCGCTGCAGCCGCGCCAGGCTGGCGCCCTGCGAGGCCGCGAAGATGCGCCCGGCATCGGTCTGCACCACGGCCAGCATGCGCGATTCGCGGTCCACCACGTCGACAAAGGTCTGCGTATCGATGCCCACGTAGCTGCCGTTGCGGCCCAGCAGCATCGAGCGCCGCGGCACGGCGAACGGATTCGGCTGGTCGAACCAGAAGTCGAGGCCGTCGCGCGTGCGCCAGTCTGACGGTGGCAGCGCAAGCTGGTCGGCCTGGATGGTGCCGAGCAGGGCCGAGCACAGGCGCTTGCCGCCGCGATAGGCGCCGGCATCCTGGATATGGCGATAGGTGTAGGTAATGCGCCGCATCTCCACCAGGTGCGACGGCGAGCACGGGTCTTCGCGCAGCGACTCCAGGTCTTGCAGCGCGCTCAGGGCCTGCGTCATGACGGTTTCGGCGCGCGCGACGGCCGCGTCGGCGAACACGCCAAGCTGATCGGACTCGCGCCGGTTGGCTTCGAGCTGGGCCATGAACACACCGATCCCCACCGGGAACAGCGTGGCCAATGTCGCCAGCACGATCGTCACAACCAAAAACCAGCTGCGCTGCATCGGGAGCCCTCAGGAGACCGCGCCACGAAGACGCCTTCGACGCTGGCGGGGCGCCGTCCCATTCACAAACCAGCCCTCGCCGCCGGGGCCTTCCGGGCGGCGCGCCCCACGCTGCGTCGCTGGGCGGCTGAGTCAGAATCGCGCCGCTGTCGATTGTCTGGACACGGGGTCCCGGCCTGCTGCACCACAAAAAATCACACGCCCCCTCTGGGGAGCATAGCTAACAATCGCGCATCACGTCTGATACTTCGCTTACGTTTTTGCATTTCCGCCGGTCTGCGCCAAGCGGGCCCGGTGCCCCGCGCGGCGCGGGTTTCGCCACAGGGTAAGGGAAATTTCCTTACGCCCGGATTCATCCTGATGGCGGGGTGGAGAGTGGTGCGCCGGAACGGGGTGAGGCCAGCGGGGAGGCAAGGCGGCGCGGGTGGCCTATGCGGCGCGCGAAGTAGACAGCGGCAAGCCGGGCAGGCGCAACGGGGAAAGGCGACGCGGGCTCCAGGGTGGCCGCTCTATGACTTTCGGCCGGGCTCGATGGCCGAGAGTCCGGTTGGCCACGCCGGCGCGCCGCGCCTGCGACGCCTACATCAGACCGCCGATTTCAGCACGGCGCCCGTGGCGAAGAAGCTCTGCAGGTTGTCGAACACCAGGCCGGCCATGGCGGCGCGGGTCTCATGGGTGCCGCTGGCCACGTGGGGCAGCAGCGCCACGTTGTCCAGCGCGAACAACGCCTCGGGCACCTTCGGCTCGTGCTCGAACACGTCCAGGCCCGCGCCGGCAATCCGCTTGTGCGTCAGCGCGTCCACCAGCGCGGCCTCGTCCACCACCGTGCCGCGCGCGATGTTGATCAGGTAGCCCTGCGGACCCAGCGCCTTGAGCACGTCAGCCGATACCAGGTGACGGGTCTCGGGGCCGCCTGAGGCGGCGATCACCAGGAAATCCGCCCACTCGGCCAGCGCCTGCAGCGACGGCTCGAAGCCGTACGGCACACCTTCCTGCGCCTTGCGGCCGAAATAGCGCACCTCCATGTCGAAGCCGCTCGAACGCTTGGCGATGACGCGGCCGATGCGGCCCATGCCGACGATGCCAAGCCGCTTGCCGCTGACGCGCGTGGTGAGCGGATACGGGCCCTTGAGCCAATCGCCGCGACGCACGTAGCGGTCAGCCGCGCTGACCTGGCGCGCGGCGTCCATCAGCAGCGCGAAGGCGGTGTCGGCCACGCAGTCGTTGAGCACGTCGGGGGTGTAGCCCACCGCAATGCCGCGCGCCCGTGCGGTGTCAAGGTCCAGCTTGTCCAGGCCCACGCCGAAGCTCGAGATCACGCGCAGGTTGGGCAGCGCGGCCAGCATCGCGGCATCCACGCCGGTGGCGGCGCGCGTGGTCATCGCCACGAATTCGCCGCCGTGTTGCGCCAGGTAGGCGGCCGCGTCGCTCTCGGCCCAGAGCGGATGCACGTCGAAATGCTCGGCCAGACGGGCTTCGGTGTGCTCGGGAAGCCGGCCATGCTGCAGAAGGCGGGGTTTCATGCGAAAAGCGTCCTTTCTTGTTGGATGAAGGGCGAGCCGAGTTTCCGTGGAAGCTCAGTCGGCGCTCAGGTGATTATCGGCGATGATCCTTGCGTAACGCTTGCGGTCGCGGGCGATGGTGTCGGCAAACTGCTGCGGCGTGCTGCCCACCGGAATGGCGCCCTGGTCGGTCAGTTGCTTCTTCACCTCGGGCATGGCCACCACCTTCTTCACGTCGGCCGCGATCTTGTCCACGATCTCTTTCGACGTGCCGGCCGGCGCCAGCAGGCCCACCCACGAGCCCGACTCGGCGTTCTGGATGCCGGCCTCGGCCAGCGTGGGCACGTCGGGCATCGAGGGCGAGCGCACGGTGCCGGTCACGGCCAGCGCGCGCAGCTTGCCGGCCTTCACGTGGCCCGCGGTTTCGAGGATCGATGCAAACAGCATGTCGACGTTGCCGGCCATCAGGTCCGTCATCGCCGCGCCGCCGCCCTTGTACGGCACGTGCAGCATGTCGGTGCCGGTGGCAAGCTTGAAGATCTCGCCCGACAAGTGCGGCGAGCCGCCCGTGCCCGAGCTCGCAAAGGTCAGCTTGCCCGGCTTGGCCTTGGCCAGCGCCACCAGTTCCTTCGGCGTCTTCGCCGGCAGGCCTGGCGTGACCACCAGCGCGAACGGCAGTTCGGCCATCATCGTCACGGGCACGAAGCTATCGGGCTTGTAGTTGAGCTTCTTGTACAGGAACGGATTGATCGATTGCGTGCCCACGTTGCCGGCCACGAGCGTGTAGCCGTCGGGCTTGGCGCGCGCGGTCAGCTCCAGGCCAACGTTGCCGGCCGCACCGGGGCGGTTGTCGACGACAACTGGCTGGCCCCACAGTTGCGCCAGGCGCTGCGCCACCAGGCGCGTACCGATGTCGGTGCCACCGCCCGGCGTGAACGGCACGATGATGGTGACAGTACGCGTGGGCCAGTCGGTCTGCGCATGCGCCGGCACGGCGAAGGCCGAAGCGCTGGCCAGCGCGACGGCAGCAAGGCGGGCAATCTTCAACATGGGTTTGTCTCCTGGTTGTTGTAGTGGGTGTGTGAATTGCGTGCAGCGAGGTTCTCCGCGAGCCTTGGCTATGCGCTCCCCTCTCCCATTTTCCGGAGAGGGGAGCAAACCGTTGGCAATCAAGCAAACCGTCCGCGATCAAAGCAAAACCGCGAGCCTTAGCTATGCGCTCCCCTCTCCCGATTTTCGGGAGAGGGGTGGGGGAGAGGGTGGGCGCGGCAGGTTGCGACCCGTCATGGATGAGCCGTCATGCCCTCTCCCCCGGCCCCTCTCCCGCCTTGCGGGAGAGGGGAGCAAACCGTCGGAAATCGAAGCAAAGCCGCGAGCCTTGGCTATGCGCTCCCCTCTCCCGATTTTCGGGAGAGGGGTGGGGGAGAGGGCGGGCGCGTCAGGTTGCGACCTGTCATGGATGAGCCTTCATGCCCTCTCCCCCGGCCCCTCTCCCGCCTTGCGGGAGAGGGGAGCAAACCGTCGGCGATCAAGCAAACCGTCGGCGTCAGCAGCTTCAGCGGCCCTTCGCCTTGCGCCACGCGGCGAAGTCTTCGCGCGCCTGTTCCGTGGTTGGCGGATAGAGCCCGATGATCGAGCGGCCCTTGCGCACTTCCTCGGTCACGAAATCTTCGAACGCGGTCATTTCCACGGCCTCGGCGGCAATTTCCTCGGCCATCTGGCGTGGAATGATGACCACGCCTTCGGCGTCGCCGACCACCACGTCGCCGGGAAACACCGCGACATCGCCGCAGCCGATCGGCACGTTGAATTCCAGCGCCTGGTGCAGCGTCAGGTTGGTGGGTGCCGACGGCCGCTGGTGGTAGGCGGGCATCGCCATCTGGGCGATCTCGGGCGAGTCGCGGAAGCCGCCGTCGGTGACGATGCCGGCGCCGCCGCGTTGCATCAGCCGCGTGACCAGGATCGAGCCGGCCGATGCGGCGCGGGCGTCCTTGCGGCTGTCGATCACCAGCACGGCGCCGGGCGGGCACTGCTCGATGGCCTGGCGCTGCGGATGGTTGGGATCCTGGAACACGGTGATCGGGTTCAGATCCTCGCGCGCGGGGATGTAGCGCAGCGTGAACGCCTCGCCCACCATCGTGCCGGCGGTGGGGTTCAGCGGCCGCACGTCCTGCAGGAACTGGTTGCGCAGGCCGCGCTTGAACAGCGCGGTGCACAGCGTGGCGGTGCTGACGGTCTTCAGCGCTTCGCGCAGGCTGGCGCTGAGCATGAGTTTGGGGGCAGTCATCAGGCGGGACCTCAGTAGATGCTCGGTTCGCCCACGGGCGCGCCGAAGTCGGTTTGCAGGAAGTCGAAGTCGCAGCCGTCGTTGGCCTGCCGCACATGGCGCGAGAAGATGTAGCCGTAGCCGCGTGCATAGCGCGGCGGCGGCGGGGTCCACGCGGCGCGGCGCGCGGCCAGTTCGGCGTCGGACACTTCCAGGTGGATACGGCGCTCCGCGATATCGACCGAGATCAGGTCGCCGGTCTTCACCAGCGCGAACGGGCCGCCGATGTACGCTTCGGGCGCCACGTGCAGGATGCAGGCGCCGTAGCTGGTGCCGCTCATGCGCGCGTCGGACATGCGCAGCATGTCGCGCACGCCCTGCTTCACAAGCTTTTTCGGAATCGGCAGCATGCCCCACTCGGGCATGCCGGGGCCGCCCTGCGGGCCGGCGTTGCGCAGGATCAGGATGTGGTCGGCGGTGACGTCGAGGTTCTCGTCTTCCACGGCGGCCTTCATCGACGGATAGTCGTCGAACACCAGCGCCGGGCCCGTATGCTTGAAGAAGCGCGGCTCGCAGGCGCTGGGCTTGATCACGCAGCCGTCGGGCGCGATGTTTCCGCGCAGCACGGCCAGCGCGCCCTCCTGGTACAGCGCGTTCTCGCGGGTGCGGATCACGTCGTCGTTGTAGACCTCGGCGCCGGCAATGTTCTCGCCCAGCGTGCGGCCCGTGACCGTGCGCGCCTCAAGATCAAGCTTGTCCCGGATGCGCGTCATCAGGCCCGGCAGGCCGCCCGCGTAGAAGAAATCCTCCATCAGGTAGGTGTCGCCGCTGGGCCGGATATTGGCAATCACGGGCACGTGGCGGCTCATGCGGTCGAAGTCGTCCAGCCCGATGTCGTGGCCCGCGCGGCGCGCCATGGCAATCACGTGGATGATGGCGTTGGTGGAGCAGCCCATCGCCATGGCCACGGCGATGGCGTTCTGGAACGACGCGCGCGTCTGGATGCGCGCGGGCGTCAGGTCTTCCCAGACCATGTCGACGATGCGCCGGCCCGCTTCGGAGCACATGCGGATATGGTTGGCGTCCGCCGCCGGAATCGACGACGCGCCGGGCAGCGTCATGCCGATGGTCTCCGCGATCGCGGTCATCGTGCTGGCCGTGCCCATCGTCATGCAGGTGCCGTGGCTGCGTGCGATGCCGCCCTCGATGCCAATCCACTCGGTCTTGCTGATATTGCCGGCGCGGCGTTCGTCCCAGAACTTCCAGGCGTCGGAGCCGGAGCCCAGCACCTGGCCCTTGTAGTTGCCGCGCAGCATCGGCCCGGCGGGCACGTAGATGGCCGGCACGCCGGCGCTGGTGGCGCCCATCAGCAGCCCGGGCGTGGTCTTGTCGCAGCCGCCCATCAGCACGGCGCCGTCGATCGGATGCGAGCGGATCAGTTCCTCGGTCTCGATCGCCAGCAGGTTGCGATAGAGCATGGTGGTTGGCTTGACCGAGCTTTCGGACAAAGAAATGGCCGGGAGCTCCACGGGGAAGCCACCGGCCTGCAGGATGCCGCGCTTGACGTCTTCCACCCGCTGCTTGAAGTGCGAGTGGCACGGGTTGATGTCGGACCATGTGTTGATGATGGCAATGAGCGGCTTGCCCATCCATTCATCGGGCGCGTAGCCCATCTGCATGATCCGGGAGCGGTGCCCGGACGATCGCAAGTCGTCGGGCGCGAACCAGCGCGCGCTGCGCAGCTGCTCCGGCGTCTTCTTCTGTGCCGTCATGGTTGTCTCTTCCACGTAAGAATCATCACGGTTCGTAGTTGTACGATGACCGTTGTTTCGAGAATTAAAGCACTAATATATTAGTACGTCAACGCGGTATTTCGCGGGCGCGTTCGGCTAGAATCGCGCCCAATATCCGTTTGCAAATCGCATGGCCGTCACACTTTCCTCTCCGTCCGCATTCCAGTTCGACCGCACGCGCCAGGCGGCGCCGCAGGTGTTCGAGCACATGCGCGAGCAGATCATCTCGCTGGTGCTGCCGCCCGGCACGGTGCTGTCGCGGCCGGAACTGGCGCTGCAGTACGGCATCAGCCAGACACCCGTGCGCGATGCGTTGATGCGACTGGCCGAGGAAGGGCTGGTGGACGTGTTTCCGCAGCACGCCACGCGCGTGAGCCGGATCGACGTGGCGCTGGCGCGGCAGGCGCATTTCCTGCGGAAATCGGTGGAAACCGAGATTGTCCGCACGCTCGCGCTGGCGCCCGATGCGGCATTGGTGGAACGGCTGCGCGCCACCGTGGCGCGCCAGCAGCGCATGCTCGAGTTGGACGACCTGGCGGAATTCACGGCCAACGACCAGTATTTCCATCGCCAGCTCTACGAGGCCGCGGCCGTGCCCGACCTCTTTGCGCTGGTGCGCCGCCAGAGCGGCCACCTGGACCGCCTGCGCCGTCTGCATCTGCCGGTGCCGGGCAAGGCCAATGCCGTGCTGCGCGACCACACCGCCATCATCGACGCCATTGCCGACGGCGACAGTGCTGCTGCCGAGGCCGCGCTGCGCCACCATCTGACCGGCACGCTCGCCAATGTCGAGGACATCCGCGCGCGCTTCCGCGACTATCTGCGCTGAACCGACCCCCAACTTTCGTAGTAACCGCCGGAACGGGCGTTTGTTTTTGGCAACGGAATGGCGCTCTGCTACGCACCCCATGCGTAATGACAGCCTTCGCGCATTCGACAGTTAGGAAGCATTTGTCGAATCTTGGCTGACGTTGTTAGATTTCCGGTTGTATTGATTGCCGGGTAGAAGACGATGTCGGCCAGAGTCACGATTACCAGTAGCGACCAGCTGGGCCAGCTGCTTCAGGGAGCGCGCAAGATTGCCGGGTTGACCCAGGCGGATGCCGCCAACCGGCTGGACATCAGCCAGAGTCGCATTTCGCACATGGAGCTGAACCCCGAAACCATCAGCGTGGCGCAACTGCTGGCGCTGTTGGGCGCCTACGGGCTCGATCTGGTCATCGAGCCGCGCGCGGTGCGCGACGAGATGCTGGAGAAGCTGGAGTGGTAGGGGCCGGCAGGCCGTGGGCGCCTGCCTCGGCGAATCTGAATCAATGACGGCAGCCAAGACGGGACCTACGTTGGCATCCACGTCGGCAACCACGTCGGCGCCGCCCTCGCTCAGGGCAGGTAGCCCAGCAGCTTCCACCAGAAGTAGTCCAGCGGCAGCAGCACCACCAGCGTGATGGCCGCCATTGCCAGGCACAGGCGCGTGCCGTGGCGCAGCCCCACCCCGCCAAGCTGCATCGCGATGACGATGGGCGGCGACTGGTACGGGAAGAACACGGTCGAGAAGATCGGCACCTGCAGCATCAGCACCGTTTCCAGCGGCAGGCCCGTGGCACTCGCCAGGTCGCGCGCCAGCGGCGTGAGCACGGCCGGCAAGGCCGGCAGCGTCGACATCAGCCCCAGCACCGCGCCCATGGCGCCGATGGTTCCCACATTGGCGGCCGTGTGGCCCGGCGTGAGCGGCAACACGTGCAGCAGCCCGGCACTGATGGCGCTGCCCAGGCCGGTGGATTCCACCACCGCACCCAACCCCAGGAACCCCGCCACGTAGATCAGCGGCACCAGGTGCACTTGCTCGGCGAGGGCCTTGGGCGACACCAGCCCGATGCCGGGCAACAGGCAGATGATGCAAGCCGCCAGCGAAATCCAGGCCGGCGAGATGCCGTGCCAGGCGTCGGTGGCGAACCCCGCCACGGCCACGGCCAGGATGACGGCCAGCGCGGTCTCCTGGCCGCCCATCCGCGTGCGCACGGTGGCCGGCTGCGCGGGCATCGGGCCGTCCTCCGGAAACAGCTTGCAGACCAGCCAGATCAGCACCACGGTCTTGAGCGCGCCCAGTATCGGAAAGTGCAGCAGCAGATAGCTGCCGTAGCTCAGGTTGATGTGATACAGCGAGCTGGCCGCGCCCAGCAGCACGCTGTTCGGGATATTGGCGGGCAGGATGGCTGTGGGCGGCATGTAGCTGGCGGCCGCCACGGTCATCACCATGCCGATGCGGCCGTTGGTGCCCGGCGCAAAGCCAAGGCGGTCGGCCAGCGCCAGCACGATCGGCATCAGCAGCAGCACGCGCCCCGTGGTGGAGGGCATCAGGAAGGCCAGGCCCACCGCGCTGATCGCCACCGTGGCAATCACCTGCGGATACGTGCCCACCCGCTTGTGGAAGATGATGTCCGCCAGCCGCAGCGCCAGGCCGGTGCTGCGCAGGGCCACACCGGTGACGGCGCCGCCGAACATCAGCCACCACGCCGTCGACGTAAAGCCGGAAAACACCACGGTGGGCGGCGCAATGTGGAAGACCACCGCGCTCAGGAAGAACAGCAGCGTGGCGGTGGGCTCGGGCAGTACGCCCACGGCCCAGCAGCACACCGTCGACAACACCAGCGCACCGGCCCAGATCAGCGCGGGCGGCGCGTGCAGGGCGCTGCCGGCGATCCACACCGCGCTGATGCAGGCCCCGATCAGCAGCGCCGCGCGGATAGAGTCGGCGGGGCGGCCGGCCAGAGGCGCGGCGGGTGGCGATGGTGGGGGCGGCGGATTGGGCAGCGGGTTTGGCGTGGGGGCGGTGCTGGAGGCATCAGGCCGTGCGTCGGCACGGCCGGGGGTGGCTGACATCGGTGCTGTCTCGCTGGGGTGCCCGGTCGCACGGCGTGCGCCGGTCTTGTTATGAGCGCGGGGAACGAGCCGCTATCGTAGGGTTGTCTGCTCTTGCAGGCAACCCAAACCATACCCGGGGCGAGGTCATGCGGGGGGAAGAGCGGGGCGGGCTAGCGCGTCTTGCGGAACGTCAGGTTGATGCGTTCGCCGCCGGTGAGTGTGTGATCACCTGCCGCCAGTGGTGCGATGCCATGGAACACCAGCCGCGACGGCCCGCCCCACACCACCACATCGCCATGCGCCAGCCGCACCCGCGCGGGCCGGTCGGCACGCCGCAGGCCACCCCAGAGAAACACGGCCGGCAGCCCGAGCGACACCGAGACGATCGGTGCCCGCAAATCCAGTTCGTCCCGATCCTGATGCAGCGACAGTCGCGTGCCGGGCAGATAGCGGTTGATCAGGCAGGCGTCCGGCGCGAAACCGGGGTAGCCCGCCGCGTCGGCAGCATCGCGCGCCAGCTCCAGAAAGGTCTCGGGCATCGGCGGCCATGCGCAGCCCGTATCGGGATCGACGGGATCGTAGCGGTAGCCGGTGCGGTCTGACACCCACCCGTGCTCACCGCAATTGGTCATCGCCACCGACATGCGCAGCCCGCCCGGCGTAATGAGGCGCCGGAACGGTGAGCCGGCGCTGACTTCGCCCACCGCCCGCAGCAACGCCGGCCCGGCATCCCGCGCAAATCCGCGCAGCACCACCGCGCCAGGGCCAAGGGGCTCGGCTGCGGCTGGCGTGTCGGGGTCGCTGGGGAGGGCGTCGAAGAGGTCGAAAGTCATCAAGACTGCACTTCAGAAAGGCAGGCCTTCAATGTAGCGCATTTGCTATCGGGCCATTCCCTCCAGCAACGCCTTGTGAAAAGCCGCCGGATCCTGCATCTGCGGGGCGTGGCCCAGTTCGGGGAATTCCACCAGGGTGGTGTGCGGGATGGCGCGGGCCGTGGCCTTGGCCAGTTCGGGGTAGCGGCCCAGTGTGGGCTGGATGTCCTTGGGCGCGGCGTCCTTGCCGATGGCGGTGGTGTCCTTGTCGCCGATCATCAGCAGCGTGGGTGCCTGGATGGCGCCCATTTCGTAGACCACGGGCTGGGTGTAGATCATGTCGTACAGCAGCGCGGAGTTCCACGCCACCACCTGCTTGCCGGGGCCGCGGTACATGCCGGCCAGCATCTGCACCCACGGTTCGTACTCCGGCTTCCACTGGTTGACGTAGTAGGTCGACTTCTCGTAGTTGCGAATGCGGTCCGCCGTGGTGTTCAGCTCGCGCGCGTACCACTGGTCCACGGTAAGTGATGGCACACCCTTGGCCTTCCAGTCTTCCAGCCCGATCGGGTTGACCAGCACCAGTTGCCTGGTCTCCTGCGGGAACATCAGCGCGTAGCGCATGGCCAGCATGCCGCCGGTGGAGTGGCCCATCACGGTCACGTCGCGGATGCCGATCGACGCCAGCAGCGCGTGCGTGTTGTGCGCGAGCTGCTGGAACGTGTACTGGTAGTGCGCGGGTTTGGTCGACTTGCAGAAGCCCACCTGGTCGGGCGCCACCACGCGATAGCCGGCGCCGCTGAGTTGCCGGATGGTTTCCTGCCAGGTGGCGCCGCAGAAGTTCTTGCCATGCAGCAGCACCACGGCGCGACCGTTCGGCTTGGCCGGCTGGATGTCCATGAAAGCCATTTCCAGCGGCTGGCCTTGCGACGTGAACTTGAAGCGCTGGACGGGGTAGGGGTAGTCGAAGCCTTCGAGTTCGGGGCCGTAGGCCGGGCCGGTGTCTGCGGTTTGGGCGGGCTGGTTAGTTTGGGTGGCTTGGGCAGCTTGCGCGTAGGCGAACGGCGCACTCAGTGTGGCCAGCGTGGCAAGCGTGGCGACGGCGAGGGCGAGGGCGGCAAGCGCGGTGGGGCGGATTCTGGGCATGGTCGGGGCGGCGTGTGGACGGGAGGTCGAGGGTCGCACAAGTGACCATGCTGGCGCAGCCGAAGTTCCTGCGGGCTGTATCGGCTGGGAGATAAGGAGGTGAGACGGGGGGGAAGGGTTGGCGCCTGGTGTCGACGTGGTGGTGTCTTTTGGCGCCCCGCCCTCTCCCCCGGCCCCTCTCCCGCAGGCGGGAGAGGGGAGACAAAACACAACGCAGGCGAGGTCGAAGTTACGCGAACGTATCCACTTCGCCGCGTGCCAGCGGGCGCGGGGTGCGCGGTGTGGCCGGGGTTACCGGGGTGCTCGTGTCGTTGCCGAAGCCCATGGCCTGGCCGAAGCTGCCGTTGCTGGCCTGGCGTTGCTGCTGCTGTTGCTGGCCGCCCGAGTTGGCCTGGGCGAAGCCGTCGGCACCCACCGACGTCTGGCCAAGCTGGATGCCGGCTTCGGCCATCGACGTACGCAGTTGCGGCAGCGCCGCTTCCACGGCGGCGCGCACGGCCTGATGGGGCGAAACGAACTGGGCCTGGGCCTGGTCGTTGACCACGTTCAGCACCACCTTCAGCGGGCCCAGGTTGGGCGGGTTCAGGTCGAGCTCGGCGGACTGGCTGCCTTGCGTCGACAGGCGCACCATCTGCTGGCCCAGCGCCTGCGACCACTGGCTGTCGTTAAGGTTCGGGCTGACGACCGGACGCGCGGCAGCGGCCTGCGCGGCGGCCTGTGCCGAATGCGCCGGTGCCTGCGCGGCGGCCACTGCCGAAGCCAGCGTGGCGGCGCTGCTGGCATTGGTGGCGCCCGTGTCGGCGGCTTCGCCGGTGCGTGCGCTGGCCTGCGCAGCCGCGAACGGCGAGGCGGACGGCTGGTTGGACTGGGTGGCCTGGCCGTTGTCGGCAGGCGTCAGGGCCGGCTGGTTCGAATGGCCCAGGTTGGCGTGCTGCTGGCCGGCGCCCTGGCCTTGCGCGTCCTGCGCGGCGGCCTGGCCCGGGGTGGTCACGGCCGCGGCGATCTTGTCGGCGACGGTCGGCGTGGTGTTCTGCAGCGCCGCACGTTGCTGGGCGATCAGCGCCAGCGTGTCGGTGGGGCTAGGCGTGGTGCCCTTGGCGGCGGTGTCGAGGGGCGTGGCCGGGCGCTGCGCGTCGAGTTGCGCCTGCAGTGCGGCGGCATCGGCAGCCGCATCGGCGGCGGTGGTGGCAGTCGTGGCGGTGGCCGCGGCGGCCGGTGCCGCGGCCTGGGCGGCCAACTGCGTCAGGCCGTTGATAGCGGCGTCGGCGCTCGTGCCGGCCGTGCCGCCGTTGGCCGTGGCGGCCTGCGGGTTCACGGGCTGGGCCAGCAGCGCGGCGGCGGCCAGTGCGGCGGCAGCGGCGGCGGCTTCGGCCGAAGTCGTGGCGTCCTGTTCGTTCTTGACCTCGCTGGGCTTCGCGCCGGGCACTTCGGTAACCGTGCCGGCGGGCTTGTCCTTGTCCGGCAGGGCGTTGTTCGGGGCGGGCTGCTGGGGCTTCTGGGCAACGTCCTGCGAGGCATCGGCCGGCTTGCTGTCCTTGGCGGGCACCTTGTCCTGCGCCGTGGCTGGCGTGGCGGCGGGCTTGCCGTCCTGGCGCGCGCGCGACAGCGCGTCGTGGAACAGGTTGGCATCCGCGCCCTTGCCCGTGGCGTCTGGCGACTTGAGGGCGTTCAGGGCGGCGGTGGCGTTGCCGACGATCTGGCTGATATCGATCATTGTTGGAATTGGCAGGTTCAGCAGGTTCAGTTCTGGCCCGTGGCCGACTGGCGGGTGATACGGGCGGCGTATTCGTCGTTGGCGCGCTGTTCGCGGCGCGTGGCAACCTGTTGCTCGCGCACTTCGGCGCGCGTAATCAGCGTGTCGAACGAGTTCTGGCGACGCTTCTGCTGCTGCCAGTGGCTGCGGCCGGCCATCAGGTCGGCCTCGGCCTTGGCCAGCGCGGTGGTCTGCTGGCGGATGGCATGGTCCAGCGAATCGAGGAAGCGCGAGAAATCGTGCCAGCGGGTGGACGTCATGCCCTCGGCGGCGATGGCCTGCATGCGTGCGCGATATTCCTGGCGGTACGTGGTCAGCGCGTTGAGCTGCTGCTCGGCCTGCGTGCGCAGCCCCTGCAGCCGGCCCAGTTCGCGCGCGGCCTTGTCCGTGTTGTCCTGGGCGATATCGGCCAGCGTGGTCAGCGGAGAATTCTTAGCCATGGTGTGAAGCTCCGATGGTCGCGTGCAACTGGGCAATCGATGCCTCGTAGTCGGCGCGCTCGTGGATGTCCTGCTGCAGGAAGGCCTCCATGCGCGGATGCAGGCGAATCGCGAGATCGAGCTCCGGATCGTTGCCGGGCACGTAGGCGCCCACGCTGATCAGGTCGCGATTGCGCTGGTAGCGCGACATCAACTGCTTGAAGCGCCGCACGGAGGCAAATTGCGGCGGCTCGATCAGCGCGGTCATCGCGCGGCTGATCGAGGCTTCCACGTCGATGGCCGGGTAGTGGCCGGCTTCGGCCAGGCTGCGCGAAAGCACGATATGCCCGTCGAGGATGGCGCGCGCCGAATCGGCGATCGGGTCCTGCTGGTCATCGCCCTCGGTCAGCACGGTGTAGAACGCGGTAATCGAGCCGCCGCCTTCGGGGCCGTTGCCGGTACGTTCCACCAGCGTCGGGAGCTTGGCGAACACCGAGGGCGGATAGCCCTTGGTGGCCGGCGGCTCGCCGATGGCCAGCGCAATCTCGCGCTGGGCCATCGCGTAGCGGGTCAGCGAGTCCATGATCAGCAGCACGTGCTGGCCCTTGTCGCGGAAGTACTCGGCCAGGCGCGTGGCGTAGGCGGCGCCCTGCATGCGCAGCAGCGGCGAGCAGTCGGCTGGCGCGGCCACCACCACCGAGCGCTTGCGGCCTTCCTCGCCGAGGATGTTCTCGATGAATTCCTTCACTTCGCGGCCACGTTCGCCGATCAGGCCCACCACGATCACATCGGCGTTCGTGTAGCGCGCCATCATGCCCAGCAGCACGGACTTGCCCACGCCGGAGCCGGCGAACAGGCCCATGCGCTGGCCGCGGCCCACGGTCAGCATGCCGTTGATGGCACGCACGCCGGTATCGAGCACCGTTTCGATCGGCGCACGCATCAGCGGGTTGATCTGCGAGCCCGCGAGCGGCACTTCGCTGGCGGCGGTGATCGGGCCCAGGCCGTCGAGCGGCCGGCCGGCGGCATCGAGCACGCGGCCCAGCAGGCCGTCGCCCACGGGCAGGCGCTTCGAGCCGGGCTCGCGCGGCGTGCTCACGCCCTTGGGCAGCGGCGACGGTTCGAGCGGATAGACGCGGGCGCCCGGCACCAGGCCGGCCACGTCCGATTGCGGCATCAGGTAGAGGCGGTCGGCGCCAAAGCCCACCACTTCGGCCTCGGCCGTGCGCGGGCCGCCATGCGAATGCTGGCCGGCGGGCAACTCGATCAGGCAGTCGCTGCCCACGGGCATGCGCAGGCCCACGGCTTCCAGCACCAGGCCCGCGGCGCGCGTCAGGCGGCCGCAAGTACGCTTGCTGTCGATCTCGTTCAGGCTCGACGATGCGCTGGCGAGCGTGTCGCGCCAGCGTGCGGTGTGTGCCGATGCGGCGTCATGCGCCGGCATCGCGGGCTGGGCCGTGGCCTGGGGGTCATGCATGCGGGGGCTCCCACGGGTCGTTGCGGCCCAGTGCCTTGATCACGCGCTCCCAGCGCGTAGACAGCGTGGCATCCAGCTCGCCGCTGGCGGCGCTGGCGATGCAGCCGCCGCGCGCCACGGTGGCGTCGGCGCGCACGGTCCAGCCGGCGGCTTCGAGCTCGCCGCGCAGGTGCGTTTCCACCAGCGTCACGTCGTCGGGGTTCAGCAGCAGGCAGGGCGCGCCGGAGAGCGGCGGCTCCGCATTGATCAGTTCGCGTGCGGCCGGCACCAGCGCGGCCGGATCGATGTCCATCGTCTTGCGCACCAGCTGGCGTGCCACGTCGAGAGCCAGCGAGATCAGCGCGTCGGAGATCTCCACGTCCACGCGGCCCAGGGCCTGGCGGAAGTTGCCGGCCAGCTCCTGCAGGCGCGCGGCCTCGTTGCGGGCGGCTTCCAGGCCGCGCGCATAGCCTTCGCGGTGGCCGTCGCCGTAGCCCTGGGTCTGGCCCTGGCTATAGCCCTGCGCATAGCCTTCCTTGCGGGCGCCGTCGCGCATCGCGTCGAGCGCGGCGAAGTCCACCGGGGGCGGCGGCGGGGGCTCGACGGGCAACTGCGCTTCCAGCACCTTCTTCAGCGCATCGCGCGGGTCGAGCGAATCCATCTGCCAGCGCTTCCAGGCATCGCCGCCGGCATGGCTGCGCTGCGGTGGCGTGAAGCCCTGGAAGCCGGCATCGTTGTCGTGCGTGTTCGAGAACCCGCCGGTGCCCGGCGCGCTGGGCGCGCCGTAGAACCCGGGGTCGCCGCGGCCCGGGCCGCGGCCTGCGGCGAAGCCGCGTTCAAACGTAGGCATCGTCGCCTCCGCCAATCTGGATTTCGCCGGCCTCGGCCAGGCGTCTCACAACCTGCAGGATGGCCTTCTGCTCGGCCTCGACCTGCGACACACGCACCGGGCCCAGGGCATCGAGGTCTTCGCGCAGCATCTCGCCGGCACGCGACGACATGTTGCGGATGAACTTGTCGCGCAGCTCCTGCTGCGCGCCCTTGAGGGCAACGATGAGCGACTCGGTGGCCACTTCCTTGAGCACGCGCTGGATGCCGCGGTCGTCCACGTCCAGCAGGTTCTCGAACAGGAACATCTCGTCGATGATCTTCTGGGCCAGGTCGGCGTCGTGCGTGCGCACGCCGTCGATGACCGCTTCCTCGTGGGCCGTGCTCATCAGGTTGATGATCTCGGCCGCCGTGCGTACACCGCCCATGCGGCTGCGCTTCAGGCTCTGGCCCGCCAGCAGCTTGGTCAGCACGTCGGTCAGCTCCTGCAGCGCGCCCGGCTGTACGCCGCCGAAGGTGGCAATCCGCAGCACCACGTCGTTGCGCAGGCGCTCGGTGAAGAAGCCCAGCACTTCCGACGATTTCTGGCGGTCCAGGTGGATCAGGATTGTGGCGATGATCTGCGGATGCTCGTCCTTGATCAGCTCGGCCACCGTGTTCGCTTCCATCCAGTTCAGCGAGTCGATGCCGCCGCCCGGGTCGCGCGATTCCAGGATGTCCTCGATCACCGACAGCGCGCGTTCCTCGCCCAGCGCCTTGTTCAGCACGCTCTTGATGAACGAGCTCGAATCCACGTTCAGCGCCAGGTACTGCTCGGTCTCGCTGCGGAACTCGGACAGCACCTCGGCCATTTCCTCGCGGGTCACCGCCGAGAGGCCGGCCATGGCCGAGCCCAGCTGCTGCACTTCGCGCGGCGACAGGTGCTTGAAGACCTCGGCGGCCGAATCCTCGCCCACCGCCATCATCAGGATGGCGCTCTTCTGCAGGCCCTTTTCGGGGGCTCCCTTGTTAGCCTTCGTCATTTGCCATCCAGGTCTTGATTACGCTGGCGACCAGGCGCGGGTCGCGTTGCGCGGCGTCGCGCACCAGGGCGAGATCGCTTTCGTATTTCGCGGCCAGGCGCAGCACTTCCGGATTGGTTTCCTCTTCCGGCGGCGGCAGCGCGGCTTCGGCGGCGGTGTCCGTTGCTTCGGTGGTGGCCGGCAGCGGCGGAGCGGTGTACTTGCGCAGCACCGGACGCGCCACCTTGAACCACAGGAACACGCCCAGCAGGGCCAGCAGCAGGTAGCCGACGCCGGTCTTGGCCAGGTCGATCATCTGCGGCTGCTTCCACAGCGGCAGTTCCGGTTCCTTGTTGTTCTCGGCCGTGAACGGGCTGTTGACCACGTTCAGGCTGTCGCCGCGATCGGCGGAGAAGCCCATCGCCTCCTTGGTCAGGTTCTCGATCTGGGCCAGTTCCTTGGCCGACAGGGCCTCGGTAATCGGCTTGCCCTTGGCGTCGGTCTTGGCGCGGTAGTTCACCACCACGGCCACCGACAGGCGCTTCACGCCGCCCGGGGCCTGTTGCACGTGACGCACCGAGCGGTCCAGCTCGTAATTGGTGGTGGCGTCGCGGCGGTTGCTGCTCGGGCCGGTCTTCTCGGCCGTCTGCGTGGCCTGGTTGGCCTGGGCCGGCGGGTTCGGCTGGCCGGGCTGGCGCGGCGGCTGCGGCGTGGTCACCGGGGCCACGGCGGCGGCCGGCGGCTGGTTCGACAGTGCGCCGGGCACGCCGCCCACGGGCGATGCGCCCTGCTGCGACGACTCGCTGGTCTGCTGGCTGCGGATGGCGGCGCGGGTGGGGTCCTGGTTCGGCTTGAAGCTCTCGTCGGTGTGTTCCACCGACGAGAAGTCCACATCGGCCGTGACCTGGGCGTGGACGTTGTCCTTGCCGAGGATCGGGGCCAGGATCGATTCCACGCGCTTCACGTACGACTGTTCCACCTGCTGCACGTACTTGAGCTGGGTGGCGTCCATCGAGCGGTCGCTGTTGCCCGACAGCAGGTTGCCGTGCTGGTCAACGATGGAGATCGACTTCGGGGTGAGTTCGGGCACGCTGGACGACACCAGGTGCGTGATGGCGGCCACCTGGCCTTCATCGATGGCGCGGCCCGGGTAGAGCTGCAGCACCACCGAGGCGGTGGGCTTCTGGCGCTCGCGCACGAACAGCGTGGGCTTCGGGATGGCCAGGTGCACGCGGGCCGACTGCACTGCCGCGATCGATTCGATCGAGCGGGCCAGCTCGCCTTCCAGGCCGCGCTGGTAGTTCACCTGCTCGGCAAACTGGCTGATACCGAACTTCTGGTTGTCCATCAGCTCCATGCCCGTGGTACCGCTCTTGGGCAGGCCCTGGCTGGCCAGGCGCAGGCGCGTTTCATGCACCTTCTCGGACGGCACCATCACCGCACCGCCGCCTTCGGCGAACTTGTACGGCACGTTCATCTGCTGCAGCGACTGGATGACTGCGCCACCGTCGCGCTCGGACAGGTTGCTGTACAGCACCTTGTAGTCCGGCTGGCGCGACCACATCACGCCCACGGCGATGGCGGCCACCAGCGCGGCGCCGCCCAGCATCATGGGCAGGCGCGGATTGGCCTTGAGCTTCTCGACCAGGGCTGCGCCGCCAGCCGGCAGGGTAGCGGTCGCGTTCATGCGCGCATCTCCGGCTTGGCCGGGCATACCCTGCCCTTGCCATTCTGGCCTGCGCTGCCGTTATTCATTTCGGCACGGCTCACATTACGCTGCTGACAAAACACGCGCACTCCCCGCGGATAGTTGATGTTCCTTGTGTCGTGGGCGGTAGGGCATGAAACGCACGAACCGCCAGATCCGGCACGGTAGCGATGATCGGTCAGACGGCGCCATGACAATCGGCTGAATAGCGAAGGTTTTCCCGCCGATTTCGTCCTTTGGCGGGATGCCGGCCGCCAGTACAGTGCGAGGGCTGAAACAGGGTGGTGCGTGGCGCTTTAGTCACGTGGCGCCTGATCTCCGACTTCAATCACCTGTACGTGCCATGACCATTTCTTCCATCGAGGGCATGCTCCAGCAGCTGCGCGGCCTGGCCCAGGCGGCCGGCGGCAGCACCGCCCCCCAGACGCCTTCGCCCGCCACGGAAAGCTTTGCCGGCGAACTGCAGCGCTCGCTCCAGCGCCTGAACGTGTCCCAGGAACGCGCCTACGGCCAGGCCGAGGCCTTTGAAATGGGCAAGCCGGGCGTGTCGCTGAACGACGTGATGATCGACATGCAAAAAGCCAACATCTCGTTCCAGACCGCCGTCCAGGTGCGTAACCGCCTGGCCGCCGCGTATCAGGAAATGATGAACATGCCGGTCTAAGCACCGGCTGGGCGGCAACACGGCAACACGGCAACACAGCGGTACGGCAACACGGATCCGACGCAACACACAGGAACGCCATGGCGACACAGAACTTGACGATTGACGATGCCATGCAACTGGCGGTCAACGTCTGGGCACAGGGCAACAACGCGCAGGCCGCCGATATCGCGCGGCAAATCCTGCAGGGCCGGCCGGGCCATGTAGGCGCGCGCCACCTCGACCTGACGATCAGGCATGGCGTGAACCACCTGCAGTTCACCGCCATCGGCCTGCACCGCCCCGACCTGTATGACATTGGCGACTTCAGCTATGGCGTGCCGGCCGTGTTCCCGCATAACCAGCCGGACCAGCCGGCCCGGCTGCGCGTGGGCCGCTATTGCACCATCGCGCACGACGTCAAGGTCATCCTGGGCAGCTATCACCGCCACGACTGGCACACGATCTACCCGTTTACGGCGCCCAACTTTGGCAACCTGTTCCGGCCGGCAAAGCCGGTGCCCGACTTTTCGTCCACGCGCGGCGGCGTGACCATCGGCAACGACGTCTGGATCGGCGCGCATTCGGTGATTCTTTCCGGCGTGACGATTGGCGACGGTGCCGTGATTGGCGCCGGCTCGGTGGTGTCGCGCGATGTGGGGGCGTACGAGGTGTGGGCGGGCAATCCGGCCCAGTTCGTCAAACGCCGCTTCGACGAGGCCACCAGTGCGCGCCTGCTGGCGCTGCGCTGGTGGGACTGGCCCAAGGAAGAGATCGAAGCCAGCATCGGTTCGATCATGAATGAAGGCGGGCCGGCGCTGGACAAGCTGGCGCAGGCCAAGGCCGCGATGATTCACAAGATGCGCTCCACCACCAAGGGCGAGCGCATCGTGGCCGGCGCCAGCGGCATTGTCCGGCTGCGCCTGCCGCAGGCCTGGAAGGCCGGCGCGCCCACGTGGGTGGTGCTGCACGGCTCGCTGGGCTCGATCGAGGGCGTGAAGGATTTCGAGGCCTCGGTGCCCGAGGTCAATCTGGTGTTTGCCGACCTGCCGGGTTCGGGCCGGTCCTGGTGCCCGGCCGAGTACAGCGCCGAAGGCTTCGCGCGCGAGCTGCGCCCGGCCATCGACCAGGCCATCGAGGGCGACTACCAGATCGTGGGCGTCAGCTTTGGCGGTGCAGTGGGCCTGGCCATGGCGCGCGACAACGGCCGCTGCCGGGGCGTGCTGCTGCTCGATACGCCGTTCGAGGCGAAGAAGCTCTGGCACAACCACCAGTTCCTGCGCAGCATGATTGGCAACGACCCCGACAACCAGCACGTGCGCCGCTTCGCCTGGGACATCTATGGCGTGACCGAGCACGCGCTGACGGAGCGCACGTTCTGGCATCTGCTGGACGACCTTGCCACGCCGGTGAAGGTGCTGACCGGCGATGTGTCGATGCATCCGCCGCGCCGCACCAGCAAGGTGGCGTGCTGCCTGGACAAGGAAGACCTCGCCGCGCTGCGCCGCCGCGGCATTGCCGTGCAGCAGGTGGCCGGCGGGCATGACCTGATCCACGATAACCCCGCCGCCGTGGCGCAGGCCATGCACGGCTTTGCTGCGGCACAGGCGGAAGCCGCCTGATACCCGGCGGCCGGAACCGACCAGTACAACGGACCTGCCCATGTCGAGGCAGGCCAGCATGAGTCATGGGAATGAGCAAAGAATCTCTACGCGCAAAGATCGCCGGTCTCGTTGAAGAGTACGCGGCGCTGGTCCAGAGCGAAACGCCGGGCTTCCAGCCCGGCGAGACCATCATCCCGCCGTCCGGCAAGGTGGTGGGCGCCCCGGAAATGAAGGCCATGGTCGAAGCGTCGCTTGACGCCTGGCTGACCACCGGCCGCTTCAACGATGCCTTCGAGCAGCGGCTGGGCAAGCTGCTGGGCGTGAAGCACGTGCTGACCGTGAACTCCGGTTCGTCGGCCAACCTGGTGGCGTTTGCCACGCTGACCTCGCCGCGCCTGGGCGACCGCGCCATCCAGCCCGGCGACGAAGTCATCGGCGTGGCCGCCGGCTTCCCGACCACGGTCAACCCGATCCTGCAGTGCGGCGCCGTACCGGTGTTCGTCGATGTGGAACTGGGCACGTACAACGTGGACGCCAGCCGCATCGAGGCCGCCATCACGCCGCGCACCAAGGCCATCATGCTGGCCCACACGCTGGGCAACCCGTTCAACCTCGAAGTGGTGACGGCGCTGTGCCGCAAGTACAACCTGTGGCTGGTGGAAGACTGCTGCGACGCGCTGGGCGCCACGTACAACGGCCAGCTCGTTGGCACGTTCGGCGACATCGCCACGCTCAGCTTCTACCCGGCGCACCACATCACGATGGGCGAGGGCGGCGCGGTCTTCACGAACAACCACACGCTGAAGACGATTGCCGAGTCGTTCCGCGACTGGGGCCGTGACTGCTACTGCCCGCCGGGCAAGGACAACACCTGCAACCGGCGTTTCTGCTGGAAGCTGGGCAACCTGCCCGAAGGCTACGACCACAAGTACACGTACTCGCACCTGGGCTACAACCTCAAGATCACCGACATGCAGGCCGCCTGCGGCCTGGCCCAGATCGACCGTGCCGAAGGCTTCATCGCCGCGCGGCGCCACAACTTCGCGTTCCTGCGCGAACGCCTGGCCGCCTGCAGCGAGATGCTGATCCTGCCCGAGGCCACGCCGAATTCGGACCCGTCGTGGTTCGGCTTCCCGGTCACGCTGCGCCCGGAGGCCAACGTGCGCCGCACCGACGTGGTGACGTACCTGGACCAGTACCGCATTGGCACGCGCCTGCTGTTCGCCGGCAACCTGACGCGCCAGCCGTACATGATTGGCCGCAACTACCGCGTGGTGGGCGACCTGACCAATTCGGACATCGTCATGAACGACACGTTCTGGCTGGGCATCTACCCGGGCCTGTCGGAGTCGATGCTCGACTTCGTAGGCGAGAAGCTCGAACAGTTCTTCGGCGTCGGGTTCTGACCATGCGTTTCGAGGCGCTTGCGCTGCCCGGCTGCTATCTGGTGCATGGCGCCCGCCTGGGCGATGCCCGGGGCGACTTCACCAAGCTGTTCCATGCGCCGACGCTGGCCGCGCAGGGCCTGGAGACGGCTTTCGCCGAATCCTACGTCTCCACTTCGCATGCCGGCGTGATTCGCGGCATGCACTTCCAGCGTCCGCCGCACGACCACGCGAAGCTGGTCAGCTGCCTGACCGGCCGCGCGCGCGATGGCCTGGTGGACCTGCGGCGCGCCTCGCCCACGTTCGGCCAGAGCATCAGCCTGATGCTTGCCGCCGACGTGCCGGCCATGCTCTATATTCCGCGCGGCGTGGCCCATGGCTTTGCCGCCCATGCCGACGATACGCGCCTCTGGTATCTGGTGTCGTCGGTGCACGAGCCGGCGGCCGACGCGGGCATCCACGTGGAAAGCGTTGGTATCGACTGGTGGCATGGCGCGCCTGCGCTGGCTGGCGCCGCGCCGACGCTGTCGCCGCGCGACACGCAGCATCCGTCGCTGGCCGCGTACCTGGCAAACACCGATTTCTCCTGAGCTGGAGGCGCCATGCAGACTGTGCTGCTGACCGGTGCATCGGGCTACGCAGGTGGCGCGATCCGCGACGGCCTGCGCGCGGCCGGCATGACCGTGCTGACCGCGGGCCGCCGTGCCGACGACGATGTGTCCTTCGACCTGCTGCACCCCGAAGGCCTGCCGGCGCTGCCGGCCGGCATCGACGCGTGCATCCATGCCGCCGCCGCCAACGAGGTGCTGTGCCGGCAGGAGCCGCTGGCGGCCTACACCGCCAACGTGACCGCAACCCGCGCGCTGGCCGGCCGCCTGCGCGACGCCGGCGTGCGGCACGTGCTCTACCTTTCCACCTTCCATGTGTTCGGGCGTCCCGCCGGGCGTCTGGACGAGACGGCCGTGCCCGAGCCCGCGAACGACTACGGGCTGACCCATCTGCTGGCCGAGCAGTTGCTGATGGCGCACGGCGCTGACTTCAGGACGACGATCCTGCGCCCCGCCAACCTGTTCGGCACGCCGGCAGTCTGGGCCACGTTCAGCCGCTGGACCCTGGCGCCGTTCGACTTCACGCGCCAGGCGGTGGGCGAGGGCGCGCTGCGCCTGCTGTCCGATGGCTCGCCGGTGCGCTGCTATGTGTCGCTGGAGCGGCTGCTGGCAGCGGTCGTCCAGGGCCTGCGCGGCGAACTGCCGGCCGTCACGCACGTCTCCGGCCAGCCATGGCGCATGGATGCGGTGGCCAGCCTGTGCGCCCGCGTGGCCGGCGAGGTGTGTGGCCGCGACGTGCCGGTCTCGCTGGGCACCCATCGGCCGCAGGAGGCCCCCTATACGTTCGGCTCGTCGCACTGGGCCGATGAACATGACAGCGACGGCGCACGCATGCAGGCATTCGTGCGCGACGTAGCCACCCGACTGCTGAAGGAGGCGGCACGATGAACCGCATTTCAACGCTGGCGAAGATCTCGCCGCTGGCCGATATCGAGCGCTCCGTGCGCGGCAACTACGTGGCCGTGGGCGACGACGTCACCATCGACAGCTTCGTGAAAATCAAGTTCGCGGGCGGCGATGGCAATGTGGAGATCGGCCCGCGCTGCTACCTGAACTCGGGCGTGGTGATCTATTCGGGCAATGGTGTGCGCATGGGCGCGGGCGTGCTGATTGCCGCCAACACCACGCTGGCCGCCACCAACCACGAATATCGCGCACGCGACCGGACGATCATCGAACAACGGTTCATGCCATCGCGCGGCGGCATCGTGATCGGCGACGACTGCTGGCTGGGCGCCAACTGCGTGCTGCTCGATGGCACCGTGCTGGGCCAAGGCTGTGTCGTGGGCGCCGGGACGGTGCTCAAGGGCGAGTGGCCGGACTACGCAGTGATTGCTGGCAATCCGGCCCGCATCGTGAAGTATCGCGAGTAACGCTGGAGTAAGGCTGGCAGTCGGCGTGCCTGCCAGCGTGTCAGCCGGGCGAACGGCCGCTGGCGAATGCTTCGATCTGGGCTTCGGTGATGGCGCGTGCCTGGTCGGGCGATGCCTGCACCTGGCGATACCAGTCGGCCGTTTCGCGCAGCGCGCGGTCCAGCGTCCAGCGCGGTTGCCAGTCCAGCGTGCGCATGGCCTTCGACGAATCGAGGTACAGGTAGCCCGCTTCATGCGGCGCCGACGCACGCATGGCGGCGTCCAGTTCCCAGCGCAGTTGCGGCCAGTGGCGTTGCAAGCCTTCCAGCACGGCCTTCACCGGCCGGTTGTCGGTGGCCGCCGGGCCGAAGTTGAACGCATCGGCAAACGCGTGGCCGTCCTGCCCCAGCAGCCTGGTGCCGAGCAGCAGGTAGCCGTGCAGTGATTCGAGCACGTGCTGCCACGGCCGCGTGGCTTCCGGATGACGAATGCGCAGCGCCTGGCCGGCGGCCGCGGCGCGCGCGGCGTCCGGAATCAGCCGGTCGGCCGACCAGTCGCCGCCGCCGATCACGTTGCCGGCCCGCGCGCTGGCCAGATGCTGGCCAGTCTCGGCCAGGAAGGAGCGGCGATAGCTCGATACCACCAGCTCCGCGCCGGCCTTGCTGGCGCTGTACGGATCGTGGCCGCCGAGCGGATCGGTCTCGCGATAGCCCCACAGCCACTCGCGGTTTTCATAGCACTTGTCGGTGGTAATCACCACCGTGGCCCGAACCGACGGCGTGGCGCGCACCGCTTCGAGCACGTTCACGGTGCCCATCACGTTGGTGGACCACGTGTCCACCGGCGTGCGATAGCTTTCGCGCACCAGCGGCTGCGCGGCCAGGTGAAAGACGATCTCGGGCTCGGCCACGCGCATGGCTTCCTGCAGGCGCGCGGCGTTGCGGATGTCGGCCTCGTGGTGCGCGTGCAGCACGCGTTCCACGCCAGCCAGCGTGAACAGGTTTGGCGCGGTGGCCGGCGCCAGCGCATAGCCGGTGACCTTGGCCCCGGCGTGCGTCAGCCACATCGACAGCCAGGCGCCCTTGAAGCCGGTATGGCCGGTGACGAACACGCGCCGGCCACGGTAGTGAGCAAGCGCGTCCATCACCACACTTTCCAGGGTGCCTTGCCGGTCTGCCACAACTGTTCGAGCTGGTTCTTCTCGCGCAGCGTGTCCATCGGTTGCCAGAAGCCCGAGTGCTCGAAGGCCAGCAGGTTTCCGTCGCGGGCCAGTTGCCCCATCGGCTCCTGCTCCCAGGCGATATGGTCGCCGGCGATCAGGTCGATGGCTTCGGGCTGCAGCACGAAGAAGCCGCCGTTGATCCAGCCGCCGTCGCCGCGCGGCTTCTCGGCAAAGCCGGTGACCATGTCTTCGTTCGTGCGTTGCAGGGCGCCGTAGCGGCCCGGCGGCTGCACGGCCGCCACGGTGGCCCAGCGGCCATGGCGGCGGTGGAATTCGATTTCGGCGCTGATGTTGATGTCTGACACGCCGTCGCCGTAGGTGAAGCAGAACGGCTCGCCGGCGGGCAGGTAGTCGCGCACGCGGCGCAGCCGGCCGCCGGTTTGCGAGTCCTCACCTGTGTCCACCAGCGTGACGCGCCACGGTTCGGCCTTCTGGCAGTGCACTTCCATGCGGTTGCCGGACATGTCGAACGTGACGTCGGACATGTGCAGGAAGTAGTTGGCGAAGTACTCCTTGATGACGTAGCCCTTGTAGCCCAGGCAGATCACGAACTCGTTCACGCCGTGCGCCGAGTACATCTTCATGATGTGCCACAGGATCGGCTTGCCGCCGATCTCGATCATCGGCTTCGGACGCAGGTGCGATTCCTCGGAGATGCGGGTGCCAAGGCCACCGGCCAGGATCACGGCTTTCATGCCAGGGCCTCTTCTTCGTTCGATACGATGTTCACCTTCAGGCCGGCCACCTCGAAGGCGGTGGGCAGCGGGCCGGCTTCCAGCGTGGCCAGGTCCAGGCCGAACTGCTCGGCCAGCAGGCCGGCCAGCGCGGACTTGTCGAAGTCGTTCTCTTCCAGCCACGCGGCCAGCAGACGATAGAGCGGCAGCGCATAGGGGCGCTTGCCGATGGCCTCGATGAGCAGGTCGATGGCCTCGGTGCGCGACGCCATGTGGTACTTGTAGACGGCCAGGCCGTAGCTCACCATCCAGTGGCGATACCACGTGGAGCTAAGGTTCTCCAGCACGTTGTGGAGCTTCTCGTACTCGCCGGTCTCGATGTGAGCGGCCACGCTCAATACCATGTCGGTGGTGCTGTACCACGTGCCGCCGAAGTACACGCCCTGCTCGCGCTCGGGCTTGGCTTCGGGCATGCCCTTGCGGGCATGGCACAGCGCGTAGGCCTGTTCTTCGAACCATGCGGCAAACGCCGGGGCATCGGTCATCGGGCTGGTTTCCACGCGCTGGCGCAGCGACAGGCGCAGCTCGTTGAGGCGGCCAACGTCGGCGGCCAGCTCGCTGGCCATGCGCACGTAGGCGGCTTCGTCTTCGCAGATCAGTGGGTCGAGCCCGCAGTCCTTGAGGAAGATCGACGAGATGCGCTGATGGAACGCCTCCCCCGTGAGCGACACGACCGGCACGCCCATCCACAGCGCGTCGCACGTGGTGGTGCCGCCGGTGTACGGGGTGGCGTCGAGCGCGATGTCGATGCGGTTGTACATCAGGTACTGGTTCTCGGCCACGCGATCCACCAGCTCCACGCGTTCCAGGTCGATCTGGTGCGCCAGCAGGCGCGCCTCGAACAGTTCGCGGGTGCCGGCCAGGGCCACGTTCTGGGCCTCGATCAGCAGGCGGCTGCCCGGGCACGCTTCGAGCACGCCGGCCCAGAGCCTGAGGGTGAGGTCGCTAAGCTTGGTCAGGCCGTTGCACGAGCCGAACGTGATATAGCCGTTGCGCAGCGCCGGCGTGTCCGTGACGCGGTACTTGTCTTCGTAGACCTGCAGCGGAGCGGTGACCAGCGGGTGGAACGCGCAGAACACCGGCGCGCGCAGCAGCGTCTCGGTGTAGTGGTCCTCCGAGCCGGCGGGATCGCCGACCCAGTCGGAGATGCGATAGTCGATCGACGGCATGCCCGTGGTGCCCGGAAAGCCCAGCCAGGTGAGCTGCACCGGGGCCACGCGATGGGCCATTACCAGCAGCGGCGAGTGGCCGGTGTAGCCGCCCATGTCGACCATCAGGTCGATGTGCTCGGCCCGGATGCGGTGCACGGTCTCGACGGTGGAGAGCGGGCTCACGTCGATCATTTCCGTGGCGTACTGCGCCAGCTTCTCGGTGAGCTTGTCGTTCTTCCGGTTCATGCGGAACAGGTAGACGTCGAACAGGTTGCGGTCGATGTTCGAGATCAGCGGAATCAGGAAGTACGCCACAGCGTGCCAGGCCAGGTCGGCCGACAGGAAGCCGATGCGGATGCGCGGCTGGCTGCCCGGCTGAATGCCCGGGTGGGTGCCCGCGGGCGCGGTGTAGGGCAGGGCCTCGCGCGTGAGCATCGCGGCGAAGTCCTCGGCCTCGCGGCGCAGCGTGTGCGCGGTGGTGTCCTCGGCGCTCAGCATGCCCAGCAGCACGTTCGACCGGTTGGTCACCAGGCTCGGGTCGCCCCGGCGCGCCATGCGGTAGGCCAGCAGCCCGCCGGCGGGGTCGCCATTGGCGCGCCGCTCGTTGCCGAGGTTGGCGAAGGCGATGTAGTTGGTGGGATCAGCCTCGACCAGGCGCTGGTACAGGTCTTGCGCGGCGCGGCGCTCGTTCATCATGGTGTGGACGCGCGCCATCGACAGCAGCAGGTTGGTGTCGTCGGGGCGCACTTCCAGCGCGCGCTCCAGCAGCGGGCGCGCTTCCACGGCGTTGTCCTGCCGGGTCAGCAGCATGCCCACCAGCCCTTGCAGCGCTACGTCGTCAGGCCATTTCGCCAGGCCCTGGCGGGCGATCTGCATGGCTTCCGCGTCGCGGTCGAGCAGCAGCAGCGAGTAGCCCTTCAGGTATTCCGCCTGCGCCGGCGGCGCACCGCGCCGCGCGGCCTGGTCGGCCGTGCCAAAGGCTGCCGCATAGTTGCCCATGCGGAACAATGTCCACGCTTCTTCCAGCGCGTGCGATCCGCTTCCCCTGGGGTGCTGTTTCTTCATTTGCTTGTGTCGCTCGTGTCTTTCGATGGCCTGCAGACGCCCGGACCATCGCAATGGATGGTCTGGTCCCATGCCAACAAAGTAACAAGCCGCCGCGCAAGGCGACGGCGCGAACACAGCGCAAAACAGGGGCTAATTCACGCGGCAACGTGGCGAGCGTGATGCTCTCGGCCCACCGGACGGGTGCTACGCCGCCGCCGGCTCGGTTTCCATGCGGTGCAGCCAGGCCAGCAGCTCGGCCACGGCCACGTAGAGCTGCGGCGGGATCTGGCTGTCCAGGTCCACCTGCATCAGCAGGTTTACCAGCGTGGGGGAGCCGTGCACGTAGACGCCGGCTTCACGGGCGCGGGCGATGATGGCTTCGGCGGACATGCCATAGCCCTTGGCCACCACGCGCGGCGCGTTGTCGTTGGACTGGTAGGAGAGGGCGACGGCAACGCCGCGGTCGGGTTGGCTGGCGCTCATGCTGGCAGGGCGATGACGTCCGGCGGGGCCGGGTGGCCGTCGTCGGTGGAGACGTTCATGTTCAGCAGCGCAATGCCGCGTGCTTCCAGTTGCGAACGGAAATCGCCGCGGCCCTGGATCAGCCGGGCCGCGGTATCGGCACCGGTGGCCACCAGGCGCGCATCGAGGCCGTGCGCGCCGAGCGTCAGGATGGCATCCACGCTGCCAAGGTTCGGCAGGTTCAGGCGCAGGCGTGTGCTCCAGCTGGCAGGTTCGGCGCTGTTGCCGCCGGAATCGCGCGGCTGCTCGCGCGTGACTTCCCAGTCCACCGGCATGCCCGGCCAGGCGTCGACGGTGGCGCGGAACTGCTGCGACGCCAGCAACTCCAGCTGCTGGCGCACCACGCCTTCACTGGCGGGATGGATCGGCGGGCCTGCATCGGGCTGCGCACCGGGCGCGGCATTGTCCGGCGCGTTCCACGCGGCAACGATCGCGGCGCGCTGGGCCTGCGCCATGTGATGGCCTTCGTGCGAGACCTCGGCCGTCACCTGGTAGGCGTGCGCGGCTGCGCTGGCATGCGCGGCTCGGCGCAATTCGGCGGCGGGGCTCGGCGGCGTGCCCGGAGGCAGCGCGGCGGGCTGGCCCTGGGCAGGCTGCGCGTGGCCGCCATGGCCTGGCTGGCCGGGCGGGGTGGCTGCTTGCGCCGGCACGCCGGTGCTCAGCGGATAGATGACGGGGCGCGTCAGCTCGGCCAGCAGCGTGGCGCTGGGCGGTGCGGTGGTGCTTGGCGCGGCGGGGCCGGCGTAGGGCAGCAGGGCCGCGGGTGCGGGCGCCGACGCGGCAGGCTGCGGCGAACCCTGCGCTTGCGGCTGCGGGTTGCCTTGCGTGGGCGCGCGCAGCGCGGCCTGCGGCTCCTGCAGCAGCGAGGCCAGCGGACGCTGCCCGCTCACCCACTGCGCCAGGTGCGATTCATAGAACAGGCCGCTCTGGTCCACAAGTTTGGCCAGCGCGTTCGAGAGCGTGGCCGTGCCTTCGCCATCGGCGGGCGCGGCCTGCAGCAGCGGCCCGGCGCTGCGCAGTGGCTGCGCGTCGTCGGCTTCGAACAGGTCGAGGATAGCCTTGGCGGCAAAGCTCAGCGTTTCGCGCGTGGAGCGGTTCTGGCCGGCCAGGCGCGGATCGCCGGTGCCGGGCAGGATGGTGCCGGGCTGACGCGTCTGGGCGGCTTCGCCGGTGGAAGACTGCACGTCGCCCTGCGAAACCTCGGGCACCGGCATCAGCGCCGCGAGCTTGTCGATGGCCAGCGCGGGGCGGCTCAGCTGCGGGTCCGGGGCCTGGTTCGGAATCAGGCTGGGAGGAATCTGGATGCCGGTCATGGACGCGTGTCAGCGCAGGAGGAACGGAGGTGATACGCGTGATGGCCGCCCGGCGCCAGCGTGGCGCCGCAGGGTGCGGCGCGGTTGGGGCCGGTTGGGGCCGATTAGTGGCCAGTTAGGGCCGGTTCGGGCCGGTAGGGGCTCAGGCGCCGTAGGCGGCAGACAGTTCAAGCTTGCGGCGCGAGTTGTTGAGCAGCGCGCCCAGTTCGGCCAGGCGCGGCATGGTCAGGTCGCGAATCCGGGCATCGTACGCCAGGATGCGCTCGAGCAGCTGAAAGCGGCGCAGGCGTTCGTTGTCAGTAAAGGGCGCGCTGTGGTCCAGCAGGCGCAGGCGTTCCACCTCGGCCATGTAGACCTTTTGCAGATCGGTCAGCGCATCCCAGTTGGAGGCGCGCGCGGCGTCGAGCATCTGCTCGGACAGCACCAGAAGCTCTTCGTAGCTTCGGACGATGGGGGACATGGCAAACATCATCAGTTGTCCTGCAACACGGGTTGAGACTCCACGGCGGCGTCCGGCGCGGTCGAGCCGGCGGGCGCGTCGGGATCGATGGCAGCCCAGGCCGAGGCAAGATTCTCGAGCAGGGCGTCCACTTCATTGAGCAATGCCACGTCGCTGCGCAGGTTGGCCAGCATCAGGCGACGCGTCATGTATTCGTACAGCGATTCGAGGTTGGCGGAGATTTCCCCGCCCGCCTCGTGGTCCAGCACCGCGCGCAGGCCGTTGTCGATGATGTTGATGGCCTTGGAGATGGCATTGCCGCGCGCTTCGAGCTCGTTGTTCTCCAGATGGAACTTGGCCCGGGCAATGGCCGAACGCGCGCCGTCGTACAGCATCACGATCAGCTTGTGCGGGCTGGCACTCATGACCCCGGTCTGCACGCCGACCTGGGCATAGGCGTTGATACCTTGGCGCGCGAACATGACTTCCCTCCGTCTGGTTACTTCTTGGTGCTGGTGCCGTTCATCGCGGCAAACTGCTGGGTCAGGTAGCTGCTGGTCTGGTTCATCTGCGACACCAGCAGGTCCAGCTGCGTGAACTGCGCGCGATAGCGGTCCATCGTGGCCGTGATCTGCGACTTCGTGGCGTCGTACTGGTCTTCCAGATCCTTCAGCGTGGTCGTGATGCCGTCGGTGGCCGAGGACAGCGCACCGCCGGTGGCGTTCAGCGAATCGTTGAAGTCGGTGATGTTCTTGCCCAGGCCGTTGGCACCGTTCACGCCGGCAAAGACAGCCTTGAGCTTGTCGATGTTGTTCGTGATCGTCTTGGTCAGCTTGTCGTCGTTGACCTTGAGCGAGCCCGAGTTGGTGCTGTCGATGTTGAACTCCACGCCGATGTCAGACAGCGTGATGGTGCCGCCGTTGCCGTCGGACATCGGGGTGTTCAGCATCGAGCGCATGCGCGACTGGATGTTGCGCAGCGTGGTGTCGCCGTTCAGCGCGCCCTTGGTGCCGGCGTCGGTGTCGAAGGCGGTCAGCGTCTTCGCGGCGGTCAACACGTTGTTGTAGGCCGCCACGAAGCCGGTAACGGCGGTCTTGATCGAAGCCGTGTCCAGCTTCATGTCGAGCGTGGTGGAACCCAGTGTCTTCAGGTTAAGCGTCACGCCCTGGGCGGCTTCGGAGATCGTGTTGCTCTGGCTCGTGACGTCGATGCCGTTGATCGTCAGCGCGGCGTTGGCCGCCGCAACCTTTTGCGACATGCCGTTCGGCTGCGTGGCGAGCGACGGGTCGTAGGCGACCACGTCGCTGACGGCGCTGTCGCTGGCCGAGACGCGGAAGCCCGACTTCGTGCCGGACTGGTCCGACGTCAGCACCAGGCGGTAGGGCGTGCCGCTGCCGTCGTTGATGATGCTGGCTGTCACGCCCACGCCGGCCTTGTTGATCGAGTCACGGATGCCTTGCAGCGACGTGTCAGAGCCGATCGTCACGGTCTTGGTGCTGGTGGGCGTGCCGCCGCTGCCCAGGTTCTCGCCCATCTCGAACGTGATGGTACCGCCGCCGATGGCGGCCTTCTGGTCGGCCACCTGCTTCGAGACCACGCTCTGCGCAGCGGCCAGCGAGGTGACGTTGATGGTGTACTTGCCTGCCACGGCGGTGGCGTCGTTGGTGGCGGTCAGCACGCTCTCGGAGCCCACCGACGGGGTCACGGCGGTGTACGTCTGCGCGTTGGCCAGCGTCTTGGCGGCGGCCGCGTAGGCGTCCAGCACGCTCTTGATCGTGCCGTAGCCGCTCAGCTTGGTCTGGTAGCTCGTCGCCTGGGTGTTGATGGCGTCGAGCCGGGTGTTTTCGCTGGCTTCCAGCTTGTCGAGCAGATCCTGCAGGTTGAGGTCCGAACCAACGCCAATATTGGAGATAGCTGCCATTTTTTGCTTACCTGTTGTTGTTGTGCTTCAACTGATGGTGCTGCGAGGAAATCAGACGGCGTGGCTGACGAACAGCCCCTGGAGCTTGTCGATGGCCTGGGCAAAGCGCAGTACTTCCTCGCTCGGCAACTGGCGGATCAGTTCGCCGGTTTCCTTGTCCACGACCTTGGTGATCACGCGATGGGTACCCTCGTCGATCTCGAACCGCACGCCGATCGAGGTGGTCTTCAGCACGTCGACCAGCTCGTTGACGGCCGCGACCATGTCGGGCGAGGTATCGGACGGGAGCTGGCTGGCGGCGCCGGCCGCGGCCGGGTAGGCGGCGCCGGGGCGCGCGGCGCCAGGCGTCGCCGGCTGGGCCGGTGAGGCGCCGCTGGCCACGGTGTCGGCGATGAAGCGTGCCGCCGGCAGGGATACGGGAGTGGAAGATGCCATGATCAGCTCCGTCCGGTAGGGCAGGAACAGCGAGGAGGTTGAAATGCTTTGCAGGCAGTGGTCTGCCTGCAAAACACTCCGGCAAAAAAACCGGGCCTTGCGGCCCGGCCTTTTTGCGGCGTTGCGATTAACGCAGCAGCGACAGCACGTTTTGCGTGGTCTGGTTGGCTTGCGACAGCACCGACGTACCAGCTTGTTGCAGGATGTTCGCGCGGGTCATGTTCGACACTTCCGTTGCGTAGTCTGCGTCTTCGATGCGCGAACGCGAGGCCGACAGGTTGTTGATCGTCGTGCTCAGGTTGTTGATCGCGGATTCGAAGCGGTTTTGCACAGCACCCAGCGAGGAGCGCAGCGCGTCAACCGAAGCCAGGGCCTTGTCCAGCGTTGCCAGCGGGTTGGCCGTGGCGGCGTTGGTGAAGTTCGAAGCCGTCGTGGCAGCCGAGATCGACACCACGCCCGAGGTCGTGTTCAGCGTGCCCGACGAAGCGTCCACAGCCATGTACACCGGCTTGGTTTCGTCGATGTTCTTGCCGTTCAGTGCAGCGATGTCGGCAGCGGCGGTCGGCGTGGTCAGCGTGACTTGCATGAACAGCTTGCCGTTGGCGTCCTTCACCAGCGATGCGGTAGCGCCGGTGTTGGTCGACACGCCCAGGGCGGTGCGCAGGGCAGCCGTCGTGTTGGCGGTCGTTGCGTCAGCAGCGGCGGTAGCGCCGGCGCCGAACACGTCGGTCACAGCCTTGTCGCCAGCGGTCACAGCGGTCACGGCGCCTTGCGGGCCGTTCACGTTGTAGCCCAGGGCGCCCAGGGTCTTCGAGGTGATTTGTTGCAGGTTGATCGAGATCGATTCCGAGTCGTTCGCGCCAACTTGGATCGTCATTTGTTGGTTCTTGGCCAGAACCTTCACGCCGTTGAACTGGGTCTGAGCCGACACACGGTCGATTTCAGCCAGACGTTGCGTAATTTCGTCCTGGATCGACTTCAGGTCCGACTGCGAGTTCGTGCCGTTGGCGGCTTGCACCGACAGTTCACGGACACGTTGCAGGTTGTTGTTGACTTCGGTCAGCGCGCCTTCGGTCGTTTGAGCGATCGAGATACCGTCGTTGGCGTTACGCGAAGCTTGCGTCAGGCCCTTGATGTTGGCGGTGAAGCGGTTGGCGATGGCTTGACCAGCAGCATCGTCCTTGGCGCTGTTGATGCGCAGGCCCGACGACAGACGCTGGATCGCGCTGTTCAGCGACGATTGCGACGTGTTCAGGTTGCTCTGCGTTTGCAGCGACAGAATGTTGGTGTTGATGACTTGCGCCATGGTACGACTCCTATTTGCAATGTGTTTTAGGCATTCCGGCGGGTGCCGTAACGTTGGCTGCCTGCGTTGCAGGGCTAGAGTGCCTCCGTTGCAAAGGTTATCGACCGAGGGGGGGAAGACTTTAGAGTGATGTTTGCGGAAGTTGCGGGCGCAGCGGAATCTGCTACGGGGCGTGCGCCGGGGCCGTCGCACCCGCCTATATATATAGGGGCACGGGGCACGGCCGGTGCCCTTTCAGGCAGATACGGCAGGCCCGGCAGGCCGGCCAGCCGCCTCAGCGGCGCTTGCGGGTGCGCGGCACGAACAGGCGCACGAAGTCTGGCGAAGTCTCGGCGTCGAGCAGCGGCGGGCTGTCCTGCCCGGCGTGCGTGGGCGTGACCACCGTGATGGCGCGCTTGTAGATCAGCGTGGGCGTGGGATCCGTGGCATCGCGGCCAAGCAGGATCATGTAGTTGTCCGAGGCCAGCACGATGCCATTGAGCCGCGTGCCATTCGACAGATGAACGACCACCGCGGCGCGGCTGGCGCTGTGCGCTGCAAACTGCAGCTGCTGCAGCTTTCTGCTGGGTCTGGGAGCCTTGATTTCCTTCTTCACAACTTCTCCGGAAGAGCCCGCGAGGGTTCTGGCGGCTGACGACGGTCCGATGGCCACGCGCCGCGCCGGGGGTCGCACTAAAAGTGACGTCCGGTACGGCATGAGCGGGCCGAGATTTGAAACATTCGCTCTCGGAGCCGGCGCATGGACGGGCCGACATGATCGCAGCACACAGGCGTTTCGCGAAAGTGGCGAACGCTGCGCGGCTGCCGGCAAGGGTCGGCAATGCCAGGAGAGAAGGGGAATACTTCAGGCGGGAGAGTAACAAAGTTTTACAAGTGTTGACGAATCACTGGGCGGACTGCGCCTAGAGGATTTGTTCTACTTATTTTGTTGCTGTCGATTTGTGATTGAGGTAGCACATTTGTTCGTGTGCCCCCTCTGCGGGAACCGGTCACCTGGCCGCAACCCGCGCCAGTTAAAGGTTTCCGGGAATCGTCCGTTATCCGTCGATAAGTCTAAAAGTGACTTAGGGCCTCATTTTTGGTAGATGTGTGCGCCATCCGTTACACCCGCCATCAGGGGAATCCCTGATAGAAGCACGATTTACACCTCATGTAAGCGGGTTTATATTCGCGGTTCGGGACCGGGTACAGCCGGTCCTTTCAAAGCAGTCCTGAAAGCCTACGAGCACCCCGCGCGTGGGCTTCTTTTTTTTGAGCCCGCGTCCTTCGCCAGGATTTTCGTCCGTCGTCCCGCCAGTTTCGGTCGGGTCGGAGTGCACGGAAGAGATTAGAAGCCAGGCCTTACCCCCTCAATTTGTGGAAGAGCGGCGACTTTTCCCCCCATTTCGTTTTTTCGCTCAAGCTCGCCTGCCCGCGCTCCGATACCGGTGCGTGCGATGCCCGGTAACGGGCGGCTGCCATCCGTACAAACACAAGACGAACCTAACGAAAGGTGCGAGTGATGGGCTTGCGAAAGATGGGAATCGGCGCGCGGATGTCGCTCGCGTTTTTGGCCGTGGTGTTGCTGCTTGCCGTGGTGGCCACGGTGGGTGTGAGCGCGCTGGGCAGCATGAACGCGGCCATGCACGAGTCCGTGGAGGAGCGGCTGCTGCGCGTGGTGGATATCCGCCAGGCCAAGGAGCGCACGCTGACCGTGGGCATCCTGGTGCGCGATGCGGTGCTGACCGAGGATCCGGCGCTGGCCACGCAGAACGCCGAGAAGGTGGTGAAGCTGCGCGAGCAGATCGGCGTGGCGATCGATGACCTGGGCAAGGTCATGGTGGCGTCGGCCAACCCGCAGTCGAAAGCCAAATTCGAGGAACTGGTGGCCGCGCGCAAGGCCTACAACGGCCAGCTCGACCTGGTGCTCCAGCAAGTACGCGCAGGCGAGTTCGACGGGGCGCGGGCCGGCCTGGTGGTGACGCTGCCCGCCGCCCAAGCCGCCTATTTCGAGAAGCTCGATGCCGCCGCAGACCTGGGCCGCAAACTGGCCATGGATGCGGTGGAGCAGGCCGCCCAGGAGTACGCGTTCACGCGCAACCTGCTGATCGGTCTCTCGGTGGCGGCAGCGGCAATTGCCGCGCTGCTGGGCATCGGGCTGGCCCGTTCGGTTACGCGCCCGGCCCAGCAGGCGTTGGGCGCCGCCGAGGCGCTGGCCCAGGGCCGGCTCAACCATGCCATCGACGTGCAAAGCCAGGACGAGATGGGACGCATGCTGGGCGCGCTGGAGCGTGCCTTTGGCCAGCTTGGCTCGCTGGTGCGCGGTATTCAGCAGGCCGCCGGTTCGATCGACACCGCGGCGCGCGAGATTGCCATCGGCAATACCGACCTCTCGCAGCGCACCGAGGAGCAGGCGGCCTCGCTGGAACAGACCGCGGCATCGATGGAGCAACTGACTTCCACGGTGCGCCAGAACGCCGAGAACGCACGCCAGGCCAACCAGCTGGCGGTCAATGCGTCGGATGTGGCCACCGAAGGCGGCCGCGTGGTGCGCAGCGTGGTGGATACCATGGACGGCATCTCGAAGTCGTCGGCACGCGTGGCGGAAATCATCGGCGTGATCGAGGGCATCGCCTTCCAGACCAATATCCTGGCTCTGAACGCTGCGGTGGAAGCGGCGCGCGCGGGCGAGCAGGGACGCGGCTTCAGCGTGGTGGCGGCCGAGGTGCGCAGCCTGGCGCAGCGCTCGTCGTCGGCGGCAAAGGAAATCGGCGAGCTGATCAATGGCTCGGTGCGCCAGGTGCAGGACGGCGCCAAGCAGGTGGAAGTGGCCGGCAAGACCATGGACGACATCGTGGGCGCCGTGCGTCGCGTAACGGACATCATGGGCGAGATCACCGCCGCCAGCCAGGAACAGACGGCCGGCATCGAGCAGGTGAGCCTGGCCATCACCCAGATGGAAAGCGTGACGCAGCAGAACGCAGCCTTGGTGGAGGAAGCCAGTGCCGCCGCCGAAAGCCTGATGCAGCAGGCCGGCGGCCTGGTGTCCGAGGTGGCGCGCTTCGACCTGGGACAGGGCGGCGCCGTGGAGGCGCGTCACGCGCCCGTGGCGCAAGTGGCCCATGCCGCGCCGGTGCGCGAGGTGGGACGCATTAGTGCCCGCAAGCCGGTGCCGGCGTTGCCGAAGCCCGCCGCCACGCCGGCGAAGGTTGCACAGGTGGCGAAGGTGGCAAATGCAGCGGCGGCGGCGGTGAATCAGTCCGCCGCCAAGCCGGTGGCGTCGAAGCCGGCCGCTGCAGCTACGCCGGCCCCTGCCGCGCGCGTGGCCGCCGTGCCGGCTGCCGTGCGTCCGCCCGTGCAACGCAAGCCGCACGCGGAATCGGTGCTGTCGCGCAAGGCGGCCGCCGCTCCGCGCGCGCCGGTGACACACCAGCGCAAGGAGCCCGTGCTGGGCACGCCGGCGCGCCGCCGTCCGGCCGCCGCGCCAACCCCGGTCGGCGACACCGGCGACTGGGAACAATTCTGATGCGCTAACGAGGGAGCCATGGCAGCCGGCGATGGCGCTGTGCCAACGCTGGTTGCCTCGCCGCAGGGCAGAGTCGGGCACTCCGATGGTGGCGCCAGGCCGTAAAGGCTTGGCGGGCACCCATGACGCGAATGTGGATAAAACGTTGCTTTCCCGCGTCGGCCGCGGCGTCCGCCGGCAAATCGACCGAGCGCGGTTTTCAGCAAACGCCTAAAATGTCGGCTCTTCTTTGACACAAGAGCAGCGGAGCCCGGCCTGGGTTTCATCTGCCAGGCAGGTCACGACAATGTCCGCAGCGCCCTCCTCGAAATTTTCCCCCGACGCACCGCCCGCCGATGTGCCTGTCATGCAGGTCATCTTCGGCCTGATGCTGGCCATCCTGCTCGGGGCGCTCGAACAATCGATCGTGGCCGTGGTGCTGCCCGATATCGCGTTGCAGCTCAACGGTTTCGAGGACATGGCGTGGGTCATCTCCGCCTATCTGGTGGCCTCGACCGTGGTGACGCCGATCTACGGCAAGTTATCCGACGTGCTCGGGCGGCGCTCGGTGCTGACGTTTTCTATCGTGCTGTTCCTGCTGGCGTCGATTGCCTGCGCCATGGCCACCACCATGCCGATGCTGATCGGGGCGCGCGTGCTGCAGGGCCTGGGCGGCGGCGGCCTGATTTCGGTGTCGCAGGCGACGATTGCCGACGTGGTGCCGCTGCGCGAGCGCGGCAAGTATCAGGGGTACGTCAGCGGCGTGTGGGCCGTGGCCAGCATGGCCGGGCCGGTGATTGGCGGCTACCTCGCGCACTTTCTGTCGTGGCGCTGGATTTTCTGGATCAACATCCCGCTTTCGCTGATCGCGCTCGTGGTGGTGCGGCGCGCGCTGCGCCACCTGCCGGTGAGCGGCCGCCGGCACAAGATCGACTACCTGGGCGCACTGCTGTTCGGCGGCGGCCTGTCTGGCGTGCTGGTGTTCCTGACGCGGCTGGGCCAGGGCCATTCGCCGCTGGCGCCGCAGACCATCGGGCTGCTGCTGGCGGGCGTGGTTGGCCTGGTGCTGTTCGTCTGGCAGGAACGTCGCGCGGCCGATCCGGTGATTCCGCTGACGATGCTGGGCGTGCCCACGGTGGCCATCTGCTGCCTGACGCTGTTCCTGTGCTTCTTCCAGCTGATTGCGATGTCGGTGCTGCTGCCGCTGCGCTTTCAGGTGGTGGGTGGCGCGCACGCCGACACGGCGGCGCTGCGCCTGGTGCCGCTGACGCTGGCGATTCCTTTCGGCGCGTATATCTCGGGCCGGCTGATGTCGTGGAGCGGCCGCTACAAGCCGCTGCAGATGACCGGTTGCCTGGTGGCGCCGGTGGCCATCGTGGCGCTGGCGTTCACGCCGCCACAGTCGGTGCTGCTGGCGGCGTTGGTCATGATCGTGCTCGGGCTCGCCATTGGCCTGCAGTTGCCCAGCGGTCTGGTGGCCACCCAGAACGCAGTGCCGCCCCAACAGGTGGGCATTGCCACGGCGCTGACGGCGTTTTCGCGGCTGCTGGGCGGTGCGGTGGGTGTTGCCGTGCTGACCACGGTGCTGATTGCGCTGCTGCGTCACAGCGGCGTGGCGGTGTCTGACCTGAGCGGTGGCGAGGACGTGCTGATGAGCATGTTCCGCCGCGCGCTGGCGGTCACCGACGAGGGCGATGCCGCAGCCGTGCGCGTGGCCGCCGAACGGGCCTTCCGCATGCTGTTCCTGATGAGCGCGGCGGTATCGCTGATCGCGCCGTTCTTCGTGGCGCGGCTTCGGGAGGTGACGCTGCGCGGGAGCCCGGCCGCCGCGGCATCGGCAGCGGCCGCCGCCGAGTGACCGGGACGTGAATCCCTCTATTTAAGTAGGGCTGTCCTGGCCGCGCGCCACGCGACGCCCGGCGCGGGCCGCGATGCCGGGCCCGAGGGCCCAGCGCAGCGTCGGCGCCAGCCCGCGCATGCCTGCCAGCGCCAGCGAACGGCGCAGCGACGGCCGGTGCAGGCCCAGCATCTGGCGCGCCCAGGGCGGCAGCAGCGCCACGCCGGCATCGGCCATGGTGCGCACCGCCGGCACCAGCAGCGGATTGGCCACCGGCATCGCCATGATCAGCCGTACCACCTCGCGTGTGCGATCGCTGTTGACCAGGTTGGGCTGCTGCGCCAGCAGGAAGGCATCGACCTGTGCGCGGGAACGCGGCACATCGGGCGCACCCAGCAGCGCCGCCACTCGGGCTCCCTCTTCGAAATACTGGTCCTGCTGCGCCACGGACAGTGGCCCCACATACCGCAGGTAGCCGGCCATGAAGCTCGACACCTCCGCCACATGCACCCACGTCAGCAACTCGGGATCGTCTGCCGCATAGGGCTGACCATCGGGCGCGGTGCCCTGGATGCCCGCGTGGATGCGTCGCACGCGTTCGATCAGCCGCATGGCATCGGCCCGGCTGCCGTAGGTTGTGCCGGCGATGAATTGCGCGGTGCGTCCCAGGCGGCCCTGCATGTCGGTACGGAACGAGGAGTGATCCCACACGCCGGCTAACGCGCGCGGGTGCAGCGCCTGCAGCAGCAGGGCGCTGACGCCGCCCGCCAGCATGGCGGGGAAGTCTGCGTGCACGCGCCAGCAGACGGCGTCGGGGCCAAACAGGCCCGCGTCGCCGGGCGGGTTGTCGTAGTCGATTGTCAGCCCGGAATTGCTGCGCGTGAGCGCGCGGACGTGAGCGCCCGCGTGGCTGCGCAGCCGTTGCAGCAACGGGCCGGTGGTGGCGCCGGCAGGCGCGCGGCGGTTGGGGTCCGGTGAGGCCGACAAGGTAGAAATGGGGCGAGGGGGGCGATGGCTGGATGTCCGCCAGCATACACCCCCGGTGTGCGTCAGTCGTAGCGCAGGTCCGTGGCCTTGCCCCAGAACACGCGGTAGGCATAGGCCGTGTAGCCGAGGATGGTGGGCAGCACGATCACGGCGCCCACCAGGATCGCCATCAGGGACTCCGGCGCGCTGGCCGCCTGCCAGATGTCGATGCGGTCAACCACCAGGTACGGGAACAGGCTGTAGGCCAGGCCGTTGAACGCCATCAGGAAGATCACGGCCGTGCCGGCGAACGGCACCCAGCACCAGCGGTCGTTGCCGCTGGCGTGCAGGTCGCGCATGCGGCGCAGGAACCGTTCGATCACGAAGAACAGCGCCATCGTCAGCAGCGGGATGGGTGCCAGCAGAATGATGTTCGGCAGCGTGAACCACTTGTCGAAAATGCGCGTGCTGACCATCGGCGTGACTACCGAGATGGCCGCCACGCCGGCCGCCGTCAGCCACAGGCTGCGCCGCGCCCAGTAGATTGCGCGCAGCTGCAGCGGGCCGGTGGTCTTCATGATCAGCCACGAGGCACCAAGCAGGCAGTAGCCGGCCACCAGGCACAGGCCCACGGCCACTGCGAACAGCAGGTTGGGCAGGTCGTAGCGGAAGCCGGTGATGTAGAGCCCCAGCATCAGGCCCTGCGAGAAGCTGGCCAGCAGCGACCCCGCATAGAACGCGAAATTCCACCACGGCTTGTGCGGGTCGCGCGCCTTGACGCGGAAGTCGAACGCCACGCCGCGGATGATCAGGCCTGCCAGCATCAGCGCCACGGGCAGGTACAGGTTGGTAAGGATCACGCCATGCGCAAGCGGGAACGCCGTCAGCAGCAGGCCCACGCCGAGCACGAGCCAGGTTTCGTTGGCGTCCCAGAACGGGCCGATCGAGGCGATCATCGTGTCCTTGTCGGCATCGTCGGCGCGCCGCAACAGCACGCCCACGCCAAGGTCGTAGCCGTCGAGGATCACGTAGATCAGCATCGACAGGCCCATCAGCGCCAGGAACACCAGCGGCATCCAGCCGGCCGGCTGGCTGAGATCGTGAATGGTGGCCGGGTTCATGGTGCGCTCCTGGGTTGGCCGGGGATGATGGGGGCCGGGGTCTCGATGCCCGGCGCGGTCTTGCCGGCCTTGCGGGCCAGGTGAAACACCACGGAGATATAGGCGACGATCAGCAGCAGGTAGAGCGACAGGTACATGGCCAGCGTGCTGCCGATCATCGCGGCGGGCACTTTCGACGCGGCCTGCGCGGTGGTCAGCACGCCATAGACCAGGTAGGGCTGCCGGCCGATCTCGGTGACATACCAGCCCGCCACCAGCGCGATCCAGCCCGAGAACGTCATTGCCACCAGCACGCGCGCCAGCCATGGCGACGGCGCGCCTTGCCGGCGGATCTGCCAGGCGCCGAGCCACGACACGGCCAGCATCAGCAGGCCCACACCCACCATGATGCGGAACGCGAAGAACAGCGGGGCCACGGGCGGATGACGGTCGCCGAAAGCGTCGATGCCCTTGATCTCGCCATCCACCGCGTGGGTCAGGTAGATCGACGCCAGCTTCGGGATGGCGATCTCGAAGTCATTGGATTTGGTGGTGGCGTTGGGCAGGCCGAACAGCACGGCCGGCGCGCCTTTCTCGGTCTTCCAGATGCCTTCCATGGCCGCGATCTTGGCGGGCTGGTGGTGCAGCGTGTTCAGGCCATGCAGATCCCCGGCGACGATCTGCAGCGGAATCAGGATGGCTGCCAGCGTCACGCCCGTGCGCAGCGCGTGCATGACGTCGGGGCGCCGGTCTTGCCGCAGCCAGCGCCAGGCCGAGACGCCGGCCAGCAGGAAGGCCACGGTCAGGCCCGATGCCAGCAGCATGTGCACGAGCCGGTAGGGGAACGACGGATTGAAAATGACCGCGATCCAGCTCACCACATGGGCGCGGCCATCGATCATCTCGAAGCCGGCCGGGGTTTGCATCCACGAGTTCAGCGCCAGAATCCAGAACGCCGACAACGTGGTGCCGCCGGCCACCAGCAGCGTGGCGATGGTGTGCACGCGGTTGCTCACGCGGCGCATGCCGAACAGCATGATGCCTAGGAACGTAGCTTCCAGGAAGAACGCAGTCAGCACCTCGTAGGCCAGCAGCGGCCCGGCGATGTTGCCCACGGTCTCCATGTAGCCCGGCCAGTTGGTGCCGAACTGAAAGCTCATGGTGATGCCGCTGACCACGCCCAGCGCGAAGGTCAGCGCGAAAATCTTGACCCAGACGCGATACGCGTGCATCCAGCTGGCATCGCCGGTCTTGTTGTAGCGCAGCTTGAAGAAGAGCAGCACCCAAGCCAGCGAGATGCTGATCGTCGGGAACAGAATGTGGAACGTGATATTCGCGGCGAACTGGATGCGGGCCAGTATCACCGGATCGACACTTGCAAACACGGGTTACTCCTTGCGGGGGCGGGCGGACTTTGCGGGGGGCTTGCTGCTGGACTTGGCGGGAGCCTTCTCGGATTTCTCGACCTTCTCGGCTTTCTCTGCCTTGGCGGCCTTGTCCCGGGCCGAAGCGCCCATGCCGATGGCAGAGGTCAGCCGGTCCTTGACGTCGAGCAGCTTGGTGACGCGCGAGCCCAGGCGCATCAGCTTTTCCAGCGTGGCGACGTCGAGCTTCTGCATGTCGCCAAACCAGGTGGTCACTAGCAGGATCAGCCCGTACATCTCCTTCATGCGCGCCTGCGCATGGCGGTCTTCCTCGGAGAGCGGCGTTTCCAGCTGCACTTCGCGCAGCATCGACAGCGTGGGATCGATCTCGCGCCGCCGCCGTTCCTCGGCCAGCGTGCGGAAGATGGCCCAGACGTCATCGGGCGCGGAGAAGTATTCGCGACGGTCGCCCGGCTGGTGCGACAGCTTCACCAGACTCCAGGACTCCAGTTCCTTCAGGCCGATGCTGACATTGGAGCGCGAAAATCCAAGCGATTCGGCAATTTCGTCAGCATTGAGGGGGCGCGCCGCGGTGAAGAGAAGGGCGTAAATCTGACCAACCGTCCGGTTGATCCCCCAGCGGCTGCCCATCTCACCGAAGTGGAGGACAAAGCGCTGGATCAGGGGCGAGAGCTGCATTGTCTGTTTTGAACTTTCAGAAATTTGTGAAAGTTTAGAACAAAACTTGGAAACGTGCTCTGGGGTGTGACGGGGTGTCGCAGGTTAGGAAGGGAATCGAATGTGCCGTGGCGTCGGCCACGTAGACCGATGACGACGCCGGCTCGTGGAGTGCCCTGCAAGCTGCCGGCGTCGCGATGGCGAGATATTGTGGATCTGTGGAGCGCAGCTTACTTGGTTGTGCCGGGCGCCGGGTCTGGGGAATCGCCCTTGGGCCCCGACGGTGCGGTGGGTGTAGCGCTGCGGGCGGCGTCCTGCTCACGCGGTTTCTTGTGACGGGCCCCGGTGCTCTTCTCCTTCTTCATCTCGCTTCCCGAAGCATTCGAGTGCGACATCGTCGTATCGTTAGTGACCGTAGACCCTGTCGATCGATTCCCGGTGTCACTCTTGGGATTCTTCGGGCCCTCCGGGGTTGGAGGCGTTCCCGGCGCAGCGGACTGCGGCGAGGTTGGCGACTGCTGCGCCATAACAGGTAGGGTCAGGACCGCGCTCAGGGCGATGGCCGTGGTAGTGAGTAGGAGCTTCATGCACGCATCTCCGGCGATTGGGATAGGTGTCTCCACAGTATGCGTTGCGCAATCGAGGCTCATGGGGACGATTCCTGAAACGCATGTAGGACCTTGACTACAGGTCCAGCATTGCGTTTCGAGAGAATTGCCGAGTGGAATAATCTGCCGGCCGCGCCGCGCCGCGCCGCGCCGCGCCGCGCCGCGCCGCGGCGCCGCGATCTGGCGTCGCAGAACGATCCTTAGCCGTCAATCAGCCAATCACGTTGACAGACCGCTTCTGGGCACTCGGTCGATCACAATTTCGTTTCGCGACGATTGGCCAGGGCGGTCAGCCACGCGAGCCCCGCGGCCAGCATCAGAACGGCGGCACTCAGCATAAAGGTGCTCCGGTAGCCAAACCTGGCTTGCGCGGCCCGGTCTGCATACTCGGCAGACTGATCCATTGCCACACCATAGCGGTCAAGGCTACCGGAACCAGGCAGAAGAATGCGCCGCGCCAACCGATTACACCACCGAGATAGCTGCCCAGGGGCGCCGCTACCACGGTGGCCAGCGCGTTGCCGCCGTTGCAAATTGCCAGCGATTTGGGAACGCTGTGAGGCGGGACGAGCCGCATGGCAACTGCTGCTGACATGGACCAGAAGCCTCCGATTACCACTCCAATCAAGGCTCGGCCGATCATGTACATCACATAGTTGGGAGCCAAGCCGACGACTAAGCCGGAAACGCTCATCAGCCCTGTCAATAGCAGCAGCAGGGTCTTGCGGTTCATGGAACCCGCCACCGACGAGATCGTCAGGCTGGTGAGCACGGCGAAAGCGCCGGAGATTGCGATGCCGTAGCCCGCCCAGCCTTCGCTAACCCGCAAGGATCAGAGCTTCACCAAGGCAGCCGCCAGGCTGCGTATCACCCCGTCCGCCCTGAGCCACACGATGTGGACGCTGGAAGAGCGACTGGGCGTGCGATTGCTCGCCCGCACGACGCGCAATGTGGCACCGACCGAGGCCGGTGAGCGGCTGCTCAGGGCCATCGCTCCGCTGTTCGATCAGATCGCCGCGGAAGTGGACGCTCTGGGTGAACTCCGGGATACGCCCCGGGGCACCCTGCGCATCACCTGCACCGACGACCAGATCGAGCTGTGCCTGCGGCCCATGCTGAGCGAGTTACTCAAGAACTATCCCGAGATCACGCTAGAGCTGTATGTGGACTATGGGTTCACCAACGTGGTTGAGGAGCGCTTCGACGCTGGCATCCGCATGGGCGAGTCCATCAGCAAGGACATGATCGCCGTGCGCATTGGGCCGGATTGGCGCCTGGCGGTGGTGGGGTCGCCAGCATATTTCAAGCGGCATCCGGCCCCGAAGACGCCCCATGAACTCACCCAGCATCGTTGCGTCAATATCCGGCACCGGCCGTCCGGGACGATCTATGCTTGGGAGTTCGAGAAGGATGGCCACGCCTTCACCGTGAAGGCCGAGGGGCAGCTCGTCTTCAACAGCATCATGCACGTGCTCAACGCGGCTGTGGATGGGATCGGGCTGGCCTACGTGCCCGAACAACTGGTGGCGCCTTATCTGGCAGACGGACGGCTCAAGGAGATCCTGGCCGACTGGTGTCCGACCTTTCAGGGCTACCACTTGTACTATCCCAACCGACGTCAGACATCGCCTGCCTTTGCAGCGTTTGTCGAAGCACTAAGGTATCGCGACTAAAGCTAGTGATAAGAGTGCGTCCATATTTTCTCGATTCCACTGAGTGCAGCTGCGAAACAGACTTAAGCAAGGCGAGTTGACTGACCGCTTCTGGCCGATCGCATCCCTTGATCGCTGCCAGATGGTCTGTTCGATAGGGGCGAGTCTGAAACCCTTCCAGGTCGGCGGCATCCCAGCAAATCGCCAGCGGCGCCGAGCCTCTATGCCAATCCTTTAATCAGCGCCCAACTGGCCGATGCTTGTGGAAGATTCGGCAAAGCCGAGGCCGCATGTGGTGCGTGTCAGCGTGCTGGCCGGCGCCAAGCTGATGCCGCAGGTGCACCCCGAAGGCCGTATCCATACGGTGATATCGGGGTTTTTTCCATGTCGGCATCGGCGACGAATTTGCGCCGCAGAAGCTGGCGGCACCCCGCATTTCCACGGGGCCAGGTCGGGCGGCTATGTCACCCAGCTCAGCGGCACGGTGCCGCTGGGCATCGAATACGTCCGCGCTGGCGACGATCCGCGGCAGAAGTAGATGGGTAATCCAGCGCTACCTTGGGACGGCATATACCAATCCCACCGGGATGGCCGTCGCGACGCTGGCCGGTGCCAACGGCGTCAGCGCCCCTGTCACGCCGACGGCATACTGACGAATCTCCATGCCCGCGCCACTGGGCACGTACAGGAAGCGGCCGGTCGGGTCGAACGATGGCTTGCCGGCGAGCGTGCCGGTTCCCACGCGCGACGGCGTCATGGGCATCGGCGTGCCGTCGGCGGCGATGGTGAACTGCCAGATTTCGTTCGAAGCCTGGCTGATGACGTACAGATAACGGCCGGTCGGGTCGATGATCAGGTGCGCCGGTGCGGAGCCGGTGGCGATCACTGGCGACTGGGGTAGCGGGTTGCCAGCCGCATCGATATCGTACGGTCGTATCAGGTTGCCGACCGCGTCCGCGACATACAGGAAATTGCCGGACGGGTGCATCGCGAGTTCGGCAACCGAGGCGCCATAGGCGGCGGTGCTGCGATACGTGGGCGAGCCGTCGGCGGCGACGTTGAAGACATCCATGCCCGCGCCTGCGGCCGAGCCGGCATACAGGTGCAGGCCGTTAGGCGTCATGACCATCGACCTGGGCTGCACGGTTGTTGCGATGGCGCTGCCGGGCGTCAGTGCACCGGCTGCGTCCGCGATGTACGTGCGAATCCGCTGCGCGTTGGCGCTACCGACCAGCAGGAAACGTCCCAGTGGATCGCGCAGCATAGCGGAGGGCGTTTCTCCGCCCTGGGAAAAGAACGTGCCGCCAATGGTCAATGACCCGCCTTGTGCGACGTCGTAGTTATACGTCCAGCCGCTGTCCGAGGAGAAATATAGCTTCTGGAGACTGTCGGCATATGCCATCCCCTGGATCACGCCGCTGTAGGCGTAATCCTGTCCGGCGAGTAACAACTGGCCATCTGACAGGATGCTGTAGTAATACGTGGCGGTGCTGTTGTTCGACGGCGCGTACAGCGTGCCGATCGGCAGCGACGTGCATTGCACGGCAACGTTGCTGACGTTCGCCGCTGCGGTGCCCGTGCCGTTCGAGATGACGCAACTCTGGCCCGGCGGCTGCGTGCCGACGGTGATGGCGTACGTGCCACCGTCCGCCAGCGGCGTGGCGAACCTGAACAGGCCGTTGCCGGTGAGCGTCAGGTAGTCGCCGCCATTGTTGGCGAGTGTGATTTGCTTGCCGGCGGTGAGTCCGGTCAGGCTGCCGCCCACGCTATAGGTGCTGGCAGCGCAGACCACCTCGATGCTATCGATATCGGCTGCCACGGCGCTGCCCGCATGTCCGTTTACAGTGCACGTCTGACCCGGGGGCTGCGCGGAGACGGTCACCAGGTAGTTGCCGTTGTAGGGCACCGGCGTCGTAAACGTGAACCCGCCGTTGCCGTTGATGACAAGCGCATCGGCGCCATTGTTCTGCAACGTGACCTGCTTGCCGCTGGCGAGCCCGCTCACGCTGCCGCCGACCTTGAATCTGGTAGTGGCGCATACCACGGCGACGTTTGATACCGGGGCCGTCATGCCGGCCCCCGTGCCGCCTGCCACGGAACAGACCTGGCCGGGTGGTTGCGCGGCGACGGTCACGGCATAGTGGCCGTTGTGGGCGACCGGTGTGGCAAATGTGAAGCTGCCATCCGCGGTCAGCGTCAGCCCGTCCTGATCGTTGTTGTGCAATACAAGCTGACTGCCACTGTTCAGGCCGGCAACCGTACCGCCGACTGTATAGGGTCCCGAGACAACGGGCGCCATGGGCGCAGGCGACGCCTTGACGTCATCATCGTCGTCGCCGCAGCCGGCAAGTGCCATCGTGGCCATTACTACCGCGATGGGCAGACAGGCAGCCCGCGCCCAGGCACGCTCCGACCCGCGGCGCAATCCGAAGAAATTCCCCATTCCCGACCCGTTATGTTGTTTTATCAAATCGGCAAAAATATCAGGGAATATCACATCGATCAATAGTCGTTCTTCACTGCAAATGCGCGCTCCTCGTGGTTGGGGAAAACCATTATTTGACTGGGTATCAAAAACCCCGTACCTTTAATTGTGTGGCTGTCAATTTATGCGGTGCCGTAGCGCATGCCCCCATGCCGGCCGCAAGGACAGCCCGTCGCAGGCTGCATCCGGCCGCGATCGAAGACACATAACGGAGGAGACATGAAACGAAGCCTGGCCATCGCCGGTGCGCTGCTGGCGACCGGCGCGACCGCGCACGCCCAATCGTCTGTCACGCTGTACGGCGTTGCGGATGCTGGTATCGAATATCTGAATCACGTACCGAACGCTGCCAAGCAGTCGTCGAGCCTCGTGCGCATGACGTCCGGCAACATCGCCGGCAGCCGCTGGGGCCTGCGTGGCGTGGAAGACCTCGGTGGGGGGCTGAAAGGCGTGTTCGTGCTCGAAGGGGGTATGGTGCTCGACTCCGGCATGGCCGCACAGGGCGGGAGGCTCTTTGGCCGCCGCGCCTATGTTGGTCTGGACACGCCATACGGGCAGGTCACCATGGGGCGTCACCACAACCTGACATTCGACCTGATCATCGGCTTCGATCCGATGTTCTTTGCGCCGAAGTATTCGTCATACTCGCATGACACCTGGCTGGCGGGGCGTACCGACAACGCGGTGAAATACACCGGCAAGTTTGGCGGGCTCACGGCTTCGGCGCTCTACAGCTTCGGCGTGGACTCGACGATTGCGAACGGCAGCGAAGTGCCGGGCAACAGCCGGGTAGGCCGGGAAATGAGCGCGGGCTTCTCCTATGACATGGGCAAGTTCCGCGTCGCCGGCGTGTTCGATCAGCTCAACGGCACCTCCGCGGCCACGGCCGGACGCACCGAGCGTCGCTACGTGGCATCGGCGGCCGCCGACTTCGGCCCCGTGTCGGCCTACTTTGGCTATCGTCGGCTCGTCAGCCAGATACTGAGCGCGATGACCCGTTCGGACCTGTTCTGGACAGGGGCCACCTACAACTTCAGCCAGGCGTTTGCGCTGACCGGGGCCGTGTACAAGACCAACGACCGTACATCGGCGAAGGATCCAATGTCGTTGGTGATGTCTGCCGACTACCGATTCTCGAAGCGTACCGACGCCTACCTGTCGGCCTCATACACCTTGAACAAGGGCGGCTCCGCGTTGGGCGCCAACGGCTATGACGGCTCGGTGATTGCGGGTGCCAACCAGTTCGGTGCCGTGATCGGCCTGCGCCACAACTTCTGATCGTTGTCGACTGGACGCGCCGGCTGGGTCGCGTCTTGCGGGTGTGCCGCCCCGGCGGCACACCTTTTTTTCCGAGGTGCCCGGCCTCGCGGCCCCGCACACCGGAATTATTTGACAGTGTATCAAATAAACACTAGATTATTGAGATGGTCGCATTTACGAAGGAGACAGCGTGAGCGAACAAGACAAGCCACAGGTGACGGCGGGTATGCGAGGCGCCTCATGGGATGCCCGGCTGATGAATCGGCCGTACCAGATGGTGCCCTATGCCTTGGGCACGGCCGACGGACAGCGAACGCTCGGTTTCCTGTTCACCGCCACCGGCAAGGAGACGACGGTGGTATCGCTGATGCATCCGCGCGAAATGGCGATCACCCACTATCTGGTGCCGTTCGTGCTCGATGCCGGGTGCGCCTGCTGGGTCCAGGGGCCGCGCTCCATCGGCAACGACCTGCGCCTGGAGCACGAGATTGCGCTGTTCGACGTCGCGGCTGGCATGACGCACCTGCGCGACCTCGGCTACGAGAAGATCGTGCTGCTCGGCAACTCGGGGGGCGCGGGCTTGTACACCTTCTACAATCAGCAGGCACTGACGCCGCGTGAAATGCGTATCGCGCGCACACCGGGTGGCCGTCCCACCAACCTGGGCGAGCTGCATATGCCGGAAGTCGATGCGTTCATCCTGGTTTCGCCTCACCCGGGACAGGGCAAGCTGCTGATGAGCGGCATCGACCCGTCGGTTGTCGATGAGGACGACCCCATGCAGACCGACCCGTCGCTCGATCCGTTCTCGAAGGACAACGGCTTCGACGTGGAAACCGGAAAGGGACGCTACGCCCCCGAGTTCATCGAGCGCTATCGGGCCGCCCAGATCAAGCGTGTTGCGCGGATCGACGCCCGGGCCAAGGCCATGCTGCGCGCCAAGCACGAGGCGAGGCAGCAGCTGAAGGCTGGCGTCCCTTCCGATGAGGATCGCCGGCTGGCCGCGCACGCACCAATTTTCGAGGTCTGGCGGACTGACGCCGACCTGCGTTCCTGGGACATCTCGCTCGATCCTTCCGACCGGAAGACCGGCTCGCTCTGGGGCAAGGACCCCTTCGTGTCCAACTGGGGTAGCGTGGGCTTCGGTCGCGTCGTCACGCCGGAATCGTGGCTTTCCACGTGGTCGGGGCTGTCGTCGAATGCGGCGCTGGACAAGACCCTCGGTACGCTGCATCAGCCCACGCTGCTGCTCGAATACACCGGCGACCAGTGCACTTTCCCGGCCGATATCCGGGCCATCTACGACCAGATCCCGGCGCAGCACAAGCGGCACGTTTGTGTGCGTGGCAACCACCATGGCATGGCATTGAGCCGCGACGAAGAGCCCGGCCAGCGCGTTGCCGGCCGCCAAATTGTCGAGTGGCTGCGCGAATCGATCGTCTAAGCGGCGGCGCGGACCCAATATAAAGACAGAGGTAGACAAAGAATGCTGCAACCCACCCATGTGCGCCCATCCATCCTTCTGGATGGCGTGCGCTACCCCGATGAAGATCGCCTGCGCCGATACGTGGGCGAAGGCTATCTGACTGGCGAGACACTGGTCGGCGCCTTCCGTCAGTCTTTTCGTGATCACCATGACCGACTGGCGCTGGTTGGCCCGGAAGGCGAGATCACCTATCGGCAGCTGGACGAGCAGACCGACCGCCTTGGCGCCGCCTTGCTTGCGCTGGGGCTCCGGCCGCTCGATCGCGCCGTCTTTCAATGCGGCAACAGCAACGAACTGCTGTTTGCATTTCTGGGCTGCCTGAAGGCCGGCATCATTCCGCTGTGTTCGCTCCAGGCCTTCCGCAAGCTCGAGGTCGGTTATCTCGGCAACCTGTGCGAAGCCCGCCTGCACTTCGTTCAGGGAGACGACCCCAAGTTCGACGACGTGGCGTTTGCGGAGGAAATGCAGGCCGAAGTGCCAAGCCTGCAGTACATCCTGCAGGCGCGTGGTGAGCGTCGTGGCCGCGCCGTGTTGCTGGCGGACCTGATCCATGACATGCCGCTGCAGCGCGCGCAGCAGATGCTGGCCGAAGTCACGCACGAGCCGTTCCAGGCCGCGGTGTTCCAGTTGTCGGGCGGCACCACGGGCGTACCGAAGATCATCCCGCGCTTTCAGAACGAATACCTGTACAACATGCGGGCGGTGGCCGCATGCAATCGATACACGGCCGACGACGTACTGTTCTTCCCCACGCCGTACATGCACAACCTCAACATGGGCTGCTTTTTCGGGCCGTTCCTGTTGAGTGGCGCCAAGGTGACGGTGGCGCCCGATATCGGCGAAGAAACACTGCAGTCGCTCGTGCGCGACTACGAGCCGACGTGGTTCGGCGTCGCCGGGCCGATCCTGAATCGCATCGCGCCGGAACTGCTGCGCGGCACCGCTGCCGACAAGGCTCGCCGCAACTTCATCGCGCCGAAGAACGCATCGAACCTGAATCGCCTGACCGGCTCGCCGACGCACCACATCTTCGGCATGACCGAGGGCGTGATCATGTTCACGCGCCCAGAAGACCCGGCGGACATCCGCGACCAATCGATCGGCTATCCGGTATCGGATGCCGACGAAGTGTGCATCGTGCACCCCGGAACCGAAGACCCGGTGGAGGATGGCGAGGTAGGCGAGGCGCTGTTCCGCGGGCCTTACACCATCCGTGGCTACTACAAGTCCGTGAAGGAAGATGTCACGCGCTTTACTGCCGATGGGTTCTACCGGTCTGGCGACCTGATGTCCGCGCAGGTGGTGGACGGCAAGCGCTACTACTTTTTCCGCGGCCGCATCAAAGATGTGGTGGATCGCGGAGGCGAAAAGATCAATGCCGAAGAGCTCGAGAACGTCATCAACCAGCACCCCGCGATCCTGGCGTCAGCGGTCGTTGGCATGCCGGACAAGATCTATGGCGAGCGTGTCTGCGCCTTTGTCCTGCTCAAGCCGACGGCAGCAGGCGCGGGGTTCACCCTTTCCGAACTCACCCAATACCTGCAGGAAGCCGGTCTGGCCAAGTTCAAGTGGCCCGAGCGGCTGGAAGTGATTCCCGAGTTTCCGCTGACCGCATCCGGCAAGCTCAGCAAGGTTTTGCTGCGTGACCGCATCGTCCAGACGCTGCGCACCGAAGCAGAAAAGACCAACGTTCACCAAGCAAAGTGAAGAAGGAAGAGACATGAACCAATCCACGCAAGGCGCCCAGGGCAACACGCCCATCGTCGAACTGCATGGCGTCCATCACACGGCCCGGCCCACCTGGAAGCTTGCGGAAACGGTGCACTTCTACCGCGACCTGCTGGGCCTGCCGCTCGTGCATGCCATCTCGGCGAAAGGTTGGGGGCCCGACAATCATGCGGACTTCCTGCACTTCTTTTTCGATAGCGGCAACGGCAGCACCATCGCGTTCTTCTACTACATCGGCACCGAACGGCCTGACTGGCTGACGGTGCGCGAGCACTACCAGGACCGTGCGACGCATACCGCATGGCGGGTGCGTGATGAAGCCGAGCTGCTGCAGTGGCGCCAGCGTGTGGAGGCCGTGGGCATTCCGCTGCGCTACCAGATCCGCCATGAGGTGATCGAGTCGATCTATTTCAACGACCCGAACGGTTACCCGATCGAAATCACCTGGCAGGTGCGCCCGTTCAGCGAAGCGGACAAGCAGGACGCCGCGTTCACGATCGATTCGGCGATCGAACTCGAACGCGCCCGCGACGAGGGCGCGGCGTTTGCCTCGATCGAGCCGGTATGGCAGCGCAAGGCAGAGCGGATCGAGCGGGCGATTCCAGGCGAAGAGAAGGCGTCGGTCTACGTGCTCGACGTGCCCGAGTTTGCGCCGCTGATCGACGTGGCGCGCAAGACCGATGGCTACCAGACCACGGCGCTGGGCAACGGCTATGTGCGTATCGACGGCAATCCCACGCTGCAGTTCCGGCGCAAGGAGCTCGGATTCAAGCCAGCGGTGTGGTACGGCGCGCTGACCGGCGGGCTGGCCGGCAACATCCGTCAGTTCGACATGGACGCGCTCGTGGTGGCGCCGGGAGCCGCGCAATGAAGGTGGCGATCATCGGTGGCGGGCCGTCCGGCCTGTTCCTGTCCATCCTGCTGAAGGAGCGGATGGAACACGTCGACATCGACGTGTTCGAGCAGAACCCCGAGGACGCCACGTTTGGCTTTGGCGTGGTGCTGGCCGATACCGGCCTGTCCAACCTCCGGTCGGCCTCGCCCGTTGTGGTAGACCGCCTGGCGAAGGTCATGCGGTTCAACGACCAGCATTCGATCGTCAGCCACGAGCACCCCATCGTCATGAAGAAGCCGGGTGCTGGCGGCGGTGCCATTCCTCGCATCAGCCTGCTGTCCGTCCTGCAGGAGCGTGCCAAGGAGCTCGGTGTACGCGTGGCATACAACCAGCGCATCGCCGATTTTGGTGCGCTCGACGCCGACATTGTCGTTGGCGCGGATGGCATCGGCTCCCAATTGCGGACGGCTAATGAAACTGCTTTTGGCACCACGCGCCGCACCCTGACAAATCACTTCGCCTGGTTCGGCGTGGCGAAGCCCTTTGCGAGCCCGGCCCTGGTGTTTCGCAAGTACGAGGGCGGCTACTTCGTGGCCCACTATTACCCGTACTCCGATGCGATGAGCACATTCGTGGCCGAATGCGATCACCAGACCTGGGTGGACTTCGGCATGGAAGAGATGAGCGCCGAAGCGCGGCAAGCGTTGTTCGAGAAAGTTTTTGCCCCGGAACTGGCTGGCCATGGTCTGGTTTCGAACAACTCGATCTGGCGCCAGTTCCCGGTGATCCTCAATGCCAACTGGCACGTCGGCAAGCAGGTGCTGATTGGCGATGCATTGACCAGCGCGCACTTCTCGATCGGATCGGGGACCCGGATCGCCATGGAGGATGCCATGGCCCTGGCCGATGCCATCGTGGCCCACCCGGATGACGTGCCGGCTGCGCTGGCGCAGTATGAAGCCGTGCGCAAGCCGGAGAAAGCGAAGTTGATTAGCGCGTCCGAGGCTTCGTACAACTGGTATGAGCGCATCCGTGAGTGGATGGATTTGCCCACCCCGCATGAGTTCGTGTTTCGCTTCATGACGCGCACCGGCCGGGTTGACGTGGAGCGTCTGCGGGCGCAGTTCCCGGCGTTGATGGCCGAGCTGGCTGCTGGTGGGGTGGCGGCGGTGGCAGTGGCGGCAGAAGGCCAACCATGATTCGCGCCACGGAGTATGTACTGAGCGATAGTCCCTTCGTCGTGCGGCGGACCGTGCGATGGGGCGATTGCGATCCGGCCGGCGTTGTCTACACGGGCCGGTTCACCGACTACCTGCTTGGCGCCGTTGGCCTCTACACCGCGCACATGGCGGGCGGCGACGGCCGGCTCGGAGAATCCCACGGCGTTGGTACGCCATGCAAAGCCATGCGTTTCGAATTCATCGGCACGCTCTGGCCAGATGACGTGATCGACATCACATGCACCGTGGAAGCCATTCGCACACGGTCGTTCGATATCCGCTGCGTGGCGCGCCGCCCCGATGGTGCGCCGGTCTTCGACGCCATGTTCTCGCCGATCTGCGTGCGCCTGGACAAGCGCGAAGGCACCCCGATCCCTGAATCGCTGCGCACGGTGCTGAACCGCTTCGTGTCACCGACCCTCTGAACCTGTTCCTGGAAACTCCAATGTCGAAGTATCGTATCGGGCAGATCGTGCCCAGCTCAAACATCACGATGGAGCGAGAAGTGCCTGCCATCTTCAATGCCCGCATGCAGGTACTCCGCGAGCAGTTCAGTTTCCACGCCAGCCGTGTGCGGATGCATCGCGTTGTTGCGGAGGAACTGGAAAGGATGAACCGCGACATGGGCCGCTGCGCCGTGGAACTCGCTGACGCGCGGGTGGACGTCATGAGCACGGCCTGCCTGGTGGCCACCATGTGCATGGGCAAGGGCTTCCACCGGCAGGTCATTGACGACCTGGCGGCAGCGATCGGCGATGCGCCGTATCGCCCGCAGATCATGACGTCGGCCGGAGCGCTGGTGGAGGAGCTCAAAGACTTCGGGGCGCGCCGCATTTCGCTGATGGCCCCGTATAGCGATGCGCTGACGAAGACCGTGGTCGAGTACATCGAGCACGAAGGCATCGAGGTTAAGGACGTCATCAACTTCTCGATCCTCGACAACCTGGAGGTTGGTGAGCGGGATCCGCTGCAATTGCTGGAGGACGTCAAGCGGTTGGACACCAAAGGGGTGGACACCGTGGTCCTGTCCGCCTGCGTACAGATGCCTTCGCTGGCGGCGCTGGAACCCGCCCAGCAAGCCCTTGGCATTCCGGTGACGTCGACCGCGGCCTGTACCGTGCGGCAGATGCTGCGCCGGCTCGGGCTGGAAGCCAAGGCGCCGGGCGCAGGCGCGTATCTCGGCAGCCAGACCGGCCTGCGCTGAGCCTCTGCTCACCCTGAAAGGCAACCGCCCACCGAAGGCGGTGCCACGATTACGGAGACCTGATATGCAAGACGCGCCCCAAGCATCGCCCCGTGTCGGCGGCTGGATTTACGTGAGCGTGATTCTCGGCGCCGCCCTCGGCATGCTGGCCGGATACGCCCCCTTGTTCAACGCCACGGCCGGCGTTTTCGTCAGGCCGCTGGCCGCCGAGTTCGGGTGGGGTCGTTCTCAGGCTTCACTGTCGTATGCGGCCTCGATGTTCGGGCTGGCCATTGTCAGCCCCATCGTTGGGGCGATGATGGACCGGTTCGGCATCCGCCGGGTCATCGTGTGTTCGGCGATTGTATTTGGCCTGGCCACTGCTGCCATGTCTCTGCAAGACGGCAGCATGCTGATGTGGGTAGTGCTGTCGGTCGTTGTGGGCGTGTCTGGCGCGGCGACGTCGGTCCTGGGCTATCTGGCCGTGCTGCCGCAGTGGTTTGATCGTCGTCTCGGCCTGGCCCTGGGCATTGCGATGTGCGGTCTTGGGGCGGGGACCGTCATCCTGCCGATTACGGCGCAGATCCTGGTCACGACATTTGGCTGGCGCGTGGCCTACGTCGGACTGGGTGTCGGCTCGATCCTGCTGTCGCTGGCGGCATGCGGCCTGTTGCGCGAGCGTTACTCCGGTGCACGCCGCGCCGCGCATGCGCGGGATGGCGTGGCGCTGCGGGTGGCATTGCGTAGCTATCGGCTCTGGGCGATCTGGCTGGTGTTCGTACTGAGCTCTGCAGCCACCTTGTCGCTGGGCCCACATCTCCCGTCGCTGTTCGCGGATCGCGGTTTCGATGCAGCCATGGCGGCACGAAGCGCATCGATGGTCGGTGTCGGACTTCTGGTTGGTCGACTGCTTACCGGGTTGCTGATCGACAAGATCCATGCGCCGCTCGTGGCAAGCGTCTTTTTCGTTGGCGGCGCCGTCGGCGTGTTCCTGTTGCGGAGCACTCATGACTACACGACGTTGCTGGTGGCAACCACCCTCATCGGCCTGACCATTGGCGCGGAAGGCGATCTGATCTCGTATCTGGTGCGGTCTTACTTCGGTCTCGCGTCGTTTGGTTCGCTATTCGGCATTGCCTTCTCTGGCTACGGCCTGGGCGCGGTAATCGGGCCGATCGGGCTGGGTGCCTGGTTCGACCGACATGGCAGCTACGACGTGCCGCTGCTGGTACTGCCCTGCATGCTGCTGGCGGCGTCCGCGCTCGTCTTGTCGCTCGGACGCTACAGGGCGGGCGCGGAAGGGCACGGCGTAGCGGCCGCAGCGTCCGCCTAGGGATACCCGGAGATGGCATGTGGCGCGATCGGCGATAGAATTGGCACACCACCAATTTCCGTCGGTCCGATCTTCACGCTCATGCCTGCCGCCCGCAAGTCGCCCGCTGCAAAGGTTGCCGCCCAGCCCACGCCCAATCCGGCGCCACGCCGCCGTGGCCGGCCACCCAAAACCGAATCGCCGATTGGCGCCGAGCCGATGCTCAGCCGCACAACGATCCTGCAGCATGCGATCAAGTTGACGAAGACGGTGCCACTGGACCAGATCTCGATGGTCCAGCTTGCCAAGGACTTTGGCGTGGCCCCAGGGCTGATCCACTATTACCTGGGCGGCCGCGACCAACTGGTTTCCGGTGTGCTGAACGACTACTACCGCCAGCGTACCCAGCGCATTCCGGCATTGACCGGCGATTGGCGCGCCGACGTCGAACGTATCGCACGGCTCAGTTTCCAGGTGGCGGTGGAAAATCCCGGCGTCAGCAACTATGTGGCATCGCATAATCGCTACCGCCTGTTCCAGGATGTGCAGCCGGGCGAAACCGACTATGGTCTGGAGTTCTTCAACCGCATGACGTCGGCCATCATGCAGGGCGGGTTTTCCGCCGAACAGGTTGCGTTGGGGTACCACTTGCTGGCGCAGTACCTCGTCGCGGCAAGCATGGCGGAAGCCTCGCGCCAACTGCCTGCTTACCACCAGGCCTTTATCCAGAACAAGCTCGATTCGGTATCGGCCGAGCAGTATCCCGGCGCACGCTTTGTCAGCAAGCCGTTCTCGCACCTGTCTTCGGATACCGCCTTCGAGGAAGGCCTGCGCTTTACGCTCGACGGCATCGAAGCCTGGCAGCGCGACGCCAAACCTGCGAAGAAAAAGAGCGCACGTTCCGCGTAACGGGAAGGGCGAGCACATCGCCTTCTCAATACGGCTTCGCTAGTGGTATGTACTTATTTGAGATGCAGTCAATAAAACTACAATCCTGATTTGACTGTATATCAAATAAGTGCCGCAACGCTGGTGTTGCCGGCACGCCAGACGTGGAGACAACATGAAACGCCCCTTCCTTGCACTGACGCTGCTCGCCATGGCCCTCCCGGCCGCTGCCAGTGCGTATCCCGACAGGATGGTTCGGATTCTCGTGCCATCGATTGCGGGCAGTGCGCCGGACATCATCGCCAGGCAGGTTGCCGAACGCCTGACCAATTCGTGGAAGCAGCAGGTCATCGTGGAGAACAAGCCCGGTGGCAACGGTATCGTCGCGATGAGCGCGCTCAAGCAGGCGCCGGCCGATGGCTACACGCTTGTGCTGTTCCACGCGGCGGCGGCAGTCACCACGCCCGTGATGTACAAGGAAGCGAAATTCGATATCCAGCGCGACACCGAGGTGGCCGCGACGCTGGCATATACGCCGATGATGTTTGTGGCCGGCCCTGCAACGCCCTACAAGAATCTTGGCGATGTGATCAAGGACGCCAGGGCACGCCCGGACGATGTCGTGATCGGTAGCCCGACCCGTGGCTCCGTCCCTCATCTGACGGCGGAAATGATGGGGCAACTGCAAAAGACCAGGTTGCGTCAGGTGAGTTTCAGCGGCACGACCCAGGCAATCCAGGCGGTAATCAAGGGCGATATTCCCATCTATGTCGATGGCATTGCGCCACTGGTACCGCTGGTGCGTGGCGGTCGCCTGAAGGCGCTTGCCGTGACGTCGGATGCGAACCTGCCTGGCCTGGAAGGCATTCCGCTCGCCAAGGACGTGGCCCCGGGTCTTGTCGCCAAGGGGTGGTTCACGATCTTCGCGCCCAAAGGTACGCCAGTGCCGGTATTGGATCGCGTCAACGCGGCCGTCAACCAGTCATTGACGCAACAGCCATTCGTCGACCGTCTCAAGGATCTCGGCACCTATCCCATGCCGATGTCGCGACCGGAAGGCGCAAAGTTCATCGAGGCCGAGAAGCTCCGCTGGGAGAAGGTGATTTCGGACGCCGGCGTGAAGCCGGAATGATGCCGACTCAGTCCTCACCTTCCTTCGGAGAACTCATGCGTGACATTCTTTCCTTGGCGGCGGCTGGTCATATCAATGGCCTGCGCCGGCTGCTTTGTGCCGGGGCATACGCGGCGCTCGCCGTTCTGGCTTCGACGTCTCATGCTGAGCAGGTCGGACAGTCCCACGGTCCCTCGGCGGCGCAGTCCGTCCCCAGCCTCGTGCTGTTGGGAACGGCCGGTGGTCGGACCTCATGGCGAGGTTCTCAGTCTGCGGGGATCGCCTCTGCGGTGGTAGTCAATGGTCAGGTCTACCTGGTCGATTTCGGCGCGGGCTGGCTGCGGCGCTACTTCCAGGCGGGCTTGGGGGCGCCGCCGCCGGGTCGAGGACTTGAAACACTCCGCGCGGCGTTCATCACCCACATGCACGCGGACCATATCGTCGACTATCCGTCGCTAGTCCTGTTTGGCGCGTCGGACGGCCTGGCAGAACGGCGTCAAAAACTCAAGGTGATCGGGCCTGGCTCGCGCGGGAAATTGCCGCCTGCGAGCGGCGGCAACGACGGCGTGGCGGACGTCGTCGCGCCCGAGCAGCCGATGCCTGGCACGGTTGCCATGACCGAAGCGCTGTACCGTGCATTCGCAGCGGACATCAATGACAACATCCTGGATAGCCGTAAGCCTAACCCCCATAGCCGCGTGGATGTCGTGGATATCACGCTGCCTGCTGGGCTTGATGTGGATCCGAACCGCGATCCGGCGCCGACGATGGCACCGTTCGAAATCTACCGGGACGAGAACGTCACGGTAAGGGCAACGCTGGTCAACCATGCCCCCGTCTATCCTGCATTCGCATATCGGTTCGACACCGCGAATGGATCCGTTGTCTTCTCTGGCGATACCAGCCCCAACCAGAATCTGATTCGGTTGGCTCAAGGTGCTGACGTGCTGGTGCACGAGGTGATCGACACTGCGTGGGTGGATTCCCTGTACCCGAAGCCGCGGAGCCCGGCGCAGGAGGCCAAGGCGCACCATCTTGTGCATGCGCATACCGCTGCATCGGACGTCGGTGGCGTCGCTGAAGCGGCTCACGTCAAGACGCTCGTCCTGTCGCATCTGGCCCCTGCCGACGTTGACCCAGGTCGATGGTCGGCAGCCAGCCGAGGCTTTTCGGGGAAGGTGATCGTGGGTCGCGATCTCCAGTGGATTCCTCTTGTAGCCCCCGCACCCGAGCCGAAATAGCGCGCGGGTACGACGCCCTAACTTTCCAGATTTCTTCCTGTGGCATAGGCACGCCTGAGGCGTGCGGCCCACGCTCGTCCCGACGACGAGGCTGACGATTCCCGCAAGCCAGATGTATCACGATAACAAAGGAGACAGTGGTGAAATTGAATCGTTTCGCAGCAGCTGCCCTGGCCGCGTGCTCGGGTTCCGCATTGGCACAGTCAAGCGTCACGCTGTACGGGGTGATCGACGCAAGCGTGGAGTACGTGAACCACGTGGGCGCGGTGCCCACAGTGGCCAATGGCTTCAATCCGGGGCCTGGACATGATGTCGTTCGCATGAACTCGGGTGGACTATCCGGTTCCCGTTGGGGTATCCGCGGCGTTGAGGACCTTGGTGCGGGGACGCAAGCGGTGTTTGTCCTTGAGAATGGATTCAACGGCGATACCGGCACGATGCAACAGTCGAGCCGGCTTTTCGGTCGGCAGGCTTTTGTGGGCATCAAGAACGCAACCTATGGCCAGATCAGCCTTGGGCGTCAGTACACCTCGTTGTTCGACAGCATTGTCAATTTCGTGCCGGCATACTTTGCCACGCAGTACGAGCCGATCACGCTGTTCACTGGTGCGAACTTCCGTGAAGACAATACGATCAAGTACACGTTGAACGCAGGCCAGTTCACGGGGGTCGCGCATTACTCCTTCGGTACCGGTGTGGCCCTCCCGCAAACCGTGCAGACTGGCCTGGCAATCGGCGGCAATGGTGAAGTGCCGGGCCAAGCGCGAAGAGACAGCGCCTATGGCGCCTCTCTGTCTTATACCGGTGGGGCTCTTTGGGCTGCGATCGGATACGATCAATTCAATCCCTCCATCGGCACGACGACGAGCGCGAGCAGTGGCAGTTTCAAGAAGGCCACGGCCGCGCTTAGCTATAGCCTGCCTTGGGGACGCGTCATGGGCGGCTATCGTTGGGGACAAAACAAGACGCCGTCCGGAGCAACGATTGGACGCGATGACTTCTTCTGGGTCGGCGGCGTCTATCAGGTGACACCTGCTTTCAGTCTCACGCTCGAGTACGACTACGACAAGGTCCGCACTGTATTCGGAAACACCAACGTCGCCAATCCCTGGCAGGTGAACCTGATTGCCGACTACAACCTTTCGAAGCGAACTGACGTGTATCTGTCCGCGGCCTATGCCAAGAATGCAGGGTTGATGTTCGACTCGGCGTTGATTGCCTATGCGAATAGCCTCGCGCTGGGCAACAGCTACGTACTCGGCAACGGCAACTCGTCAATGATGGGTGTATCGATTGGCGTCCGTCACAAATTCTGAGGCGTCTGCACATTTGCCGTCCGGTCCCCGCTGCCGTTTGTGAGTAGGCGCGGCCGGACGGATTTAGCGAAATCCGAACGGCTGAAGTCGCTTAGAAAGCTGCCATTGGAAGGGTATTGCCATTGCCCGTTCATGGCCGATCGCAGCCCTTGACCTGGAGCGACGGTGCGAGGACGGTACCTCAGCGAACTTCAGATCGATTCGTGCGCATTTGGTAGTTTGCGCGATCTTCCAGAAAATCGACCAGCATCTTTCCGACCGGTGACAGCGTACCGAAGTCGCGTGAGCAGATGGCAAACCGGCGGCGGGCCCAATCGTCGCGCAAGGGGATGGCATGAATGCCCAGTGCCTGTGCAACGGGTTCCGCAATCTCCAGCGGTATGATGGCCAGTCCCAGGTCTGCGCGCACGCAACGCAGCGCTGCATCGAACGTGGATACCACTGCCCGGTAGTCGATACGTCTGCCGAGAATCGCTGCATGTCGGTTTAGCATGGTCTGGACGGCCGTCTGCGCCGGCATGCCGATATGCCGATGATCCAGGGTCTGCGCGAACGCGCAATTGTCGGCCCGTGCGAGCGGATGGGAACCATGCACGATCGCTGCCAGATGATCTGTTCGATAGGGGCGAGTCTGAAACCCTTCCAGGTCGGCGGCATCCCAGCAAATCGCCAGCGGCGCCGAGCCTTCTCGCAACGACCGCACGACGTCGATGCTAAGGCTCTCCTCGATCGTGATGCCCACATCCTGATGACCCGGGATCTGCAGGAAGGCGGCAATGTCGTCAGGCAGTGATTCCGCCATCGATGAAACGGTTGCCAGCAGGCGCACCTGACCGCGAATGCCTGAGCCAAAGTCGGCCATGTCGCGTGCCACGCGATCGGCCGCGGCGAGCATGGCTCGTGCGTGAGTCAGCACAATTTCGCCGGCGGCGGTCGGCACCACGCCGCGCCGACGGCGGTCCAGCAGACTTGTGCCGACCGTCTCCTCAAGTTGCGCCAGTCGCTTGCTGATCGCGGATGCCACGATATGTTGCTGTTCGCCGGCGCGCGCGATGTTCTGGGTTTCGCAGACGGCGACGAACAGCCGGAGGGTGGTCAGGTCGAGATCTCTCATGCCCGGATTGTAGGCGCTGACATTCCGACATGGAACGATTGTCATCTCAAAATAGCGCTTCTGGTTGTTTTTGGAACGGCATAGAGTGATGGCTATCGCGTGTCTCTTTCCGGCGCCTCGCCGCAAGCCATGACCCCTGCATCGCAACACCCACAACTGGCCGTCTGGCCGCCGCACGCCGTAGTCCGGGAAGTCGGATTGCGTGATGGGCTGCAGAGTATTCAGACCATCGTCCCCACCGAACACAAGATGAACTGGATTCGTGCCGCCCACGCGGCAGGTCAGCAAGAGATCGAGGTGGGCTCGTTCGTTCCCGCGCGGCTGTTGCCTCAACTGGCCGATACCGCCGAGCTGGTGGCCTTTGCTCGCACGCTGCCCGGACTGTTTGTCTCGGTGCTGGTGCCTAACCTGCGCGGTGCACACGATGCCATCGCCAGCGGCGCCGACCTGATGATCGTGCCGTTGTCCGCCAGCCACGCTCATAGCCTGGCGAATCTGCGCAAGGCCCCCGACGACGTGGTGGCCGAGGTGGCGCGCATCCGTGCGGCACGCGACGCGGCAGGGTCCAGGACGCTGATCGAGGGCGGCGTTGGCACGGCCTTTGGCTGCACGCTGCAAGGCCGCGTTGAGCCGGATGAGGTGCTGCGGCTGATGCAGGCGCTGCTCGACGCCGGCGCCGATCGTGTCAGCCTGGCCGACACGGTTGGCTATGCCGATCCGCGCATGGTGCGCGAGCTGTTCGCGCGGGCCCGGGCTATTGCCGGCGACCGCTTCTGGTGCGGCCACTTCCACGACACGCGCGGCCTCGGGTTGGCCAACGTGCTGGCGGCGCTGGAGTCTGGCGTCACGCGCTTCGATGCCTGCCTGGCCGGCATTGGCGGCTGCCCGCACGCACCTGGCGCCAGCGGCAACGTCACGACCGAAGACCTCGCCTTCATGCTGGAAAGCATGGGTATCGGCACAGGCATCGACATCGAAGCATTGCTGGCGCTGCGCCAGCAGGTGCAGGGCTGGCTGGCTGGCGAAACCCTGCATGGCACGCTGTGGCGCGCCGGATTGCCGGGAACATTCGGCGCCAATGCCCGCTACGCGGCGGCCTGATCGACAACAAGAGTCAAACCATGCAACAAAAGCACACATCGCTGCCGCTTGCCGGCATCCGCGTCGTCGAGTTCACCCATATGGTGATGGGGCCCACCTGCGGCATGATCCTGGCCGATCTTGGGGCCGAGGTCATCAAGGTGGAGCCGCCCGGCGGCGACAAGACCCGCAATCTTCCCGGCCTCGGCATTGGTTTCTTCCGTGCCTTCAATCGCAACAAGAAGAGCGTGGTGCTGGACATCACCACCGAGCAAGGGCGCGTGGCGGCGGCCGAGCTGGCCGGCCAGAGCGACGTGCTGCTTGAGAACTTCCGGCCAGGTCTGATGGACAAGCTCGGCCTCGACTACGCGACGCTGTCCAAACGGTACCCGCACCTGATCTACGTCTCGCACAAGGGCTTCCTGCCCGGCCCGTACGAAAAGCGCCTGGCGTTGGACGAAGTGGTGCAGATGATGGGCGGGTTGTCGTATATGACTGGACCGAAGGGCCGCCCGCTGCGCGCTGGCACGTCGGTCAACGACATCATGGGCGGCATGTTCGGCGCGATTGGCGTGCTGGCAGCGCTGCGCGAACGCGACCAGACGGGCCGCGGACAGGAAATCCAGAGCGCGCTGTTCGAGAACTGCGTGTTCCTGGCCTCGCAGCATATGCAGCAATACGCGATGACCGGCGAGGCGCCGCCGCCCATGCCGTCGCGGGTGTCGGCCTGGAGCGTCTACGACGTGTTCACGCTTGCCGACGGCGAGCAGCTCTTCATCGGCGCGGTCAGCGACAAGCAGTTCGTCACACTCTGCCACGTGCTAGGGCATCCAGAAATGCTCGACCGGCCCGAATACCGCGACAACGCGGCGCGTGTGGCAGTGCGGCCCCAGTTGCTGGAAGAACTGGGCACCATCCTTCAGCATCGTTGCCCTGAAGCATTGATGCCGCAACTCGAGGCTGCCGGCATTCCCTATGCACCGATCGTTCGCCCGGATCAGTTGCTCGACGATCCGCACCTCAAGGAAAGCGGCGGCCTGGTGCCGATGCAGGTGGAAGACGGATCGATCGCCCCTACGGTACTGCTACCGCTGCTGATGGGCGGGCGGCGTCCCGGCGTCCGTCATCCGTTGCCGAAGCCCGGCGAGCACAACGAAGAGGTGTTTGGACGCATGACAAGGCCCGGCTGACTGCTTCCGGCCGCGGTCCGTTTTACCGTAGTTCCTATAAAAAGCATGACGGAGACAACCATGATTTCACTCCCCCACTGGAGGTCCGTGGCTGCTGCCATCGGCTTCCTGCTCTGCACTGCGCTACCCGCGCTGGCCCAAGGCGGCAAGCCGGTACGGTTGATCCTGCCAATCAGCGCGGGCTCCGGCGTCGATGCTATCGCCCGTACCGCTGGCCCGGCGCTGGGCAAGGCCATGGGCCAGCCCGTGGTGATCGAGAACCTGCCCGGCGCAGGGGGCATCACCGGCGCCGCAGCCGTGGTCAAGGCATCGCCTGATGGCACCACGCTGGGGCTGGTCTCGAACAATCACGTGATCAATCCGAGTGTGTTCAAGTCCATGCCATTTGACCCGATCAAGGACGTGACGCCGATCAGCGTGCTTGGCGCCACGCAGCTTGTTCTCGTCGTCAATCCGAAAGTGCCGGCAAAGAACGTCAAGGAACTGGTGGCGCTGCTCAAAGCCAAGCCCGATGCCTACAACTACGCGTCGTCCGGCAACGGCACGATTATCCATCTGGCCGGGGAGATGTTTCTAAGCGAAGCCGGCGTCAAGGCCAATCATATTCCTTACAAGGGCACCGGCCCGATGGTGACCGACCTGCTGGGCGGACAGGTGGACATGGGCGTGGTAGCGCTCAATGCTGCATTGCCATATCTGAAGGCGGGCACCTTGCGCGCCATCGGCCTGTGTGGCGATGCGCGGTCACCCGTGGCACCCGACGTACCCACCATCGCCGAACAGGGCCTGCCTGGCTACCACGTCGAGGGCTGGTTTGCCGTGATCGGACCGGCCAATATGAAATCGGCCGACGTGAAGCGCATACACGACGCCTTTGCGACGGCGTTCTCCAGCCCAGAGGTGATGGAAGCCCTGAAGAAGCAGGCCACCGTCATCAGGCCCGGTTCGCCCGAGGCCGCCGCACAGTTCTTCCGCTCCGAAGCCGATCGTTACGCAGGCCTGGTGAAAAAGGCCAATGTGAAGGTTGAATGATCCAGTCAATCCATCCCACCGAAAACATGCCCGTCTATCAGCTTGCCGAACACACGCCATCCCTTGCCGAAAGCGCCTTCGTGGCCGCCGAAGCTACCGTCATCGGCCGCGCCGAATTGGCCGATGACGTAAGCATATGGCCGGGCGCCGTCATCCGTGCCGACAATGAGCCGATCCGGATTGGCGCGGGCAGCAATGTCCAGGAGGGCGCCGTGCTGCACACCGATCCTGGCTGTCCGCTGCGGATCGGCGCCCGGGTTAGCGTGGGCCATCAGGCCATGCTGCATGGCTGCACGGTAGGCGATGGCGCGCTGATCGGCATTCAGGCAATTGTGCTCAACAACGCGAACATCGGCGCGGAATCTCTAGTGGCGGCGGGCGCGCTGGTGACGGAAGGCAAGACGTTTCCGCCGCGCTCGCTGATCCTGGGTGCACCAGCCAAGGCGGTCAGGGAACTGACGCAGGACGAGGTCAATAACCTGCGCGCCAACGCCGACGACTATGCCCGACGCGCGGCGCTCTACCGGACCACATTGAAGCGCATCGCCTGGTGAAAGGGCTGGGTGTGAGCAGGATTTGACCCGCGATGCCAACAATAAGGCCAGCCGGTACCCGGGCTGGCCTGTTTCACCGACATCGGGCAAGTTGCCTACATCAGCGATTCCACCGCGCACGCCATGCCGTCGCGGCCGGGGTCGGCGCCGCCTTCCAGGCCATTCTCGGTGATGCGTACCGCGTGCACCCACGCAATCGTGTAGTTGTACGGATTGCGGATCACCTCGTAGCCGGCCTGCTCGAGCTGCCGTTGCACCGCGCGCGGAATGCGGTTGCTGATGTCGATGGCGTTGCTCGTGGACGAGAAGCGCGGCGCCGAGACAGCTTCCTGCATCGTCATGCCACGGTCCACCACATTGAGGATGGCCTGAAGCACGCCCATGGCAATCTGCGTGCCGCCTGGCGCGCCCAGCACCATTTCGGGCTTGCCGTCCTTGAACACGATGGTCGGGCACGACGACGTGAAGCGTCGCTTGCCCGGCGCGATGCTGCCCGCGCGGCCGGGGCGCGGGTCGAACACGCCCATGCAGCCGTTGTACAGAAAGCCCATGCCCTGCGTGATGGCACCCGACGGCATGGCCAGCGAGTGCGTCAGCGAGACGCAGTTGCCTTCGCCATCGACGACCGACAGGTGCGTGGTGTCACGCGGCACCACGTGGCCCGGGTTCACCCGCGTGACCTCCACCCGTTCGCCGGCGCGCACGGCCGCCGCGGTCTGCACGGCTCGTGCGGCCGACAGCAGGTGATCGAGCGGGATGTCGACGAACGCCGGGTCGCCGATGAAGCGGTCCTTGTCCACCGTGGCCTGCTTCATCACCTCGCACAGGGTACGGATGTACTCGGGCGAGTTATGGCGCATCGACGGCAGGTCGAACTGTTCCAGCGCATGCAGCATCTCCAGCAGCATCGCGCCGCCGCCGGGCGGCTGGTTCGTGGCGATGACGCGGTCGCGGTAGTGGCCGAACAGCGGCTTCTGCCGCACCACCTGGTAGTTGGCCAGGTCTTCGTGCGTGATCAGGCCGCCGTTGGCGCGCATGTCGGCAACGATGGCGTCGGCAATCGTTCCCGTGTAGAAGGCGTCGGCGCCGGCACGTGCAATTTCTTCCAGCACGTTGGCCATGTCGGGGTTGACGATGGCGCTGCCGATCGTCTTCGGGCTGCCGTCCGGCTTGCAGTAGAGGGCCCGGCCCGACGCGCTGAACGCCAGCCGCTCGCGATTGCTGGCCCGGCCCAGCGTGGCGTCGTCGTTCCAGAACGCGTACATGCCAGGCCGAACGAAGTAGCCGTTGCGCGCCCAGTCGATGGCCGGCTCCACCACCTCGGCCCAGGGCAGCTTGCCGTGCGCCTCGTGCATGGCTTGCAGGCCCTTCAGCGTGCCCGGCGTGGCGATGGACTGGTAGCCGATGTCGTTGAGCCGGTCTTTGATGAAGAAGCCGAAGCCGTCGCGCGCCTCGCCCTCGAGCAGGTCGGCCCACATGTCCGGCCGCGCGCCGGCCGGGGCGGTGGCGTGAAAGTCGAAATACTCGTGCGTATCATGGGTGCCGGCGCCGGGCATGTACACGGCAGCCGTGCCGAACCCGGCAATGCCGCACATCAGCGGGTCCACCACGGTCTGCACCAGCGCGCAAGCCACGGCGGCATCCACGGCATTGCCGCCCGCTTTCAGGATCTCCGCGCCCGCCTCGGCCGCTTCCGGCTGGGCGCACGACACCATTCCCTTGCGGTTCATGATCAGTTGGCCTTGAAGTCGACGTCGGCGATGGCGCCTTGCAGCTTGGCGGTATCGCGTTCGGTCAGTTGCATCAGCAGGTTCGATGGGCCCGGCATCGGAATCACCTGCGTGGCGCGCATCTTCTCGAGCACGGCCTTGTCGGCCAGGAAGTGCTGCGAGGCCGCGTGCAGGCGCTTGATGACTTCGGGCGGCGTGCCGGCCTTGGCGGCAATGCCCATCCAGCCCAGGTCGTCAAAGCCGGTCAGGCCCAGTTCCGACGCGGTGGGCACGTTCGGCAGTTCCGGCACGCGCTTGGGCGAGAACAGCACCAGCGGCGTGAGCTTGCCTGCGCGGATCTGCGGCGTGGCGCTAGCCACCGTGGGCGCCATCACCTGGGTTTGTCCGCCCACCGTGGCCACCACGCCGTCCGGCTCGCCCTTGTACGGAATGTGGGTCATCTCGATCTTCTGGTTCTTCTGGAACAGTTCCACGATCACGTGCGTGGAATTGCCCTTGCCCGACGAGGCGAAGTTGATCGCGCCCGGCTTCGCCTTTGCGGCGGCCACCAGGTCCGCCAGCTTGTTGAAGCCAGACTGCGGGTTGGCCACCAGCACGAACGGCGTGGTCGTCAGCACCGCCACCGGCGCGAAATCCGTTTCCGGCTTGTAAGCCAGCGGGGCGTAGGCGAACTTGTTCAGCACCATCTGCGACACGCCGGCGAGGAACAGCGTGCAGCCGTCGGCCGGCTGGCTCAGCACGGTCTTGGCCGCGATCACGCCGCCGGCGCCCGCGCGGTTCTCGACCACGATGGTCGTGCCCAGCTCCTTGCCGGCCGCCTCGGCCCACATGCGGGCGAGCGTGTCGGTGCCGCCGCCGGCCTGCTGGGAGACCACCAGGCGGATGGGTCGCGTGTTACCCGCCTCGCCACAGGCCCAGGCCGGTGCAACCGTCCCAAAAACGAGCGCAGCCGCCAGCATCCGCCCCATGATGGAGATTTTCCTCATGTCGTGTCCTTCTTTATCAGTGAATTCGTGGATTGCCCTGCGGCCGCAGTGGGCTCAATATTGACGCGCTCCGCCCAACAGTGCCAATGAAAACTTCTGAACCTTCTATGAGTAAATGCTCATGGCCATGCCGATCGAGACCCAAGACGCCCACGACGCCGTAGCGTGGGCGCGCCGGCTGCGCATGCGCCACCTGGAGTCGTTCCTGGTGCTGATCGACGCCGGCACGCTGACCCTGGCCGGCGAGAAGCTGCATATGACGCAGTCGGCCGTTTCGCACTGGCTCAGCGAGATGGAAGACCTGGTGGGCGCCCGGCTGGTGCTGCGCGGCAAGCAGATGAAGCTCACTCCCGCCGGCGAGGCCGTGCGCAAGCTGGCGCTACGGGTGCTGGGTGAGGTCAGCCGGACCAGCGACGAACTGGTGTCGCTGGCCAAGGGCGAGGTGTCGCGCCTGCACATCGGCAGCGTGACGGCGGGCATTGCCCACCTGATTCCGCGCGCCATCCTGGCATTCCAGGCCAGTGAGCCGGCCGTGACCTTCCAGGTGTCCGAAGGGGTATTCAACACGTTGCTGACGCGGCTGGAAGAGCGCGAATTCGACCTGATCGTCGGGTCGATCGATGCCCGCGCCTATGGTCCGAACCTGGAGCACGAGGTGTTGTTCGCCGACAGCATTGCCATCGTCGTTGGCCTGCATCACCCGCTGGCGAACGCCACGCGCATCAGCTGGACCGACCTCTACCAGTACCCGTGGGCCATGCCGCCGCGCGATACGCTGATGCGGGTGCGACTGGAAAACACGCTGCTGGAACGGGGCGGCGCGGGCATCGTGCCGAGCCTGGAAACGGGTTCGATCATCGCCATCGAGTCGATCGTCCACGCCAGCCACTACCTGGGCGTGTGCTCGGGAGCGATGGCCGCCCATCTGGTGGAGCGCGGGCTCGTCAAGGTGCTGCCGCTGGCCGACATCGGCTCGTTTGGCCCAGTGGGCGTGGTGTGGCGGCGGGGCGGGCGGGATGAGACGCTGATCCGCTTCCTGTCGCTATTGCGGGCCGAAGCGGGTGCGGTGGCCGCGTCGCTGGCCTAGCGGCGACGCGTCTTGCAAGGCGCCAGGTGATTGGTGTTCAGCGGCCTCGCGTTCTAGGCACGTTCGCCTGCGATGCCTGCAGCTGGCCGTCTCGCTGACGCGCGGCCACGTTTCGCCGCAATCCAACTTGCCGCGCGCCGCATGGGTCAAACGCAGACGGCTTCTTACGGCACTACTGCTTCCGGTCTTGCAGTTCTATGATTGGTTCACGCTTTCGGATGCCAGCATCCACGGCGCCTCGGGCGCTATCGAGGCGCTGCATTCGGAAGTGCGATTGCCCATCCATGCAAGGAGACTGTCATGAGCACGCCCTACAAGCGCCTGGATAAAAACGATGCCGCTGTGCTGCTGGTAGATCACCAGGCCGGCCTGCTGTCGCTGGTTCGTGATATCGAACCGGACAAGTTCAAGAACAACGTACTGGCGCTGGCCGACCTGGCCAAGTACTTCAAGCTGCCGACCATCCTGACCACCAGTTTTGAGAATGGCCCAAACGGCCCGCTTGTGCCCGAACTCAGGGCCCAGTTTCCGGAGGCGCCGTTTATTCCACGCCCGGGCCAGATCAACGCTTGGGATAACGAGGATTTTGTGAAGGCCGTCAAAGCCACCGGCAAGAAGCAGCTCATCATTGCAGGCGTGGTGACGGAAGTCTGTGTTGCGTTCCCCGCCTTGTCGGCGCTGGCCGAAGGCTACGACGTCTTTGTCGTTGGCGATGCCTCCGGCACCTTCGACCCGCTTACCCGTGACGCGGCTTGGCACCGCATGGCCCACGCCGGCGCGCAAATGATGACGTGGTTCGGCGTGGCCTGCGAACTGCATCGCGACTGGCGTAACGACATCGAAGGGCTTGGCACGCTGTTCGCCAACCACCTTCCGGACTATCGCAACCTGATGACGAGTTTCAAGGTGCTCACCACGAACCAGAAGTAAATCAGCGGCGGTGCACGCGGCGGCCGAAGTCCCGCAACACCCCGCGTGCCCACGATCGGCGTCGAGGACGACCACGGGCAAATTGCGTTCGAGTTCGGACGACTTCGACCGGTATCCAGATGATGATGTTCACAGGCAGTGTCACTGCCGGTGTTGAAACCTGCGGCGGGCATTCGCTTGGAACGCCATGGATGAACGCATTGCCGCGGAGGCAAGTGCTATGTGCTGCCGGATCATGGACATGATCGGTGGGTGAGACGGAACCGTGATTCTCGGCGCATCTTGCGTCGGTGGCTTGTTGCAGCGTTTCAGAGACAAAGCAAGAGTCTGATTCAGCTGCACGACTTGCCGAATTGCCAATCGCTGGTCGACCCGCCTTGCTCGGGGCTTGCATCCACATCTTCCGGCACGCGTGCAACTGTTGCAGCATCGCTTCAACGTTCGGGCCATGCGGCCCGTCGGTGTTCCTCCCAGCTTGAGTGATTGACGCTATTGGCTCGGGCGCCGATAAGGGCGGCTTGAGCTGCATCTTCAGCAGAGTTTGAAACTCCGGGCCGATGGGCGTTGCGACGTTGTTGGCCCTTGGCAGGCTCGGGGCATAGGTCGGTCCACACAAAACCGGCGGCACGCCGATGCTAGTCATGAATTGCTCCTTGCGATCAGATCAGGGCGCACGGCCCAAATGGCCGGTCCAGTAGCCACGTTGGGAAATGCCGTGGTGGTCTGTCTAAGCCCTGCGTTGGGAACGCATCCACAGCAGTTGCAAAGTGGCCCCCAGCACGAAGATTCCCAACCACGCCGCCAGCGCACCACGCACTACCGGAGAAGCGGGGCCGGTGGCCAACGGATGTGCGACGGGCAGGCGAGTCAACGTTTCGTTGATGCCAGGGACGAGCAAGAGAAAGAAGCTGAATGAAAAGCCGAGCTGGGCCAGATACGTGCGCGCATTGCCAAGGAAGGACAGTCGGGGCACCAGTAGCGCCCCGCCAACTATCAGAAGCGCAAGGATTCCCAAGGCGTGGCCGGCATTGAAGCCGCCAGTGCTCGATAGGCCGAACGACGTGAGCACAGACAGCGCGATGCCGCCCAGGTAGATCCGACCGGACCGCCGGGCCGGGCCAATGGCACGATAGCGAACGAAGCTGTACAGGCCGGCCGCGAACGGCACCAGGCTGATGATGGTGTGGACAGCGCCAAGTGCGGAGAGAGGATGTGGCATCGGATGGACTCCCAGTAGTAACGATCAACTAGTTGGATGGTTGCGCGGCACAAAAAAAAGGGATCGCCTGGCATTGAAGCTGGCCGGGCGATCCGATCAGATACTGAGTCGACGAATGGCTGTGTGGGCGATGGTCCCGAAGCACTCGGGATCGTCAAGTGCACGCGACGTCATCATGGCGCCGTGCACGGTGGACATGAACGTTTGGGCTTCAACAAGCGCGCCGCCCTGCAGACGAAACTGCCCCTTGGTCTCGCCCTGCGTCAGAACCGATGCAATCCATGCCGCCAGGTCCTGGAAATAGCCTTGCACTTCAGCGCCGATTTCGGGCGGGATCATGGGAAACTCGGCCGCCAGCATCGCGCAAATACACATCGCCAGTGACTCATCGCGTATGCATCGCGCCCAGTAATCCACGTAAGCGGTCAATTGCGCCAACGGGTCGTCACCCACGTGCTGCTGCAACGCTGCCAGGCCTTCCATCGATTGCTGACGGTGAAGCCTGACGACCGTGAGCACCAGCTCGGCTTTACTGGGGAAGTGATGATGGATGCTGGCTTTGCCGATGCGAACCCGCTCGGACAGGTCTGCATAGCTGAAGCCGTTGTAGCCGCCCGCGGCGAGCAACTGCCGGGCATGCTCGGCGATTTCATTGGCGCGGGGGGAGAGGTCCTCGGTCATAACGTACGGAGTCGGATATTGCTGGCCATCCTACTAGTTGGTTGGTGACCTTGTCAAGGCAGCGGAGCGAGGTGACGGGAGGCGGCAGCGGTGCTGATCCTTTGACAATCCGCGCTGCCTCTTTCTGACGCTGCACGATGAGCTTTGCAGCACTACGGCGAAGTGCCTGAGCGGCAGACTGGCTCACTTCGCTACCGGAGGGACTCTTCGATACGTTCCTCGCCGCTCCATTGCTTCGAGCAGGCTATATGCACATGACATGTACAGCGGCAGTCGATTCGAACGCTATCGGCCGGATTAGCACGGAGGTGTCCGACGCTTCTTCTTTTCTCGACCTTCCCAAACGCTCGTATGGCAATGAGGGCATCTCATCACTATGCCTCGGGCATGGGACTTGCCACGCTGTTTCCACCGGCACGGAAGATATAAGGTCTGCCATCAACTTTGTTTGTGGGCTGCCGATAGAACTGGCGCTGCGCGTTTTTCCGATGCGTGGCGCAGTCCCGTTCCCTATTGAGCAAGAGAAAGCTTTGCAATGGTTGCATCGTCGTCAGAGCCCCTGGAAGACCAGCAGCAGGCGCCCACGCTGCGCAGCGCTCACTTAGAGCAGGTATTGCGGCAATTCCCCGAGCCGTTGCTGCTGAAAAGCAGCCGTGGTGTCTGGCTGTTTGTAAATTCTGCAATGTGCCGGCTCATGCGCCGGTCTGCAGAAGAACTCGTTGGCCGCACGGACCAGGATTTGTTCACTGCAAAGCAGGCGGCGGCCTATCGCGTGGTGCAGAAGCGGTTGATCGACAGTGGCGCGCATGAGGAGGAGACAGAGCTTTTTGAGGTCGAGGCTGGCGACGAGCGCGTGCTTCGCACGCGCAAGCGCCTGGTGCAGATGCACGATGGACAAGAGCCACTCATCTTTGTATGGATTACCGACATCACGGAAGCCCATCGCACGGAGTTGGCGCTATCGGAAAGCGAGGCCCATTACCGCTGCGCGGTGGAATTGAGTCCGGAGATTCCGTGGACGGCCAATGCGATGGGGCAGGTTACGGAGGCGGGACCGCGCTGGCACGAAATCACCGGCATGCCCACCAGCGCCGCGTTGGGCGCGGGCTGGTCGCGTCGCGTGCATCCGGACGATCTGCCGCGCGTAAACGGGCAATGGGCGGACGCAATTGCCTCGCACCTTCCCTTCGATCAGGAATATCGTCTGAGGCTTCGCGACGGCTCTTATCGCTGGTTCCGATCTCGCGCGGCAGCGCGCACCGACGATTCTGGAAACGTCATCCGCTGGTACGGAACGCTCGAAGATGTGGATGACCGCAAAACCGCAAGCATCGCGATGGAAGCGCTGGCCGGCAGGCTGTCCGCGGTTCTGGAGAGCACCACCGATAGCGTGGTGCAGCTTGATCATGCCTGGCGGCTGACCTATTTCAACGGGAATGCCGAGCGGGCGATGGCTGGGCGAAATCCGGCTCTTGGACGTTCGGTTTGGGAAATTTTTCCGGAAGAACAGCAGGGTGTGTTCGCCGCGCACTATCAACGCGCCGTGACGACGGGGCAGGCGGTATCGTTCGAGCACTTCATGCAGATGCTGCAGGCGTGGTACGAGGTACACATTTACCCGACTGCCGAAGGACTGTCGGTGTTCTTTCGCGATATCTCGGAACGAAAGAGCGCCGAGCAGCTACTTCTTTCCAACCAGGAAGCGCTGGCTCACATGGCCCGCCACGATCCGCTCACTGGCATCGCCAACCGGCTGCTTTGGCGCGAACGCATGGGGCGCATCATTGCGGAGGCTGAGCCCGGCAGACTTTCCGCGCTGCTATATATCGACCTCGATGGTTTCAAAGGCGTCAACGATGCCTTTGGTCACCATGCTGGCGATACGGTGTTGCAACAGGTAGCCGGACGTCTGGTTGAATGCGTGTCGGATGCCGATGCCGTGGCGCGAATTGGTGGCGACGAGTTTGTTCTGATCCAGGAGTGCGTCGCCGGAAGACCAGGTGCGGAAGATATCGCCTTGCAACTGATCAAGCAGCTGTCTCACCCATTCGAAATTAATGGTGAGATGGTGATGCTCGGTTGCTGCATCGGCATTGCGCTGATTCCTGACGATGGCCGCAATGCCGATGAACTGCTGCAAGCTGCGGACATGGCGCTCTATCAGGCCAAGGCCGATGGTCCCGGCACATTCCGCTTTTTCTCGGCCGACGAGGGTGACCGCACGAAAGTGCGGCTCGAACGAAAGCGAGCGCTGCGCCACGCGCTCGAGGCGGGGCAGTTCGAGCTTCACTATCAGCCCATCTACGATCTGCGTTCGGGACATCTGCGCAGCTTCGAGGCACTGATGCGGTGGAGGCATCCCGTGGACGGGCTCGTGTCGCCAGCGGAATTCATCCCCTTGGCCGAGGAAACCGGCCTGATCGTGCAGATCGGCGAATGGACATTGCGCGAGGCATGTCGGCAGCTGGCGCGCTGGCCGTCCGATATCTGCGTTGCCGTCAACCTGTCGCCGCTTCAATTCCGGGGCCGTGCGTTACTGGACGCGGTGCGCCGTGCTGTGGACGAGGCCGGTGTCCAGACATCAAGGCTTGAGCTGGAGATTACCGAGTCCGTCCTGCTGCGCAACGATCTGGTCAATCTCGAAATGCTGCGAGAACTGCGCGGCATGGGCGTGCACATCGCGATGGACGACTTTGGCACTGGATATTCGTCGTTGAGTTACTTGCGCAGCTTTCCCTTTGACAAGATCAAGCTCGACCGGTCCTTCGTCGCGGATCTCTCGACGAGTACAGAGGCGCGGGCCATTCTGCATGCTGTGCGCGGCCTGGGCGCGGCATTCCGCGTGCGGACCACAGCTGAAGGCATCGAAACGCCCGAGCAGCTTGCGGTGGTGCGCCAGGAGGGATATGACGAGGCGCAAGGCTATCTGCTCGGACGACCGATGCATCCCGAGGATGCATTCGCGTTGGCGCATGGTTTGACGGACGACGTATCCCAGGCAATTCGTCTGCTGCAACCCCCGAACAGCTAGCGGATTCTACGTAGACACGTCGTGGTGACGTGGCGCAAACGCCCGGTGCATGGCATACCAGCGCTACAGGTTTGCCGAATGCTGGCCGCGTACGGGGCTGACCGATTCGAGCAGTGACGCCACGTGAAGGATGGTTGCCTCTGCGTGCCAGCTGCCGACGATCTGCACATTGATAGGCAGGCCCTCCTTGCTTGTCCCGAACCGCATCGAGATGCCAGGCAAGCCCGTGACGTTAAGCGGTACGGTGGCGCCCTGGAGATAGGTCGCGTCCACAGTGCGGCCATCGATCGTGAACGTGTGTTCTCCATGCTTGTGAGCCGGAATCGGCAGCACATGCGTGATTAACGCATCGTATTGTCGCAAGTATTCAGCGTGCACCAATCACCCTGTCGTGCTTTCGGTATCCGACAGTGTCACGTCCGCGATATCGAGCATTGCTCTCAAGCGTTCCATATGCCGCAGGTCGTGATGGTAGCCCACCCAAATATCGCGTGACGGTGGTTGGTCCGGTGTGTCGATGCGCTGCAAGCCGGCAACGGCATCGCCCAGCGGTCTGGGTAGCACTGCGATTCCCATGCCCCTCAGGCACATCTGCGCCTGGACGGTTCGGCTTGTACTTGTGAAGACGCGTCGGCAGCGTGGAAACCTGTTCAATAGCCAGGCCACGTCGGGAAAGTGCGATTGCGCGGTATTCATCAGAATGAGCCCTACGGATGCAGGGTCGTCGTTCAATGCCTGCGCGGTGTCGGCCGACGCGTAGAGACCGTATGGCATCCGCATCAAGCGACGCTGGACAATATCCGGCTCGCTGAACGGCACAAGGCGAAAAGCCACGTCGGTCTCGCGGCGGGAAAGGTCAAGCAAACGGTAGCTTGCAATAACCTCCGGCACCACAGCGGGATGACGGCGGGTCAACTCGATCAGGACGGGGGCCAGGACATAGGCGCCAAACCAGTCCGCGGACGAAATCCGGAGAATGCCTTCCAGGCGTTGGTGGTTTCCCGCCAGACGCCTTTCCATGGACAGCGCGGATTCCTCCATCGATTCCGCCAGCGCCAGCACGGTGTCACCGGCATCGGTGAGCACCAGCCCGTCCGGGGTCCGACGAAAAAGCGGTTGCCGGGCTTCCTCCTCCAGCACCTTGATGCGGCGACCGATTGTCGGATGGCTGACGTCCAGACGCCGGGCGGCCTCGCCAAAAGATCGCGCGCGGGCAACCGTCAGGAATATGCGGACGTCGTTCCATTCCATGCTGCGTGCATCCGTTCAAAAATGTACGAGAAATATACAGATTTGGCAGTCCACAAACAATATTGTGGGTGCGACCATGGCGCCGTATTGGAATGTCCCTTGTGGACCGACTGTGTACCGATTCGGATCAGTCGTATCTGGAACGTCAGCCATGAACACTTCAGCTTCCCCCGTTATTGTCTATGTGACCTATCAGGGCACCCCTCAAGACCGCTTTGATCGGGATTACTACATCGAGGCGCACCTCCCACTCGTCATGAAGGCATGGAGCCCGCACGGCTTGCTTGGCGTGACCGCATTCTTCCCAGCTTTGGCGCACGAAGGCACGCTTGCAATCTGTGAATGCGTCTTTCGAGACGCGCACGCAGTCGAAGCCGCATTTGGTTCGCCAGAAGCCTCGGCGGTGATGGCCGATGTACCGCGATACACCGCGCTGGCGCCTCGGCGCTTTCAGGCGGTTGCGCTCTGAGGCCCGACATCATGACTACGTTCACGCAAGCAAGTGCCACGTCAGCGCCTGATTCCCGCCGCTGGCTCGCCCTGGTTGTGCTCTTGACCGGTACGCTTTTGCCGCCCCTGGATTTCTTCATTGTCAACGTGGCGCTACCGGCCATGCGGGCAGGCCTCGAAGCGTCCTCGGACGTCTCGCAACTGGTGATTTCCGTGTATGCCGCGGCCTATGCCGTCACGCTTATCCTTGGCGGCCGGTTAGGGGATCTGTATGGCAGGAAGCGTGTATTCGTGAGCGGCATGCTCGGTTTTGGCATCGCGTCGGCATGGTGCGGCCTGGCGCCATCACCGGGCATGCTTGTCGTGGGCCGGCTGTTGCAAGGGATATCGGCGGCAATCATGGCGCCACAATCATTGGCATCGATACACGCCATCTTTCCAGCAAGCGAGAAGAACCGCGCGCTCAGCCTGTATGGCGCGACATTCGGCTTGGCATCGGTCGGCGGTCAACTGCTGGGTGGAGTGCTGGTTTCGAGCAGTCCGTGGGGCTTGGGATGGCGCAGCGTCTTCCTGATCAACATTCCCATCATCGTGCTGGCCGTTCCGGCTGCATGGCTGCTGCTGCGGGAAAGCAAGGCCCAGAGCGCGGCGCGCCTGGATGTGTCGGGCGCGGTGCTGCTGGCGGCAGGCTTGTTGGCCTTTGTCGTGCCGCTTATCGAAGGGCGGGCGCACCACTGGCCGTGGTGGTCGATGGCGCTGCTGGTATTGAGTCCGCCGCTGTTGTGGATCTTCTGGCAGCATGAAAAGACCCAGGAGTTGGCCGGCAAGACGCCTTTGGTGCTGCCTTCGCTATTGGCCGGGCGCGGGTTGCGGCGCAGCCTGGCATCGACATTCTTCTTCTATTCGCTCGCCGCGTTCTTCCTGGTGTTTGCCGTGTACGAACAGGCCGGCCTGGGCCACGATGCACTGGGAGCCGGCCTGGCGATCCTGCCGCTCGGCATCGGCTTCTTCCTCGGGCCGCTGGGCAGCCCGCATATTGCCCGGCGGTTTGGCGTACGTACGGCCGCCTTCGGCATGCTCATCGAGGTGCTCGGTCTGGTCATGGTGGCGGCGCTGGCGTTTGCCGAGGCGCCAACGTGGCTGGCGCTGCCGTTGTTTCTGATCGGCGCGGGACAGGGTATTGCGCTTCCCGCATTGGTCCGCCTGAACGTGGATCACGTGGATAGCCGCTGGGCAGGGCTTGCCTCGGGGTTGGTAAATGGGACATTGCAAATCAGCGCTGCGGTAAGCGTAGCCGTCTTCGGCGGGCTATTTTTCGCGATCGCGCCTAATGGTGCAGAGGCTTCCGACGTGCGGCTCGCCTTTGCCGTGGCGTCGCTGGCGATCGGGGCGTCTCTCGCCCTGGGAGCCGGACTCATCGTGAAACGATCGAAACCGTGAGCCAGGGGGCTGTTGCAGCTCACGAACAGTCCTATCCCTTCTGATCTCTACGCTCAAGCAAAGGCGAAAGGCCCTTCGGACTGGCCTGCGTAGCAGAGGTGCGTCAGCAGCGCACCAGCCAAAAATCGAAATATCAACAATACCCCACTAAAGTCGGGTTGAGAAAGTCAGTGAAATAGCCGTTCTGCAAGCGGCAGTGCCTAACCTTGCTTGTGAACGACGCGGCAGGGGAGACAAAAAACAAGCACCACCTATTGCCGAGGGCGTAGGAAAAATGGGGATACACATGGCGTTCATTGGCAACATGAAGATTGGCAAGCGGCTGGCTCTTGGCTTCTCCCTGATTCTGGCATTTTCCATTGCCATTACCGCTATCGCCATCTGGCGGCTCGACAATGTTGCAGCAGCCACGCGCGAGATGATGAAGGTGCCGCTGCTCAAGGAGAGACTGATTGGCGACTGGTATGCCAATCTGGCATCGGGCATCCGGCGCACCAGCGCAATCGCAAAGAGTAGTGATCCTGCGCTGGGCCCTTATTTCGCCGAAGAAGCTGCGGCATCGTCCAAGAGTTCAGGCGAGCTTCAGAAAAAAGTGGAAGCCCTGATCTCCACTGACGAAGAAAAGGCGCTGTTCAGCAAGATCGGCGAATCGCGGAAGGCTTACTTGAGTTCTCGCGATGACATCAACAAGGCTAAGGCGGCCGGTAATGTCGATGAAGCCACGCGTATTCTGGAGAAGGTGTTCACCCCGGCGGCGAACGCCTACCAGGGCACCATGCGCGAGCTGGTTGAAGTACAGCGACGCACCATTGACGATACCGCCAGGGAGATTGATGGCGTTGCGGCCAAGAGCCGCGCTCTACTGCTCGTGCTCGAAGCACTCATTCTGGTACTCGGGATCATCTGTGCGTACTTCCTGACCAGCAGCATCAGCCGCCCGCTGGCACTGGCTGTCAACGTGTCGCGTCGCGTGGCCGATGGTGACTTGTCCAGCGAGATAGTGGTGACTTCCAGTGACGAGACTGGCGAGTTGTTGCAAGCGCTGAAGGAAATGAATGACAAGCTTGGCGGCACGGTCGGCAATATTCGATCGGCCAGTGTGGCGGTTGCCAGCGCCGCCGGGCAAATTGCATCCGGCAATCTGGATCTGTCTTCCCGCACAGAGGAGCAGGCGGCTTCGATCGAGCAGACTGCGGCCAGTATGGTCGAGCTGACCGAAACCGTGAATCAGAATGCCGACCATGCGCGCCAGGCGACTTCCCTCGCGGGAAGTGCCAGAGAGATGACGGTGTCCGGGCGTTCCGATGTGGCCGCGATGGTGCAGACGGTTGGTGAAGTGAACGCCGAGTCGAAGAAGATCGCAGAGATCACCGGCATGATTGAAGGCATCGCTTTCCAGACGAATATCCTGGCGCTCAATGCTGCGGTGGAGGCAGCACGGGCTGGTGAGCAAGGACGAGGCTTCGCGGTTGTGGCCGGCGAAGTCCGGTCGCTTGCGCAAAGGGCTTCTGGCGCAGCCAAGGAAATCAAGGAATTGATTGAGACGTCAACGGCGAAGGTGCAAGTTGGCGCTCAGCAGGCCGAGGGCGTTAGTGCCGCGATGGAACGGATCAGTACGGCAATCGAGCGCGTCTCGGACATCATCGGCGAGATTTCCGCGGCATCCGACGAGCAAAGCAAGAACCTTGAACAGGTGAGCGTTGCTATTGCGCAGATTGACCAGGCGACTCAGCAAAATGCAGCGCTGGTCGAGGAATCCTCCGCAGCCGCACAAGCTCTGCGCGAGCAGGCAGTCGGCATGAAGGACGAAGTGATGTATTTCAAGACCGCGGGCCAATTCGCGTAAGGGCGAAGCGAGTTGAACGGCTTGGGTTTGTGGTGGCACCCACATCAGTTGTGCGGTTTGACATGTTTGAACGCCGCCAGGATGGCCAGGTCATAGCCGATCTTCAGCAAGCCGCAGGCTAGTAACGGCGCCCCGATCCAGCCCATGGTCATCAGTCCTCCCGCCAGCACGGGACTGACCGCCGAGGCCAGACTTCTCGGTACAGCGGTCAAGCTTGCGGCGGCCGTCCGCTCGGCCGGTGTGACCACCGCCATCACGAACGCTGTCCGGGTAGGTACGTCCATTTGGGATAGCGCACTGCGAGCGAGCAGAAACAGCAATGCAAGTGCCAACGACGGTGCAAACGCGGCCGCGATCAGAAAGGCGCTGGACGGGATGTGGGTGAACACCATCGTGTTCAGCAATCCGATCTTGCGTGCGAGCGGCACGGCCGCAAACTGTGAAGCGGTTGTCAGCAAACCTGCCCAAAAGAAGAACTGGCCAGCGTCGCCCGGAGACAGTCCGAACCGCTGCATCAACCAAAGTGAAAGCAACGCATTCACTACCAGACCGCCAGCAAAGGCATCGACGCTGAACAGCATGGCCAGACGCATCACGATCTTGCGAGAAGGGCCAAGTGGAGAGGGTGAAGCGACAGACCGCGGATGAGGCTTGGGAAGTCGCGCGTAGAGCGCCCATAACGCCACGCCGGTCAAGGCATAGATGCCAAACATCACGCGCAACGCAGTGAGAAACGGCACGCCGGCGTGAACGGATATCCATGTTGGAAGGCCAGCGGCCAGCGCGCCAATGGCGGCGGAGAACGCACCCACAAGGCTATATCGCGCAAACAGCGCCGTACGCGCGTCGGGTGTCGCAGCGTCGGCTAGTCGCGCTTGCTCCAGCGGCAGGAACACGCTGACATCGCCGGAGCTGGGGTTCAGCGTGCCGACAAAGGCAACGATCAACAGCGGCCAGAGCGATGTCACGCCAGCAAAGCCCAGCCCGGTTGCCGCCATCAGCATCGCGGCCAGGATCAACAGGCGGCGCTGGGAAAACCGGTTCCCAATGAGTCCGACAAGAATGGTGCCGAGCGCAGAACCCATCAGGGTCACGCTGCTGATCAGCCCGACAGAAAACTGACCAAATCCCAGACCCAGCAGATACGCGGGCAGTAGTACAGCTACATACCCGTCGCACAATCCGCGCAGGGCACGGCCTAGCAGAAGCAGCTTGACGCTCGCATCGATGCCAGGTGGAAGCGCAAGGCTGGCGAGCTTCGTGCGGACGGACGCAGGTGCCGCCATGCTACCCGCACCTCGTGCGCAGTGGACCGGTCGCATCCAACGACAAGTGCAGCAGCATGGCCGCGCCAGGGGAGACTTCAAGAGGGTTCATGGAGCCAGCTTAGCGGCGTGTATCGACAACTTCAATGTTGTAGCGATACGTACAAACGCCTGCCGCCGAAACTTTCATGCTATGCGGCTGCGGATGCCCCAGCCGCATACCAGCTTTGTGGCGCCGTTACTTGATAGCGAAGCGCACAGTGACAGTCTTGCCGTCCGGGAAGGTAACCGTTGCTACGGCTTTTGCGCCGGCTGGCAGTGCCAGGTTATCGGTCGCGATCAGGGCGTTTGCAGAGCCTGGCACCAGCGCGGTCTCTTTCTTTTCCGTGCCGGACAGAACGGTCAGCTTGCCCGTTGCGCCGGCAACGGACTTTTTCCTGTCGTGGTCATCCACAAACAGGTTCAGTTTGCCTTCCTTGTTGACCAACTCGAATTGCAGGTCGCTGGCTGTCTGCACGACGCCACCATACTGGGCGGGCTTGGCTCCGTGGGCTTGAACGGCACCGGTTACGCCAAGGCTCAGTGCGGCCAGGGCAATCACAAGAACTTTCTTCATGTGGAACTCCAGAATCGGGGCGACTTTTGGGGCGCCGCCCTAAGCCCATTGATCAATAAGCGTCGAGACCGGAATCTCGTACCATGCGTTCGATGGGCTCACGCCCGAACAGCCAGACAACTAGCGGGGTGAGCACGGCGTCGAGCACGGTGGAACTGAGCAGCCCACCGAAGATCACCATCGCCACTGGATGGAGAATCTCCTTGCCCGGCGCATCGGCGGCAATCAGCAGCGGCACCAGCGCGAACGCCGCGACCAGCGCCGTCATCAACACAGGTGTCAATCGCTCCAGGGAGCCGCGCACCAGCATCGGAATGCCGAAGGTCTCGCCCTCGAGCCGGCACAGATTGATGTAGTGGCTAACCTTCAGGATGCCGTTGCGTGTGGCGATGCCCGTGAGGGTAATAAAGCCGACCATCGAGGCCACCGACAACGTCAGGCCACCCACCCACATGGCCATGACACTGCCGATCAGCGCGAAGGGAATATTTCCCATGATGGCCAACGTCAGTCGATGGGAGCGATACCGGGAAAACAGAACCAGGTAGATCATTGCCAAAGATCCCAGTGCCAGCAACAGAATGAGGCGAGTCGCTTGCTCCTGCGCCTGGAACTGACCTTCGATACTGGCGAAATATCCCCCTGGAAGCCCCGTGTACGTGATGGCATCGCGTACACCAGCGATGATGCGCGACATGTCCGATCCGTCGGTGTTCGCATAGACAACAATGCGACGCCGGCTGTTCTCCCGCCCAACCTGGTTTGGACCATCGGATTCTTCGATGGCGGCGATTGCCGACAGAGGAATGGCACCGCGTGGCGGCTGGACCATCACGCGCGCCAGATCCTGGGGCGTACGGGCTGTGTCGGGCAACCGAACCACAAGATCGAAGCGCTTCACGCCGTCGATCATCTGTGAGACACGTGTGCCGTCGGAAAGCGTCTGCAGGGCCGTCAAGGCGTCGCCAGGCGCAATGCCGTACTGCGCCGCCTTGCGATAGTCGAGCCTCACATTGACTTGTGGAATCAGTACCTGTTTTTCCACCGAAATATCGACAAGACCGGGTACGTTGGTCAGCTTGCCACGCAGGTTCTCGGCCAGCCCGCGCAGCGTGTCCAGGTCATCGCCATAGATCTTCAGTGCGATCTGGGCGCGCACACCTGACAGCAAATGGTCGAGCCGGTGTGAGATCGGCTGGCCGATTGCCACGGAAGCAGGCAGCGTGGTCAGCTGCGCGCGGATAGCGGCCATGACTTCTTCACGGCTGCGCGCCGATCGCTGCAAGTCCACATCAATCTCGGAAGAGTGGACGCCTTCCGCGTGTTCGTCCAACTCGGCGCGGCCCGTACGCCGGCCTACCTGCACGACTTCGGGCACTTGCCGGATCAAGCTCTCGGCCAGAGCGCCCATCCGGTTGGCTTCCGCCAGCGAAGTGCCTGGATTGAACATCAGCGACATGACCAGCGAGCCTTCGTTGAACGCTGGCAGGAATGCGCGCGGCATGAAGGGAACAGTGGCCGCGGACAGCAGTGCCAGCGCCCCGGCGGAAGCCACCACGAGCCTGGCACGCGGGAATGCCCACGCGAGCACGCGTGTTTCTGCATGCTTGAGCCAGCGCACCAGTGGGCTGTCCGGATGATCCAGTCGTTTCATCGTCGGTAGCAGGTAATACGACAGCACCGGCGTTACCGTCATGGAAACCAGCATCGACGCCAGGATTGACACGATGTAAGCGATACCCAGCGGCGCAAAGAGCCGGCCTTCGATACCCGGCAGCGCGAACAGCGGTACGAACACCAGGACGACCACCAGCGTCGCATAGACAATGCCAGAGCGAACCTCGACCGATGCGCGCCAGATCACTTCCAGTACGGATGGCGGACTCTCAACGGTCCGCCGCTGCTTGAGACGGCGGAGGATGTTCTCGACATCCACCACAGCGTCATCGACAAGTTCACCGATGGCAATGGCCAGGCCGCCGAGCGTCATGACGTTGATGGACTGACCAAGCAGATGAAACGCCAATGCCGTGACCGCTAGCGACAGCGGAATCGCGATCAGCGAAATGGCAGTGGAACGGACGCTTAGCAGGAATGCGAACAGGACGATGGCCACCATGATGGCGCCATCTCGCAGTGCTTCCATGACATTGCCGATTGACGCCTCGATGAAGTCGGCCTGACGGAACAGCACGCGCGGGGCTGCCAGTCCAACTGGCAGGCCTTGTTTCAGTTCACCGAGCGCCAGCTCCAGATCGCGCGTCAACTTGACGGTATCAGCCGCCGGCTGCTTTTGCACACTGACGATCACGGCAGGCTGGCCATTGAAGCCTGCGTCTCCGCGTTTCACGGCGGCAGCGTAACGCACGTTCGCAACCTGTTGGAGCAAAACCGGAGCGTTATCCCGGTACGCCACCGAAATGCCACGCAGATCGTCAATCTGCTTGGTTCGGCCGAGATTGCGAATCAGGTACTCGCGCCCATTCAGGTCGATAAAGCCGCCGCTTGTGTTCGCGGCGAAATCGCGCAGGGCATCGGTCACGTTTGCCAACGTGACGCCGAACTGCGCCATGCGCGCTGTATCGGGTTCGACCCGCAGTTGCCGGACCTCGCCGCCAATCGGAATGACCTGCGAAACACCGGGCACTGAAAGCAGGCGCGGCCTGAGGACGAAGTCGGCATACTCACGGGCGACCATCGGACTCGCCTTCGCGGGATCTATCGGTAGCGCGATCAGCATGATTTCGCCCATGATCGACGACACGGGTCCGAGAATCGGCGTGAGCCCGCCCGGCAGTTGCTCCTTGACGAGCGCAAGACGCTCGGAGACGAGTTGGCGATTCCGGTAGATATCGCTGCCCCAATCAAATTCGGCGTAGACGATGGATAGGCCAACGCCAGACACCGAGCGCACGCGTGTCACGCCAGGCATGCCGTTCAGCGACGTTTCCACGGGAAACGAGACCAGTAGCTCCACCTCTTGCGGCGCCATGCCACCGGCTTCGGTGATGACCGTTACCAGCGGCTTGTTAAGGTCTGGAAACACGTCGACCGGGGTATGCCATGCAGTGAAGGCACCGTACACCATCAGGATGGCGGCAACGGCCAATACCAGCAGGCGGTTGCCCAGACTCGCCCGAACAATCCAGTTGAACATGGCGCGCCCCTATCGGATCTGATTGATCAACGCAGCGCCACTGACGACCACGCGGTTTTCTGCAGACAATCCCTTGATGACGATCACCGTGCGGGCGTCAAGCGTACGGACTTCAACGGGCTGTGCGATGAATCGTTGCGCCCCCGACTTGAGCCAGACAACCGGCTCATTGTTTGCGTTGCGTACAAGGGCCTCGCTGGGAAGCGCAATGCCCTGGATCGTGTCTGAAAGCCGGGCGATCACTGTCAGGGGCTGCCCCACCGCCAAGGGCGGCGCCTCACTGCCGGCGAGCCGGAATGTGAGCGGGACGGCGCCATTCTTCAGGCTTCGGCCGGCGCCGACAAACTGCAGGTTGCTATCGGCCTTGCCGGGCTCCGCCAGCACGCCATCGTGGATGCGGGTCACCAGGCTCGTGTCAGCGGTCTGCGCTTCGATCATCAGCCGTTGCGGATCGACAATCTCGAACAGAACATCCTGCGGTGCCACAACCTGCCCCGCGACGACGTTGGCAGACGCAATCACGCCATTGGCCGGCGCCTGTAGCAGGTCGGTAGGATGCAGGCTGGTCGCCACGGCCTCGCGTTGGCCACTCAGGCTCTGCACTTCAGCGCGTGCGGCCTCGATGTCCTTGCGCGGGATGCTGTCCTGCAGCGATTCCAGACGTTCCAGTCGTTGCCGTGCAAGCTTGAGATTGGCAGACAACGTGGCAAGCTGAGCCTGCTGGTTGCCAATGTCGAACGGCTCGTTCTTGTGGCGAAGGATGGCAAGCGTCTGACCCTTCGCAACCCGTTGGCCAAGCACCGGAAAGCCATGCTTTGGCGCATCGAGCCAGCCGGGGTGGCCGGCCTGCACACGACCACCTGCATTCGGGTCCATCGCTACCGTGGCGTTCAGCGTGACCGACTGCGGATGCTCGCCCATCTGCGGCATCACGGTGCGAATACCCATGCGCCGCTGTGCGAGCTTGGGTATCTGGACACTACCGTCTGGCAGGCGGGCCAGACCACTTCCCACGCTTGCGGTAGGGCTGTCGAGGTGTTCTCCGTTGGGGCCATGGGCACCGGGTGCGGCCTGCGCCCAGGCGCCGTAACCCGCGATCAGCGTGAAAATGGCGACCGCCATCATCTTGTGTTTCATGGTGGTGTGGCCTCTAGGGAATGGAGCGGCGGGTACGCGCCCGCCATACGAAGGCGAACAGCAGCGCCGCCACGAGAATGATGCCAACGGCGATCCAGGCAGCGCGTGTCGGACGCCATCCGCCATGTCCATCCGCGCCCGTGCTGACGGAGAGCTTGCCTTCTATGAGATCGGTATCGTTGCCAGTGATCAGTGTGAAGACGAGGGCGTGGTCCCCCGGTTGCCGCAGCGCGGCGAGGAGCTTCGGATCGGTGAATGAAAAGTCGCCCATGTTGTGATGGAGCCTGGACTGAGCCTTGATTGCGCTGAGCTCGACCTCAAGCGTTCCTGTCGTGACCGGGGCGTTCGTGTCGTAGCGATCGACCAGCACGGAAAGCTCGTCGTCGTGGAGCGTTCCCACGAGTTCGAAGTTCTCGGTATTGGCTTCGATGACGGGGCGCGCCGTCGCCGTGACAGCGTTGCCGGCCGGTGCATCGAGGTGCTCGCCGTTCGGCCCGTGGGCGCCGGGTCCGGCGTGCACGTTCAGTGCGGCGCAGAGCAGCCACACCGTCGCAAAGAATTTCATCATGGCAAGACTCCAAGGGCCTGGTTCAGGTTCGCGATGGCAAGGCCACGGCGTGCGCGCATCCTTGCCAGTTCGGTTTCGGCTTCCAATGCCTGGTTTTGGGCACGCAAGACCTCCGGCAAGCCGATTTCGCCGGCGTTGAACGTCTTGCGTAGCAGCGCCGCGCGTTCTGACAGCGTGTTGCTGCGCTGGCTGACGAGCGCAAGCTGCCGCTCCACAAGGGCAAGCGACTGTTGCGCGGCATCGATTTCAGATTGCACGGTTCGTTCGGTGCGGTCCCGTTCGCCGCGGGCCGTCATCAGCTCGGTCTGTGCGGCGGTCTCGCGAGGCAGGTTGCGGGCGTCGGTCGCAAACGGGATGCGGATGAAGACACCAATCGTCTGATCACTTGGCGAGCCACCACCGGCGGTATCCCGCCGATACGTCACCCCAACTTCCGGCGCGTCGCGACGAGACTTCTGCAGATAACCGACCTGGCGCTCGCCTAGCTCCACCACGCGTTGCGCGGCTTCGAGTCGCGGATGCAAGGCGCCAGGGGTGGCGGAAGCGGGGGCTTCCTCGTAGTGCGAAGGCAGGCCGGTGGTGCCCGTGGTCTGCATGAAGCGCGCGCTTGCGTCGACGAGCCGGGCTTCGCTCTCAGTCAACAGGGCCTGACTTGCAAGCAAATCCTGCTCTGCAAACAGCAGGTCTGTGCGCGCAAGATCGCCGGCAGCAAGCCGCCGGCGGACGTCGTCACGCAACGACTGCACGACCTCAACGCGGCGACGCAGTACGTTACGTTCGGATTCGGCGGCCGCAAGTTGCCAGACGCGTTCGCGCAACTCCGCCGCCACGGCAAGCTGGCCGAGCGTGACCGCCGACTCCGCTTCGGCTGCCTGGGCTTCCGCTAACGCGCTACGCGCGCTGCGCTGGCCCGGCATCCAGATCGGCACGCCTAGGGCGACCTCGCTCTCGCGAATGCCCCGGCGCTCGGTCAATTGGTCGCCACGGTGCCGAAAGTCGGCAACTGGCGGCCCGGCAATCAGGGAGTCGGCCTGGATTCGGCTGGCTACGGCTTCCTGCCGCCGGCCGTCTGTGGTCCGGACAGCGACCGACCTTTCCCAGGCTGCGTCGAATATGGCGCGCAAATCCGATGGCGGTGTTTGTGCGCAGACATTGGCCAGCATCCCGAAGGACGCGGCCAGGAATAGTAATGACTTCTGCATGAAATCCCCATACGCCAAAAGCTCGAACAAGCGTCACGGCGGGGCACCGCGTCACGATCGGACGCGGTGAGCAGAAAAGGACAACGCCCCGCCGTCAGGCAGGTGCGTGAGGAGGTCGTAAGGGCGGGCTGTATGCAGGCGCGGGTATGACGATGCCTGCAAAGGTGGGCGCTGCCTGCTGGACGTCCAGAAGCAGCGGCAGCGCTACGGACGAGAGCGTGCCCGGGAGATTCGACATCAGGTCGAAGTCGAGCTGATGTGTGGCGGAGGCAAGCGAATTGTCTTCCTCCATCGCGCCATCGTCGTCATGGTGGTGCTGTACATGCTCGGCATGCGCCACCAGATGATAGATGGCTTCACCCGAGACATGGGCGAGCGGTCGCTCCGCTGCGGCAAAGGCCTGCAGCGGCAGAATCAGCATCATGAGAATGGCAATGATTCGCGACATGGGCCGGATTCTACATGAGCGGCATGTCTCAGGCGACAGTTCCCTGCTTGAGGCGCTTGCGGTGTGCCGCGACCTTGGCGCGATTGCCGCAAATCGCCATGCTGCACCACCTGCGCGCGTGGCCGCGTGTGTGGTCGGCGAATAACAAGGTGCACCGGGGGCTTTCGCAAGCCTTCACGTGGGTGAAGTCTTCCTCGCACACGAGCCTGGCGAGCGCCTCGGCGATCGGCATCAGCAGAGACTCCGGCGATTGCCAGTGCCGCCTGGCACGAAATGCCAACCCCGCGCCCGCATTCGCGACGATCTCGCCGTATTGCGCATCATGCTTGAGCCATTGATTTAGAGGCTCCAGCCTGGTCAGATCTTTGGCGTCAAGCGGGTGGCCCTTCCTTTCCAGAACAAATTCCCTGAACCATTCCCGCAGGTCACGCGCCCTGGCCGCTACAGCGTCGAGCGCATCGGAAGTGTGCTGCGCCCTTATGGCGGCAAGTGCCTCTGGCGGCACGAGTCCGGCCTGTTCCAGCCAAGCCATCAGCCCTTCGCCGTCGCTGATCCAGTCGACCTGCGCATCGATGGGGGTTGCGACCGAGTTCAGGAAATCCAGCCCCGGTGCATCGGCGACGAATAGCGGCGGAATCTGGCGGTAGTCCATGGCGAAAGACGGCTGGGTTCACGATGGCTGAAGAGTAACCGCTAAAAACGTCCTTGACAAGTTACGCTTATGGTTTGTAACCTGTAAAAACTCGCGTAAGAGGTTACGAAAAACCACGGCTGCGCAAAAACCTGTCCGGTTCGGAGCAATGCCATCACTCATGAAGGAGAAAGCCATGTCCACGATCACTCATCGCCACGCCGACGTCGACGGATTCAACGTGTTCTATCGGGAGGCCGGCCAAGCGGGCGCGCCCAAGCTGCTGCTGCTGCATGGATTCCCGAGCTCGAGCCACATGTTTCGGGACCTGATTCCTCGTCTGGCCGACCGCTTCCATATCGTCGCGCCCGATCTGCCGGGGTTTGGTCTGTCCGACATGCCGAGCCGCGACACCTTTGCCTACACGTTCGACAACCTCGCGAACGTGATCGAGCGCTTTACCGAAGTAATCGGGTTCGATCGCTTCGCGGTGTATGTCTTCGACTACGGTGCGCCGACGGGATTCAGGCTGGCGCTCAGGCATCCGGAGCGCATCACCGCGATCATTTCGCAGAACGGCAACGCCTATGAAGATGGATTGAGCGATGGCTGGAACCCGATCCGGGCCTATTGGCATGATCGCTCGCCCGCGAACCGCGAGGCGCTGCGCACGCTGCTGACGAAGGAGACGACGATATGGCAGTACACCCACGGCGTCAGCGATGCAGCGGCGGTATCCCCGGATGGCTACTCGCTCGACCACTATTATCTGAGCCGGCCCGGAGCGGACGAGATCCAGCTTGACCTGTTCGGCGACTACCGCAGCAACGTGGCACTGTATCCCGCATTCCAGCAGTATTTCCGCGATCACAAGCCTCGCTTCCTTGCTGTCTGGGGCAAGCACGATCCGTTCTTCCTGCCCGCCGGTGCCGAGGCGTTCAAGCGCGACATCCCCGCCGCGGAGGTTCGCTTCTTCGATACCGGACATTTCGCGCTGGAGACCCATGCAGCGGAAATCGCAGCGGCAATTTCTGAGTTTCTGATCCGGTGAGTGCGGATGCCGATCCTGGCGGAGATCCAGGCGGAGATCCAGGCGGAGATCCAGGCGGATTTCGGCCTGGATCTAGCTCACCATCGGTCTGACGCCAAGGGGTCATTTATCGGCGAGCGGCGTCAATCCCGTTGCCTTGATCACCTTGCCATTGGATGGCGCCGCCAGATACTCGATGAAAGCGCTGGCCGCGGCGCGATGCTTGCTGCCTTTCACGATGGCCGCGGCATACGGCGTGATGCGCTGCAGTTCGTCCGGCAATTCGGCGACGATGTCGATGCCATGCACCGGCTGCAGTTCACTGTGCTGCTGGCATCCGAACGCGGCGTCACCTTTCGCCAGAATCTCTCCGACGGGCGTTGCAGGAATCTGCTTGCCCTTCTTCTTCACTTCCGTCTCGATACCCAGGCGAGCCAGCATCTCGCCCTGAATGTACTCACCGCTTGCACTATCGGACCACGCAATGGATGGCGCGTCCAGAAAAGCCTGGCGCACCGATGCAACGGTGCGCAGGTCCGGGCGGGGCTTGCCGGCCGGCACGGCGCAGGCAATCCTGGAATTGGCGAGAACGACCTTGCTACCGGGTTCCAGCTTGCCGCTATCCATGAGCTTGTCTAGCGCGCCACCTACCATGATGACAACGTCGATCGGCTCCTGGCGTCCCAGGCGGGCGGGAATCGCGTTGTCAGTCTTGCCCATGGATGGCCCGAACGTGAGGGTCACCGGCGCAGCAGGGTTTGCCTGGTTGTAGTGACTCGTCAGCGCCTTGGCCGCTTCGGCGAACCCTCCCGACGTGACGGCGAGTAGCTCGCTGGCGTGTCCGACGGCCGGCAGTAGCAGTGCGAGGGCGGCAATCGTGCTGCAGGCGACGCGGGCGGCGCTTCGGTTGTGGTTGGTGCGTGACGTGAGGGTTCGTTTCATGCTGGCGCTATGGCTTGGTTTTCAGCGCATCTATACTCGCCAAACATCGCCATTCTGACAATTGCAATGTCTGCAACGATCATTCCATGAAACAACACGATCTGGACCTGAACCAGCTGCGGGCATTCCTTGAAGTTGCCGAGAGGTCGAGCTTCAGGCGGGCGGCGGAAGAGCTTTGTATCTCGGCGCCGGCGCTCAGCCGACGCGTGGAGCTATTGGAAGAGCGACTCGGCGCACGGCTGCTGGAGCGCACGTCGCGCTCGGTGCGACTGACCGAGATAGGCGCTTCGTACCGCGACAGGGCTCGGGCAGCGCTGGACGACCTCGATGCCGCGACGATTCTGGTGACACAGAGGGCAGCGGGCGCCTCCGGACGCGTGACCGTGTCGTGCATTCCTTCTGTGGCCTTGGGCGTGATACCGGACGCGCTGCGTGCCGCCGAGGAAAGCCTTCCGGGAATCAGGGTGCGCGTCATTGACGACTCGGCCACCATCGCCATCGCCAAGGTACGGGATGGCGAGGCGGATTTCGGTGTCGCCTTCCTGCCGGAGCCAGTTCCCGAGTTGGCTTTCGACCCCGTGGTCGAGGATCCCTTCGTCCTGGTCGTGGCCAGGCAGCACCGGCTTGCCGCGCACCGAAGTGTCCGGTTGGCATCCCTCGGCAATGAGTCGTGGGTTGCGCTAAGCCGGGCAAGCGGCAATCGGCAGCTCATCAATCGCGCGCTTGCTGACCACGGCATCTATCTGCCTTACACACATGAGGCCGCGCATATCGCCTCGCTGTTGGCGCTGGTGGAAGCCGGCGTCGGCATTGCCCTGTTGCCAAGGCTTTCCGCGCCGAGAACCAGTACCAACATAAAGGTGCTCAAACTGACCGACTTCGCGCTCGCCAGGACGATCGGAATCGTGAGTCACCCGGCAAAACGCCCGTCTTCGCATGCTGCGGTCTTCCGCAAGGCGGTGGAGCTTTCGCTTCGTAGGTCATGGGCGCCAGCGCAACGCGCATAGCGGGTCTACGCGCGCATCGGCGTCTGGCCGCCAAAGCGAACCGCCGGTGAAAGGGTGAAAGATTCGCGCATGTCGCGAGCCTCCTCAACCGGCGTTCGCCCGAAAAGACGCTTGAACTCCCTGCTGAACTGCGAAGTGCTCTCGTAGCCGACGCGTCCCGCTGCCGCCGCCGCAGTGACGCCGTCGCGAATCATCATCAGGCGCGCCTGGTGAAGGCGTGTGGACTTGATGTACTGGATCGGCGACGTCTGAGTCACCGTGCGGAAGTTGGCATGAAACGCTGGCACGCTCATGCCGGCTTCTTCAGCCAGGCGCGACACATTGAGCGGCAACGCATACTCGGCGTGGATGCGCTTCAGCGCTTTTGCCACACGCCCGAAGCGGCCGTGGTGGGCCAGTGCGGCACGCATTGCGCCACCCTGTGCCCCGGTCAAGACGCGGTAGCAGATCTCGCGCACCAGGTTCGGCCCCAGAATCTGCGCGTCCAACGGTACCGTCAGTGCCTCCAGCAGCCTGACGGTAGCACTGGCCAGACTATCGTCTAACCGCGTGGAGACCATGCCGTTTGGCGGCTCATCCGGCAGATTTGCCGCTACGCCGATCTGCGTGATCAGTTCGCTGAGTTCGATGAGGTCCAGGCGAATGGACACCGCCAGCATGGGTTCCTCCGGCGAAGCCTGGGTTTCCGTGGAAAACGGCAGCGGTACCGACAGTACAAGATAGTGCTGCGCGTCGTAGACATAGACCTCATTGCCCAGGAAGCCGAGCTTGCGGCCCTGGCACACGATCACGATGCTCGGCTCGTACAGCACCGGTGTGCGCCCAAGGGGCCGATCCGAGCGCATCAGCCGAACGCTGTCGAGCGCCGACTGCGTGTAGCCCTCGTTGGGCGCCAGTTTCTCGATCAGACGAACCATCTCGATCGAAGCGGGGGAGCGGACCTTCGACACCGCAGTCTCCTGTTGTTTGCCTACCGGCGCCATTCTAGCCGCGTCTTGCACGGCATACCAGGCTGATCAATAGGAATAGGCAATAACGGCATCGGTCCGTGTATTCGCCTGCGGGCGCGGCATCCCTATCATTCACTCACTGGCCGACGCACCATACCGCTTCATTGAAGGCCGAAACCTAACCGCAGAGCGCGCCGCGCAAGCGCCGGCCTCTGCGGCCAGATCCGAACCAACGATAGGAGTATGCAACATGGCAACCGTAACCAACGAATCGAAAGTCATTCTGATCACCGGCGCCAGCAGCGGCATTGGCGAGGGCGCCGCACGCCTGCTGGCCGGGCAAGGACACCGGCTCGTGATCGGTGCACGCCGGACCGACCGGCTCGCCGAGTTGGCGGCGTCGATCGAAGCCTCCGGCGGCGTGGTCCATTACCGCGCGCTAGACGTGACCTCGGCCGACGACGTGGCGGCTTTCGCACAGTTCGCCCTCGATGCCTTTGGTCGTATCGACGTCCTCATCAATAACGCGGGTGTAATGCCGCTTTCGCCGCTCAACGCGCTGAAGGTTGGCGAATGGAACCGGATGATCGACGTGAACATTCGTGGCGTGCTGCATGGCATTGCCGCCGTGCTGCCGACGATGGAAGCGCAAGGGCTGGGCCAGATCATCAATATTTCCTCGATTGGCGGACTCTCCGTGTCGCCCACTGCCGCGGTCTACTGCGCCACCAAGTTCGCCGTGCGTGCCATCTCCGACGGGCTGCGCCAGGAGACCGACAAGATTCGCGTGACGGTGATCTGCCCTGGCGTCGTGGAATCTGAACTGGCCGATTCGATCACCGACGACACCGCGCGTAGTGCGATGCAGGCGTTCTGTCGCATCGCCATTACGCCCGACGCCATCGCTCGCGCCATTGCATACGCGGTGGAGCAGCCGGCCGAAGTCGACGTCAGCGAGATCGTCGTACGGCCCACCGCGAGCCCGTTCTGATCCATGCAGCACGCAGAACCCAAATCAATCAGGAGAACATCATGACATCACGAAACACAGCAAGCGGCGCCTTCGCAGGCAAGGTTGCCATCGTCACCGGTGCAGCCAGTGGCATCGGCCTGGCCACGGCGGAACTGCTCCATGCCGAAGGGGCGAATGTGATTGCCGTTGACCGCAGCGGCAACGTGGAAGCGCTGGCACGACCTGGCATCGTTCCCATCGTCGCCGATGTGGCGCGCGAGGAAAGCGCCGTGCAGGCCGTTGCCACGGCAATGGAGCGGTTTGGCAAGCTCGACATCCTTGTCAACAACGCTGCGATCATCATCAACAAGCCGCTGGTGGACATGTCGCTGGAAGACTGGAATGGCATTCAGGCCGTCAATGTCACGGGCGCTTTCCTGTTCTCGCGGGAAGCCATGCGGGCCATGCTGCCGGCCAAGGCGGGGGCCATCGTCAACGTGGGGTCCTACGCCTGCTATCAGGCATTTCCCACGATTGCCGCCTATGCGGCGTCGAAGGGCGCGCTGGCGCAGCTGACGCGGGCGCTGTCGTTGGAAGCCATCGAACATGGCATTCGCGTCAATGCGGTGGGCTCCGGCGATGTCATCACCAACATTACCAACCACATCCATGCCGATGGCCAGGCGTTCCTCGCAGAGCATGGCAAGAAGGCACCGATCCGCCGCGCGGCACAGCCCAGGGAAATCGCCGAGGTAATCGCCTTCCTCGCATCGGAAAAGGCCAGCTTTATCGTCGGCGCCGTGGTGATGGCAGACGGTGGCATGAGCGTGGCCCTGCCTTGATCAGGGCCTTGGGTGGGCGTCGCAGCGTATCGCGACGCCTGCAGGGGCGATTGTGCTGCGACTGCCTACGCCTGTGAGTTGCGCCGTCGAGTGAAGTCGACTCTCGCCGGCATCCACGCCAACGCGAACAGCAGGCAGGCTAACGGCGTGACGAATATAAAGCCGATGCTCTGGAAGCCCGCCGCACCGGCCATGCCGCCGATCATGAAAGACAGCAGCAGGCCACCGGTGCGCTTCAGGCGCGGCAGGTCGGCACGGATACGTGCATGGTCAGGTAGCGCACGACGGTTCCAGTAGAGCATCTTGCCCAGCTCCATTCCGAAATCGGTGATGTTGCCGGTCATATGGGTCGTGCGGACGCTTCCGGCAGATGTCTTGGAGCCTATCGCGTTCTGCAACCCCATCATGAAGCAGAGCAGCAAAACCGTAGCCGGCGCGGCGAATGGCGTTTGCCAGCTCAGCGTGGCGGTGCCGAGCACACCAAAAGGTAATAGGAGAGCCGCTTCCAGCAGCAATGGCAACGCGTAGATACTGCGCGCCCTGGCACGGCGGGAGAAATTCACGAGGATTGCCGTGGCGGCAGCCCCGACGGTGAACGAGACAATCGCCGCCGCAGACGCGACTACCATGGGGAAATCCCCCAGGACCAAACCGTCCGGCACCTGCGAAGCAAAGCCGGTCATGTGAGAGGTATAGCGCTGCAGCACGATATACCCGCCCGCATTGACCGCGCCGGCATTCAAGGCCAGCAACAAACCGAGGGCAAGGTTTGAGGAAGGGGTGCGGTGCCGGTGGGTCAGATAGCGGAGGCGTCTCATGGTTCGCGCTGTTTTGGTCTGCAGATCAATGGGCAAACAAAGCGTGCAACCACCGGTCTTCGTCCGTCAGCTTCCCATGGCCGTCCCCGCCCCGCGACTCTGAGGCGACCGCAGCATTCATCGGTCAATCGGGGGCGGGTGGTGATGCGCCTTGCTTGCGATAACTCGGGATAGGTGGCACGTCTGTGTGAGGAGGATGCTCGCGTAGATCCGCGATCAGTGCTTTCATCTCCCCAATCTCTTTTACTTGCGCCCTTATGATACCGTCCGCCAGCTTTCGCACCCGGGGGTCGCGGATCTGTGCCCGCTCGCTAGTCATGATCGCAATGGAATGATGCGGAATCATCGCCGACATATAGGAAATATCATCCACAGTCCGCTGACTTCGTACGAGCCAAAGCGCCACGACAAATAGCACGATACTCCCGCCGAGGATTGCCACATTGAGGTTTCTGCGCGGGTACATCCGCCACATAAATGCCATCATGATGAATGCCATTGCGGCCCCCATGATCAGCGCCATCCAGAGCCGCGTCTGACTGAACGTGACGTGACTGACCTCATAGGTATTCAGGTACATCAGGCCGTACATGATGACCGTCGACGTCAGGATCATCAGCGCGAAGTGACCGTAGTGCCGGCCGGCCGGTTTCTGTTCTGTTGCTTGCATGGCTGTCTCCGAGGGGCATCGCCACTGCTCGCATCTCCCGTGCCAGGGCATCGATGCTGGCGAGGTCGACCCCGGGGCACCATCGCGCACCGTTCGCCGGCGTGACGTGGTGCGGCTAACGCGGCAAGCATGGCTCGTGCGGTAACGACTCCAGCCTCGATTTACAAGTTGGCAACCCTCGTGCCGCGGAAAAGCCCGGCGAGTCGTGCCAAACACGTTTCCACGATATCGGCGTTTCGTGCTACAGCGCCACCACGCGGATAGCGCTAGATACCAAAGTACTGGCAGTTCGCCACGATGCGGGCGCGTTCGCTCTCGGGAAATTGCCGATCCGCGATCAGCCGCTGCAGCGCGTGGCGGCCCTGGTCGATGGCGCCCACGTAATAAGCGCTGACGACAAGTTCATCAAGCGCGCGCCAGACATAAACGGAATCGTCGACAAACAGCGAATCGGCCGGACGCGGCACGGCGGCGGCCTGCTGCGCGAAAAGGTGCGCCAGCGCGAATTCGCCCCGCAGCCGGTGGTAACTCGCCAGCGCGCAGAGTGGCTCCGCGCGCGTGGGTCGAAGCTGGTAGGCATCGAGATAGGCCGCCTGGACTGCGGTCGGTGCGTCGCCGCGGCGTTCGCGCAGCGCGCCGATTTGAAAGCGCGCGAACCAGACTTCCTCTTCCCAGCCGCCCATCGCGGCGCGCGCCTCATAGTGGTGGATGGCCTCGTCCAGTCTGCCTGCATCGCGACAGCTTTGCGCCAGATAGAAGCGGTAGCGCGTGTTGTGGGGCGTATCGCTCACCGCCTTTTCCAAGACCTCGATGTCGCGCAGGTACGTGTGCGGATCGCGCGCTCGCGCGCCGTCGCGCGATACGACGATGGTGGCGTGAGGTAGGGCGTCCCAACGGTGCGGCCCGTCCTGCGTGAGGAATTCATGCAGCACGCCCTCCCACCGCCATGGCTGACACGCGCGCACCAGCGCGTTGCGCAAGTAGTGCCAGCCATCCAGCTCGCAGCGAAACTGGTAGCCGTCGGCCTGCAGGTCTGGCCACGCGAAGTCGGGCGCCATGCGAAGCGTCTCGTCGGCGTCGATACACAGCAGGTAATCGTCGGCGTCTGCCATGGCCGTGCGGGCGAGCGCCATTGCCTCGTTGCGGTTGTGGGCAAAGTCACGCCATGGCCGCTCATGCAGGGTGCCCGGCACGTCGGCCATGAACTCGCGGATCGTGCCCTGCGTGCCGTCGCTCGACCCCGTGTCCACGATGACCCAATGGTCAATCCACGGCTTCACGCTGGCCAGGCAGCGTTCGATCACCGGAGCTTCGTCCTTGACGATCATGTTCAGGCAGATGCGGGGCACGTGAGACTCCGAGTGGCAAAAATCCGGGGCGAAGCATACCCGCTTTGACGGTGCTGCGCGAATCATGCGCATAGTCTGTCTGCCCCTCCGACGGGGGGTGAGAATGCGATGCCCCGTGTGAACCAATCATCGCTAACATGCTGGCCGCCTCGAGCCGCGGCCAGCATGCCCGCTCCGCAGGCCAGATCCTTAAAAATTATCAATCCTTACAGGAACGGGAAAAATGAAACAACGACAATGGGCTGCCGCCCTCTCGATTGCCACCGCTGTACTTCTTGCCAGCTGCGGTGGCGGCGACGACACAGGAACCAGCGCCAGCAACCCTACGGCACTGCCGGCAGCGACGATTTCGGGCACGGCGGCCACGGGTGCGCCCATCACCAACGCGGCGCTGATGATCAAATGCGTCAGCGGTCAAACTACCGTCACCACCGGCACAGATGGCAGCTGGAGCGCTTCCACGGCCAATCTGGCCCTGCCTTGTGTACTGCGTGTCACCACAGCCTCGGGCGAAGTGTTGCATTCGTACATCGAAAGTGCCGGCACCACCAACGTCACGCCGATTACCGAACTGGTGGTTGCCGCAGCATCGGGCAATGCCGATACCGGAGCATTTTTCGCGAGTTTCTCGACCGTCTCCGCCGCAGCCGCCAGCGAAAAGTTGGCGCTGGCTATCACGCAGGTCAAGCAGCGCCTGGCGTCTCTGGGCGTCGACGCTGATGCGCTGAACCTGCTGAACCAGAAATTCAATCCCCGCAACGGCGACAACTACGACGACCGGCTGGAAGAGATTGCGGCCAAGCTCAAGCTCACCAACTCGACACTTGCAGCGCTATCGAGCGATGTGGCGCAGGGCAAGGTGGGTCCGGTGGGCCCGACCGGCGCTACGGGCGCTACGGGTGCTACGGGTGTTACGGGCGCAACAGGTGCCACGGGTGCAACTGGTCCGACCGGTGCCACTGGCGCAACGGGGGCAACGGGCGCTACCGGGCCGACAGGTGCCACGGGTGCTACGGGTGCTACGGGTGCTACGGGTGCCACCGGTCCGGCTGGCACGATTCCCGGCCTGGGCAATGGCGACGCCAGCGTGGGTGACGGCGTCAGCGGCAACTGCACGATGGGCACGGTGTGGCTGTCCGCCGCAAGCTTTGCGGCCGGCGGGATGCGTGCCGACGGGCGCGTCTTGTCCATTCAGAGCAACACGGCCCTGTTCTCGCTGCTGGGTACCAAGTTCGGCGGCGACGGCGTCAGCAACTTCCAGCTGCCGGACCTGCGGGCGCTGGAGCCGACCGGCCTCTACTACGTGATTTGCACGCAGGGCATCTTCCCGAGCCGCCCCTAACGTTCTATCGCTGACCCTTGCCTTGGATGCGCAGCGCTTCTACGACCAGTTTCAGGGCGGGGGACATCTGCCGCCGGCTCGCATAGTAGATGTGATAGCCGGGAAAGGTCGGCCACCAGTCTTCGAGCACGGGAAGCAGCGAACCTTGCGCGATGTGGGGCTGCACGAGGTCGAACGGTACGTACGCGAGCCCCATGCCATCGAGTGCCGCTTGCAGCATCAACAGCGTATTGTTGAAGGTGGTCTGTCCCTCCACCCGAACGCTTACGGATTTGCGGCCTTTTTCGAAGTCCCATGCATAGAGCCCGCCATGCGTGGGCAGCCGCAGGTTGATGCAACGGTGGGCCGTCAGATCCTGCGGGGTCGCGGGAAGCCGCTTGCCTTCGAGGTACGCAGGCGATGCAGCCACCGCCATGCGGAGATCGGGGGCGATGCGGACCGCGACCATATCCTTGTCTACGCGGTCGCCGCTTCGCACGCCCGCGTCGAAACGTTGCGCGGCGATGTCGGTCATCGCGTAGTCCACGCTGAACTCGATATGAATGTCCGGGTACTGGCGCAGCAGGGGCAGCAATTTTGGCCACAGCACCGTGACGATCGAATGATCATGGGCTGTGATGCGGACGGTGCCGGCCGGTGCACTGCGCAGGGACGTAAGCGACGCGAGCTCGGTTTCGATTTCGCCGAGCCGCGGCGCCAGCACGCCGAGCAGCCGCTCGCCGGCGTCGGTGGGCGACACGCTGCGTGTGGTGCGGGTCAGCAGTCGAACGCCGAGACGCGCTTCCAATGTCGAGATCGCATGGCTCAGCGCAGAGCGTGACATGCCGGCCTGCGCGGCCGCACGCGTAAAACTGCGCTCCCTCGCCACGATGACAAACAACTGCAGATCGTTGAGGTTCTCGATGGTCATTGGTGAATGGCATGCACCAGTGTATGCAGATTAGGCCATCTTCTCACCCAATCATTGCGGCCGTAAAGTGGGGCGCACCCAACCACTCAATCGTCTGGATGACCTTCGCCATGAACACTTTCTGCAGGCTATGCTTCGCCGCAGGCATTTTGCCGATGAGCATCGCGCAATCCGCGCCGGCCGTGGCCGGTACGCCAAACGACGGCCAGCAGATTGCGCGCGCTGGCACTCAAACGGCCAGCCCCGGCCCCGCCGAATATTTCACCGGACGTGTGCGGGTGGAGCCCGTCTGGCCCGCCAGCAAGGAGATCACGGCTTCCGGCGCTAACGTGTCGTTCGAACCCGGTGCGCGTTCGGCGTGGCATACCCATCCCGCAGGTCAGCGTCTCGTCGTGTTGTCCGGCACAGGCCTGACACAGGAATGGGGCAAGCCGGTCCAGATACTGCATCCCGGCGATGTCGTGTGGTGCCCGCCCGGCGTCAAGCACTGGCATGGCGCCGCGCCCGATAGCGCAATGACGCATCTCGCTGTCACTGGCACGCTCGACGGCAAGAACGTCAGCTGGATGGAGAAAGTCACCGATGAAGAGTACAGCCGACGGTAAGCGCCTGCGGGCGCGATGGCACATCGGTGCGCTCGCGCTGGTGTTCGGTATCGGCGTCGCCTCGGTGCACGCCTCGACGACGGAGTCCAGCCTGATGTACACAGCCGCTATGCCCCCATCTGCAGACGCATCAATGCTGACTGCGACAACGAGCAATCGTTCCCATCGCGGCATTCGCAAGCGCCGGCGATATCGGCGCCCTGAACCAGGCACTGAACGACGGTCTGGATGATGGCTTGACCGTGAACGAGGCCAAGGAAATTCTCGTGCAGCTCTACGCGTACGCAGGCTTTCCCCGCAGCCTCAACGCACTGGGCGAACTGATGAAGGTCGTGGATGCCCGTCGAGCACGCGGCGTTCACGACCCCGCTGGCAACTTGCCGGGCAATACCGCGCCTACCGGCGACGCTTTGTTGAAAGCGGGCACCGCCAATCAGACGCGGCTTGCCGGCGCTCCGGTCAAGGGGCCGCTGTTCGAATTCGCCCCTGCCATCGATACCTACCTGAAGGCGCATCTGTTCGGCGATATCTTCGAGCGAGATAATCTTGACTGGCAAAGCCGTGAACTTGCAACCATCGGCATGCTTTCTGCGTTGCCGGGCGTGGAGTCGCAACTGCAGGCGCATATGCGCATCGGCATGAACGTCGGTCTCGGTGCCGGACAACTGCGCGAGCTCACCCAGGTGCTGGCCGATCGCGTTGGTACGGACGCCGCCTTGCGCGCGCGTAGCGCACTCGAGGCGCAACTCGCGAGCATGGCCGGGCGGCAGTGATGCACGCGGGATACTCTGCCCGTGTGGTGAAGCGGGCCGGCGCTGGAGGTGTAGATCCCCTGAGCCATGGCAGGCGTTGGATCGTGCATGCTTTCCGCGCCTGTCGCGTCAGAGGTCTGGCCGGGCGCAGGCCTCCATAACGACGATGCTGATGAACTGTAGCTTGGCCACGGCGGGCCGGGACATCACGAATGGGTAGAAATCCGGCTGGCCCATGCTGCGCGCCACCTCGTTGAGGACCATCGTTACCTCGAGCCACGCGTTGAGCAGCGACAGGAATCGTTCGGCACCGGGGTCTTCGGGTGCATATAGCGCGTCGCGCGTGAACGGGTCGATGTCGCCTTCGAGGTCATCGGCTTCCAGGCCGAAGCCCATCGCCGTGCCTAGGCTGTCGACCACGTGCAGGTAGTGAGCCCACGTCTCGGCCCAGTCTTCCCACGGATGCATCGTTGCGTACGCGCTGATATAGGCGTTGGCCCAATCGGCCGGCGGTCCTTGCTCGTAGTTGCGCTTGAGCGCCTCGGCATAGCTGGCACGCTCGTCGCCGAACAGTTGGCGGAAGGGATCAAGCCACGGGGTGTTCCAGATCAGGCGGTCCCAGTAGTAGTGGCCTACCTCGTGGCGGAAGTGGCCCAGCAGCGTGCGGTAGGGCTCGCGCAGGCCATGGCGAATCTGCTCGCGCTTGGCGTCGTCAGCCTCCTCGACGTTGAGCGTAATCAGGCCGCTGGCGTGACCTGTCATCACGCGCGGGCCCTCGGGCGGCGAGCGCAGGAAGTCGAACATCAGGCCGTGTTCGGGGTCCTCCTCCACCTTGGATCGCACCGGCAGGCCGAGCGCGAGCAATTGCGAAACCAACCGGCGCTTGGCGGCCTCGATTTGCGTCAGGTAGCGTACGTTGTCCGCATCGTCCAGGTCGGGCAGGGTGCGTGTGAGCCGGCAGGCAATGCAGTGCGGCTTGGGGTTATGCGCATACATCATCCAGTTGCAAGATGCGGGGGCTTCGCGGTTGCCGCAGAACTTCAGCAACTCACTACGGCCTTCCTCGCGCCAGGTGCCCGGTTCCGGGCCAGGGTCCAGCGGGCTGACCTGGCCTTCGTCGGGCAGAAAGCCCAGGGTCGCATTGCAGGCCAGGCATAGCGTGTTGCCGAAGAAGACGTGGTTGCCACAGCGGCATTTATAAGCGCGCGAGTGGCGCCCAGCGCGCACGTCCTGCCTTTTCAACTGCGTGCCCACGTCGTGATCGAGCGACTCCAGCAGATTGCGCATGTCTCACCCCCGGATGGCCGAGCTTGGTGAGACAAGAATAGGCAAGCGACGGGGCGCTGCAAATCTAGTTCAAGGCAGCCGGCATTCCGGCTGCGCCAAATCCTCCGAAAGTACTCACGGTTTGCCTTCCAGGCATCAATAATAAGTGAATCGGGCGTACGAAGCGGCGTATTCCAGATATGGATGGCTCGATCATTGGCGCAGGAGCGGCTGCCTGTGAACTTGCATGGAAGGAGACCAGGAATGACATCGCCGGCCATCCCGACAAGCCCCTTTGTTTCCACTGGCGATCTGCCCGGGCCGGATGCGGTCCGGTCGCTGGTCGAAGCGGCGTACGCGCGTTTCCGCGATGACGCCAGTGGCAAGCTTGCCGACTACATTCCGGCCCTTGCCGAAGCAGATCCTTCCTCTTTCGGCATTTGTGTCGCCAACACGCGGGGCGAGGCGTTCATGGTCGGTGACGCGGCGCAGCCGTTCTCGATCCAGAGCGTGTCCAAGCCTTTCGTATTCGCGCTGGTCTGCGAAGCGCTGGGAGCCGGTGAGGCCGCCACCCGGCTTGGTGTAGACGCTACAGGGTTGCCATTCGATTCCATCATGGCGATGGAACTGCGTGCCGATGGCACGAGCAATCCCCTTGTCAATGCCGGGGCGATTGCCGCGACAAGCCTGGTGCCAGGCATCGATGCGGAAGATCGCTGGCACCGGATTCGCCAGGGGCTGTCGCGTTTCGCTGGACGCGAACTGGAGTGCGATGAGCGCGTCTACGCCTCCGAGGCGGCCACCAACCAGCGCAACGCTGGATTGGCGCACCTGCTGCGCGGGCATGGCCGGCTCTATTGTGATCCCGATGAGGCGGTGGATGTCTACACGCGGCAATGCGCGCTACTGGTCAGTGCGCGCGACCTTGCCATGATGGGTGCCACCTTGGCCAGCGGCGGACTGCATCCGGTGACGGGCGAGCAGGTCGTGAGCGCTGCAACGTGTCAGCATGTGCTGGCAGTCATGGCGACGGCCGGCCTGTACGAGCGCTCCGGTAGCTGGCTGTACGACGTGGGCCTGCCGGGCAAGAGCGGCGTCAGCGGCGGCATCCTGACGATCGCCCCGGGGAAGGGCGCCGTTGCGACCTTTTCACCGCCCCTTGATGCCGCGGGGAACAGTGTGCGTGGCCAGCATGTCATGCGTTTCCTGTCCGAGCATCTGGGCCTCAATCTGTTTATCTCGGCGCCTGCGGCGCGGTGATGCAGAGTGATCTGTCGAGGAGGGCAACGGCAACGCTTTTTACATCGCCGACGCCCCAAACTACAAACGGCGCGGCAAGAGCCGCGTCGCAGCCTTGCCAAGCCACGCTCAAGGCACCTCTGCGGGCGGGTACGGCATTTGCGCGCGGGGCTCCTGTGCGGCCACAGCCCATGGCCACCAACAGGAGCCCCACATGCCAGACCCGTTCGACCAGCAGAACCCCGACGCCGTGCCCGGCGCGTCGGCTTGACGGCGGGCTCCGGCAATGGACGCCCCCGCGACTCCGGGACTGGTTCCCGACACCCACCTTACTCACCTGCGCATCAACGGCCGCGAATACGAACTGGAGATTCCTGCCTGGGTCACGCTGCTCGACCTGTTGCGCGATGTGCTCGACCTTACCGGCACCAAGAAAGGCTGCGACCATGGCCAGTGCGGCGCCTGCACTGTCATCGTCGACGGCCGCCGCATCAATGCTTGCCTGGCGTTGGCCGTGGCGTACCACGACGCGGACATCACCACCATCGAAGGGATTGCCGATCTGCATGACGGCCCGGGCCTGCATCCGGTGCAGCGCGCGTTCATGGCCTGCGACGCATTCCAGTGCGGCTATTGCACGCCCGGCCAGATTTGCTCCGCCGTGGCGATGCAGGCCGAGCGAGCGCCGCGCAGCCGCGCAGAAATCCGCGAGCGCATGAGCGGCAACCTGTGCCGCTGCGGCGCTTATCCGCAGATCGTGGAAGCGGTGTCGCGCGTGTTGCTCGCCCCCGATGGCGAGACGCTGGCCGATGCCGCGGTGGACGACCTGTCGGTGGGTGAGCAGGCCAACCGGAGCCAGCAACCATGAACCCGTTTCGCTATATGCGTGTGGAGACGGTGCCCGAGGCGCTGGCCGCCATGTCAGGCGTTGCGCTGGGCGAGGACGTGGGCACCCGTCCCCGTCTGTTCGCGGGCGGCACCAACCTGCTGGACCTGATGAAGGCAGATGTGATGCATCCCGTCACGCTGGTCGACATCGGCAGGCTGCCGCTGACCCAGATCGAACGGCTGCCCGACGGCACGCTGCACCTTGGCGCGATGGCGCGTAATGCCGACACCGCCGAGCATCCGCTGGTGCGCGAGCATTTGCCGATGCTGCGGGCCGCCATCCTGGCCGGCGCGTCGGGCCAGATCCGCAACATGGCCACCAACGGTGGCAACCTGCTGCAGCGCACGCGCTGCTACTACTTCTACGACTCCGGCGTGCCGTGCAACAAGCGCGCGCCGGGCAGCGGATGCCCGGCGGCCCATGGGCTGGCGCGCCAGCACGCCATCCTCGGCGCGAACGAGCATTGCATCGCCACGCATCCGTCCGACATGTGCGTGGCGCTGGCGGCGCTCGGCGCCACCGTGCATGTGGAATCGGTGCGCGGCGCGCGCGAGATTCCAATGACGGAATTTCATCGGCTGCCCGGCGACCGCCCCGACATCGACACGGTATTGCAGCCTGATGAGTTGATCACCCACATCAGCGTGCCGCCGAACCCGTACGCCGGGCATGGCACGTACCTCAAGGCGCGCGAGCGTGCGTCGTATGCGTTTGCGCTGGTATCGGTGGCGGCGGCGCTGGAGTTGTATCCGGACGGCATGATCCGCAGCGCCAGGCTGGCGCTGGGCGGCGTGGCCCACAAGCCGTGGCGCGACCTCGAAGCCGAGGCAATGCTCGCCGGCAAGCCGGCCACCGACCAGACCTTCGCCGACGTGGCCGCGTTCGTGCTGCGCGATGCCCGCGCCTGGGGCGGGCCGGCGCTGCCCGAGGGTACGCCGGGCAACGCCTTCAAGATACCGCTGACGGAGCGCGCCATTGTCCGCGCGCTGCAGATGGCGGCCGCCGGCATCGTGACGAACACGGGGCAGGATGCATTCAACGCCAACGAAGGCCTCGGGGACGGTCGTAATGACGGTCGCCACGAAGAACACCACGACGTACCCGACGGCGCCGGGGACGGCAGCCATCCCACGATCCCTCCCGGAGAGGCGCCATGACCGACACCTTGCTTGCACCGTTCGAGTCCGACCAGCAGCCGATGGCTCCGCCCGACACCGGGCCCGCAGGCATCGGCACCGCCGTGCCACGCATCGATGGCGAGGCCAAGGTCAGCGGGGCGGCGCGCTATGCTGCCGAGCACCCCGTGGCGGACCTGTGCTACGGCGTGATCGTCAACAGCACGATTGCCCGTGGCCGGATCGACGCGATCGACACCGAGGCCGCGCGTGCGGTGCCCGGCGTGCTGGACATCCTGACCCACGAGAGGCGTCCGCCGATGCGCTCGATGCGAATGTTCTTCAAGGACATGACCGCGCCCGCCGGCAAGCCGTTCCGGCCGCTGCACGACGCCAACATCGCCTATAGCGGCCAGCCCGTGGCGCTGGTGGTGGCCGAGACTTTCGAGGCGGCCCGCTACGCGGCGTCGCTGGTGCGGCTCAGCTACACCGAAACGCCACACGAGACCGACATGCTGGCGCGCCGCGACGCGGCTCACGATCCGGGCGGCTTCAAGGCCGGCTATTCGAAGCCGCCCAAGCCCAAGGGCAACCCCGATGCGGCGTTTGCCACGGCGGAGCTGAAGGTGGATGCCGAGTGCTACGCGGGCGCCGAGCATCACAACCCGATGGAGATGCACGCCAGCACCGTGATCCGCGATTCCCGCGGCCATCTGCTCATCTACGACAAGACGCAGGGTTCGCAGAATTCCCGCTGGATGGTGTCGCGCGTGTTTGGCCTGCCCAAGCGCAAGGTGACGGTGCGCAACCCGTTTGTCGGCGGCGCGTTCGGTTCGGGATTGCGGCCGGGATACCAGTTGCTGCTGGCCGTCATGGCGTCGATGCAGCTCAAGCGCTCGGTGCGCGTGGTGATGACGCGCCAGCAGATGTTCACGTTTGGGCGCCGGCCGGAGACCTGGCAGCGCGTGCGGCTGGGCGCCACGCGCGACGGCAAGCTGACTTCGCTGATTCATGAAGCAGTGGCAGAGACCTCGCGCGACGAGGATTACGTGGAAGTGGTGGTGAACTGGTCCGGCCAGCTCTACCGTTGCGAGAACATCCGCTACGTCTACAAGCTCGTGCCGGTGGACCGCTATACCCCGATGGATATGCGCGCCCCCGGTGCGGCTCACGGCGTGCATGCGATAGAGATCGCCATGGACGAACTGGCGTACGCCGCCAATATCGATCCGCTGGCACTGCGCCGCATCAACTACGCCGAGCGCGACAGCAATGCCGGCCTGCCGTTCTCGACCAAGCAACTGATGGAGTGCTACGCGCAGGGTGCCCGCGCTTTTGGCTGGGACGCGCGGCCGGCGGCGCCGCGCTCGATGCGCGAGGGCCACGAGCTGGTGGGCTGGGGCATGGCCACCGGCACCTGGGACGCCATGCAGATGGCGGCCCGGGCCAGCGCCACGCTGCTGGCCGATGGCCGGCTCGAAATCGGCTGCGCCGCCACCGACATCGGCACGGGCACCTACACGGCCATCTCGCAGATTGCCGCCGATGTGATGGGCTTGGCGCTGGAGCGCGTGGTGTTCCGCCTGGGCGACTCAGACCTGCCGTTCGCGCCGATCGAGGGCGGCTCGTCGCACATCGCCACGGTAGGCTCCGCCGTCTACGGGGCGTGCGAGAAGCTCCAGCGGCAGATCTGGCGGCTGGCGCGCGACATCGCTGGCCGAGGCTTCGAGAAGTGTGCGTTCGAGGATGTGGCATTCCGCGACGGCCAGATCATGCGCGTGGGCAGCGGCGGCAGCGGCGCTGACGACGGAGAGCCGGCAGCCCGCATGCCACTGGAAGCGGTGTTGCTGTCGAAGGGACGCACCAGCCTGGGCGTGCGGCACCTGCTGCTGCCCGACATGGCGAAGCAGAAGCAGTCGGTGCGTGCCGTGCATTCGGCCGTGTTCTGCGAGGTCAAGGTGGACGAGGCGCTGGGCCAGATCCGCGTGACGCGCGTGGTCAGCGCCGTGGCTGCCGGACGCATCGTCAATCCGCTCACCGCGCGCAGCCAGGTTACGGGCGGCGTGGTGTGGGGCATCAGCCAGGCCCTGTTCGAGGAAACGCACGCCGACCACCGCCTGGGCCGCTTCATGAACCACGATATCGCCGAATATCACATCGCCGCCAACGCCGACATCCGCGACATCGACGTGATCTTCGTTGAAGAAGACGACCGCATCGTCAGCCGCTTCGGCGCCAAGGGGGTGGGGGAAATCGGCATCGTGGGCGTGGCGGCCGCCATCAGCAACGCCATCTTCCACGCCACGGGCAAACGCTTCCGCACCACGCCGATCACGCCGGACAAGCTGCTGGCGCGGGGTTGAACGCGGAGAGACGCGGGGCGTTGGCGTGGCTGCGGATTGGCCAGTCGCCCACTCAGGCGGCCTGGTCCGCCAGCCGCCTGGCCTCGGCCATTGCCCGCGCGATATCGGCCTCGACATTGGCCCTGGCCTCGGCTGTGTTCACACGCAGCGCGTAGGAAGGGTGCCAGGTGGCCACCACCCACGTGTCGCCTAGCCGTAGCGGTTCCGCCATCGCCGCACGCAGGCTCAGCTTCTGGCGCATCACCGCGCCGAGCGCGGTGGCGCCCAGCGTAACCACCACGGCCGGGCGCACGCTTGACAGTTCCTCGTCGAGCCAGTGCGCGCAGGCTTCCACTTCAAGCTGGCCCGGCGTCTTGTGCATGCGCCGCTTGCCGCTTGCGAACCATTTGAAGTGCTTGACGGCGTTGGTCAGGTAGACGCTGTCGCGGGCCACGCCGGCGCGCAGCAGCGCGGCGTCCAGCACCTTGCCGGCCGGGCCGACGAACGGCTCGCCGCTCAGGTCCTCGTGGTCGCCGGGCTGTTCGCCGATCACCATGATGCGCGCCGCGTCCGGTCCACGGCCCGGCACGGCCTGCGTGGCATGCCGCCACAAATCGCAGTTGCGGCACTGGTCGAGCGAAGTCGGCATGGGCCGCGCCGGCAGCGCCTGCCGGGCATCGACGGCCACGCGCTTGCCCGGCATCACGCCCACGGTTCCGGCCTGGGCCACGCGCCGCGCGCCGTTGCGCGCCTGGGCCACCATGTCGGGAATCAGCGCCGCCTCGGGCAACCCTTTCCAGAACCGCACGGGCATGTGCTGGTGCAGCGCCGCCTCGTTGAGCCGCGCCGGATTGAAGATGTTCCGGTAATACGCAATCCAGAGCGGTTCGATCTGGTCGGCGCCGGCCCGGAAGGCGCTGGGCTCGCGCGGGGCGGCCGCGTAGTGAAGCGCGCGGCCATCCCAGCGCACCGTGCCCTGCGGCGTACCGATCCACCACGTCGCACCGCCCATGCGTCGCGCGAAATGGTCGGCCGCGTAGGGCAGGATGTGATGCTCGGGCTCGTACCAGGCGATGTATTGAGGGGTGTCGGGTCGGGGCTCGGCTGCGGCCTCCATTGGAGCGGCCAGCGTCTCCGGGCGCGCCTGGAAGCGCACGTAGGCAATCATGTCGTGCTTGTCGCGCCGCACCGATTTCGCCATCGCGTGCAGTCGCCCGCCATCGTCATCGGCGGCCGCCGCCACCGCGCGGTCGCCCTGCGCCCAGCGCCACAACACCCGGTAGAGAAATGCCCAGCGCTGCGGCCACTGATGCAGCGCGGCGTCTTGCAGCAGCGTGGCAAGATCGGCGGAAATGCGCAGTGCGGGGACGCTGGCAGCGGCAGCGGCGGGGAAGGCGGGCGCCGCCGAAGAGAGTCCATCGAGTGATAGCTGAGCCGCGCCGCGCGTTGCGGCATCATCGACGCCTGCCGTGGCCCAGGTCAGCGCCTCGGGCGGCCAGCCGGCGGCCAGCGCGCGCAACGCCTGCTGTCGCCAGCCCGCATAGCCGCCCTCGACCACGAGGACGGGAATCTCGGGCTGCACTGCGGGCTTCATAGCAGCGCCAGTTGCTGCGGCGCCGGCGCCAGCGCGCGACGCAACTGGTCAGACGTAGGCTCTGCCAGCGCAGGCCGGTAGTCCTGCGTGACGACGAAGGGTTTGACGGTGTCCATCGCACAGCGCAGCCGCACCAGATCCTGATAACGGATGGCCCGCGAGCGTCGCAATTCGGTTAATCGCTTCGCGTTGCGCATGCCGATGCCGGGCACCCGGGCAATCAGACGCTGCGGCGCGCGGTTCAGGTCCACCGGGAATGATTCGCGGTGCGCCAGCGCCCAGGCCAGTTTCGGATCGATGTCCAGCGGCAGCGCGCCGTCGTTCTGGAACAGTTCCTCGGCCCGAAAGCCGTAGCCGCGCAGCAAAAAATCGGCCTGGTACAGCCGGTGCTCGCGCAGCAGCGGCGGCGCCTGGTTGGGCAGGGCAGATGGGCTGTCAGGAATCGGGCTGAACGCCGAGTAATAGACGCGCTTGAGCTTGTAGGCACCGTAGAGCGTCTGGGAAGTCTGGAGGATGGTGCGGTCGTCGGCATCGTCCGCGCCGACGATCATCTGCGTGCTCTGGCCCGCCGGGGCGCGCGTACCGGTGGGCGGCTTCTCGATCTCGGCCTCTTCCTGCGCCAGCCGGATCGACCCCATCGCGCGCTTGATCGTATGGGCGCTTTTCTCGGGCGCCAGGCGCTGCAGGCCGCCGTCGGTGGGCAACTCGATATTGACGCTGAGCCGGTCGGCGAACTGGCCCGCCTCGCGTATCAGGCGCGGGTCGGCGTCGGGAATCGTCTTCAGGTGGATATAGCCGCGGAACTGATGCGTCTGGCGCAGCGTGCGCGCCACCGCCACGAGCTGTTCCATCGTGTAGTCGGCGCTGCGGATAATCCCCGAACTCAAAAACAGGCCATCTATATAGTTGCGCCGGTAGAACTCCAGCGTCAGGTTGACCACTTCATCGGGCACGAAGCGGGCACGCGGCACATTGCTGGAGCGGCGGTTCACGCAGTACTGGCAGTCGTACTGGCAGAAATTGGTCAGCAGGATCTTCAACAGCGACACGCAGCGGCCGTCCGGTGTGAAGCTGTGGCAGATGCCGGCGCCCGTGGTGGCGCCTAGCCCGTCGCGGCCTTTCGAGTCGCGGCGGGGCGCGCCACTGCTGGCGCACGAGGCGTCATATTTCGCCGCGTCGGCCAGGATTTCGAGTTTCTTGAGCAGTTCCATGGACGAATACTGTATGGATATACAGTATTCTACGCGCGCCATGGCATCGTGCAATCTTCAATTTGCACGGGACGACCGCGCCGGCCGAGAGCCCGCCTCAAGGCGCCGGATGCGGCGCTTCGGCGCTGTTTCGGTCTGGAATAGGGGCGGTTGGTGTGCTTATCTGGCCGCTCTACGACGGCCGCACCGCGAAAATAAAGTCAACCTCCACCGACGCGCCTTTGGGTAATTGCATGACACCCACGGACGTACGCGTGTGCACGCCGACGTCGCCGAGCACGGAATACAAGACGTCAGATGCGCCGTCGGCAACTTCGCTTTGCATCGTAAAGTCTGGCGCGCTTCGCACGAATACGGAAATACGCGGCACCGCCTGGATGGCGTCAAGCGTGCCGCAGCGCCTTTTTATCAGCGCCAAGGCCCGCAACGTCGAAATCGCCGCCGCCTGGCGTGCCGCTTCGAGCGAAATGGATTCGCCAACTACGCCAACGAAGCGCACGGTGTCACCAACACGTGGAATCTGCCCGGCGATATAGGCGACGTTTCCGTCGATGAGAACAGGCGTGTACTTTCCCCCGATCTTGATTTCCTCGTCCGGGTCGAATCCGAACGCCGTCGCGATCTGCCGAAGCTTGTCGTCTCTGCTCATGGACACCTTGATTGACGCTGTCGAAAGCGCAAAGCGTAATCGATTGGCCGGGCCTTGTCTGGAGGCGATGCCGGCGACCATTTGCATCCAGGTCTTGTTGCCGGCATCGATGATCTGCCGCGTGACGTTTGCTAGCGTGTCGGCATGAATCGCGCTTCCCTCAGACCTGCGCCTGCCCGCCATCGACGAACAGTTCCGCGCCGTTCACAAAGCTCGCATCGTCGGAAGCCAGGAAGAGCGCGGCACCGGCGATTTCATCGGGCTCGCCGACGCGACCCATCGGGATGCGTGACGCGAGATAGTCCAGCAGCCCCTGTTGCTGGGCGGCGTCGGGGCCGGCCAGTTCCACCAGGCCCGGCGTGCGCGTGGCACCGGGGCTGATCGTGTTGACGCGAATGCCGCGGTCTTTCAGATCGAGGATCCAGCTACGTGCGAAGGCGCGGATGGCTGCCTTCGATGCCGAATAGACGCTGAACGCTGCGGTGCCCTCGATGGTCGTGGTGGAGCCGGCCCGGCAGTGCCTTCTGCACGGTGAACAGCGTGCCCTTGACATTGCGGTCGAAGGTATCGTGATAGTGCGCCTCGGTGATGTCGCCAAGCGGCACCATCGTGCCGCCGCCGGCATTGGCAAAGAGCACGTCGAGCCGACCCTTTTCGGCGCGGATTTGCTTGTAGAGCCGATCGAGTTCTTCAGGCTTCGACGAGTCCACACGCACACCGGTGGCGTTGCCGATGGCGGCAACGGCCGCGTCGAGTTCGGCCTGGCGGCGACCGGTGACATACACATACGCACCCTCGGCGGCAAAGCGCTTGGCCGTGGCCAGGCCGATGCCGCTGGTGCCACCGGTAACGAGTGCGATCTTGTTTTCGAGTCTGCGGGTCATGGTGATACTCCTGAATTCGGTTGATTGAGCGTCGCGAGTGGCGATGGAGAAAGCATATCGACGCGCCGATCTTTTCGAAATAGAATCGATCGCAAACCATCGTTGCAAAAATGAAATGATCAGATTTCCGGATTTCGAAGGGTTGGCGATGTTTGCCAAAGTGGCGGAAGAGGGGTCGTTTGCCGGGGCGGCGCGCGCCATGGGCGTGTCCGTGCCGACGGTGTCGCGCGGTGTTGCCCGGCTAGAGGAGCGGCTTGGCGCGCGGCTCTTCAACCGCACTTCGCGCCAACTCGCCTTGACGGAGTTCGGGGCGACGATTGCAGAGAAGGCAGGCGACATCTATCGGCGGGCGGAAGAGGCCGAGAACGCCGCCCGCGAGATGTCGATCCAGCCTCGCGGGCTCGTGCGGCTGGCAGTGCCGATGTCCTTCGGGGTGCGCTGGGTGGCGCCGCTGTTACCCGAGTTCTTTCAGGCCTATCCCGAGGTATCGGTCGATCTGCACCTGTCCGATGCCACGGTCGACATCGTCGCCCAGGGCTTCGACGCCGCGTTGCGCATTGCCGCGTTGCCGGACTCGTCGCTGATTGCCAGGCGTCTGTGCCCGGTTGCGCAGATCGTGGTGGCGTCGCCGGCGTACCTGGAACGCTTCGGGCGCCCGGCCCATCCGCGCGATCTCGTCGGCAGACCGTGTCTTTCCTATGCCTACCGGGCGCGCAGCGATGTATGGCGCTTCGTCAATGACGCGGGCGAGGAACATCCGGTGACGCCGGTGGGCCCGCTGCGCGTGACCAACTCGGAAGCGCTGCTGCCGATGCTGCTGGCGGGTCAGGCCATCGCCGAACTGCCGGAATTCATGGCCGGCGAATATCTTGCCGATGGGCGGCTGGAGGCGATCCTGACCGGCTGGCATCTCACGCGCGGCGGACTGTATTTCGTCACGCCTTCAGCGCGAGCCAGACCGGCCAAGGTCACCGCGCTGGCCGACTACCTTGCCGAACGACTGTCGTCACCCGCCTGGCTGGCGCCGAAAGCGGAAAAAACCCGCAGTGCGGTGAGGTCTTGACCGAGTTGCCAGGCCCATGCGTTCCGGATTTCGAATTAGCGCCGGTATTGCTGCGCTTCCAGATATGAGTCGCGCGAGGGCAGAAGGTGGGTCGCGCAAAGGGCGACGAGGGCATCGATATCGCCGTTCTTGAGGGCCTCGATCATTTGCCAGTGTTCCTGGCGCGCCCGTTCCCGATATTCGGCGGAGACCAGCGACGCAAAGCGAATGGGATGGGTCTGCCGCGCGAATTCGGCAATCGCGTTTTGCAGCGTATGGTTGCTGCACAGCCCGAACAGCTCGCGGTGGAATGCCAGGTTGACCCGAAACACCGTGCGCGCGTCGCCGGCCGCGACAGCCTCGTCATGTTGCCGCTGAATGGCAATCAGGTTGTCGATGCGTGACGGAACCAGTTCCAGGTTGATGCGTCTGGCCGCCTCGGTTTCGAGCATGGCCCGCACCTCGTACAGCTCCTTCACTTCCTGAACCGAAAACGAGCGGACCAGCGCGCCGATATTCTTCCGGCGTTCGATCAGTCCCATGCGGTCGAGCGCCGCGAGGACGTCGCGCACGACATGACGCTTGACGCCGAATCGTTCCATCAACTCGTCTTCAATTAGTCGCTCCCGGGGGTGCAGTCGACCGAAGACGATGTCTTCCTCCAGCGTCGCGATGATCGCGCTCGGGGAGCCCGGCTGGGCGACAGCGGGGGCGGCGCTTTCAAACGCGTCGGGAAGCATCTCGGAACGGGGCATCGGGCAAGCCGCGCCGGCGGCAGCGGCCGGTGCGATAGTGCGATTCGGAATGAAAGTCGTCATTGTGAACCATTTTTCCGAGCCCTCGTCTTGCGGCAATTACTGACCGCTTCCCGGAACCTTGCCGCAGTTTTCCACTGCGCGAAGGAAGTCAAAATCAACACCCTGGTCTGCCTGGTTGACGGTCGTGAGAAAGAGCTTGCGATAGCCGCGATCGGCCGTCGGCACGACTACAGGCTGTTGCTCGGCCCGACGCTTCAACGCTTCGTCGCTGATCAGGAGCTTGATTTCGCGGCGCGCAACTGACAGGCTGATGCGGTCGCCGTTGCGCACGTGCGCCAGCGGCCCACCGATGGCAGCCTCCGGCGTGACGTGCAGCACGATGGTGCCGAACGCCGTGCCGCTCATGCGGCCGTCCGAAATACGGACGATGTCCTTGACGCCCGCGCGGGCCAGCTTGCGCGGAATCGGGATGTAGCCGGCCTCTGGCATGCCCGGCGCACCCTTCGGGCCAATGTTCTTCAGCACCAGGATGTCGTCGGCCGTCACGTCGAGGTCGTCGCTGTCGATGCGATTGGCCAGGTCCTCGGCGTTCTCGAACACCACCGCACGCCCTTCATGTTCCATGAGCTTCGGGTGCGCGGCCGATTGCTTGATGATGGCGCCGCCGGGCGCCAGGTTGCCGTTCAACACCGCGATACCACCCTGCGGATAGATCGGGTTGTCGCGCGATCGAACCACGTCCTGCGCGAAGCCCGGGCCGGCGCGCTCGATCTCTTCGCCCAGCGTGCGGCCCGTGACGGTCAGTGCATCGAGGTTCAGCAGCGGCTTCAGCTCACGCAGTAGGGTGGCCATGCCGCCGGCGTGATGGAAGTCTTCCATATAGTGGTCGCCCGACGGCTTCAGGTCCAGCAGCACCGGGGTGTCGCGGCCCATCCGGTCCAGGGCAGCCAGGTCGATGTCATAGCCCAGCCGGCCGGCAATGGCTGCCAGGTGGACGATGCCGTTGGTAGAACCGCCGATGGCCAGCAGCACACGCATGGCGTTTTCGAAGGCGGCCGGCGTCAGGATCTTGTCGATGGTCAGGCGTTCCTTCGCAATGCGAACTGCCTCGGTGCCGGTCTGCTCGGCCACGCGGATGCGATCGGCCGTGACTGCCGGCGGCGAGGCGCCACCGGGAACGGTCATGCCCAGCGCCTCGGCGATGCAGGCCATGGTGCTGGCGGTACCCATCACCGAGCAGGTACCCACGCTGGCCACAAGCTGGTTGTTGACGTCGGCAATCTCTTCCGCGTCGATCTCTTCGGCGCGGAACTTGCCCCAGTAGCGGCGGCAATCGGTGCAGGCGCCCACACGCTCGCTGCGATGCGAGCCCGTCAGCATCGAACCCGTGATGAGCTGGATGGCCGGAATGCCTGCCGATGCCGCGCCCATCAGTTGCGCCGGCACGGTCTTGTCGCAGCCCCCAATCAGCACCACGGCATCCATCGGCTGCGCGCGAATCATCTCCTCGGTGTCCATCGACATGAGATTGCGCAGGTACATGCTGGTGGGCGCCGAAAAGCTCTCGTGGATCGAGATCGTCGGAAAATCCATCGGCAGGCCGCCGGCCAGCATGATGCCGCGCTTCACCGCCTCGATCAGCTGCGGGGCGTTGCCGTGGCAGGGGTTGTAGGCGCTTCCGGTATTGACGATGCCGATGACCGGGCGGTCCAGCGCCGCGTCGGTGTACCCGGCGCCCTTGATGAACGCCTTGCGCAGAAACAGCGAAAACCCGCGGTCGCCGTAGTTCGTGAGTCCCTTCGAAATGCCGGTGGCCGCGGCTTCGGGAGCAATGTCATGGCGGCCGGCGGCAGCGCCTTTCGGGGTCTGTTTGTCGTGGGACATGGGTTATCGGCGGAGAACTGAGGCACTGTGTTGCGCCTGACTGCAGGTCGGCCCCAAGGATAGCCCACATTCGCTGGATTGTCGCCGGTAATGTTGAATAAATTATTAATAATCCGACGAGCCGGATTTTGGACTGGGTCGACAGCGTGATACTGCTGCGCGCCTGCCAGTCATGAAGGCGGCCCGGATTTCACCGAGCCGCCTCGCCAATCAGATGCCGAACTCCGGATCGCCATATCGAATCAGCAACGATTCGATTTGCGACATGTCCGAGGTCAGTGGCGTGCGTTCTTCCACAACACGTGAAGGGCCACCGTACGTTGCGGTGACATGGCGGCGCACCGTCAGGACCGGGGTATCCGGCCGCGGAATTTCCACGGCTGGCCACGGCGTATGGCGGTAGCTGCCTGCAATCCAGCCGCCAGGGGCCAGGTGCATTTCTTCCCATTCGTCGTTGATAAGCATGGTGAGCGGTCCTCCTGATGATCAATTCTTGTGGCGATAGTTGATGCGCCCCTTCGTGAGGTCGTATGGCGACATTTCCAACGTGACGCGGTCGCCCGCGAGCACGCGGATGCGATTCTTCTTCAGGCGGCCCGAAGAATAGGCCCACACTTCGAAACCGTTCTCCAGAATGACGCGAAAGCGGTTATCCGGAAGCACTTCCGAAACCTTGCCACCAAATTCCACCAGTTCTTCTTTAGCCACGTTTGCTCCAATGAGTGTCAGGGAATCTCACGCGCCGGGCGTAGAGGGATTTGCGCGGCGCAGCGCGTTGGACTGGTGTCGCAGGTACGCCACCGCACGATTGCCGGCGTAGCGAGCCGCTTGCTTTGCCTTGGTTTCCGAGCCATGGGTGACGTGGCGCATGGAAACGTTCGCAACGACGCGTTCCACGCCATCCCGGTACTCCGAGATCATGTAGTTCGCAAACCAGAGGCCTGGCTCTTGCTGAATGGGAAAGACAGAAACGGTGAAGGGTGTGTAGTCGAAACTCAAATTGTTCTCTGTTTTGCGACCGTGCCGGAAGCACTTGGGCGCTCCGGCGCAGGCTCGCATCTACCGATGCTGAAGGTAGTTCTGTTGAGGAAGCGGCATGGCGTTGTCGATGCTTCGCTGTCGCGCGAAGCAGAGAGGCAAACGCAAATGTGACCGTACTTTCGCGAGCCAGCGCATTCTGTACAGGCGCCGTGCTGCGGTGCGGCTCTGCCGCTGGTCGGATAGGGTTGGGGCAGTGCTTGCCCGAAAAGGTCCGGTGTACACCGGGTGGCCGATAACGCTCTTCTAGTGTTGATGTCGTTCTGGCGGCGGGCGTCGAACGTTGTCGACGACGCGGCATCGTAACATCTTTACGCATTCCTTGCCGACCGAGCGCCTGGTGAAGGTCCCCTGCCAGTGCATGGCACGCAATTCGCTGCCCCCATTTGCCAGGCGGTTATCACCTGCGTGATGGCCGCAAATCCATCCTGTCGCACGCAATTGTTACCGCCCGTGCATGTAAGGCAGCGCATCGACCATGGGGACCATGCAATGACCACAGTTTCGGACTTTATCCTCGAACGGCTGCGTGAATGGGGTGTCGCGCGCATCTACGGCTACCCCGGCGACGGCGTCAACGGCATGCTCGGCGCATTGGACCGGGCGGAAGAGCAGGCCGTGGGTCCGCGGCTGGTGCAGGTGCGCCACGAGGAAAGTGCCGCGATGATGGCCTGTGCCCATGCCAAGTTCACGGGCGAGATCGGGGTCTGCATGGCAACGTCGGGGCCCGGCGCCATCCATCTGCTGAACGGACTCTACGATGCCAAGGCCGACCACCAGCCCGTGCTGTGCCTGGTCGGGCAACAGCGCCGTGCGGCGCTGGGCGGCGACTACCAGCAGGAAGTGGATCTGCTGTCGCTGTTCAAGGACGTGGCGCACGAGTATGTGCAAATGGCTGTCACCCCGGCGCAGGTGCGTCACCTGATCGATCGAGCGATGCGGATCGCGCTCGACCAGCGCACGGTCACGTGCGTGATCTTGCCGAACGATATCCAGGAAATGGAGGCGGTGCCCGTGCCGCCGGCCGAGCATGGCACCGTGCATAGCGGCGTGGGCTACGTGCGGCCGCGCGTCGTGCCAGATCCGGCAACGCTGGATCGCGCCGCCGAAGTGCTGAATGCCGGCAAGAAGGTGGCGATGCTGGTCGGAGCCGGCGCGCTCGGTGCCACCGATGAAGTCATCGCGGTGGCTCAGCGGCTGGGTGCCGGGGTGGCCAAGGCGCTGCTGGGCAAGGGGGTGCTGCCGGACAGTCTTCCTTATGTCACGGGCAGCATCGGATTGCTGGGCACGCGTGCGAGCTGGCAACTGATGAGCGAATGCGACACGCTGTTCATGATCGGCTCGTCGTTCCCGTACTCGGAGTTCCTGCCTCAGGAAGGGCAGGCGCGCGGCGTGCAGGTCGACCTGGACGGCCGCAAGCTCAGTCTCAGGTATCCGATGGAAGTGCCGATGGTGGGCGACGCCAGAGAGACGCTGACGGCCTTGCTGCCACGGCTGGAGACACGCACCGATTTCGGCTGGCGAGAGCAGGTGGAAGCCAACACCGAACGCTGGTGGCGCGTGCTGGAGAAGCGCGCGATGGACGACGCGGTGCCAATCAATCCGCAGCGTGTGTTCTGGGAGCTGTCGTCGCGGCTGCCGGCCGACGTCATCCTCTGCGCGGATTCGGGCACGGCGGCGAGCTGGTATGCGCGCGATATCCGCATGGAGCGCGGCATGATGGGTTCGCTGTCCGGCGGTCTGGCCACGATGGCACCCGCGTTGCCCTATGCGATTGCCGCCAAGTTCTGCCATCCGGGCCGCGTGGCCATTGCCCTGGAAGGCGATGGCGCGATGCAGATGAATGGCATCAACGAGCTGATCACGGTGGCCGCGCGCTGGCGCGAGTGGGACGATCCGCGCCTGATCGTGCTGGTGCTCAACAATGGCGATCTGAACATGGTGACGTGGGAAGAGCGCTCGCTCGGCGGCGACCGCCGCTTCGACACGTCGCAGACCGTGCCGCCGTTCGACTACGCGGCCTATGCGCGCATGCTGGGTCTGGAGGGTTTGCGGGTAGAGCGGCCGGAAGACATCGGACCGATGTGGGAACGCGCGCTACAGGCGAAGTGCCCGGTGGTGCTCGATGTGCTGACCGATCCCAACGTGCCGCCGGTGCCGCCGCACGTGCCCGCGCAGGCCGTGCGCAACTATATGAAGGCGCTGCTTGGCGGCGACGCACAGGGTAGTGCGGTACTGCGTGCGACGGCCCGGGAGATGTGGGCCGAGATCGTGCCGGCGGGGCGGGGGCCAGGCTAGGCATCGGCCCCAGGCGGCGTGCGTGGGCGGCGTGCGTGGGCGGCGAAAAGACGACGGAAACACACAGGGAGACAAGTCATGGAGCAAGCACCGGCCGGACAGACCCCCCCGGCAAACCGACCCCATGCGCGTGGGCCGACCCTGCGCCGCACGCCGAAGAATCTCGCGATACTGCTCAAGGACACGGTCCTGGCATGGATCGACGATTACGCGCCCAGCATGGGAGCCGCGCTGGCCTACTACACGGTGTTCTCCGTAGCACCGCTGCTGCTGATCGTCATCGCCGTGGCGGGGCTCGCATTCGGTGACGAAGCGGCGCGTGGCGCGGTGGTCGAGCAGATCGGCGGCATGGTGGGCGAGGATGGCGCGAAGGCCATCGAAAGCATGCTGGTGTCGCTGAGCGCGCCGGCGGCGGGGTCGCTGACGGCGCTGCTGAGTTTGCTGACATTGCTGGTGGGCGCCACGACGGTCTTTGCCGAACTGCAATCGGCGCTCGACCGCATCTGGCGCGTGCCCGAGCGCAAGAAGCCGTCGGGCCTGTGGGAACTGCTGCGCGCGCGCGTGCTGTCGTTCGGCATGATCCTCGGCATCGGCTTCCTGCTGATCGTCTCGCTGGTGGCCAGTGCGGCGCTGGCCGCGCTCGGGCGCTACTGGACCCCGATGGGCGGCGAGGGCGAACTGCTTGGCCATCTGCTCGACATGATCCTGAGCTTCGGCATGGTGACGGTGGTGTTCGCGATGATCTACAAGATCATGCCGCACGCGGATGTGCGCTGGCCCGACGTCTGGCTGGGCGCGCTGGTGACGGCGGTGCTGTTCACGATCGGCAAGCTGCTGATCGGCCTCTACATCGGCAAGACCGGCGTGGCCACGGGCTACGGCGCGGCGGGTTCGCTTGTCATCGTCCTCGTGTGGGTCTATTACTCGGCGCAGATCTTTCTGCTCGGCGCGGAATTCACCTGGCTCTACGCCAACCGGTTCGGCTCCTGGCGCGGCCGCAATGTGGCGGAGCGCCCCGCACCGATCGTGCAGGACGGTACACCGCCAGTGCGGTAATCGGTTGGGCGGGGTGCATGACGGCCCTTCACCGGCACGGGCGCGATCGATCCGTTCCCGCTGCCGACACGTATCCCATAAAAGGCACGGAGAGGTAGGCGCGGCGTGTAAAGTTGGCCGTCTGCGCGACGCTTCCATGTTGCAAAAGCCATGCTGCGCCGCGCGCGTGCCAGGTTTTGCGCCGGGGTCGACGCGGACTTTTCATCGGCATGACCCTTGCATCGGCTTGCTCAATCCATCCGGGAGTTCGCCATGCAACCGCTCCGTTTTCTACCCGCCGTCGTCGGTCTTGTGCTCGCGCTGATGTCGGTGGCGTTCCTTACCACGCCCGATGCCGCGCCGTTGTCCGACAAGCCCGGTACGGCGCTCGCAGGCGACGCCGACGCCATGTTCCTGCGCAAGGCCGCCGAGGCCGGTACGCTGGAGATAGCGGCCAGTCGCCTCGCCGAGAAGAAGGCCAGTAGCGCCGCCGTCAAGCAGTTTGCCGCGCAGATGATCAAGGACCATGGCGCGGCGTCGGCCAGGATGGAGCCGCTTGCGAAGCGCCTGGGCATTCAGTTGCCGGCATCGCCCAACGAGGGGAAGAAGCAGGAACTCGCGCAACTGGCGAACTTGAGCGGGGCGGCGTTCGACAAGGCCTATGCGCAGCAGATCGGCGTCGACGCCCACCAGGATGCCGTCAAGCTGTTCCGCGAGGCGACCGACGACGCCAAGGACGGCGCAGTGAAGGACTTCGCCCGCGAAACGCTCCCCACGCTGCAACACCATCTGGAGATGGCGAAGAAGATGGCGGCAGACGTGGCCAGGTGATGCGCCGCGCCAGACGACCCGGCGCCCGGCGTCAGGTCATCGTGCGCTCATCGTGTGTTCACCGTGTGTTCAGGCAGCGGGCGCGACGATGGCCCCTTGAATGCCGTGCCTGTCCAGCGCGGCAGCCACCTTGCCCGACGCCTTCATTTCTTCCACGAATCGCGCCAGGAACGCGGCCGCCTGCTCGCCGCGAGACTTCGGCACACCCATGGCCTGGCGAATGACCATGAAGCGCTCATCGAGCAACCGCAGCCCCGTCATTCCGGAGATGTCGGACTCGAGTTGCTGTTTCACGCCAGCGGCCACGTCGTAGCCGCCGTCCAGGAAGGTTTGCACCACGGCCTGCGATGACGGGGCGCGGACAATTTCCGCCTGCTGCAATTCCCGCGTCAGATAGAGGTCATAGGCGCTGCCTTTGCCCACCACCACGCGCGTGCCCGCGCGATCCACGTCGGCATTGCTGCGCACCTGCGAATCGTCGCGAACGAGGTAGTAGCCCTCGATCAGTACATAGGGCGCCGTAAAGGCGATGGATGCACCGCGCTTGGGGTCCACGGCGAAGAAGCCGACATCGGCGTCGTCGGCCGCTACGATGTCCACCGACCGGCCGGCCGTATCGACGACGACCAGTTCCAGCGGCACGCCAAGCCGCTCCGCAAGTGCCGTGGCCAGGTCCACGGATACGCCGCCCGCGCCGCCTGCGCCGCCATCGGCGGCACGATGGGCGAGGATCGGATTCCCAAGATTGATCGATGCACGCAGGGAGCCGGTCGGGGCAAACGCCCGGACGATGTCTTTGTCGATGGGTGTGGTCACGGTGGGTTCACTCGGGTTTGAGAATGCTGCGGATGTTGGCCAGGGCGGCCAGGGTGTGCTCGAGGTGATCGCGCATGGCCGCGCACGCGTCGGCCTGACGACCTTGTTCCAGCAGGTCGAGCAAGTGCAGGTGCTGCCGTGCGTGCTGCTCATAGCGGGTACGTTCGCGCATGGAACGATACGACAACAGGCGCCGCACGCGATTGACGCGACGGATGGTGTCGATAAAGAACGGGTTGCCGGACCCTTCCACCAGCGACTCGTGAAAGCGAACGCCACGGTCGTGCAGTTGATCGGCCGTATCGGTCTGGATGCCGCCGTCCAGCAGGTGCTGCTCGGCCGCGCGCAGGCGCGCGATGACCGTGCTGTCGAGGCGGTAGCCAGGCTCCAGCAGCGCCGCAGGCTCCAGCGCCAGGCGCATCCGGTACGACTGCAGGAGCGAATCAGGCGTCGTCAGCATGGTCGAGAACGTCCAGCCATAGCCGGGCTTGCGTTCGCCCCAGCCTTCCTGCGTGATGCGTTTGAGTACCGCGTTGAGCTGCGTGGCGGTCAGTGCGTAGCGCTGCCGGATGGTCTGTTCGGCCACCTCGGAGGGCAGGGCGCCGCTGAGCAGGTCTTCGGCGATCTGAAAATAGGCGGCGCCGACGATGTCGGGCTCCACAATCCCCAGTTCGCGGGCCAGCTCGGCGGCCGGCTTGTCCACTGGCTGGGCCAGGAAGAAGCCGCGATTCTTTTCGCGCCTGACGATGCCCTTGTCATGCAGAACCGCCAGCGCCTCGTTGACGGGCGTGCGCGAGACGCGCAGCCTGTCAGCCAGCATCTGGGCGCGCAGATGGGCGCCCACCGGCAGCGCTTCCGTCTGGATGAACTCGACGATCTGTGTCGCGATGGATCTGTCTTGCATCATGGTGTCAGGCCAGGGCTGCAGACCCCGGCGTCATCAGGAGGCCGCCACACGCTCCCGGTGTTGTGTCAGTGTCTTGTGCAGGATGGACGGAATGACACCGCCTTGTCGCAGCAGTTCGACTTCGAGCCGCGTTTCCACGGCGGCGATGGCGTTGAAGCTGTCCTCCGATCCGTCTTTCCTCGCGATGCGCACCGCAATGCAGCAGCGTGGCGCCAGCGCCTGCGCTGCGGCGCTGACATGGATCGTGTCGCCAGGCTGAATGGCCAGCGTCTGCGGATTCACGCCAGCGGGCATCCGCAGCGGCAGGATGCCCATGCCGATCAGGTTGGAACGATGGATTCGCTCGAAGCTTACCGCAATCACGGCGCGGATCCCCAGAAGGCGTTGCCCCTTGGCGGCCCAGTCACGCGATGAGCCGGTGCCGTAGCGCTCGCCGGCCACCAGCACCACCGAATCGCCGGCATCCCGATAACGCTGCGCCACTTCGAAGATCGGAGCCACATCGCCGCTGGGCACGTGCAGTGTGTGCGCTGTGGGTGCGTCGGGCTGCAGCAGGTTGACCAGCGTCTTGTTGTAGAACGCGGCGCGCATCATGACTTCCCAGTTGCCGCGCCGGGAAGCAAAGACGTTGAGGTCGTTGCGGTCGTCGCCGCGGCTGACCAGGAAGTCGGCCACGAAGCTGTCTTGCGGAATCGCGCTGGCCGGCGAGATGTGATCGGTGGTGATGTCGTCGCCAAGCACCAGCAGCGGCCACGCGTGGTAATCACCGAGTTGGGAGCCTTGATCCGCCGCCGCGAACGGGGGGCGCCTCAGTGCTGTCGACCGGTCGTCCCACGGATAGCGCGCCGCGTCCGCAGCGGGCAGGGCGGCCCAGACCGGGTTTTGCGATGCCATGGCGAAAGCCCGGCGATAGTCAGTGGGGTCCGCGCCAGTGGCGAGGGCGGCTGCCACGTCGTCGCGCGTGGGCCAAAGCTCCGAGAGAAAGACTGGCGTGCCGTCTGGCGCAATCTGTACCGGCTCGCGGCTCAGATCGCGCTCGGCGTCGCCGGCCAGGGCGAATGCCACCACCAGCGGCGGTGACATGATGAAGCCGAGGCTCAGGTCGGGGTGGATGCGTCCCGGGAAATTGCGGTTACCCGACAGCATGGCGACCGGCCACACCGCACCTTCCTGGGCCGCGCTGCGAATCGCCGGCGTCAACGGACCGGAATTGCCGATGCAGGTGGTGCAGCCAAAGCCGACGATGTCGAAGCCAACGGCGGACAGATCATCGATCAGGCCGCTGCGTGCCAGATAGCTGGCAGCCGCAGGGGAACCCGGCGCCAGCGACGTCTTGATCCACGGCGCCACGGTCAGCCCGCGCGCGCGGGCCTTGCGCGCGACGATGCCGGCGGCCATCAGCAGGGCAGGGTCCGAAGTATTCGTGCAACTGGTAATCGCGGCAATGGCCACGGGATAGCGCGGCATGCCGTCGCGCCGGCCCGTCGCTTCAAACGGGTACTGCGCCAGGGCGGCAGCGGTATCGGCATACGACAGCAGATCCTGCGGCCGGCGTGGCCCCGCCACATGCATGCCGATGCTGGCCAGGTCGATGTCGATGGTGCGCGTGAAGCGCGGCGCGTTGGCCGGCTCGAACCAGAGGCCGGCTTGCCTGGCGTAGGCGCCAGTCAGCGCAACGTGTTCGGCGCTGCGTCCCGTCGCGCGCAGATAGTCCAGCGTTTGTGCGTCGATCGGGAAGAAGCCGGTCGTGGCGCCGTACTCGGGCGCCATGTTGGCGACGACCGAACGGTCGCCGGCCGTCAACGTAGCGACGCCCGGGCCAAAGAACTCGACAAATTCACCCGATACGCCGATGGCGCGCAACCGTTGCGTGACGGTGAGCGCCAGGTCCGTGGCCAGCACGCCCGGCCGTAGCGCGTTGATCAGCCGCACACCGATGACATCGGGAATCCGCTGCATCACCGGCATGCCGAACATCACGGTCTGCGCCTCAAGTCCGCCCACGCCCCAACCGAGCACGCCGATGCCATTGATCATCGGCGTATGGCTGTCGGTGCCGATCAGCGTGTCCGGCACGAGCCACAGCGCGCCATCGCGCTGCTGCGTGGTCACCACGGTGGCCAGTTGCTCCAGGTTGATCGTATGCATGATGCCCGTGCCGGGCGGGTGGATGCGTACCCCCTTGAGCGCCCGGGATGCCCAGCGCAGAAAGCTGTAGCGCTCCGCGTTGCGCTGCGCCTCGATGCGCAGGTTTTCCGCGTCGGCACCGGGCCGTGCAAAGGCCTCGACGGCCAGCGAATGGTCTACCGACGCGTCGACCGGCAGCACGGGATTGAGCGCTTCGGGGTCCGCGCCCGCTTCGGCCAGTGCATCGCGCATGGCAGCGATATCGACCAGTGCAGGCGTGCTCGTGGTGTCGTGCATCAGCACGCGGCCTGGCTGGAACGCGATTTCCGCTTCGCTCGTACCGGTATCGAGCCACGCCAGGATCGCCGCCATCGCTTGCGCGCGCTCGCTGCCTTCCATGTTGCGGGCCACGTTTTCCAGCAGCAGCCGTAGCACGACGGGAAGCCGCTGAAGCGTGGCACCGAGCATGCCGGGCAGGTTCACGTACCGATATGTGACGTCGGCAATGTGCAGATGGCCTTCCTGCAGTGCCATGTCGAGGCATTGGGTGGGGTTCATTGACCGAAGTTTGCACATATAAGTGCAAAAATGCAATCAAGTGAAAACCCCGAGCGGCCGCTCTTCGTTCGATACCGTGTTGGAACTCAATGCAGAAGATCACGCGGCTTCCGGTGCGCGGTGGGCCGCCCGGCCAGCATTGCCATCGCCGGACGGCCAACCATCAACGCGGCATCAGTAATCCCACTGCACCGGCACGAAGCGGAACGCGTCGCCGTTCTTGGCGATGTGGCCGATGGACGGGAACGCGATGTGGGCGGCAGCCAGCATGGCGCCAGTTTCCGCGGCTTCGTTGAGCAGCGCGATGCGCACGTCCGTGGCCACTTCGGGCTCGTGCTCGAAGCCGTTCTGCCAGTGCGGATTGTCGAAGCCCACTTCGAAGATGGCGTCGCCGACGAAGGTCAGCTTCTCGCCCTGCGATGCCACATCCACCACGCAATGGCCCGGTGTGTGGCCGCCCGTGACGCGCGCCGACACGCCCGCTGCAACTTCCACGGTCTGGTCGAACTGCACGATGTTCTCGCCGTAGAGTTGCACGAACTTTGCGGCAGCCTTGCGCAGCGCGGGCGGCACCGTCTCGGGCATCACCGTCTTGCTGAAGTCCGGATTCTTCCAGAACTCCACCTCGGCCGCGGCCACGTGGATGCGCACGTCGGGACGCAGCTTGGCCTTGACGCCGTCCACGTTCAGGCCGCCAACGTGGTCCATATGCATGTGTGTGATCACGATATCGGTGATCGCGCCCAGGTCGATGCCGGCCGATTCCAGGCGCATCACCGTACGGCCGGCGCGCGTGAAGTATTCGAAGCCGTCGCCCACGCCCGAATCGATCAGGATCAGGCGGTCGCCGCTGCGTACGAGGGCGATGTTGAGCGCCCAGTCGAACATGTCGCGCTGCAGGAAGCGACCGTCAAACCATTCATTGCGATCTGCATCGCTCACGTTGGTGGACATGGTGGAGGTCGGCAGCGGCAGAATGCCGTCGCTGATCAGCACGACGTCGACATCGCCCACGCGCACGGCGTAGCGGGAAGACACGAGTTCGTCTGCACCTTCCTTGCCAAGGTTGGTAATCACCGGCTGCACATTTCGGGTGGTCTGGGTCATTTTCAGTAGTCCTGTCATTCAAGTGGGGAGAGACCGCACTGGGCGGGCAGGGCGATGCCGGCAACCGGCACACCTGGGCACTTCACGAGCACCGCCACGCATGGCGCAAGATGTCTGGCTCGTGCTGCGACCGACCTTGCAAGGAGTCGTTGGAACGGATTCTAGTAAGGGGCAGCGCGCTCCAGTAGCGTCGCCACGGCCCTCACTGCGTTGTCGCAACGACAACAATCGAGCGCTGTCCGGCGCCATGCCGGGATGAGTGCGCGGCGCGCGGAGATGCGGCCGGACGTTCGCTCGCGTTTTGGGGAATACCCTGATCCTGACTGGTGAGCGCACGGTTATCATGAGCCCGCGCCGCGGCCATGCCGGCGCATCTCATCTTTTCGCGCGACGCCGTTCCGCCTGGCAGTCGCATCTCCTTAGAGCATTGAAGGCCATGACCACTGTTGATACTTCGCCAGACACCGATTTCCCGCTCGAGGGCGTACGTGTGCTGGATCTCTCCCGCGTGTTCGCGGGCCCCCTGTGCGGCCAGGTGCTGGCCGACTTCGGCGCCGAGGTCATCAAGGTCGAACATCCCGGGCGCGGTGACGACACCCGCGACTGGGGCACGCGCATCGGCAAGACCGAGACGACCTACTACAACAGCATGAACCGCAACAAGCGGTCCATCACGCTGGATCTGCAGAGCGCCGAAGGCGTGCAGATCGTCTACGACCTGTTGCCGCAGTTCGATGTCGTGATCCACAACTTCAAGACCGGCGGCGCCGAGAAGCTGGGCCTCGGGTACGAAAAGCTGAAGGCAATCAAGCCCGACCTGATCTACTGCGCGGTGGCCGGCTATGACAGCAGTGGCCCGGAAGCGAGTCGTCCTGGCTACGACCTCGTGATCCAGGGCGAGGCCGGGCTGATGGCGATCAACGGTGAGGCCGAACAGCCGCCACTCAAGTTCGGCGTGGCAGTGGTCGACATGATGACCGGCATGTGTGCCGGGCAAGCGGTTCTGGCCGCGCTGTTCCGTCGCGAGCGCACCGGGCGGGGCCGACTGATCGAGATGGCGCTGTATGACTGTGGCGTGATGATTACCGGCTACTACGGACTGGACGCCCTGCAGCTTGGTCACGATCCGGCCCGCTATGGCAACTCGCATCCGTCGATCGTGCCGTACGGCATGTTCGAGGCCGCCGACGGGCCGTTGATCATCGCCGTGGGCAACAACGCGCAGTTCGAGAAATTCTGCCGGCAGGTGGTGGAGCGTCCCGATATCGTCGAGGACGCACGCTTCGCCACCAACGTGGAGCGCACGCGGAACCGGCTCGCGCTGGCACCCGTGATCACCGAGGCCATCCATGCCTTCCCGCGCAGCGTGCTGCTCGCGCGCATGGAGGCGTGCGGCATTCCTTGCGGCAAGGTCGCCGGCCTGCACGAGGCATTGACCAGCGAGCGCACCCAGCGCGCCGGGCTGTTGCGCGACATGCCTCATCCGGTGACGGGCACGACGCCGGTCTTTGCGCCGCCCTACCGGCTCGACGGCAAGCGCCTGCCGATTCGCTGCGCGCCGCCTACGCTGGGCGAAGGCACGCGCGATGTGCTGCGGCAATTCCTGTCGCTCGACGACGCGCACCTGGAAACCTTGCGCGAGAAGGGCGTGATCACGCTACCGGAAGGCAACGCCAGGGCGTGACCACGCCGGGCGGTGCATCGCAACCGTCAATCAGTGCGCATCGGCGGACGGCGCTTTCGGCGCCCCCACCTTGCGCATGAGCGGCACCAGCGGCACGGCAATCAGGAAGCACACGCCGATGACGAGGAACGCATCGGAGAACGTGAGCGTGCGCGCTTCACGCATGGTGAGCAGTGCCAGTTGCCGGATGGCTGCCGCGGTGCCGTCATTGACCTCGTTGCCCAGCATGGTCAGGTGGGCAGCGCTGCTGGCCAGGAACTCGGTCATCGACTCATTGCGGATATTGAGGTGCTCGGCCAGGCGCAGGAAGTGCAGGTTGGTCCGGTCGTTCAGGATCGTCGCGCAGGCGGCAATGCCGATGGCGCCGCCCAGGTTCCGCATCAGGTTGAACAGGCCGGATGCAAGCTTCAGCTTCGCGGGCGGCAGCGCGCCCAGGGCCAGCGTGACGGTTGGCGCCACGGCAAACTGCTGCGCCATGCCGCGCAACGCCTGCGGCAGCAGCAACTCCGCGCCGCCCCAGTCGTGCATGATCGGCATGAAATTCCACATCGACAGGGCGAAGAGCGTGAGGCCGAACATCAGTAGCCAGCGCAGGTCCACGCGGTTCGCAAGGAACGCGTAGAACGGGATCGAAAGGATCTGGAACACCCCGGTGGAAAAGATCGCCAGCCCCGTTTGCAGCGCGCTGAAGCCGCGCACCTGGCCGAGGAAGAGCGGTGTCAGATAGATGGTGGCGAAGATGCCAATGCCGGTGACGAAGGAGAACAGGCAGCCCAGCGCGAAGTTGACGTTTTTCAGCGCACCGAGGTCGACCACCGGATTGCGGTACGTCAGCGAGCGCCAGAGAAAGCCGATGCCCGCGAGCCCCGAGATCCATGCGGTGGCCAGGATGGTGGGGTCGCCAAACCAGTCCCAGCGCGGGCCTTCCTCGAGCGTGTATTCCAGGCAGCCGAGAAACAGCGCCATCAGCACCATGCCGAAGTAGTCGGCGCCCTTGAGCAGGGACCAGTCGGCCTCGTCGATCTTGACGAGGATCGGCACCACGATGGTGACGAACAGGCCCGGCACGAGGTTGATGAAGAACAGCCAGTGCCACGAGAAGTTGTCGGTAATCCAGCCGCCGATGGTGGGCCCAAGCGTGGGCGCCAGCGAGGCCAGCCCGCCGATGATGGCTGCCGCCGCCACGCGCTGGCGTCCTTCGAAGAACGCGAAAGCGGTGGTGAACACCATCGGGATCATCGAGCCGCCCAGAAAGCCCTGCGCCGCGCGGAACGCGATCATGCTTTCGATGTTCCAGGCGATGCCGCACAGCAGGCTCGTCAGCGTGAATCCGGCGGCGGAGGCCGCGAACAGCCAGCGCGTGGACATCACGCGGGCCAGCCAGCCCGACAGCGGGATCACGATGATCTCGGCGATCAGGTACGAGGTCTGGACCCACACGGTTTCATCGGTACCGGCGGACAGGCCGCCGCCAATGTCGCGCAGCGAGGCGGAAACGATCTGGATGTCGAGCAGCGCGATGAACATGCCCACGCACATCGTGGCGAAGGCCAGCACCTTGGTGCCAATCGGCAGACTTGCCGGCGAGGGCAGCGGCGAGGGGCCCGGCGCGGGAATGGGGGCCTTGGGCGCGGCACCATCCACGGAGACGGCGGTACTCATGATTGGCTGGCTTCCTGCTGCACGCGGGTATCCACTTCGACCACGAGCGAGAGGCCCGGGCGCAGCACGCCAAGGCGGGCGTCGGCTTCATCCAGCACGATGCGTACCGGTACGCGCTGCACGATCTTGGTGAAGTTGCCGGTAGCGTTCTCCGGCGGCAGCACGCTGAACTGCGCGCCGGTGGCCGGGGCGAGACTTTCGACGCGCCCATGGAACACCTTGCCCGGCAGCACGTCGGCCACGATCGTGGCGCGCATGCCCGGCTTCATGTGGGCCAGCTGTCCTTCCTTGAAGTTGGCATCCACCCACAGGCCGTTGGCCGGCACGATCGACAGCAACTGGCCGCCGCTCGCCGCATAGGCGCCCACGCGCGCGCGGCGATTGCCGATGGTGCCATCCACCGGGGCACGCAATTCGGTGTATCCAAGATTCAGGTGGGCGATATCGCGCTCGGCGATGGCCTGGGCCAGCGAGGCTTGTGCCTGCTGCTTCTGCGTGGCAATGACGTCGAGCTGCCGCCGTGCCGCCTCGACGCTGGCCTTCGCCTTCAGGCCGTTGGCCAGCGACTGCTTGTAATCGGCATCTGCCTTTTGCGAACTCTGGATCGACACCGCCGCCTTGGCAACGAGGTTGGCATAGCGCGCCTGATCGTCGCGCGCGCGCACGGTTTCGGCATCCACCGCCACCACGCCGGCCTGCGCCTCGGCGATCACCGCTTGCTGTAGCGTGGCGCGCGCGTCGAGGTTGGCGATCAGCGCCTGCTGTGATGCCACGGCGCCCTCCGCCTTGGCCAGCGCCGCGCGATAGTCGCGGTCGTCGATGCGGGCCAGCAGGTCGCCCGCATGCACTGCCTGGTTGTCGGTCACCAATACCTCGGCCAGATAGCCGGGCACTTTCGCGGCGATCAGCGTAACGTCGCCGCCGACATAGGCATCGTCGGTTTCCTGCACGAACCGGCCTGCGGACCACCAGTGATAGCCGTATCCCGCCGCGGCCAGGGCGATCAGCAAGCCGCCGCCTCGCAGGATCAACGCCCGCCTGCCCGCCTTGCTGCGGGTTGGCGCGGCGTCGGACGGTGCGCGTTGCGCCGTGGGCGTGGGGGTGGTGGTGGTGCTGCTTGTCATGCTGGGGCTCCGTGCTTTCAGTACGCGTCTGCAATGGACGCGGCGGGGGTCGTCGAATCGGGGAACAGGGCCTGGGCAGAACGCGCCAGGCGTGCGCGAAGCGCCGGGCTGGCGGCGGGGCCGGGCGCAATGTAGTGGTTGGCCTGGGTGATGCGCTCACCGGTGTCCGCGTCGACCAGCGCCACCTGCACCGGGCGTCCGGAACGTCGGTCCACCAGCTGCACCGTCTCGCCGCCGTCGGCGAAGTGACGGTTGCCCCATGCCATCAGCGCGAGCAGCACCGGCCGGAAATCGCGGCCCAGGTCAGTGAGCAGGTAGTCATCGCGGGGCGGATGTGCGCTGTACGGGTGCCGCGTCATCAACCCGTCGTCCACCAGCCGCTGCAGCCGGCGCGTCAGCATGTTGGGTGCAATGCCGAGCCGCTTCTGGAATTCGTCGAAACGTGTGGCGCCATACAGCGCTTCGCGCAGGATCAGGAAGGTCCATGCGTCGCCGACACGTTCGATACCGCGTGCCATCGGGCACGGCGCGTCCTTGAGTGACTTTCTGATCATCGAATCGGCCTCCCGAAAAAACAGGTTGCTTGCAATATGAAAGTTAGTCTAGGCTAGTCACTATCATCGTGCAAGTAATAAGTTGCGCGGTACACGAAAGGGACGAAGATGACGACGAAGATGCAGGTGGAATGGGCGCGGCGCGCCGTGGCTGCGACGGTGACGACGATGGCGGCGCTCGCAACATTAGGGCTGGCCGCCTGTGCGGTGGGACCTGACTACCGCCGGCCGCCAGGCGAGATGCCCGCCACGTACCAGCACGCCGCCGACCTGGCGGCGGTCAATGAAGCACGCGCACCGATTGCGCTCGATAGCTGGTGGGATGGCTTCCAGGACCCGGTGCTCGCCAAGATCGTGCGCCGCGCGCTGGACGAGAACCTCGATATGGCCGCTTCGGTGGCGCGCGTGGAGCAGGCGCGTGCCGCCGCGAATTTCGCGGGTGCGGAGCTGCTGCCGCAGGGCAACGCCTATGGCGACGTCACCAAGCTGCGGCAATCACTGGAAAGCCCGCTCGGCAAGATCGCCAGCAACGCGCCGAATTACACGCGCGGCCAGGCGCTCTACTCGGTGGGTGCCGCCGCCACATGGGAGATCGACATCGCGGGCGGCCTGCGCCGTGGCGCGGAGGCGGCCGACGCCGAACTGCAGGCCGCCGAAGCCAACCACCTTGGTGTGCGGATAACCGTTGCGGCGGAAGCCGCCGATGCCTACTTCCGCGTGCGCGGCGCACAGGCCCGCATTGCCATCGCGCGCCAGCAGGTGGAGACCAACCAGCGTTTGCTGGATCTGGTGCGGCTGCGCCTGGGGCAGGGCATCGGTGCCGAACGCGAACAGGCGCAGGCCGAGGCCCAGCTTGCCCAGACCAAGGTCACGATTCCGCCGCTGCAGATCGAACTCGATACCCAGCTCAATCGACTCGATCTGCTGATGGGCGCGCAGCCGGGCACCTACGCTGCAGAGTTGCGCGATTCCCAGGGCAGTGCGAGCGTGCCGCGCATTGCGCTGGCGGAGGGGCCGGCCAGCCTGTTGCAGCGGCGCCCCGACGTGATCGCGGCGGAGCGTCGGCTGGCCGCGTCCAGCGCTCGCATCGGCGTGGCAACCGCGGAGTACTACCCGAAGGTGTCGCTGTCGGCGCTGCTCGGGTTCGAGAGCCTGTCCGCCAGCAAGCTGTTCACCGCGCAGGCGTTCCAGCCGGCCGCCACGGCCGGCCTGCGCTGGCGCCTGTTCGACTTTGGACGCGTCAATGCGGAAGTGGCGGGGGCGAAGGGCGCTTATGCGGAAGCACTGGCCCGCTATCGCAAGTCGATGCTGCAGGCGACGTCGGACGTCGAGGACGCGTTGATCGCGCTCACGCAGCTGGAGTTGCAGAGCCACGAACTCGACAACGAGGTGAGCGCGCATCAGCGCGCCCGCGATGCCTCCGAAGAGGCGTACAAAGGCGGTGCGGTCAGCCTGTACGAGGTACTGGACGAAGACCGCCAGCTGCTGGCGTCGCGCGACCAGCAGGCGAGGGTCAAGGCGGACAACGCCCGGGCGGCCGTTTCCGCGTTCCGCGCACTGGGCGGGGGATGGTCCTGATGGTGGCCGGCAGGCCGGCGTACGAGGTGCACACCGTGTGTGGTCCAGCAATAAAAAGGCCCGGCACAGCGCCGGGCCACAGTCCTGCGTTTCCTTGTGGGAATTTTCAATCGGCCTGGATGCCGAATTCCTTCACCAGCCTGGCATAGCGCGCATAGTCGGCGGCCATCAGCTTCTGCAGCACGGCCGGCTCGCCGCCAACGGGCGTGACGGCAATGGTGGCCATGCGTGCCACCACGTCGGGCTGCTTCAGGATCTCGTTCACATGGCCATTGAGCGTGCGGACGATCTCCGGCGGCAAATTCTTGGGCCCCAGCAGCGCCTGCCACGCACCGATTTCCACGTCCTTGTAGCCAAGCTCGCCCAGCGTCGGCACGTTGGGCGCGAATGGCGAGCGGCGCGCGTCGGCCACGGCCAGCGGCACCAGGCTGCCATTGCCGACGTACTGCGCCACGGCGCCGTAGGTGACGTAGGTCATCGGCACCTGGCCGCCGAGCACGTCGACGATGGCGGGCGCGGTGCCACGGTACGGTACCTGCGCGATCTTCACGTTGGCCGACTTGTTGAACAGCTCGCCCATGATGTGCATCGGCGAGCCGTTGCCAGGCGTGGCATAGGTTTCAAGCTTGCCGGCCTTGGCGCGCGCCACGAGATCGCTCATCTTGGCGATGCCGCTGTTCTTGTTGACCACCACGAACAGCGACTGCGTGCCGAGTTCGGCGATAGGCGTGAGATCGTTGAGCACGTCGTAGCTGGCGCCGGTGCCGGCCTTCAGCACCAGCGGCGCGATCGACACCGTGTTGGGCGCCAGCAGCAGCGTGTAGCCGTCGGCGGCGGCACGCGCCACGTAGGCGCTGCCGATGGTGCCGGCGGCGCCGGTGCGGTTTTCCACCACCACCGACTGCTTCAGGCGCGCGGCCAGTTTCTCGGCCATCAGCCGGGCCAGCACGTCGGTGTCGCCGCCGGCCGGGTAGGCCACCACGATGGTGATGGGTTTGTTCGGGTAGTTGCCCTGTGCCAGCGACGGGGCGGTGCTCAGCAGCGCGGCGGTGCCGATGGCGGCGCCAAGCGCGCCCAGCACAAGGCGGCGGACGAAGTTCGGTTGTTGCATGGTTGGCCTCGCTTTCAGAATACGTGCTTGATGCCGACCATCGCGCCCAGCTGCTGGCCGCCCGGCTTCGGATTGGCGCCGGGCTGCGCGCCGCTCACAGACATCGCCAGCGTGCCGCCGTTGTTGATGTAGCCGCCGGTGGCGTACACGGCCGTGCGCTTGCTGAAGTTGTACATGCCCCGCACGACGTACAGCATCGCCTTGTTGTCGCTGTTCTGGTAGTTCAGGTAGTAGACCTGGCCGGCCAGCGTGAAGGCGGGCGTGATGTCGTACGCCGCGCCGATGTAATACAGCTCCGAGAGCGGCGTGGCGCTGCCCTGGTTTTCGCGGCGGATCACGCCGGCGCCAATCTTGGTGCGATCCAGCAGCACGTAGCCGGCAAGCGAGGCGCGATCGTCGCGCAGGCTGCTGCTCGTGAGCCCGCCGAAGGCGCCCGGGCCGCCGCGCTGCGAATCGTACGCGGCCGTGATGCCCCACCATTTCTGGTCCCAGCCGATCATTGCCGACCATTCGCGGCACTGGCTCTTGTCCGCGGGGTTCTCGCCGGCACAATTGGTGCCGGACGGGCTTGGGCCGCCGTTGGCCGTGTCGCGGCCGAAGCTGTACGTGGCGCCCACGGTCAGGCCGCCAAACGTGCCCTTGTAGGCGATGGCATTGTCGGCGCGGGTGTTGGGCAGGTAGCTGTCCAGCGAGCCGGAGCCAAACGCGTTCGGGCCCAGGATGTCCGGATCGAGCGTGGCCCAGAACAGCATGGTGTACTGGCGGCCGAACGAGATCTGGCCCCACTGGTTGGAGAGCCCCACCAATGCCTGGCGGCCGAACAGGCGGCCGCCCTGATTGGCCGTGCCGGAATCCGGTGCAAAGCCGCCTTCGAGCACGAAGATGCTCTTGAGCCCGCCGCCCAGGTCTTCGGTGCCGCGCAGGCCCCAGCGCGACGGCACCGTGCCCGTCAGCGTATTCATGCGCACCACGCTGTTACCGGCCGCGCCGATGTTGTTGACGAATTCCACGCCGGTGTCCACCACGCCATACATGGTGACGGACTGGGCGCTGGCCAGCAGGGGCGCGACGGCGAGCAGGCTTGCCGCGTACTTTGCGATCTTCATCTACCGTTTCCTTCTCTTGTCTTGTGGGCTTCGTGGACGTTTCCGCAGCAGCGGTATGGGGGCGGCTGCGTCGTCAATGTGTTTCATTAGTAAAACAATGAACTACATAGGAAACGTTTGAGCGAAATATAGGCACGGTCAGAAAAGGCGTAGATAGGGGGGAACCCTAGGCCGCCGTGGCGGAAACAACGGAACGCGCGCCGCACACCACTCCGTGGAGGGGAAGGCCAACGGCCCGGGGTGGTGCGTGGCGCACCGCGGCGGCGCGGGGAAGGGTGTGCCATCGGTGCGCCATCAGTGCGGCATCCGTCCGGAACCGACTGGCCATCGACATGCCGGCCATGCGCGACGCGGGTTTCGCGGCCGGGGCGGCGTTTGCCTCATGACGGCGCGCGCCCTGGCCGCCGATGCACCGCAATCAAGCCGACGAAAAATCCTTCCGATCTTCTCCCTGTTTACCCTGATCCCAACCGGCAACCGACTGCGCCTATAGTCGAGAAGTTTTATTTGCAAACACGTATTTCATATATGGAACAAATTGAGCCGCAATCCGCACCTGGAGCCGGAAGCGATCTGCTTGCCGCGCTGGACAGCCATTTCGCGGAACGCTGGGTAATGACGGGCGACGATGGCGCGCACGTGGCTTGCCGGGTCGGCGGCACGCGCGGCCCGGTGGTCGTGCTGCTGCATGGCATCAGTTCTGGCGCTGCGTCGTGGCTGCCATGTGCGAGCCTGCTGGCCGCGCATGCGCGCGTCATCGCCTGGGATGCGCCCGGCTATGGGAAGTCGTCGAGACTGCCGATGCCGGCGCCCACCGCGCACCACTACGCCACGCGGCTGGCGGCGCTGCTGGCCGCGCTGCAGGTCAAGCCAGACCTGATCGTCGGCCATTCGCTGGGCGCGCTGATGGCATCGGCGTACGCCGCGCACGCCCCGGCCGCGCAGCAGCCGCACCGTTTCCTGCTGCTGAGTCCGGCGCTCGGATATGGCGCACCTGGCAAGGAGCAGACCGCGCGCGACGTGGCACAGCAACGCCTGGCCGCGCTGGACACGCTGGGTGTGGATGGTCTCGCCCAGCGCGGCCCCACGCGACTGCTGAGTCCGGCGGCTACGCCCGACGCCCAGGCATGGGTGCGCTGGAATATGCAGCGCCTCAACCCCGACGGCTATCGCCAGGCGGTGGCGCTGCTGTGTGGTGACGACATCGGCCGGTATCTGCAAGTGCGCGGGCGTCCGGTGGAAGTGGGATGCGGCGCGCAGGACGTGGTGACCACGCCTGCCGCGTCCGCCGCGCTGGCCGACCGCTTCAGCCTGCCGTTCCATGTCATCGCCGATGCCGGCCACGCCTGCTATATCGAGCAACCGCAAGCCGTGGCACAACTGATCCGCCGCACCCTTTCGTCTTCCTGACCCGTCCGTTTGCGCCATGGCTGGCCGGATATCGGCCAGCGCCTCTCGCGGCGCGGGTTAACCCCGATCAATCTTTAAACCGTCGTTGTCTATAGTCGTACCTGTGTTCAATATTTAAACTCGTGTTTCATAGGTAAAACGCAAGAGCGTCGAGGCCGGAAGCGAGAACAAGCATTGAGCCAGCCGTTCCCCCCACGAAAAGCCATGGAGCAAAGCGCAATGGAAAGCCTCGCATACAACCCGAACCTCGTTCCCTGGGAGCGTCCCGCGCCCAACAACGTTGCCGGCAAGGGTCATATCGAGAAGCCCGGCCAAGTGGCCAACATCGTCTGGCAGACGCGCGCCGCGGTGCCCACCGCCTACGAGAACGCGCTGGGCGATGCGCTGGAAGCCGCCTTCGAGGCCGGCGCCAAGACGCCGGAAGACGTCGTGCGGGCTTTCCACCGCGCGGGCTTCCTGGCCGCCGACGGCCAGGCGTGGACGGAAGAGGGCTTCCTCTCCGAAATGCGCCGCCTGGGCGCCTGAGCCCCGGCCCGGAAGACAAGAGACAGAGAGACACGGACATGGAATCGAACAAGCAAGCGCGCGCCGAAGCGCGTCTGAACAGTGGCCTGCGCAACTATTGGTATCCGGTGGCTGCCTCGTGGCAGGTCACGCATGCCCCCATCGGCATCACGCGCCTGAGCCAGAACATCGTCGTCTGGCGCGACAGCGCCGGCCAGCTGCACGCGCTGGAAGACCGCTGCCCGCACCGCGGTGCGCGCCTGTCGATGGGCTGGAACCTCGGCGACCGCGTGGCCTGCTGGTACCACGGCGTGGAAGTGGGCGGCGACGGCCAGGTGAAGAGCGTGCCGGCCATCGACAACTGCCCGCTGGAAGGCCGCACCTGCGTGCGCAGCTACCCGGTGGACGAGCAGGCCGGCGCCATCTTCCTGTGGTTCGGCGACCGCGCCCCGACCGAGGCCGATGCGCTGCGCCTGCCCGAGGAACTGGTGGCAGAGGAACACACCAACTTCCTGTGCATGGCGCACTGGGACTGCAACTACCGCTACGCCATCGACAACGTGATGGACCCGATGCACGGCGCCTACCTGCATGCGGTGTCGCACTCGATGGCCAGCGGCGAGAAGTCTGCCGTGATGCAGGTGGTGGAGACCGACCACGGCCTGATCTTCGAGAAGACCGGCCAGCGCGGCGTGAATTTCGACTGGGTGGAATTCGGCGAGACCGGCACGCTGTGGCTGCGCCTGTCGATTCCGTATCGCGACAAGGTGGGCCCGGGCGGCCCGTTCGGCATCGTCGGCATTGCCACGCCGGTGGATGAAGAGCACTGCATGGTGTTCTTCTGGCGTACCCGCCAGGTGCAGGGCTGGGAGCGCGACGTGTGGCGCTTCCTGTATCGCAATCGCCTGGAAGGCCTGCACTGGGATGTGCTGGAGCAAGACCGCGTGGTGCTGGAGTCGATGGCGCCGAACGCGCGCGATCACGAAATTCTCTATGCGCACGATGCCGGCGTGACGCGTGTGCGCCGCCTGCTGAAGCGCCGCGCCGATGCCGAGGTGGCCGACGAGCCGGTAGCCATGCTGCAGCCGGTGGGCGGAGTGGCCAGCCATGCCTGATGCGCGCTACGCCAACCTGCTGGCCGGCCGCAAGGTGCTGGTAACCGGCGCCGCGCGCGGCCTGGGCCTGGCATTTGCCACCGCCATCGCCGAAGCCGGCGGCAGCGTGGCCATGGCCGACATCCTGGCCGACCGCGTCAACGACTCGGCCGCCGCGCTGCAGGCGCGCGGCTTCCATGTGGTGCCGCTGCAGCTGGACCTGAACGATCCCGCCTCGGTGCAGGCCTGCGCGCAGGCGGCCGTGAACGCGCTGGGCGGCCTCGACGGCCTGGTCAACAACGGCGCCGTGACCGATTCGGGCGGCCGCGACCTCACCGCGCTTGACGTGGCCACCTGGGATCGCGTGATGAACGTGAACGTGCGCGGCACCTGGCTGATGACGGCCGCCTGCACGCCGGCCCTGCGCGTCAGCGGCCGTGGCGCGGTAATCAACCTGGCATCGGACACGCCGCTGTGGGGCGCCCCGAACCTGCTGGCGTATGTGGCAAGCAAGAGCGCCATCATCGGCATGACCCGCTCGCTGGCCCGTGAACTGGGCGATGCCAATGTCACCGTCAATGCCGTGGCGCCGGGCCTGACGCTGGTGGAAGCCACCGAATACGTGCCGCAGCACCGGCACGACCTGTACCGCAACCAGCGCGCCATTCCGCGCGAGCAGGTTCCCGATGACGTCTGCGGCGCCGTGCTGTTCGCGCTGTCGGACCTCGCCCGTTTCGTGACCGGCCAGACGCTGGCGGTCAACGGCGGTTTTGTCATGCACTGAAACTAGCACTACAGAGGATTTGAGATGAGCGATCTGTCGCAACAGGAAAACATCAAGCGCAGCTGGGAACAGCCTGACGGTGCGTCGTTCGAGACGTGGATGGCGTCGCGCGTGGCCCGTTTCAGCACGCGCCGCTACGACTGGGACGCGCTGAAGTTCCAGGCCGACTACGACCCGAAGTACCGCCGCGCGCAGATGCGCTACCTGGGCACGGGCGGCACCGGCGTGGCCGCCGACACCAACACGGTGCCGTCGGAGCACTTCACGTTCTCCACGATGATCATCCCGGCCGGCCACGAAGGCCCGTCGCACCTGCACACCGACGTGGAAGAGGTGTTCTTCATCCTGCGCGGCAAGATCAAGCTGATCCTGGAGAAGGACGGCGAGCGCTTCGAGACGATCCTGACCGACCGCGACCTCGTGTCGGTGCCGCCGGGCGTGTACCGCGAGGAAATCAACATCGGCGAGGAAGACGCGCTGATGTGCGTGATGCTCGGCGCCAAGAAGCCGATCACGCCGACCTATCCGCCCGAGCACCCGCTGACGAAGGTCAAGCGGTAAGCCCTGCGGACCTGAGCCGAGTACAAGCCATGAGCGCCAATCCATCCGCCGCAGCCAGCGTGCTGCCCGACGAGGGCCTGGACCGGTACATCGTTCCGGGGCTCGAGCGTGGCCTGCGCCTGCTGGCCGAGTTCAGCGCGCGAGACCGCGTGCTGTCCGCGGCCGACCTCTCGCGCCGGCTCAACGTGCCGCGTTCCACGGTGTTCCGCCTGCTGGCCACGCTGGAGGCCACCGGCTATGTGGAGCGCGCCGACGGTGGCCGCGAGTACCGGCTGGGTCTCGCCGTGCTGCGGCTCGGCTTCGACTATCTGGCCTCGCTGGAACTGACGGAGCTGGGCGGCCCGCTGCTGAACCGCCTGCGTGACGAGATCGAGTATCCGTGCAACCTCGTGGTGCGCGATGGCCGCTCGGTGGTCTACGTGGCGAAGGCCGCGGCGTCACGCCCGTTTGCCAGCAACGTCAACGTTGGCGCGCGCCTGCCGGCGCATGCCACGGTGCTGGGACACGTGCTGCTGGAAGACCTGTCGCTGGAACAGCTGCGCGACGTCTATCCGGAGCCCGAACTGCAGGTCTATTCGGACAACACGCCCCGCACGGTGGAAGCGTTGTTCGAGCTGGTGCAGCAGGTGCAGCAGCGCGGCTATGTGCTGCACGAAGGCTTCTTCGAAGCCAGCATCTCCACGATCGCGGCCCCGGTGCGCGACCGCTCCGGCAAGGTGGCGGCGGCGCTGGGCGCCACGATCCCCGCTGCGCGCCTGGCGCAGCACGAGCTGGATCGCATGGTGGAGAGCGTCAGGAAAACCGCAGGCGAGCTGTCGCGCCTGCTCGGCTACCGGCCCCATCGGCACGTCAAGCGTGCGCCGGGCCAGGTGGTTGCCATGTATCGCGAATGAGTGGATGAGGGGATTCGATGTCCATGATTGAACTCGACGGCAAGGTCGCCGTCGTGACTGGTGGGTCTTCCGGCATCGGGCTGGCCACGGTCGAACTGTTGCTGGAAGCCGGCGCCGCCGTGGCCATGTGCGGCCGCGACCCAGCGCGCCTGCGTAGCGCCGAAGCGGCGCTGCGCGAGCGGTTTGCCGGTTGCCGCCTGTACGCGGCGGCCTGCGACGTGCTCAAGCCCGAACAGGTCAACGCGTTTGCCGCCGACGTGGCGCGCGAACTCGGTCCGGTGGACATGCTCGTCAACAACGCCGGCCAGGGCCGCGTGTCGACGTTTGACACCACCGAGGACGCCGCCTGGGTGGAAGAACTCCAGCTCAAGTTTTTCTCGGTAATCCACCCGACGCGGGCCTTCCTGCCGCAACTCGAACAGTCGAAGCAGGGCGCCATTGTCTGCGTGAACTCGCTGTTGGCCACGCAGCCGGAGCCGCACATGGTGGCCACCTCGGCTGCGCGGGCCGGCGTGCACAACCTCGTGCGCTCGCTGGCCACCGAGTTCGCGCCCAAGGGCGTGCGCGTCAACGGCATCCTGATCGGGCTGGTGGAATCGGGCCAGTGGCGCCGCCGCTTCGAGGCGCGCCCCGAGGCAGACCGTCACCTCGACTGGCCCGCCTGGACCGCGCGTCTGGCCAAACAGAAGCAGATTCAACTGGGCCGCCTTGGCCTGCCGCAGGAGGCCGCGCGCGCCATCCTGTTCCTTGCCTCGCCGTTGTCTTCGTACACCACGGGCAGCCATATCGATATTTCCGGAGGACTCTCCCGTCATGCGTAACGAACAACAAGTCACCGTGGGCTGCGCCATTGCAGCCTTCCTGGAGCAGTGCGGCGTCAAGGCTGCCTTTGGTGTGATCTCGATCCACAACATGCCCATCCTCGATGCGATGGGCGAGCGCGGCAAGATCCGCTTCGTGCCGGCGCGCGGCGAAGCGGGCGGCACCAACATGGCCGATGCCTACGCCCGCACCACGGGCAGCCTCGGCGTGTGCCTGACCAGCACCGGCACCGCCGCCGGCAACGCGGCCGGCGCCATGGTGGAAGCGCTGACGGCCGGCACGCCGCTGCTTCACATCACGGGCCAGATCGAAACGCCGTACCTGGACCAGAGCCTTGCCTACATCCACGAGGCGCCAGACCAGCTCACGATGCTGAAGGCCGTGTCGAAGGCCGCCTTCCGCATCCGCAGCGCCGACACGGCGCTCTCGACGATCAAGCTGGCCGTGCAGACCGCGCTGACCGCGCCGACCGGCCCCGTCAGCGTCGAGATTCCCATCGACATCCAGGCCGCGTTGATCGCCATGCCGAATGACCTGAAGCCGCTGCCGGTGCCGCAGCACCAGCCCTCGGCCCACGCGCTGGACGCGCTGGCCGAGCGGCTGCTCAAGGCCAAGCGCCCGATGCTGTGGCTGGGCGGTGGCGCCCGCCACGCCAGCCAGCAGGTCAAGCGCCTGCTGGACATGGGGTTTGGCGTGGTGACCTCCACGCAAGGCCGCGGCATCGTGCCGGAAGACGATCCGCGTTCGCTCGGTGCGTACAACCTGCACAAGCCGGTGGAGACGTTCTACCAGACCTGTGACGCGATGGTCGTGGTGGGCTCGCGCCTGCGCGGCAATGAAACGCTCAAGTACGAACTGAAGCTGCCGCGCCCGCTGCTGCGCATCGATGCGGACCCTGCGTCGGAAGGTCGCTGCTACCAGAGCGATTACTTCGTCAGCGGCGACGCCGCGCTGGCGCTCGACGGGCTGGCCGACCGCCTGGCCGGCCGCATGCAGGTGGACGCCACCTTCGCCGCCGACCTGCGCCGTGCGCATGACGCCGCCGTGGGCGCGCTGGTCGATGGCCTGGGCCCCTATGGCGCGCTGGTGCAGGCGCTGCAGCAGGCCGTGGGCCGCAACTTCAACTGGGTGCGCGACGTGACCGTGTCTAACAGCACCTGGGGCAACCGTCATCTGCAGGTGTTCGATTCCCGTGCCGGCGTGCATGCGTTGGGCGGCGGCATCGGTCAGGGCCTGGCGATGGGTATTGGCGCGGCCATCGGCGCCGCGGCCACGGCATCGGGCAAGAAGACCTTCACGCTGGCCGGCGACGGCGGCTTCATCCTGAACCTGGGCGAGCTGGCCACGGCCGTGCAGGAGCGCGCCGACATGGTGATCGTGCTGATGAACGACAAGGGCTACGGCGTGATCAAGAACATTCAGGATGCGCAGTACGGCGGCCGCCGCCACTACGTGGACCTGCACACGCCGGACTACGCGCAGCTGTGCCAGTCGCTGTCGCTGCGCCACCGTCGCGTGAGCAACCTGGCCGATATCGGTGCCGCGCTGGAACACGCCACCGTGGAGCCGGGCCCGTTCCTGCTGGAGATCGACATGCTGTCGATCGGCAGTTTCAAGACCGTGTTTGCCGGCCCGCCGGTCAACAAGCAGGCTCCCATCGCCAACACGGCGGCGGCAGCGGCCTGAAGGGAGACGTCCATGCTGCATGTGTCGATGGTGGGTTGCGGGGCGATTGGCCGCGGCGTGCTGGAGCTGCTGAAGTCTGACCCGGACGTGGCGTTCGACGTGGTGATCGTGCCGGAAGGCACGATGGACGAGGCCCGCGGCGCGCTGTCGACGCTGGCGCCCAACGTGCGCGTGGCCACGCACCTGGCGGACGGCGACCAGCGTCCGGATCTGCTGGTGGAATGCGCGGGCCACAAGGCGCTGCAGGAGCATGTGGTGCCGGCGCTGGAGCGCGGCATTCCGTGCCTGGTGGTGTCGGTGGGCGCGCTCTCCGAGCCGGGCCTGGCAGAGCGCCTCGAAGCGGCCGCGCGACGCGGCAACACGCAGGTGCAGCTGTTGTCGGGCGCCATCGGCGCCATCGACGCACTGGCCGCGGCGCGCGTGGGCGGCCTGGACGAAGTGATCTACACCGGCCGCAAGCCGGCCCATGCCTGGACCGGCACGCCGGCCGAACAGATGTTCGACCTCACCGCGCTGACCGAGCCCACGGTGATCTTCGAAGGCACCGCGCGCGATGCCGCGCGGCTCTATCCGAAGAACGCCAACGTGGCGGCCACCGTGTCTCTGGCTGGCCTGGGCCTGGACCGCACGTCGGTCAAGCTGCTGGCCGATCCGACCGCCGTCGAGAACGTGCATCACGTGGCAGCGCGTGGCGCGTTCGGCGGCTTCGAGCTGACCATGCGCGGCAAGCCGCTGGCGGCCAATCCCAAGACATCCGCGCTGACGGTGTTCAGCGTGGTGCGCGCCCTCGGCAACCGCGCCCACGCGGTGTCGATCTGAAGCGCGCAAAGCGAGTAATTCCCCATGACGACGCAACAAGTCCTTCCCATCCTGATTGCCGGCGAATGGCGCCCGGGCGGCGGCGATCGCTACGCCACCCGTTATCCCGCCACCGGCGAAGTGGTGGCCGAACTGAACGCGGCCAGCCTGGCCGATGTCGAGGAAGCCATCCAGGGTGCCGACCACGCTTTCCGCACCAGCGGCTGGGCGCGGCGCAAGCCGCACGAGCGCGCCGCGGTGCTGTACCGCGTGGCCGAACTGATCCGCGCGAAGTCCGAGGCACTGGCCCAGCGCCAGCGCCTGGACAACGGCAAGCCGATCAGCGAGACGCGTGCGCTGGTGGCCAGCGCGGCCAGCACGTTCCAGTTCTTCGCCGCCGCGCTGGAGACGCTGGAAGAGCAGATCACGCCGCAACGTGGCGACTGCCTGACGATGAGCGTGTACGAGCCGATGGGCGTGGTGGCCGCCATCACGCCGTGGAACTCGCCGATTGCCAGCGAGGCGCAGAAGATGGCGCCGGCGCTGGCCGCCGGCAACGCCGTGATCGTGAAGCCGGCCGAAGTCACGCCGCTGATGGCGCTGGAACTGGCCGCCATCTGCGAAGAGGCGGGCGTGCCGCGCGGCCTGATCAGCGTGCTGCCGGGCAAGGGCTCGGTCATTGGCGACGCCATCACCAGGCACCCGCTGGTGCGGCGCGTGTCGTTCACCGGTGGCACCACCACGGGCAAGCACATCGCCCACATCGCGGCCGAGAAGATGATGCCGGTGTCGCTGGAACTGGGTGGGAAGTCGCCCACGATGGTGTTCGACGACGCCGACCTGGACCACGCCGTGAATGGCGTGCTGTACGGCATCTTCAGCTCGTCGGGCGAATCGTGCATCGCGGGCTCGCGCCTGTTCGTGGCGCGCGCGCAATACGAGGCCTTCATCGACCGTCTGGCGGCCGGCGCCGCACGGCTGCGCGTGGGCGATCCCGCCGACGAACGCACCCAGATGGGGCCGCTGATCACCGACCGGCACCGCGATGGCATCGAGTCGTACGTGGCGGCGGGCGTGGAGGAAGGCGGGCAACTGCGCACCGGCGGCATCCGTCCGGACGTGGCGGGCCTGCCGACCGGCTACTTCTATACGCCGACGATCATCGAGGGCCTGGATAACCACGCCCGCATTTGCCAGGAGGAAATCTTCGGGCCGGTGCTGGTGGCGATGCCGTTCGATGACGAAGACGACCTGATCGAGCAGGCCAACGACAGCGTCTACGCGCTGGCGGCCGGCATCTGGACGCGCGACTACAAGCGCGCCTGGCGCGTGGCACGATCCGTGCAAGCCGGCAATGTCTGGGTCAACACGTACAAGCAGTTCTCGATCGCCACACCGTTCGGCGGCTGGCGAGACAGCGGCCTGGGCCGCGAGAAGGGACGACTGGGCATCCTGCAGTACATGGAGCAGAAGAGTGTGTACTGGGGCCTGAACGAACAACCGCTGCCGTGGGCCAACTGAGGCCAACGCGACCATCGCAACCGGCACGACGGAGACTGGAAATGAAGGTATTGGGAATTGACGAGATCGTCTACGGCGCCGACGACCTCGACGCATGTCGCGGCTTCTTTGGCGACTGGGGCCTGACGATCAAGCGCGACGACGCGCAGGGTCTGGATTTCGAAACGCTGAACGGCTGCCGCGTGCTGGTGCGCAAGACCGCCGACGCGACGCTGCCGCCCGCCATCGAGGACGGCCCGACGCTGCGCGAGGTGGTGTGGGGTGTGGACAGCGCGGCAACGCTGGCGGCCATCCGCGCGCGGATTGGCGACGAGCCGACGTTCGTGGCCCAGCAGGACGGCGCGCGCATTGGCTGCACGGACCCGAACGGACTGGCAGTGCGCTTCCAGGTATCGCGCAAGCACGACGTGCAGGTGGACTGCGCGCTGATGAACACCTGGAACGACAAGCCGCGCATGAACCAGCGCAGCCCGATCTACGAGCGGGCGATCCCGATCGAAGTGGGCCATGTGGTGTTCTTCGTGAAGGACGTGAAGGCGACCGAGCGCTTCTACATCGAGAAGTTCGGCTTCGTGCAGTCAGACAACTACCCGGACCGTGGCGCCTTCCTGCGCTGCACGGCAGAGGGCGGCCATCACGACCTGTTCCTGCTGCAACTGCCGCACGGCAAGGCAGGCCTGAACCACGTGGCGTTCACGGTGCGCGACATCCACGAGGTGTTTGGCGGCGGCATGAACATGTCGCGCAAGGGCTGGGACACCCAGCTCGGGCCGGGCCGGCACCCGATTTCGTCGGCCTACTTCTGGTACTTCAAGAATCCGGCCGGCGGCCTGATCGAGTACTACGCCGACGAGGACCAGCTCGACGCCCACTGGGAGCCGCGCGAGTTCGAGCCGGGCCCGACCATGTTTGCCGAATGGGCGATCGAAGGCGGCATCGATGGGAATACCCGCCGGCAGAAGAACGCCGGCGGGCCGGAAGGCAAGTTCCTGACGGAAAAGCGTTGAGCATCAGCAAAGCATTGAGAAGGAAGTGGTCATGAGTGCGAGCCAATCTTTGACACTGCGCGTGCAGGCCATGCGTTTCGAGGCGCGCGGCGTCGTCAGCATCGAGCTGCGCGACCCGGACGGCGCACCGTTGCCCGAATTCGCGCCCGGCGCGCATATCGACCTGCACCTGGCCAACGGCCTGGTGCGCAGCTACTCGCTGTGCGGCGCGCCCGAACAGCGCGACCGCTACACCGTCGGCGTGCTGAACGACCGCAACAGCCGGGGCGGCTCGCGCTTCGTGCACGAGCAGCTGCGCGTAGGCACCACGCTGGCCGTGGCCGCACCGCGCAACCACTTCGCGCTGGACGAGGACGCCGCGCACACGGTGCTTGTGGCAGGCGGTATTGGCGTCACGCCCATCGTCTGCATGGCGCGCCGGCTGGCCGAGCGCGGCCGCTCGTTCACGCTGCTGTACTGCGCCAGGTCGCGCGCCGAAGCCGCGTTCGTCGAGCAGTTGTCGGCCTATGGCGATGCCGTGCGCTTTCACTTCGACGACGAGGCCGGCGTGCCGCCGGACCTGCAGACGATGCTGGCCGGTCAGGACGCTGCCACGCACTTCTACTGCTGCGGCCCCGGCCCGATGCTCACGGCGTTCGAATCGGCCTGCGCGGCACACGGCTATGCCAACGTGCACGTCGAGCGCTTTGCGGCCGACCCGGCCACCGAAGCCGTGCAGGAAGGCGAATACACCGTGCAACTGCAGCGCTCGGGCACGAACGTGCGGGTGCCTTCCGGCAAGTCGCTGCTCGATGCGCTGCTGGAGTCTGGCGTGCAGGTGGAGTACAGCTGCCGCGAAGGTGTGTGCGGCTCGTGCGAGACGGCCGTGGTCGAAGGCTGTCCCGACCACCGCGACAGCGTGCTCAGCAACAGCGAGCGTGCATCGAACAAGACCATGATGGTTTGCGTGTCCGGTTGCAAGGGCCAGCGCCTGGTGCTGGACCTCTGACCGGACCCCGCCGCGCCCGCGCGCGCGGCACCGAAGACTGCCCGCCACCATGGCAGAGCCGCATGTTCAGGGACAAAGCGGCCAAGCGGGTAACTGCCCACACGACTTTCGGAAAAGATACCCGTGTTGATTCAGAGACAAGACGCCGCGCCCTCGTTGCAGGGTGCGCAGGCGGGCGCCGCACCCTATGGCGGTGCGGCAGCCAACGCAGCCGCCGCCAGCCAAGCCCACGCGTCGGCCGGCACGCCGGTCACGCGCGGCCAGATCATTGCGCGCATCGAGCGGATGCCCGGCAACATGATGCATGTGCGCGCGCGCCTGCTGATCGGGCTCGCCACGTTCTTCGACGGCTTCGACGTGATTGCCATCGCCGCCACGCTGCCGCTGCTGATTGCCACGTGGTCGCTCACGCCGGGGCAGATCGGCCTGCTGATTGCCGCGCCGTCGGCCGGCCAGCTGGTGGGGGCACTGTTGTTCCCGGCGCTGGCCGAGAAGTTTGGCCGGCTGCGCTCGATCGGATGGAGCGCCGGCATCATCGGGCTGATGAGCCTGGCATGCGGCTTTGCGCCGTCGTTCGAGATCTTCCTGCTGCTGCGCATCGTGCAGGGGCTGGGCCTGGGCGGCGAGCTGCCCGTGGCAGCCACCTATATCAACGAGGTGACGCGCGCGCACGGCCGGGGCAAGTTCGTGCTGCTGTACGAAATCGTCTTCCCGATCGGCCTGATGGTGTCGAACGGGCTGGGAGCGGTGCTGGTACCGCGCTACGGCTGGGAGGTGATGTACTTCCTGGGTGGCGTGCCGCTGGTGCTCTTCTTCGTGCTGCGCCGCCTGATTCCGGAATCGCCGCGCTGGCTGGCCGAGCAGGGCCGCCTGGCGGAAGCGGACGGGGCGCTGCGCCAGTTCGAGGCGCGTGCGAAACAGCCGCTGGCGCCGATCGGCGATACGTCCAAGTTCGATGCCATGGGCCGGCATCCGCGCCGCCGCGTACGCGACCTCGTGAGCCGGGCCTACCTGGGCCGCACGCTCGCCGTGTGGATGCTGTGGGCCACGTGCGGCTTTATCCAGTACGGGTTGTCGACCTGGCTGCCGACCGTCTACAAGACCATCTACCATGCGCCGCTGCAACTGGCGCTGAACCTGGCCGCGGGTGCCTCGGTGCTCGGGGTGGTGGGTTCGCTGGTCTGCGCGCTGGTGGTGGACAAGGTGGGGCGCAAGCCGGTGATCACCGTATCGCTGGTGCTGTGCGCGGTGTCGCTGGTGCTGGCCGGCGTGCTCCATGCCTCGTCGGTCTATGTGGTGGCCACGCTCTGCGCGCTGGCGATGGGCTTCCTGGCCAGCGGCTTCATCACCGCCTATGTCTACACGCCGGAGCTGTACCCGACCAGCGTGCGCGCGATGGGCTGCGGGCTGGGCGGGGCCTGGCTCAAGGTGTCGGCGATCTTCGCGCCGGGCATCATTGCCTCCACGATCGGCACGGGCAACCTGAGCATGGCGTTCTACTGGCTGGCCGTGGTGCCGCTGCTGGCGGCCGTGACGGTGTATTTCCTGGGCATCGAGACCAAGGGGCAGGTGCTGGAGGAACTCGAGGTCTGAACGCCTGCCTGCCGTGGTCGTGATCGTTGCTGGCCCCGCCGCCGACTTTCCCGGTGCGCGGGGCCTTTTTGTTTGGCGCAGACTGTGGCCATAATGCGCGTTGTCATACCACAACCATCAAGGAAGACATGCGCACCCCATCGGCCATCTCCACCCGCGCCCGCGGACTGACGCTCGCTGCCATCGCCGTTGCCTGCATGGGCTCGGCCAGCGCCGCCACGCTCGACCGCGACCAGTTGCAGCAGTCGGCAGACCGCGCGGCGGCGGGCAGCTATCGCGAGTGGGTGGAACTGCTGGCGATTCCCAACGATGCGACCGTGCCGGCCGACATCCAGAAGAACGCCGACTGGCTCGTGCGCGCGTTCGCACGGCGCGGCTTCCAGGCCAAGGCGCTGGCGAACGGCGACAAGCCGATGGTCTACGCCGAGTACACGTCGCCGGCCGCGGCCAACCCTGCGCGCAAGACCGTGCTGTTCTACATGCACCTGGACGGGCAATCGGTCACGCCGTCGCAGTGGGCGCAGAAGAGCCCGTGGGAAGCCACGCTCAAGGCCCGCACGGCCGATGGCAAGTGGGAGCCACTGCCGCTGGACAAGCTGTACGGGGGACAGGTAGACCCCGAGTGGCGCCTGTTTGCGCGTTCCTCGTCGGACGACAAGGGGCCGATCGTGATGTTCCTGGCGGCGTTCGACGCGCTGAAGGCTGCCGGCGTGGAGCCCGGCGTGAACATCAAGGTGCTGCTCGATTCCGAGGAAGAGAAGGGATCGCCGTCGCTTGGCCAGGTCATCGCTCAGAACCTTGCGCTGCTGCGCAACGACGGCATGGTGATCTTCGATGGCCCCATGCACCAGAGCAACCAGCTGACGCTGGTGTTTGGCAATCGCGGCATCCAGCTCGTGCAGCTGAAGGTCTACGGCGCGAGCCAGGGTCTGCATAGCGGCCACTATGGCAACTATTCCGCCAACCCGGTGCAGCGCATGGCGAGCCTGCTGGCGTCGATGAAGGACGACAACGGCCGGGTGACGATTGCCGGCTACTACACGCCGGTCAAGATCGACGACCGCGCGCGGAAGATCATGGCGGCCGTGCCCGACGACGAGGCCGCACTGAAGCGCCGCCTGGGCATTGCCACCACGGAAAAGGTTGGTGCCAACTACCAGGAGGCCATGCAGTATCCGAGCCTGAACGTGCGCGGCATCGTGGCCGGCGATGTGGGACCGAAGGCCCGGACCATCATCCCAGAGGTGGCAATTGCCGATATCGACCTGCGCACGGTGCCCGAGACCTCGCCGGAATCGCTGGTGGCGCTACTGCGCAAGCACATCGAGAAGCAGGGTTATCACCTGGTGACTGGCGAGCCGACGGCGGAAGAGCGGGCGCGCTATCCGAAGCTGGCGTCGCTGACGGCGGGCGAGGTGTCCGCGTCAAGCTCGGCGGCGCGCACCGACCTGGACGCACCGATCAGCAAGTGGCTGCAGGGCGTGATGCACGACAGCTACGGCAAGCCGCCGGTGCAGATCCGCATGATGGGCGGTACGGTGCCCACGGGCGCGGCGGTGCAGGCGCTGAAGTCGCCATTCGTCATCGTGCCGCTGGTCAACGCCGACAACAACCAGCACAGCTTCGACGAAAACATGCGGCTGGGCAACTACCGCGACGGTATCCGAACGGTGATGGGCATTCTGCAGACGCCGTTCCAATGAGCTTATCGGGCCTTGTCTGGTGCGGCGATGCGGTGCATCGCCGCGTGAAAGCCCGCCCTCTGGCCTGATCTGGCCATCCCTGAAGTTCATGACCTTGCGCCGTCCGGGACTGGTTCCCCGACGGCGTTTCTGCATTGCGCCCGACCATGGCATCGGCTTTGAGACGATTCTGAATTTCGGTGCGATGAGACAAATACGATTTCAAATCAGTTTGCCGCCCGGTATGTTTTCCCCGTGCAGGTGTCCGCCAGAACAGGCGTGGCACGCCTGCGGCGAAACACGGTTTGGAGATCAACCATGGAAACACTTGGCACTGCCGCGATGGCGGCGGGGGGTGCGGCGGATTGGGCCGTCACCCTGGGGATGGTCGGGGCCGGCGTGACGTTCGTGCTCTATGTCATGTCATCGATCAATGGGGCGATGGCGGGCAAGCTGGTTGCCGTGACGCAGAGTATCGAGGAACTCGACAGGCGGATGAACGTTCGATTCGACGAGATGGATAGAAGGCTTGGTGGCCAGTTAGCGGCGGTCGACAAGCGGCTGGAGCGCCTGGAGATGCGTGTCGACCGTATCGACGAGCGGCTGGTCAAGGTGGAGGTCTTGCTGGACGGCAAGATCCCCGCGATGGAAAGCAGGATGACCACGATGGAGGGCAAGGTGACCACGATGGAACGCAGGCTGACCACGTTGGAGGGGAAGATGACCACGTTGGAGGGCAAGATGACCACGATGGAACGCAAGATGACATCGATGGACGCCAAGCTCGACCGTCTGCTTGCGCCTGCCGCCCGCCGGCGCTGAGGTCTGGCACGGACGCTCGCAACGTTGTACGGCAGTCGTGGGGAACATCAATAGCCACGCATACGTCAATCAGTAGTTAACTTAAGTTGATAAATCAACGTTCGGAGCCTACATTGAATCCGTTCCTGATGTGAATCGTGGTTTCATAGATAAAACACATCTGCTAATGTTTCGAATGCATGGGTGCGCCTGGGGCGCATTGACGGTGCGGAGCATGGTATATCGATCCGTTGCTGTCCCACTGGCAAAACGAACGTTAAGCAGAGAGAGAGACCATGAACAAGGACACTCCCGCAGAGGAGACACAGGACAAGTACATCGTGCCGGGTCTGGAGCGCGGGTTGCGGTTGCTGGGTGAATTCAGCAGCCGGGACCGCACGCTGTCGGCGGCGGAACTGGCCAGGCGGTTGCAGGTGCCGCGCTCGACCGTGTTCCGTTTGCTGGCCACGCTGGAAATGATGGGATTTGTCGAGCGTACCGATGGCGGAAGGGAATTCCGCCTGGGCATGGCGGTGTTGCGGTTGGGTTTTGACTACCTGGCATCGCTGGAACTGACCGAACTCGGGCGGCCGTTGCTGGACCGCCTGCGCGACGAGATTCACTACCCGTGCAATCTCGTCGTGCGAGACGGACGTTCGATCGTGTACGTCGCCAAGTCGGTGGCGGCGCGGCCGTTCACCAGTACGGTTCACGTGGGTACGCGCCTGCCCGCGCATGCCACGGTGCTGGGACGGGTGCTGCTGGAAGACCTGACGTTGAATGAACTGCGCGAGTTGTATCCGGAGCCACGACTGGAGGTGTTCTCGGAGAGCACGCCGCGCACGGTGGAGGAGTTGTACGAGATGGTGCAGCGTGACCGACAACGTGGATACGTGCTGCACGAGGGGTTTTTCGAGGCCAGCATCTCGACCATCGCGGCGCCGGTGCGAGACCGCACGACGCGCGTGGTGGCGGCGCTGGGCGCCACCATTCCGGCAGCACGGATCGATCCCACACAGCTCGATCCGATGGTGGAAAAGGTACGCGAAGCGGCAGCGGAGTTGTCGCGTTTGCTGGATTACCGGCCAGTTCCGAGCTTCGGGGTGGCCGGCGGATGAAATTGCCGCCCCGGGGTGAGGTTCCTCTCCCGATTGGCGGCCCACGGCAGGAAATATAACGATGCAGCACCCTAGCCCCCAAACCAGCGTGCCCGGCGACGCCACCGAAGCCGGCCAGCGTTATAAGTCTCGATGGCTGCGTACTGCGGTGGCCATCGCCGGCGCCGCGCTGGGCCTCGCGGCGAGCGCCACGGCACAGGCGGGCGGGGCCTGCGCCACCGTGCGCATTGTGGTGCCATTTCCGGCAGGCGGTGCGGCCGATCAACTGGCGCGCACGGTGTCGCAGGGGCTGCAGCAGCGCAAGGGCACGACTATCGTGGTCGACAACAAGCCCGGCGCAAACGGCAATATCGGCATCGATGCCGTGAGGCGTGCCGCGGGTGACGGCTGTACCTGGCTGGTGGTGCCGGCTGGCAACCTGACCATCAATCCGACGCTGTTCCCCGCACTGTCTTATCAGGTGACGCGTGATTTCCGGCCGGTGTCGCTGCTGGCCAGTTCGCCGAACGTGCTCGCCGTGCATCCGTCCGTCAAGGCGCGCAATCTGGCGGAGCTGCTGGCGCTGGCCAGGCAGGCAGAGCAGGGCAAGGCGCCGCTCGGTTACGCCAGCCCTGGCGTCGGCAGCGGCCTGCACCTGGCAGGCGAGCTGATCCGCCACAAGGCAGGTGTCGCGCTGCTGCATGTGCCGTACAAGGGCACCACCCAGGCCGTGAACGACGTGGTAGGCGGCCAGGTGCCGGTGCTGCTGGGCACATGGCCGACGCTGGCGCCGTTTGTCCAGTCCGGCGCATTGCGCGCCATCGCTGTCACGCAATCGAAGCGTTCTCCTGCCGCTCCCGATGTGCCGTCGCTGGCGGAGCAGGGCATGCCCGGCATCGACGTCAGTTCCTGGTACGCGCTGCTGGTGCCATCCGCTACGCCGAAGCCGATGGCCGATGCGCTATCCACCGATATCCATGCGCTGTTCACCACGCCAACGGTACGCAGCGATTTGCAGCGCCAGGGCCTGGAGCCCGTGGCAAGCACCCCCGAAGCACTGGCCGCACGCATCCGCGATGAAACGGCGGCGTGGGCCACGCTGATCCGCACGTACCACATTACGGCGGAATAGTCGCCGCGCCAACGCGGCGCTCTACCTCTTCTCTTACCGTTGTTGAACCTACTGGCCGCACCCTGCGCCGTGCAGGGTGGCGTGCGGCCGCCTATTTCCTGCACCAGCGAGGCAACCATGGATTTTGTGTTGAACGGAAAAGCGATCCGCTTCGACGGCGACGGCGATACGCCGCTGCTGTGGGTGATCCGCGACGATGCCGGCCTGTCCGGCACCAAGTACGGCTGCGGCATCGGTGCCTGCGGGGCCTGCACCGTCCATGTCGACGGCAATGCGCAACGGTCGTGCGTCACACCGGTTTCGACGGTGGCGGGGCGCGCCGTGACGACGATCGAGGGCTTGTCGCCAGCGCGTTCGTCCAAGGTGCAACAGGCGTGGATCGCGAAGGACGTGCCGCAATGCGGCTATTGCCAGTCGGGCATGGTGATGGCGGTCAGCGCGCTACTGAAGCAGAACCCGCACCCGACTGACCGAGACATCGACGGCGCAATCAGCAATCTGTGCCGCTGCGCCACCTATCACCGCATCCGGGAGGCCGTCCATGCCGCTGCAAAGTGAACCGACCGTCAATCCCGCGCGTCGCGGCTTTTTGAAGGGTAGCGTCGCACTGGCCGGCGCACTGTGCATTCCGTTGCCGGCGCTCGCCAATCGCACCGTGGACAGCGGCCCGCATGGCACGCACGAAATCACGGACTGGATCTGGATCGAGCCCAACGGCAAGATCACGCTCGGACTGTCGCAATGCGAATGCGGTCAGGGCGTCTACACCGGGCTGCCGCAGGTGCTGGCCGATGAACTGGATGCGGACTGGCAGAACGTCGCCGTGACCTTCGTCACCGGGCGCGATGCCTATCGCACGGGCGCCGCCTACGAAGAGCCGCAGCAGTTCGTCGGGGCCTCGATGTCGGCCACGCTGTTCTACGAGCGCCTGCGCATTGCGGGCGCGCAGGCGCGCGAGGTGCTGACGCTGACCGCCGCTCGGCGGCTGCAGGTGCGCCCGGGCCAGTGCTACACCGAAAACGGGCGCGTCTATCACGGCGGCACGGGCCGCTCGCTCGGCTATGGCGAACTGGCCGGGGATGCCGCCAAGCTGCCGCTGAATCCCACGCCGCGGCTGAAGCACGAGGCCGCGCACCGGCTGATCGGCAAGGACCTGCGGCGCCTGGACACACCGGCCAAGGTCGACGGCTCGGCCGAGTTCGGCATCGACGTACGCGTGCCGGGCATGCTCTATGGCGCGCTGAAGATGCCGCCGACCGTGACGGGCAAGGTGACCGGCATCCGGAATGCCGACGCGGTGAAAGCCATGCCCGGCGTACAAGCCGTGGTGCAGGCACCGGACGCCGCCATCGTCGTCGCCACGAGCTACTGGCTGGCGAAGAAGGGCGCCGACGCGCTGGAACTCGACGTCGACCCCGGCGCCGCGCGCGACCTCGACAGCGACACCATCATGGCCGCGCGCAAGGCCGCCCTCGGCGCAGCAGACGCCGTGGTGGCCACCCGGCTGGGCGACGCCGATGCGGTGCTGGCGTCGGGCGGCAAGATTGTGGAAGCCGACTACCACACGCCCTACATCGTCCACGCGACGATGGAGTCGGTGAATGCCACGGTCCATGTTCGCGACGAGGCGATCGAGGTCTGGGGGCCGATCCAGGGGCAGGACTTCGTGCGGAACGCGCTGGCCAGGATCTACCAGCGCAAGCCGGAGACGATCATCGTCCACACCACATTCCTCGGTGGCAGCTTCGGTCGCAAGTTCCTGCCCGACTTCGTGATCCATGCCGCGCGCGCTTCGGCGGCAGTGGGGAAGCCGGTCAAGGTCATTCGCTCGCGCGAGGACGATATCCGCCACGGCTACTACCGGCCCGGCGTGTCGGGCCGCTTCCGGGCCGTGCTCGACGAGAAGGGACTGCCGCGCGCCATGCATGCGCGCCTGACCGGCCAGTCACTGTACGGCGTGATCAAGGCCGAGCGCATGGCCAGGAATGGCGGTTGGGACGAGACGATGCTTGAGGCGATCTACGATTGCGTGTATCGCGTGCCGAACCTGAAGGTCGACATGATCGACGTGAAGCAGCCGATTCCGGTCAGCTTCATGCGTAGCGTCGGCTCGACGTCCAGCATTTTCATGCTGGAGAGCTTCGTCAACGAAATGGCCGACGCGGCCGGCATCGATCCCTACCGCTACCGGCGCACGCTGCTGTCGCACAGCCCGCTGGCCGTGCGCACGCTCGACGCGGCAGCCAGGGCGGCCGGTTGGCACCGCAAGCCCGCGCCCGGCGTCACGCGCGGCTTCACGTTCAATCTTTACACGGGGCGCGGCGAAGCTTTCCAGACCTACGTGGCGATGGCGCTCGAACTGGTGCGGGCCGGCAAGGCGTTCAAGGTCCAACGTGTGGTGTGCGCGGTGGAATGCGGCCGCGCGATCAACCCGAACCTGATCCGGGCGAATATCGAAGGCGGCATCGGGTTTGCGCTGACCAATACGCTCAAGAGCGAAATCACGTTCAAAGGCGGCGTGGTCCAGCAAAGCAACTTCCACGACTACCCGCTGCTGCAACTGGCGGAGATGCCGCGCATCGACGTCGTCATCGTCGACAGCGACCGCCCGCCGCAGGGGTGCGGTGAAGTCTCGCTCGGCCCCGTGGCGCCGGCCGTCGCCCACGCGCTCTACCAGGCCACGAAGTCCCGCCACCGTGCCATGCCGATGAAGCTCGAAGCGTAATTCGGCGTAATGCGTGCGGCCGCCCGTGCGGCCCCTCTCCGGAACCAGTCCGGAGAGGGCGCACGGTCCCCCGTCGGCAACGGTGACTGCGCACTTCGCTATTGCGAAATACGCAAGATTTCGGAAGCCAGCTTCGAGAAGCAGGGCCGCAGGTCGTTGATGGTAGCTGCGTAGCAATAGATGCCGGTGGGCTGGTTCTTGTTGTAGCCGGTGGCGTCGGCGGTGTTGGCCATGCGCTTGAGCAGGTCCGTGTCGATGGCGCCGTTGCCGCCCAGGCCTAGCGTGAAGATATAGACCCCCTGGCCCCGCAGCGAGGAGGCCATTGCAAGCGGCACGTTGTACGAGGCGTTAAGGATGTTCCTGGCGATGGCATTCTTGTCCGATGCCGATGTCACGGTCCTGGGCTGACTGCCCACGATCAGGAATTCGGTGTCGGCGGCGTTGTGGGCGTTGTAGTACTGCGGCAGCTGCTTGGGCAGTTCCTTGTTGGTCAGCTCGTCGTCGTCGCAGTTGCTGCTGACGGCGGAATCCTGCTTGTCGATGGCGTAGTAGCCATTGACGGTGTCGCCGTTGCCGTCTCCCTCTGACATGATGCCGCCGGTGCAGTTGGTGTTGTTGCCGGTCACGTACGCGGAGGCCAGCGTATTCGGGTTGCCGTCGGAGAAGAACACGATCACGCGCAGGCTGGACCGGTTCGTGGTGGAGATGCTGTTGAGCTGGCTGCGTGCCTGCCACAGGCCCTCGGCGTAGTTCGTGTAGCCGCCGTTCGAGAGGCCAGTGATCTTGGTCTGCATGGCGGGCCGGTCGAAGCCGCGCGTGGTGGTGCGGATGGCGATGTCGGACACCGCGCCCGACGAGAAGTGCACCAGCCCCACGCGGTCTGTGGACGGGCTGAACTGGTTCAGGAAGCTGTTGGCGTTGCTGCGTACCGTGCTCCACACGCCCGACATCGACCCTGACGAGTCGATCACGAAGACCATGTCGAGGTCCTTGCGGATCGTGGTGGAAGTGGCCGCCACGGCCACGTTCTGGAAGCCGAGCACCTTCATCAGCGTCAGCGGCATGGTGGCCGTGGCCGATACCGCGATGGTGACCTTGCCCTGGTTGAACGTCACGCTGGGTGTGTTCAGCGAAGGTGTGCCGCGCAGGTAGCCGGCCGGGTAGTTGGCGTTGAAGAAGTCCGTCGCCGCCTGGCGCGCGGCAGCGGTCTGTTCGGCCTGCGTGGTGCCATTGGTCACCGCCCGCGCGGCCGCCACGGCTGCCGAATCGACGGCCGCATTCAGGCGCGCCTTGGTCATGTAGGCCATGCCGCCATCGATGCCGAGCCCCGCCACGCCCACCAGCCCGATCATCAGCGCCGCGGCGATCAGCGTGATCTGGCCGCGCTGGCGCTCCTTGCGACAGGTGAGGCAGGTGCGGCAGGTGCGAGAAACGTGGCTGGCGAGGGGCGCGCGCGTCAGCCGGGAAATCTGTCCTGCTGTCATGATGGTCTCCTTCAGGCGGTTCAGAAGATCGTGGCCGAATAGAGATTCGGGCCCAGCGTCGGCATCTGCAGCACGCCCATCGTCAGGCCCTGGAAGAACATGTTGAAGCGGTACCAGCCCTCCACCACATAGATGACCTGGCCGTCGGTCAGTTTTCCGGTCATGGTGTCGGCCGTGGGCGACGACGTGCCGGCCGAAGGCAGATTGCGGCACGCGCCGTCGGCGCCGCTGTAGCTGCCACAGCCATAGACCTTGCTGGCCGGCGCGCCGCCGCCAATGCCCCAGCCATCGGTCCAGCGGTACTGTTCCAGCACGATGTTCCGCACGGAACAGTTGGTGCCGCTCTTGCTGCAGTTCTCGGCGTTGCCCATGACCTTGGTGATGTAGATCGTGCCGCGCTGGGGCATGTCCAGCGGCGGGGTGGTCTGGGCCAGCGAATCCATGATGGTCTGCGGCAGCTGCGAGCTGCGCGAGGCCAGGCTCGCGCCTTCGCGGGTCAGGTTGGTCAGAATCAGGTTGGCCTGGATGGCGCGCGCGAAGTCGATGACGGGCAGCGTCAGGAAGATGAAGATCGGCAGCAGAATGCCGAACTCGATCGTGGCGATGCCGCGTGTCTTGCGGCTTCGCGCTCGGGTGCGCGAGCCGCGTATCGACTGCAGCCCGCGCGGCGCGCACCGTGGGCGATGGCATGTGGCGGTCATGGCTGTCCTCCCTGGTTCGAGCCGGCTAGAACGCTTCGTTGCGCATGGTCGCGGCCACGCTGAAGCGGTATTTGCCGCCTGTGGACTTGAAGTACGCGGCAACCATCGGCGTCAGCAGCGGCCAGTCGCAGGTCACCTCGATCACCACGATGTCGCCGGCGCTGCCGAACATGCCGGCGCCGTTCGGCGTGGACGAGCCGTTGACCCACGTGGCAACCTTGGCCTGGGACATGTCGTAGACGCCCAGCGAGCTGTCGTGGATCTTCTCGATCACGGCGCGGTAGCGTTGCGGGCTCTGGCTGGCGTCCAGGCCGGTCTGCCCGGTCACCGCGTAGCGCGCGCCTTCGCGCACCGCATGCTGCATCGTCAGGTTGGCCCACATCATGGCGCCGAAGTCGACGATCGAGAACAGCAGCAGGAAGAACACGGGCGCCACCAGCGCGAACTCCACCGCGCTGGAACCGTGCTGGCGGCGGGAGTGACAGCGGCAGTGGCAGCTGGAGTGGCACCGGCAGTGACGCCTGGATGGGCGCGGCACCCTGAATGGCTGTGACATGGTCGTTCTCCTTTCATCAGTGCGCGCCTCAGCCACCCTGGCTCATCATGAACGGCATGAGCGAGCGGTAGAACTGGAGCGCCGGGGAGCCCAGCAACACCACCATGAGCGACGGGAAGATGAAGAAGATCAGCGGGAACAGCAGCTTCACCGCGATCTTGGCGGCCACTTCCTCGGCGCGCTGGCGACGGCGCGTGCGCAGCGTGTCGGCCTGCACGCGCAGCGATTCGCCGATGCTGGTGCCGAAGCGGTCGGCCTGGATCAGCAGGCTGGCCAGCATGTCCACGTCTTCCACGGCTGTGCGCAGCGCCAGGTTGCGCAGCGCCTTTTCGCGCGAGAGCCCGGCGCGCAGCTCCAGCACCAGCAGTTCGAGTTCGTCGCACAGTGCCGTGCCGCCGTGGCGCAGCTCCTCGATGACCTTCAGCAGCGCCGCATCGAGCGCCAGGCCGGCCTCCACGCAGACGGTGATCAGGTCCAGCACGTCGGGGAACGACTCGAAAATCTCGCGCTTGCGGCGCGCGATGCGCTGCCGCAACGCCAGGTCGGGCAGGTAGAAGCCGGCGATGGCCATGGCCAGCATCGCCGTGGGCAGCAGGCGCGGATTGTCTGCGCTGAGCACGCCCCCGGTGGCGATGAACAACACAGTCGGCAGCAACAGCGCCAGCGCCGTCTTCGCCGCGAAGTAGACCGGGATGGCCGACGCGTTGCGCCAGCCGGCATTCATGAAGCGGGTGCGCAGCGTGGAGTTGTCCCAGCCTTCCTTGGGCACGGCCAGCCTGGCCAGCGGGCGCGTCACGCGCACCATGCGCTGCAGCCATTCTTCCTGCAGCGGCGCGGCGGCATCTTGCTCCGGGGCCTGGGCGGCCCGGGTGGCCTGGGTGGCCTGAGTGATGCGCCGGCGCATCGTGTTCGGCTGCGCCAGCAGCATCACGGCAATGGCCGCGCCGAAGGTCAGCACGAAGGTCAGTACGAGTATCAGGATCTGTCCGGTTTTCATGACCTGCTCCTTGGCCTCAGACGTGAATCCGCACGATGCGGCGCATCCAGAACAACCCCAGCGCCATCAGCGACAGCGCATAGCCGACAATCCATGGTCCGGCCGGATCATCGGCCAGCGGTTCCAGAAACTCCGGATTCAGCAGGTACATGGCGCCGGCCACCGCGAACGGCAGCAGCGAGAGGATGACCCCGGAGAGCCGCCCCTCGGCAGACAACACGCGTACCTGGCCCATCAGCTTCATGCGCTCGCGGATGATGTGGCTCACGTTGCCGAGGATCTCGGCCAGGTTGCCGCCCGACTCGCGCTGGATCAGCACCGCGATGACGAGGTAGCGCAGGTCCGGCAGCGGCACGCGGTCTGCCAGGCCGGTAAGCGCGTCGTGCATCGACGTGCCGAAGTTGATCTCGTCGAATGTGGTGCGGAACTCGGCGCCGATCGGGTCTGGCAGTTCGCCGCCAGCCATGTCGAGCGCGCTGGAGAACGAATGGCCGGCGCGCAGCGCGCGGCTGATCATGTCGGCCGCCTCGGGCAACTGGTGTTCCAGCCGCAACAGGCGCCGGTTGCGGGCGCGGCGCACGTAGCCGGCAGGCACCACGAGCCAGGCCGCGGCGGCCACCACGATGGGCGCGCTGGGCAGCCCCAGCAGTTGCGCGACCAGCAGGAAGGCGAGCGGCGGCACCACAGTCATCGTGACGAGCGTCGAGACCGTCCAGTGCAGGCCCGACTGCATCAGGTAGGCGTTCAGGGCGTGGCTGTGCGGCAGCCGGCGCAGCAGCGCCGTCATGAACGGTGTCTGCGCCAGCGCGCGCGCTTTCATGATCGAGGCGGCCGCGTCGTCCTGCCATGGCGTGGCGGCCACCGCGCGCAGGCGGCGTCCGAAGCGGCGCGCGGCCTCGCTGTGCCGGCGTTGCCACCACTGGTAGCCAAGCGTGATCGCCACCACGATGGCCACGAACAGGCAGGCGCCAAAGGCGATGAGGGTGTTGTCCATGGCGGGTCTCCGCGTGGCGGTGGGGTCGTGTCAGACGTCGAAGCGCACCGAGGGCTCGTAGAGCCGGTCCGGCACGGACAGGCCGAACGCCTGGAGCCGGTCGGAGAAGTGCGGCCGCACGCCGGTGGCGCAGAAATAGCCCTTGACGCGCCCCTCGGTATCCACGCCGGTACGCTTGAACGTGAAGATCTCCTGCATGTTGACCACGTCGCTCTCCATGCCGGTCACTTCCTGGATGCTCATCAGCTTGCGCCGGCCATCGGTGAGCCGCGACACCTGGATGATCACCGTGATGGCCGACGTGATCTGCTGGCGCATCGTGCGCGGCGGCAGCGCCAGGCCGGCCATGCTCACCATGTTCTCCAGCCGCGTCAGCGCATCGCGCGGGCTGTTGGCGTGGATCGTGGCCAGCGAGCCCTCGTGGCCCGTGTTCATCGCGTGCAGCATGTCCAGCGCCTCGGCGCCGCGCACTTCGCCCAGGATGATGCGGTCCGGGCGCATCCGCAGCGCGTTGCGCACCAGCGAGCGCTGCGTGATCTCGCCGCGATTCTCGATGTTGGGCGGGCGCGTTTCCAGCCGCAGCACGTGGTCCTGCCGCAGCTGCAGTTCGGCGGCGTCCTCGATGGTGACGATGCGCTCGCTGTCGGGGATGTGGCCGGACAGGATATTGAGCATGGTGGTCTTGCCGCTGCCGGTGCCGCCCGAGATCAGGATGTTGAGCTTGGCCTTGACCATGGCTTCGATCAGCTGCGCCATCGGCGGCGTCAGCGTCTGCAGTTCCACCAGGTCCTTGACCATGAGCGGATTCACGGCGAAGCGGCGAATCGAGAGCAGCGGGCCGTCCACCGCCGAGGGCGGGATGATCGCGTTGATGCGCGAGCCGTCGGGCAGGCGGGCATCGACCATCGGGCTCGATTCATCCACGCGCCGGCCCACGCGCGACACCATCTTGTCGATCACCTTCATCAGGTGGGCGTCGTCGTGGAACCTCACGTCGGTCAGTTCGAGCTTTCCGCGCCGTTCCACGTAGACCTTGTGCGCCGTGTTCACCAGGATGTCCGAGATGGTGGGGTCGGCCAGCAACGGCTCCAGCGGGCCGTAGCCCAGCATCTCGTCGCGCACGTCCGTCACCAGCCGGCGGCGCTCGGCTTCGTTGACCGGGATGTTGCGCTCGTCGATGATGCGCTCCACCAGGACGGCCAGCTCGCGCTTGACCTGTTCGGGCGTCAGGCGCTGCAGCTTCTCCAGCTCCACGCGCTCGATGATGGCGGTGTGGATGTCCATCTTGAGCTGCTGGTAGGCGGCCGTGGCGGGGCCTGCGCTGGCGAGGCGATCGGCGGCACGAGCATCTGGCGTGCGGTCATGGGTGCGATCGACCGGGCGCTCGGGTGCGCGGTCGCTGACGCGTTCGGGCACCGTTTCACCGGCGTTCTCGAAGAGTTTGGCGCGCAGGGACATGTCGATTCTCCTGGAACGTTACGCGTGCCGGCCCACGGGCAGGGCCTGGGTGGCTTCGCCACGGTGGCCGAGCAGGCGGGCGAGCAGGCCCTCTTCCTTCTTCGGCGCGGCCGGGAAGGTGGTGTCCACCATCTGGGCGAACGCGCGCGACAACGCGCTGGCCGGCGCAATTTGCGAGATGGGCACGCCCTGGTTGGCCGCCTCGCGCGCGGTCTTGGCATCGGCGGGCAGCGTGTAGGCGATGGGGGCGCCGAGCGTCTCTTCCATCGTCCGGATCGTGATGGCGGCCTGCTTCTCGAACTGGTTGAGCACCACGCGCATGCGCTCGGGCGGATAGCCGAGCGAGTGGAAGATCTCCATCATGTGCCGGCCTGCGCGCAGGTAGGGCATGGTCAGGTGCACCACCGCGTGAATCGTGTCGCAGTGATCGAGCACCATGATCGACGCCGGGTTGATCGCCTGGCCCAGATCGAAGACCAGCACGTCGTAGGCGGGCCGTGCCAGATCCAGGATGCGCTCCAGGTGAGTGGCCTTGACGTCGGCCGCCTTGATCGGATCGCCGGCGCCGGCGATCACGTCGAGATTCGGATGCGCGTGCGTGACGCAGGCATCGAGCAGGGCGGCATCCAGGCGGTCTATCTGGCGGCAGATGTCGCCCATGGTGGCCGGCGGCGTCTTGTCGGTAACCACGAAGGCCGTATCGCCGAACTGCTGGTCGAGGTCTACCAGCAGCACGCGCTTGCCGCGCTGCGTGGCCACGGCGTAGGCGAAGTTGGCCGCGGTCAGCGTGGTGCCGCTGCCGCCCTTGCAGGACGTGAACGCGAACGTGCGCGCCTGCGCCGGGGCGTCCGCCTGGGCGCGGGTATCGAGCCGGGCCAGTTCCTGGTTGAACTCGCGCGGGTCCAGCGGCCAGCGCAGCACGCTTCGCACGCCCATGCGCATCGCCCGCATCAGCAGTTCGGCCGAAGGCTGCGGCGTGACGAGGATGCACGGCACGTCGCCCGGTTCCGGAAACCGCTGGCGCAGCCGCTCGAACACATCCATGTCGAATTCATCGGCCTGCAATACCAGGAAGTCGGTCACGTGGACCAGGCCCGGCATGCCCAGCGCCTTGGCGGGGTCCACGCACACCAGCTGCGGCTGGCGCCGCGTTTCCGCCTGCTGGGCCAGCGCCAGCATCTGGCGCGCGCGCGTGTCGTCGGCGGAGACCAGTATCAGCTTTGCCATGTCGGCTCTCCCTTGGGTGTGGTGATGGTGCGGATCGATGTGGGGTGCATGTGCGGTGCGATGGGCCGTGGTGGCAGTGGTAGCCGTGGATCAGCGCGAGCTGCCCGAGTTGCCGATGCCGATCACGAACGTGTTGCCGTCGGTGGGCGGATTGGTGAACGACTGGCCGTAGCGGTCCATCGCGGCGGTGGCGGCGCGGCCGTCCACGCCGGTCACCGGGTCGGTGTTGGTGTAGCTGGCGTTCGGGTTCAGCGTCTGCATCATGCGTACCGTGCGGACGGAGTCGCCGAAGTGCGCGTCCCAGACCGGCGAGGTGCTCATGCAGCCGCTCAGGCCGGCGCAGAGCAGCAGGGCGGTGGCGCGGCACAGCAGTGTGGTGGTGGAAGTCATGATGGTCCCCTGTCGGAGTGGTTTCACTGGACGCTGCCGGAGGCCGCCGTTGCCGCCATCGCCGGCGCGGCGGACGACGCTGGAGGCAGCGCGGCGGTGGGCAGGAAGCCGCCCATCACTGGTGCCGGCGCGTTGCCGGGGCTCGCATCGAGCGGCCGGGCGCTGGGCGGCTGCACGTTCACCGGTTGCGCGGTGGCCGCCGGCGGCGGGGCGATGCTGGTGGTGGGCGCGGCCGGGCTGGCGGGGCTGGCGGGTGTCGCGGGGCTGGCCGGCATGGCCGGAGCGGCCAGGTTGTCGGGCAGCCGGCTCGGGCGGCCCTCCATGTTGCCGTTGATATAGACCTCGCCGTTCGCCACGTCGCCGAACGAATCGGTCGGCATCGGATAGTTCGGCGGCAGCGGCTTCACCAGGCGCGGCGTGACCACGAACAGCAGTTCGCTGCGGTCTTGCTGGAAGCTCGTGCTGCGGAACAGGTTGCCCAGCACCGGCAGTTCGCCGGCGCCCGGCAAGCCCTTGAGGCTGCCGGTGACGTTGCTCTTGATGAGGCCGCCGATGGCGAAGCTCTGGCCGTCCATCACCTGCAGCGTGGTGGCGGCGCGGCGGGTGTTGATCAGCGGCAGGATGGTCGAGCCCGACGTGTTGGGGGCCGTCACCGCCACGCCGGTGGGCGACAGCTCGGACACCTCGGGCGCCACCTTGAGGTTGATGCGGCCGTTCGGCAGCACCGTGGGCGTGAACTTCAGCCCCACGCCGAAGGTTTCTTCCTGCAGCACGATGGTGGTCACGCCGCCGAAGCTGGACTGCGGCACCGGGATGAACACCTTGCCGCCCGCCAGGAAGCTCGCCTCCTGTCCACTGATCGCCATCAGGTTCGGCTCGGCCAGGATCTTTACCAGGCTGTCGCCCTTTTGCGCGTCGAGCTGCAACGCCAGCGGCAGGTTGTTGTTCTTGATGGCGGTCAGCGCCGACGGGGCGCCGGACAGGAAGTTGGCCAGCAGGCCGAACTGCCAGCTGCCGAACGCGCCCTGGATGTTGGCCGCTGCGCCAAGCTGGTCGATCAGCGTCTTCGAGACTTCGGCCACCTTCACCTCGAGCATCACCTGCTGCGGGGCGTCGACGGTCATCATGTTGATGAGCTTGTTGCTGCGCACCGGCATGCCGTTGCCGTTGGTCTGCGCGGGCGCCGACACCGGCATCATCATGCCGCCCATCGGCATCATCATGTTCGGGCCGCCCGGCACGTTGGCCGGTGCACCCAGGGTCTGGGCCGGCGCCTGCAGCGGGCTGCGCGCCTGGCGCAGCACGAATGCGTTGGCGATGTCCATCACCTGCTGGGCCGTGGCCGAATCCGGCACGTTGCCGCTCAGCACCAGGCTGTCGGCGGCCGATGCCACCGCCACGTTGCGCGCGCCGGGCAGCAGCGAGCGCAGCGTCGACTGCAGGCCCGCCGGGTCGGCGCCCACGGTGACGTCGATCACCGTGCAACGGCCGCTGCGGCCCTGCACGATCATGTTGGTGGTGCCCACGTCCAGGCCCAGCAGGTACATCGTCTGCGGCGATACCAGCATGGCCTGCACCACGGCCGGATTGCCCAGCGTGCGCGTGCGCACCGGCTCCGGCATCTGCACCATGCGAGATTTGCCCACCGGCACGCTGATCTGCTCGGGTTCGGCGGCGGCGCCCACGCAGTTGGGGCCGCGGCTGGCGCCGGTATCGGCCGGTGCGGCGGCCGGCGTGGCGGCGCCGATGGTGAGCTGGATCGGGCCATTGGCCGCGATGCGCGTGGCCTGCGCGGCCACGGCGGCTTCCTCGGCCGCCTGCACCTGCGTGCTGGTCAGCCAGACGCTGGTGATGGCCAGCGTGGCAAGGGCGGAGAGGCGTACGGCGCCGAGCCCGCGCTGGACCCGTGTACGGCCTGACGGTGTGTGGCTGGTCTTCATGATGATTCCCCCGGTTGGTGTCTTCCGGCGCGCCGGCTGGCGCTCAGAAGCACTCCTTGTCCTGTTGCATGCCGCTGATCACGCCCACGCAGTTGGTATTGACGATTTTGCGTTCGACCATGCGCTGGGCCACCTGGATCACCTTGGCCACCGGCGTGGCCGGCGGCGGGGCCTGCACCACCGGCTCGTTGAGCAGCGTGCGCTTGGTGGCGCCGGCGGTGGCCACCGGCTGGGCTTCCACCTGGTTGCGCAGCACCAGCGACAGCGATCCCACGCTGCGTGCCAGGTCCAGCTTCTCGGCTTCGTCGGGCGAGACTTCCAGCGTCACGGCGTTCACCACCTTCGGCTTGGTCTCGTCGCGGTTCACTTCCTGGGCCACGGCCAGCACCAGGATCTTTTCGAGCACGATCTTCGAGATCGACTGCTCGGTCTCGGAGCCGGCGGGCTTGTTGTCTTTCTGCGTGTTGACGATGATGTCGACGTAGCTGCCCGGCAGCGCGAAGCCCGCCACGCCCACCACGTCGTTCACGCGTACCGTGATGGCGCGCTTGCCGTCGGCGATCACGGCGGAGAGGCCGCCCTTGGTGCCGGCCGGCGTGAGCTTGGACTCCAGGATCGGCTCGCCGCGCATCACGCTGGCCTTGGTGACCCGGCCGTCGACGGTCTTGAGGTCGCTCAGCGTTCCCGATGGCAGGCTTTCGCGCGGCCAGTCCACCAGCTTCACGAACTCGGGCGCCAGGCGCTGGCCAAGGTTGATGTCGGTGTTGGCCACGGCCACCTTGACCGTGCTACCCGCGTTCTGCTCGACCATCCAGCGCGAGGCCAGCACGACGGCGGCCAGGCCAGCGAGGGCCGCCACCAGCAACATCAACAGGGTGCGTACGTTTCTCATTTGATGGTCCTCCCTCTTTCATGCGATGCCTGGTGGCCCGGCGCGGGCATGCAGGCGCCCCTGGCGGCACCGCGTGTGCGGTGCGCCATCCAGATTCCTGACAGTGACGGTGATGGGCTTTGGCGGTGGCCGGCGGGCAGACCGCTAGTGGTGGAACGCCCAGCCGATGTGCTGGCGCACCGTTCGGGCGGCCTGCACGGGCACCTCGGTCTGCGGTGCGCGGTTGTACTGGCGTGACGGGCAGCGACGCGTGTTGGCGGGGCTGACGGTGTTGCGAAGCTTCCTGGCCATGATGGTTCTCCCGTTCCTTGCCCTTCGTGCGGGGCGTCAAGTGTTGTTGTGTGCGATGGCGCGCGTCATATCGCGCCCGTCATCACCAGTGCCACGCCCCCCGCGATGGCCACGGCATAGGGCAGGCGTCTGACGGTGCGTATGCGCTGGGCGCCGTGTTGCCCAACGGTGTTGTCCGGGTTGGCGATGGGCGCAGGGGCATGGCCGGCGAACGGCATCCACAGCAGCGTGCCGAGCACCGCATGGAGCGTGCGCCGGGCCTCGCCGCGCCACGCCATCACGCCGAGCGCCAGCACCCCGCCCGCCAGCAGCGTGCCCACCACGATCTCGGGCATGCATGCCGGCCCGGTGAAGGCGCCGATGCAGCCCATCAGCTTGGCGTCGCCGGCCCCCACGGCGCGCACGACGTACAGCACGACGAACGGCGCGAGCCCGGCCGCCAGGCCAGTCAGCCAGCGCCACGCGCCGTCTGCGGCGCCGTGCAGCCACACCTGCAGCGCCAGCGCCGCGAGCGTGCCGGCTACGGTCAGCCGGTTCGGAATACGGTGGCTGCGCAGGTCGGTCACCACGGCCACGCCCAGTACGGCGAGCAGGCCGGCCGAGGTCAGGGGGTGGAACGTCGTGGCGATGTCTGTGGGCGACATGGCAGCCTCTCTTTGTCAAAACAGCTTCAATGCAATGCGCCAGCGGCGTTCGTCCTGGTGCGTGGCGCGCGCACCAGGCGCTGGACTTCCGGTCAGGTGCCGTTGAGTCCGTTCTTGACGGCGGTCCAGATGTTGTCCACGGCGGTCTTGACCGTGGGGCCTGCGGCCACCATGACCAGCGCCACGAACGCCAGCAGCAGGGCATATTCAATGCCGGCTGCACCGTCGTCTTCCTGGCCAAAACGCTTGATGTCATCGAGCATGGTTTTCATGTCCTTCTCCTTGACGGCATGGTTGGAATGAAACGCGCCGTGCAAACCGTGGCGAAGCGGGCGGACCTGGTGCGTGGCGCGCGCACCAGGCCGGTATCCGCTTCAGCTGCCGGCGGCCGTGTTCAGACCGTTCTTGATGCTGGTCCAGATGTTGCCGACCGCGGTCTTGACGGTGGGGCCCGCCGAGACCATGACCAGTGCCACGAACGCCAGCAGCAGGGCGTATTCGATACCGGCCGCGCCGTCTTCTTCCTGGATAAAACCCTTGATCCCATCGAACATGGCTTTCATGTCCTTCTCCTTTGACGTCCTGGTTGTGGAAAAAAGCGCCCGCTGGAGATCGGGCACAAGGTTTCGGTCGGAAGACCGAGGCCAAACCAGACAGCAGCCACGAGGGCAGTTGTGGCGTCTGTTCAGTTCCACCCGGCTCAGGGGCGGGTCCGTCTGGTGACGGCTTTCGCCGTGCCCGGTGCGAGCGTGCCGTTGCGCTGGCGACGTGCACCTGTCGGGCACCGTGAAGACAATCCGAAACCTCTCCAGGGATCGTTTCCACACCTGAATTTGCTGCAACCTCCTGACCCGGCGGACCTGACCGCCTGGCCGCAGCCGGCACCGCAGCTTGCCGACTGCTCCTGCTCCCATCGGATTGCGGCTGTGACCCCGCGCACCGTTTCCCCGTCCCCTGCTGCGTGATCGTTCTGGCCTCTCGTCCCCGTGTTGTCGTTGGTCGGGGCTGCTTTCGGACCTTCGTGCCAGCCATACCGCGACGAACGTGCCATGGCTGCCAAGTGCTTGATTTATAAGGAAGCGGGTTTTCGGCGATGCAACGTTTCCAGTACTCTGTAACTGAATGTTTCTAGATCTTTACGGGTCGATTACTGCACACCGGATGCGGATTTTGTAATCTCTACAGCGCATTGCGCCGATTAAGGCGTTTTAATCAACAGAGAAAGTGGCGAGTGAGATCCGTGTGACAGGCGTGATAAGGGGTACCGCTGAGTGGCTCGAAACGTAACGTTTGTGAAACGCCGTTTTCATCACACGTAAAAACCGATCATCCGGAATGCTGCCGAATACTGCGAAAACGGATGAGGAACTCCACCAAGAAAATGTCCGCGCAGTCGCGCGAATCTGCGTTGGGTTAGCGGTGGGGGGTGGCGGCAGGTATTGCCGCTGTGGCGACCGAGAGACTTTGGTCGTGCAAATGGATGAGGGCGGTAAAGTTTTCCAATGTATTGGCCCGCCTGCTCAAAAGGTTGCGCGGGTGAAACCCCTGCATATTGCCCGTCATCTTTTGCTATCTTTAGTTACGGGATTTGGGCGGATTTCTGGTCGCATGCCGCGCGCTGGAAAACAGATCAATGCGCTGGCCGCGCGCGAGGCGAACTGGAAAATGAACGATTCGTTGCAGCTGAGCTATCGGCGGTGCCCGATCCGGTGCCGTGCCCGACAAGCCGACGACAGCCGTTTCACCCCCGATGTGGTGGTGGACTTGCCGGTTTCGGCGGCGGCCACTACGCGCTACCTGTCCGAATTCCAGATGCGCATTGCGGAGCGCGAGGCCGGCTTCAAATCGCACGCGCTTTACGTAGGCGGGCGGCCGTACGGCGCAATGGCGGCGGCGCTCGAAGCGGGGGTCGCGGCGGCGAAGGCCTGGATCGACGAGCGATTGGGCGCCTTGGTGCTGCGCGGCCAGTGGGTGGCGTTCGAGGTGCGCACCGAGGACGGCGATGCCGGCTGGGTGGCCAGCATCCGCATCCATACTTCCAGTTCGGCGGCGAGCCTGCTCGACCAGATTGCCGACTGGCTGCCAGTCGCAGGCGAATATGTCAGCGCGGCGCTGGCCAGGGAGGCCGGCCTGGCATACGCCGAGCAGCTTATCGCGGCGCTGCCTTCAGACGGCGTCGTATCTCCGGTCCGTCGTCAGGCGTAGGCAGAAATACCGGCCCGGCCGGTACTTCCGAACGCGTCAGCGGATATTGCCGAAGCCATGGCGGCCCAGCGCGCGGCACTGTCGCGCGTCAGGCGGAAATCGGGCCGCACAGTGGCCGTCGCCAGCACGTCGCCAAATGGACCAATGGCCGTCAGCGTGCCAAACGGCTCGAATTCGTCCGGCGTTATCGTCAGCCGCACGGTCAACACCTGATCGGCCACTTCCACGCTCACCTGCTTGTTGAGCTGCGCGTGCAACTGCTGCTCGTGCCGGCGAATCACTTCCGAAGCAGTCTTCACCAGCGTCTGGTGCGCTGTGGCATCGAGCGGCTTGGGGTCGACCTTGTTGCGGCCCATGGTCCACGGGCCCACCAGGGCAGGCTCCGCGCTGCCATCGCGAATCATCTCGACAGCCCAGCCATCGCCGTCTTCGTTCTTGATGACCTTCGCCGTCCAGCCCTTGTCGCGCCAGAGCCTGGCTTCGTGAATCGGTTCGTGTTCGCTTTCCGTGGATGCGGTGTCGGTGTAAGGCATGAAATGACGGGTTGATGCATGGTTGGCCACCGGGCAACGGCGCCTGGCAACCTGGTGGGGCAGCAGTATAGACGGGTCCGCACCTTGACTGGCATCGCGGGCGGCGCCCGACGGAGCGTAGCGGCTGTCGCAATTTCGTAAAAATGACACATGATGATAGTTGCAGGAACTTTCGACAAAAATGGAGGCAGCCATGGACGTCAGCACTATCAATACCCTGCGCCAGTTGTTCCGCGCGCGCGTCAGCAAGCAGCGCGACGAAATCGAGCGCTCGTTGCGGCAGATAGCGGCGGGTAATCCACTTGGCGCCGAACCCGACCCCGATCGCTGCGCGCGTCGCCTGGCCTACAAGGCCGGCATCCTCCGGCGCGATGCCACGGCGCTGGCCAAGGTGGTGCAGGTCAATGCGGCGGCCATCGAGAGCGGCGTCGCCGCCGAGGGCGCCGAAGCGATTCAAGGGCCCACGTTCGACCTCGTCGGCGTCGACTTCCTGCGCAAGGGCCGGCTGGCCGCCAATACGGTCGGCCGGGTGGTGCTGAAGTCCGGCATGGCGCGCGGCAGCGGCTTCCTGGTCGGCCCCGGCATGTTCCTGACCAACAACCACGTGATTCCCAGCGCAGAGGCCGCGCGACAGATGGTGGTGGAGTTCGACTACGAGACCGACGGCGATGGGGTGGCCGCGCCCACCACCACCTTTGCCTTCGACCCCGACACCTGCTTCGTCACCGATGACATCCACCGGCTCGACTTCACGCTGATCGCCATCGGGCCGCGGCTGTCGGGGCAGCGCCTGCTGCAGGCGCTGGGCTACATGGTGCTGTCCGACGCCACCGACAAGCACATGCTGGGCGAGATCGCCAACATCATCCAGCACCCGCAGGGCGGCTACAAACAGCTGGTGGTCCGCGAGAACAACATCATCTCGCGCGACGAGACCGACGACGTGCTGCACTACCTGGCCGATACGGAGCCGGGCTCGTCCGGCTCGCCGGTCAGCAACAACGACTGGGAGCCCATCGCGCTGCATCACTGAGGCGAGCCGCATCTGGAACTGCAGGCCGTCGATGGCCAGCCACTGCGCAAGGATGTGAACGAAGGCATCCGGGTCAGCTCCATCGTGAAGGCGCTCAAGGCGCGCGCCGAGGCGCAGCCGGCCACGCGCGAGTCCGCGGCGATTGCCATGCTGCTGCAGGTCTGGGGCGTGTCGCCGCGCAGCGGACCGGTTGTGCCGCCGTTGGACGAGGCCGTTGCGGTTGCGGCGCGCACCGCGCGCGCTCCCGCCGGCCCGGTCAGTGCGATGCCGCTGGTCGAAGCCGCCAGCCCCGCGCCGCTGTGGGCGCTGCCGATCGAGGTCAGCGTGAAGCTGCCCGGCATCGGCCCACTGGCGGCAACGCCGGCGTTCAACGTTGCCACGCTGGGCCCGGCATTGGCCCCCGGCGTGCGTTGGGCCGAACGCAAGTCGGCGCCGGCCGAGGATTTCTCGGATCGCAACGGCTACGAGCCGGGGTTCATCCGGGGCTACGTGGTATCGCTGCCGGACTGGTCCGAGGTGACCTGTAGGGTCGCGCTGAATCAGCAGGCCCTGCGTGGCGAGGATCCGCACGAACTGCGCTATCACCACTTCTCGGTGGTCATGAACGCCGACCGCCGCCTGGCGCTGTTCACCGCCTGCAATATCGACGGGCGCCGCATGGTGGCCATCAACCGCCGGGACAAGACCGTCAACACCAGCCCCACGCTCTCGGACCTTGGCATCGAGGCGCTGGGCCCGGAAGCGTCCGACGACTTCAGTCCGGACCCGCGCGTGCTGGCCGCCGAGCAGATGACGGTGGAGTTCTATCAGGACCAGGCCGTGCCCGGCTATCCGAAGCCACCGTATCCGGGGCGCGATGCGCCGGAGGACGAACAGAAGCGCTACCACCGGGCGATGAGCAACCGCACCGCCCGCATGTTCCAGAAGGGGCATATCACGCTGCGCAGCGATCCTTCCTGGGGCACTGCGGACCAGGCGCTGCTGGCCGAGCGCGACACGTTCTTCTACACCAACGCGGCGCCCCAGCTCGGCTACTTCAACCAGGGCAGCCCGGCCGGGAGCCCCGGAGCGAAGGGCAAGCTGCGCTGGCGCAGCGTGGAGACCTTTGTGGAGCGCAACGCGGTGACGATGGGCCAGCGCGTGACGGTGTTCGCGGGGCCGGTGTTCGATGACAAGCGCGATCCCGAATACCGCTTCGGCGCAAAGATCCCCATGCAGTTCTGGAAGATTGCGGTCTGGAAGGGCGACAGCGGCCTGCAGTCATTGGCGTTGCTGGCCGACCAGCGCCCGGTGCTCGAGCAGATGACCAAGGGCATGCCGGAAGCGTACGACGATGACGAGGAACTGGCGCGCGTGTCCGAATTCGTCTCCACCGTCGCCGAGATCGAGCGGCTGACCGGGCTGCGTTTCGACGAGCAGGTGCGCAGCGGCGACATCCGCCTCGGTCACGACACGCGCGAATCGGCCTGGGATTTCGACGTGCCCGCGTAGCTGCCTGCGCGAGGGCCCGACCCGTCTGGCGCAGACCTTGCTTTATGAGTAGCGAGGCCGGCCGCATGCACCGATGTGGCCGGGTATCTGCGCATTGCGGCCGCACGCGGCTGCGTTACCGTGTCGAGACACGACTGAACAGGCACCGCCACGGCTGCCGGCCCGCCCCCCAATGGAAACACCCGACCGTCTGCTCCGCAGCTTTCTTCGCATTGCCGAACTCAAGTCCTTGTCGAAGGCCGCCGAGGACCTGGACCAGACACAGTCGGGGGTCAGCAAGCAATTGGCGGCGCTCGAGGCGCAGCTCGGCAAGCCGCTGTTCGTGCGGACAGGACGCGGCGTGGCGCTGACGGAAGCGGGCCAGAAGCTCCAGGAGGCCATCGAGGCGCCGTATCGGGCCATCGACCAGGCCGTGGATGCGATTCGCGATGCGCATGGCAGCACGCAGGGCACGGTGCGGCTGGCCGTGGTGCATACGGTCAGCTACTACTTCATCGCCGATGTGGTGGCGAACTTCGTGAGCGCCCATCCAAACGTGAACCTGTCGCTGATGGGACGCAGTTCAACCGACGTGGTGGCGCTGGTGGAGAGCGGCAAGGCCGATCTTGGCGTGGCCTACGACACCGCCGTGGATACCGCCACGCTGACCGCGCATCCGCTGTTCGAGGACGACATGTGCCTGGTGACGGTGCGGCCGCCGCCGGCGGACGTGCCCGACGAAGGCATCGACCTGCGCGAGCAGGCGTTGCGCCTGGTGAGCTTTCCGCAGGGCTATGCGCTACGCCGCATGGTGGAGAGTGCGGGGCTGCACTACGCCTGCGTGGCCGAGGCCGAGACCATCGACGCGATGCTCAAGCTCGTTTCCACGGGCGTGGGCGACTGCATCCTGCCATGCCGCCTGCCTGACCGGCTGCTGCACGAGTACGGGCTGCACAAGATGCGGATTGGCAGCCCGCTGCTGCGCCGCCGCATGGTGGCCGTCACGCACGCGGGCCGGCAGGCGCTGCCGCTGGCGGAGACATTGCTGCGCGCCGCGCTGCAGGTGGCCGCCACGCTGCAGCCGTGACGGCATGACATAGCAGCTATGAGCGTGGCGTCATAGCTCGCGAGGCGTCTGGTTTTCATACTTCCCTTCGTACCGTCGGGTTTGTAGCCGGCGGGCACACCACGGAGAAGAGAAGACATGAACGCCCCCCTCAGAGACAAGTCGTATTTCGACACCCGCGCCACCAGCGAGATGGCCCGGCACCTGCGCAGCCAGCCGCGCACGATGCAGGAGACCATGGCGTATGCCTGCCGCATCCTGGCGATGACCGAGCAGGAAGCGGGGCTGGCCGGCCAGATCAGCGTGCGCTCCGAGCGCCCCGGCGCCTACTGGACGCTGCGCTTCGGGCTAGGCTCCGACGAGGCCACCCCGGCCGATTTCATCGAGGTGGACCGCGACCTCAACACGCTGACCGGCGACGGCATGCCCAACCCGGCCACGCGCTTCCACCTGTGGGTGTACGACGCCCGCCCCGACGTGCATTCGATCATCCATACGCACTCGCCGTGGGCATCGGCGCTGGCCGCCGCGCGCCAGCCGCTGGTGATCGCGCAGATGGACATGACCCCGCTGCACGACGACTGTGCATTCCTGGGCGAATGGCCCGGCGTGCCCATCGCCGACCAGGAGGGCGTGATCATCTCCGAGGCGCTCGGCGACAAGCGCGCCATCATCCTCGCGCACCACGGCTACCTGACCGCTGGCAAGACCTGCGAGGAGGCCACGTACCTGTCGGTCTACCTGGAGCGCGCCGCGCGGATGCAGATTCGCGCGCAGGCGTTCGGCCCGCTCACGCCCGTGGACGACGCGCTGGCCCGCGAGGCGCACGACTACCTGCTCAAGCCTTCCATCGTCAACGCCACGTTCGCGTACTGGGCGCGGCAGACCCACGGCATTGCGCCGCTGCCCCCGGCCTGACGCCCCTGTCTGGCCAATCCGAATCCAAGGAGCGTTGCGATGCAAACACCTCACACCGCGCGGCCCCGCCGCGCCTATGTCACCGCCGGCCTGGCGAGCATGATGGGTACCACCATCGAGTGGTACGACTTCTTTCTCTACGGCACGGCAGCCGCGCTGATCTTCAACAAGATCTTTTTTCCCTCATTCGATCCGCTGACCGGCACGCTGGCGGCGTTCGCCACGTATTCGGTGGGTTTCTTTGCCCGGCCGCTCGGCGGCATCGTGTTCGGGCACTTTGGCGACAAGGTGGGCCGCAAGTCGATGCTGCTGATCACGCTGTTCATGATGGGCATTCCGACCATCCTGATCGGGCTGATTCCTTCGTACGACAGCATCGGCTACTGGGCCGCCGTGGCGCTGGTGCTGCTGCGCCTGCTGCAGGGCATTGCAGTGGGCGGCGAATGGGGCGGGGCCGTGCTGATGGCCGTGGAACATGCACCCGAAGGCAAGAAGGGCTTCTTCGGCAGCCTGCCGCAGGCCGGCGTGGCGCCGGGGCTCGTGCTGTCGTCGCTGGCCATGGGCATGGTGGCTGCGCTACCCGAGCAGGACATGCTGACGTGGGGCTGGCGGGTGCCGTTCCTGGCCAGCGTGGTGCTGCTGGCAGTGGGCTGGTTCATTCGTGCCCGCGTGGCGGAGTCGCCCGACTTCGAGCAGATGCAGAAGAAGGGCCACAACGTGGAGACGCCGGCCATGGTGGTGCTGCGCCGCTACCCGCGCCAGGTACTGACCGTGGTGGGCGGCCGGCTGGCAGAGGTGACGTGGTTCTACACGGTGGTGACGTTCGCGCTGGCCTACGCCACCGGTACGCTCGGCATTCCGAAGACCGTGATGCTCGACGCCACGGTATGGGGCGCCGCCATCGCGCTGTTCACGATGCCGCTGTTCGGCATGCTGGGCGACCGCATCGGCTTCAAGTGGGTGTTCATGGCGGGCACGGTCGGCATTCTGCTGTTCTCCGCGCAGTTCTTCTCGCTGCTGCAGACGGCGGAGCCGCGCAACATCACCATCGCGCTGGCCATTGCCATCGGGCTGGTCTACGCGTGCCTCTACGGCCCCGAAGGCAGCCTGTTCTCGGCGCAGTTCCCGGCCGAGGTGCGCTACAGCGGCATTTCGATCGCGGTGCAGGTGTCGGGGGCAATCGGCGGCGGGCTGGCGCCCATCGTGGCCACGTCGCTGCTGAAGTACGGCGGTGGCAGCCCCACGTACATCGTCTGGTACCTCTGCGCGCTCAGCATCATCGCGCTGGTCAGTGCCGCGTGCATGCGCGAGACTTCGCTGGCCAGCCTGCCGGCCGCGGCGGTGCCCCGGAGCAAGCGCATATGACGCGCCACTATCGTCCCGGCCGCCCGGTCATCGACTACTACTTCTGGCTGAATTCGGATTGGGCCTACCTGGGTGCCGACCGCCTCGACGCGCTGGCGCGCCGCCACGGCGTGGAGATTCGCCACAAGCCCGTGGACCTGCCCGACGTGTATGCGCGAACCGGCGGCGTGCTGCTGGGCCAGCGCTCGCCGGAACGGCAGCGCTACCGCATCACCGAGCTGGCGCGCTGGTGCCGGCAGCTGGACATCCACGTGAATCCGCTGCCGAAGTACATGTGCCCGAACGCTGACCTGGCTTCCTGCATCGTCATCGCGGCCGATGCCCTGGGCGCGCCCGTGCTGGCGCTGTACAAGGCCATCCTCCGGGCGCAATGGTGCGAGGAGCGCGATATCTCGTCGGAGGCCACGCTGCGCGACATCGTTGCCGGGCAAGGCCTCGATGTGGAGCGCACGATGGCGCTGGCGCGCGCGCCAGGCACCGTGGCGCGCTACCGCCTGAACACCGACGAGGCCGTGGCGGCCGGCGTCTTCGGATCGCCTTCGTACGTGTTCGACGGCGAGCTGTTCTGGGGCCAGGACCGACTGGAGATGCTCGAAGCCGCCGTGGCGGCCCGGCTGGGCCCCGTAGTTGCCCCGTAGTTGCCCCGTAGTGGCCCCGTAGTGGCCTGCCAAGTTGGCGGCAACGGTGACCCGGTAGCACTGACAGGCCCGCGTGCCATGCGCGGGCCTTTTTTTCGTTCCGGCGCGATGGCGGGCGCGAATCAGCCCTGCAGGTATTGTTCCAGTGCTTCCATGCCGCCGATCAGGTTGCCGTTGATGAACACCTGCGGAGCGGTCAGCGAGCCGGAGACGGCGCCCAGCACCTTGCCGCGGATCTTGTGGTCCAGCGGCACGTCCACGTAGTCCATGCCGTGCTCGCTGAGCATCTGCTTGGCCTTCGCGCAGAACGGGCAGCCCACCTTCGAGAACACCACGACGCGGTCTGGGCGCCGAGCGTCGGGCGCGATATGGTCGAGCAGCGTGTCGGCGTCGGATACCTTGAAGGGGTCGCCCGGTTCGTCGGGTTCGATGAACATCTTGCTGACCACGCCGTCGCGCACCAGCATCGAGTAGCGCCAGCTGCGCTTGCCGAAGCCGAGGTCGGCGCGGTCCACAAGCATGCCCATGCCGTCGGTGAACTCGCCATTGCCGTCCGGAATCATGGTGATGTTGCCGGATTCCTGGTCCTTGGCCCATTCGTTCATCACGAAGGTGTCGTTGACGGAGACGCACAGGATGTCGTCGACGCCGGCGGCGCGGAAGGCGGGGGCCAGTTCGTTGTAGCGGGGCAGATGCGAGGACGAACAGGTGGGCGTGAAGGCGCCGGGCAGCGAGAACACGGCCACCGTCTTGCCGTCGAACAGCTCGGCCGAGGTCACGCTCTTCCATTCATTGTGTTCGCGCACGCGGAACGTCACGTCCGGAACGCGTTGGCCTTCGCGGGATTGCAGCATGGTTGACTCCAGTGGCGGTGAGCGGGCCGGAAGCCGCGCGCCACGCCCTGAGGGGCGGCGCGCCGTGCGCTTCCGGTCGGTCTTTCCTCTGGAGTCAGTATGCGCTGTGCCGATGGCCGGGTCGACGCCCCGGCAGGGCAACACAGCCGTGCGCGAAAAGCACCAACGACGGTGCCGCACGCACGGCCGGTGGGATCAGTCCGGCTGGGCGGGCTGAGAGGCTGGCTGAGTGGGCGGGGTAGCTTCGGCAGCCGAAGCGGATTCGGCTGCCGGGGCCGGAGCGGCCTGTGGTGCCTGGGCGGCCTGTTCTGCCGGCACCGCCGCAGCGGCTGCCTTGGGGCGCGCGCCCTGCTTCGGACGGCCGGCCATCAGCTGGCGCCCACGGCGGGCATCGGCTTCGGTGACAACCCCGGCACTTTGGCCGGCCAGGTCGAGCCGCTGGGCGCCTTCCGTCAGGGCGGCCCAGTAGCGCGCGCCACGGCACCACGTGCGGATGGCTTCACGCAGCTCGGCCTCGGTCAGCGCGAGATCCTTCGCCTGCGCCATCAGGTCTTCGAAGATGCCGATCTTGAGCGGCACCTTCGGCGCGGGATTCTTGGGGAAGGCCAGCGGGAAGCGCTTTTGCAGCTTGCCGATGTTGCGCACCACCGGTTCCACCGGCGTGGCGGACTTGGCCGCAGGCGCCGGGCCGCGCGGGCCCTTGCCCTTGGCATCGGTCCTGCCCTTGGCGTCGGACTTGCCCTTGGCGTCGGTCCTGCCCTTGGCTTCGGTCTTGCCCTTTGCCTCGGTCTTCGGCGCGGGCTTGCCCGCCTTCCGTGCCTCGGCTTTCGCCTGCTCGACCAGTTTTGCCTTCAGTGCTGCCAGTTGTTCGAAGCCCATTGCGTCCGACTCGTTGAAACGACGCGGGATTATAGCAGCCGCGGTGCCGGCCGATTGGCCGAACGCGGCGGGCGCGGCGCCGGCGTCCATATTCATGGACGGTACGTTCGGCAAGCAGGGGCACACGGCCGAATCCGGATGACCTATCTTCTCTCTCACTGAAAACATCGCCTGTGCGGGCGCCCAGGCCGGAGAGAGACCCCATGAACACATCCCAGCTGATGGAGCAGGCCGCGCTGGCGCGCGCGGCGATGGCCGACGCCGCGCGCAGCACCGTGGTGGGCAACAATGCCACCCCGCGCTTCGAGCTGTTCCACGCGGCCAGCTCGCTGTGCTCGCAAAAGGTGCGTACGGTGCTGGCGGAAAAGCGCCTGGCCTGGCGTTCGAACGACATGCTGATCCTCAGCGCGATGCACGCGGGGCGCGTGGTGCCGGCCGAGCATTACTTCGCCCCCTACGTGCGGCTGCGGCTGTTTGCCGGGCGCGAGATCGGCGGCGCTCTCGTCGACGGCTACAGCGGGCGCACGTCGGTGGAGACCGAAGGTTTCGACCCGTGCGCGGTGCCGTTGCTGATCGACTACGAAACCGGCCGCGTAATTGCCGATTCGCTGCGTATCTGCCGCTATCTCGACGACATCTCGCCCACGCCGGCCCGGCTGGTGCCCGAGGACGAGGCCGCCCGCGCGGCGGTGCTGCGACAAGCCGCCATCGTCGACCGCATTCCGAACGGCGCGCTGCTGTATGGGTTCCACCCCGATGCCGATCGCCGGCCCGAGGCGCTGAAGACGGTGATGCAGACCGTGTACGACAGCAAGATCCTGGCGCTGGAGGCCATGATCGCCGCCAATGCCGGCGACGCGGCGCTGGTGGCGGCCTATCGCGCGAAGATCGCCAAGGAACAGGGCGGCAAGGCGGTCTGCCACGATGCCGGCTTCCAGCGTGCCACGCGTACCCATGTGGCGGGGCTGCTCAGGGATCTGGAAGCCACGCTGGCCGACGGTTCGCCGTGGATCGTGGGCGGGTCGTTCACGCTGGCCGACGTGCTGTGGGGCGTGAACCTCACGCGCCTGGCGTATCTGGGCCTGGCCTCGCTGTGGGACGACCTGCCCGCTGTGGGCCGCTATGTCCAGGCGTTGGCGCAGCGGCCGTCGCTGTGCGCGGAAGTGGTACGGGCCACGCTCGGCTCGCTGCCGCCATCGCCGTACATGGCGGCGCTGGGCGACTGCGCGACCATGGCGGTCTGAGCGCCCCCGCGCCAGCACGCCACCACGCCACCCCGCGCGTCAAGGGTCAAGGCCTGCCCGTCCGCGCCCGTCGCGCCTTGACCGCCTCCGAGAGCGTCTCCAGCACGGCCACCGAGTCGTCCCAGCCGATGCAGGCATCGGTGATGCTCTGGCCGTATGTCAGCGCGGACGGCTGGTGTTCGCCGGGCGTGAACTTCTGCGCGCCGGGCAGCAGGTGGCTTTCCACCATGACGCCGAAGATCGACGTGCTGCCGGTGCTCACCTGCTGCGCCACGTCGGCGGCCACATCGATCTGCCGCTGGTGCTGCTTGCTGCTGTTGGCGTGGCTGCAATCGACCATCAGCGAGCGGCCCAGCCCGGCCGCCTCCAGGTCCCGGCAGGCGGCAGCCACCGATTGCGCGTCGTAGTTCGGCGTCTTGCCGCCGCGCAGGATGACGTGGCAGTCGGGGTTGCCCTTGGTGTGGACGGTGGCTACCTGGCCGTTCTTGTGCACGCCCAGGAAGTGGTGGGGGCGCGAGGCGGCCTGGATGGCATCGATGGCAATCCTGGTATTGCCGTCGGTGCCGTTCTTGAAGCCGATTGGCGCCGAGATGCCGGACGCCAGTTCGCGATGCACCTGGCTCTCGGTGGTGCGCGCGCCAATCGCGCCCCAGCAGATCAGGTCGCCGATGTACTGCGGCGAAATCACGTCGAGGAACTCGCCGGCCGCCGGCAGTCCCAGCCGGTTGATGTCCAGCAGCAGGCTGCGCGCAATGCGCAGCCCCTCGTCGATGCGGTAGCTCTCGTCGAGGTAGGGGTCGTTGATGAGTCCCTTCCAGCCCACCGTGGTGCGCGGCTTCTCGAAGTACACGCGCATCACCACTTCCAGCGTGTCGGCGTAGTGCGCGCGTTGTGCCAGCAGGCGCCGCGCGTAGTCGAGCGCCGCCTGCGGATCGTGGATCGAGCACGGGCCCATGATCACCAGCAGGCGGTCGTCCTGGCCGTGCAGGATGCGCGCGATGCGCTGGCGCGTCTGGGTCACCTGGGTTTCTACGGGCGTGCCGCGGATCGGGAAGAAGCGGATCAGGTGCTCGGGCGGCGGCAGCGGGATGATGTCTTCGACGTGCGCGTCATCGGTCACGCTGGTGCGGTCGGGCGGCGCCTGCCAGCCCTCGGCAATGGACGGTGGGGATTTTTGTGGGTCTTGCATGGCCTGCTCCTGCCGATCCGGCAACAACGGAAGAAAGTAGCAAGACTACCCGAGACATAAGGGAATTATTAGGGGGGGTGAAAGTTTTCGATGCGCCACAAATCCTGAAACCGGCTTCATAGAATGAATCCGCCGCTTTTCCACGTAGTCATAGGGCATCCACAACAAGGGAGACAACCATGCAAGGCAAGATGATCTCGGCGCTGCTGGCAACGATGACGATGGCCCTGGCGGTGCCGGCGCTGGCGCAGGACGCACCCAAGCCCAGGAACGCACAGGAGGCCAAGGCGGCGTTCGCGGCAAAGTTCAAGCAGGCCGACACCGATGGCGACGGCAAGCTCACGCGCCAGGAGGCCGAGGCCGGCATGCCCGAGGTGGCCAAGAACTTCGACAAGATCGATACCAAGAAGCGCGGCTACGTGACGCAGAAGCAGATCGGCTCCTACTTCGTGGCGCAGGCCAAGCAGAAGCGCACGGCCAGCGATCCCGGCTCGCTGAACTGACCGCCGCCCGCTAGCGCCCTGCTAGCGCAGCAAGCCGACCAGCGACGCGATGTCGCTGGCGCAGGCGCTGGCCGCGACCGATTCGATCCGGCGATACAGCGTAATCACCGCCTCGCCTTCCGGCGTCGGCGTGGTGCCGCCGCGCGCATCGCCGCCGTGCTCGGATACCACGGCCGGCACCCGCATGGCGCCGTTCAACTCCTGCACCAGCAGCCAGGCCCGCCGGTACGACATCTGCGGTAATGGGGCTGGCGGCGTCGGTCGTGCGCCGTTAGGAAATCTCGCGGGCCAAGGGGGCCACGGCCTCGGGTCATGGTCTCGGGTCATGGTGTCGGGTCATGGAGTCGGGTCGTTTACGGGCAACCTCGCCCGACTCCGGTACGATGTGCCGGTTTTCCCCTCCATGCCGGCTCCGGCTCGCCCAAGCCTTTGCCCGAGCCTTTCCCCCGCAGTTTGCATCGCCCATGAGTTCTGACGTTTTTTTTCCCGCCCTGGAAGGCATCAGGTTCGATTCGTTCTGGCAGGAGGGAGACCGCGTTTTCGGCCGCTACCGGCCGTCGGGCGCCGCGAATGACGATGCAGCCTGGCTGGCCGTCTGGCCGGCTGCCGAGAAGCCCTGTCCTGTAATGCTATCGACGCTTGCGCACGAGTTCGCGCTGCGCGCGCACCTGGACCCTGCCTGGGCGCTGCAGCCTGTGGCACTGCATCGCGAACGCGGCAACGCCGTGTTGCTGATGCGCGACCCCGGGGGCGAGCCGCTGAGCCGCCTGTCAGGTACGCCAGGTATGCCGATGGACCCGGCGCGCTTTCTTGACATCGCCATCGGCATGGCCACGGCCGTGGGCAGCCTGCACCAGAGCGGCCTGATCCACAAGGACCTCAAGCCGGGGCATTTCCTGGTGTCGCCGTCGGGCGCGGGGGTCTGGCTCACGGGCTTTGGCAACGCCGCACGCATCGCGCGCGAATCCGCCGGCGCCGATGCCGGCGATGGCGTAGGCACGCTGGCCTATATGGCGCCGGAGCAGACCGGCCGCATGAACCGGCCGGTGGATACGCGCAGCGACCTCTACGCGCTCGGCGTCACGTTCTACCAGATGCTGACCGGCGAGCTGCCGTTCCAGTCCGCCGAGCCGCGCGACCTCGTGCATGGCCATCTGGCGCGCAAGCCGGTGCCGCCGGCCGGGCGCGTGCCCGGCATCCCGGCGCCGCTGTCGGACATCGTCATGAAGCTGCTGGCCAAGTCGCCCGACGAGCGCTATCAGACCGCGGCGGGCCTGAAGGCTGACCTGCAGCGCAGCCGCGCCGCGTGGCGAGACGCCGGCACGATCGCACCCTTTGCGCTGGGCGAACGGGATCTGCCGGACACCCTGGCGATGCCCGCGCGCCTGTATGGCCGCGAGCGCGAGATCGCCACGCTCACCGATGCCTGGGCCCGCGTGGCCGAGACCGGCCGCAGCGAGATCGTGCTGGTGTCGGGCTATTCGGGGGTGGGCAAGACGTCGGTGGTGCAGGCGCTGCAACGCGCCACCGAAGGGCGCTCTGGCCGCTTCGCCATGGCCAAGTCTGACCGGCACGACGAAACCATCCCCTATGCCACGCTGGCGCAGGCGCTGGGTAGCCTGTTACGCAGCCTGCTGGCGATGCCGGCCGCGACGCAGGGCGTCTGGCGCGCGGCGCTGAGCGAGGCCGCCGCCACTGATGCTGCTTTGCTCGCACCGCTGATTCCGGAAATCGACGAGATCCTCGGGCGCTCGCCGGCACCGTGGGCGCTGCAGCCGCGCGAGGCAGAGCGCCGGCTGCAGCAGGCGTTCGAGGCCGTGATAGGCGTGCTGGCGCGCACCTCTCGCCCGCTTACGCTGTTTCTGGACGACGTGCAGTGGCTCGACGACGAAACGCTCGGGTTTGTCGAACGCATGATGCGCGGCGGGCGGATGGGCAACCTGCTGGTGGTCTGCGCCTATCGCGCCAATGAAGTGCACGCCGGGCATCCGCTGCTGCAGCGCCTGGCCGCGCTGCGCGAAGCTGGGCCGGCCACCCGCGAGATCGCGCTGGGCGCGCTCGATGCCGCCAGCCTGGGCGCGTTGCTGGCCGACACCTTGCATTGCACCGCGCCCTCGTGCGTGCCGCTGACGCGGCTGGTGATGGAACGCACCGGCGGCAACCCGTTCTTCGCCATCGAGTTCGTGACCGGCCTGGCCGACGAAGGGCTGCTCCGGCTCGATCACGGGCTGGGACGCTGGACGTGGAATCTGGACCTGATCCGGGCGAAGGGCTTCACCGACAACGTGGTCGACCTGATGCTGGACCGTATCGGCCGCCTGCCGCCCGCCACGCAGGCCGTGCTGAAGCTGCTGGCATGCCTGGGCAACGACACCACGCTGGCCAACCTGCGGCGCGTCTGGGCTGACCGGGCGGATCAGGCCAGCCGGGTGGGAGAGGACACCGATGACGGCGCGCAAGACCTCGACACCCCGCTGTGGGAGGCCATCCGCGCCGGACTGGTGGTGCGCGAGCACCGGTCCTTTCGCTTCCGGCACGACCGCATCCTGGAGGCGGCCTACGCGCTGATTCCAGAGGCGCAGCGCTTGCCGCTGCACCTGCGTATTGGCCGCCGTCTGGCCGAGACCGTGCCGCGCGCGCAAATCGACGAGAACATCTTCGTGATCGTCGAGCAGCTCAATCGCGCCGCCGGCCTGATCGACGTGCCGGGCGAGCGCGAGCGCCTGGCCACGCTGAACCTGACCGCCGCGCTGCGCGCCAAGGCGGTGGCGGCCTACATCACCGCGCAGCACTACCTCGAAGCCGCCGATGCGCTGCTCGACGCCGACACGCGCGCGAGCCGCCATGCGCTGGCCTTCGCGCTGGCGCAGCACCGCGCCGAGTGCGAGTTCCGTTCTGGCGATCTGGCGCGTGCCGAGGCGCGGCTCGCGGGGCTGGCCGGGCAGGCCGCAAACCTGCCCGAACTGGCCGCGATCACCCAGTTGCAGCTTGAACTGCTGCTGACCGATGGCCGCCGCGAAGAGGCGGTGGGCGTGGGGCTGGCCTACCTGGACCGCGCCGGCATCAGTTGGTCGCGCCAGCCTTCGGCGGCGGACGTGGCGTGCGAGTGGGCGCGCATGTGGCGCGCGCTGGCAGACCATCCGATCGAGCGGCTGCGTGACCAGCGGCCCATGACCGACCCCGAGGTCAGTGCCACCATGCGCGTGCTGGTGGAACTGATGCAGCCCGCCTGGTACACCGACGACAATCTGCGCACGATGGTGGTGGTGCGGATGGTCAACCTGAGCCTGAGCCACGGCAACAGCGACGATTCCTCGATGGTCTACGGCTGGGTCAGCATGCTGTTGATGGCGGAGCCGGGCCGCGAGGCCGCCGCCTTCGCGTTTGCCGGCGTGGCCATGGACCTGGCCGAGCATCGTCGCGTGCACCGCTTCACCGCGCGGGTCTACCAGGTGGTGGGCGGCAACGTGATGCACTGGAACCAGCCGCTGCAAGCCGCGCGTGCCGTGTTGCAGAAGGCGCTGGACGTCACCCGCGAAACGCGCAACTTCACCTACGCCGCCTATATCCACAGCTGCCTCGGCGCGCATGCGCTGGGCCAGGGCGAGCCGCTGCGCGAGGTGCAGGCCGCCATGGAGCGTGGCAACGCCGATACCTGGGGCCAACGCCATGCGCTGGTGAAAGACCGCATCGTCGCGCGCCGGCAACTGGTGCGCAGCCTGCGCGGCCTGACGCCCGTCTTCGGGCGGCTCGACGCGGAAGATTTCGACGAAGCCGCGTTCGAGGCTTACCTGCAGGCCGACGTGGGGCGGCAGCTGGCTGCGTGCTGGTACTGGATCCGCAAGCTGCAGGCCCGCTATCTGGCCGGCGACCATGCGCAGGCGGTGGTTGCCGCCGACCATGCGCGGGCGTTGCTGTGGACGTCGCCGGCGTACTTCGAGCAGGCCGAGTATCACTTTCACGCCGCGCTCGCGTTGGCGGCCCATGCCGATGCCGGTGCTGACAAGGCCAGCTTGCCCGACGTGATTCAGACGCTGGGCGCGCATCACCGCCAACTGCTGGACTGGGCGCGCCATTGTCCGTCCACGTTCGACTGCCGCGCGCGGCTGGTGGGCGCGGAAATCGCGCGGCTGGAAGGGCGCGAAGTGGACGCCATGCGCGGCTACGATGCCGCCGTGGCCGCCGCGCGCGACCAGGGCTTCGTGCAGGTGCAGGCCATGGCCAACGAGGTGGCGGCGCGCTTCCATCTGGAGCGGGGGCTGGACACCGTGGCGCGCGTCTATCTGCAGGAGGCGCGGCGCGGCTATGACTTCTGGGGCGCCGACGCCAAGGTCTGGCAGCTCGATGCGCTCCATCCCGGCCTGCTGCGCGATGCGCGCGGCGCGCCATCGGGTGCCATCGACGGACAGATCAAGCATCTGGATCTGGCTACCGTGATCGCCGTCTCGCAGGCGGTGTCGGGAGAGACCCGTCTCGACCGGCTCATCGAGACGCTGATGCGCACGGCCATCGAGCAGGCCGGGGCGTCGCGCGGCGTGCTGATCCTGCCCGAGGCCGACGGGCATCGCGTGGTGGCCGAGGCGCGCGTGGAGGCCGACCACGTGACGATGGACCTGACCCCGCGCGCGCCGTCTGCCGATGACATCCCGCTGTCGCTGGTGCACGACGTAATCCAGCGGCGCGAGCATGTGGTGCTCGACGACGCCATGGCCCTGCGCGCGGGCTACACCGCGCCGTGCTTCCGGCTGCGCCAGACGCGCTCGGTACTCTGCCTGCCGCTGATGAACCAGGCCAGGCTGGTGGGTGTGCTGTACCTCGAAAACGAACTGGCGCCGCGTGTATTCGTGCCGGCGCGTACCGAGGTGCTCAAGCTGCTGGCCTTCCAGGCCGCCACCGCGATCGAGAACAGCCGCCTCGACGCGGAGCGCCGCCGCGCGGACGACGCGCTGCGCCAGGCGCAGGCGGAACTGGCGCACGCGTCGCGCGTGATGACGATGAGCGCGCTGGCATCGTCGATTGCGCACGAGGTCAGCCAGCCGCTGGTGGCGGTGGTGGCCAATGCCAATGCGGGGCTGCGCTGGCTGAACCGCCAGACGCCGGACCTGTTCGAGGTGGGCGAGGCGCTGACCGCAATCGTCTCGCAGGGCCAGCGCGCCAGCGAGGTGATCGCCGGCATGCGGGCGATGCTGCGGAAGACCGCGCCGGACCGCGCGCTGCTCGACATCAACGTGCTGATCCGCGAAACGCTGGTGCTGATCGAGGGCGAGGCGCTGCGGCACGGCTGCGTCATCCGGATGGAGCCCGGCGCGGCGCTGCCGGCCGTGCTGTGCGACCGCGTGCAGGTGCAGCAGGTGTTGCTGAACCTGGTGATGAACGGGCTGGAAGCCATGCAGGAGACCGACCCCGAGCAGCGCACGCTGACGCTGCGCACGGCAGCAGACGCCGAGGGCGTACGCGTTGCCGTGGCCGACGCAGGGGTGGGCCTCGATGCCGAAGCGGGCGAGCGACTGTTCGAGGCGTTCTTTACCACCAAGGCCGGCGGGCTCGGCATGGGCCTGTCGATCTGCCAGGCCATCGTGGAAGCCCACGGCGGCCGGCTCTGGGCATCGCCCAACCGGCCCCACGGCACGGTGTTTCACCTCGCGCTGCCGCCTGCCGGCTAAAGCAGCGCGAGGCATAACGTGCGGGGCGGGGCGTAGTGCGCCCGGGCGCCCGGCGCCTTGGACGCCAGGCGTCTACGTCCGCACGCTGTGCGCGCGGCTTACTGGCACTGGCTCAGTGCGCTGGCCGCGCCACCCGTATCGTTGCCGCGGAAGCCCAGCCACGAGCCGTTGCCGGTGGGCGCCTTCCGCACCACCGCCGCGGCGCCGGCTGGCGGCTGCTGTCCCGGCACGTAGACGTCGAAGGCCTGGTCGTTGGCCAGCATGTATTGCATCCACACCTGCTGGTTCGTGCTGTTCGCCCACTTCTGGCCGATGCACTGTGCGGCTGCCTTGGGGGCGAGCTGGCTGGCGCCCACGGCGCGCGTTTCCGCGGTGGGAGGCGGCGTGTACGGCGACATGGCGCAGCCGGCGAGGAAGGTGGAAGCGAGTGCGGCGATGAACGGATATTTCATGTTATTGACTCCATTTCGTGTCGCGGAAGGCACCGAGGCATGCGGCTGCGGCAGACGGCCCGCAGTCAGTGCCGGTTTCGTGGGCCCCGAGGAGGATGGGTTCAGGCCGGTACGAGAAATCAGTCTAGGCAGTCACTGCGGAAAGCCGCAATGTAATTCCTTGCTACCAACCAGACGGGTGCGGCCGCTCCATGCCCCGCGCGGTGCACGGGTCGCCATCCCGCATACGGTATGCCACGCGCCCGTGGTCAGACGGCGCGTTGCCAGCGGCCGTCGACCGGTGACAGGCTGACCACTTCGCCGTTGCACCGCACGTGCTCGTCGCGCATCCGCGTCGCGCCGGGCGCGTCGGTGTCGAACGCGACGCGCAACGCACGCCCGATCCGCGCGTCTTCGATCGACAGCTCCCAGGTCAAGAACAGCTGCGTGTTGTCCGCCTCGGGCGGGAAGTCGGCGGCATCGAAGCGGTCGCGCCTGCGCGGTACCACGGCATGAGGCTGGCACGGGTCGAAGACCAGCACGGTGCCGCGACGCAGCGGGATGCGCAGGTCCAGCGCCGGGAAATGCACGTCCTGGCCCTTGTCCTCGCTCAGGAAGAGGTTGCAGAACGCCGCGCCGCCGTACTGCTCGCCATCGTGGTGGTATCGCGCGCCCCGGCAGGCCATCAGCGCGATGTCGCACCCGGCCAGCGCGCCAGGCAGGCCAAGCGCGGCGGCCCAGTCGGACACGGCTGCCACGCACTGACCGTATGTCGGCCAGCGCGTGCGCGCGCGAGCCAGCGGCATCACCTCGACGTCGCCGGGCGCCACCGGCGTGTGGGACGCAAACTCGCGCGCCCAGTCGGACCGCAGGCGCGCGGGCGGCTCGGGGATGTCGACCGTGCCCGACAGCACCACGTCGCCCACGCTGCGGCTGCGCATGACGTCGCCGCTCAGGTAGTAGGCGGTGAGCGTGGGCGACGAAACGGTTGGGGAGGGTGGCGCGCTGGCGGTCATGGCCCGGAGTGTAATCGCTGCGCTTAGCGCTTAGAACTTGACGCTCAACGCTCAACGCTCGGCGTAGCGTGTGTAGGCCAGCATCCGTGCGCTCATCGCCGACAGATGCTCGCGCAGCGCGGCGTGCAGGTAGCGCACCGCCGGCGAGAACTGCTTGCGGTGCGGGCATACCAGGTTCAACGGCACCGATTCGCCGGGCTGGTCGGGCAGCAGCAATTCCAGCCGGCCTTGCTCCACGTCGTCGCAGACATCGATCCACGACTTGTAGGCAATGCCCCGGCCGTCCACCGCCCAGCGGCGGGCGATTTCCGCGTCATCGCATTGCAGGTTGCCCTTGACGGTGATCTGCCGGCGCATGCCGGCCGCCGGAAAGTGCCAGCGGTCGTAGACGCGGCCGGCCAGCACGAAAGGCAGGCATTGGTGCATGAGCAGGTCGTCGAGCGCGGCCGGGCGTCCGTGCCGTTGCAGGTAGCCCGGCGACGCCACCAGCACGCGGCGGTTGTTTTCGGCCAGCGGCAGGGCCACGTACGTGGCGCTTTCATTCACGCCATAGCGGATGGCGATGTCCACCGGGTCGCGGAAGACGTCGGTCACCTGGTCTGACAGCGACAGCTTCAGCACCAGCCGCGGATGGGCCTCGCGGAAGTCGGTGAGTAGCGGTAGCAGCACATTGCGGCCGAGATCCGACGGCGCCGCGATCTTCAGCACGCCCTGCAGCGCCTGTTGCCCGCCGTGCATGCGCTCACGCCCTTCTTTCAGCATCGCGAGCACTTCATCGGCGTACGGCAGGTATTGCTCGCCTTCTGCGGTCAGTCGCAGGCTGCGCGTGGAGCGCGCGAACAGGCGGATATCGAGTGATTTTTCCAGGCGCTGGATGGCGGCGCTGACCTGCCCGGGCAGCAGGTCGGCTTCACGCGCGGCGTTCGAAAAGCTGCCGAGGGCGGCGGTGCGGACAAAGAGGTGGAGGTCGTCGAGTCTGATCATTTTCACTCTGGCAGTGAAAGTCCTGCACGATTTTCCCAGTTTTTCGGGAATGCTGTCTTGGCGAAGATGCTATCCATTCACACGTCGGAGCCCATTGCCATGAAAGCCATCGTCTACAGCCAGCACGGACTGCCCATCTCGGATGCGAAATCGCTGTATGCGGCCGAGGTCGACAAGCCGACCCCGGGCCCGCGCGACCTGCTGGTCCGGATTCACGCGATTGCGGTGAACCCGGTGGATACCAAGGTGCGCGCCGGCTCGCCCACCGACACGCCGCGCATTCTCGGCTGGGATGCCGTGGGCGTGGTGGAGGCCATCGGCGCCGATGTCACGCTGTTCCAGCCAGGCGACACCGTCTACTACGCCGGCTCGATCGCACGCCCCGGCGCCTATGCCGAATACGGGCTGGTGGACGAACGGATTGCCGGCCGCAAGCCGGCCAGCCTGTCTGACGCCGATGCCGCCGCGCTGCCGCTGACATCGCTCACGGCCTTCGAATTGCTGTTCGACCGGCTTGGCGTGGCCGAAGGGGGCGGCGAGGGCGCCGCGCTGCTGATTGTCGGCGCGGCCGGCGGCGTGGGGTCGATCCTGACCCAGCTGGCCCGCCGGCTGACGAAGCTGCGCGTGATTGGCACCGCGTCGCGCCCCGAAACCGCCGCGTGGATTCGCGAGCTTGGCGCGCACGACGTCATCGACCATTCGCGCGGGCTGCTGGAAGGGCTGCGCGGCATTGGCGTGCCGCAGGTGGAATATGTGGCCAGCCTGACCCATACCGACGAGCATTACGCCCAGATCGTCGAAGCGCTGGCGCCGCAGGGCCGCATGGGCGTGATCGACGATCCCGAAACGCTCGACGTCATGCCGCTCAAGCGCAAGGCCGTGTCGCTGCACTGGGAGCTGATGTTCACGCGCTCGCTGTTCCAGACGCCGGACATGGTGCGGCAGCACGAGATCCTGAACCGCGTGAGCGCGCTCATCGACGAAGGCGTGCTGCGCACCACCACGGGCGAGCACTTCGGCACCATCGATGCCGACAACCTGCGGCGCGCCCATGCCCTGATCGAAAGCGGCCGTGCGCGCGGCAAGATCGTGCTGGAAGGGTTCTGAGCGTTGCCACCCTGTACCATGCGCGGCTGATCTGGCCGGTGCCGCACCGTTGGATGGGGCCGGCCGCCGCATTTTTCGACTTCCCATTTCCCGTTTATCCGCTTACAGGAGTTCAGCATGAACCTTACCGATGCCGTTCTTTCCCGCCACACCGTCAAGGCCTACGAGGGCGGTCAAACGTTGCCGCAGGAGCAGGTGGACATGCTGCTGACGTGGCTGCGCAACAGCCCGTCGTCGGTGAACTCGCAGCCGTGGCACTTCGTGGTGGCCGCGACGCCCGAAGGCCGCGAGACCATCGGCCAGGCCGCCACCGGCACGTTTGCCTACAACCATCCGAAGATCGTCGATGCCTCGCACGTGATTGCGCTGTGCATGCGTGCCGACCTCGATGAAGCCCACCTGCGCGCCGTGCTGGAGCAGGAGGCGCGCGACGGCCGCTTCCAGACGGAAGGCGCCCGCGAAGGTCAGGACAAGAGCCGCCGCTCTTACGTGGACTTGCACCGCTACGCGCTGCGCGACGTGCCGCAGTGGATGGAGAAGCAGGTCTACCTGGCGCTGGGCGGCCTGCTGCTGGGCGCCGCCATGCTCGGCATCGACGCCACGCCGATGGAAGGCTTCGATGCCGGCGCGCTGGACCAGGCACTGAAGCTGCGCGAGCGCGGGCTGACCAGCGTCGTGCTGGTGGCGCTGGGCCGCCGCAGCGAGAAGGACTTCAACGCCGGCCTGCCGAAGTCTCGCCTGCCGAAGGAATCGGTGTTCACGTTCATCTGAGCTGACGCGGTACGCACGACAAAACGGGCAGCCTGGGCTGCCCGTTTTTCGTTTTGCACCTTCCCGGGTTACTGCGCGCTGGCGGCCACCGCGGGTTGCAGTTGCGACTGCTGCTGTTGCTGCTGTTGCTGCTGGCGCAGTTCCTCGGTCGTCGTGCCCTTGCCGTCCGGTGCCCAGCCCGGGGGCATCACCAGGTAGCCAATGGCGTTCAGCACGTTGCCCGACTTCAGCATGTCCTTGCCCAGGCTGACCCAGTGTTCGAACTGGTTGACGATCGGGTTGCGGGTAGTGGTGGGGTGCACCAGGCCGTAGCGGCAAGGTTCTTCTTCACGCTCCGCCACGTAGGTGCCGAACAGGCGGTCGAAGATGATCAGCACGCCGCCGTAGTTGGCATCGAGGTAATCGACGTTCGAAGCATGGTGCACGCGGTGGGCCGACGGGGTGTTGAACACGTATTCGAGCCAGCCCAGCTTCGGGATCCACGTGGTGTGCAGCCAGAACTGGTACATCAGGTTCAGGCTCAGCGTGGCCAGCACCACTTCGGGGCGCACACCGAGGAACACCAGCGGGGCGAAGAAGATGGCGGTGCCGGTGATCTTGCCGGTCCAGCCCAGGCGGTACGCGGTGCCCAGCGTCAGTTCATTGGGCGAGTGGTGCACGGCGTGCGTGGCCCAGAAGAAGCGGATGCGGTGCGACGCGCGGTGATACCAGTAGTAGCAGAACTCCTGGCCGATGAAGAGCAGCAGCACCGCCAGCACGCTGTTGATCTGCATCGTGAAGAGGCGGTGGTCCCAGGCCAGCGCGAAGATCGGCGTGGCCAGCGAGAGCGGCAGCAGCGCCATCAGCTTGCGGCCCACCATGTCGGCCAGCGACAGGCCCATCTCGTGCCAGGGGTAGGTCTTGCCTTGCTGGCGGGCCTTGCGGGCCAGAAAGTAGGCTTCGACCATCGATACCGCCACGACAAAGCCCGTGACGAGAAGCGTGATCTTGTGAAGGTTGTGCATGATCGGTCCTCTGTGTGGTGATCGGTGACGCTTGCTTGCTGCCCTGCTTGCTGCCTTGTCTTGCCGGTTTCGCTGCTGGCATCGCTGCGTCGGTGAGCGAAATGTAGGGGACCATCGCGCTTGCCGCCATCCAAGAACTATGTCGACTTATGTCACGGCGCCGAAAGCCTTGCTGGACAAGGGCTTTCGGGCGATGAGCCAAGGCGCGGCGCGCCTGGCGGGAGGGCGAATCTTGCGCCCGGATGTGAGTCACGCGCCACGCGGTGGCGGTGCGAGGGCAGGGCGGAAGGCCGTGCCTTGCCCGGCAAGCTGCGGCACACTGGCGGCTTTCCCGACACACGGCCATGCAACGGCAAAGGAGCGACCCCCGCATGACGGCGACGGCATCCACCTCCCCACCGCCCGCCACCGGACTCGGCAGCGCGGCGCGCGACCTCTACCGCGCGCTCTGGCGTCATGCCGCCGGGGTGCGCGCCCACCTGCTCGGCGCCGCCGGGCTGCTGTCGGCAGCGCAACTGCTGCGGCTGACCATGCCGTGGCTGGCCGCCCAGGCCATCAACGCGCTGCAGCAGGGCAACATGGCACTGGCCGGCCGCTGGATTCTGTACCTGGTTGGCATCTATCTGCTGTCGTGGCTGCTGCATGGGCCGGGACGCGTGCTCGAGCGCAACGTCGGCGTGCGGGTGCGCGAGCGGCTGTCCGACCAGCTCTACGCGCGCATCGCGGCGGCACCGCTGGCCTGGCGCGATGGCCGGCACTCGGGCGAGCTGCAACACCGCGTGGTGCAGTCCAGCCGCGCGCTGTCGGACTTCGCCCAGAACCAGTTTGGCTACCTGCAGAGCGCGTTCAACTTCGTGGGGCCGATCGTCGCGCTGGCCCTGCTGTCGCGCACCAGTGGCGTGATCGCGGTAACCGGCTACGTGATTGTCGCGCTGATCATCCTGCGTTTCGACCGCACGCTGATGCAGCTGGCCCGCGCCGAGAACGATGCGGAACGCCGCTATGCGGCCGCGCTGCTCGATTTCGTCGGCAACGCGGGCACGGTGATCGGCCTGCGGCTGCAGGCGGCCTCGCGCAAGCTGCTGCACCACCGCATGGCGGCCGTCATGGCGCCGTTGCGCCGGGCCGTGATGGTCAACGAGGGCAAGTGGTTCGCCGTGGACCTGCTCGGCATGGGGCTCACGTGGATTCTGGTGGTGGTCTATGTACTGCAGACGCGCCAACCGGGGCAGGCGGTGCTGCTGGGCACCGTGTTCATGATCTACCAGTACGCGCAGCAGGCCGCGACGGTGGTGGGCGCGATGGCGTCGAACTTCCAGAGCTTCGCGCGCATGCATACGGACTTCGGCAGCGCCGAACCGATCTGGGCGGCGCCCGGCGATGCGGACACGGCCGTGCCCGCCGTGGTGCCCGACGCGCCGTGGCAGACGCTGGAGTTGCGCGGCGCCAGCTGGCGCTATGCCGACGACGCCCGGGGCGGCCTGCATGGCGTGAACCTGGTGCTGCAGCGCGGCGCGCGCGTGGCGCTCATCGGCCCCAGCGGCGGCGGCAAGAGCACGCTGCTGCGGACGCTGGCCGGCCTGTATCGTCCGCAACAAGGCGAACTGCGACGCGACGCGGCCGGGCGAGACTGGGCCGAACTGCGCACGCTGGCCACGCTGATCCCGCAGGAGGCCGAGGTCTTCGAGGCCAGCGTGGAAGAGAACCTGACCTTCGGCGAACCGGCCGACCCGGGGGCGCTGCAGGCGGCCGTACATGCGGGCGTGTTCGACGAGGTGCTGCAGCGCTTGCCCGACGGGCTGGCGAGCCCGCTCAGCGAGCGCGGCGCCAACCTGTCCGGCGGCCAGCGGCAGCGCCTGGCGCTGGCCCGGGGTGCCCTGGCCGCGCGCGGCAGCACGCTGCTGCTGCTGGACGAACCCACCAGCGCGCTCGACCCCCAGGCCGAAGGCCGCGTGTTCGACCGCCTGTTCGCGGCATTCCCGTCGGCCTGCATCGTTGCCTCGGTGCATCGCCCGAGCCTGCTCGCACGCTTCGACACCATCGTGGTGGTGGAGGCCGGCCGCGTGGTGGACGTTGGTCCGCGAGACGAGGTGCTGGCGCGGCGCGGGCATTGAGGGGGGCTCTTGCGCCGCCCTGCCATGAAAACGTCGGCCGATAAATCGCAGGAGAACGAATTCGGCAGAGAAGTTGACCCCGTAGAACAGCGCCGCAAATACTGACGTCGCAGCCTTTTCCGAACCCCGCAAGATCGCGTACCGTCCGCCGCGAGACGTGTGGTGACAGCGGGGGCGAGAAGGCATGGCAGACGGATCGGAAGCAGGCGAGACCGGCGGCGCGTTCCAGGGCCTGGCCGGGCAGCAGTCGTATTTCGTTCGCGATTTGACGGGCGGCAAGGTGCAATGGGACCACGGACGTGGCCGACAGGGGGTGTCGATAGAAGGTGGACATCCGGACGATAGCGCCTATTTCGTTCTCCAGGCGCAAGATGAAGCCGGCGACGGGACGGTGCCCGTGCGGTCTGGCAGAGCGCCACGCGGGCGTCGCGGCGTGCGATTGTGTATGTCATTTTCCGGCTTCGAGCACGAAGCCGCGTTCAAGGATGCGCCAGAGCCGGGGTTGCTGAAATGGAGTAATAACGACGAACGCCGACGCTTCACGCTTTGGGCGATCACGCGAATCGCGCATCGTATCCAGACCACCGACCTGGCCTGCACGTTATGAATCGCACTCTGCTTGCTTTGGGTGCGATTTTCTTGTCGCTCGGTTTGCTTGCATGCGGCCGCGACAGATCCCTCATTTCCCAGGAACAAGCCACCGTGAATGCATTGACTGCAAACCTGACGCCACGCTGTGTCGGCCGCTATTTGATCGATATGCCTGCCGATGCCCACATTTTTCAGTTTATCGAGGTGGACGGCGTCCAGATCAGCACCGAGCCAATGACGCTAGATGCCTATCGCCGGGGAATGCAGCAGCACGGTGAGGAACTGAAGGCGGCGAAGAGTCATTTTGGCTACCGATATCTCTATGCGGATCAGGAGGTCGAGGGGATCGCGGATGCGCGGTATTTTGTATCGCTCGGAAGTATCTTTGAAAGCCCTGACAGCGTACGAATCATAGAAGCCTACAGATGGAGCGACGGCTACCAGATCAAGCTGCAGGTCGAAGCGTCAGATGCGAGAAACTCGTCCTATTTCAAGGAGCAGCCAGACGCGCGAGAGGCTTCCTACATGAATACCTACGGAAGTCGTCTGCGGCTTGTGATCGATTTGCTATCCAAGACAAGAGGCCGCGCCGACGACGTAATCCCATCCGAGCCAGGCATGTGTTTTCACGGCGGCTTCCTGGCGGAAAAAGCTCGCCGCAAGGAAAACACCCAAACACAGTTCGTTCTCGATAGTCATCGTGACGTCAGCTTCGATTTGGATACCGATTCGGACATCGTTACGACAGACAACCTGATGCAGCGCGGTGGCGCGATAAACAAGGTGCTTAGCCAAAAGCGAGGTTACACGGTGCGTAGCGGCGTTGTGCCGCTGCAAGGCGTGGCTGCGGAGGAGTGGTTGATGGCAGGCATGAATGCAATGGGCGTGCATGGTTACCACTTCCTTCTTGAGGGCAATGCCCGGATAGGAAGCCCACGGAGCCCCCTCATTAACCTGGTGTTGGACGTGGGCTCCGAAAATCGATTGCTAAACGCGTTGGCGGTCGAAAGCGCTTCGCTGACCGAAGCCGAATCGGTCGCCCTCTGGGACAAGATCACGCGCACCTTGCGTCCGAGGCCAAACGCATTCTGATGGATAACACAGACTATGGACTTGGCCCGCACGCTATGAAGCGCGCCTTCATTGCGCTGAGCCTGATTTGTATGGCGCTCGGGCTACCGGCCTGCGGCCGCGAACGTCCTCAGCTTTCCACGGAGCCCACCACGGTGAATGCATTGACCGCAAACCTGACGCCACGCTGTGTCGGCCGCTATTTGATCGATATGCCCGCCGACGCGCACACTTTCCAGTCCGTTGTGGTCAATGGCGTCAAGTTAAGCGCCGAGCCGATGACGATCGACGTGCACCGTCGGACAATGCAGCAACGTAGCGAGGCACTGAAGGCGGCGAAGAGTCATTTTGGCTACCAGTATCTCTATGCGGATCAGGAGGTGGAGGGGATTCCGGATGCGCGGTATTTTGTCTCGCTCGGAAGTATCTTCGAAAGCCCTGACAGCGTACGGATCATAGAAGCCTACAGATGGAGCGACGGCTACCAGATCAAGATGGAGGTCGAAGGGTCAGATGCTAAGAATTCATCATATTTCAAGGACCAACCGGATGCCCGCGATGCTTCCTACATGAACAACTTCGGAAGCCGTCTTCAGCTCGTCATAGGATTACTGTCGCAGGTGCGAGGCCGCCCCGACGCCAAAATCCCGACCGAGCCAGGCCTGTGTTTTCAGGGAGGTTTTCTGGCGACAAATGCGGGCAGCCGCGAACGCGTGAAGACGAAATTCGTGCTGGCGAACCATCACGATGTCAATTTCAACCTCAATACCGATTCCAGCATACGGACAGACGACTCGCTGTTGCAGCGCGGTGTCGATATTGCGGTGGCGTTGAGTCGAAACGACGGTCGGACCTTGCGCAACGGACCGGTTGCGCTGCCGGGTATTCCGGCGGAGGAATGGCTGATGGCGGGAATCACTGTGATGGAGATCCCCGGCTTTCATTTCATCCTGGAAGGTAATGCGAAGGTGGGAAGCCCTCAGTCGCCGCTGATTACCTTGGTCCAGGATGTAGGCGCGCCGAACAAATTGCTGGAGCTGTACAGTCTGGAACGCGTCTCGCTGACCGAAGCCGAATCCATCGCCCTGTGGGACAAGATCACGCGCACCTTGCGTCCGAGGCCAAACGCGTTCTGACGCGCGTGTAGACCAGCAAAACGGGCCAGGTTCCGACACCCGAAACGCCAGAAATTGCCATCGTACCGGCCATTTTCTTGCCGGCGCGGCAGGCCGGGTGCGGCGCGAAGCGGGTGAGCATAGTGGCGAACAAACTGGCCAACTTCGGGTACGCAATCCTGCCGGGCGGCGCATGGCAGTTACAATTCGTGGAGCCCCTCCCCCCGCACCGCGTCCCCGGAACCCAGACACATGGATCACAACCTGAGCCTGATCACCACGCTTGCCGCCGGTTTTGGCATTGCGCTCGTCCTTGGATTTCTCGCCGAGCGCGTCAAGATACCGGCCCTCGTCGGCTATCTGGTGTCCGGCATCATCATCGGCCCCGGCACGCCCGGCTTTGTTGCCGATGTGAACCTGGCCGCCCAGCTCTCCGAGATCGGCGTGATGCTGCTGATGTTTGGCGTGGGCCTGCATTTCTCGCTCAGGGATTTGCTTGCCGTGAAGCGCATTGCGATACCGGGTGCCGTGGTGCAGATGGGTATTGCCACCGCGCTGGGCATGCTGATTGCCTGGGCATGGGGCTGGGATTGGGGCACCGGGCTCATCTTCGGGCTGTCGCTGTCGTGCGCCAGCACCGTGGTGCTGCTCAAGGCGCTGGAGAGCCGTGGCGTGCTGGAAACCATGAACGGGCGCATCGCGGTGGGCTGGCTCGTGGTGGAAGACCTGGCCACGGTGCTGGTGCTGGTGCTGCTGCCGCCGCTGGCTGGCCTGCTGGGCGGCACGGGCGGCGCGCCGGCCGAGACCTCGCAGTCCATCGGCATGACCGTGTTCCAGACGCTGCTGCAGGTGGTGGCGTTCATTGCGCTGATGCTGGTGGCGGGCCGGCGCGTGCTGCCCTGGCTGCTGTGGCAGGTGGCCAAGACCGGTTCGCGCGAGCTGTTCACGCTGGCCGTGGTGGCCGTGGCCATCGGCATCGCGTTCGGCGCGGCCGAGATTTTCAGCGTGTCGTTCGCGCTGGGCGCGTTCTTTGCCGGCATGGTGATGCGCGAATCGCAGTTCAGCCATCGGGCGGCCGAAGAATCGCTGCCGCTGCGCGATGCGTTCTCGGTGCTGTTCTTCGTGTCCGTCGGCATGCTGTTCAAGCCCGAGATTCTGGTGACGGAACCGCTGCATGTGCTGGCGGTGGTAGCCGTGATCATCGTTGGCAAGTCGCTGGCGGCCTTCGTGCTGGTGCTGGCGTTCCGCTATCCGCTGAACACGGCGCTGACGGTGTCGGCCAGCCTGGCGCAGATCGGCGAATTCTCGTTCATCCTGGCCGGCCTGGGCGTGACGCTGGGCCTGCTGCCGGCAGAGGGCATGAGCCTGATCCTGGCTGGCGCGCTGATCTCCATCGCGCTGAACCCGCTGCTGTTCGCGGCGGTGGAGCCGGTGCGCAACTGGATCCTGCAGCGTTCGGCCACCGCGCGCAGCCTGGAGCAGCGCGGCGACCCCTATGCCGAACTGCCGATGACCACCGAGCGGCGCTTCCTGGAGGGGCAGGTGGTGCTGGTCGGCTATGGTCGCGTCGGCCGTCGCATCGCCCGGGCGCTGGAGGAGCGGGGCATTCCGTTCGTGATCGCGGACGAGAACCGCGAGCTGGTGGAGAGCCTGCGCAAGGACGGCTACGCGGCGGTGTCCGGCAACGCGGCCGAGCCCGCCGTGCTGATCCAGGCTCACATCGCCCATGCGGCCATGCTGGTGGTGGCAGTGCCCGAGCCGCTCTACGTGCGCCAGATGGTGGATACCGCTCGCACGCTCAATCCCACGGTCGAAATCGTTATCCGCACGCACAGCGAGGATGAATCGGTGCTGTTGCGCCGGGAAGGCCTGGGCGCGGTGTTCTACGGCGAGGAAGAGCTGGCCAAGGGCATGACGCGCCACGTGCTGGGGCGCTTCGTGCCGGCGGCGGGCCACGAGGCCGACGTCAATCCGCTGGCGCTGTAGGCGCCAGGCAAAGCATCTGGCCGGCCATCGGCCAAGCGCCGGGGGAGGCCTGTCTCAGCCAGCGCCGGCCGCTCAGACCACTCAAGCCACTCAGGCCACTCAGGCCACTCAGGCCACTCAGGCCACTCAGGCCGGCTTGCGCAGTGCCAGGTTGAGCTGGTCCACGGCCTCCGCCCAGTCGGCGTCCTCGACGAACTCGTCGCGCAGCAGCGCGGCCTGGGCGGGCGTCCAGAATGGCGCCTCCCACAGTTCGAGGTCCTGCGACAGCGGGGAGTGCCGGGCGATGAAGGCGCGGATATCGGACTCTTCGTACGGCAGGCCAAGCTGCGCAAACAGGTCGGAAAACGGGTGGAACGGCGTGTCCATAAAAGCCTCGTGAGGTGCGGGGAAGCGGTTACCGGTGCAGGAACCAGCTTATGCCAGGATGGCGGCGCCTGCCGGCGCCGTGCGCAGGTGGGCAGCCAGCCGGGCGCGGACGACCAGCGCGCAGACCGCCAGCGTGCCGGCGATCACGCCCATCGACGACGATGTATGGGCGTGGGCCGAGAAGCCGGTGACAAACGCAAAGGCCGCCATTTCCCATTTGCGGGCGGCTTTTCGGTCGGTGGGCATGACCGCCTTGGCGTTCGACATGGTGGGCTCCGGAAGAATAACGTTCAGTCAGTTTGAAATATTGTCGGGCGGGTTGGCATCGCTGGGGGCTCCGTAAGGCACCGCCGCGCCGTCCATGTGCTGAACTATACCGACAGGCCACGTGGAGAAAGCGGCCTATCGCTGTCATAGTTGTTCAAAAAAATTGCATCGACCTTGTGCGCCAGACGCTACGACGGCCCGGCGTCCACTACCATGGTTGGCAGGCCTCGCCCAACGATGCCGCAATCCCGGTGTTATCCAAGGAGACCCCCCGATGACCAGCAAGAACACCATTTGCCTGTGGTTCAACCGTGACGCCCTCGACGCCGCCAACTTCTATGCCGAAACTTTCCCGGACAGCAAGGTGACCGCCGTCCATCGCGCGCCGGGCGATTTCCCTAGCGGCAAGGCGGGCGATGTCCTGACCGTGGAGTTCACCGTGGCCGGCATTCCCTGCCTGGGATTGAATGGCGGGCCGGCCTTCCAGCACAGCGAGGCGTTCTCGTTCCAGATTTCGACCGAGGACCAGGCCGAGACCGACCGCCTGTGGAATGCCATCGTGGGCAATGGTGGCCAGGAGAGCGCCTGCGGCTGGTGCAAGGACCGCTGGGGCTTGTCGTGGCAGATCTCGCCGCGCGTGCTGGTGGAGGCCGTTACCAGCCCCGACCAGGCGCTGGCCAGGCGGGCGTTCGAGGCCATGATGACGATGCGCAAGATCGACATCGCAAAGATCGAGGCCGCCATCAAGGGGTGAAGCCGGGCCTCCGGCAGGCACCCCTCAGCGCAGCCAGGGCGCCTCGGTCTCGACGCGCAAGGCGTAGCGGTCGATGGCCTGGGCATGCAGCGCAGGGTCCACCGCGTGCAGCGCGCTGGCCACGATGTGGTGGCGATCGATCTCGAAGAAGCGGCGCAGGGCTTCGCGGGTGTCGCTGCGGCCAAAGCCGTCGGTGCCCAGCGCGATGTAGCGCGCCGTCACGTACGGGGCAATCAGCTGGGCATAGGCGCGCACGTAATCGGTGGCGGCCACCACTGGCGCCGTGCCGGCCAGGCAGTTCGCCACATGGCTGCGCGCGTCTGGCTTGCCGCCGAATAGTTGCTCGCGCTCGCAGGCGCGGGCATCACGCGCCAGCTCCGGAAAGCTCGTCACGCTCCAGATCTCCGACGCAATGCCCCAGTCGCTGGCCAGCATATCTGCCGCCGCGATGACTTCGCGCAGGATCGGGCCGGAGCCGAGCAGGCGCACGCGCGCCGCGCCCTCGCCCCGGGTGCCGAAGCGGTACATGCCGCGCACCACATCGGCATGGGCCGAGGCGGGCAACGGCGGCTGCTCGTAGTTCTCGTTGTTGACGGTGACGTAATAGAACACGTCGCGCTGCGCCTCGAGCATCTCGCGGGCGCCGTGGTCGATGATCACCGCGGCCTCGCTGATGAAGGCGGGATCGTAGGCGCGGCAGTTCGGCACCGTGGCAGCCACCAGCTGGCTGCTGCCGTCCTGGTGCTGCAACCCCTCGCCGGAGAGCGTGGTGCGGCCCGCCGTGGCGCCGATCAGGAAGCCGCGCGCGCGCTGGTCGGCGGCTGCCCAGATCATGTCGCCCACGCGCTGGAAGCCGAACATCGAGTAATAGATATAGAACGGCAGCATCGGCACGCCATTCACGCTGTACGAGGTGGCCGCCGCCGTCCACGACGCCATGGCGCCGGCCTCGGTGATGCCTTCTTCCAGCAGTTGCCCCTCGCGGCTTTCCTTGTAGTACAGCATCGAGCCGGCATCCTCGGGCTCGTACAGCTGGCCCGCGGGCGCGTAGATGCCGATCTGGCGGAACAGGTTGGCCATGCCGAACGTGCGCGCCTCGTCGGCCACGATCGGCACGATGCGGGGCCCGAGCGTACGGTCCTTGAGCAGGTTCGTGAACAGCCGCACTACGCCCGTGGTGGTGGAGACCTTGCGGTCGTCAGGGGCCAGCGCAAAGGCCGCGTAGCTGTCGAGCGGCGGCACCGGCAGCACCGGCGCGGTGGCGTCGCGGCGCGGCAGGCTGCCGCCGAGCGCGGCGCGGCGCTGGCGCAGGTAAATCATCTCGGCACTGTCGTCGGCCGGCTTGTAGAACGCCATCGATTCCAGCGCGGCATCGTCGATGGGCAGCCCAAAGCGCTGGCGGAACGCGCGCAGCGCGTCGAGATCGAGCTTCTTCTGCTGGTGGGCGGTCATGCGCGATTCGCCCGCGTTGCCCATGCCGTAACCCTTCTTGGTCTTGGCCAGGATCACCGTCGGCTGGCCCTTGCATTGCACGGCCGCCTGGTACGCGGCGTGGAGCTTGCGCAGGTCGTGGCCGCCACGGCGCAGGCCATCGACGTCGCTGGCGCTCATGCCGGCCACCAGCGCCTTGAGTTCGGGGTCGCGGTCGAAGAAGTGCGAAAGGTTGTAGTCGCCGTCCTTGGCGCCGAGGTTCTGGTACTCGCCATCGACCATCGCCGCGAAGCGCTTGAGCAGCGCATGGTGGGTGTCGCGGGCAAACAGCGCATCCCACTCAGAACCCCACACCACCTTGATGACGTTCCAGCCGGCGCCGCTGAACAGCGCTTCCAGCTCGTTGATGATCTGGCCGTTGCCGCGCACCGGGCCGTCCAGCCGCTGGAGGTTGCAGTTGATCACGAAGGTCAGGTTGTCGAGCTGCTCGCGCGCGGCGAGCGACAGGGCCGCGAGCGATTCGGGCTCGTCCATCTCGCCGTCGCCGAACACACCCCACACGCGGCGTCCGGCAGTCTGGGCCAGGCCCCGGTGCTGCAGATAGCGCAGGAAGCGCGCCTGGTAGATCGCGCTGATGGGGCCGATGCCCATCGAGCCGGTGGGGAACTGCCAGAAATCGGGCATCAGCCACGGATGCGGGTACGAACACAGGCCGCCGCCTGCCACTTCCTGCCGATACCGCGAGAGCTGGTCGGCCGAGAGCCGGCCTTCGAGGAACGCGCGCGCGTAGACGCCGGGCGCGGAATGGGGCTGGAAGAACACGAGATCGCCCTGGCGTCCGGCGGTGGCGCCGTCGTTTGCGCCGTCATTGCGGTCGGCGCGGAAGAAGTGCTGGAAGCCCACTTCGAAGATCTCCGCGGCCGAGGCGTAGCTGGCCAGATGCCCGCCCAGTTCGCCATAGGCCTTGTTGGCGCGCACCACCATGGCCAGCGCGTTCCAGCGCAGGATGGCGGTCAGGCGCTCCTCGATGGCCAGGTTGCCGGGGTAGGGCGGCTGGTCCTGCAGCGCGATGGTGTTCTGGTAGGCCGAGTACGGATGGGGGCGCTGGTCCAGGCCAAGATGGCTGGCGTGCTCGCCGAGCTTGTCGAGCAGGAAGCTGGCGCGCTGTCCGCCCGCGCCGGCTACCACGCCGTCCAGCGCCTCCAGCCACTCGCGGGTTTCCAGCGGGTCGATGTCGCCGTCGATGTGCAGCGTGTCCAGTGGTTCAGCGCGTCCCATGCGTGTCTCCTGATGCCGTTGTCGTGTGCCCTGGTGTTTCCTGATGGCTTCGATCGATTCTAGGCGCCGACCCGCCACAGGTTGTTCCGGAGTGCACTGGCGATGCGGAGTCCGGCGGCACGGCATGCTGCGGGAGCGACAAAGCACGGCACAAACTTCCGCCAATGAAAACGCCCGCCGAGATGCGGCGGGCGCCTGCCAGGCGCAAAGCAGGGGAGGGAATGACCGCGGCGCCGGTCAGACCAGCCTGGCCGGGGGACGGAAATTCGACGTAGTGCCATGGCCGGGTGGCCGGCCCGGTGCGCGGCGTGTAATCTGCCGGCAATCCCATAGGCCCAGACCGCACATAAGCCCGGACCACACACAGGCCCAGACCGCCATGACCATCGCCCAGACCCCGCCCGCTCCCTATTACGCCGTGATCTTCACGTCGATTCGTACCGATGACGACGCAGGCTACGGTCAGACCGCCGACGAGATGGTGGCGCTGGCGTCGCAGCAGCCCGGTTTCCTGGGCGTGGAATCGGCCCGCGAGGAGATCGGCATTACCGTCTCGTATTGGGCCAGCCTGGAGGCGATTGCGGCCTGGAAGCGCAACGCCGACCACCTGGTGGCGCAGCGGCGCGGCCGGCAGGCGTGGTATCGCGCCTATACCACGCGCATCTGCCGCGTGGAGCGCGACTACACGTTCGCGAGCGAGTGAGTGCCCAAGGGCGCCGGCGCGGACGTGACGCTGGCACCGGGCCGCACGGGGGTGACTACTCGAGCTTCACCCCGGCCTCGTTCACCACCTTGTTCCAGCGCACGAGTTCCGCCTCGATGTGCGCGCCCAGCGCGGCCGGCGTGGAGCCCACGGGCTCGTAGCCGTTGGCCGCAATCTGCGCGCGCAGGTCGGGCAGCGTCAGCACGCCGGCTATCTCGGTGCTGAGCTTGTCGACGATGGCGCGCGGCGTGCCGGCCGGCGCCAGGATGGCGTACCACCCGTTGATGTCGAAGCCAGGCACGCCGGCCTCGGCCAGCGTGGGCACGTCGGGCGCCATCGCCGCGCGCCTGGCGCTGGTCACGGCCAGCGCGCGCAGCTTGCCCGCCTTGATCTGCGGCATCGAGGTCGAGATGCTGTCGAACGTCAGCTGGATATCGCCGGCCAGCATCGCGTTCACCACCTGCGCGCTGCCCTTGTACGGCACGTGGGTCATCTTCACGCCGGCCATCGAATCGAACAGCTCGCCAGCCAGGTGCCCCGTGTTGCCGTTGCCGGCCGAGCCGAACGTGATCTTGCCCGGCGCGGCCTTGGCCTGCGCAATCAGCTCGGGCACATTGCGCGCCTGCGAAGACTGGCTGGCGGCCAGGATCAGCGGCAGGTTGGCCACCAGCGAGACCGGCGCGAAATCCTTGCGCGTGTCGTAGGGCAGCTTCGGATACAGGCTGGGATTGATGGCGTGCGCGGCCAGCACCATGATGAGCGTGTAGCCATCGGGCTTGCTGCGGGCCAGCGCCTGCGACGCAATCGTGCCGCCGGCGCCGGGGCGGTAGTCGAGCACCACCGGCTGCCCCAGCCGCTCCTGCAGCTTGGCGCCGAGCGGACGCGCCAGCAGGTCGGCGCTGCCGCCAGGCGGATACGGAATCAGCAACTGGATCGGCTTGGCGGGCCACGCGGCATCGGCGGCGTGTGCGACGCGCGGCACGGTAGCCGCCGCGAGCGCCGCCATGGCGGCCAGCGCGACGGCAAGCGGTCGGGCAAGCGGTCGGGCAAGAGGTCGGGCAAGCGGTCGGGCATACCGTGTTCGGACAGACGGTGCGTGGCTCACGGCATTGCAACGCGTCAGGCCAGGGGTGCGCGGGGTCATGGTGTCTCCGTCAGGGATGGGGATGCCGGCTCAGCCGGCCGTGCGCAGGACGCGGTAATCGGCCGCCAGGGTCAGCGGCGCGTCCGACAGCGCCTGCACGGTCTCGAACGGCACGCCTTCCACCAGCGCGGTGACCACCAGGCCGCCGGGCTGCACGTCGATCACGGCCAGGTCCGTGTAGATGCGGTCCACCACGCCCAGGCCGGTCAGCGGGTAGCTGCACTGCGCGACGATCTTCGGCTGGCCGTCGCGCGTCACGTGTTCCATCATCACGAACAGTTTGGCCGCGCCCACCACCAGGTCCATCGCGCCGCCCACGGCGGGAATGGCATCGGGCTCGCCGGTGGACCAGTTGGCCAGGTCGCCGCCGGCCGATACCTGGAAGCCGCCCAGCACCGTGATGTCGATATGGCAGCCGCGCATCATCGTGAACGACACCGCGTGGTCGGAGATCGAGGCGCCGGCCAGCAGGCCGATGGGCTCCTTGCTGGCGTTGATCAGGTCGGGGTCGGTTGCGCCTTCGCGGATGACCGCACCCATGCCGAGGATGCCGTTCTCGCTGTGCAGCACGATCTCGCGGTCGGCGGGCAACTGGTCGGACACCAGCGTGGGCATGCCGATGCCGAGGTTCACCACGCTGCCATCGGGAATGTCGTGCGCCACCACGCGCGCGATCTGCGTGCGCGAGAGCCGCGGCAGGCGGGGCAGGTGGGACAGGGCTTGGGCACGGAGGGTGACGTCATGCGGCATGTTGGGCTCCCGAGGTGGCCAGGACGACGGTCTGCACGAAGATGCCCGGCGTCATCACGTGCTGGGGCGACATCTCGCCCAGCGGCACGATCTCGTCCACCTGCACGATGGTGTGGCGCGCGGCCGTGCACATCACCGGCCCGAAGTTGCGGCCCGCATAGCGATAGGTCAGGTTGCCCCAGCGGTCGGCGCGGTGCGCCTTCACCAGCGCAAAGTCGCCGTGCAGCGGTTGTTCCAGCACGTAGCCGGTGCCGTCGATCACGCGCGTCTCCTTGCCCTCGGCCAGCGCGGTGCCGTAGGCGGTGGGCGTGAAGAACGGCCCCAGGCCCGCCCCGGCGGCGCGCATGCGTTCCACCAGCGTGCCCTGCGGCACGCATTCGAGCGCCACCTGGCCGGCGCGGTAGGCATCGATGAACGCCTCGGCGTTGTTCGAGCGCGGATGCGAGCAGATGACCTTGCGCACGCGGCCGGCGCGGATCAGCGCGGCAATGCCGGTATCGCCGTTGCCGGCGTTGTTGTTGACGATGGTGAGGTCGCGCGCGCCGTGCGCCAGCAGCGCATCGAGCAGCGCACCGGGAATGCCCGAGCCGCCGAAGCCGCTGACCAGCACCGTGGCGCCGTCGGCAATGCCTGCCACCGCCGCATTTAGCGACGGGACGATCTTGTCGATCATGGAGTCTCCTTGCGCCGCGTGGCACGGCGTCTGCGAGGGAAGGCGGACGACCGGTGGCCGCCGCCGGGGCGGCAGCGTGCCTACTGCGGCGGAATGCCGGTGTCCTTGACCACGCGCGCCCAACGCTGGCGCTCCTGGTCGATGAACTGGCCGAAGTGCTCTGCCGAGTCGCCGCCAGGCTGGCCGCCGAGCTCGGCCAGCCGCGCGCGTACCTGCGGCTCGGCCAGTGCCGTGGCGGCAGCCTTGTGCAACTGGGCGATGATTGCCGGCGGCGTGCCGGCACGGGCCACCAGGCCAAACCACGCGGTGACCTGGAAGTCGTCGAAGCCCGCTTCCTTCATGGTGGGTACGTCGGGCAGCTCGGCCACGCGCGTGGCGCTGGTCACGGCCAGCGCGCGCAGCTTGCCGGCCTGGATCTGCGGCAGCGAACTGGGCAGGTTGTCCACCATCATCGTCACCTGGCCGGCCACGAGGTCGGCCACGGCGGGCGCGGCGCCCTTGTACGGCACGTGGATGATGTCCAGGCCGGCGCGCTTCTTGAACAGCTCGCCGGACAGGTGCACGGACTGGCCCGAGCCCGACGAGCCGAACGACAGCTGGCCCGGCTGCGCGCGCGCCAGTGCCACCAGTTCCGCCACGTTATGCGCGGGCACCTTGGCGTTGACAACCAGCACGTTGGGCACCGACACCACCATCGTGATCGGCACGAAATCCTGCGGCTTGTAGGGCAACTGGCGGTACAGCGCGTAGTTGATCGCGTTCGGGCCGATGTTGCCCATCATGATGGTGTAGCCGTCGGCCGGCGCCTGCAGCAGCGCCTGCGAGCCGATGATGCCGGCGCCGCCGGCGCGGTTGTCCACCACCACCGGCTGGCCCAGCATCTCGCCCATGCGCTTGCCCACAAGCCGCGCGGCGATGTCGGTGGTGCCGCCCGCCGCCGCCGGCACGATCAGCCGGATGGGACGTTCGGGCCAGGCGGCTGCCTGGGCACCGCCGGCCACGGCCAGTGCGCCGAATGTGAAAGCGGTGGCCGCCACCCATGCCGTTGCCAGACGGCCTCTCCCCGTCGTCATGGTCATACCTGTCTCCTTGTCCGGCGTGGGTCTCGCCTGGCTGCGGCGGCCGTGCCGTGATGTTTTTCGAATCGGTGCGTCGCGACCTACAAGAGTCGCGACCTACAATAGGCCGGCGCCCCGGACAAGGGAATTCATGATTCACAAAACTGGGCTTCGGGTTCGTGGAAGGACGGCTTGCGGCGTCCCGGTCAGCCCTGGCGCGCGCCGGGCTCGACGCCATTGAACCCGCCAAGGTAGAGGCTCATCAGGCCAAGCCGGCCGCGCACGCCGAGCTTGCGGTAGATGCTCATGACGCGGTTCACCATGGTGGCGGCGCCAAGGCCCAGGCGCGCAGCGATCTGCGATTCGGAGGCGGCGGTGAGCAGCAGCAGGAAGACGTCCTGCTCCTGGGGGTCGAGCGCATCGAGCAGGGTGGCCGGCACCATGTGCGCACAGGCCGGTTGCCGCTGGACCGTGATGTCGCGCGCCACGCCCAGCCGCAGCTGGTTCGTTTCGAGCCAGCGCGCCGACCAGGCCAGATGGATGTCGCTGCCGTTGCGATGCTGGTAGCGGTTCTCGAAGCCCTCGCGCTTGTGGCCGGCCAGCACCAGGCTGGCTTCGTGCAGGGTCTTCTCGCGGTCGCGCGGCACCACCAGTTCCAGGATGCGCTGCCCCACCAGATCGGATGCCGCGAAGCCCAGCGTGCTGGCGCAGGGCGCGTTGACGTACTGGATCGTCCCGGCGCGGTCCACCAGGAACACCATGTCCGGCGAGGCCTCGGCCATCCGGAAGATGCTGCCGTCCGTCACGCGTTCTGTCATTTCCATCAACCCTGGATGCCTGCGTGTCTGGTCACCGCAATGTCCCGCCATCATAGCGACGATTGCCGGCGCATGGTGGCCCCCCCAAGGCGGTACAGACAGCCGCCCGGGCGGTGGCTCAAAACGGGAACTGCGTGGTCGACAGCACCTGCTTGAGCACCATGAACGAGCGGATCTGCCGCACGCCTGGCAGGTAGAGCAACTGCTCCGCGTGCAGCCGGTTGAAACTGTCGCTGTCCTTCGTGCGCACCAGCATGAAGTAGTCGAACTCGCCGGTCACCACGTGGCATTCCATGCAGCCCGACACCTGCTGCGCGGCGGTTTCGAACTGCGCGAACGACTCGGGCGTGGAGCGGTCCAGCACCACGCCGATCATCACCAGCATGCCGGCATCGAGCGCCTTGGGGTTCAGCAGTGCCACGATGCCGCGGATCAGCCCCAGCTCCTTGAGCCGCTCCACGCGCCGCAGGCAGGCGGGCGGGCTCAGGTTCACCTTGGCCGCCAGCGCCACGTTCGAGATCGAGGCGTCCTGCTGCAGCGCCCGCAGGATGGCGCGGTCGGCGCGGTCCAGGGCGTCGATATGGGGTGCCGGCTCGGTGGGCGGTGCCGGGGGTGCGGCGGGGGCGCTTTTGGTGCGAAATTTTGTTTCTTTCATGGCGGTTCAGGCGGAATTTATGAAAGAAGGACGTTGTAGTTCCATGGCGATATTGTTGGCGAATGCCATTTTTTGCAAGCTCATTTCGTGGCATTTTCTCTAGGATGGAGGCCGTGCGGCGGTGATCGCCGCCGCTCTCAATCCAAGGAGTTGCCCCCATGAACCTGAAGCGCTTTCCCCGCCACACCCTGACCTTCGGCCCCACCCCGATCCAGCCGCTGCACCGCCTGTCCGCCCATCTGGGCGGCAAGGTCGAGCTGTACGCCAAGCGCGAAGACTGCAACAGCGGCCTGGCCTTCGGCGGCAACAAGACGCGCAAGCTCGAATACCTGGTGCCCGATGCGCTGGCGCAGGGGTGCGACACGCTGGTGTCGATCGGCGGCATCCAGTCGAACCAGACCCGGCAAGTGGCCGCCGTGGCCGCGCACCTGGGCCTGAAGTGCGTGCTGGTGCAGGAGAACTGGGTCAACTATGCCGATGCCGTGTACGACCGCGTGGGCAATATCCAGATGTCGCGCATGATGGGGGCCGATGTGCGGCTGGTGGCCGATGGCTTCGACATCGGCATCCGCAAGAGCTGGGAAGACGCGATGGAGAGCGTGCGCCAGGCGGGCGGCAAGCCGTATCCGATTCCGGCCGGCTGCTCCGAGCATCCGCTAGGCGGCCTCGGGTTTGTCGGGTTTGCGGAGGAAGTGCGCGCGCAGGAGGCCGAGCTGGGCTTCCGCTTCGACTACATCGTGGTGTGCTCGGTCACGGGCAGCACCCAGGCCGGCATGGTGGTGGGCTTTGCCGCCGATGGCCGCGCCGACCGCGTGATTGGCATCGATGCGTCGGCCAAGCCTGCGCAGACGCGCGCCCAGATCCTGCGCATTGCCCGGCATACGGCGGGGCTGGTGGAGCTGGAGCGCGATATCGCCGACGCCGACGTGGTGCTGGATACCCGCTACGGCGGCCCGGAATACGGCCTGCCCTCGGCCGGCACGCTCGAGGCGATACGCACCTGCGCGCAGCTGGAGGGCATGATGACCGACCCGGTGTACGAGGGCAAGTCGATGCACGGCATGATCGACATGGTGCGCCAGGGCGAATTCCCCGCCGGCTCGCGCGTGCTCTACGCCCACCTGGGCGGCGCACCGGCGCTGAGCGCCTACAGCTTCCTGTTCCGCAACGGCTGAGGCGGGCCGCCGCCCCGTTGTGCGCCATGCGTCATGCGGCATCCCTGCGGGAAACTGGCACTTTCCGGGTGCCAGGCTTTCCGCTTACGCTTCCTACTTTCTCACCTGCGCGCCGGCAGCGTTCGTGACGGGGTCACCGGACGCCAGAACGTGGCCGGCAGCGGCAGAAGGCGGCAGAAAGCGGCGGGGAGCGGCGGGAGCCAAAGGGAGCGCATGTCCAGAATACCGAGCGGGCCGATCCCGCTGTCGACGCAGATCGAGCCCGGCGACATCTACAGCCTGGACCTGAACCGGGCGCTGATCGACCGCTACCGGCGCATTCTCAACAGCGCTGCCGAAACCGCCATCATCACGCTCGACGCCAACGGCGTGGTCACCGGCTGGAGCGAAGGCGCGCGCAGCATCCTGGGCTGGACCGAGGCCGAGATGCTGGGCGTGTCGCTGCGGCGCATCTTCCCCGATGACGCGCCGGGCGACCGTAGCGGCGAACGGCTGTTCCTGACCGAGATTGCCGATGCCATCGCGCATGGCACGGGCGGCACGGAAGGGTGGCGGCTCCGCAAGAACGGCGAGCGGTTCTGGGCCATTGGCGAAACGCGGCTGCTGCTGGAAGGCCGGCCCGACGCCGGGCTGGTGAAGGTGCTGCGAGACCGCACCGAGCATCGCGAGGTAGAAGCGGCGCTGCGCGAACGCACGCGCGCGCTGGAAATCCTGAACCGTGCCGGCACGGCGCTGGCCCGCGAGACCGATCTCAACGCCATGCTGCAAACCGTGACCGATGCCGGCGTGGCCCTGACCGGCGCGGAGTTCGGTGCCTTCTTCTACAACATGGTGGATGCCGCCGGCGAGAGCTACATGCTCTATACGGTCTCCGGCGTGCCGCGCGAGCGGTTCTCGAAATTCCCGATGCCGCGCAATACGGCTGTCTTCGCGCCCACGTTCTCGGGCGAGGGCATCGTCCGCGCCGACGACATCACGCGCGACCCACGCTACGGCCACAACGCGCCGCACCGCGGCATGCCGGAGGGCCACCTGCCCGTGCGCAGCTACCTTGCCGTGCCGGTACTGTCCCGCAACGGCGGCGTGCTGGGCGGCCTGTTCTTCGGCCATTCCCGGCCCGGGGTCTTCACCGCGCATTCGGAGCTGAACCTGAGCGGCCTGGCGGGCGAAGCGGCGGTGGCTATCGACAACGTTCGGCTGCACGAGGAGACCCAGCGCGAAGTGGCCGAGCGGCGCCGCGCGGAAGCCGCCCTGCGCGAACTGAACGCCGACCTGGAGGACCAGGTCAGGCGCCGCACCGAGGATCTGGTCAAGAATGCCGAGGCGCTGCGCCAGGCCCAGAAGATGGAGGCCGTCGGGCAGCTGACCGGCGGCATCGCCCATGACTTCAACAACCTGCTGCAGGTGATCGTCGGCAACCTGGAGCTGCTGTCTCGCACGCTGCCCGAGGAGATGCCGCGCCAGCGGCGCGCGGCAGCGATGGCCATGTCCGGCGCCAGGCGCGCGGCGGCGCTGACCCAGAAACTGCTGGCGTTCGCGCGGCGCCAGCCGCTCGACCCGAAGCCGCTCGACGTGAACATCGTGGTGCAGGGCATGACCGACCTGCTGCGCCGTGCGCTGGGCGAGACGGTGCATCTGGAAACGGTGCTCGGCGACGGCCTGTGGCGCACCGAGGTAGACCCCACCGAACTGGAGAGCGGGCTGCTCAACCTGGCCGTGAACGCCCGCGATGCCATGGCGCAAGGCGGCAAGCTCACGATCGAAACAGCGAACGGCCACCTGGACGCGGCGTACGCCGCCCGGCATGCCGATGTGGCGCCGGGCCAGTACGTGGTGATCGGCGTGAGCGACACGGGCATCGGCATGGACGCCGCGACGGTGTCGCGCGCCTTCGAACCGTTCTTCACGACCAAGAGCGAAGGCAAGGGCACCGGCCTGGGGCTGAGCCAGGTGTACGGCTTCGTGCGGCAGTCGAGCGGGCACGTGCAGCTGTATTCAGAGCCGGGGCACGGCACCACCGTGCGCATCTACCTGCCGCGCCTGCCCGACGGTGCCGGCCATGCGGACCCGGCGGCGGCCAGCCCGGCGGTGCAGCCGCCCGCCAGCGAGACCATCCTGGTGGTGGAGGACGACGAGGACGTGCGCGCCTATACGGTGACGGCGCTGCGCGAACTCGGCTACCGTGTGTTCGAAGCCGCGGACGGCCCGACGGCCATCGCCTTCCTGGAAAAACACCGCGTCAACCTGGTGTTCACCGACGTGGTGCTGCCCGGAGGCATGACGGGCGTGGACGTGATCGGCCGCGCCACGGAGATCTGGCCCGGCATCAAGTCGCTGTTCACCACGGGCTACGCCAGGAATGCGCTCGTGCACCACGGCCGCCTGGATCGCGGCGTGCAACTGATCACCAAGCCATTCTCGTTCGACGACCTGGCGGCGAAGCTGCGGGAAATCCTCGATCAGTAGGCAGCGACCTCGCCGCCCGGCTGCGGCTTCTCCCCTCTCCCGCACGGCGGGAGAGCGGTTGGGGGAGAGGGGCGCGGCGAGTCAAACTGCCACTGTCTCATCTTGAGGCGCTCACCCTCTCCCCTGCCCCTCTCCCGCGTGCGGGAGAGGGGAAAAACCAACTGCGTTCACGGAAGTGACACATTGCCCGCTTACATTTTCGTTCGAAAACGAAAAGTGAGCGAATGAGCCGGCATGAGCCTGACACCGCGGCAACGAGAAATCTTCGGCTGGCTGAATGATGCCGGCTATCTGAGTACGGAACAACTGGCCAGCCGCTTCGGCGTGAGCAGCCAGACGATTCGGCGGGACATCAACGAACTGAGCGTGCAGGGGCTGGCGCGCCGCATGCATGGCGGCCTGAGCCTGCCCGCGAGCCAGCACAACATCAGCTACCTGCAGCGCAGCACCGCGCATGTGGAGCACAAGCGGCGCATTGCGCAGGCCGCGCTGGCCATGCTGGAGGCCGACGCCACGGTGTTCCTTGGCTACGGCACCACCGTGGCCGACTTTGCGCGCGCCTTGCCGGTGGATCTGCCGCTGCGCGTGGTGACCAACAACCTTGGCGCCGTACATGCGCTGGCGGACAAGCCGAAGATCGAGACCTGGGTAGCTGGCGGCCGGCTGCGTCCCGGCGATCTCGATGTGATGGGCAGCGCCACGCTCGATTTCATGCGCCGGTTTCGCGCGCACCTGGCCATCTGCGGCGCAGCGGGCGTGGACGACGACGGCACCTTCTACGAGTTCCAGCCCGAGGAGGCCGAACTGAGCCAGGTGTTGTTGTCGCACAGCCATGTGCGCGTGCTGCTGGCCGACAGCAGCAAATGCCTGCGCAACGCCCCGTGCCGGGTGGCGGGCCTGGACCAGATCGACCACCTGTTCACCGATACCGAGGCGCCCGCCGCGCTGCCGACGCTGCCGGCGCTGTGCGAGCGCGCCGGCGTGACGCTGCATCTTTGCTGACCCATCCCATCCCATTCCATTCCCATGGCCTACCTGCGACTCGAACGGCTGCAGCAGAGTCCCCGGCGGCAAAACATCTAACAACGCAGAAAAAAAGAATTCACTTCCTTCGCAGGCGGGTCGCTGCAAGGATGCCGTGGAAGTGTCCGCAACCTGACGGATCTGCAGCCGCATGGCATCCGCTGACCTCCACGCCCCCCCATTGCCGCGCCTTCCACGCTCCCGACGCCGGCCGGCATGCCGGCGGCTGGTTGCGCGCTGGCTGATCTTCTTCCTCCTTCTTCTGCTCGGCTGGACGGCCTCTGCACTGGTCCTGGACGGCGCCTGGGCGGCCCAGTCCACCCACGAAGCGAACGCTCCGCCCGTGGAAGTGCGGCTCATGAACCGGCCGATCGTCGTGCTGCGGGCCACGTTGGCCGGCGTGACCCCCGAGGCCCGGGCCAAGCGGACCGACGACCGCTTCGCCGCGCTGGTGCCGGCGGACCTGGTGCAACCGGTCACGATGTCGGCGGGCGATCTCGACAACCAGCATGGCTATGCCATCTACGTGGGCGACAAGTTGCTGATGGGGGTGGTAGAAGGCGACCTGGACCCCGAAGACAAGCTCACGCTCGAAGCCGCGGTGCGGCAGGTTGTGGCCAGCGTGACCGACGCGGTGGCCGCGCGGCGCGAGCAGCAGCACTGGCCAACGCTGCTGAACGGGCTGCTGCGAGCCTCCGGCGCGCTGGTGGTGGTGGCGCTGCTGCTATGGGGGCTCTCGCGAACCCGCCGCTGGCTGCAGGGCGCGGTGCAGGCTTCCTTGCAACGGCACCTGGTATCCCGCACCACCGACGGCTTCGACTGGACCACGGCGCTCTACCAGCTGACGGAGCGCGTGGTGCGCATCGTGGCGTTTGCGCTGATGGCGCTCATGGCGTTCGTCTGGCTGGAATTCGCGCTGCTGCAGTTTCCGCTGACGCACCCGCTGGGCCGGCGCATGGGCACCTACCTCTGGCGCCTGCTCGACCAGGTGGCCACGGCGTGCGTGGATGCCATTCCGGGGCTGGTGGTGGTGGCCGTGATCCTGTTCATCACGCGTGGCGTGCAGATCGTGGTGTCGAGCGTCTTCACGGCCAGCGCGCGGGGCAGCCTGAAGCTGCCGGGCCTGCACCCCGAGACCGCGCCGGCCACCCGGCGCCTGGCGGCCGTGCTGGTGTGGGCGCTGGGCCTGACTTTCGCCTATCCGTACATCCCCGGCTCGCAGAGCGACGTCTTCAAGGGGGTCTCGGTATTGCTGGGGTTCATGCTCACGCTGGGGTCGGCCAACGTGGTGAACCAGATCATGAGCGGCATGGTGCTGGTTTATTCCCGCGCGCTGCGCGTGGGCGACATGGTCAGCATCGGCGACACCATCGGCTGGGTGGAGGGCCTGGGCGCGCTATCGGTCAAGCTGATCAACCTGCGGCAGGAGGAAGTAACGCTGCCGAACGCGGTGGTGGTGGCTAGCGCAGTGCACAATTTCTCGCGCGCCGGGCAGCAGAACCCCGACCGGGGCGCGCTGCTGTCGACGGCCGTCACCATCGGCTACGACACCCCGTGGCGGCAGGTGCATGGGATGCTGCTCGAAGCCGTGGCCACGGTGCCGGGCGTGGCTGCGCAACCCACGCCGTTCGTGTTGCAGCGCGGGCTGTCGGACTTCTATGTCGAGTACGAACTGTTCTTCGCCATCGCGGACCCGCGGCGCCGGTTCTTCGTGCTCTCCGCGCTGCACGCGGCGATCCAGGACGAGTTCAACCGCCGCGACGTGCAGATCATGTCGCCCCATTTCGTGCTGCAACCCAGGCAACCCGTGACGGTGCCGCCCGCCCAGTGGCACACACCGCCGGCGCGGCCGGACGCCCAGGATCGAACATGACCACCCGTTTCCACCCAACGAGCCGGGAGGCGGGCAGCGGCGCGGCGGAAGCGGCGGCCGAAGCGGCGGCGGAAGCGGCGGCCGAAGCGGCGGCATTTTCGCTGGTGCGCGGCGACTGGCTGTATCGCGTGCAGCGGCGCATGGGTCTGATTCCGGCGGGCGGCGCCGGCATCGGGCGCCGTGCGCTGTTCTTCAGCATGCTCACTTGGCTGCCGCTGCTGGTGTGGGCGATTTTCAACGACCGGCTGTTCGGCACCGACGGGGAATCGCTGCTGGGCCCCTACTCGGTGCATGTGCGGTGCCTGATCGGCATCCCGCTGCTGATTGGCGCGGAAGCCGTGGCGCATCGCGTGGTGCCGCTGTGCCTGACGCAGTTTCTGCGCAGCGGGCTGATCGATGCCGAACTGGAGCCGCGCTACCGGGCCATCATCGCCGGCGGGGCCAGCCTGCGGGACCGTGCCTACCCGTGGGTGATCATCGGCGGGCTGGTGGTGGCGTGGGCCGTGGCGGTGTCGGTATCGCCCAATCCGGACGACGTGCGCTGGGGCGACCTGGGCGGCGCGAGCGGCTTTGCCGTCTGGTGGTTCCTGCTGGTGACGCGCCCGATCTTCAACGTGCTGCTGCTGGCGTGGATCTGGCGCCTGGTGCTGGCCAGCATCCTGCTGTTCCGCATCGCCTCGCTGCCGCTGCGGCTGGTACCGACGCACCCTGACCGCGTGGGCGGCCTGGGCTTTCTGTCGCGCATGCCGTTCATCTTCGCGCCGTTCTCGTTCGCCGTCTCGGCCGTGCTGGCCGCCGCATGGGGGCACGAGGTGGCGTATCACGGCGTGGCCATCCCGTCGCTGTACTTCCAGATGGGGGTGCTCGTGCTGGTGCTGGCCGTACTGGTGCTGGTGCCGATGCTGACGTTCACGCCACGGCTGGCGCGCATGCGCAAGGACGCGCTGCTGGACTACGGCGCGCTGCTGGCCGCGCACGGCCGCAAGGTGGACCGGCGCTGGATTCACGGCGAGCCCGGCGATGCGGACGATCCGCTGCTCGACGCGCCCGAGCTTGGGCCGGTGGCGGACACCCACGCCATCTACGACGCCGTGGCGCAGACGCGCGGCGTGCTGGTCAACAAGGGCGTGCTGTTGGCAGCCGTACTGCCGGCCGCGCTGCCCATGCTCGTGCTGGCCGCTTCGCAACTGCCGCTCAAGGCGACGCTCGGCAAGCTGCTCATGACGCTGCTGTAGGCGGCGGCTCCTCTCGCCTGCCACAGGCGATCAGATTTTTCCGATTGCGGCGTCGCCGGGGCGGCGTGCGCTAGCACGAAGTGCCGGTTCGAAATACCGGGACGCCACGAATTCATACCATCTCTTGTCCGGGCTCCAAAAGCATACGAACGCTGCCGTGCAGCCGTATTCGCGCCGCGGGAAATCGTCTATCGTGCGCCGCGCAACGTTTCGCCATTGGCGGACCGCTGCAGGCTCGAAGACGCTGAAACGGATCCCAAGGCATGGCGGATGGCATGAAGGCTTACGACAGGGCAACGCGCAATGAATCCACCGGACGGCAGGCATACCGCCTGAAGGTGCCGGGCACCGAGAGCGCCGCGGCGCTGTCCGTGGTCTCGTTCGAAGCGGTGGAGCGGCTGGGCGAGCCGTACACGGTCACCGTGCAACTAACGCATGCGCTGGAACTGGACCCCGCCGACTATCTCGGGCGCGATGCCACATTCGTGATCGAGCCCGACGACGAGAGCGAGCCTCGCACCTTTGCCGGCTGGATCTCGGCCTTTTCCAAGACCCGCCAGACACGGGACTTCTGCGCCTACGAGGTTGTGGTGGTGCCGCAGGTGGCACGCCTGCGTCTGACCCGGCGCAGCCGCATCTTCCAGCACAAGACCGGGCCGCAGATCATCGAGGCGATTCTGCGCAGCCACGAACTGAAGGGCCACCAGTTCCAGTTCAGCACGCGGCGCACCTACCCCGTGCACCGGTTCCGGCTCCAGTACGAGATGTCCGACTGGGACTACGTGCGGCTGCTGATGGAGCAGGAAGGGCTGTACTGCTACTTCATGCCGGGCAAGTTTGGCGAAATGGTGGTGTTTGGCGACGACATCGACCACTACATCTACCTGCCCGAGCTGCGCGTGCCGTACCGGGAGAGCGCCGGCCTGGCGTCTGGCCGCGAGGCGGTTCATGCCATCCAGACCCACGCCAGCACGGTGCCCCAGTCTTTCGTGGCAGCCGACTACAGCCCCGATGTCGCGTGGGAGCGCTTCAAGGCGTCAGCCAATATTGCCTGGTCAGCGCGCACCACCTATGGGCAGCCGCAGGTCTACGGCACGCACCACCTCGACCAGGCCAGCGCACGATGGGAGGCGCAGTTGCGCCACGAGGCGGCATTTGCCGGGCAACTGGTCTACGCCGGCGAAAGCAATGTGCTGGCATTGCGCCCGGCCCGCATCCTTCGCATGGATGTCAGTCTGCCGGATGCCCCGAACGGCCAGGTGGTGACCGAGGTCTTCCACCATGGCGCGCGCGACGCGGCCTACCGCAATACGTATCGCGCCATGCCGTGCGACAGGCGATTCCGCCTGCCCATGGACGAGTCGAAGTGGCCGCGCATTGCCGGTACGCTGAGCGGACGCGTTACGTCGCCCAATCATTACAAGTACGCGTATCTGCCAGAGCATGGCCACTATGTCGTGCGCTTCGACCTCGATTTCGACGCGTGGCCGAAGGGCGCAGAGAGCGTGCCGCTGCGGCTGGCCAAGCCGTTCGCCGGCGCCTTGAAAACGGGATTCCACTTCCCGTTGATCGACGGCACCGAGGTGGCCATCGCGTTTCGCGACGGGAATCCCAACAAGCCCTACATCGCGCACGCGCTGCATAACAGCATTCACGAAGACCTGATTACCACCGACGACCGGTGGCTGTCGCGCAACGTCATCCGTACGCAAAGCAACAACAAGCTGCGCTTCGAGGATTGGGCCGGGCAGGAGGGCATCAAGCTATCCACGGAGCACGGTGGGAAGTCGCAACTGAACCTGGGCTACCTGGTGGACCAGCGCAAGACGCGGCGCGGCGAAGGGTTCGAACTGCGCACCGACCTCAAGGGTGCCGTGCGTGCCGGCGAGGGCCTGCTGCTGTCGGCCGACAAGCAGGCGCGTGTGTCAGGCCAGCAAGTGGACATGACGGCGGCGACGAACGAACTCCAGCTTGCGCTGGCCAGGGCCGAAGGGCTGGCTCACGCCGCCCGCGCGGCGCTGGCCGAAGTGGCCGATCTCAAGGCCGAGAACCGCTGGCTCACGGACAGCGTCAACGAACTGAAGCAGGCGGTGATCGCAATCTCGGCGCCGGCTGGCATCGCCGCTGCCACGCCGGAACGCGTCGCGGTGTCGGCGGGCAAGGATATCGGCCTCAAGACGGCTGCCGATTTCCATGTGCATGCGCTGCGCAATGTCGCGCTGGCGGCGGCCGACGTGCTGTCGCTGTTCGCCCAGAAGCTCGGCATCAAGCTCTTCGCCGCCAGGGGCAAGGTCCTGATCCAGGCGCAATCCGATGCCATGGAACTGGTGTCCGAACGGAACATGCAACTGACGAGCGCCAGCGGCACCGTGACCGCCAGTGCGCAGAACGGCGTGGTGCTGAGCGGCGGCGGCAGTGCCTACGTGAAGGTGCAAGGCGACAACGTCGAGATTGGTGGCACCGGCAACCTGATCGTCAAGCTCGTGGAGCTGCAGAAATCGGGGCCGGCCGCGCTGTCGCTGCCGCGCCCCAGGTTCGGACAGGTAGACACCGGGACCGACGAGCACTTCGTGCTGACCGACGCCATCACGGGCCGACCTGCGCCCAACCGCGCCTATCGCCTCAAGCTGGCTTCCGGCGAGATCGTGGAAGGCATCTCCAACGCGGACGGCGAGACCACCGTACTGCAAAAGGACGTCGCGCAGGGTGTGCAACTGCTGCGCGTGAAACTGGATCTGTGACGTGACCGACAACACCCACCCCGATCGTGCCGCGTCGGCGGCAAACGAGGACTCGAACCAGGCGCCGCTGCCCCGCGCGGCCACACGTGTGGTGCCGATGCAGCGCGATATCCACGGCAATCCGTTCTGGGAGTCGTACCTCACGCCCGAGAGCTATGGCGTGCGCGCCGAGGCGCGGCTGCCGCCCCATATGCCCGGCGTCATTATTTTCGTACACGGCGTGAATTCCGAAGGCGAGTGGTACGACGTGGCCGAGCAGGCGTTGTGTGAGGGGTTGAATGAGCGGTTGGGGTTGGGGGGGACGGAGTTCAAGCTGAAGGCGAACAGCTACCTGGACCGCGATAAAGCGTCCCAGGTCTCGCACGTACGCAGATATAACGCTGCGGATCCCGGAAATTCACCGGTCATCCGCTTCTACTGGGGCTATCGCGGACCCGAGAAGACGACGGGGCGTTTCAAGATACCCCTACGTAATATCAGCGGCACCGATTTCTGGAAACGCACCGAGCAGGACAATGGCCCCTGGTTCTGGGGCGGCGGCCCGTTCCAGAACGGCACCAACAACCTGCAGCAACTGTGGAGCGGCCGGGGATTCAGTCGGACGCTGTTCAGGGTAATCAATCTTCAACTGCTCAATACCGAGCCGGAAAGACAACTGCAGGATGCGCCGGTGCGCGACTACTACCCGCACGCCGCGAAACGTTTGGCCAATCTGATCGACAGGATCCGCCGCCAATATCCCCACGACACCATTACGGTGATGTCGCACAGCCAGGGCACGATGATTGCCATGGCCGCCACGGCGCTATGCGAAACGCGGGCGCCAGATGCGCTGTTCGTCATGAATTCTCCATTCACGCTCGACGACAAGGACACTGATGCCGCCACGTCGGGCGATGCCCGACCGACGGAAGGCGCACGGCTGAGGACGTTTCGGAATATTGCGAACCGCATCAAGGCGGACAAGCGCGCGCTCGACGAGCGGCTGAAATCCCTGCTTCAAGTCGGCAAAACACCGGCAAACGAGCCGTGGCGTCCCGATATTACGCGCGACGACGGCATTCCGGAGCGCGACAACCATGGCCGCCTCTACGTCTACTTCAGCCCGCACGACAGGGTCATGGGCATGACGGCGCTGCAGAGCATTGGCTGGCAGGGGCTGCCCGATGCGTTGCTGCGCGAACTGGATGGCACGGTATATCAGCGGATGCTCGCCCGCCTGACGCCATGTGGCGACGACCCCGGCAGCAAGCCTTTCGGCCGGCTACCCGATATGAAGGGCGGTCCGCTCTGCAACCCGGATGATCCCAAGGAGTTTTGGGACGGCAACCGCGGGCCATTTTTCAACGCGATCAAGCTATGGGCGGTGCCACGCACGGGCCAGTCTGTTCATATCAATGCGGAGCGTGTGCCAGAGCCGTTGACGGGGGAGGAGATGCATGAATTTGACGAAAACGTAAATAACCCGAAGTTGCATGAAATGGGTGCGAAGGACGAGGACGGAAATTTCAGGGATCCCACATATCCCTATTTCGAGTCGATTTATGAGCCTGAACAATACTCGGATCGTCGGAATATCTATACGGGACAGCGGGAAATGGAGACTCAGCAAGAAGCGCGAGCTCGTTTAAGTCGCCACAAGGCCGAACCCACCGATCACAGTACGTTACCGATGAATGAATCCTTTATGAGCCGCGTTGCTGCCTATGACCTGCCGATAGGCTTCTGTGAGTCATTTGAAGACAGGGATTTCTGGATTGGCCTGAGGATGGAAGCCGACTGGACGCAGTGCACGGACGCTTACTTCGAGCGCGATGTGCTACTAAAGCCGGCCATGCCACCGCTTATCGACAAGGAAACTATTGAAGATGCAATTTTGAACGCTGTAGTGGAGCGTGAAAAGAGAAGGAGGTATTACGGTGGGTAAAGCATATCTTGCCATCGGTCTGACGTTGGCGATCTCTGGTTGCAGCGGATTGCCAGGCAATACAGAAAAGCTCGAACTAATCGACGCAGTGCCGCCACAAGTCATCTATCGCATCGACGATCACCGGTTCATTACACTGGAGGACTACGAGGACTGCCATTACGGTACGACGTACTACAACGATACGCAGCAAAACATTCGTACCAAATTCGGAAGAGGCTGTGGCATCGCAAATTATCGCGGGCGTTTGATCAACGCCGACCCGACTGGGCGAAATATTGTCGTGCCGTCATCTTATCTTCCCAAGGGCGTTTGCCCGGACAAGGGATGCAGCATCGCCTTCATATACTCGACAAACGCGGGACGCACGTTTCAGAGTGGGGGCTATTACATGAAGAATACCCAAACTCCATATATCGATTCTGCGAAGTATATCTTCGCTGTCAACGCCGATCGCCTTTATATCGCGAAAAAGTGGGGCGAGCGCGACTACCTTGTCGAGGAATATCCCTTGCTGCCTGGGATTGATTTGCGCACGAAACTGCCGCCAGGTGTTTTTGGTGATCGGTTTTCCGCCGCCAAACGCCCCAACTACCTCGATGGCCTGCGCACGCCCTCCGGGCAGGAATACATCAAGTGCGATGACTCGATCCGTCCGGCCATTGCACCGAAGGGGAAGAAATGACCGCAATGCCCCCTCCCATCGCCTCGATTGCCGATAGGGCCCCGCTTCCGGTTCTGCCTTCCACATCAATCCCAGACACTCACTACGTTTCAACCCAGCCATGACCAACCATAAGGAACGCCATATCACCACCGCAGCCCTTGTCCTGGCCGCAAGTTTATTTTCAAGCACCGCTCGCGCCGATATTTCGGGCGAGCAGGTCGAGGCCATGGGCGACTATATGAGCCTCGTGGCCCAACAGTATTACCTGATGACATTGAGCGCCTGTGTCAACGTTTATCCGGCGATGCGGGCCGGTGCGGTCCAGGCGATGGAGAGGGCGGTGCCCAAGCTCAAATCGCAACCCGAAGTTGTCGACGAGTGGATAACAGGGGTGGGGCAGTGCATGGACAAGCAGCGGCCATTGGATCGGGAGTCGTGCAATGCCGTCGAGACGAGCATTCGTGCCGGTACCTGGCAGGAGGACATGAAAAAATCGATGCTGCTGGTGTCGGATGCCAACCGCATGCTCGAGCCCTGCCGCCAGTAGTCCGCGGGCATCCAGCCGAACAATCCTGTGAATCCAACGAATCCAACCAATCCAAACAACCGGGCGAGCGATATGAAAGCACCTGCATTGCTGGATGATCCGACCAGCCACGGAGGCCGGGTCAAGACTGCCTCCTCGAGCTACATCATCGATGGCCGCCGCGCGGCGCTGGTAGGGGACCTCGTTTCGTGCCCGCAGCACGGCGACAACCCGCTTACGGAAGGCGCGCAAGGCATGTCCGATGAAGGGCGGCGGCTGGTGGTCGGCGGTTGCCGCTCCCGGTGCGGCAGCGTCGTCCTGGCCGGTCATGCAGGCGTCAGCATCGGATGAGGTCGCTGTGGTTCCGGCCCGAGCCGGTGGATCAGCCAGAGCCGGAGTGGCCCAGTGTCTGGCCCCATGTGCTGTTCTACGTCGTGATTCAGGCGATTTGCGTCGTCGTCGTCATCCTCCTGTGGCCAGAAGGCAAGCCCCCCGGCACGCTGAGGTTCTACGCCGCCATGCTGCTGCCAGCCCTACCGGCCCTGATCGTCGTTTCCGGCTTCTTTCACTACTTCACCTACGAGCAAGCCCTAGCCCGGGCGAGCTTGTGGAACCGCCTGTGCCATCAGTGGCGGTGCGACTGGCGGGGATGGGCGCAAGCCCACCTGGCCATCGTCGCCAGTGTGGTGCTGGCACCCGAGGACGACATCGCCGAGCGCATGCTTGGCCTGGAAGGCAGCGCACCCGTGAACGCCGGCAAGATCCTGCCGCTGGCCATCGATGCGCCGGCGGGTACCACGCGGCTTGCCTGTGTGCTTGAGCAATTGCTGCGGCCGCTGGCGACGGCGATCACGGCACGCGAGCGCGCTGGCGGGTACCGGGTAGTCCTGCAGACAAACCGGGAAGCCGACCTGGAAGTGCTGCGCATGGTTGTGCGCGATCTCGACCTGCCGCTCAAGGCGACGGATCTCTCGTGGGTCTCGGCGGCGGAGGCCCGGCCGATGAGCGACCTGTGGGGCAAAAAGCCGCTATCGGGCAGTTTGCTGGTGCTGGCCTGCCAGTTGCACGATCCGACGACGGCGCCCGAGTGCTCGGAATTGGCGCTTGGCCTGCTGCTGAGCCAGCCAAAAGTGCTCGTCCACACCAAACCGCAGGCCTGCCTGTATCGCGCCATTTCCTCGGGAACGACGCCGGTCGAGCACACGCTGGCTACGCTGCTGCGCGCCGAGCAGACACCACTCACCCGTCTCAGGCATTTCTGGTTCACCCGGCTCGACAGCAGGTCGCGGCACGCCGTGACCACGGCGGTGGCCGACCTCGACCGCCCTGTCGGAATACAAGACATCGATCGCTGCCTCGGCCCGGCCGGGCCCGCCAGCGACTGGCTGCCCGCCGCGCTGGCCGCCCGTATGGTGGATCACGGGCAGGGCTCGCAACTGATTGCCACGCGCCACGACGGCGAGGTCACGCTGAACGTGGTGGCGATGCCATCGGCCAGACCGGCGGTTCCGCCTCCGGCGGTGACGCTGCCCAAGCTCTGGTACTCGTCCACGATCATCCTGGGCGGCTCCCTGTTCGTGCTCGATGTTCTTTACGCCGGTAACGGGCCGATGCGCTTGTCCTGGTGGGCCTACCTGATCGTCACGGTATGCGTGCTAGCCTATTTCGCATTGCTCGAGGCCGTGACGCTGAGCGCGACGGTCGTGCACTTCAAGAACAGGCATCTTTCCTAGCCACCGGGCAGCCGCGCGCGCACACCCCGGCCGGCGTGCGTTCGATGATGGTCCGTGCCAGCGCCGCGATGCCGGCCAACGACAGGTCGGTGGCGGGTACGACGATGCGCTGCGCCCATTGGTGAAAGTGGGTGCGTTGCGAGCGGGCGTATAACGGGTCGTAGTGCATGGCCGCCAGTTCGGCGAACAGTGTCGGCAGGTCGTGCGCGTGGGCCAATGCCTGCCAGCGGGCCACAACCTTGGCGCCGTGGAGTGCTTTCAGGTGCCCGAGCCGTTCCGCCAGCCAGGCCGGCCGGTCGCCCAGGTAGGCGTAGTCGCGCAGCAGGAAGTCGAGCCGGGCCGGGAAGGGCACCTCGATCTCCATGCAGACGCTGTCGCGCATGCGCGTTACCAGCGGCACCGGCACGTTGAGCTGGCCGATGCGCGCGCCTTCGCCTTCCACGTAGAGCGGGCGCGTGATATCGACGCGCTCGATGATTTCGGCCAGCGCGGTTTCGAACCCGGTCTGCGAGGGCTGCGCCGCATCGGGCAGCGCGCCCAGCAACGAGCCCTTGTGCCGCGCCATGCCTTCGATATCAAGCACCTGCGCACCCTGGGCGGCCAGCGCCTGCAACACACGCGTCTTGCCACTGCCGGTGGCGCCGCAGATCACCACCAGCGGCAGGTCGGGTGCCTGCGTTTCCAGCAGGTCGATCACGTGGCGGCGCCATGCCTTGTAGCCGCCCGCCAGTTGCTGGGCATCCCAGCCCACCATGCGCAGCCAGGTGGTCATCGCCCCGCTGCGCAGTCCGCCGCGCCAGCAGTAGACCAGCGGCCGCCAGTCGTGTGGCCGTTCGGCGAACGCCTCGCGCAGATGCCGGGCCAGGTTGGCGGCCACCATGGCGCCGCCCACGCGGCGCGCCTCGAACGCGCCGGCCTGCTTGTAGAGTGTGCCGACGATGCGCCGTTCCTCGTTGTCGAGCACGGGGCAGTTGATGGCGCCGGGAATATGGTCGATCTCGAACTCCGCCGCGCTGCGCGCGTCGATGATGGCGTGGAAGGCGGCCCGGTCGCCCGGCCGCACGACGGGCCTCATGGCGCGGAGCGCCGGCCGTGCACGGGGCGGCCAGCGTCAACGAGGATGGCTGCGCGGAAAGGTTTGGCCATATAGCGGGGCAAGCTGCAAGGTGGGCGGCGACGAGCGCCGTGAGTCACCTTGCAACAGTAGTCGACGACGCGGCACTCCGCACGAAAGTTGCGATGCTGCCACGCGCGGCCCCGGTTGCCTCGGCCGCGCCATGCGGGCGCGCAGTCATTGTCGCACCGGCATGGCGAAGGCCGCCGCCGGATTGGCCACCGGCGGCGGCTGCCAGCTTCAGGCGGGCTGGCCCAGTAGTTCGGCCTTGCGCGCTTCGAGCTGCTCGGCCACGTCGCCCAAGGCGATCTTGGCCTTGATCACGGCCGGAAAGAGCTCGTTTTCCTCTTCCTCCACGTGGTGTCCGACGTACTCGGACAGCACCGTGTAGTTGGCTTCGAGCATCTCCTTGTCGCCAGATTCGATGCGCGCGATCAGGTCCTTGGCCACGGCGTGCTCCACCTTGGCCTCGTCGAGCATGTCATCGAGCTTGTCGCTCGCGCCACGCAGTGCCGGGTAGAAGATTTCTTCCTCGATCTGCGCGTGCACCGTCAGTTGCCGGCACGTTTCGGCGGCAATGGTAGATTTTTCCGCGTCGTCCTTGGCGTCCTGAAACTGCTTGAACAGCTTCTTCACGGCGCGGTGATCGTCAGCGAGCAGGCCCAGCGCGGCACGCTGCTCCACGGGTACTTTCGATTTGTCCATGATGTCGTCGGGTTGTGGTTTGTGGGGTAAAAAGCGCGTGGCGCCGATGCTCGCCGGCGCACGCTGACGTGGACAGCTGCAAAAGCTGTTCCAGCCCCCCGCCGCCCACCTGTTTCCCCACCTGTTTCCCCGCTTGTTTACCCTTGTCGGCCCGACGCCGACGGGTTCAGTCCAGCGCCCGGTTGCGAGACTCCACGTTGACCGCGCCCACCGCCACGGCCGCGGCCACCAGCATGGCCGAGATCATGGCCAGCGCCAGCGTGAAGTGCGTGGCCATGACCGGCGCGATGATGGCTGGCGCGAACAGGCCGCCAAAGCGGGCCACGGCGCCGGCCGTGCCCATGCCGGTGGCGCGCAGGTTGGTGGGATAGACCTCGGGCGTGAACGCGTACAGCGCACCCCACGTGCCCAGCAGCGCAAAGCTCATCAGCAGCGTGGAGCCCACCACCAGCGCCGGCGCCGTGCCCAGGCTGTACAGCATGCAGCCGAGCGCGCTGACAAGCAGGAAGCCGATCAGCGTCGGCTTGCGGCCCCAGCGCTCCACCCCGTAGGCCGCCAGCGCATAGCCCGGCAGCTGCACCAGTGCCAGCACCACCAGGAAGGCCTGCCCGCGCATGAAGCCGAAGCCCTGGCCGCTCAGCCGGATCGGCAGATAGACGAAGATGGCGTAATACGCCACCGACACCAGCAGCCAGGTCAGCACGAGCCCCAGCGTGCGGCGGCGCATGGCAGCGTGGAACAGCGCCAGCACCGAGGGCCGTTCGGCCTTCTCGGACTGCAGCACGGGGATGTCCACGTTCCGGCCATTGGTGGTGGCCACGCGGGCCAGCACCTGGCGCGCCTGCTCAGATCGGCCATTGCGGTTCAGGAACAGTGGCGATTCCGGCACATAGAGCCGCAGGACGATGCCGATCAGCGCCGGAATGCCGGTGCCCAGGAAGATCACGCGCCAGGCGTCGTCGCCATGGTCCACGGCCGCCAGCGCCAGCACGGCCAGGCAGATCGTGCCGAGCGCCCAGAAAGATTCCAGCAGCACCAGCCAGCGGCCGCGCCGGTCGCGCGGCAGGAATTCGGCCATCATCGTGTAGTCCACCGGCAGCGTGCCGCCTACCCCGATACCGGTGAGAAAGCGCAGCACCAGCAGCCAGGTCAGCTCCGGCGCGAAGGCCGAGGCCACGCCGCAGACCGCGTCGATGGCCACCGCCGTGATCAGCGCCGGCCGGCGGCCGTAGCGGTCGGCCAGTCGCCCGAACGCAAACGCGCCCACCAGCATGCCCACGAAGAAGAACGTGCCGGTCTGCAGCGCCTGCGGCACGGTGACGCCGAACGTCCTGGCGATGGACGGCGCGGTGAAGCCGATGGACAGCACCTGCATGGCATCGGCAAGCCAGACCAGGCCGAAGATGACGAACAGGCGATGCTGGAACCTGCCGACACCGGCGGTTTCGATCGCCTGTTCCAGGTTCATGAGCGAGGACGACATAGGGGGCGCGCTTTCGGAAGGGATGCGCGCATTATGCCTGCCGCGCCGGTCTGGCCGCCAACCCCGGGGCAGGGTGGCGGGGCGGGCCGGGCGCGGGTTCTACTCAGTTCGCCAGGCGCGGCAGCGTGATGGTGGCGCGGGTGCCGCCCTTCAGGCGCGGGGTCAGCGTCAGCTGGCCATGGTGCGCATCGACGATGGACTTGCAGATGGCCAGGCCCATGCCCATGCCGTTCGGCTTGGTGGTGAACAGCGGCTCGAACAGGCGCGCCGCCAGTACGGGGTCGAAGCCTTCGCCGCTGTCGTCGATATGGATGCGCAACTGGTCCGGCGCGGCTTCGCAGGCCAGCACCAGCAGGCGGTCGTTCTCGGGCATGCCCAGCATCGACTCCGCGCCGTTGATCAGCAGGCTGATCAGCGCCTGCTGCAGTTGCACGCGCTCGCCGCGCACCGGGCTGGGCGAGGGCAGCCCGTCCAGGCGCAGGTCCACCTTCATGGCGTCGAGCGTGCAGGCCACCAGGCTTGCCACTTCGCGCAGCGCCTCGCCGAGGTCGAACACCGTGAAGGTGGGCTCCTGCTGGCGCGCCTTGGCACGCAGGCCGCTGATGATGGTGCGCGCCCGCATCGCGCAGGCGGAAATATGCGCCAGCATCTCGCGGGCGGCGTCGATGTTGGGCGTGCTGCGGTCCAGCCAGCGCAGGCCGGCGCGCGCCGAGGAGTCGAGCGCCGTCACCGGCTGGGCCACCTCGTGCACGATCGACGCCACCAGCTCGCCAAACGCCTTGAGCTGGCTGGCGCGGGCAAGCTCCGAGAGCGTGTCGCGCATCTTTTCCTCGGTACTGCTGAGCCGCGCAACCTGCACCGACAACTCGTCGTGCAGCCGCGCGTTTTCCAGCGCGAAGCCGGCTTGCAGGGCAATGATCTCGACGATGGCGGTCCTGGCCGGCGTGAAGACCCCGGAGGCATGGCGATGCTCGAGGTACAGCGCGCCCAGCAGCGTGCCGTTGCAGCGCATCGGCACGCAGATGACCGAGCGTGGCTGGCAACGGCGCACGTAGTCGTCGCGCTGCCAGTCGATGGTGGCTTGCGCATCGTGTAGTACCAGCACGTCGCCCAGGCGCACGGCGCTGGCGAGGATCGAAACGGGCAGCTGGTCGGGCGTGAGTGGCGCGTCGCCGCCCCACGGCGTGTCCGGGCTGGTCTCGGCCGTCCCGGCTGTGGCCGCCGCTTCCCAGTCGCCGCCGCGCAGCACGGCCAGCAGGCCCCAGGTGGCCTCGGTGCCTTGCATGGCCGCCCGCAGCAGGGTTTGCAGGCGCCGGGCCGGCAAGACTTCGGTGGCCATGGTGTGCGACACCTGCCGCAGCGCATGCATGTCCAGGGCCGGCGGCGGCATGGTCAGCCGTTCGATCGGCGTCGCCAGCCGAGTCTCGCTGGCGCCCATGAGCCCGTAGCTGCCGCCCCCCAAGGCGGCGTGGCGGATATCGTCGAGTTCGTTCTTCATTGCTTGTACCTCCAGCCCACTGAGCGGGGCCCCCGTTCGACCCTGGTTTTGCATTTCATGTAGTGAACACTCCATAAACCAATGTAGCACACGAGCTTCGGGATTGACAAACAGGTGTGGGAGAAAAGTTTGCGCAGGCGGGGCGGATTCAGCCTGGCTGATGCCATATAAGTCGTTGAATAAATGGGATTAATTTCTTTGTGTTGCGAGCGGAATGGCGCCGCTGTATCATCGCTCGCTCATGTAGCGTTCCCTGTATGAAATTGCGCAAAGGGGCGCCGCGGACGATCAGGGTGGCAGAGATTGGCTGTGCCGCTGCGATAGGAGTGATATGACCCAGGCAGCAAAGAAGGCCGTGCGCGGAACCGGTGTCAGGGAGGCCGCTGCGCAGGCCACTCGCGACAAGATTCTTCGTGCGGCGACCAAGGTCTTCGCGCGCTACGGCTACGAAGGCGGCAGTGTGGAAAAGATTTCCAGGCTGGCGAAATCCTATGACCGGATGATCTATTACTACTACGGTAGCAAGGAGGGTCTGTTCGTCTCGGTGCTGGAAGGCATCTATCGACGCATGGACGAGGCCGAGGCCAAGGTGGCCCCGGACCCTTCGAACCCCGTGGAAGCGCTCAAGACCGTCATCCGTTTCAAGCTGGACTACTACTGGCGCAACCCTGACTTCGTCAATCTGCTCAACACCGAGAACCTGCACAAGGGTCGGCATGTGTCCAAGCTGGAGCACCGGGGGGAGTATTCCTCGCACGCCATCCAGAGCATCGGACGCATTCTGGAGAGCGGCGCGGAGCAGGGCCTGTTCCGGCCCAACCTGAACGCGCGCGATGTGTTCCTGCTGATTGCGTCGATGGCGTATTTCTATACGTCGAACCGTTACACGCTGACGGTGTTCCTGGGCGACGAGCTGGATACGCCGGAGGCCGTCAGCCATTGGGAAGCCTTTGTGATGGATAGCGTGCTGCGCGCCGTGCGCGCCGACAAGCTGTCTGGCCACTGAACTGACTGACATACCGATCGCCCGCCCCCGCGATGCACTACTTTCGCCCCCTCACCCTCGACGAAGCACTGGCCCGGCTTGCGGCACCGCCGCGCCCGCGCGTGGTCTGCGGCGCGACCGACGTCTATGCGGACGCGGCGCTGGTGCCGGCCAGGTCGGCGTGGGTGGATATTAGCGGTATCGATGCGCTGCGCGGTCTCGCGCGCGACGAGGGGCGTGCCCGCATCGGCGCCGCCGTGACCTGGGAGGCCATCGCCCATACGCCGTGGCTGCCGGCGGCGCTGCGCGCGGCGGCCGCCACCGTGGGGTCGCGGCAGATTCGCGTGCAGGGCACCCTCGGCGGCAACCTGTGCCATGCATCGCCGGTGGCCGATGGCGTGCCGCCGCTGTTGGCACTCGACGCCGAGGTCGAGCTGGCCAGCGCCAGCGGTGCGCGCCGGTTGCCGCTGGCCGATTTCCTGCAGGGCAACCGCCGCACCGCGCTGCAGGCCGACGAACTGCTGGCGGCCGTGTCGTTCGCGCTTCCGCAGGCGCAAGACCGCACGGCGTTCGTCAAATGCACCAATCGCGAAGGCTCGGCGCTGGCGGTGGTATCGGCCGCCGTGCGGCTGCGCCTGTCGCACAACCATGCCGTGGAAATAGCGGCCGTGGCCGTGGGCGGCGCCTCGGCCGTGGCCTGCCGCATGCCGGCGCTGGAAGCCTCGCTGGCGGGGCTCGGCGCGGACGAACTGGGCGCCGCGGTGGAAGCCGCCCCGCTCGATGCGCTGCAGCCGATTGACGATTGCCGCGCGCCGTCCGATCATCGCCGGCATCTCGCGCGGCTTGCGATCACACGCGCATTGGAGCAGTGCATGGAGGAGGCCGGTCATGGCGCCGCAACGGCTTGAAGACCGCGCCGTCGCAACCGAGGACGGTGGGCTGCCCGGCGGCCACGCCCAGGTGCCGGCCGACCGGTCGTGGTTCGCACTCAACGGCACGCGCTTGCCGCTGCCGGCAGACCCATCGCAGCGGCTGATCGATCACCTGCGTGCCGACCTGCGCCAGTTCGGCACCAAGGAAGGCTGCCGCCAGGGCGACTGCGGAAGCTGCACGGTCCTCGTGGATGGCGAAGCCCGCTACGCTTGCATCGTGCCCATGGGGCAGCTCGCGGGCCGCAGCATCGTGACCGTCGAGGGGCTGGCCGAGGGCACGCAGTGCGGCGGCCGCCTCCAGCACGCATTCCTCGCGCACCAGGCGGTGCAATGCGGCTTCTGCACGCCTGGCATGCTGACGGCAGCCGCGTCGGCCATCGACGCCGGGCGGGTGACCGACCATGCCTCGGCCCGCGCGGCCATCGACGGCGTGCTGTGCCGTTGCACCGGTTACCAGAAGATCGTCGATGCCGTGACCGAGGTAGGCTGCGGCGCCGCCGCGCGCGCCTGCACGGCCGCCCCGGCCCAGGGCCCTGCCGTGGGCGTGCCGCTCACGCGACTGGACGGCCCCGAAAAGGTCGACGGCAGCCAGCACTTTGGCGCCGACGGCTACCCGGCCGACAGCCTGGTGCTGCGCGCGGTGCGTTGCCCGCACCATCGGGCCCGCTTCGCGTTTGGCGACCTGCCGGCGTTTGTTGCCGCGCATCCGGGCGTGCATCGCGTGCTGACCCACGCCGACGTGCCCGGCATCAACCTGCATGGCGTGGCCACGCCCTACGCGGACCAGCCCGTGCTGCCGGCGTCTGAAACGCGGCATCACCTCGAAGCGGTGGCGCTGGTGGCCGGCGAGCGCACGGCCATGGCGGCGCTGGACCTCGACGCGTTTCCGGTGACATGGCAGCCGCTGGCGCCCGTGCTTACCGTCGAAGAAGCCTTGCGCGACGACAGCCCCCGGCTGCATGCCAGCCGGCCCGACAATATCCTGATCGAAGGGCTGGTGCGGCGTGGCGACGCCACGGCAGCCATGGCGCAGGCGCGCTACGTGGTGAGCGGCGTGTTCCAGTCGAGCTTCGTCGAGCATGCCTACATCGAACCCGAGGCGGGCTGGGCCCGGCGCGTTGGCGATACGGTGGAGATTTATTCGTCCACCCAGGCGCCGCACCCGCATCGTGCCGATCTCGCGCGCATTCTAGGTGTGCCACCCGAGCAGGTGCGCGTGGTGGCCACCGCCGTGGGCGGCGGCTTCGGCGGCAAGCTCGACATGTCGGTGCAGCCGCTGCTGGCCATCGCGGCCTGGCATCTGAGCCGCCCCGTGGCCATGGCGTTCTCGCGCGAGGAGTCGATGGCGACGTCGACCAAGCGCCATCCGGCCCATATCGTCTCCAGCATGGCGGCCGATGCCGAAGGCCGGATGTGCGCGGTGACGTTCGAGGGCGACTACAACACCGGCGCGTTCGCCTCGTGGGGCACGGCCGTGGCCAATCGCGTGCCGGTGCACGCGGGCGGCCCGTACCGGATTCCGCACTACGTGGCACACACGCGCGCCGTTCACACGCACGTGACGCCAGGCGGCGCGTTCCGGGGCTTCGGCGTGCCGCAGACCACGATGTCGCAGGAACAGCTGGTCGATGCGCTGGCCCGCGAGGCCGGCATCGATCCGCTCGAATTCCGCGCCATCAACGCGCTGCGCCCCGGCGACTCGCTGCCCACCGGGCAGGTGCTGGAGGACAGCGTCGGGCTGATCGAATGCCTCGATGCGCTGCGGCCCGCCTGGCGCGCGGCACAGGCCCGCGTGGCGGCGCGCAATGCCGCGTCGCCCGCGCATATCCGGTACGGCGTGGGGCTGGCGGCGTTCTTCTATGGCTGCGGCAACACGGCGCTGCCCAATCCGTCGACCGTGCGCTTCGGCGTGCGGCCCGATGGCACGATCGTGCTGCACCAGGGCGCGGTGGATGCCGGCCAGGGCGCCAACACGGTGATTCCGCAGATCGCGGCCGACGCGCTGGGCGTGCCCATCGCCTGCCTGTGCTACGTGGGGCCAGACACGCACCTGACACCTGATTGCGGCCGCACGTCGGCCTCGCGCCAGACGCTGATTACCGGCCGTGCGGCGTTCCTGGCCGGTACCGCGCTGCGCCATCGCCTGCTGGCGCTGGCCGGTGCGCCGGCCGAGGCGCGCATCACGGCCGACGCGCGCGGCCTCGTCATCGACGGCCGGGTCATCGACCTGCGCGGGCTGCCGGTGGACGCGCACGGCTACGTGGTGGCCGCCGAGGAAAGTTTCGATCCGCCGATTACCGCGCTCGATGCGAACGGGCAGGGCAGCCCCTATGGCACGTACGCATTCGGTGCGCAGATTGCGGAAGTGGAGGTCGATGGCCAGAGCGGCCGCGTGCGCGTACTGAAGGTGGTGGCCGCGCATGACGTGGGACGCATGGTCAACCCGACCCTGCTCGAAGGCCAGGTGGAAGGCGCGGTGGCGCAAGGGGTGGGGCTGGCGTTGATGGAGCAGTACCACCCGGGCCGCCACAACAACCTGCACGACTACCTGATTCCCACCGTGCACGACATGCCGGAGGTACACGCCATCTTCGTGGAGGCGCCGACGTCCATCGGGCCGTACGGTGCGAAGGGCATCGGCGAGCCGGCGCTGGTGCCCACGGCGGCGGCAATCCTCAATGCGATCCATGACGCAACCGGGGCGCGGATTCGCCAGGCGCCGGCCACGCCGGACGTGGTCAGGCGGGCCATTGCCGACCGTGCGGCCCGGGCCACGGCGCACGGAGGCTGACGCGGCAGACGCCCACCGCCCAAGCAAAGCGGCATGTCCACCTGACGGTATCCAACGATGATGACAACAACAAAAATGCGTCAAGCCTCGTTACCGGGCGCAGCCCGCCCGACCTGGTATGCGGAACTCTCGCCCGACGGAAAGCGGGCGTTCAAGGCGTCGTTCGCCGGCTGGGCGACCGATGCGTTCGACTTCATGGTGTTCAGCTTCGTGCTGGCATCGCTGATCGAATTGTGGGGCCTCGATCGCGGCCAGGCTGGATTGCTGGGCACCGTCACGCTGATCTTCTCGGCCATCGGCGGCTGGATTGCCGGCATGCTGGCCGACCGCTTCGGGCGCGTGCGGGTGCTGCAATGGACGATCCTGTGGTTCTCGTGCTGCACGCTGGCCATCGGCTTCGCGCAGAACTTCGAGCAGGTGTTCGTGCTGCGCGCGCTGCAGGGCCTTGGCTTTGGCGGCGAATGGGCGGTGGGCGCGGTGCTGATCGGCGAGATCATCGAACCGAAGCATCGCGGCAAGGCGGTGGGCATGGTGCAGAGCGGCTGGGCCGTGGGCTGGGGCGCGGCGGCGATCCTCTACAGCGTTGCGTACTCGGTGCTGCCCGAGTCGCTGGCCTGGCGCAGCCTGTTCTGGGTGGGCATCCTGCCCGCGCTGCTGGTGCTGTACGTGCGCAAGCACGTGCCGGAGCCGCCGGCGTACGTGGCCGCGGCCGCCCGGCGCGCGTCCGCCGCGCGGCAGTCGGTATGGGTCATCTTCTCGCGGCCGCTGCTGCGCCGGACGGTGCTGGCATCGTTGCTGTGCACGGGCATCCAGGGCGGGTTCTATGCGATGTCCACCTGGCTGCCCGCATACCTGCGCATCGAGCGCCAGTTGTCAGTGCTGGACACCGGCGGCTACCTGTTCGTCATCATCGCGGGGTCGTTCTGCGGCTACATGGCAGGCGCCTACCTGGTGGATTTCTGGGGCCGGCGGCGCAACTTCATCGTGTTTTCGGTGCTGTCGATGGTGTCGGTGTGGCTGTACCTGGCGCTGCCGCTGACCAACGCCGAGATGCTGTGGCTTGGTTTTCCGCTCGGCTTCTCGTCGTGCGGCATCTTCAGCGGCGTGGGCGCCTACCTCACCGAGCTGTTCCCGTCGGAGTGCCGGGCCAACGGGCAAAGCTTCACGTACAACTTCGGCCGGGGCATCGGCGCGCTGTTCCCGAGCCTGGTCGGGTTGCTGAGCCACGCTACCGGCCTTGCCACGGCCATCGCCATCTTCTCGGGCGTGGCCTACGGGGTGGTGCTGCTGATGGTGCTGCTGCTGCCGGAGACCAAAGGGGCCTCTCTGGCGGGGCAAATCGCTAATGATTGACTGACGTTGTCAGACCTTCGTATAGGTAGGTGTCTATGTTGGTTAGCGAAAGCGTCGCCGCCATTGCGCGGCACCCGGCCGGCGAGCTGGTGCAGGGAACCGTCCACGTGGTGGACGACGACGAACTGGTGCGCGGGGCCCTGGCCGGCCTGATGGCGTCGATCGACCTGCAGGTCAGGGCGTTCTCGTCGATCGAGGAATTCGTGCGCTGCCCGAAGCCGGACGGGCCCGCGTGCCTGGTGCTGGACGTGCGCCTGCGCGGGCAAAGCGGGCTGGCGTTCCAGAAGTCGCTGGCGGATACCGGCCAGCCGCACATGCCCATCGTGTTCATGAGCGGGCACGGCGACGTGCCGATGACCGTGAAGGCGATGAAGGCCGGCGCGATCGACTTCCTGGTCAAGCCGTTCCGCGACCAGGACATGATCGACGCCGTGATCGCCGCGCTGGAGCACGACGCGCTGCGCCTGGAGAACGAGCTGTCGCTCACCGGGCTGCGCAAGCGCTGGGACACCCTGACGCTGCGCGAGCGCGAAGTGTTGCGGCACATCGCCGCCGGGCTGGCCAACAAGCAGATCGCGGCGGCCATGGGCGTGGCCGAGATCACGGCGAAGATCTACCGTGGCCACGCCATGCGCAAGATGAACGCCCGCACCGTGGTGGAGGTGGTGCGGATGATGCAGGCCATGGACGTGGAGCCGGCGCACGCCGCGCTGCTGGCCTGAACAGACCCCGGCCGCGATGGCCGCAATGGCCTGGGCGTGCCGGGTGTGGCCCTGGTTTGACCCTGCGCGATTTACGTCCCGCTAAATCTTCGTATAGTCCGGCTCACCTGCCGGGCTGATGGTGAGCTGTCCGAAACCATGGTGTGATGCTGCCGCGCCGTTCGAATGACGGTGAACGGAGACTGACTATGACCATGGACACGGCCGCGCCGCACAACGTTTCCTCGCAATCCCCCGTGTATGCGGACGGCCGCGCCGGGCTTGGCATGCGCCATGGTCGAACGTGGATGCCGGCCGCGGTGGCCGGCGTGGTGGTGTTGCTCGTGGCCGAGTGGGTCGGCGTGCAAGACCTCGTGAAAGCCACGGCGCCGCCCCGGCCGGCTGCCCTGATCGCCGGCCTGCTCCTTGGCTGCACCGGACTGATGCTGCTGGTGGCGCTGTGTGCGCGGCGCCTGCGCGCACTGCATGCGGCCATCGCCCAGGTCACCGCACAACTGGAGCGATTGTCGGCCGTCGAGCCGCGCGGCGGCGCGCAGTTGCCGGAAGGCGGCCCGCCCGTCGTGGCGCGGCTGGCCCAGGCCATCAACGGCGCACGGCGGCGCTGCGCGGAGCGGGAATCGGAAATGCTGACCGTGCAGGCCTCGTACGTGCATGACCTACGCACGCCCATGACGCGCATGGTGCTGCGTTGCGACCTGATCGAAGACCCCGGGCTACGCGCCGCGATGGAGCGCGACCTCGATGAAATGCGCGACCTGGCCGAGGCCGGATTGGCCTGCGCGCGCATCCAGAGCGGCGTGGCCCAGAAGCTCAAGCGCGTGGATGTCGACAAGATCCTGGACGTGCTGGTGCAGAACTACCACGACGCCGGCTGCCACCTCCACCTCGACGGCAGGCTGGGGCGCTCGCTGGTGACGTGCCCCCACGCGCTGCGCCGCATCCTGGTCAACCTGGTGGACAACGCGTTCCGCTACGGCAGCAACGTGCGGCTGTCGGTACGCACGGAATGCCGGCGCCTGCATCTGGCCGTGATCGATTCCGGCCCCGGCATCGCGCCCGCCGAACTCGAAGCGGTGTTCATGCCGTGGTACCGCTCGCCCAAAACGGCCGCCCGTGGGCCGGGCAGCGGGCTGGGCCTGGCCATCGCCCGCCGGCTGGTCAATGCGATAGGCGGCGAACTCCGGCTCGAGAACCGCCGCGAAGGCGGCCTCGAGGCACGGCTGTCGTTGCCGCTCTGAAGGTGGACGGCTAGCGCGTGCGTACCGCCAGCGCGCGTACGCCCCGGAGGTTGTTGCGACGATGCCAGGCCAGGCGGTCCAGGTCTTCGGCGGGCGCCAGCGCCGGAAAGCGCGACAGCAGGCCGGTGATGGCCGACTCCAGCTCCAGCATGGCCAGCCGCGCGCCCAGACAGTAGTGGATACCGCCACCGAACGACAGCGACGGCACGGCCTCGCGCGAGAGGTCGAGCTGGTCCGGGTTGGCGATCACGGCGGGGTCGCGGTTGGCGGCGCCGGTCAGCATGAAGACGATGCTGCCGCGCGGCACGGTCACGTCGTCGACGGTGACGTCCTCGAACGCGGTGCGCACCACCATCTGCACCGGGCCGTCGAAGCGCACGCATTCGGCCAATGCCTGCGCCACGCGCGCCGGCTCGTGCAGCGCCCGCGCCAGCCGTTGCCGCTCGGCCGGCGCGCGGAACAGCGCGATCATCGTGTTGCCGATCATGTTCGACGTGGTTTCGTGGCCGGCCACGAACAGCAGAATCACGTTGGAGACGATCTCGGCATCGCTGAGCCTGGCGCCTTCATCCTCGGCCGCCAGCAGGCTCGACACCAGATCGTCGCCCGGCTGCGCGCGGCGCTGCGCGATCACGCCCTGGAAGTACGCCTCCAGCGTCAGCGCGGCATCGTTGGCCTTGGCCAGCTGGGCCGGCGCCAGCGGCGCAAGGTCGAGCGCCGACGCCAGCCGGCTGGCCGCCACGCCCAGTTCGATGCCGTGCGCCACCGGGATATCGAGCAGGCGGCAGATGATCTCCACCGGCAGCGGCAGCGCGAAATCGGCCACCAGGTCGAACTCGGCCCGGTCGCCGATGCGGTCCAGCAGGTCTTGCGTGGTGGCCTCCACGATCTGCCGCAGTGCCTCTACCTGGTTGCGGTTGAACGCCTGCATCAGCAGCGCACGCAGCCGCGTATGGGCGGGCGGATTCATCATCAGGAAGGTGCGGCTGAGCGCCTGGAACACCGGGTCTTGCGTGGCGGCCTCGCCGTAGCGCGCCTGCACGCTCTGCAGGTAGGTCTTGCCCATGCGGCGGTCGCGCAGCAGGGCGTCGATCAGCGTGAAGCGGCCGGTGACAAAGACATTGGGCCCGACGGGCAGCAACGGCCCCGCCTGGCGGATCTTCGCGTACATCGGGTAGGGGTTTTCGAAAAACTCGGGCGTGGAGAAGGCTTCGAAATTCATGTTGTTATTGTCGATACTGAGGCTTGCGAGCGGGGGAGACATCGGTTGCCGGCCTGGATTGGCCGCGCATCCGCGCCACTTATAGCAGCCCGCCCGGGTGCCATCCACCCCGGTTCTGTATCGCAATGTATCTGGCCGGCCCGCCGATACATGGCGGTACAGGCGGTTACCACTTGGCCGGCGACGTGAACGGGCGCGTCAGCGGGGACGGCACAGTGTGCCGGCGGCCTTGAGTATCGCCTGCCGGATGCGCGGATACGTGCCGCAGCGGCAGGCGATGTCGCGCATGGCCTCGACGATCTGCGCGTCCTTCGGCGCCGGGCAGCGTGACAGCAGGGCCGATGCGGCAATCAGCTGCGCGCTTTGGCAGTAGCCGCACTGCACCACGTCGAACTCGATCCACGCCGCGCGCAGGGCCTGCGCCACCGGCCCCTTCAACCCTTCGATGGTGGTCACGCGTGCGCCGCGCAGGTCCTTCAGCGCCAACTGGCACGCGGGCGCGGGGCGGTTGCCCACCAGCACCGTGCACGCGCCGCACACGCCGATGCCGCAGCCGAACTTGGTGCCCGTCAGGCGTTGCTCGCAGCGCAGCGCCCACAGCAGCGGCGTGTCGGGCGCGGATTTCAGGTCTACGGTCTTGCCGTTGATACTGACTGACACCATGGGTCGTTGCCCTCCGGCACGCGGGGTGGATCCTGCAGGGGAAGCTTGCGATGGCGCTGCCCGGTCAGCATGAACAGCGCGTTGGCCACGGCAGCCGCGATTGGCGGCGTCGCGGCCTCGCCCACCCCCTCGGGGGGCCGCTGGCTGTCCATCACATACGTCTCGATGGCGGGGCAGGTCTCGATATCGACCAGCGGGAAGTCCGTGAAGTAGTGCTGCTGCACCTGTCCGTTGCGTAGCGTGATGGCCTGGCGCAGCGCGGCCGAGAGGCCGAACACGATGCCGCTTTCCATCTGCTGGGCCACCAGGTTCGGGTTGATGGCGCGGCCACAGTCCACCACGCACACCACGCGCGTGACGCGGAAGCCGTCGGCGGTCTTTGCCACTTCGGCCACCTGCGCCACCACGCTGCCGAACGATTCGTGCAGGGCCATGCCGCGCGCGCAGTCGGTGCCCTGGCGGTCTTTCCAGCGATGCGGCGCACGCCAGCCGGCACGCTCGCGCAGCGCCTGCAACACGTGCGCGTGGCGCTGGTGCGCGGGCTGCCTGAGCAGGTCCAGGCGGAAGTCGATCGGGTCCTTGCCGGCTGCCGTGGCCATCTCGTCGAGAAAGCACTCGACGAAGAACGCCTGGTGCGAGTGGCCCACCGCGCGCCAGTAACCCACCGGCACCGGCAGCGACACGCGGTGGTGTCGGATGGCGATGTCCGGGCACTCGTAGGGCTGATCGAACGCGCCCTCGGCCATCGTGGCATCGTTCAGCAGCGTGGCCACGAAGCGCGGCTTGCCGAAGGTGCGGGGCAGGGCCTGCTCGGCTATCGACTGGCTGGCGGACGTGGCCTGCCACGCCACGAGCTTGCCCTGTGCATCGAGCGCGCCGCTGACATCGGCCACGCACGCGGGGCGATAGAAGTCGTGCGTCATGTCCTGCAGCCGGCTCCAGATCGTCTGCACCGGCGCGGGCGAGGCATGGCGTGCGATGGCGGCCGCCTGCACGATGAAGTCGGTCTCCAGCCGCCGGCCGAACGCGCCGCCCATCAACTGCTGGTGGATCTGTACGGCGTCGGCATCGAGGCCGAGCAACTTGGCCACCGCGTCACACGCGGCCATTGGCACCTGCGTGCCCACCCAGACTTGCGCCGCTTTGGCACTCACCTGCACCGTGCAGTTCACCGGCTCCAGCGCGGCATGCGCGAGGTAGGGTACCTCGTACCGCATGCGCAGCACCTTGCCAGTCTTCTGGTAGCGCGCCAGCGCGTCCTGCACATTGCCGGCGTGATAGAACGCATGGCCGGGCGCGCTGCCGTCCAGCGCGTTGATCAATGCGGTACGCACGCTATCGCTGCTCCACGCGGCGGCGGGGCCGTGCTCCCAGGTCACGGCCAGTTCGCAGAGCGCGCGCATGGCCAGGAACGGGTTGTCGGCAATCGCCGCCACGCCGCCCGTGCCGCCGTGAAAGCCATCGATCTTGTAGAAGCCCTTCACGCCGGTGCGATGCATGACCTTGGCTGCGTCGAAGCGCTGCACGCTGCCGCCCAGCGTGGGGCACATCAGCACGCTGGCATACAGCAGGTTGTCCGGCAGCGCATCGATGCCGAACCGCGCGGAGCCATCGAGCTTCGACTGTGCCTCGATGCGGTTGAGCCGTTGCCCGATCAGCCGGAAAGACGCCGGGTCCTTCAGATGCGGATGCGTGGGGTGGGGCTGGTCGCGGGCCAGCGCGGCAAGCTCGCCGAAGCTGGCCGAGCGGCCCGACGCGGCATGCATGACGCGCCCGGAACTGGCCTGGCATTGCTCCGCCGATACGTCCCACTGGCGCGCCGCCGCGCTGCACAGCATCGCGCGTGCAGAGGCGCCCGCCTCGCGCATCGGCAGCCACAGGTCGGCCATGCTGGTGGAGCCGCCCGTCACCATCGAGCCCAGGTAGCGTGCGCCGTGCCGCGCCAGGTATTCGCCGATACGGGCCAGCGCGCCGTCGTCGTCGGGGCGGAAGGGCAGGCCGCGCGGCAGGTTCTCGCGGTTGATGTAGAGCGGGTCGATCGGAGACTGCACCACGCGCACTTGCGCCCAGTCCGCGTCGAGTTCCTCGGCCAGCAGCATGGCGGCACCGGTATGCACGCCCTGGCCCATTTCGGCCTTGCTCATGACGATGGTGACGTGGTTGTCGGCATCGATCATGACCCAGCCGTTCAGCGGCACGGCGCCGCCGGCATCGGTGCCCGGCAGCGGTGCGTCGCCATCGAGCCGGTTGTCGGGGCGGAGCACCGTCCATCCCACCACCAGCGCGCCCGCCGCCACGCTGCCAAGAAGGAAGGTTCTGCGATTCGGCATGACATGGCCCCCGAAACGTCGCGTGTGGCAAGGCCGCCAGCGCGATGCCGTTGCTGCCGCGATCACCTATATTAGTCAATGTCGTCCGCAACCGCGAGGCGACTTGTGGCGCGCCCGGTGAAGTGAATGCCATTGCAATCGGATTGAAATCCGATGAAAGCGCGCCGGCCGGCCGGAGCTTCCGCCGGCACGCTGGTGGTTGTCGGGGGAGGTGCGCCATGACTGTCGAAGCGGTTCACGCACTGGTAATGCGGCTGTCGCCAGGCTGGCATCCTGCCCTGGCACGGCATGGTCTGCACCTGGCCGACTCGCCCTCGGCCGACGCTACCGAGACCCGCCTCGCGCAGCCGCTGGCCATCGACTGGACCGATCCCGGCGTGGCCGACCTGTGCCGCGCCACGGTGCGCGCCATCGAGCCCGGCGACCCCGCGCGCAGCCTGCTGTACCACCTGTTGACTCTGGCACCCGCCCCGCTGGAACAGGGCGGCGTGGCGCTGGCCGACCTCGATCTGCTGGAAAACTACATCTGGTCGCGCGCGCCGCTGCCGCCGGACTGGGCGTCGCTCGATATCGCGGTGCTGGCCTACCAGTACCGCCCGGCGCGGCGCACCGGTCACCAGCAGCATGCGGACCTTGTGTTCTCGCGGCTTGGCATCGCGCGCAATGGCGATACCGAGGCCAGCTACGACGCGCGGTGGCGCAGCTACACCCCCATCGTGGCCGGGCACCCCGAGCACGTGCGTGTACTGCCGGCGCGGTACGGCGCGTTCCTGGTGCGGCGATCCGAGGGGCCGGGGCCGTTGAGCCTGGTGGAAGGCCCGCGCGCGGGCGACGATGCGCGCGTGTTCCTGGTGCCGGTGCGCAAGCTGTTCGCGCGGGGCTGCGTGCCGGGCGCCGACCTGACGGTGGTGTTCGGCCATCGGCATGTGGGCGACAAGCTGCGGCGCGCGGTGGAAGCGCGCTGGGGCATTCACCCGGAACCCAAGGCGACGCTGGCCGACCCGCCGTACTCGCAAGCCTGGCGCTACCCCGATGCCGAGCCCGCTGCTGCGCCGGCTGGGCCGGCCTCGGCGGTGCCGGTCTCCACCGCGCCGCCGATCGCGCTGGCGCCCACGGGCGCTTCGGTGCTGCTGATGCCGGGCGCGCTGCCGTTGATCGAGCCGCTCACGCCCGACCACTTCAAGGTGCGCGGGTTTCGCGTCAAGCCGCAGTGGAAGGTGTTTCCGGTGGCCAACCGGCGCTTCACGACCATGCGGATCTTCTCTGACCTGTTCAAGCTGATTCTGGAAGGCGTGAACGCGCTGCGCGAACGCTACGTGCCGCATTTCGCGCCGGCCTTCCTGCGCTATCCCGAGCCGCGCAACGCGCCCGAGTTCATCAATATCCGGCACCGCTGGCACGAGGCGCACGGCCGCTACCAGGACATGTGCACGGAGCCCGGTGACCGCGACCGCTTTCTGCGCGACGTGAAACAGGGCGGCTATCACGCGCAGCTGTTCCTCGACCACTGCGCCGAGGGCGTGGTCAGCGTGCAGGTGCCGGGCTGGACCGGGCGACACGTGTTTCCCGCGTTCTCGCTGGTGGCAGCGCCCGATTTCTATCCCTATGCCGATCAGGCCGAACTGCAGCGATGGTTCCGCGAGCAGCGCATCGACCCGAAGAGCCAGTTCCGTAGCGGCTCGCCGCTGTCGCTGAGCGCGGAACGGCTGGCCGCGAATCCGATGCATGTGGACCCGTTTCGCGCTGTCCGCGCCTTTCCGGCCGAAGAGACGACGCTGCCGGTCTCGTTCAGCCTGGCGCCGCGTGCCGCCGCGCCGGGCACCGACTACGCCCGGGTGCCGCGCATGGTGTCGTTTCTTTCCGATGCCTCGTCGAGCGTGTTCGCGCCGGGCTGGGACGTGACCTATGCCGGCGGCTGGGGCGGCATCTACCTGGCCACGTTCGGGCTCGGCAGCCCGTTCGTCGAGGACATCAAGCTGTGCGCGGCGTCGAACAGCTTCTGGCCGGCGCTGAGCCCCGACGCATCCCGCACATTCCGCCGCACCGATTGCCCCACGGCGATCCCGATGCTCGACGACGAACTCGGCTACCACCCGTCGCACCCGCTGGCCCCCGCCAACCCGCGGCCCGGCTGGGACGGCGAATACGGGCCCTACCTGACGCCCTCGGGCGAGGTGGATTACGCGGACATCCATCGCTCGGATTACGTGGCCAACGCACTGCGCGGCGAGATGCTGTTCGGCGCGTTCGAGCATGTGGACTCGGCCGAACTGATCCGGCGCATCGCCGCACTGCGCCATGCCGTGGCCGCCTGCGACGACGGCCAGGTGCCGGCGCGCACCAGGCTCTGGCTGGTGTCGGCGCGCAAGCTCGCCCCGGACACGGACGCGCAAGGCGCGCACGTCTATCGCTTTCTGTTCGTGCTGCCCGCCGGCGCGGCGGCCACCGCGACCCAGCACACACCGGGCCGGCTGCGCGTGGCTTACGCCGAGGCGCTGCGCTGCGATGCCACCGATGCCGGCCTGATCGGCGGTGTGCTGCGGCGTGCGGCCGGGCCCGGTGCTTGCGCGCTCTACTGAGAGGCCGATGATGGGCGCAAGCATGGGCGCAAGCATGGGCGCAGTCGTCGGCAGGAAGGGCGTGCTGGTGATGGGCGACGGGCCCGCTGGCTGCGCCGCAGCCATAGCCGCCGCGCGCGCGGGCTGTGCGGTGCGCATGGTCGGCATGGGCCGCGAGCGCGCCGTGCCCGAGTGTGCCTCGCGCGAGGCGCTGCGCCTACTGGCGTGGCTGGCGCCCGAACTTCTCGCGCAGGCAGGCATCTGGCTCGACGCACCGGCCGCCCCTGGTGCCGCGTGGCAATTGTCCCGCGCGCTCGACCGCGCGGGCCTGGACCGCGCGCTGCGTGTGCTGGCGATGCGGGCGGGGGTCGACTATGCGCGCCCCGTATTGCTCGCGTCCGCAGCCGATGGCATCGAGGCTGACGCCTGGGTCGTGATCGATGCCAGCGGCGTCAACGGCTGGCTGCGTCGTCATCGCGGCCTGCCCGAGACGGTGGCATCGCGCCCGTGGTGGCTGCAACGCGGCCATGCCGTAGCCGGGCAGGGCAAGCGCGCCGCGCACGGCACGCACTTCGCCATCGGCGGGCAGGGCTGGTTGTGGCTGAAGGCGACCTCGCACGGCTGGATCTGGACGGCCTTGTCTGGTGCGCGCGACGACGGCGTGCCCTGGCCGGCTGGCATGGCGCCGGTGGGCCAGGTCTGGCGAGAATGCCGGCGTTGGCGGCACCTGCATTGCGCGGCGGGGCCGGGCTACTTCGTATGCGGCGACGCGGCCGGCTATCTTGATCCCGCCACCGGCGACGGCTTGCGCTTCGCGCTGGAATCGGGGGCACGGGCCGGCGCCCTGGCGGCCAGCGTGGTGCGCTGGCCCGCTCGCGCCACAGCGGCGGCCGCGCTCTATGCGGACTGGGCGCTGCAAACGCATCTTTGCCGGCAGGCCGCGCTGGCCGAGGTCTACGCACGGGCCAGCCTGCAGGTTGCCTGAGCCGGCTGCGAGACCGGCTGCGAGAGCGGCTGCGAGACCGCGGCTGCGAGACCGGCCCGCCCGGGGCGGAAGTCCCATTGATCCGGCCCGGTCGATGCACTACAAATCCAGAGCCCCCGGAGCGGGGCGCGGGGAGCAGGGGGCGGGGCGCCCGCCGACCGGCGACGCCGGCAGACAACAAGGACATCGAAAGGGGACTGCAAATGAATCCGAACAAGGCATTGTGGGAAAAAGGCGATTTCACGCGGCTGGCGGCGACCATGCGCGAGAGTGGCGACCAGTTCGTGGAAAGCCTGGGCATCAAGCCGGGCATGAAGGTGCTGGACCTGGGCTGCGGTGACGGCACCACCGCTTTGCCGGAGGCCCGGCGTGGGGCCGACGTCCTGGGTGTCGATATCGCCAGCAACCTCGTGGCGGCCGGCAACCGTCGCGCGCAGGAAGCCGGGCTCAAGAACCTGCGCTTCCAGGAGGGCGATGCCTGCGCGCTGACCGACCTGCCCGACCACGCCTTCGACCTCGTCGTGAGTGTCTTCGGCGCCATGTTCGCGCCCAAGCCCACCGAGGTGGCCAGCGAGATGGTGCGCGTTACCAAGCCGGGCGGGCGGATCGTGATGGGTAACTGGATTCCGAATGACCCGACGCTGGTGGCGCAGGTGCTGAAGATCAGTGCGTCGTACTCGCCGCCTCCGCCGGAAGGGTTTATCAGCCCGATGCTGTGGGGCAGCGAAGCGGCGGTAACCGAGCGCTTCGGCGCGGCCGGGGTGCCGCCGGAGAACATCAGCTTCGCGCGCGAAACCTATGTGTTCCGCCACCCGCAGGCGCCATCGACGTTCCTTGCCATCTTCCGCGACTACTACGGCCCGACCATGAATGCCTTCGCGGCGGCCGAGGCAAATGGCCGGCGCGACGATCTTCAGCGCGAGCTGGAAGCGCTGTTCCAGGCGCAGAACCAGAGCGGAGCCGCCGATGCCACGTCAATTCCGGCCACGTTCCTGCGCGTGACGGTGAAGCGGCCCTAGGCGGCTCCTGGGCGGCTCCTGGGCGGCTGTCAGTGCGCCGCCTTCGGGCGGTGCGAGCTGGCGGGCGACGCGCGGCAAGTCTCGGCGCGCCGCACCAGCGTATGCAGCGCGGGGCTCATTGGCACCGTGCCATGCGGCGCGTGCGCGGCGTGGGCCATCTTGAGGTCGGCGCGCTCGGCCGTCAGTGCGCGGGCCAGGCTCGGCTTGCCGGCGCGTAGCGCGGCCTCGATCAGCGTCAGGCCGATGACGTCGCGCTGCGCATGGCTGCCGCCAAAGCGGTGGGCCACCAGGCGCACCGGCAGCAACAGGTCGATGGCGGTGGCGTAGTCGGCCTGCGCGAACGCCAGCAGCGCATCGGCCACGGGCAGGCCCACGTCGCGCGACATCATGGCGTTGGTGCCTTCGCCCTGCGCCGCCTGCAGCAGCGCCGCGCGCAAGGCCGTGGCGGCCTCGGGGCGGTCCGCGCCCAGCGCGGCCATGATCGCGTGCACGTCGTTGAACGCGTAGTAGCCCGCCGCGCCGCGGCCCAGCCAGTCGTCGGCCACGGCCCGCCACCTGTCGCCGACGTCTGCGCCGCGCAGGTGCAGGCGCCACAGCAGCGCCGACGCGTCGACGAGGTCGAGTGCGATGGCCGGCGCCGGCCGGCGGATGTGCTGGTCGAACAGCGCCAGCACCGCGTCCACGTGGTCAGCTTCGAGCTGGAACAGCGCCAGGTGCCACCAGTTGTGCACTGCCAGCATGTTGTCCTCAGACCAGTCCGCGCGCCGGGCGTCGAGCCACGCCGCGCCTTCGGACGCGCGGCCCTGCATCTCCATCACGTGGGCTACGGCATGCAGCGCCCACGGGTCGTGCGGATTGCGTGCCACCGCGCGGCGCCCGGTGTCTTCGGCGCGCGCGTACATCTGCATCTCTTCCAGCCCGAACGCGTGCATGCCGAGCAGATAGCCGTAGCCGGCCATGTCGGCGTTCCAATGCGGCAGCACCTGTGCAATGCGGTCGCGCAGCATCGACGACTGGCCCAGCAGGAAATCGCCGATATGCGCCACCTGTATCGCCAGCAGGTCACGCGGATAGTCCATCGCGATCTCGCCGTACTGCTGCACGGCGCGGTCGAAGCGCCCGTCGAGCCAGGCCCGCGCGGCACCGATGTGGCGCCGCTCGCGGTCGTTGGCATGGGCGTGGAGCGCTTCGCCCGCCTCCACGCTCTCGCGCAGCAGCGGCGCCACCGTGCCGTCGCCCGAGGTGACCATCAGCGCGGCGCGCAGCGCATGGCCCATCGCAAAGCCGGGGTCTTCGGCCAGGACGGCATCGATGGCGGCCAGCGGGTCGCCGTAGTAGCCGTTCAGCAAATGCAGGGCCGCTTCGTACTGTTCGATCGAACGGGCGTGCGGCGTGGAAACCGCCAGCCCTCGGGCATCGGTCTGTGTCATGGCGCGCTCCTCGTGTGTGGGTGCGTATTGGGGTGTGCCTGCTGGGGTGTGCCTACATATCGTAGATGCCCGGCGGCATCGCGCCACGGACCAGTGTCCCGGATAAAGGTTCCGGACCCCACGGGCGTTGGTCACGGCAGTGCGCGCGCGAATACCGTGCATGGATGTCGACCGCAAGCCTCGTAAATGACAGTTGCAAAACGGCACAAATTGTCAGGGGCGTCGGCGCTACAGTGGCCCTTCCCAAGTCTGTGGGCTTTTCAGGAGGTACACGAATGAAGCAACATCTGGCGAAATCCCTGTTGATGGCTGGCGCGATGATCGCGTCGTACCCGCTGCTCGCGCAGCAGGGGCAATCCGTCCAGCAGGTCCAGCCGATGCCCGCCACCCCGTCCATGCAGTCGGCCGCTCCTGCGCCCGCCACCATGGCTGCGCCCGCCACACCGGATGCGGCGACCAATGCTGCGGCACCTGCCGCACCGGGCGCCTATGCGCAAGGCTCGATGGAAACCGTGCAGATGGGCGTGCCGCCCGCGCCTGGCGCTGCCACCGTGGCACCGCCGCCCGGCATGGCGCCGGCCGCCGCCGTGGATCCCGCCAGCATGAGCCTGCCGCCCGATGCGCTGGGCACGCGCCTGGGCCAGCGCAACCCGTTCCTCGACGGCGCCTGACGCACTAGCCTCGCTGCACTGTGCAGCGGCTGCACAAGTCCTGTGCGGCTCATGGCGTTGATGGCGTGGCGACGTGAACCCTAGACTGGCGCCTCTTTTACGGAGGAGCCTGTCATGACCCTGAACCTGCTGCGCTGTTTTCGCCTGGCCACCGTGAGCGTTTCGCTTGCGGCATCGGCGGGCAGTGCCGTCCATGCCGCCCATGCTGCCGAGGGGGCAAATGCCAATCCGCACCCGGGCATCCGCGCGATGCTCGGTGCGCAACCGGTGCAGCATCTCGACGCCGCGACAACCGCCCTGGTTGTCATCGATTTCCAGCAAGAGTATTTTTCGGGCCGCATGCCGATTCCCGATGGCCAGCGCGCCATGGAAAACGCGCAGCGGCTGCTAGCGTTCGCCGATCGAGCCCGCATTCCGGTGTTCCAGGTCCAGCACGTGGCGCCTGCCGGTGCGGCGGTGTTTGCCGTCGATGGCGCCACGGTGGCGTTCCAGCCCGGCATGGTGCCGCGCGCGCACGACGTGGTGCTGCGCAAGGAAACCGTGAGCGTGTTCGCCAGCACGGACCTCGACCGCCGGCTCAAGGCCCTGGGCGTGAAGACCATCGTGGTGGCCGGGCTGATGACCCACGCCTGTGTGGCCGGCGCCGCGCGCGACGCGGTGCCGCTCGGTTATCACGTCGTGGTAGCATCCGACGCCTCGGCCACGCGGGCCATCACGCGCGCGGACGGCCAGACGGTTGGCAAGGACGCGCTGCACGCAGCCGCGCTTGCCGAAATCGAGGACACCTTCGGCGATGTGATGACCACCGCGGCCATCACGCAATTGCCGTTGCGCTGAACCTGCCGAACGCCCCGCGGGGCGTTTCGTTCTGATGGGGGCTACATTCCACATGGACCAGCTGCTCGCCATGCGCATCTTCTGCGCCATCGTGCAGGCCGAGGGCTTCTCGGCGGCCGCGGAGCGGCTCGACATGTCGCACTCGACCGTGTCGCGCCAACTGAAGCAGCTGGAGTCCGCCATGGGCGTGCAACTGCTGAACCGCAATACGCGGCGCTTTGCGCTGACCGGCGCGGGGGAGCGCTATCACCAGCACTGCCTGGACATCCTCGCGCGCATGGAGGCGATGACGCAGTCGATGCGGGGCGAGCAGCAGGCGCTGTCTGGGTCGTTACGCGTGACCATGCCGCTGGCCATCGGCACGCTCGAACTGCAAGACTGGCTGCCTGCCTTTGGCGCGAAATTTCCGGACATCGAGCTTGAACTGTCGTGCAGCGACCAGTTTGCCGATCTGGTGGCAGACCGCTTCGACGTGGCGCTGCGGATCAGCAGCACGCCGCTGGCCGACAGCACGCTGATGGCGAAGCGCCTTGCCGTGTCCGACACCGTGCTGGTGGCATCGCCCACCTACCTCGCCACGCATGGCCTGCCCGTGCACGCGCGCGATCTGGCCGGGCATCGGCTGCTGTCGTTCGCGGGCGGCGCCGATACCTGGTGCCTGACCGATGCGCAGGGCGAAACCGAGCGCGTGGCCGTGCGCGGCGGGCTGGCTGCCGACGCCATTACGGCGCTCTACGCGGCGGCGCTGGCCGGTGCCGGCATTGCCGCTTTCACCGAACGCACGGTGCGTACCGAACTCGCGCGCGGCGGGCTGGTGCGCGTGCTGCCGCACTACCGGGCGGGGGCGAGCCATTATTACGCGCTGTATCCGCAGACGCGCCATCTGTCGCCCCGCACGCGTGCCTTCATCGACTTCATGGCCCGCCACTACGGCGCGCTGTGATGTGGGAGGCGCTCGGTAGCAGTCGATACTCGGCGGGGCGGGGCGTGCAAGAAACCGTGACGCCGTGCGTCTGCAGCAACTAGAGTAATTGGAGTCCCGCTGCCGCCGCGGCACGGGCACGGTCCTTGCGCGTTTCCGGGCAGGCGTCGGCCCACCTTGCACCGGAGCGCGTGTCGGTGAAGATGCCCATGAATCACCATCATGCAAGAGCTTGCCTTTCGCACCCTGCTGTATCGGTACTTCTTTTTCGACTGGCTGTTCAAGGACGCCAGCCGGGGCGACCTGGTGGCGCGCACGGCGGCCTGGCGCTTCAACCAGTCGCACGCGCACTGGCTGCTGACCTATATGCGGCGCTGGCTCTGGTGTGGCGTGTTGCTGGCCGGGCTCGGTGGCGTGGCTGAAATGCTGATGCGCGCGCCGGTGCTGTCGGCCGTGTTCTATGTGCCCGGCGCGTTGAGCGTGCCGGTCAATATTGTCATCGGCGTGATGTGGCTGGGGCTCAAGGCTTGCCCGGGGCCGCTCCGGCGCTAGGTTGCGCGGCAGGGCGGGGCAGGTTTCAGGCGTGCAACATTTCGGGCGCGCGCCGCACGGGCCAGAAACGCCTGGCGCCCGCCAAGGCCCGTGCGGCCGGGCGTGGCGCACTCCTTGCATGATGGTGGAGTTGCCCACACGCCCGAGCGCCGCCCGCCGATGCGCGCGTCATTCTCCTCGCTCCGTTACCCCTGACGTACCCGCGCACGCCTGCCGGGTCACGCTCCGAACGCATGAGCCGCCGTCCGTCCACGGACGACGCCTGTCCCACTTCGTCGGAGTTTTGCCATGACCCGCTACATTGTGCTCGCGAGCTTTACAGACCAGGGTATCCGCACCGTCAAGGACACCACCAAACGCGCGGCGGCCGTGCGTGAGATGGCCTCGCAGTTCGGCGTGACCGTGACCGATCTCTACTGGACGCTCGGCAAATATGATCTTGTCATGACGCTCGAAGCGCAGGACGACGCCGGCTTCACGGCGTTCGGCCTGACCATTGGCGCGCAAGGCAACGTGCGTACGCAGACGCTGCGCGCGTTCAGCGCGGACGACATGCAGGCCATTCTTTCGAAGATGCGCTGAGCGCCGCCTTTACCGGGTACCCGGCTCCAGCGGTGCGCTGGCCGCTCAGGCCAGCGACCGCGTCAGCTTGCGCGGCGGCCCGGAAGTCTTGCTGGCGTCGCCCTCGTCACCTGCACTGTTGGTCAACCCTGGCGGCGCAGACACCCCCGTACGGTCTGCGCCCGCCACCAGCGCCGACGTGGTGGAGGCCACCATGCGGGCGGTTTCGCCGCCGGCCGCCCATGCCGCCAGGCCCGTGGCCAGCACGGCCACTGCGCCCAGGGCGCCTATCCATTGCTTCTGATCCATGATCTGCTCCTGTGGTCTATAACTACGACTCGATGAGTCCGAGTAAGGGTAGTCGTCGGTCCGCGCTGACGCAAGACTGTCGATGAATTCCCCGACGCCGTCCGGGGGCATTCGAAAAAACGGCTTGCGCTTTTCAAACTACGACTCATAGAATCGGAGTTATGGTCGGTGAACGGACGCGTCACATGCTGCAACGTCGCAGGCCATGCCTTTGCGAAACCGAGGATTGACCCAGGAGTGGACATGTCGAAACGAATTCTTGTGATTGGCGCCGGCTTTGCCGGCATGTGGAGTGCGCTGGCTGCGGCGCGGCTGCTCGACCAGGCAGACCGCAACGACGTGGAGATTGCGCTGGTGGCCCCGGCGCCCGAGTTGCACGTGCGGCCGCGTCTCTACGAGCAGAACCCGGCCGGCATGAAGGCGCCATTGCAGGACATCTTCCGCGCCGTGGGCGTGAAGTTCATCCAGGGCCTGGTGGAGCGCATCGACGTGGCGGCGCGCGAGGTGGAAGTGCAGGGCACCGGCGCCGACGCATCGCGCCAGACCCTTGGCTACGACCGGCTGGTGCTGGCGGCCGGCAGCCGTCTGTTCCGTCCCGCGATTCCGGGCCTCGATGCGCACGCCTTCAACGTGGACCAGATTGCCGATGCGGCCCAGCTAGAGGCCCACATCGCCACGCTGGCGCAGCGCCCGGCCAGCGAAGCGCGGCACACGGTGGTGGTTGCCGGCGGCGGCTTCACGGGCATCGAGACGGCCGCGGAAATGCCGGCCCGTCTGCGTGCGGCACTGGGAGACGACGCACCGGTGCGCGTGATCGTGGTGGAGCGCAATCCCGAACTCGGCCCCGACCTCGGCGCCGGTCCGCGTCCGGTCATCACGCAGGCATTGAGCGAGTTGGGCGTGACGTGGAAGCTCGGCTCGGGCGTGGCATCGGTGGACGCGGACGGTGTGACGCTGGAAAGCGGCGAGCGCATCGCGGCGGCGACGGTGGTGTGGACGGCCGGTGCGCGGGCCAGCGCGCTGACCGCGCAGATTCCGGCCGAGCGCGATGCGTTCGGACGGCTGCACGTGGACAGCTACCTGCGCGTGAAAGGCGTGGACGCGGTGTTTGCCACGGGCGACGTTGCCTATGCGGCCGTCGATGACGCGGGCAATTTCGCGATGATGTCGTGCCAGCATGCGATGAACCTGGGTCGCTCGGCTGGCCACAACGTGGCGGCCGACCTGCTTGACGTGGCGCCGATCCCCTACAGCCAGCCCAAGTACGTGACTTGCCTGGACCTGGGCCCGTGGGGCGCCGTGTACACCGAAGGGTGGGATCGCCAGGTGAAGCTGGTGGGTGCCGAAGCGAAGGCGCTGAAGACGAAGATCAACACCGAGTGGATCTATCCGCCGAGCGCAGATCGCGCCGAGGCCCTGGCATCGGCCGACCCGCTGCGCATCGTGGTGGCGTAAGCGCGGCCGAGGTGGAATAGCCGAGGTGGAATAGCCGAGGCAAGAAAGCGAAGCGCCCCGTTCCTGTGATCAGGAGCGGGGCGCGTCTTTGTCTATCAGCGCGCTAGTCGCCGCGACGGTGGGCGGCGCGGTCGGTCAGCCAGTGCACCACTTGCGGCCCGAAGCTGGCCGGTGCCTTGTCGACGGTGCGCTGTGCGAGGTCGGCCAGCGTCTGCTGCTTGAGTTCCGCGCGCATCGCCTTCTCCGCCGACTGCATGACGGCGTGGATCGAGCACACGCCACGCGTGGCCCAGGCCGGGGGCGACTCGTCGAACACGGCGCAGCGGCTGCGAATCTCGCGGCAGTCGAACAGCGGCTTGTCGCCGTCGATGGCCACCACCACATCGTGCACCGTGATGCGCTCGGCCGGCCGCGCCAGCCGGAATCCGCCCCGGATGCCTTCGGTGGCCACCACCAGCCCAGCCTTGGCCAGCTTGGTGAACAGCTTGGCGGCGTAGTCGGTGGGAATGCCTTGCAGTTCGGCCAGGTCGCGCACGCTGGCTTCCGCCACGGCGGCATGGGTGCGGGTCAGGTACAGCAGGCAGTGCAGGCCGTACTCGACCCCGGTGCTGATGAACGACATGTTTAACTCGGATGGCTTGAATCGTAGTTCGAAGCGTATACAAGTCTGCCGGCCACTGCAAGGCGCGCGGCGCATGCGGTGGCGCATGCACGGCATGGGCTAGGCGTTTACCCCGGCATCGATGACGGGCCCGTGTAAGAACCGGGTAAGCGGCGCCCATTACCGTGTAGCCATGCCATGCACCGAGCATGGCGACAGACACAGGCAGGAGACAACGATGCATGAGGATCTGATCGAAAGACTGAAGGCCAGCCGGCGGTACCAGGAGCTGGTCAAGCGCCGCAGCCGGCTGGGCTGGCTGCTGACCGCAGTGATGCTGGTGATCTACTACGGCTACGTGCTGCTGATCGCCTTCGACAAGGAATTGCTGGCCACGCGCGTGGGCAACGGCGTAATGACGTGGGGCATGCCGATCGGCCTGTTCGTGATTCTCTTCACGGTGGTCATCACCGGCCTGTACGTGCGTCACGCCAACAGCGTCTATGACGACCTGACCGAGCAGATCAAGCGGGAGGTGGCATGAACGCGCGCCGGGTATCCCATCACATGGCCGGCGCCCTCGTGGCGCTGCTGGCTTCGGCGGGCGCACTGGCCGCCGGCGGCGACCTCGGCCAGGCAGTGAAGCAGCCCACCAACTGGACGGCCATCGGCATGTTCGTGGTGTTTGTCATCGGCACGCTGTTCATCACCAAGTGGGCGGCCAAGAAGACCAAGTCGGCCGCCACGTTCTACACGGGCGGCGGCATCTCGGGCTTCCAGAACGGGCTGGCGATTGCCGGCGACTTCATGTCCGCCGCGTCGTTCCTCGGCATCTCGGCGGCGGTCTACACCAGCGGCTATGACGGCCTGATCTACTCCATCGGCTTCCTGGTGGGCTGGCCGATCATCACCTTCCTGATGGCCGAGCGGCTGCGCAACCTCGGGCGCTTCACGTTTGCCGACGTGGCCGCCTACCGCTTCAAGCAGGGGCCGATCCGCGCGTTCGCGGCATCGGGCACGCTGGTGGTGGTGGCGTTCTACCTGATCGCGCAGATGGTGGGCGCGGGCCAGCTGATCAAGCTGCTGTTCGGGCTGGAATACTGGGTGGCCGTGGTTATCGTCGGTGTGCTGATGATGGTCTACGTGCTGTTCGGCGGCATGACGGCCACCACGTGGGTGCAGATCATCAAGGCCTGCCTGCTGCTGGGCGGCGCGTCGTTCATGGCGTTCATGGTGCTGGCGCAGTACCACTTCAGCCCGGAGCAGTTGTTCGCCAAGGCCGTGGAGGTGCACGCCAAGAAAGAATCGATCATGAGCCCGGGCAACTTTATCAAGGACCCGATCTCGGCCATCTCGTTCGGTATTGCGCTGATGTTCGGCACGGCTGGCCTGCCGCACATCCTGATGCGCTTCTTTACCGTGCCCAACGCCAAGGAGGCGCGCAAGTCGGTGTTCTGGGCCACCACGTGGATCGGGTACTTCTACATCCTGACCTTCATCATCGGCTTCGGCGCGATCGTGCTGGTGGGCACCAACGCCAGCTTCCAGGACAGCAGCGGCAAGCTGCTGGGCGGCGTGAACATGGCTGCCGTGCACCTGGCCAGCGCGGTGGGCGGCAACGTGTTCCTGGGCTTTATCTCCGCGGTGGCATTCGCCACGATCCTGGCGGTGGTGGCGGGCCTGACGCTGGCCGGTGCCACGGCGGTGTCGCATGACCTCTATGCCACGGTCTTCAAGCACGGGCAGGCGTCGAGCAAGATGGAACTGCGTGTGTCGAAGATCACCACCATCATCCTCGGCATCGTGGCCGTGGTGCTGGGCATCGTGTTCGAGAAGCAGAACATCGCGTTCATGGTGTCGCTGGCCTTCGCCGTGGCGGCCTCCGCCAACTTCCCGGTGCTGTTCATGTCGGTGCTGTGGCGCGGCTGCACCACGCGCGGCGCCATGATCGGCGGCTTCCTGGGTCTGCTGTCGGCGGTGGTGCTCACGGTGCTGTCGCAGGCCGTGTGGGTAGACGTGTTCCACTTCAAGAGCGCGCCGTTCCCCTATACGTCGCCAGCGCTGTTCTCGATGACGATCGGCTTCGTGGGCATCTGGCTGTTCTCGGTTACCGACAAGTCGCGCCGCGCACTGGTGGACAAGGCTGGCTTCGAGGCGCAGGAACTGCGCTCTGAGACCGGCATCGGCGCGGGCGAGGCGACGGCCCACTGAGCCAGCCTTCCTGTTTCTCCCAATCCGGGAAAAGAAAAAAGCGGCCGCTTGGGTTCACCCAAGGGCCGCTTTTGCGTTGCGCGGACGCGCCGTGCGGGCTTAGCCCTGCGCGAGCACGCGGATGCTCAGCGCTTCGCCGCCATCGACAATGGCCTGCAGCCGGTCGACGTTCGGGTGGGCACCGGGACGGTTGCGCGCGTCGGCGGTGTGCTCGGCGAAGACCGCCAGGCCATGCGCCGCGGCGCGGGCGTCGAGCGTACCGAATGCCTGCTGCAGATAGTGGTAGACCGCCAGCGAGCCCTGCTTGCCGGGCACGTTGTCGATGCTGGCCACCACGGCGCCCTGGCTGTCGACCAGCTCGATGCGTGCGATGCCGTCGATGGCAGGCAGTTGCGCGAGGTTGTCCTTGAATACGTTGCCGGGCTGGATCATGGGCGGTGTTCCTTCGGTTGGAAAAGCAAAAACGGACGGGGCCAGAAATGGCGACCGTCCGTCTGCATTGTGCGTTGGTAGGCTCGATTGGACTCGAACCAACGACCCCCACCATGTCAAGGTGGTGCTCTAACCAGCTGAGCTACGAGCCTAGCGAAGGCGCGAATTCTATAGAGAGTGTTCGCCGAACGCAAGCCCTTCGTCGCTCAAATCGTCAGGGTCTGGGCGACGAGTGCTGCCGCGGCGGCGCTCGACATGCTGACCGCCAGCCAGCATCCCAGCCAGGCAGATACGTGCCACGCGCCACGCGCCGTACGTTGACGGGTGCTCATGATGATGTCTCCCGGGATCTGTGCTGGCCGCCGATCAGTACTCGGTCACCGGCGCATGCACCGGGGCGATCGAGGTGTGCGGGGTCTGCGTGCGCTGGGCGGCCTTGTGCACCATCGTGTAGGCGTAGTCGATGCCCATGCCGTAGGCGCCCGAGTGTTC